>OATF01000007.1_pt1 | contig 226123 bp, 223 predicted proteins | sample 1475911 | NCBI WGS metagenome assembly OATF01 (sample SAMEA2579945, study PRJEB22360) | human gut metagenome | biome: human gut; feature: human-associated habitat; material: faeces | place: Denmark | collected 2008/2010
TTCATCAGGCGTTTTACAGACAGAAAAGTGTCAACTTATATCAGGACTAGTCAAACCAATATGTGCAAATTATTACTTTTTCCAGAAATCATCGAAAACGGTAATTGGCGGACGGCGTTTATGTTCGGTTTTCAGATACCAGTTCTCTATTGTTCTGGCGACCTGTTCAGGTAGGTTTTTCCCTTCCAGATAGTCGTCGATATTGTCATAGGTCACGCCGAGTGCCACTTCATCTGGCAGAGAAGGGCGATCATCTTCCAGATCGGCCGTTGGGGCTTTCTTATAAAGGTGTTCCGGGCAACCTAATGCCGCCAGTAACTGTTTACCCTGGCGTTTGTTGAGACGATACAGCGGATTAATGTCCGTACCGCCGTCACCATATTTAGTGAAGAATCCGGTAATGGCTTCTGCTGCATGATCGGTGCCCACCACGACACCGCTGGTCATACCCGCAATGCTATATTGTGCTTTCATCCGCTCACGCGCTTTTTCATTGCCACGGACAAAATCGCTCAGTTCAATGCCTGCTTCCCGCAATGCCTGCTCGCTGGCCAATACCGCGCCCTTGATATTAACGGTTAATACGCGATCCGGTTGAATAAAGGCAATGGCATCCTGGCAATCTTGTTCGTCGGCCTGAACACCATAGGGCAGGCGTACGGCAATAAATTGCAGTGATTCGTTGCCGGTCTCCTGGCGCAGCTCATTAATCGCCATCTGGCACAGCTTACCGGCAAGCGTGGAGTCCTGACCGCCGCTGATCCCTAGCACCAGTGATTTAATGAACGGATAAGTTTGCAGGTAGCTTTTCAGAAAATCGACACTACGACGAATTTCCTCTTCAGCATTAATCTGCGGTTTTGCGCCCAGCGCCTTTATTATTTGTTGTTGCAATGTCATTGAACCCCTCCAGACAGAAAAGACAAAACTTCCTTAAAGCTAACCCGTTGCTACTGAAACGACAAGCGACAGCGGGTTGAATGGTGGTTAAAACGTCATACAGGAATCCTCTGAAAGCGGAGCCGTTTCGTTCACGGGCTTGAAAAAGCGCCCAATGTATTCCAGGCTTATCTAACACGCTGATAAACAAGAGGACGGAATATGAACAAGAATATGGCAGGAATTCTGAGTGCAGCGGCGGTATTAACCATGCTGGCGGGTTGTACGGCTTATGATCGTACCAAAGACCAGTTTGTACAGCCTGTGGTGAAAGACGTCAAAAAAGGCATGAGCCGGGCGCAGGTTGCACAAATTGCGGGTAAACCTTCGTCTGAAGTGAGCATGATCCATGCTCGTGGTACTTGCCAGACCTACATCCTGGGTCAACGTGATGGTAAAGCAGAAACCTACTTTGTCGCGTTAGATGATACCGGACATGTCATCAACTCCGGTTATCAGACCTGTGCTGAATACGACACTGATCCACAGGCTGCGAAGTAATCACTTCGCCTGAAAGCTTGAGTTACAACGGAAACCGGCCATTGCGCCGGTTTTTTTTGGCCTGAGTTCTTAATTATCTTCGCGAATTATTTGCCCGAAATGTGAAGAGGGTCATAACCGCAAGTCAAGGAGAGACAATTTATAAGGTCAAAGAAATACTATTGCTCAGGTCTATACCGTATACTCCTTTCAGCCACAAAAAAAGTCATGTTGGTTTCGCAAGTTACCCAGAGCATGGAAGCAGGTTAAGGCTTGCGGAGTGTCTGGCTGACAGATAATCGTCGATGAGGGCAGTTTTATGGAAAAGAAACACATTTATCTGTTTTGTTCTGCGGGCATGTCTACCTCTTTACTGGTATCAAAAATGCGCGCACAGGCAGAAAAATATGAAGTTCCGGTCATTATTGAAGCATTTCCGGAAACACTGGCTGGTGAAAAAGGTCAGAATGCCGATGTCGTGTTATTAGGGCCGCAGATTGCTTATATGTTGCCCGAAATCCAGCGTTTGTTACCCAACAAACCGGTTGAAGTAATTGACTCGCTGCTTTATGGCAAAGTCGATGGTTTAGGCGTGCTTAAGGCTGCGGTTGCAGCGATTAAAAAAGCCGCCGCAAATTAATTTATTTTAAATTTTCCCGTCAAAGAGTTATTTCATAAATCAATACCGCAATATTTAAATTGCGGTTTTTAAGGGTATTTTTCTATGAGTAATGTTATTGCATCGCTTGAAAAGGTACTCCTCCCTTTTGCAGTTAAAATAGGAAAGCAGCCACACGTTAATGCAATCAAAAATGGCTTTATTCGCTTAATGCCGTTAACCCTTGCGGGGGCCATGTTTGTATTAATTAACAACGTTTTTCTAAGCTTTGGGGAGGGGTCGTTTTTTTATTCCTTAGGTATTCGCCTGGATGCCTCAACCATTGAAACACTTAATGGTCTGAAAGGTATTGGCGGCAACGTATATAACGGAACATTAGGGATAATGTCTTTAATGGCACCGTTCTTTATTGGCATGGCGCTGGCAGAAGAGCGTAAAGTCGATGCGCTGGCGGCTGGGTTGTTATCCGTTGCAGCATTTATGACCGTCACCCCATATAGTGTCGGTGAGGCCTATGCGGTTGGCGCAAACTGGTTAGGTGGGGCGAATATCATCTCCGGGATTATTATTGGCCTGGTGGTGGCAGAAATGTTTACCTTTATTGTCCGCCGCAATTGGGTCATTAAATTGCCCGATAGCGTACCTGCTTCAGTATCGCGTTCCTTCTCGGCTTTAATTCCCGGCTTTATTATTCTTTCCGTGATGGGGATTATTGCCTGGGCGTTGAATACCTGGGGCACCAACTTCCATCAGATCATTATGGATACCATCTCAACCCCACTGGCATCGTTGGGTAGCGTGGTGGGCTGGGCCTATGTGATCTTTGTTCCACTGCTCTGGTTCTTCGGTATTCATGGTGCGCTGGCGCTGACCGCACTGGACAACGGCATTATGACGCCTTGGGCGCTGGAAAATATCGCGACCTATCAGCAATATGGTTCCGTCGAAGCGGCGCTGGCAGCAGGTAAGACCTTCCATATCTGGGCCAAGCCGATGCTGGACTCCTTTATTTTCCTTGGGGGCAGTGGTGCGACTTTAGGTCTGATCCTGGCTATCTTTATCGCCTCTCGCCGTGCTGATTATCGTCAGGTGGCAAAACTGGCGCTGCCGTCCGGCATCTTCCAGATTAACGAACCGATTCTGTTTGGTCTGCCAATTATCATGAACCCGGTGATGTTTATCCCGTTTGTACTGGTACAACCGATTCTGGCGGCAATCACCCTGGCAGCTTACTACATGGGCATTATTCCTCCGGTGACCAATATTGCACCGTGGACCATGCCAACCGGTCTGGGAGCCTTCTTTAACACCAACGGTAGCGTCGCCGCATTGCTGGTCGCACTCTTCAACCTTGGTATCGCAACGTTAATTTATCTGCCCTTTGTTGTGGTCGCTAACAAAGCACAAAACGCGATTGATAAAGAAGAGAGCGAAGAAGATATCGCTAACGCCCTGAAATTTTAATCGATGCCGGTACGGGTAATCGTGCCGGTAAGAAAAGAGAGGAACGATGTATGATGGATCTCGATAACATTCCCGATACGCAAACAGAAGCTGAAGAGCTGGAAGAAGTGGTGATGGGACTTATCATCAACTCCGGACAAGCGCGCAGCCTGGCGTATGCCGCACTGAAACAGGCGAAGCAGGGCGATTTTGCCGCAGCAAAAGCCATGATGGATCAGTCACGGATGGCATTGAATGAAGCGCATCTGGTACAGACGAAACTGATTGAAGGCGATGCGGGCGAAGGTAAGATGAAAGTGAGTCTGGTGCTGGTCCACGCTCAGGATCATTTAATGACGTCCATGCTTGCGCGTGAACTGATTACTGAATTAATTGAGCTTCATGAAAAACTGAAGGCATAAGGAGTCGATGATGCAGCCAGTGATTAACGCGCCGGAAATTGCCACTGCCCGAGAACAGCAGTTGTTTAATGGCAAAAACTTCCATGTGTTTATCTATAACAAAACTGAGAGTATCAGCGGACTGCATCAGCACGACTATTATGAATTTACTCTGGTATTAACCGGGCGTTATTTCCAGGAGATTAACGGTAAGCGCGTGTTACTGGAACGGGGCGATTTTGTTTTTATTCCGTTAGGTTCGCACCATCAAAGTTTTTATGAGTTTGGTGCCACGCGCATATTGAACGTTGGGATCAGTAAACGCTTTTTTGAGCAGCATTACCTGCCGTTGTTGCCTTATTGCTTTGTTGCTTCGCAGGTATACCGGACCAATAACGCTTTTCTCACCTATGTGGAAACAGTGATTTCTTCATTGAATTTCCGCGAAACAGGGCTGGAAGAGTTTGTTGAGATGGTTACTTTTTATGTCATTAACCGTTTACGTCATTACCGCGAAGAACAGGTGATTGATGATGTACCGCAGTGGCTGAAAAGTACGGTAGAAAAGATGCATGATAAAGAGCAGTTTAGTGAATCGGCGCTGGAGAATATGGTGACGTTGTCAGCCAAATCACAGGAATATTTGACGCGAGCGACTCAACGATATTATGGCAAAACGCCAATGCAGATTATTAATGAAATCCGTATTAATTTTGCCAAAAAACAACTGGAAATGACCAACTATTCAGTGACGGATATTGCGTTTGAGGCCGGTTATAGTAGCCCGAGTTTGTTTATTAAAACGTTTAAGAAATTAACGTCCTTTACGCCTAAGAGCTATCGTAAGAAATTGACTGAATTTAATCAGTAAGTCGTTATACCTGACAATTCACATATCTGTCCTGTTGCTGGATTATTTATGTCCGGGGGGCAGATATGCCAGATATCAGTATTCTGTACTGAAGGGAGAAATTATGAGCCAGAAATTAAAAGTCGTCACTATTGGTGGCGGGAGCAGCTATACCCCGGAGTTACTGGAAGGATTTATTAAGCGTTATCACGAATTGCCGGTCAGCGAATTATGGCTGGTGGATGTCGAAGGTGGTAAAGCTAAACTGGATATTATTTTTGATCTCTGCCAACGGATGATTGATAACGCTGGCGTCCCGATGAAGCTTTATAAAACGCTGGATCGCCGCGAAGCATTGAAAGATGCTGATTTCGTTACTACCCAACTGCGCGTAGGCCAATTACCGGCGCGCGAACTGGATGAACGTATTCCATTAAGTCATGGTTATCTTGGTCAGGAAACTAACGGCGCGGGCGGTCTGTTTAAAGGTCTGCGTACCATTCCGGTGATTTTTGACATCGTAAAAGATGTCGAAGAACTTTGTCCGAATGCATGGGTGATTAACTTCACTAACCCGGCGGGAATGGTCACTGAAGCCGTTTATCGTCATACCGGATTTAAACGCTTTATCGGCGTGTGTAATATTCCGATCGGCATGAAGATGTTTATTCGCGATGTTCTGATGCTGAAAGACAGCGATGATTTATCTATCGATCTGTTCGGCCTCAACCATATGGTGTTCATTAAAGATGTGCTGGTAAATGGCAAATCACGCTTTGCCGAATTGCTTGATGGTGTGGCATCCGGGCAGTTAAAAGCATCTGGCGTTAAAAATATTTTCGATCTGCCATTTAGCGAAGGTTTAATTCGTTCTCTAAATCTGTTGCCGTGTTCTTATTTGCTTTATTACTTCAAGCAAAAAGAGATGCTGGCTATTGAAATGGGCGAATACTACAAAGGCGGCGCACGAGCACAGGTAGTACAGAAAGTCGAGAAACAACTTTTTGAGCTGTATAAAAACCCGGAGTTGAAAGTTAAGCCGAAAGAACTGGAACAGCGCGGTGGGGCTTATTACTCTGATGCAGCGTGCGAAGTGATCAACGCTATCTACAACGACAAGCAAGCTGAACATTACGTTAATATCCCGCATCATGGGCATATTGATAATATTCCGGCAGACTGGGCGGTAGAAATGACCTGTACGCTGGGGCGCGATGGCGCGACGCCACATCCGCGCATTACGCATTTCGATGATAAAGTGATGGGGCTGATTCACACCATCAAAGGCTTCGAGATTGCTGCCAGCAACGCCGCACTTAGCGGGGAATTTAACGATGTGTTACTGGCGCTAAACCTTAGTCCGTTGGTGCATTCCGATCGCGATGCTGAGCTGCTGGCACGCGAGATGATTCTGGCGCACGAGAAATGGCTGCCAAATTTTGCCGACTGCATCGCAGAGCTTAAAAAAGCACATTAACCGAGGCTGATTATGGAACGCTTACTGATTGTTAATGCCGATGATTTTGGCTTAAGCAAAGGTCAGAACTACGGCATTATCGAGGCCTGTCGCAATGGGATTGTCACGTCGACGACGGCACTGGTGAATGGGCAGGCTATTGACCATGCGGTGCAGTTGAGTCGTGATAAACCGAGTCTGGCCATAGGGATGCACTTTGTCCTTACTATGGGCAAGCCACTGACAGCTATGCCGGGGTTAACCCGCGATGGTGTGCTGGGAAAATGGATCTGGCAGTTGGCAGAAGAAGATGCTTTACCGCTGGAAGAAATTACTCAGGAACTCGCCAGTCAGTATTTGCGTTTCATTGAGCTATTTGGACGCAAACCTACGCATCTTGATAGCCATCATCATGTGCATATGTTCCCACAGATTTTCCCGATTGTTGCCAGATTTGCGGCTGAGGAGGGGATTGCGTTGCGCATCGACCGTCAGTCGCTTTCTAAGGATGGTGATTTACCGGCTAATCTGCGCAGTTCGCAGGGATTCAGTAGCGCGTTTTATGGTGAAGAGATTAGCGAGACACTGTTCCTGCAAGTGCTTGATGACTCCAGTCATCGCGGCGAGCGCTCGCTGGAAGTGATGTGCCACCCGGCGTTTATCGATAATACGATTCGCCAGAGTGCTTATTGCTTCCCTCGGTTAACGGAACTGGATGTGCTGACTTCAGCGTCGTTGAAATATGCGATTGCTGAGCGTGGTTATCGGTTGGGTAGTTATCTTGATGTGTAAGTAAGGTGGTAAGGTCACTCCCCAGGGGGCGTGACCTTATCCATATTTACGCCGGAATTTTGTCAATCTTAGGAATGCGTGACCACACGCGGTGTGCTGCCATCAGAGTTAACAGTTCATCCATAAAACTACCGTCGGCGCTGTCAGCTTCCACAATCCCTTCCTCACCCTGGTCAGAGACCTTGATTGTTGCTTTAAACTTACGCGCGTCTCCCGCCAGCGCAATCGGTTTAAGGTGTTTGTAGGCTTCCATCAGGTAGTAGTTGGCATCGCCGTTGTCAGCGATATCCGCGATATTGCCGCAAGGGACAATAACCGCATCGACCGTCAGCGAAGGCGCACCGGCAAAGGTAGCAGCTATAGGCAACACCGTACCGTCATCCGCAGTCACTTCACCCATTCGGGAGTAGAGCAGTTTGGCATGAACGCCTTTGGCCTTCAGCGCCTTGAGAATGGCCAGAAGGTCTGCCGATCTGACTTCATCATTAAGCAAAATCGCTACCACGCGACCTTTTACATCACCGTCAGGAATGGCGTACAGACTTAAGGATGGATCCTTTTTCAGACCGTTGACGTCCGGAGGCGGGGTGATATTCAGCTGGTCGTCAGTCAGTTCGATACCGAGATTTTTCGCCACCGCCTGGGCCAGAGTGAGATCAATATGCGCCAGCTGGTCAACAACGCGCTCACGAATATACGGCCGAACTACTTTGCTTAACTCAAAACTGAAACCATCGACAATATGGCGCTGCTCGAATGGCGTCTGACTTAGCCAGAACAGACGCGGATGGGAATAATATTCGCCAAACGATGGACTGCGCTCGCGAACTTTATTGCCTTCCACGCGTTCCTGGTATGATTCAAAACCGCCACGTTTTGGCCCCGGCGGTGTTTCGCGCGGCCAGTTATCGTTGATCGAGTTCGGTTCGTAATTCGCCGGGTTAGTGTCGATCCCCATACGATGCATGCCGTCACGCTGGAAATTATGGTAAGGGCAGGTCGGGCGGTTAATCGGAATCTCATGGAAATTTGGTCCGCCAAGACGACTGATTTGTGTATCGGTATAAGAGAACAAACGCCCCTGCAACAGCGGATCGTTGGTGAAATCCAGACCGGGGACAATATGCCCAGGATGGAAAGCCGCCTGTTCGTTTTCGGCAAAGAAGTTATCCGGGTTGCGATTGAGCACCATTTTGCCAACACGCTGAACGGGTACCAGTTCTTCCGGGATGAGTTTGGTTGGATCGAGAAGATCGAAGTCAAACTTGAATTCATCTTCTTCAGGAATCAACTGGAAGCCCAGTTCGTATTCCGGAAAATCGCCTGCTTCGATGGCTTCCCACAACTCGCGGCGGTGGAAGTCCGGGTCACGTCCGGTTAGTTTTTGTGCTTCATCCCAAACGAGTGAGGCTTTACCTGCCACTGGTTTCCAGTGGAAGCGTACGAACGTTGCCTTCCCTTCGGCATTAATCAGGCGGAAGGTGTGAATACCAAAGCCTTCCATGGTGCGGTAACTGCGTGGGATCCCGCGATCCGACATCGCCCACATCACGTTGTGCAGAGTTTCAGGTTGCAGAGAAACATAATCCCAGAAAGTATCGTGGGCGCTTTGCCCTTGTGGGATTGCCCAGTGCGGTTCTGGTTTTACCGCATGAACAAAATCGGGGAATTTATGCGCATCCTGGATAAAGAAGATTGGCGTGTTATTGCCAACGAGGTCAAAAATACCCTCTTCAGTATAGAACTTGGTGGCAAAGCCACGGATATCACGCACGGTATCGGCAGAGCCAGCACCACCCTGAACGGTAGAGAAACGTACAAATACTGGGGTGATTTTGTTCGGATCTGAGAGGAAATCCGCTTTGGTGATATCGCTTAAGCTTTTATATGGCTGGAAATAACCGTGAGCGGCTGATCCGCGTGCATGAACAATACGTTCCGGGATGCGCTCATGGTCAAAGTGAGTGATTTTCTCGCGCAGAATAAAATCTTCCAGCAGCGTTGGACCACGGCTACCGGCACGCAGTGAGTTTTGATCATCGGCGATGCGCACGCCCTGATTAGTGGTCAGCGCAAAATTTTCACTGCCTTTGCGTACGTCTTCCAGAGAATTAAGTTTTTCGTTACGCGTATCAGGGGCTTTCAGGCTCCCAGGGGCGGTAGGTTGTGCACCTGGCGGTGTTGGTTCAGCCGCTGGACGATGAGATCCGTCTTCAGGTGCCAGTGAGTCCATCCCCGGTTTCGCTTCGCTGGAATCGTGTAGTGGTGACTGGTGCTGATGTGGGTTCTTTTCGTTATGTTGCGACATTGAACTCGTCTCCTTAATTTATTACTGAAAGGGCCGCTGTTTTGGTCAAAAAACCCTCTAACTATAGACCATCAGCCAGATCCCGCTTCGGAGACTATTCTGGAAACGGTGTTATGAAATACACGCAAAGCGGGACGTACAGGGGCTAAATCGGCTAAACTACAGTTTTTCTGATTTTTAATATGCGTTTAGTGAAGCCAGTAATGAAGAAACCGCTCCGTCAGCAAAACCGCCAGATTATTAGCTATATCCCACGCACGGAACCCGCGCCGCCAGAACATGCGATAAAGATGGATTCGTTTCGTGATGTCTGGATGCTGCGTGGCAAATATGTTGCGTTTGTACTGATGGGAGAGTCATTTCTGCGCTCACCGGCGTTTACTGTGCCTGAATCCGCCCAGCGTTGGGCAAATCAGATCCGCCAGGAAGGGGAACTGACTGAGTAAGGCTTAGGTACCTCCCGGTTTGGCCGGGAGTTACATGACCTGAAATTCTGTATTTCGTTGCTACATTCATTCAATCCACCTGTAACAAAAAGCTGCCTTTGACGATCTATTGCTATAAATAAGTGATCTTTTTTCTTTAATTGTTTATTTATTTTATAATAGTTAAGTTTAGCTAATCAGAATGAGCTATTTTTGATAGTTCATCCTGTGGCGTCGCTCTTAAACTTATATTGTAAATGACTTAGATTTAAATGAGATAATAATTTTGTTAACAATATGAGGTGGGAGATGTTTTCTACAAACTTAATACAGAGTAATTATGGTGATTTAAATATTAAAAGTCTGGCTTTTGACTCTTTTAAAGAAAGGCTTGAGTCTACCATGGCGGCACTCACTTTCTTTATATCAACGGGTCAATGTGACTGCGATGAAATAGCAGAATCAAATTTTAATTATATGATTGCCTATATGTCTAACATTAACTATGATGCCTCAAAGCCAGGAGCGCCAGCACTTAGTTTTGATACATATCTGCAGGACAATGTTAAATATAAAGTAATAATTAATAATCTTTATGGTAGTGAAATTCGGATAAGAGGTATAAATAAAGATTTTATTGGAATGGATGTCACTTCTGTGTTTCGCCCAGAAAAAATGACCAATTTGATCAATATAAAAAACAGGTTGGTTATTCATTATTTAAGGACTATATACTATGAACAAAATTATATACATCCTGTCGGGAGCATTTTTGCTGCGATTCAAAAAAATGAGAGTCTCCTAAAGTTTCCTTCGATAATATCAATGTTTAATATCAATCTTCTTTTTAATCCACTAAATCTTCCGGGAATGGGAAGTGGTATACTTGAAGATATTATGAGTATTCCAGATAGTTCACTTAGAAAACGTCTCGGGTATGAGGTTTTAAGCTTCTCGCTACAGGCACATTCATTGAGCCAGGAATGTATTGATAAGTTGGACATTTTTTTCGCTGACGATCTGTTTAAATATGAGTCAGTATGCATCGCCGCGATGGAACATTTAAAAAGTAAGGCAACGGCCCCTATACAAAACGAACCGTTGCCAGCATAAGAATTAACGGTGTGCCAGTTCGGCGTCGTCTTCGCTATCCAGAATGGCTTTATCGGTTTGCTTCAGCCACTGGCTGGTCAGCGTGCCAGCGGTCATCGAGCCACTAACGTTTAGCGCCGTACGCCCCATGTCGATAAGCGGTTCAACGGAGATTAACAATGCCACCAGGGTTACTGGCAGGCCCATCGCAGGCAGCACAATCAGTGCGGCGAAAGTTGCACCACCACCGACACCGGCAACGCCTGCGGAACTAACGGTAACGATACCGACCAGCGTCGCAATCCACATCGGGTCCAGCGGGTTAATGCCAACCGTAGGCGCAACCATCACCGCCAGCATTGCCGGATACAAACCGGCGCAGCCGTTCTGACCAATGGTCGCACCGAAAGAGGCGGCGAAACTGGCGATGGATTCAGGAACACCCAGACGACGCGTTTGTGCTTCCACATTCAGTGGGATAGACGCAGCACTGGAACGGCTGGTAAAGGCAAACGTCAGTACTGGCCATACCTTACGGAAGTACTTCAGCGGGCTCACGCCATTAATACCCAGCAGAAGGCCATGCACTGCAAACATAATCAGAAGACCGAGGTAGGACGCGACAACGAAACTACCCAGTTTGATGATGTCTTGCAGGTTAGAACCTGCAACCACTTTGGTCATCAGCGCCAGAACGCCGTAAGGGGTCAGCTGCATGACCAGGCGAACCAGTTTCATCACCCAGCTTTGCAGGGTATCGATAGCGGTTAAGACGCGTTCACCTTTCGGCACATCATCCTTCAGCAGCTTCAGCGCAGCTACGCCGAGGAATGCGGCAAAAATTACCACGCTGATAATTGACGTCGGATTGGCTCCGGTCAGATCGGCAAACGGGTTTTTCGGGATAAAGGACAAGACCAGCTGCGGAACGCTCAGGTCAGAGACTTTACCAACATAGTTACTTTCGATGGCGTTCAAACGTGCAGTTTCTGCACCACCCTGAACCAGACCTTCAGCCGTCAAACCAAACAGGTTGGTGACCAGCACACCGACCAGCGCCGCAATCAGCGTGGTAAACAAAAGCGTTCCGATGGTCAGAAAACTGATTTTGCCTAACTGTGATGCGTTATGCAGACGGGCAACCGCGCTCAGAATAGAGGCGAAGACTAACGGCATAACGATCATTTGCAGCAGTTGAACATAGCCGTTACCAACGATGTTAAACCACTGTACAGAATCTTTAAGTACCTGGCTGTCAGAACCATAAATGGTATGCAGGGCGAGGCCAAAAACCACACCCATCACCAGACCCACCAGCACTTTTTTCGCCAGACTCCACTGTTTATGGCGGGTCTGAGCCAGCGCAAACAGCAGTACAACGAACACCACGATGTTCGCAATTAATGGAAAGTTCATCCCCGTTCTCCTGATCTTATTATTTCTATCACTGCGTAGCAGTCATAGTGTTGGCGCAAGATTAACAGAACTGTGAGCTGGCTCTTATATTCAAATGGAATTGCTTATTCCAGAAAGGTGATTTTTGCCTTTTTAGTATTCAACCTGATGCTTAATAAGCCGATGAAACTGGATCTGCAACGTATTGATCATTTGCGATGACCAACGAACAGCGCTGTTTTCGGGTAATGAATGGGGCATCCATACCGACCAGACAAATAATGCCATGCAGATAAAACGTTCCAGTTGGTTGCCCTTTTGGGGAACCAGGATAGGCAAGCGGAAACGCCAGCGGCATGGCCAGAGCAGGGGAACACCGGCGGGTGTCAGCATATCGGCAAGTATGTGGCTCAAATAACCCAGCACCATGCCCTGCAATGCATCAGCCGGAATGAACCAGCTTTCAGGAACCTTAAGGTAAAAGGTTGCCAGCAGCGCAAATACCGCCAGCAGACTGTGGGTAAAACCACGATGCCCAAAAGCGCGGGCGATCGGTTTTGATATCCACTTTAATCGCTGCCCAAGAAACGACTTTGGGTGATCGATGTCCGGTAACAAACACGTCAGGATTGCGGAAGGGACAATATGCCACCAGTCACCCTGTGCCAGCACGGGCGTCAGCTCGGCATTTTTGGCAAATACCGCACAAGCAATAGAAAAGAGAAGGTGACCTTCCGCCGTCATGATAAAACTCACTAAACTGTCGATACGTACAGTATAGGATTTTTATACAGTGCGCGGAAGTGGTGACGGTGTAACTCTTTCTCTTAAATTGACGATTAATCCGTCAGTTGAATGCAAATTCAGATAAAGAACCAGGGGCAGTGTGATCACTGCCCCTGGTCATTAACCGAGAAGGTCTTTTGCGGTGAGTTCTGTCAGCGATGAGAGTTTGACGTTTGCTAATACAAAACGTGGATCATTTTGCGCTTCTGGCGCAGGAACGACGATGGAACGCATGCGGGCTGCTTTAGAGGCGATCATGCCATTTACTGAATCTTCCAGCGCTACGCAGGTCAGTGGGTCAACGCCCAGTTTTGCTGCGCAGTCAAGATATACTTGCGGATGCGGCTTGCTGTAAGGCAATTTTTCAGCCGAGGCGAGGGCATCGAAACTGTCGCGTAAGTCAAACATGGTCAACACTTTTTCCAACATATGTAGTGGTGACGCGGAGGCCAGTCCCACCAATAAACCTTGTTCTTTGCATAACGCAACGGCTTCACGCACGCCTGGCAATAATGGGCGTGTCTCTTCAACCAGTGAAATGGCACGAGCAATAACCCGTTCTACTACTTCCTGACGGCTTGGCCCATTCCAGGGTTGCCGGGCGTACCAAAGATCGACCACCATATCGATGCGTAAACCTAAAGTGTCCGGCAGCTCGTTACGACGGGAGATATCCACCCCCAGGCTTGCCATCACATCCAGTTCAGCTCGATCCCATAAAGGTTCTGAGTCGATAAGTAATCCATCCATATCAAAAATTGCAGCAAGAATCTGACGCGGGGTTGACATTACAACCTCTCCTTTAGAGCATTATGTGTAAGGTATTAAGTCGTGCTTATGATTAAGCGCCTATCATATCGCCTTTAAAGAATGGGCGAAAACAGATATCTACAGGTAAACTAAGTGAAACGACGCGTCTTAATCAAGGAGAACTCATGACGTATCAACAAGCTGGACGCATTGCTGTTTTGAAAAGGATTTTGGGTTGGGTGATTTTTATACCTGCATTGATCTCTACATTGATTTCTTTGCTTAAATTTATGAATACCCGGCAGGAAAACCAGGAAGGCATTAATGCGGTCATGCTCGACTTTACTCATGTCATGATCGATATGATGCAGGCGAATACGCCTTTTTTGAATCTGTTCTGGTATAACTCCCCGACGCCCAATTTTAATGGTGGCGTGAACGTTATGTTCTGGGTGATTTTCATCCTGATTTTTGTCGGACTGGCGTTGCAGGATTCCGGTGCCCGGATGAGTCGCCAGGCGCGCTTCTTGCGGGAAGGTGTTGAAGCTCAACTCATTCTGGAAAAAGCCAAAGGGGAAGAGGGGCTAACGCGTGAACAAATTGAGTCACGTATTGTTGTGCCGCACCATACTATTTTCCTGCAGTTTTTCTCGCTGTATATCCTGCCGGTTATTTGTATTGCTGCAGGTTATGTGTTCTTTTCTCTGCTGGGGTTTATTTAATCAAAAGGCCGCACGGAGCGGCCATTATCCTCACCCCATATTATGCTGCTAATAATCTATCCAGTGACTGCTGAGCAATAACCAAATGCTGACCGCCAAATAACCTTGCACGATTTAACAGCGTGTAGAGTTGGTAAACCGGTTGACGTTCAAGGAAATCGGCAGGTAGCGGGGATACTGACTGATAGCCGTCATAGATTTGTGGCGGCTGTTCAGTATGCAGCGGTAACATCGCCAGGTCGCACTCTCGGTCACCCCAGTAGCAGGCCGGGTCGAAAATGTACGGGCCATCCGGACCCAGCGCACAGTTGCCGGACCATAAATCGCCGTGCAACAGAGAAGGCTGCGGTTGATGCGAGGCCAGACGCTGCTGAATATGCTCGACGATGGCATCGATATTGCCGAAAGCGATCCCTTTTTCTGCCGCCAGTTCCAGCTGCCAGCCAATCCGTTGTTCAGCAAAAAAAGTTGACCAGCGACGTTGCCAGGTGTTGGGCTGGGGAGTTGTGGAGAGCGCGTTATCGAAATCGAGGCCAAATTGCGGTTGGTCGCTCCATTGATGTAAACGCGCAATTTGCTGACCAAGAATAAATGCGCTATGCGCATCCAGCGGGCGAGGTGGGAGATAGTCCATCACCAGAAAACTGTAGTCACGGTCAGCGCCAACTGCCCAAACCTTAGGCACGGTGACGGTTTTACTACGCGACAGTAACTCCAGTTGGTCGGCTTCGGCGGTAAAACCGGGAAGCAGTTCCCTTTCATCACATTTGACGAAAAAGTCACGTCCTGCATAGCGCAAATGCCATGCGGCATGGACTTCTCCGCCAGGCAGTTCATTACGCAGTTCGATTTCGCCTTCACCTAACTGCTCGCTCAAAAGACGACTGATTGCCTGCCACATGATGTCTCTCCCATGTTGTCTGCCAGATCATAAGGTTAGCGCAAGAATGCGGTGTAAAAACACGAGCTAACGCACACCACAGACTGATTATTGCCCAAAAACCATTTATTTTCTGTTGCTATTCCATTCCTCCCAGGTCGTGATGGTGATTTCAGGATCTTTGCCGGTTGCACTTTGGGTAAGCCCCGAAACAAGTTCTCTAATTTCTTCTTCACTTTGGGTACTGATAAGTCCAAAAGTATTAGTCCCCAGCTCATGGATATTTCCATCATCATCCGTCATGGTGAGCAAAAAACCGTCGCGAGTCAGGTAATTATTCAACTCGTTAATTTCAGTCAATGTATCCTCGTGCAACATGACGGTTATGACATAACGGACAAGATCGCCACTGGCCATAGTTCACCCCTTTGTTATCACATGACTTTTGAGCATAGTCGGAGAAACGCGTTGCCGACAGGTTGGTGGTGATTCCCCCAATGCAGGGGGAATGTTTCAGTTAGCGGGAAAGGTAAGCGTAAATTTTTTGTGTATCGTCTTGGGAGCACAGGCGTGTTCCCTGATTGAGTGTGGCTGCACTCCCCGCAGCTACGCCAAAACGGACCATCTCTTCAAGAGAGGCATTTTCTGCCAGTTTCAGTGTCATCGCGCCGACCATGCTGTCACCAGCGCCAACGGTGCTCTGGCTTTTCACCGGTGGTGGCACAACCTGAATGCAGTTTTCACTATCAACGCCCAGCGCCCCTTGTGGACCCAGGGAAACGACAACTCGTTTGGCCTTGCCGCTATTAACGATTTCCTGCGCGGCTTTGCGGACATCGTCTGGCTGGGTGAGTTCGCGATTCACTAGCGCACTGAGTTCTTTTTGGTTAGGCTTAACCAACTCGATATTACCAATCGCCAGTGCTGCATTTAACGCTTCGCCAGAACTGTCGACGATGCAGCGAATCCCTTGTTTTTGCGCAGCGGAAATCAGTTGGGTTAATTTTTCCAGCTTCACACCTGGCGGCAGGCTTCCGCTTATGACCAGAATGGCCCCGGATTCAATTTCCAGAACTTGCTCTTCAAGCTGGCGAAACTCATCTTCATTTAATGCCGCGCCTGGCATAACAAAACGATACTGCTCACCGCTTGCTTCCACATGTACGTGTAAATTCTGCCGGGTCCAGTCTTTGGCTTCTACAGTAGCGACGGGGACATTTTCATCTGCCAACAGTGAAACCAGATGTTCGCCGGTCGCACCACCCGCCGGGAAGATCGCTGTGGCACTGCCTCCAAGATGGGCAATGGCGCGGGCGACGTTGATGCCGCCGCCTCCGGGTTCGAATACCGGTGCGGTACAGCGCAGCTTTCCTTCGGGATAAATTTGCGGGGTAATTGTTGCGCTATCGAGAGAGGGCGCAAGTGTCAACGTATAGATACGTACCATCATTTCCTCCTATAGGCTGATTTCAGTCTGGCACCGAATCAGCGGAAAGTGAAGAAATTAACAATATGATTTATTAGAGCTTTATTTAAATTTTTGCAGATAAATATATATAAATAAAAATCTGTTTTCGCCACATGCTTATTCAAAAAATGAAATAAGAATACATTGCTAAGTTATTCGCGCCTTTTTATAATTCGTTACCTTTCCAGGGACGCTAATCTTTGATCCTTAAGAAAGATTCCGGGACCGCGAAGGTCTCTTTTTTTGTTGTACGGACTCTTGATAAATGAAGCTTTTGAAGACAGTTCCTGCCATCGTTATGTTGGCGGGGGGCATGTTTGCGTCATTGAATGCAGCTGCCGATGATTCCGTTTTTACTGTCATGGACGATCCTGCCAGCGCTAAAAAACCTTTCGAAGGTAATCTGAACGCAGGATATCTTGCACAATCAGGCAATACGAAAAGCTCCTCACTTACGGCTGACACCACCATGACCTGGTATGGACAAACCACTGCCTGGTCGCTGTGGGGGAACGCCAGTAATACTTCTTCTAATGATGAGCGTTCTTCAGAAAAATATGCGGCGGGCGGGCGTAGCCGTTTTAATTTAACTGATTATGACTATTTATTTGGGCAGGCAAGCTGGCTGACAGACCGTTATAACGGCTATCGAGAGCGCGATGTGTTGACCGCGGGTTATGGTCGCCAGTTTTTGAATGGCCCGGTACACAGTTTCCGCTTTGAATTCGGTCCAGGTGTGCGTTACGACAAATATACCGATAATGCCAGTGAAACCCAGCCGCTGGGTTATGCCTCCGGGGCTTATGCATGGCAGTTGACTGACAACGCTAAATTTACGCAGGGTGTTTCCGTCTTTGGCGCGGAAGACACAACGCTGAACTCCGAAAGCGCATTAAATGTTGCTATTAATGAACATTTTGGACTGAAGGTGGCTTACAACGTCACATGGAACTCTGAACCTCCAGAGTCTGCACCGGAACATACCGATCGTCGGACAACCTTATCGCTGGGCTACAGCATGTAAAATTATCTGCCGGACCGTGTTATGCGGTCTGGCTGTCTTCGTTTGTCACTGCTCAGCCCCAAATCATTGCTGCCCAACGTAGCAACAGCATAGCGCCACAGATTGCCAGTAGCACCACCACCATCTTCCAGTGTTTTTTATCAAAGCGTTTAGTCGGCATACCAGTGTCCTGCATATCTCTTGTGCGTGATAACGGAGTGTAACAAAAGGGACAGGCATCAAGGGATTTTTTGTTATTACAGCCGTCGGGTGGCGTTGTACACCTGATCACTGTTTTTGCGGTTTATGAAAAAAATAAAATTATGTATCGATATATAAATATCTGGTTATAAATACGTCTTTAGTTCATCAGCACTAAAACTCAGGCTTTGGCTGATTACGTTTATAGCAGCATAATATGTTTCTACAGTTTTATAATGATTATGATGAATGGCTATATGAACAGCTGACATGTTGTCATGATTTTTAGCGGCCAACAATGTGAATAACTGACATTGACTAAAAGAATATTTTTTTGCAAAAGTACCCAGCGTTGATATATAAGATAACACGACGTCTTTATTACCCTTGCTCATGGCGATGTATAAAGCAGGGGTTCCATGTGCTGTTGCGCCTTTTAATAAATCCATGATGTTAATTTTGCTGAGGTTATATTTAACAGCGATTCCATAAACTTTAGAGAGGAACCGTGTGACACACAAAGGGTGATTATTTTCCATTGCGGCATATAATCCTGGCTCACCATCACGTGTTTTCATTGCTAAAATATCCATCACCATTTTTTTGCTTAAAAGCTCTTGTGTTATTGGAGTGGTTAATGCATTCAGAAAGATATCGATTATTTCATCGAATCCATACAACATGGAGATATAGAGTCCAGGTGTTTCGTTAGCACTTTTAGTTTGCAGTAATTTAACCAGATTATCTTCATGAATGATATGATTATCTACCAGTGACTGAATTTCTTGCATAAATATTTTTACGTTGTCAGTATGTCCGTTCATCATAGCCAGAAATAAAGCAGGTGTACCAACGCTATTCTGCGCAGTTATTATTTCAATGATTTCTTTTTCAGGGAGTATGGGTAACTGTTTGAATAATGTAATAAGCTGTTGAGTCTGGCCTGTGGCCATTATTAACAACATTGCCGATGGATGTATAGGGGCAAATGGCATTCGTGATGCAATACCCGCGAAAATAGCCCCTGGAACTCCCTCAGGTAATAGGGGCAGAAAAGCAATTGCACAGTTGCGAACATACCTATCAGCCCAGGTCTGAGCATCGGGACCTGAACTGATGAACTTATCGAGCGAGAGAAAGCCCCGTGCTGTCCTGTGAGTGCCTCTGACGGCAACGTTGGTATCGTTCGGGTCGTAAACGGATACAACATAATTTAATTGCCCATACGCTGACTGCTTTATTCGTAGCCTTACTGATAAAGTATGATTGTCTATATATAAAATCGCGGACATATGACTGACATTGTTTGCCATCATTCGGCAGAAGAAAATATCTAAAGCGAAGCCAAAATCCTTACTCGCGATAACGCGACTCCCTGCAGGAGGATGGCGAAGTAATGATCTGAACTCCGCGTCCCGGACTAAGGGAACATGCTGCTGTATGGATTCAACGGAGGAGTAATGTTTAATCAGATTGACTTTGCCTTTTCCATTTCTCAGTGAATCAAGGGCGTATTGCAATGACAGATGGCGACAAAAAATAGCGTCAGAAGGAGATTGCAAAAAAAATGCACTACCATTGAGATTTACTGTTGGTTGTATAGTTTTTTCTCTATGGATTTTTTTAGACAGTTTCATACAATGGTTACGATTTTCGGCAGTTAACTGTTCCTGTTCAATATAATCCAGTATGCTTCGCAAATGGTTAGCTTTAATAGGCGTGGTTTCCAGTAATAAGGAAATGATTTCTTTTTTATAGTGTAATGTAATGAGTATATTTTCTGCATGGATGGGTGAAGTGGCAAAGTTAATGGTAAAAAGGGCAGTGGAATAACAATTTTGTGATATTTTTCGACAGTTTGCGGTAAATTCCTGAGTAACACAGTATGACAGCATCGAACTTAAGTCAGAGGTATCAAGTAGGGTGATGAGTTGGCACGCAAATTGATTAATAGGCTCTGATGAAGGCGTTGGTATGTCGCTATCGATGTGCATTCTATGAGGAGACTTATAATGAGTTCTGATAATAATGTCGTTTTGACTCATAATCTATTCGCCTTATATATGTCTGGAGGTTTTGAGGATGATGATTAATTATTATCGCCAGAACGAAATGTGCACGAAAAATTGCTATAAGAATTGTGTCACTTTTATCATTGTGATATGACCAGTTCGTCATTAATCTCATGATCGTTTAAATAGTACCGCCAAATCACGCAACGAACTTTGCTGGATTCAGTTTATGCTGCTGCAAATCCGCTCGCAGTAAACCTTTCAGACGCTCCGTGATGTTATCAGTGGTTCTTTAAGCGTTTTGCTGGTGTACTCACTACAAACGAATTGCGAATCGAATCAATGTGAAACGGAAAGGTACAATCTCCCTTTTTTTAGTGTTAACATCGTTCAACCGGGTGGAAGGTGAGAGGTTAATGTCTTTCATTTGTGTACCTGATTGCGAACCAATTTAGCATTTGTTGGCTAGATGGTTTCGCAATGAACTGTTAATAAACAAATTTTTCTTTGTATGTGATCTTTCGTGTGGGTCACCACTGCAAATAAGGATATAAAATGCCTGTTATAACTCTTCCTGATGGCAGCCAACGCCATTACGACCACGCTGTAAGCCCCATGGATGTTGCGCTGGACATTGGTCCAGGTCTGGCGAAAGCCTGTATCGCAGGGCGCGTTAATGGCGAACTGGTTGATGCTTGCGATCTGATTGAAAACGACGCACAACTGTCGATCATTACCGCCAAAGACGAAGAAGGTCTGGAGATCATTCGTCACTCCTGTGCGCACCTGTTAGGGCACGCGATTAAACAACTTTGGCCGCATACCAAAATGGCAATCGGCCCGGTTATTGACAACGGTTTTTATTACGACGTTGATCTTGACCGCACGTTAACCCAGGAAGATGTCGAAGCACTCGAGAAGCGGATGCATGAGCTTGCTGAGAAAAACTACGACGTCATTAAGAAGAAAGTCAGCTGGCACGAAGCGCGTGAAACTTTCGCCAACCGTGGGGAGAGCTACAAAGTCTCCATTCTTGACGAAAACATCGCCCATGATGACAAGCCAGGTCTGTACTTCCATGAAGAATATGTCGATATGTGCCGCGGTCCGCACGTACCGAACATGCGTTTCTGCCATCATTTCAAACTAATGAAAACGGCAGGGGCTTACTGGCGTGGCGACAGCAACAACAAAATGTTGCAACGTATTTACGGTACGGCGTGGGCAGACAAAAAAGCACTTAACGCTTACCTGCAGCGCCTGGAAGAAGCCGCGAAACGCGACCACCGTAAAATCGGTAAACAGCTCGACCTGTACCATATGCAGGAAGAAGCACCGGGTATGGTCTTCTGGCACAACGATGGCTGGACCATCTTCCGTGAACTGGAAGTGTTTGTTCGTTCTAAACTGAAAGAGTACCAGTATCAGGAAGTTAAAGGTCCGTTCATGATGGACCGTGTCCTGTGGGAAAAAACCGGTCACTGGGACAACTACAAAGATGCAATGTTCACCACGTCTTCTGAGAACCGTGAATACTGCATTAAGCCGATGAACTGCCCGGGTCACGTACAAATTTTCAACCAGGGGCTGAAGTCTTATCGCGATTTGCCGCTGCGTATGGCCGAGTTTGGTAGCTGCCACCGTAACGAGCCGTCAGGTTCGCTGCATGGCCTGATGCGTGTACGTGGTTTTACCCAGGATGACGCGCATATCTTCTGTACTGAAGAACAAATTCGCGATGAAGTTAACGGATGTATCCGTTTAGTCTATGATATGTACAGCACTTTTGGCTTCGAGAAGATCGTCGTCAAACTCTCCACTCGTCCTGAAAAACGTATTGGCAGCGACGAAATGTGGGATCGTGCTGAGGCGGACCTGGCGGTTGCGCTGGAAGAAAACAACATCCCGTTTGAATATCAACTGGGTGAAGGCGCTTTCTACGGTCCGAAAATTGAATTTACCCTGTATGACTGCCTCGATCGTGCATGGCAGTGCGGTACAGTACAGCTGGACTTCTCCTTGCCGTCTCGTCTGAGCGCCTCCTATGTGGGCGAAGACAACGAGCGTAAGGTACCGGTTATGATTCACCGCGCAATTCTGGGGTCGATGGAACGTTTCATCGGTATCCTGACCGAAGAATTCGCTGGTTTCTTCCCGACCTGGCTTGCGCCGGTTCAGGTTGTTATCATGAATATTACCGATTCACAGTCTGAATACGTTAACGAATTGACGCAAAAACTATCAAATGCGGGCATTCGTGTTAAAGCAGACTTGAGAAATGAGAAGATTGGCTTTAAAATCCGCGAGCACACTTTGCGTCGCGTCCCGTATATGCTGGTCTGTGGTGATAAAGAGGTGGAATCAGGCAAAGTTGCCGTTCGCACCCGCCGTGGTAAAGACCTGGGAAGCATGGACGTAAATGAAGTGATCGAGAAGCTGCAACAAGAGATTCGCAGCCGCAGTCTTAAACAATTGGAGGAATAAGGTATTAAAGGCGGAAAACGAGTTCAAACGGCGCGCCCTAACCGTATCAATGGCGAAATTCGCGCCCAGGAAGTTCGCTTAACAGGTCTGGAAGGCGAGCAGCTTGGTATTGTGAGTCTGAGAGAAGCTCTGGAGAAAGCAGAAGAAGCCGGAGTAGACTTAGTCGAGATCAGCCCTAACGCCGAGCCGCCGGTTTGTCGTATAATGGATTACGGCAAATTCCTCTATGAAAAGAGCAAGTCTTCTAAGGAACAGAAGAAAAAGCAAAAAGTTATCCAGGTTAAGGAAATTAAATTCCGTCCTGGTACAGATGAAGGCGACTATCAGGTAAAACTCCGCAGCCTGATTCGCTTTCTCGAAGAGGGTGATAAAGCCAAAATCACGCTGCGTTTCCGCGGTCGTGAGATGGCGCACCAGCAAATCGGTATGGAAGTGCTTAATCGCGTGAAAGACGATTTGCAAGAACTGGCAGTGGTCGAATCCTTCCCAACGAAGATCGAAGGCCGCCAGATGATCATGGTGCTCGCTCCTAAGAAGAAACAGTAAGGCCTTCAAGTAGCACTGTCTGTGGAGCCTTCGGGCTTTACAGGCTTTGTTCGCCTTTGTTTCGTTTATTAACAATGCGAAGTGGAAGTTATTAAAATGCCAAAAATTAAGACCGTACGCGGTGCTGCTAAGCGCTTCAAAAAAACCGGTAAAGGTGGTTTTAAGCACAAGCACGCTAACCTGCGTCACATTCTGACCAAAAAAGCGACCAAACGTAAACGTCACCTGCGTCCGAAAGCCATGGTTTCCAAAGGCGATCTGGGCCTGGTAATCGCGTGCCTGCCGTACGCATAAGCCGTTAACGTTTTTTAACTTTTTAATTAGAATATAGATACAGGAGAGCACATATGGCTCGCGTAAAACGTGGTGTTATTGCACGCGCACGTCACAAGAAAATTTTGAAACAAGCTAAAGGCTACTACGGTGCGCGTTCTCGCGTATACCGCGTTGCCTTCCAGGCTGTTATCAAAGCTGGTCAGTATGCTTACCGTGACCGTCGTCAACGTAAGCGTCAGTTCCGTCAACTGTGGATTGCGCGTATCAACGCAGCAGCACGTCAGAACGGTATTTCTTACAGCAAATTCATCAATGGCCTGAAAAAAGCCTCTGTTGAAATCGACCGTAAGATCCTGGCTGATATCGCAGTATTCGACAAAGTAGCGTTCACCGCTCTGGTTGAAAAAGCGAAAGCAGCTCTGGCATAAGCCAGTTGAAAGAGGGAGCTAGTCTCCCTCTTTTCGTTTCAACGCCATCAAAACATTGACTTTTATCGCCGTAGCCTTTTCAATAAAGGTCTTTTGAAAAGTACCAAAAGGTAACGCAAGCAATGAATGCTGCTATTTTCCGCTTCTTTTTTTACTTTAGCACCTGACTCCAGGAGGCTAGCGCGTGAGAAGAGAAACGGAAAACAGCGCCTGAAAGCCTCCCAGTGGAGGCTTTTTTTGTATGCGCGTTTTGAAAAAATTAAGTCCAACGAACCAGTGTCACCACTGACACAATGAGGAAAACCATGTCACATCTCGCAGAACTGGTTGCCAGTGCGAAGGCGGCCATTAGCCAGGCGTCAGATGTTGCCGCGTTAGACAATGTGCGCGTCGAATATTTGGGTAAAAAAGGGCACTTAACCCTTCAGATGACGACCCTGCGTGAGCTGCCGCCAGAAGAACGCCCGGCAGCCGGTGCGGTTATCAACGAAGCGAAAGAGCAGGTTCAGCAGGCGCTGAATGCACGTAAAGCGGAACTGGAAAGCGCAGCGCTGAATGCGCGTCTGGCGGCGGAAACGATTGATGTCTCCCTGCCTGGTCGTCGTATTGAAAACGGCGGTCTGCATCCGGTGACCCGTACCATCGACCGTATCGAAAGTTTCTTCGGTGAGCTTGGCTTTACCGTGGCAACCGGGCCGGAAATCGAAGACGATTATCATAACTTCGATGCTCTGAACATTCCTGGTCACCACCCGGCGCGCGCTGACCACGACACTTTCTGGTTTGACGCTACCCGCCTGCTGCGTACCCAGACCTCTGGCGTACAGATCCGCACCATGAAAGCTCAGCAGCCACCGATTCGTATCATCGCGCCTGGCCGCGTTTATCGTAACGACTACGACCAGACTCACACGCCGATGTTCCATCAGATGGAAGGTCTGATTGTTGATACCAACATCAGCTTTACCAACCTGAAAGGCACGCTGCACGACTTCCTGCGTAACTTCTTTGAGGAAGATTTGCAGATCCGCTTCCGTCCTTCCTACTTCCCGTTTACCGAACCTTCTGCAGAAGTGGACGTCATGGGTAAAAACGGTAAATGGCTGGAAGTACTGGGCTGCGGGATGGTGCATCCGAACGTGCTGCGTAACGTTGGCATCGACCCGGAAGTTTACTCTGGTTTCGCCTTCGGGATGGGAATGGAGCGTCTGACCATGTTGCGTTACGGCGTCACCGACCTGCGTTCATTCTTCGAAAACGATCTGCGTTTCCTCAAACAGTTTAAATAAGGCAGGAATAGATTATGAAATTCAGTGAACTGTGGTTACGCGAATGGGTGAACCCGGCGATTGATAGCGATGCGCTGGCAAATCAAATCACCATGGCGGGCCTGGAAGTTGACGGTGTAGAACCGGTTGCCGGTAGCTTCCACGGCGTGGTTGTCGGTGAAGTGGTTGAATGTGCGCAGCATCCGAACGCTGACAAACTGCGTGTGACAAAAGTCAATGTCGGCGGCGATCGCCTGCTGGACATTGTCTGCGGTGCGCCAAACTGCCGTCAGGGCCTGCGTGTGGCGGTAGCGACCATTGGTGCTGTTCTGCCGGGTGATTTCAAAATTAAAGCGGCGAAACTGCGTGGCGAACCGTCTGAAGGGATGCTGTGCTCCTTTTCTGAGCTGGGAATTTCTGACGATCACAGCGGCATTATCGAACTGCCTGCAGATGCGCCGATTGGCACAGACATCCGCGAATACCTGAAACTCGATGACAACACCATCGAAATCAGCGTAACGCCAAACCGTGCCGATTGCTTAGGCATTATCGGCGTGGCGCGTGATGTTGCCGTGCTGAACCAGCTGCCGCTGGTTGAACCGGAAATCGTTCCGGTTGGTGCGACCATCGACGACACGCTGCCGATTACAGTCGAAGCGCCGGAAGCCTGCCCGCGTTATCTTGGCCGTGTGGTAAAAGGCATTAATGTTAAAGCGCCAACTCCGCTGTGGATGAAAGAAAAACTGCGTCGTTGCGGGATCCGTTCTATCGATGCAGTTGTTGACGTCACCAACTATGTGCTGCTCGAACTGGGCCAGCCGATGCACGCTTTCGATAAAGATCGCATTGAAGGCGGCATTGTGGTGCGGATGGCGAAAGAGGGCGAAACGCTGGTGCTGCTTGATGGCACTGAAGCGAAGCTGAATGCTGACACTCTGGTCATCGCCGACCACAACAAGGCACTGGCGATGGGCGGCATCTTTGGTGGCGAACACTCTGGTGTGAATGACGAAACGCAAAACGTTCTGCTGGAATGTGCTTTCTTCAGCCCGCTATCTATCACCGGTCGTGCTCGTCGTCATGGCCTGCATACTGATGCGTCTCACCGTTATGAGCGTGGCGTTGATCCGGCACTGCAGCACAAAGCGATGGAACGTGCGACCCGTCTGCTGATCGACATCTGCGGTGGTAAGGCTGGTCCGGTAATTGATATCACCAACGAAGCAACGCTGCCGAAGCGTGCCACCATTACTTTACGTCGCAGCAAACTGGATCGCCTGATCGGCCATCATATTGCTGATGAGCAGGTAACTGACATTCTGCGTCGTCTCGGCTGCGAAGTGACCGAAGGCAAAGACGAATGGCAGGCCGTTGCGCCGAGCTGGCGTTTCGACATGGAGATTGAAGAAGATCTGGTCGAAGAAGTCGCGCGTGTTTACGGCTACAACAACATCCCGGATGAGCCGGTACAGGCAAGCCTGATTATGGGTACTCACCGCGAAGCCGATCTGTCGCTCAAGCGCGTGAAAACGCTGCTCAACGACAAAGGCTATCAGGAAGTGATCACCTACAGCTTCGTTGATCCGAAAGTGCAGCAGATGATCCATCCAGGCGTTGAAGCCTTACTGCTGCCAAGCCCGATTTCCGTTGAAATGTCAGCAATGCGTCTTTCCCTGTGGACCGGCCTGCTGGCAACCGTGGTGTACAACCAGAACCGTCAGCAGAATCGTCTACGCATTTTCGAAAGCGGTCTGCGTTTCGTGCCAGATACTCAGGCACCGTTGGGCATTCGTCAGGATCTGATGTTAGCCGGTGTGATTTGCGGTAACCGTTACGAAGAGCACTGGAACCTGGCAAAAGAGACCGTTGATTTCTATGATTTGAAAGGCGATCTGGAATCCGTTCTCGACCTGACCGGTAAACTGAATGAGGTTGAGTTCCGTGCAGAAGCGAATCCGGCACTGCATCCGGGGCAATCCGCAGCGATTTATCTGAAAGGTGAACGTATTGGTTTTGTTGGGGTTGTTCATCCTGAACTGGAACGTAAACTGGATCTTAACGGTCGCACTCTGGTGTTCGAACTGGAGTGGAACAAGCTCGCAGACCGCGTGGTGCCTCAGGCGCGCGAGATTTCTCGCTTCCCGGCGAACCGTCGTGACATCGCGGTGGTGGTCGCAGAAAACGTTCCCGCAGCGGATATTTTATCCGAATGTAAGAAAGTTGGCGTAAATCAGGTAGTTGGCGTAAACTTATTTGACGTGTACCGCGGTAAGGGTGTTGCGGAGGGGTATAAGAGCCTCGCCATAAGCCTGATCCTGCAAGATACCAGCCGTACACTCGAAGAAGAGGAGATTGCCGCTACCGTCGCCAAATGTGTAGAGGCATTAAAAGAGCGATTCCAGGCATCATTGAGGGATTGAACCTATGGCGCTTACAAAAGCTGAAATGTCAGAATATCTGTTTGATAAGCTTGGGCTTAGCAAGCGGGATGCCAAAGAACTGGTTGAACTGTTTTTCGAAGAGATCCGTCGCGCTCTGGAAAACGGCGAACAGGTGAAACTCTCTGGTTTTGGTAACTTCGATCTGCGTGATAAGAATCAACGCCCGGGACGTAACCCGAAAACGGGCGAGGATATTCCCATTACAGCACGGCGCGTGGTGACCTTCAGACCCGGGCAGAAGTTAAAAAGCCGGGTCGAAAACGCTTCGCCCAAAGACGAGTAATCTGATCTAACTAAAAAGGCCGCTCTGCGGCCTTTTTTCTTTTCACTGTCGAAGAGTCACCGTAAAATCAACGCCATGACACTTCAGCAGAACGGATACCATGCTGACACTTGCCCGCCAACAACAGCGACAAAATATTCGCTGGTTATTATGCCTGTCAGTTTTGATGCTGCTGGCGCTTCTCTTAAGCCTTTGCGCCGGTGAACAATGGATCTCGCCAGGTGACTGGTTTACTCCTCGTGGCGAACTGTTCGTCTGGCAAATTCGCCTGCCACGTACGCTGGCTGTATTGCTGGTTGGTGCGGCGTTGGCTATATCCGGCGCTGTAATGCAGGCGTTATTTGAAAATCCTCTGGCAGAACCTGGACTACTTGGCGTCTCTAATGGCGCAGGCGTGGGGCTTATCGCCGCGGTATTGCTTGGGCAAGGGCAACTCCCCAACTGGGCGCTGGGGCTGTGTGCGATTGCTGGCGCGCTTATCATCACTTTAATACTCTTACGTTTCGCCCGTCGTCATCTTTCGACCAGTCGGTTATTGCTGGCTGGCGTTGCATTAGGGATTATCTGTAGCGCACTAATGACGTGGGCTATCTACTTTTCCACCTCTGTTGATTTACGTCAGCTGATGTACTGGATGATGGGCGGTTTTGGCGGCGTAGACTGGCGGCAAAGCTGGCTGATGCTGGCATTGATCCCCGTGTTGTTGTGGATCTGTTGTCAGTCCAGACCGATGAATATGTTAGCACTTGGCGAGATCTCGGCGCGGCAACTGGGTTTACCCCTGTGGTTCTGGCGCAATGTGCTGGTGGCAGCGACCGGCTGGATGGTTGGCGTCAGTGTGGCGCTGGCGGGTGCTATCGGCTTTATTGGTCTGGTGATCCCACATATTCTCCGGTTATGTGGTTTGACCGATCATCGCGTATTACTTCCCGGCTGCGCGCTGGCAGGGGCGAGCGCATTGCTGCTGGCCGATGTTGTAGCGCGCCTGGCATTAGCTGCCGCAGAGCTGCCTATTGGCGTGGTCACCGCAACGTTGGGTGCGCCGGTGTTTATCTGGTTATTGTTAAAAGCAGGACGTTAGCCGCAAAAAGACGGTCTATGATTAAAAGCTAAGATTTTTACTGACCACACCCAGGAGAAACGATGCAAGATTCCATTCTGACGACCGTAGTGAAAGATATCGACGGTGAAGTGACCACGCTGGAGAAGTACGCCGGTAATGTGCTGTTGATTGTCAATGTCGCCTCAAAGTGTGGCTTAACGCCGCAATATGAGCAGTTGGAGAATATTCAGAAAGCCTGGGCCGATCGTGGTTTTGTGGTGCTGGGATTCCCGTGCAACCAGTTTCTGGAGCAAGAACCGGGCAGCGATGAAGAGATTAAAACTTACTGCACCACTACATGGGGGGTGACGTTCCCGATGTTCAGTAAGATTGAAGTTAATGGCGAAGGACGCCATCCGCTGTATCAAAAATTGATTGCCGCAGCGCCGACCGCAGTCGCGCCGGAAGAGAGCGGATTCTATGCCCGTATGGTCAGCAAAGGTCGTGCACCGCTGTACCCTGATGATATTTTATGGAATTTTGAGAAATTTTTAGTTGGCAGGGACGGATTGGTCATCCAGCGTTTTTCCCCGGATATGACGCCGGAAGATCCCATTGTGATGGAAAGCATTAAACTGGCGTTGGCAAAATAATGTCTATTGTGATGCAGTTACAGGATGTTGCGGAGTCTACCCGCCTGGGGCCGCTTTCTGGCGAGGTTCGGGCTGGGGAGATCCTGCATCTGGTGGGGCCGAATGGCGCGGGTAAGAGTACCTTACTGGCGCGAATGGCCGGAATGACCAGCGGTAAGGGAAGCATTCAGTTCGCGGGGCAACCACTGGAAGCATGGTCCGCAACAAAACTCGCGCTGCATCGCGCCTATCTTTCACAACAACAGACGCCACCGTTTGCAATGCCGGTCTGGCACTACCTGACACTGCATCAGCACGATAAAACGCGTACCGAACTACTGAATGATGTCGCAGGGGCGCTGGCTCTTGATGACAAACTCGGACGTAGCACCAATCAACTTTCCGGCGGCGAATGGCAACGCGTACGTCTTGCTGCGGTGGTGCTGCAAATCACACCACAAGCCAATCCCGCAGGCCAATTGCTGCTTCTTGATGAGCCGATGAACAGTCTTGATGTTGCGCAACAAAGTGCATTAGACAAAATTCTGAGCGCGCTGTGTCAGCAAGGACTGGCGATTGTGATGAGCAGTCACGATCTCAACCATACATTGCGTCATGCGCATCGGGCGTGGTTGCTAAAAGGTGGAAAAATGCTGGCCAGTGGACGCAGGGAAGAGGTGCTCACGCCGCCAAATCTGGCGCAGGCCTATGGGATGAATTTTCGCCGTCTGGATATCGAAGGTCACCGAATGCTGATTTCGACCATCTGATTTCATTAGTATCTTGAAAATCGGGTAATTACGACGCTAAATTAATGCAAGAATAAAAAACAGAGGAACCGTACGGAATGCGTTTCTGCCTTATTTTGATCACAGCACTGTTTCTGGCCGGGTGTAGCCACCATAAAGCACCGCCGCCAAATGCCAGACTTTCTGATTCGATTACCGTTATTGCCGGTTTGAACGACCAGCTACAAAGCTGGCATGGCACGCCGTATCGTTATGGTGGAATGACGCGGCGCGGTGTGGACTGTTCGGGATTTGTGGTTGTGACGATGCGCGATCGTTTCGATTTGCAGCTGCCCCGAGAAACCAAAGAACAAGCCTCTATCGGCACGCAAATTGATAAAGACGAGTTGCTGCCTGGTGACCTGGTCTTTTTCAAAACGGGCTCCGGACAAAATGGTTTGCATGTAGGTATTTATGATACCAACAACCAATTTATCCACGCCTCTACCAGCAAGGGAGTGATGCGTTCCTCACTTGATAATGTCTATTGGCAGAAAAATTTTTGGCAGGCGAGACGAATCTAGTATGTCGAAAAATGGACGGCGATGATACATCGCCGTCCATTTACTCCTGAATACAGTAGTATTTTGCAGACAAAAATTCCGTAAATGGATTATTCGTTTATAATCAGGATAATCTAAAAAAAGGACCCCTGAAAAAGTGGTTAACATGGAAAAAATGAAAGTTACTCCTTCTGTAATTGTTATGTCTTATGGCCTCATCCCTTTTAGCCGGATACTGAAAAACATCCTTCGAGAGGGACGGTTACCATGAAGATTTTTTTGGAGAATCTTTATCATTCTGATTGCTATTTCCTGCCGATAAGAGATAACCAGCAAGACCTTGTCGGCGTTGAGTTAATTACCCATTTCTCCAGTGAAGATGGTACGGTTCGTATCCCGACGAGTCGGGTTATAGCGCAACTTACCGAGGAGCAACATTGGCAATTATTTTCAGAGCAGTTGGAATTACTAAAATCATGCCAACACTTTTTTATTCAACATAAACTCTTTGCCTGGCTTAATTTAACCCCACAAGTGGCTACATTATTATTAGACAGGGATAATTACGCAGGCGAACTATTAAAATATCCGTTTATTGAACTGTTGATTAATGAGAATTACCCGCATCTCGATGAAGGAAAAGATAATCGCGATCTTTTTTCCTTATCGCAAATGTATCCCCTTGTGTTAGGTAATTTGGGCGCAGGCAATAGCACAATGAAAGCGGTTTTTGATGGTCTTTTCACCCGCGTCATGCTGGATAAAAGTTTTATTCAGCAACAAATCACGCATCGCTCCTTCGAACCGTTTATTCGTGCGATCCAGGCGCAAATTTCCCCATGTTGCAATTGCATCATCGCGGGGGGCATTGATACGCCAGAAATAATGGCACAGATTACCCCCTTTGATTTCCATGCTCTCCAGGGATGCCTGTGGCCTGCCGTTCCCATAAATCAGATAACGACGTTGGTTCAGCGATAACCCTCCTGTTTGCTGGTGTTTAAGACGAGAGTAACCGTCTACACTATCAAACAGGAGGATCTATGACCCTGTCTTTTGTTACCCGCTGGCGCGATGAATTGCCAGAAACCTATACAGCACTTTCCCCTACGCCTTTAAATAATGCCCGGCTGATTTGGCATAATATCGAACTCGCTAACACGCTGAGTATTCCATCGTCGCTGTTTAAAAATGGCGCAGGTGTCTGGGGCGGCGAAACCCTACTGCCTGGTATGTCACCACTGGCGCAGGTTTACAGTGGTCATCAGTTCGGCGTCTGGGCGGGCCAACTGGGTGATGGGCGCGGCATTTTACTCGGCGAACAACTGCTTGCTGATGGCACTACAATGGACTGGCATCTGAAAGGTGCTGGCCTGACGCCTTATTCGCGAATGGGTGATGGGCGGGCGGTTTTACGTTCGACGATACGAGAAAGTCTCGCCAGTGAGGCGATGCATTATCTGGGCATTCCGACGACCCGCGCGTTAAGTATCGTCACCAGCGATTCGCCAGTGTATCGGGAAACGGTGGAGCCAGGCGCGATGCTGATGCGTGTGGCAACAAGTCATCTGCGCTTTGGTCATTTCGAACATTTTTACTATCGCCGCGAGCCGGAAAAGGTTCGTCAGTTGGCTGACTTTGCCATTCGTCATTACTGGTCACATCTTGCAGATGATGAGGACAAATACCGTCTCTGGTTTATCGATGTTGTCGCACGTACCGCATCGTTAATTGCCCAATGGCAGACGGTCGGCTTTGCTCATGGGGTGATGAATACCGACAACATGTCGCTGCTGGGACTGACGCTTGATTACGGGCCGTTTGGTTTTCTTGATGATTACGAACCCGGTTTTATTTGTAATCACTCGGATCACCAAGGGCGTTATAGCTTTGATAATCAACCTGCTGTCGCGTTGTGGAATTTACAGCGTCTGGCGCAGACATTGTCACCATTTGTTGCCGTAGATGCCCTGAATGAGGCCCTGGACAGCTATCAGCAGGTTTTGTTGACGCATTATGGACAACGGATGCGGCAGAAACTGGGCTTCATGACGGAGCAAAAAGAGGATAACGCGCTACTGAATGAATTATTCAGTCTGATGGCGCGAGAGCGCAGCGATTATACCCGCACATTCCGCATGCTGAGTCTGACCGAGCAGCACAGCGCGGCGTCACCGCTACGTGATGAGTTTATCGATCGTGCGGCATTTGATGACTGGTTTGCCCGTTATCGGGTACGTTTGCAACAAGACGAGGTTACCGATAGTGAGCGTCAGCAGCTGATGCAAAGCGTTAACCCAGCTCTGGTGTTGCGCAACTGGTTGGCGCAACGGGCGATTGAAGCGGCAGAAAAGGGTGATATGACGGAATTGCACCGCCTGCATGAGGCGTTGCGAAATCCTTTCAGCGACAGAGATGATGACTATGTCAGTCGTCCACCTGACTGGGGTAAACGGCTGGAAGTCAGCTGCTCGAGTTAAAGGCTACTTGGTCAACAGCAGCTTGCCAGCCTGAGTTTTACGGAGCAGATATTCTTGCCCGTCATGATCGATAATCAGTTTGCCATCCGGACCTAACAGTGTCTGGCTGGTAATTCGCCGAATGGGCTGCGGGGAAGCGGTCTTGTGATTGGCATCCGTTTCAGGCGTGAGTTTTCTGCTATCCGTATAACGCATAAAGATTAATAATAATTGATATAACAATGATTCTTATTATCAATATTATGGCGGGCCAGAGCAAGCAGTAATTTGTTGAGAAGACAACAAGTTGCGCAGAAATGCCCATCCCATCAGGAATGGGCACGCATTCAGAAGCGGGTATCTACCGCAGAGGCGAGTTTTTCGACCAGGCGTTCGGTATCTTCCCAGCCCAGACACGGGTCGGTAATCGATTGACCGTAAGTGAGCGGCTGACCGCCGACGATTTTTTGCGTTCCTTCGCGCAGGAAACTTTCCGCCATAATTCCAGCAATCGCCGTAGAGCCATTGCGGATTTGCTGACAAATATCCTCACAAACTTCTAACTGGCGACGGTGCTGCTTCTGGCAGTTACCGTGGCTGAAATCCACCACCAGATGTTCAGGTAAATCAAACTCGTGCAGCGTATCGCAGGCTGCGGCGATATCATCGGCATGGTAATTCGGTTTTTTGCCGCCACGCATAATAATGTGGCCATACGGGTTGCCGCTGGTCTGATAGATGGTCATCTGACCATTTTTGTCTGGTGAGAGGAACATATGGCTGGCGCGGGCAGCGCGGATAGCATCCACAGCAATCCGCGTGTTGCCATCGGTACCATTTTTAAAACCTACCGGACAGGAGAGTGCCGAAGCCATTTCACGGTGGATCTGACTTTCGGTAGTACGTGCGCCAATCGCACCCCAACTGATTAAATCAGCAATAAACTGACCGGTCACCATATCGAGGAACTCAGTCGCGGTGGGGACGCCCAGCTCATTTACCTGTAAAAGTAATTTGCGCGCCAGCTCCAGACCGTGATTTACCCGATAGCTGCCGTTTAAATCCGGATCGGAGATTAGTCCTTTCCAGCCGACAACAGTTCGTGGTTTTTCAAAATAGGTGCGCATTACGATTTCCAGCCGTGACTGGTACTGGTTGCGCAGCGACTGCAGACGGGTGGCGTACTCCATTGCAGCGGTGAGATCGTGGATCGAGCAGGGGCCAATAATGACCAACAGTCGCTTATCTTCACCATTCAGTATTTTTTCAATTCTGCGGCGGGAGTCGGTGACATGGGTGGCGACGCCAGGCGTTACGGGATACCGTAGCGCGAGTTCGGCGGGCGTTACCAGGCTCTCAATACGCGCAGTACGGAGTTCGTCAGTTCTGTTCATTACAAGTCTCAGAAATTTGTTGCTTCTACGGCAGGACTACCGGGAAGTGATGCGCATCACGATAAACCAATCGCAGCTGATTTCAAGTGCGAGGTGTGTCACACCTCGCCGGGTGGTTAGCATGATAACAAAAAAATAAGCTAATGCACTAGTTCTCTAGTACATTCGGCGGCTAAGGCCCATGATATCGAGGATCTTGGTGGCAATCTCTTCTACCGAATAATTGGTACTGTTAATCCACGGGATCTGATTTTTACGGTACAAGGCTTCTACTTCCGCGACTTCCATCCTGCACTGACGAAGCGAGGCATAGCGACTGTTCTCCCGACGTTCTTCGCGAATCGCCGCCAGACGTTCCGGGTCGATAGTCAGGCCGAACAATTTATGCTGAAGCGGTTTGAGCGACGCGGGTAGCACAAGATTATCCATATCGTCGGCAATAAAGGGGTAGTTTGCCGCGCGGATACCAAATTGCATTGCCAGATACAGACTGGTGGGGGTTTTACCACAGCGAGAAACACCGAGCAGGATCACCTGAGCCTGATCCAGATTGCGCAACGAAATGCCGTCATCGTGGGCGAGGGTGTAATCAATCGCCGCAATGCGCGCATCATATTTATTGAGATTATTAGGGTTAAGGCCATGGGTACGATGAGCAATCGGCGTGGGATCCAGTTTCATCTCTTGTTGTAGCGGGGCAACCAGCGCCTGAACGATATCCTGGCAAAAGCCCTCACTTTGCAAGATGATGGCGCGAATCTCCGGCAACACGATGGAGTAGAAGACCAGCGGGCGCACACCTGTCTGGTGATAAATTGCGTCAATCTGATCCTTCACTGCCCGTGCACGGCTCTCATTTTCGACAAACGGCAGCGTAATGCTGCTGATAGTGACGGGAAATTGTGACATTACTGCGTGTCCTAATACCTCCGCAGTTATTGCCGTACCATCAGAAATATAAAAAACGTGGCGATCAACAGCATTATCCATTTTGTTCTTCCCGTGATGCAGACATAATTCTATGAAAGCATAAATTAAAAACGCACAGAAGCGTAGAACGTTATGTCTGGTTTATAAATGAACCTTCAATTTTATTTTTTATGAAAACAGCATTTCATTTTTATGGTTTCGTTTATACCGATGGTTTATGTGGAAATTGTCTAAGAGAGCAGATTTGCGCAACGCTGGGATCAGTCTTAAAAAGTAAAAAAATATATTTGCTTGAACGATTCACCGTTTTTTTCATCCGGTTAAATATGCAAAGATAAATGCGCAGAAATGTGTTTCTCAAACCGTTCATTTATCACAAAAGGATTGTTCGATGTCCAACAATGGCTCGTCACCGCTGGTGCTTTGGTATAACCAACTCGGCATGAATGATGTAGACAGGGTTGGGGGCAAAAATGCCTCCCTGGGTGAAATGATTACTAACCTTTCCGGAATGGGTGTTTCCGTTCCGAATGGTTTCGCCACAACCGCCGACGCGTTTAACCAGTTTCTGGACCAAAGCGGCGTAAACCAGCGCATTTATGAACTGCTGGATAAAACGGATATTGACGATGTTACCCAGCTTGCGAAAGCGGGCGCGCAAATCCGCCAGTGGATTATCGACACTCCCTTCCAGCCTGAGCTGGAAAACGCCATCCGCGAAGCCTATGCACAGCTTTCCGCCGATGACGAAAACGCCTCGTTTGCGGTGCGTTCCTCCGCTACTGCAGAAGATATGCCGGACGCTTCTTTTGCCGGTCAGCAGGAAACTTTCCTCAACGTTCAGGGTTTTGACGCCGTTCTCGTGGCAGTGAAACATGTATTTGCTTCTCTGTTTAACGATCGCGCCATCTCTTATCGTGTGCACCAGGGTTACGATCACCGTGGCGTGGCGCTCTCCGCCGGTGTTCAGCGGATGGTGCGCTCCGACCTCGCATCTTCTGGCGTGATGTTCTCCATTGATACCGAATCCGGCTTTGACCAGGTGGTGTTTATCACTTCCGCATGGGGCCTTGGTGAAATGGTCGTGCAGGGTGCGGTTAACCCGGATGAGTTTTACGTGCATAAACCGACACTGGCGGCGAATCGCCCGGCTATCGTGCGCCGCACCATGGGGTCGAAAAAAATCCGTATGGTTTACGCGCCGACCCAGGAGCACGGCAAGCAGGTTAAAATCGAGGACGTACCGCAGGAACAGCGTGACATCTTCTCGCTGAGCAACGAAGAAGTGCAGGAACTGGCAAAACAGGCCGTACAAATTGAGAAACACTACGGTCGCCCAATGGATATTGAGTGGGCGAAAGATGGCCACACCGGCAAACTGTTCATTGTGCAGGCGCGTCCGGAAACCGTGCGCTCACGCGGTCAGGTCATGGAGCGTTATACGCTGCATTCACAGGGTAAGATTATCGCCGAAGGCCGTGCTATCGGTCATCGCATCGGCGCGGGTCCGGTGAAAGTCATCCATGACATCAGCGAAATGAACCGCATCGAACCTGGCGACGTGCTGGTTACTGACATGACCGACCCGGACTGGGAACCGATCATGAAGAAGGCATCTGCCATCGTCACCAATCGTGGCGGTCGTACCTGTCACGCGGCGATCATCGCTCGTGAACTCGGCATTCCGGCGGTAGTGGGCTGTGGTGATGCAACAGAACGGATGAAAGACGGTGAGAACGTCACTGTTTCTTGTGCCGAAGGTGATACCGGTTACGTCTATGCGGAGTTGCTGGAATTTAGCGTGAAAAGCTCCAGCGTAGAAACGATGCCTGATCTGCCGTTGAAGGTGATGATGAACGTCGGTAACCCGGACCGTGCTTTCGACTTCGCCTGCCTGCCGAACGAAGGCGTGGGCCTTGCGCGTCTGGAATTTATCATCAACCGTATGATTGGCGTCCACCCACGCGCACTGCTTGAGTTTGACGATCAGGAACCGCAGTTGCAAAACGAAATCCGCGAGATGATGAAAGGTTTTGATTCTCCGCGTGAATTTTACGTTGGGCGTTTGACTGAAGGGATCGCGACGCTGGGTGCCGCGTTTTTTCCGAAGCGCGTCATTGTCCGTCTCTCTGATTTTAAATCGAACGAATATGCCAACCTGGTCGGTGGTGAGCGTTACGAGCCAGATGAAGAGAACCCGATGCTCGGCTTCCGTGGCGCGGGCCGCTATGTTTCCGACAGCTTCCGCGACTGCTTCGCGCTGGAGTGTGAAGCAGTGAAACGTGTGCGCAACGACATGGGGCTGACCAACGTTGAGATCATGATCCCGTTCGTGCGTACCGTAGATCAGGCGAAAGCGGTGGTTGACGAACTGGCGCGTCAGGGGCTGAAACGTGGTGAGAACGGGCTGAAAATCATCATGATGTGTGAAATTCCGTCCAACGCCTTGCTGGCAGAGCAGTTCCTCGAATATTTCGACGGCTTCTCAATTGGCTCAAACGACATGACACAGCTGGCGCTCGGTCTGGACCGTGACTCTGGAGTGGTGTCTGAACTGTTCGATGAGCGCAACGATGCGGTGAAAGCACTGCTGTCGATGGCGATTCGTGCCGCGAAGAAACAGGGCAAATATGTCGGGATTTGCGGTCAGGGTCCGTCCGACCACGAAGACTTTGCCGCATGGTTGATGGAAGAGGGGATCGATAGCCTGTCTCTGAACCCGGATACTGTGGTGCAAACCTGGTTAAGCCTGGCTGAACTGAAGAAATAAAATAAATCCCCGGCGGCGTTTTGTCGCCGGGTTTATGTGATCCCCGAAGATGAAACTTATTCAATCTCTTCACAGACATCCTGAGTTAATCGCAGCATAATATCTTTCCTTAACAAAAACTTTTGTATTTTACCTGAGGCAGTGCGAGGTAGTTTTTCGATTACCACGATATGTTCAGGATATTTATATTTCGCGACCCGTTTACGGCTAAAAAAAGTCACCACGTCTTCCAGCGATAATGAATGATGCGGGGCTTTCAGCACGACATAAGCGCATGAGCGTTCACCTAAACGTTCATCGGGCATCGCAACCACACAGGCATCGTGAATTTTAGGATGCTGCAATAAAATATCTTCTACTTCACGGCTGCTAATATTTTCGCCGCCGCGGACAATAATATCTTTCTTGCGCCCGGTTATTTTTATATAGCCAGCTTCATCCATGCGGCAGAGATCGCCGCTGTAATACCAGCCTTCTTCATCCAGCGCACGGGCGGTTAATTCAGGTTCATCAAAATACCCCATAAACACATTGGGGCCACGCGAGGCTTCTTCACCTTCGCAACCTGGCGGTAAGGTCTTGCGTGCGTCATCGACCACTTTAATCTCAACTCCTGCGGCAGCGTAACCATCGGTGTGCATAAAGCGCGACAAAGGATCGTCGAGATTCACCACTGCGTGCGGCGAACTTTCTGTGGAACCATAAACACTTAATAATTTAATGCCGCGCTGCTGGCATTCACGCGCCACTTTTTTGGGGATTGTGGTCCCGCCGCAAAGAAAGAAGCGCAGCGCTGAAAGGTCAGCGGGTTGTTTCTCCAGTAAATTCAAAAGATCATAGACAAACGGCGTTGCGCCGAGCATACAGGTGCAACGCTGCTGCTCAAGCAACGCGAGACACGCATCAGGAGTGAAAATATCTAACAACACGCTGCGAGCGCCAATTAAGAATGGTGCCGTTACGCCATGCAGAAAGCCCGTTGCATGACCAAGTGGCGCAGGCATCATAAAGACATCCTGCCAGGTCAGATTCAACCGCGCGCAATAAGCCCGCTCACTGGCGAGAATATTGTTATGCGTTAGCATCACGCCCTTTGGCAGACCCTCGGTTCCGGAGGTAAACAGCACCGCGGCTAATTCATCGCCGTGGACCGTTATCGCCGTGGTCAGAGGAGTATTGTCGGCGATAATCTGACTTAATGAGAGGGAAGAGGTGGCGGGAGCCAGTTTGTCCACGCCGACAATTTGTTGTAGTTGTGGAAGCTGATTTTGCAGCGGCAGGATTAAATCTACCGGACGCGTTTGTTTAAACAACGTCGGAGCAAAGAACATTTTTGCCTGACACTTATTGAGCACCCATACCAGTTCTGCTTCCCGCCAGGAAGGCAACAGCGGTACGGAAACCGCACCGATTTTCAGGCAGGCAAGATAGATAACGGTAAATTCACACCAGCCAGGCAGTTGAAATGCGATGCGATCGCCTGATTCAATACCCTTCGCTAACATCCAGTTTGCCAGACAGCTCGCGGCGTGATCGAGCGCGCTATAGGTGTACGATGCTCCATGATTATCGACCACGGCAATTTTGTCTGGCATCGCACGAGCGGTCTGCTGCCAGTAATCGGCCAGCGAAGCATCGCCCCATAGCCCTTGCTGACGATACGCCGCACGACGTTGTTCGTTAAACGTTAATGTCACTTTCATTTTGGACTCTCGAGACAGAACATCAGGCCCGAGATGCGGGCCTGTGGGATGCATGATTAGCCGTAGCGAAAATCAATACCGAAGGTGCCTGCGGGATATTGCCACTGTTCGAGAATAGTGTTACCGCACAGCACCCGACAGGTGCCGCACTCCAGACAACCGGCAGAATCAAAATGAATGTTGCCGGCATCATCCTGCTTATAAAGTCCGGCAGGGCAGGCTTTCATTAATTTACGGAATTCATTGATATCGGGATTTGCCGCCAAAATGATATGCGGGTGGCCCTCATCAACATGGAATTTATTGACGCCTAATTTGATGTCGACGTTAACCGTAGCGTTCTGGCTCATAGCGCGGTTGCTCCCTTAATGCCATCTTTCAGCAAGTTGATCAGTCCAATTTTCTTCGCGTGTCCCATGATCATTTTGCGTACCGGCTGGTTTGGTTTGCCGTCAATGGTGAACATATCGTTCATGATGTCGGCGACCATGCGCGGATACTGACTAAACAGGCGCGGATTTTCCATCAGCGCCGGGATCTTGCGAAAATGCTGCATATCACGCATGACGCAGCTTTGTTCCAGCTCACGTTTGTATTGCGCAAGACTGCTGGCGGAGAAATCCGCGCGTTCTTTGGCGGCGATCACCGTTGTGGCGGCAGCCTGAGCCGATGCAATGGCTAAATCCATGCCGCGGACCGTAAAACCCAAATTCAGGCAGAAGCCTGCGGCGTCACCAACGATAATCACGCCATCGTTAACCAGCTGCGGCACCATCGCCAGACCGCCTTCCGGTACCATATGCGCGGAGTATTCAAGCAGTTTGCCGCCGCTAATCAGCGGGCGAATGGCGGGGTGTTGTTTAAAATCTTCCAGCATTTGCGGCACACTTTTTTGCGCATGGGCGATATCACCCAATCCACAAACCAGCCCCAACGATACGGAATCATTGTTGGTATAGAGGAATCCGCCACCCATCAGGCCGTCCGAAGGGGAACCGGCAAACAGCCAGGCGGCACCTTCCTCGCCCGTAACATTAAAGCGATCGTTGATCTGTTCTGGTGTGAGGCCAATAACCTCTTTAACACCAACAGCGTAATGATGCGGATCGGAAGCGGGAACCATTCCCAGCGAGCGGCCAAGCATCGAGTTAACGCCATCAGCCAGAATCACCACATTCGCTTCAAGAACATCATCCCCGGCCTGGACGCCAGTGACCTTGTTTCCTTCACGAACCAGCGCATCGACGCGTACGCCCGGGATAAACTGCGCGCCCGCCTGCTCGGCTTGTTCCATCAACCACGGGTCCAGACGATTACGCAATACGGTATAAGACGCGTGTTGCGGAACATCTGGTTGCTCGCGGTGAAAGTCGAGGGTAACGGCGCTTTCTTCGGTTAAGAAGGAGATTTTCTCGCGTGTGACCTTGCGTTCTACCGGCGCTGATGCTGCAAAGCCTGGAATAATCGCTTCAAGTGTGTGGGCATAAAGACGCCCGCCGGTCATGTTTTTACATCCGGCACTGTCGCCGCGTTCTATCACCAGGACATCCAGCCCGGCTCGCGCCATGACCAGTGCGGCAACGCTACCGGCAACGCCCGCACCGACCACAATGGCATCAAATTTGTCATCCGACATGCGTTATGCTCCCTTCCCGCTGCGTTTACAGCGGGAGATGTGGTTGAAAGGGGAATTAGCGGCTCAACTGGCTAATCAGGGCAGGGACGACTTTGTAGATATCGCCCACCAGACCGTAGTCGGCATAGTTGAAGATTGGCGCATTTTTATCTTTATTGATGGCGACAATCACTTTTGCGCCGTTGCCGCCAACCATATGCTGGATCTGCCCGGAGATCCCCAGCGTCAGGTAGAGATCGGATTTCAGCAACACGCCGGAGACACCGATATAACGTTCACGCTCCATCCAGTTCTCGCCTTCGGCAATTGGACGTGAACAGCCGACTTCAGCATTCAGCACCGCCGCCAGTTCGTGGACCATTTTCAGGTCATCCTGCGCTGCCAGACCACGACCGACGCCAACCACACGTTTTGCTTTGCTCAGGTCCACGCTGCTTGCCGCTTTCGCACGGCGTTCGCGACAGAGAATTTCATGACGCGGGGCAACATAAGGTACCGTTTCTGTCGGGCACTGATGAGAGGTATCACTGGTGCACGGTTCCTGAACACCGGGCGCAAGGGTAATGATCGCCAGCGGGCTATTGATCTTTTCCTGTGCGAACGCTAACCCGCCATACATCCGGTGTTCGGCGCAAATGTGACCATCGACAATATCCACCGCAGTGGCATCGTTCACCAGCGCCGCATTCAGTTGCACACTTAACCGTGCTGCCAGAGCTTTACCGCGTTTCGTCGCGGCCAGCAGCAACATAGAAGGATGTTTATCTTTCAGCAGGGCAGCAATGCTTTCGGCGTAATTTTCAGTACGTTGCAGCGCATCATTTTGCTCAAGAACATAAATACATTTTGGACCATAAGGCATAACTGCCTGCGCCTGGTCGGTATTTTGTACAATGGCATACACCTGTTGGCCCCATTGCTGCGCGCCGCCAAACAGTTCAGCATAACGTTCAGGATTATCGCTAAAGACCCAGACGCTGTTTAATTGACTCATCGTTTCTTCTCCGTAGGCTTCAGTTCAGGGCTTTCTTCAGATATTCCGCCAGCTCGGCAATGGCCTCCGGCGAATCGTTATCGAGAATGATGTGCTTACGTTCTGTTTGCGGCGGTACGCGAATGCCGGTCAGTTCAGCAAGTGGCGCGCTCTGGCTCCAGCCAATGTCACTTGCCTGCCACTGATTTATCGGTTTTTTACCCGCGCCGAGAATGGCTTTCATCGAAGGAATGCGTGGCATGTTAATATCGGAGGTGACGCAGAGCACGGCTGGAACAGAGAGCTCAATAACTTCAACATCATCTTCAAGCGTGCGTTCAATCACCAGTGTATTGCCCTGACGCTGAATAGCACTCACTGCATTAATCACCGGAAGTTGCAGAATTTCTCCGACCAGCAAGCCAACCTGCTGGGCATAAAGGTCGCCGGAACCTTCACCAAAGATCAGTAAATCGAAGCCGATCTTTTCAACTGCTGCCGCCAGTGCTTTTGCGGTATCGAGAGGTAGTGCATGTTCAAGTTGCGCATCCTGCACCAAATACAGGCTGTGCGGCCCGCGGGATAGCACGTCTTTACGCACTTTCGAGTTCTGCAACAATGAGCCGCCAATGGTCAGCGCGGCTATCTCATCGTCATCTGTTGCAATCTGGCTTGCAGCTTCAATGGCATTGAGATCGAACTGGCTGATTTTGGCGTCGGCATTGTCGAAATTCAGGGTATATTCTGGAGTGACAACAATGTCCTGTTCTTCAGGCACCAGCTTAAAGCAGGTTATTATTTTCATGATTTCTCCTGTGAGTCGCATACGGAACCATCTCCGATGGAAGGTAAAAATGGTCTGAAAATAGTGTGCGATAGCGGTGCGGGGTTTTCGACGGAGCAAGCTGTTTTCCTTGCCAACAATCTTGCAAAAAAAATGCGATCGCTAAAACAAAAGTGCAATTTGCGGCAATATAGTTATTCCATGACCGTACAATCTTGCATTCAGTGTAAATAATCTTGTTTAGCTCTCGCTAAACGCGGTTGTATAACCGCAATACACGCCGTATTTTATCCGGCATATATTGTTTTTGCTTGCTCATGGAATAGGGAGGTTGTCATGTATCAACGCTGTTTTGATAACGCCAGCGAAACGCTGTTTGTCGCCGGTAAAACGCCACGGCTTTCACGTTTTGCATTTAGTGATGATCCAAAATGGGAGTCCGGACATCACGTTCATGACAATGAAACTGAGTTGATTTACGTCAAGAAAGGGGTAGCAAGGTTTACCATCGATTCTTCGTTATATGTCGCGCACGCCGATGACATTGTGGTGATAGAACGTGGCAGGCTGCATGCGGTGGCCTCTGACGTTAACGATCCGGCAACGACGTGTACTTGTGCGCTGTACGGCTTTCAGTTTCAGGGGGCTGAGGAAAATCAGCTACTGCAACCGCATTCTTGCCCGGTAATTGCCGCAGGGCAGGGAAAAGAAGTCATTAAAACCTTATTTAATGAGCTAAGTGTGATTTTGCCGCAAAGTAAAAATAGCCAAACATCTTCGTTATGGGACGCCTTTGCCTATACGTTAGCAATTCTTTACTACGAAAACTTTAAAAATGCTTATCGTTCGGAGCAGGGATATATTAAAAAAGATGTTCTGATAAAAGATATTCTTTTCTATCTGAATAATAACTATCGCGAAAAAATCACTTTAGAGCAGTTATCGAAAAAGTTTCGTGCCAGCGTCAGTTATATTTGCCATGAATTTACCAAAGAGTATCGCATTTCCCCTATTAACTATGTTATTCAACGGCGTATGACGGAAGCGAAATGGTCACTCACTAATACTGAATTATCACAGGCAGAGATCTCCTGGCGTGTGGGTTATGAAAATGTCGATCACTTTGCCAAACTGTTTTTGCGCCATGTCGGCTGTTCGCCCAGCGATTACCGCAGGCAATTTAAAAACTGTTTTGCGGAACAAGAAATCTTATCTGAATTTCCTCAACCGGTAAGTCTTGTTGGATAAATCTGGCGGCGCAGTTTGTTAAGAAGCTGCGCCGCCTGCAGATTATTTGTTCTGATAATCTTTCAGGATCTGCCGACCCGCTACGTAAATCATAATTTCGTCTGTACCGCCGCCGATACGTTCACAACGGACATCACGCCAGAAGCGAGAGACGCGCGCCTCATCGGTATAGCCCAGACCGCCCATGATTTGAATCGCATCATCAATAACTTCCATTGCGGTACGTGCGCAGTACAGTTTTGCCAGCGCCGCGCTGGTGCGCAGTGACTGATGCTGATCGGCTTGCCATGCCACTTTCAACACCATGTTGCGCATGTTGTCGATCTTAATCGCCATCAGCGCCAGTTTTTCCTGGATCATCTGGTTATGACCAATGGGTTTACCAAAAGCGATACGCTGGTTGGCATAGCGGGCGGCATCTTCAAAGGCACACTCGGCAAAGCCGGTGCTGCGCGCGGCGTTGATCAGGCGCTCCATCTCAAAGTTATACATCACATTGAGGAAACCCATTCCTTCTTCGCCCACCATGTCGCTCTCTTCAACTTCCACGTTGTCGAGATAGACTTCGCAGGTGCTGAGCATATGCCAGCCGATTTTATGCAGCGGGTTAATCTTAATGCCGGGCTTACTGGAGTCGACCCACCACAGGGTGAAGGCTTTTTTGGGATCTTTCGGTTGCGGATCGCGCGCCAGCACCAGCATATACGGGTACTCTTTCGCACCGGTAATAAAGGTTTTCTGGCCGTTGATGTAAACCTTGCCGTTTTTACGCGTGTAAGTGGTGGTGGCGCTGTTGTTATCTGAGCCTGCGCCTGGTTCCGTCAATGCCAGGGCATAGGCGGGATCACCCGTTTCCAGGGTGCTTTCCGCCGTTTTACGTAGCTGCTCTGCAGAACCGAAACGGCGCATACTGTGAATACATTGACCGTTGGTGATCAAAAATGCCGGGGCACCGCATTTTGACACTTCCATCAGCGCCAGCATTTGGGTGACGTAATCCGCAGGGATACCACCAAATTCTTCCGGCACGCCAAGCATGGAAATACCGTTATCCGCCAGTGCCCGCATAAATTCACGCGGGTATGTCCCGTTTTGATCGCAGGTGCGGAAATACTCTTCCGGAAAGTTAGTCGTAATCAGTTCGCGAATACTGGCCAGCAGCAGTTCTTGTTCTTCAGTTAAAGAAAAATCCATCGTGATACTCCTGTTAATGAGCCGCTTCAGGCAGGACAAAACCCATCGCCGCATCGATAAATAATCTTTCGTCCATCAGTTTGAGTTCTGGCGAAATCACTGGGGTGAAATCCATTTTGTCGAGAATATCTTTTTGTAAATCGACGCCAGGGGCGATTTCGATTAAATGCAGGCCGTCTTCTTTCAGAGTGAACACCGCGCGCTCAGTGATATAACGAACATCCAGCCCTCGCTCGAGAGCGATTTTTCCGCTGAAAGTAATTTCCGGTAGTTCCCGAATAAATTTCTTCACCCGTCCTTCCTGGACGATATTTAATTTGCCGTCGGTAATTTCTGTTTTTAAACTGCCCGCAGTTAATGTGCCGCAGAAAACGATTTTCTTCGAAGTGGCACTGATATCAATAAATCCACCGGTGCCCATGATTTTACCATTGAATTTATGCACGCCGACGTTACCGTGCTGGTCGACTTCAGCAAAACTCAAATAACAAACATCCAGACCACCACCGTGATAAAAATCAAACTGGGACGTCATATCCAGAATGGCGCGGGTATTCACGTTCGCGCCAAAGGCGATCCCCTGTGAAGTAATACCGCCAATTGGACCTGTTTCTACCGTCAGAATAAAGTCATCAGCACAACCTTCTTCCCGGGCGACCAGGCCAATGCCGTCAGCAATACCGACGCCGACATTCCCCACCGCGCCTTTACGCATTTCGAATAATGCGCGCCGCGCGACTAATTTACGCTGATTAAGAGGCAAGCTAAGTTGGGTGCTTTCATCAAGGGTGAAGTCACCAGAAATAAAGCGGTTAACCGGCGCACCGCCATACAGTTGGGTTTGATCCGGATCGACTACCACAATATCCACCAGATAACCCGGAATACGGACAGATTTAGGATGCAGCGTGGCTTTCTTAACCATCTTCTGCACCTGCATCATCACAATACCGCCGTTATTGTGCACCGCCTGAGCAATAACCAATGCGTCGAGATACATCACCTCATCTTCAAAAGTGGCGTAGCCTTCACTGTCGCAGGTGGTAGCGCGAATGAAGGCAATATCTGGCGCTATCGCTTTGTAATAGAGATATTCTTTGTTTTCAAACTCGACCAATTTAATCAGGTCTTCTTTAGTGACTTCATTCAGTTTGCCGCCTTGCTGGCGTGGATCGACAAATGTTCCGATGCCAATATCACTAATAATACCAGGCTGGTGGGCTGCGGCGGCGCGTAAGGTTTGTGTAAGTACACCTTGTGGATAGTTATAAGCAATAATTTTATTTTGTTCTGCGAGATCAGAAATACGCGGCGATTGTCCCCAGTGACCGCATAATGCCCATTTCACCAGACCTTCTTGCGCCAGCGGACTAATACCGCGATCGGCGCGATCGCCAAGCCCTGTTGGACTAATAATCGATAAATTACGTGGCGTTTGAGTCTGTTTATATTTATCAGCAAGAGCAGTAATTAACGTGGTGGCTTCCAGAATACCGCCGCCAGCGCCTAACACACAAAGTGTTGCTTCGTCGGGAATATAATTCACCGCTTCCTGTGCCGACAGGACCGGCACTCGTCCATTAATACGAGGTGGTTTTACAGGTTTCATTGTTAATTCCTGATACAGGTGTGATTTTCCCTACGCCAGATGGAGAATTAGCGCACAGAGACTCACGAAATATTTTTATTAAATACGGTTAAATATATTTTTTTAGTTCGGCGGGGGAGGATATTCCCGCCGAAATATTATTGCTTATGCCTGATGTAAAATAGTTAATACTGTGCGCAAATCATTTACCGAGATTTGCCCTGGCGCAGAGGCTTTTTTTACCGCACCAAAAGTTGCCGCCGAGCCAAATACTTCACCAGCCAGACGAGAAATTACGCCAGTTTTTGCCATTGACATCGTGATGATTGGACGATCGGCATACTGCTCCTGCATCTCCAGGGTCGCGGCAAGCAACGTCAGCACATCGCTGGTACTTTGCGGCATCAGCGCAATCTTAGGAATATCGGCATCGAAGGACTGCATTTTGCGCAGACGGGCAATGATTTCTTCGGCTTCCGGCGTTTTATGGAAGTCATGGTTGGACATGACAACTTTCACATCATGCGCGTGGGCGTAGGCGACGGTTTCTTTAACCTGATCATCGCCGGTAAATAACTCCAGATCGATCATATCAACCAGGCCACTATCGATGGCTGCACGATTGAGTGCAATATAAGCCTCGGTGGAAATCGCCTGCTCGCCGCCTTCTTTGGCACTGCGGAAGGTAAACAGCAGCGGTTTTTCTGGCATGGTTTCACGGAGAATTTTTGCTGCCGCCATGACAGACTCCACATTGGAGAGGTCGGCATAGTGGTCCACACGCCATTCCAGAATATCAAAGTCCGCTTCACGATAGGCGAGAGCTTCGGATTTCACGCTGGCGATATCTTTCGCCATCAGCGAGACGATGATTTTAGGTGCGCCCGTACCAATGACGAGATCTTTTACAGTTACGGTTTTCATTTTTTACCCTTTCTGCACGCGGTCAGCCTGTCAGGCACCGAACCCCATGACCTGTTTAACATATTCCAGAGGGAAATCTTTGCCAGTCCATAACGTGAACTGTTCAGCCCCTTGCCACAACAACATGCCGTATCCATCAATCGTTTTGCAACCAGCTTGTTGCGCCTGCTGCAATAACTTCGTCATATGCGGGTTATACACGCATTCAGTGACCAGAAGTCCCGGATGTAACAGACTGATATCATTAACCAATGATTCATTCTCAAGGGGTTTCATACCCACTTTTGTGCCATTGGTCAAAATGTCGGCGGAAGCCAGGGCTTCAGCAAAGGCTTGCTGATCGGCGAGATCGGTGACCGTGACGACACAATCGGTGTTTTCATTAACCCGCTGCGCGAAGGCGAGGGCTTTATCGAAGAACTCATCCCGACGGTTAAAGAGTTTAATTTCTTTTAAACCTTCAATTGCCCCCTGCGCGCCAATTGCCGTTGAGGCACCGCCGGCACCCAGCAGCACCATTGTTTTGCCTTTGATATCAAAACCGCTCTCTTTAATGGCGCGAATATGGCCCGTGCCGTCGGTGTTATAGCCACGCAGATAGCCATCATCATTAACGATGGTGTTGATGGCACCCACCAGTTTGGCCGCTGGCGTTAATTCATCAACATATTCACACGCCAGTTGTTTGTTCGGCATTGATACACCAGTTCCGCGCATTTTGAGGGCTTTTAATCCTTCAATTGCTCCGGGAAAACTATCGTTATCCACTTCAAAGGCCATATAGGTAAATGGCAATCCCGCTTTTTCTAAGGCTTTATTCTGCATTTCAGGCGATAAACTGTGGCGGATGGGATAGGCCATCAGCCCAATCAATTCGTATTTTGCGGTAACATCCATAATTAACTCCTTTAACCTCTATGCTTAATTGTGTTTAACCGGGTGCTAAATTTACGCTCGCCAAACCGCACATCATTTTCAGGAATAATGAAAACGCGGTAATAGCGGATAAAGACAATAATTGCGGTAATCAGGGCCAGCAGCGCGAAAGTAAAATCGAGAGCAATGATATATTGCAGGCCGATGTTCGACAGATAACCGGTAATCAGCGGAATAACAAAGTTAGCCAGTCCACCCATCATCATATAAATACTGGTGACTTTGGCTTTGCTTTTGGGGAAAAACTCTGACATGACCGAAACGCCGAGCTGTAAAATGCCGCCAGCTGCTGAGAAACCGATAACAAAGGCTCCGGCATTACACACCAGTGGAGAAGGGTACAGGTAGATAATGGCTGCTGTTATTGTTGCCAGTGCAGAGTTAAATACATTAGCCCAGATGGGCCGGACCATTTTTTTCAGCAGTGCGGCAAAAATAAAGACACAGACCAGCGAACCCATACTGTAATAAGAGATGGTTTTTAATGCCTCAGCTTCTGACATACCAGCAAAAGCCATCGCATATTTGGGCATCCACACCACAATCACATAAAAGGTCGAGAATGCGGCTACACCGAACAGTACTGATGAAACACCTTCCAGCCAGACTAACGGTTTGCTGTTCATTTGCGGTAATTCATGAGCTACGCTGGCGTCCACCAACTGGCTGGGGAATTTGCTTTTCAACAGCATCAGTGTGATCAGTACAAACAGAATACCCGGAATAATCAGCCCATAGCCGTACCAGATGTTATTGAGCAACATATAGCTCACCAGCATTGGGTAGAACATTTGCCCGAATGACACCATCGCTTTAACCAGTATGACCGCCGAACCAGAGGCTTTCGGAAAGCATTCCATGAGCGCGGGGTAGCCACCCGTATCCAGCGCTGAGTTAGCGATACCTACGCACACTGCCAGACAGTAGGCGAGAGTTAAATTCGGGCAAGCAGGGATACCAAAGAAGAATAGCAGATACATTATTACTGCCATTAATATTACCGCCCGACGACCAAACTTATCGGAGATCACACCGAAGAATAAAATACTGATCAATCGCCCCAAACCGATACCGGAAATTAAATAGGCAATGCCCGCGTTGTCAGTGGAAAACTTTTCTGCCAGAGATGACATATTTTGGGCAAGCGTAATAACACTAATGCCGTGCAGGAAATAGCTGAAGTAAATACAAAGAACAGCCAGGATAAATGGCGTGCTGAAAGCCTTATTTTGAGACATTTTCACAGCTCCTTGCTGAAAGATAATTTCGTTACCGTACGTATTGTTCTCCGACGGTTCACATAATTACTATACTGAAGATGATTTTCCCTGGGTACATGGCATAAAGTTTATGTTTCCAGGAATATTGCATGTCATAGTTTGTTTTTTATCGCGATTTTCGTTAGTTGGCGCAGAAAGAGTTATTTATCCGTAAGATCTTGCATGACCTGAAAAGAATATTGCATTACCCACCCGGAGCGACATTTTCCTTTAGCGAGTGATGCCGCGTTTCTTTGCGGCTGCGTAAGCCGATAAACAGTGCCAGTAAAAAGCCGATGGCAGCGATGGCGGTATCGAACCACATAATATCGGCAATACTTCTTTGGGACAGATGAGCCGTAATCAACGGAATAGTAAAGGTCGCAATACTGCCCGCACTGTAATAGATCCCTGTAGCTTTACCTTTAGCGTAGGGGAAACGTTCAGCCATTAATGTCAGGCCAATTTGCACAACACCTCCAGCAGAGGTAAAACCAATGACAAAAGCAAATATTATCACCACATAAAATGTGGGATGCAGGCAGACGGTAAACAGAGCAGTAAATGAGATAAAGGTGTACAGCATGAGTAATGTTGTTGCTCGAACGGTATTACGAATGAGTGGAGCGGTAATAAATACACAAAGCAGCGAACCCACGGTGTAGATACTAAGTAGTTTGATCGACATAGTGTATGACATGCCTGCAACAAATTGTCCGTACTGTGCCAGCCACTGGCTAACCAGATAAAACGTTGCCATTGAGATATAGCCATATAAGGTATAACTGGCTAAATCGATAATTGAACAGCGATGTTCCGTAGATCTGGTGGTTTTCTTTATGACAGGTAAGCGACGACCCGGATGGGGTGGGAACGTACAACGGTATAAAAACAGAGCGTTAATAAACATAATGCCTGCAGCAATCATAAAGGACCAACCGAACCACAGTTCAGCCCACACTAACAGGCTAATGATTAGCGGTAATAAAAATTGTCCGCTGGAAACAAATGCTTTAATTAAAATATTGGCTGTCCCCGGTGAGCGTGGAAAAGCTTCCATCAAACTGGGATAGGTGCCTGCATCGAGAAAACTGTTTGCCATTCCCGCCAGAAAGCCAAAAACATAAGCGATAATGATGTTATTGGTGTGCAGGATGCCAAAAAAGAAGGCCATATAGCAGCACATCCCGAGCATGATAAAAGGGCGGCGACCAAAGCGATCGGATAATAATCCTGCAAAAAGCAAGACACTTAATCGACCAATGCCCAGTGATGAGATAACTATCGAGACGCCCGCGGCATTAGTCTGCCAAAGCGTCTCCAGCGAGGCCATATTCAGGCTCATCAAAATGACGCCCATACCATGCACCAGGTAATTAAAATACAACCCCAGTGCGGTAGGGTAATAGGGATTTTTCATAGGTTCTACTTAGCAAGGGTGCTTTAAAAAGTGAAGCGATGTTGTGTCAGCATCCGTTCATTATTGTTGTAACAACGATAATTCCTTTCTTTGGAAAATTAACAAAGGCGCTCCAGATCGTGTGCATATAATTCAGCGGCTACCGATTGATAGATCTTCCAGTCAATAAAATTGCCATCAGGGTAGACTTGTTGAAACGCGGTTAAGTCGGGGAAAAAACGCATGGTGTTGTTGCCGATGCGGTTATTTATTTTCTCTATGATGGCATGAAGATGTTTTTTTCTTTGCTGACGCATAGCCAACAGTTGCTCGACTACACGATCAGGAATGGCGTATTTGCCATTTTCCCATTGACGCCAGCTTTCACTGTCACCGGTCTGGGCAATCCAGGTCGCGCATTCATCAATAGTCATGGCAAAAATATGGCGGAGTGCCTGGAGTTCATAAGCGTTCATCGTGTAATGGCTGCATGAAATAAACAATAAAATATAAATAACATTATCAGCCTGCTGACGGCTTGAAGAGAGTCACAGTATCTTGTGCAACATTATTGGAAAGAGTGAGGGGCGAGATAGCGAAGCGGAAAAATGTTAAAAAAAAAGCCCATCGTGGGAGATGGGCAAAGACTACACACAGCAATTCGTTGTTTCACTCAGGGGATTTAAGTCATTGATTGATTTATGGGTATGCGGTTTTTCGGCATAACCCAAATTAAGCAAGGCTTGAAAATGGACACACAAATAGCGCACAAACAGTACACACCTGAAAAGGGGTATCTATGGCGCAAGCGTTACCAGAAAAACATTCTGTGCATTCACCTTAAAACAAGAGATGATGAAATTGCCATAAAAAGATCGGCATCAATAACAATTCGCTATATGGAATTAAAATCACTTGACGTTCCATTTAAAGCAATGCGGGAAATGTTAAAAAAGTTTCGTGATGGTCTGATTACGTCACATGACATTGAGCGCTTAAGGTCGATTGCGATAGCTTCACAGGAGGCTCCACACGCTGCTGTAACCGCTTCGCCTATACAAAGTGTTGGCTATGATATCAAAACCTCTCAGAGAGCCGCACAGGGGCATTCCCTTAGTGATGCTCAAAAAGCGTACTTTGACGCCAACACCGAATGGAAAGAAAAAACCATCAAGGCTTATTCTGGTTGTATCGACCGCTTTATTTTATGGTGCGCTAATAAAAATATTCATACCGTGGAAGAAATAACGAAAGAGCATGTAATTTCATTTAAATCCAGCATGGATGATGAACAATTAGCTTCAATGACAAAACAGAAAATTCTCACGGCATTAGGCGGTATGTTTAATTTTATCGTGAATGTGAAGGAGTGGATTAGCAAAAATCCTTTCAAGGGCATGAACTACAAAAAGGTAAGTGTTGAAAAACCAAAAGAAGAAATTACTTTGATGCAATTTAAAATGTTAATCCAGCAAACCGAAGTGAAAGAGGATAAACAAAATTATTGGGCTAATGCGTTAATGTACTATACGGGAATGCGTGTTAGCGAATTGCAGCAGATTACTAAAGATGATTACATTGAAATTGATGGGATTAAATGTATTAGCATTAACACCCTAGAAGAGGGAAAAAGCATCAAAACAGAAACAAGTAAAAGGAATATTCCAATTTGTGATGCCTTGATGGCGATGAACGTATGGGAAGAAAAACCAGTAATGAGATATGGACTGAATAGCATCATGGATAAAGTGAGTAGGGGGTATAAATCAATTGGCCTAAAACGTTCAAGTCATTGTTACCGCCATAGTATGTCTAACCGTCTGCGTGATACAGATACTGATGATAGCACACGAGCATTTATATTAGGCCATGCAGCGCATGGAATTACGGATAGAGTTTATATTACACGCTTGCCATTGCAGAAAATGTTAAAGGCGCTGAATGACGCTAATTAACTAGGTTCACTTCGTTCACGCGCTTCGCGCTGGTGGTGCAAGAAGAATGTTTGAAAACTTCCTTTTCTTTGCTCCACCAGCCCGAAGGGCAGCCCCGAAAGGGGTTAACATTTAATGATGCTCATAAACCAATTTACCTCCTGAAATTATTAAGGCATTACATGCCATTGATGGCATTATTTTGAAAAATTCAGACGAGCCAGCAAATTTTAAATCAAACGGCGATATATTGAATTGTTTAAACATGGCATGAGCAAATCTTTCTGAATCCCATGCTTCGCGCCTTGAATTATAGGCGCAAACATTATGCAATAAACATGTTCGCCCCAAATCAAATGATAATTCACTCATTCGCGCAAAGACGTTAGCAGACCTGCCGATTTTGATAATACCTTCTGATTGCATTACGTAGTTATAATAAATACGCTTCTTACCATGTTGGCAGGTTGGGCATTCATCACCATAAATATGATAAATGCCAACCCGTTCAAAATCACCATGTAAAGGGCAAGTAATGGTTACTTTGGAAAATAAATCAGCGTAATTAGAATATGTGTATTTATCTTTATATAACTGGTTTGCTGTATTTAAGTACCCTTCGAAATTCATTAAGAAATGCAGATTTTCCGCGCTGAAAAACATCACACCAATCCTCACCAATAGTTTCAGGCATAGCCCACCAGCAATTATTAACGCTATCAACTATTTCCTTCGCCGCGCTTATACCTTTGTTACTAATATCGTTATCAGTCAAAATACATATTGAGGCGGTTGGATAACATCGGCTAACCTCCTTAGTAACGCTTAATAAATTGTTTGCACTCCACGCTGTGATAAATAGTGATGATGGGTTTAAATCACTCATGACGCTTTGAACTGCCGCAACCGTTCCTAATCCCTCACCAATAAAAACAGTCTCAACAATACCGTTGGTATTGGATTCATAATAAAACGCACCAGCTATTTGGCTGTCAGTCACAAGTGGTTTGTTTCCTTCTGGTGATATTCGCTGTAAAGCGCAATATGTACCATCGGCGCGATGATAGGGCAGTAATGTCTGACCATGACCGCCAACCCACATCATTTTAGAAACTCCCTTTTTCAAAAGATAAGGTGATTCTCTCCATACCGCATTTTTATATTCTACCGTTGCATTTTTAATAAACGATGTGAGTTTATCTGCATCAACGGGTTTAATTGTGCACTCATTCTTTGGTAATGGTTTTTGTGCTTTTCGCATAATGATATGATTTGGGTTAGCATAACCAATACTTTTATTAAAGCCTATATGCGCACCAATATCTTTATACTTCAGCTTAGTGAAATCTGAAATAATATTCAGTGGCTGCAATACGTTATGTCCATTATGCGCCCCTTCATTAGCGCAAAATCCTGTATTTGCAAACTGACCTTTATCACGCCAGATGAATCTATCAACGCCGCCACATACAGGGCATGGTGTATGTTCATTTGGTTTAATATCAATTCCAAAATCATTCATATGCACCAATGGATTCTGTTTAATATAATTATTCAAATCAGTAAAGAAATTAGCCATTATATTTGCTCCCGTATCGCCTTGCTGGATGCTTTGCAAAGAAATCAACGATATCTTGTTTGCGATACCAGATATAACCGTCTAATTCACGATGAAATTCTTGCGGAAATTCTCGTGGATTAAACCTTTTAGCCGCATAAAACATAGGTTTAGTAACACCGGATAATGCAATAGCATCGTCACCACACACCAGCCCTGTAAGCTGTACTTTCTGTGATTGTTCTTTTATCTGTGCAGCAATGAGTTTTTTATTTTCATTAACGTATTTATCAATACCCATTAAGCGTAATTTTTCTTTAAAATAATTTGCGTCAGTCATTTGGTAGCCCTTAATCGTTTTTAGCTGTATTTAGCACGGTAATTTCTTCGCTAATTATATTTTTGACTGTTGTGTCGTTTATTATTGCAGTTTCACTAATATTATTTAATCCAAAACATCGCTTAATGATGTTTGTGAGCACGATTTCTGGAATATCACCCTTATAAACAGATTTCAGTAGCAATAAAAGTGTATGTTCAGCATCTTTTGTGAATCGAATATTCGAAAGATGTGTCTTGAAAATCTGCTTCACATCAGGAGGTAAATCATCTAAATCATCAATAGTAAATTTGGTATTCATTTCAACTCACTTAGTTATGTTGTCATTATCTGCGCTGGTGGCTTTGGTAGTGATATTGCTTTATTATCAATCGCGATTACGTTTTTTCGCGCCATTTCGGTTAATGCCTTTTTTATCACATCCTTCCTCTTGCCTGATGCGATTGCTTCATTGTCAATAAAGATGCTCAAATTAATAGTCTTACTATAAGTACTGCCACCAATTTCATTATAAATCTTTTCATATAATTCGTATTGGGTTGGAGAGTTTTTTAACTTATTAAGCGCGCGTGTATGCATGTAATAGTTATTGCTATTATTGGCTCTCGCCAGTTCCGTAAATTCTTTGGCGACATCACGTTTTTTACCGTCACTCTGATTGATTTTTATACTATCCTGCATTTTCTGTTGTGTTACTGGTTGACGCTGTTGCATGTGCATTTGAGCATATTCATTTTTCGGTGATGGCTGCATGACAAAAAGCTCATCGTCAGTTTGTTTACGTTCTATTTTTCCTGCTGCAATTGCTGGCATTGGTTTATCAACGAAAACTAACGTTTTAGTGCTGGTATTTACCTGATATCCTTTTTCACTTTCATCAGGGTAATCACATAATTCATTATCAATTTCATGTAATTCACTGGCAGTAATTCCGTTGTCTACTGTACATAAATCAAATTGCATGACTGGCAATTTAGCGGCACTACGGTTTTTTTCAATTGTCAGTGATACCGAAAGCCCGAAATCATTACCTTGAATTTGTTCCAGTTTAATGACTGTATCAGAGTCATTTTTTAGAGTGATTGCGCCTTTCATGCCTTTAGCGGCATCTTTCCCGCCGTGGTGAACCATAAGGACAAAAGAATTGGTTTCAACAGCTATTCTTTTTAGAATAGAAATCAATTTGCGCATTGCGATAGCATCATTTTCATCTGGATTTTCCATATCCAGTGTTGTTGTGCCATCAATGCTTTTTTTAGTGTAGTACGCCAAAAAAGAGGATAGCGTATCAAAACAAATTATACCGCCTTTGTTGTTGGTAATTTTGTTTACATCATTAATAATTCGACGCTGAATTTCTTTATCAAACAGGTTAATTTGAGGTGACAAAATGTGCATTCGGTCATTTTTGACACCACTGTTAAATTTATTGCACCATGCTGTATTTCGGTCTTTGATTTCAACGCCTGTTTCACCATCAAAATAAAAAGCATGGCATTCTTTAGCAACACGCAATCCAGCCCACGGTTTACCCTGTGCAACGCGATTTAATAATGATAATGCGGCAAATGATTTACCCGTGTTGGATTCACCATAAAGGAATCCAACTTGCTTCCGGTTAAATAAATTTTCAATTACAGGGCGTAAACGCTTTTCTGATTGCAATTGAATTTCAGCTAATTCAATGTCACATAAATCATCATTAATACCATCAAATTCTGACCATTCACCATAATTTGCGGCAACGGAATTATCAATTGCAATTATGTAACGATAATCAGGAGTTGCAAACCAATCAATGTGCATTTCAGTATGTGTGCCATTCATATCAATTACCACAATTTAGCAGCAACTATAGTTATGCCGCGTGATTCATTTTTAGGTTTATAGCCATATTTACCAAAAAACTCTATAATTTCCTCTTTAGAATAAAAAACTGATTTTCCTGCCCTGATTCCTTTGGGGAAATCTTCGGGCCTCCATTTTCTCGCAGAACTAAATTCCTGTGTTGTGATGTTTAATAATTCAAGGATTTCTTTATTGGAGATTTTATCTTCTGGCAATTGCTGATGATTGTTAAGACGATTAATGCTTACAGGCATGGGTAGTTCCTCCATATTAGGAATTGGTTTTAATTTGTTTGGATGCAACTGATAATACCCTTGGTAACAAACATGGTCAAATAACCGTAGTGCGTAACTCACTGATTTAATAAGTGTCAACAACAAGCCTGTAAGTCTTGCTGGGCACGGGTTTCAGGGCTGGTTAGACCATTGTGTCTAATAGGCATCAGTATGAAGAATAAGGTAAAAATAAAATTTCAATTTTTTCATATTGTACATATGATGAGCAGAAAACTACTGTATGTAAATTCAATTTTGATATCTGAAAAATAAAAAAGCAATAATTAATTATGCCTGTATTTAATTAAATGAATTTAAAATTTGATTTTTCGTCAACCTCATGACACCTTCCAACAGTGGTAAAAACTGGTGTAAAAAACTGATTACTCCACCACCACCTCCACCAGTGGTTAAAAAACGTTCCACTAGTGGTGGTGTGATATTTACACCAGTTCCACCAGCCGCAATCCCCGACAGCACTGACATCCACCAGATTTTACACCAGCATTTTACACTAGTGGATGCAGTTGATTCCCACCACCGTTTCCCCTTATTCATTCTTCTCCTTGGTGGAGAGAATGATAAGGGAAGATGGGAATTGCATGTTGTAGTGGTGTGCTTCACGTTAAATGCACATTGTGATAGATTCTGCATGCCAGCGTGAAAAAGGCGCTGGTGGGGATTTGCAGCCCCAAACAAACAAAACCATTGGCAAGGAATTGCCGATGCGCGTGCGCACGTCAGTTATGGCGGTCACGGCGAGGGAGTCGAAAGGCTCGCCAGTTTTGTTTGTTTGCTGGTACTGCAAACCTCGTCGTGATCGTCACCACGGGGATGCAAGTATGCAGGAAACAGACTGGCACAACGCGGATATTCTTGCCGCTTTAAAGAAAAAGAAAATCAGCATGGCGGGATTATCCCGTGAACATGGTTTATCAAGTAGCACGTTGCTAAATGCACTTAGTAGAGAATGGCCTAGAGGCGAATTAATTATTGCTAATGCAATTGGCGTGTCACCTCAAGAAATTTGGCCTTCTAGGTATTTTGAAAAAGACGGCTCTCCAAAAAATCGTGTTATTCGAAAACCTGTTTAAATAAATCAATGCGTCTCTGATTAAAAGGGGCGCATTTTTGTTTTTGCTAACACATCGCATAGTGGGGCATGTTGCGCGCGTGCGTGTGATGGTTATTAATCGTATTTCTGTACTAGTTAACAAATACGAATTTCTATGGGTATCTGATTTTTAACTAGGTTCACTTCGTTCACGCGCTTCGCGCTGGTGGTGCAAGAAGAAGGTTTGAAAACTTCCTTTTCTTTGCTTCACCAGCCCGAAGGGCGTGAGCGTAGCGAACAAATATAAATTACTTTATTGCTTCACATTTATATATCTTCAACTTAAAATAAGATAAAACATTAGTGAGGTTAGTTATGAACGTTGAAATGCATGATGGGGCAATAAAAAAATTAAAAGGTCTTATAAAGACTATAATAATGGATTCGTGCTCTATGAAAAAGGAGGTAAATCATGTATATGACATGGAACCATATGAAAAAATAGCAAAAGAGTTAAATAATAGAAAAACTAATTATGAGATCGATCCTGCATCGTGTTTTATGATTCTCCACAAAATAAGGCTCAAAAACAAAGTTCAGAAATCTAATTCTGAGTCATTAGATAATTGTGTTGATATGGTTTTTAATGCTTTTGCAAAAACTCCTTTTGAATGCGATATTCAGATTCATTTCAATAAAGTGAAACACTTTAAATCAAAACAATGCTTTAACACACTAAGTGCAATTACTGGCAAAATGGATAGTTCATTAATTTTCCCTAATGAACATGAAAAATATTTGATCATCAATTTAAAAACAAAAGGATTTTATACTGGAGCGCATCCAGAATCTTTCATTAAGAGTGCAATACGAGATGTAAATGTTCTCATCTTTCTTTTAATTACAAATGGTGTTTTGTCTGATAATTTATATGAGGTTCTGACACCATCTTATTTCTCAATGAATGAAATAAGTAAAAGTATACCCGTAGAAGTCAATGTAATAAACACTCAATTCCCATTTTTTTCAACCAATGCTAAACTGCCCGCATCAATTGAAAACTATTACTCAATTTTAACGGTTAATGATGGTTATTCAGAATTAGCGTTATATAATGCTTTCGATGTTGCAAATTCAGTTGTTGATGACAATTCCCGCGAGTTACTTAGAATTAAATCAGCTATAGATTGGCTGGTTAATTCAATTATTAATGAAGATAAAACAATGGCCTTTGTTCAGGCATGTATGGGGCTTGAGTCTATTTTTGGTGATGATGATTATGAAGGTGGGCTAACAACTATTCTTTCTGACAGATGTGCGTATTTGATTGGCAAAAATATTAAAGATAGGGCTGAGATTAAAAAGACATTTAGAGAAATATATCAAATAAGATCAAAAATTATTCATGGTGTTAGAAACTGCCTATCCGAAAAAGAACAAACGATGCTTTATATGGCAAGACAGTTTTTGCGTAAATCGATATTGAAAGAATTAGGTAATCTTGAGCTACTCAGCTTATCACAGCAGCGCTAACGGCTATCAGGCAAGGCGATTGTATGCCTATTCGCTTCAACGCCTCCTGATGCTTACCATGAAGCCATAGGTCGCAAATTGAACAAGTATGGTTCGGCTGGTGGTCGTCATTGGGTAGAAAGAGGCATGATGCAAGATGCCTCAAATTTGCGCCGGAATCGTACCGCTAGCAGGTGTTGAGCGTAAGAAGATGTGGTTGGGTGAAATGAAGATAGAAGGCCGCATAGAGACATACAGCTAGCCTTATGCGGCTGGCTGGTTCAGCACTGGTAAAAGTTGGCGAGGTGTGGAATCTGGCTGGTGGTGGTTTCGAAAGCCTTAAATCTTCCATTTTTATCTTTTTCCAAGTAGAACATTTTTAATGCTGGTGGAAATATTGAATCCATAATTCCATAAACTTCCACATTTTCATTTCCCTCTTTAAGCATTCCCCAGTATTGATAACCATTTAATGCGCTATCATCAATGCCCGTTCCAACGCGCTTAATGTGGGCAAGATATCGGCCTTTTATCGTAAAGCTAAATGATTCATCACGTTCATTTGTGCAAGTGTAAAATCCATCATCGCTTTCATTTATAAATTCAGATGCTTCACGATTTAATGAGTGCTTGTCTAAGTTATTAATGATTTCGCTTCGCTGTGCACATCCAGTTAAATTTAGAATGGCAAAAATTAGTACAGAAGATACAGCGTATTTTTTCATTTTTGTAATCCATTTAAAAGCAGGGCATTTAGATTAAATTACCCTGTCTAAGGAGTAATTAACGGTTCCGTTAATAGAATGCAGGTTATTTGTTAATTTGTTTTTTAGTATGTGAGATAAAGTTTCGAAGTAAATCTTTTTCAATGACAATTTCACATTTTAAGTTTTTACTATCGACCGCATCAATTCGTTCCAGCCAAAACATTAATTCTTGTTGCGCATCGCATTTTCTTTTAAATTTAATAGCCCCGCCGAATTTTTCATTTAAAGAGTCATCATCACATAGAAAATAAATTTTATTATTAATGGTGATTTGAATTAAATATGTCTTCCTCGTTAGGTAATCTAACCTTTCGTTAGCTTTCAGTAAGTTAGCTTCAGCTTGTTTGATGCGTATAAGAGCATCCTCTTTGCTTATAGGGGATGTGTTGACAGACTTGATCATAATTTGATCCTTTGGTTAAGATTCATCAAAAATATGCCATGAATGGCCTTGAAGGATGTGTGGAATACATATTATGATAGCTTCATTCAATCAGCAAGGGGAATAATAGATGCCTTCTAAACGTGTTATATGCTCACTTGATGAGAAAGAGTTGGATATTCTCGAAAAATATAAATCACATTATAAAAATAAGCATGGTGTTAAATTAAGTAGAACGGCAATTATCAAAATGTTGATTAGTCGTCTATCAAAAGAAATTCAACAATAATAATTCCAAGCACCAATTATTTTAAACTTCACAAAATTAAAGAGTAAACTCTATGCACACACTTTTATCTAAATTCAGAAACAGGAAAATTAAAATGTATCAGCCACAATATAAAAACAGAATGATTGATGATAATGAATATGAACATAATCTAAGAATGAGAATGGAAAACTTACTTAATCAATATAATCTGGAAGTGGAAAGCCTAACCTGCAAAGGGGTTACAAATTTGGGGTTTGGTTATTGGGATAATGGAGAAAGCGTGATTAATAATCATACCTCAAAAATCACTGAAATTCTTGAAAAGATGCAATCAACGCAAGTGATGATGGATATGCTTTCCGATGAGCGCCAACGCGAAGCAACTAATTAATCGAATGGGGGGTGCTTTAAATGGTAATCGCAATCATGGTTGTAATGTTTTGGGCTTTCCTGATTCTTAAAGAGGAAATGAAATATGGTTAAATTTGGAGTGTTTTACCATCATGCATGGGGTGATGGTAAAAAGGAAATCCCGCCACCTGATTTAAATTACATCCGAACCGATTCACATAAAAATAATGAAATTGCTTTAGATGTTTTTGATTCAAGAATGGACGCACAAAAACGCGCTGATTTACTAAATTCACGCATGGCAAAAAATCAAACTGGTCAGCATTATGTTGCGCCAACAACGCAAGAAACCAAAACGGCTCAAAAGCGCTTTAAGTTTCCTTGTACTGGCATTTATGGGTGGAAATGAAAATGAGTAAACAATTCGGTGTTTTCTTTTGGCGAAAAGGTGACGCTATTACCGATATCCCATCAGATAAAAATGTTGCAAATCGCGGAGTAAAACCTAAGCGCATTTTTTCAGATTATATAGATGGAATGCGATATAAAGATAAAATGAATGCAACAATTCCGGCGGCGCAAAAAGGTAAATATGAATATGTATTAGCGGAAATTGTTGAACCAGACCCGAACAATACAAAGGTGTTGTTTAAATCTGGAAATTTAACAGAAGCATTAAGGGCGAAGCGGCAAACAAACGAACAAATCAACCGAAATAAAATTGATGCAATGATTAAAGAAGCCGCACACGATTACCTTTACACTATTACAGGAATGAAAAAATGATTATTGACGAGCGATTTATTAAATGGTCTATGGTGTTGGTGGAGGCCGGAAAACCATCACCCAGCCTCGCGGGGCTTTATAAAGGAAACACTAAAGGATTAATCTTTTATAAAACGCGTGAATTGGCATCAAATGCAGCCGCTAAACGTAATGAGCAATTAGCAGGAACTAAATCAACCAGCAGATTTAAAATCATTAAATTGCATGATGCAGAAGCACAACAGAAACATGATTTTCAGTTAAAACAGGAACGCCAGCGCCGCGATGCACGCCATATGCGCCGATTTGGTTTCTAAATTAATTTCCGTAATTAAATGGATGGTAATGGTGTAAGAAGGATTCTTTTTCTTGCACCACCAGCCCGAAGGGCGTGAGCGTAGCGAACTAATTAACATTAATATCAAATCAGAGGTAAATAAAATGGCAGGTGAAAATGCTCAATTGGGCTTTTCCGTCGATACGTCGGAAGTAGAAACGGCATCAAAAAGGCTTGATGAATTAAGTAAATCAGCACAAGGGGCGGCTGATTCGGCTGGCAAATTATCAGATTCATTTAATGAAAGCATGAAGGGGGTTAATTCATCAATTACTTCAAATCATCAGGCAATGCGTGAATTAACTGTAATTATGCACGAAGCAATGTCTGGTAATTGGTCGCGCTTGCGTGGTTCTGCAATGATTATGGGCGGCGCATTGGGTTTTGGTGGATTAACTAGCGGTGCGGTAGTCGGTGGAATTACGCTTGTTTCGGAAGGTATTGAATCGCTAATTGAAGGAATGAGGGAAGCGCAAAAAGCGGAAACTGAATTAAATGATTCCGCTGTAATTACGGCAGATGTAAGCCTTTTAAATAGTGATTATGTTGATTCACTTACTATTGGTTATGAAAAATTAGGCTATTCAGCAACACAAGCAAAAGGCATGATTGCAGCTTTAAGTAATGCGGGTTTGTTTGGTGATGAATTTAGTGTTGCAGGTAAACAAATTGCCGCCTTATCTAAAGCTCTGGGTGGTAATTCAGACGAGCAAAAAAAATTGGCTGGTCAATTTGGTGGCTTGTATTCTGACCCGCTAGGACACGTTAACGAATTTTTCCAAGTAACAAACGGATGGATTACCAAAACCGAACAAAACCGAATTAATGCGGCTGAACAATCGCATAATTCAGCACAAGCTGAAATGGCTATGCAGGAAGCGCTATTAGATGTTTATAAGCGTCAAACTGATATGCTACAACTTAAAGCCTATTTGGAAACAAACGCCGCTACATATTCAGCCTATCAGACGCGCGAACAATTCGGCAGCGCATGGGGTAAAGGCGAAAAAGAAAAGGCAGACGCATTTATCAAGCAATATGACGAGCGCCAGCAATCATTTAATCAGGGCGTTGAAAAGCTAAAAGGAAGCATTCATGAAACAGGACGCCAGATAAGGGAAAATGTAGAAGAATTTAATAAAGGAATGCATCCCCATAAAGTACATACACACCACGGATTAACAGCAGTTGAGAAAGCCGCTAAAAAATTATTGGAATATCAAACCCAAATTAAACAGGCTGGCTTGCAGTTTGACCAACAAATTAATTCAATTGGTGATTCAGTAAATAAGGCGTGGAGTAATAAATTATATTCTTATTCAATGTCTTCTGACCAGCATGATTTTGCAAACCGAATTGAACAAATCAATGAACAATTCGACCGTATGCGCGAAAATGTAGACCGTTTAGCATTGCAGCATCATAAATCAATTGGTTCTAAAGAATATGTTGAAATGTTCCAGAAAATAGAATTGGGGCGCAAAAATATTCTTGCTGAAAATGCCGCTGGTTATGAACAAATGCAATCATTGCAACATTCAGCGCTTGCGGGAATGGATGAAGGCTGGATTAAGTACGAAAAGAAAGTTGAGGATGTATCAAGCCAATCGGAAGCGCTTTTTGATGCCTCAGTAAATGGAATGACAGACACATTAACTGATTTCTTTACCACAAGTGAATCAGGATGGGAAAATCACTTAAAAGCAATCGCCACTATGTTTGAAAAATATATGGTTCAAGATTGGGTTGTTGAACCGTTTGTTGGTTTTCTTAAAAATGGTGCTGGCGCATTATTTTCATCAAGCGCACCTAAAGCGGCGGCTAACTCTTTTGCGGTTCCTGATATCCCTAAATTGGGTGCTACTTATGGCGGTGGTGGTTTAGGTTCATCCGCGCCAGTTGTGAATATCACCATTAATGATAACGGTAACAAGGGACTGACAAGCGATGTAAAAGCCGATAATGCTCAGATGGAAAAATTAGGGAATACAATTTCCAGATTTGTGCAAAACGAAATCAAGAAGCAAAACGTTAATTCGAACCGTCAAGGCGGCATTAACAAATCAATGGGGAACTGGTCAACACGCTAAATATTTTAATGAAATCAACCATGCTCTAAAGTGCCCTGTTGCAGGGCACTGAATTATATAAAAGAGAAAATGTTGTTTTTCATACTACCTAGTCATTTTCATCATAATCATTTCTCCAGTCTGGTTCAATCTCACCAAATCTAGCCTCGCTGATAGTTTCAAGGACTTCAATTTCAGAAACCTCGATATCATCAAATCCCTGACTAAAATCACCTGCAAGGGTTAATAAAATGTCTGTATGATATGACTCTGTTGTAGTGCATACATTTCCACCCATGTTTACGTAATCTCTATCAATTGAATCTTTTATGGAAAAACTAAAGCTCGCTTCCACTTCGACCTCAACGGTTGCACCAACTTTTAGAACTATTGATTCATCATCTATTCGTACCACACGGATTTTAACCAATCCTTCTTTATCATCATCCAAAGTATGGGCCACATAAGAAACATTAACATCATCCCACTCATAATACATGAATGAATCTGCTTCGATTGAAATATATTCACCATCTAAGCTATCAATAATGGCATTTTCAATTTCTTTAAGCACATGATTCTCTGCGTCTAACAATGAATCTTCTCTAATATGAGCAATTATGCTTGCTACTTTATTATGTGGCTGGAATTTTTCTAAGGCTTCTGCTAATGATGATACTACAGTAATTCGGTTTGAATTTTCAGAAAACTCTTTCCATCCGTTATCCTGACTTACGGCAATAATATTTAGATCGTTTGATTCTGCCCAACCCTCAACAGATAACAATGCGATTGCATCTGGAAACTCATTTTTTTTGTCCTTGCCTGTTTCGAAAGGGGGTTCGGTTGAGAAGTACATATCCATTAGGACGGATAAATCGGCATGCTCTGAAGAATCTAATTTTTCAGCACCAATAAATGTATAATAATTATCTAACTGTTGCTCTGCAATTTCTTCCTCGCTACCTTCTACAGATAATATCTCTCTAGCTTTGTCAATATCATCATTTTTAATCTTAAGTTGCTTATTCGCTGATCTTAACGCTTGCTCAATTGTTGATCTTGCTCTAGATAGTTCTTGACTGATATGATTTATTGCTTCGTTATGAACTATGTCTGTTTGGATAACCTTAACGGGGCTATCTTTAAATTGCCTCATTTGGGCAAGCATTCCTTCATAAAACCTATAACCCTCACCTTTGAGAATGGAGTTATCAAGAGTGATTGCACCATAATCCAATTCAATTTCATTCATGGTTAATTTAAATCCCTTATTTTAGCTAACAGAAAGATTCATGATGGGAAAATATTACATCGTACATTATACTTAAAGAAACCCCATCAGTATGAGTTTTATTTAAATACTGCAACTAACTTCTAAGTATATGAGATTACGATAGGTGGATAGTCTTAAGTTAGGCAAGTAAGATTTTGCTTTGTTTCGCATCAGTTGAGAGCAACCGAACTTTCTACCCATCTGGTTAGTTCTCTAACGGTTTTTTGATATTGGGACTTGAATGCGCCACTCCTTATACCAATTCTGAAAATTGTTGTAACACTCGCCTGATTTACGTCTATAGCACACAAATGGTACACAAACGACACACAGGTAATCGCATACCCTCAACGTGCTAAATCCCTGAAATGCCGTAGTAGCTGGTTCTGATGCCAAAATCAGGACAAAAAAAAGCCCATCGTGGGAGATGGGCAAAGACTACACACAGCAATTCGTTGTTTCACTCAGGGGATTTCCATGCTTATAAATCAATATGTTGATTTATAACCGTGAGCTAATAGTAGGCATACGGACTTTTTGCGTCGATCAGATTCGTCTCATTAGTTTAAAAACTGTAAAGAATTTGCGACAGGTACTACCAGCTGAATGGCGGTAAGCAGGAAAATATGGGGAAGAGCAAGCAAATATCAATTAGCAGGGGTTAACAATCAGGCGGCAGAGCCGCCTGATGAGAAATTACTTATTCGATTTCTCGATTTCGCCAAGTTCTTCGAGAATTTCTTCCGGTTGGTCCGTCGGCGGTGGGACTTCTTCCACCCACGCGGCAAAAAGACGCCAGGAAACGGCTAACAGAACCGGACCAATAAACAGGCCGATCATCCCGAAAGCAATCAAACCACCAATAACGCCAGAGAGAATCAGGATCAGCGGTAAATCGGCACCCATGCGAATTAACATTGGGCGGATGACGTTATCCAGCGTGCCAACCACACCGCTCCAAACTAACAGTACCGTTCCCCAGGTGGTATCGCCAGTCCAGTAGAGCCAGATAATCGCCGGAATCAGTACCGGCAACGGTCCAAGCTGGACAAGGCAGGAGAGGATCATTAACACCGTGAGCAAAGTTGCATAAGGTACGCCGGATACGGCGAGCCCGATACCGCCAAGCACTGCCTGTACTAACGCTGTCACCACAACACCCAGCGCCACCGCGCGGATAGCTTGTGCCGCCAGCAGCACGGCGGCATCTCCACGAACGCCTGCCAGACGGGTTGCAAAATGGCGAATGCCTTGTGCCACCTGTTCACCGCGCCAGTACAGCAGGGCACTGAAGAGAAGCATCAGCGCACAATGCACCATAAAGCGCCCGATATGCGCCGCTTGCCCAACGAACCAGGTGGTGGTGGTGCCAATATAAGGGCGGACTTTCGCCATGATCGCCGTCCCCCCCATATCCAGCAAGTTGTGCCAGCCTGCATATAGCTTCGCGCCAATCACCGGAATGGTATTAAGCCACGCCAGATCGGGTAACGTCATGTCACCGCTGGAAATGGCTTTAATTAGCGGGCCGCTGCCGTCGACGATACTGTTAACCAGCAAGGCAATAGGGATGATAAACACCATCACTAATAACAGCGTCATCACCAGAACGGCGAGAGAGCGGCGACCAAACATGATCTTTTGCAAACGTAACAATACCGGCCAGGTGGCGATAACCACCGTACCAGCCCATGCAAAGCCGAGAATAAAGGGTTGTACAATCCACAGACATGCCACAATCATGATGGCTAAAAAGAGCACCGAAAGCAGAATTTGTGCGACATCCCTGGGCTGACGAACATTTACCATAACAACTTTTCACCTTTTTTGTGCGTCAAATCGTCGACGCGACGTGAACACGCGAAACTCACCTGCATAATGATGAGCAATTTCAGCGGTTTTTAACAGGCCGATTCTGCCCTTAATTCTGATGGGCGTGTTAGAAAAAAATGTGGTACAACAACTCAGGCAACACGCAAACGATTTACTCGTCGTATTTCAAGTTGCATGTGCTGCGGCTACGTTCGTTCACCCCAGTCACTTACTATTGTAAGCTCCTGGAGTTCACTCGCTTGCCGCCTTCCTGCAACTCGAAATCCATAGAGTAAATAAACATCACCTTTCAGTGCGCTATTGCAGCCGCCTGAAAGAATAGTGTATCGACCTACATCACAGACCGCAGGAAAGGGTCAATATAATGATTCCACAGATTTCCCAGGCACCCGGCGTCGTTCAACTGGTGCTTAATTTTTTGCAAGAGCTGGAGCAACAGGGGTTTACCGGCGATACGGCGACAAGTTATGCCGATCGTCTGACAATGTCGACCGACAACAGTATTTACCAACTTCTCCCCGATGCGGTGGTATTTCCGCGTTCAACCGCAGATGTGGCGCTGATCGCCCGTCTTGCCGCGCAGGAACGCTATTCATCGCTGATCTTTACCCCCCGCGGCGGCGGCACCGGCACTAACGGTCAGGCGCTCAACCAGGGGATTATTGTTGATATGTCCCGCCATATGAACCGCATCATCGAAATTAACCCTGAAGAGGGCTGGGTGCGCGTTGAGGCCGGGGTGATAAAAGATCAACTCAATCAGTACCTGAAACCGTTCGGCTACTTTTTTGCGCCGGAACTTTCGACCAGCAACCGGGCAACGCTCGGTGGGATGATCAATACCGATGCATCCGGTCAGGGATCGCTGGTCTATGGCAAAACGTCAGATCACGTACTTGGCGTACGCGCGGTGTTGTTGGGGGGCGATATTCTCGATACGCAACCTTTACCCGTCGAACTGGCAGAAACGCTGGGTAAAACCAATACCGCAATCGGGCGAATTTATAACACGGTTTATCAACGTTGCCGTCAGCAACGCCAGTTAATCATCGACAACTTCCCCAAACTTAACCGCTTTCTTACCGGTTACGATCTGCGTCATGTCTTTAACGATGAGATGACCGAGTTTGACCTGACGCGCATTCTGACGGGTTCAGAAGGGACGCTGGCCTTTATTACCGAAGCGCGGCTGGATATTACGCGCTTGCCTAAAGTGCGGCGTCTGGTGAACGTCAAATATGACTCTTTTGACTCCGCGCTGCGTAACGCGCCGTTTATGGTTGAGGCGCGGGCGCTTTCGGTAGAGACGGTGGACTCAAAAGTGCTGAATCTGGCGCGGGAAGATATTGTCTGGCATTCCGTCAGCGAGTTGATTACCGATGTGCCTGACAAAGAGATGCTCGGGCTGAACATTGTGGAATTTGCTGGTGATGATGAGGCGCTGATTGACGAGCGAGTTAATGCACTCTGTGTGCGGCTTGATGAGCTGATTGCCAGCCAACAGGCGGGGGTGATTGGCTGGCAGGTGTGCCGCGATCTGGCGGGTGTTGAACGTATCTATGCGATGCGCAAAAAAGCTGTCGGCCTGCTCGGTAATGCCAAAGGAGCAGCCAAGCCAATTCCGTTTGCTGAGGATACCTGCGTACCGCCGGAACATCTGGCCGATTATATTGCTGAATTTCGCGCGCTGCTCGACAGCCACGGCTTAAGCTACGGTATGTTCGGTCACGTCGACGCAGGTGTCTTGCACGTCCGTCCTGCGCTGGATATGTGCGATCCGCAACAAGAGATTTTGATGAAGCAAATCTCTGATGACGTAGTGGCGCTTACCGCGAAATACGGTGGTTTGTTGTGGGGCGAACACGGCAAAGGTTTTCGTGCCGAATACAGCCCGGCGTTTTTCGGTGAGGAACTTTTTGCAGAACTGCGTAAAGTGAAAGCGGCATTTGACCCGCATAACCGACTCAACCCAGGGAAGATTTGCCCGCCAGAAGGTCTCGATGCACCGATGATGAAAGTGGACGCGGTGAAGCGCGGTACATTCGACCGGCAGATCCCCATTGCGGTACGCCAGCAGTGGCGTGGTGCGATGGAGTGTAACGGCAACGGTTTATGCTTCAACTTTGATGCCCGCAGTCCGATGTGTCCGTCGATGAAGATCACCCAGAACCGGATTCATTCACCGAAAGGACGCGCAACGCTGGTGCGTGAGTGGCTGCGTTTGTTGGCAGATCGCGGCGTTGACCCACTCAAACTGGAACAAGAACTGCCTGAATCCGGCGTCAGTTTGCGGACGTTAATTGCCCGCACGCGCAATAGCTGGCATGCGAATAAAGGCGAATATGACTTCTCACACGAAGTCAAAGAGGCGATGTCGGGCTGTCTGGCCTGTAAAGCTTGTTCGACCCAGTGCCCCATCAAAATTGATGTGCCGGAGTTTCGCTCTCGTTTTCTGCAGCTCTATCACACCCGTTATTTACGCCCGCTGCGCGACCACCTCGTCGCTACGGTCGAGAGCTACGCGCCGCTGATGGCACGCGCGCCGAAAACCTTTAACTTCTTCATTAACCAGCCCCTGGTGCGCAAACTCTCGGAAAAACATATTGGCATGGTTGATTTGCCGCTGCTGTCGGTCCCCTCGCTGCAACAACAAATGGTGGGGCATCGCTCGGCAAACATGACGCTGGAACAGCTTGAAGCTCTCAATGCAGAGCAGAAAGCGCGCACGGTGTTGGTGGTGCAGGACCCCTTTACCAGCTATTACGATGCGCAAGTGGTGGCGGATTTTGTCCGTCTGGTCGAAAAATTAGGTTTCCAGCCTGTGTTACTGCCATTTTCGCCAAATGGCAAAGCCCAGCATATCAAAGGTTTTCTTAATCGTTTTGCGAAGACGGCGAAAAAGACAGCGGATTTCCTCAACCGTATGGCGAAGCTGGGGATGCCAATGGTGGGCGTCGATCCGGCGCTGGTACTTTGTTATCGCGATGAATATAAACTGGCGCTGGGCGAGGAACGTGGCGAGTTTAACGTCTTACTGGCGAATGAATGGCTGGCAAGCGCACTTGAGTCACAGCCAGTGGCTACAGTCAGCGGTGAATCATGGTATTTCTTTGGTCACTGTACCGAAGTTACCGCCTTGCCGGGCGCGCCAGCACAATGGGCCGCGATATTTGCCCGTTTTGGCGCGAAACTGGAAAATGTCAGCGTGGGTTGCTGCGGCATGGCAGGGACTTACGGACATGAAGCGAAAAACCATAAAAATTCGCTCGGGATCTATGAGTTATCCTGGCATCAGGCGATGCAGCGACTGCCGCGTAATCGCTGTCTGGCGACCGGATATTCCTGCCGTAGCCAGGTAAAACGGGTCGAAGGCACGGGGGTACGCCATCCTGTGCAGGCTTTACTGGAGATTATTAAATGATATGGAAACGAAAAATCACCCTGGAAGCACTGAATGCTATGGGTGAAGGAAACATGGTGGGGTTGCTGGATATTCGCTTTGAACATATTGGTGATGACACCCTTGAAGCGACAATGCCAGTAGACTCGCGGACAAAGCAGCCTTTCGGGTTGCTGCATGGAGGAGCATCCGTGGTACTGGCCGAAAGTATCGGTTCCGTTGCCGGTTATTTATGTACCGAAGGTGAGCAAAAAGTGGTTGGTCTGGAAATCAATGCTAACCACGTCCGCTCGGCACGAGAAGGGCGGGTGCGCGGCGTATGCAAACCGTTGCATCTCGGTTCGCGTCACCAGGTCTGGCAGATTGAAATCTTCGATGAGAAAGGGCGTTTGTGCTGTTCGTCACGATTGACGACCGCGATTTTGTGACGTTGTCACCAGAAAAGTGTGACGCATATTGCTTTTGGTCATTATCTGCACAGTGAACGGTGGTATACTGTGCAGGTCTTGTCTAAAAGCGAGGATGCTATGTCTACTCAACTTGATCCCACCCAGCTGGCCATTGAATTTTTACGCCGTGACCAGAGCAATCTTTCACCTGCCCAATATCTCAAACGTCTGAAACAACTAGAACTTGAATTTGCTGACCTGCTTACTCTCTCTTCTGCTGAATTAAAAGAAGAAATCTACTTTGCCTGGCGTCTGGGCGTGCATTGATCCTGACTTAATGCCGCAATTTCGCCAAATCGACCTGGATTAACCTCCGTCCAGGTTCGATGACCTTCTTAATACTGCTTATCTACCCGCCTGATATTGTTCAAAAATAATACTAATCGCAGTTTGTGTTAAAACGGCGGGTTAGCTTTATGAGATTATTCTTATCGCCCCTTCAAGAGCTAAGCCACTGAGAGTGCCGGAGATAAGCGCCGGATGGGGTAGAAACCCTTAAGCCTGTGTCGCACAGACTTAAGGGTTTTCTTATTTCTGAACGCTGCACTTTTTTACCTATCTCTTAAATAGTCATTTTCAATACAACTTTTTCTTTTTCATCACAGCCTTAATGCTCCTTAGATAATAATCATTATCTAACAATGAGATACCTAATTCTTAGCGTGCCTGTTAACCCACACATCAGGGTCTATGCTTATTAAAAGCAGGTAAAAAGCATGTTTTACGGTAAAGCCCCTGCGTTTGCTGGGTTGAACTGATAATCATTATCACTAACATGCTGTTATACGCTGAAAGCGATGAAGTGAGGTAAATCGATGGACATGCATTCAGGAACCTTTAATCCACAGGATTTCGCCTGGCAGGGCTTAACGTTGACACCCGCAGCCGCTGTCCACATTCGCGAGCTGGTGGCGAAGCAGCCGGGTATGGTCGGCGTGCGCTTAGGCGTGAAGCAAACGGGCTGCGCGGGCTTTGGCTATGTGCTCGACAGTGTTAGCGAGCCGGACAAAGACGATCTGCTGTTTGAACACGACGGCGCGAAGCTGTTTGTCCCACTGCAAGCGATGCCGTTTATTGATGGCACGGAAGTCGATTTCGTTCGTGAAGGACTTAATCAGATATTCAAATTTCACAACCCTAAAGCCCAGAATGAATGTGGCTGTGGCGAAAGCTTTGGGGTATAGGCGGTACTATGTCTCGTAATACTGAAGCAACTGACGATGTCAAAACCTGGACCGGCGGCCCGCTGAATTATAAAGAAGGATTCTTCACCCAGTTAGCCACCGATGAGCTGGCAAAGGGGATAAACGAAGAGGTGGTGCGCGCAATTTCGGCGAAGCGTAATGAGCCGGAGTGGATGCTGGAGTTTCGTCTCAACGCCTATCGCGCATGGCTGGAGATGGAAGAACCGCACTGGTTGAAAGCGCACTACGACAAGCTGAATTATCAGGATTACAGCTACTACTCAGCACCATCGTGCGGTAATTGTGACGACAACTGCGCGTCTGAACCCGGCGCGGTGCAGCAAACTGGCGCGAACGCCTTTTTAAGTAAAGAGGTGGAGGCGGCGTTTGAGCAGTTGGGCGTTCCCGTGCGGGAAGGCAAAGAGGTGGCGGTGGATGCCATTTTCGACTCTGTTTCGGTTGCCACCACTTATCGCGAAAAACTGGCGGAGCAGGGAATTATTTTCTGTTCCTTTGGCGAGGCGATCCACGATCACCCGGAACTGGTGCGTAAATATCTCGGCACCGTGGTGCCGGGGAATGACAACTTCTTTGCCGCACTTAATGCGGCGGTAGCCTCTGACGGTACGTTTATTTATGTGCCTAAAGGCGTGCGCTGCCCGATGGAACTTTCCACCTATTTTCGTATTAACGCGGAAAAAACCGGGCAGTTTGAGCGCACCATTCTGGTGGCCGACGAAGACAGCTACGTCAGCTACATTGAAGGCTGTTCCGCTCCGGTGCGTGACAGCTATCAGTTACACGCGGCGGTGGTGGAAGTCATCATCCATAAAAACGCCGAGGTGAAATATTCCACGGTACAAAACTGGTTCCCTGGCGATAACAACACCGGCGGTATTCTCAACTTCGTCACCAAGCGTGCTTTGTGCGAAGGCGAAAACAGCAAAATGTCATGGACGCAATCAGAAACCGGGTCAGCGATTACGTGGAAATATCCCAGCTGTATTTTACGCGGCGATAACTCCATTGGTGAGTTTTACTCAGTGGCACTGACCAGCGGTCATCAGCAAGCGGATACCGGCACCAAGATGATCCATATCGGTAAAAACACTAAATCGACCATTATCTCGAAAGGGATCTCTGCCGGACATAGCCAGAACAGTTATCGCGGCTTAGTGAAAATCATGCCGACGGCAACCAATGCGCGCAATTTCACTCAGTGCGACTCAATGCTGATTGGCGCTAATTGTGGGGCGCATACCTTCCCGTATGTCGAATGTCGCAATAACAGCGCACAACTGGAGCACGAGGCTACGACATCACGTATTGGTGAAGATCAACTGTTTTACTGCCTGCAACGCGGGATCAGCGAAGAAGACGCCATCTCGATGATTGTTAACGGTTTCTGCAAAGACGTGTTCTCAGAACTGCCGCTGGAATTTGCCGTTGAAGCACAAAAACTCCTCGCCATCAGTCTTGAACACAGCGTCGGATAAGGAATAAACATGTTAAGTATTAAAGATTTACACGTCAGCGTGGAAGATAAAACTATCCTGCGTGGGTTAAGCCTCGACGTTCGTCCCGGCGAAGTTCACGCCATTATGGGGCCAAACGGTTCGGGCAAAAGTACCTTATCGGCAACGCTTGCCGGGCGAGAAGATTATGAGGTGACGGGCGGCACGGTTGAGTTCAAAGGCAAAGATTTGCTTGCGCTGTCGCCGGAAGATCGTGCAGGTGAAGGCATCTTTATGGCCTTCCAGTATCCGGTGGAAATTCCCGGCGTCAGTAACCAGTTTTTCCTGCAAACGGCACTTAATGCGGTGCGCAGCTATCGCGGCCAGGAAACGCTCGACCGCTTTGATTTTCAGGATTTGATGGAAGAGAAAATCGCTCTCCTGAAGATGCCGGAAGATTTATTAACCCGTTCGGTAAACGTTGGTTTTTCCGGCGGCGAGAAAAAGCGCAACGATATTTTGCAAATGGCGGTGCTGGAACCGGAGTTATGCATTCTTGATGAGTCGGACTCCGGGCTGGATATTGACGCATTAAAAGTGGTTGCCGATGGCGTGAACTCGCTGCGTGACGGCAAGCGCTCATTCATCATTGTTACGCACTACCAACGCATTCTCGACTACATCAAGCCTGATTACGTCCATGTGCTGTATCAGGGACGAATTGTGAAATCCGGCGATTTCACGTTGGTCAAACAACTGGAGGAGCAGGGTTATGGCTGGCTTACCGAACAGCAGTAACGTGCTGCAACAGTGGCATCACTTGTTTGAAGCTGAAGGGACAAAACGCTCACCGCAAGCACAGCAGCATTTACAACAATTGCTGCGTACCGGACTGCCGACACGTAAACATGAAAACTGGAAATATACGCCGCTGGAAGGGCTGACCAATAGCCAGTTTGTCAGCATTGCGGGAGAGATATCCCCACAACAGCGAGATGCCTTAGCGTTAACGTTAGACGCTGTGCGGCTGGTATTTGTCGATGGACGTTATGTGTCAGCACTGAGCGATGCAACTGAAGGCAGCGGATATGAAGTGAGCATTAACGACGACCGCCAGGGGTTACCCGACGCTATTCAGGCGGAAGTGTTTCTGCATTTGACGGAAAGCCTGGCACAAAGCGTGACGCATATCGCCGTGAAGCGCGGTCAACGGCCGGCAAAGCCATTGCTGTTAATGCATATCACCCAGGGCGTGGCAGGTGAAGAGGTGAACACTGCCCATTACCGACATCATCTGGATCTGGCGGAAGGTGCCGAAGCAACGGTGATCGAACATTTTGTCAGCCTGAATGATGCTCGTCATTTTACCGGGGCGCGGTTAACTATCAATGTCGCAGCGAACGCCCACTTGCAGCATATCAAGCTGGCGTTTGAAAACCCGCTCAGTCACCACTTTGCCCATAATGATTTGTTGCTGGCTGACGATGCCACCGCATTTAGCCACAGTTTCCTGCTGGGTAGCGCAGTGTTACGACACAACACCAGTACGCAACTCAATGGCGAAAACAGCACGCTGCGGATCAATAGCCTGGCGATGCCGGTGAAAAACGAGGTGTGTGATACCCGTACTTGGCTGGAACACAATAAAGGTTTTTGTAACAGCCGACAGTTGCACAAAACTATCGTCAGCGACAAAGGCCGCGCGGTGTTTAACGGTTTGATCAACGTCGCGCAGCACGCCATTAAAACGGATGGTCAGATGACCAACAATAATCTGCTGATGGGCAAACTGGCGGAAGTGGATACGAAACCACAGCTGGAAATCTATGCAGATGATGTGAAATGCAGCCATGGCGCGACGGTGGGGCGTATTGATGATGAACAGATGTTCTATCTGCGCTCGCGCGGGATCAATCAGCAGGATGCCCAGCAGATGATCATTTACGCCTTCGCTGCCGAACTGACGGAAGCACTGCGTGATGAGGGGCTTAAACAGCAGGTGCTGGCCCGAATCGGTCAACGACTGCCAGGAGGTGCAAGATGACTTTTTCCGTCGACAAAGTGCGCGCCGACTTTCCGGTGCTTTCTCGTGAGGTGAACGGTTTGCCGCTGGCTTATCTCGACAGCGCCGCCAGTGCACAGAAACCGAGCCAGGTGATTGACGCCGAGGCCGAGTTTTATCGTCATGGCTACGCGGCGGTGCATCGCGGTATTCATACCTTAAGCGCTCAGGCGACCGAGAAAATGGAGAACGTGCGCAAGCGGGCATCGCTGTTTATTAATGCCCGTTCGGCGGAAGAGCTGGTGTTCGTCCGCGGCACGACGGAAGGGATCAATCTGGTCGCCAATAGCTGGGGTAACAGCAATGTGCGGGCGGGCGATAACATCATCATCAGTCAGATGGAGCACCACGCTAACATTGTTCCCTGGCAGATGCTTTGCGCACGCGTTGGCGCAGAGCTGCGTGTGATCCCGCTCAATCCCGACGGTACGTTGCAACTGGAGACGCTACCTACGCTGTTTGATGAGAAAACTCGCCTGCTGGCAATTACTCATGTCTCCAACGTGCTGGGAACGGAAAATCCGCTGGCGGAAATGATCACGCTTGCGCATCAGCATGGCGCAAAAGTACTGGTGGATGGCGCTCAGGCGGTGATGCATCATCCGGTGGACGTTCAGGCGCTGGATTGCGATTTTTACGTGTTCTCCGGGCATAAACTGTATGGCCCCACTGGGATTGGCATTCTTTATGTCAAAGAAGCCTTGCTACAGGAGATGCCGCCGTGGGAAGGGGGCGGTTCTATGATCGCCACCGTCAGCCTGAGTGAAGGCACTACCTGGACCAAAGCACCGTGGCGGTTTGAAGCCGGTACACCCAATACCGGGGGCATCATTGGTCTTGGCGCGGCGCTGGAGTATGTGTCGGCGCTGGGGCTTAATAACATAGCCGAGTATGAACAGAATCTGATGCACTACGCGCTATCACAGCTGGAATCTGTACCGGATCTCACTCTCTATGGCCCGCAGAACAGGCTTGGCGTTATTGCTTTTAATCTCGGTAAACACCACGCCTATGATGTTGGCAGTTTTCTCGATAACTACGGCATTGCTGTGCGTACCGGACATCACTGCGCAATGCCATTGATGGCCTATTACAACGTTCCTGCTATGTGTCGGGCGTCGCTGGCCATGTATAACACCCATGAAGAAGTGGATCGTCTGGTGACCGGCCTGCAACGTATTCACCGTTTGCTGGGATAACAGGGAGGCACTATGGCTTTATTGCCGGATAAAGAAAAATTGCTGCGTAATTTTTTACGCTGCGCCAACTGGGAAGAGAAATATCTCTACATTATTGAGCTGGGCCAGCGTCTGCCAGAATTACGCGACGAAGACCGAAGCCCACAAAATAGCATTCAGGGCTGCCAGAGTCAGGTGTGGATTGTCATGCGCCAGAATGCGCAGGGAATTATTGAATTGCAGGGTGACAGCGATGCGGCGATTGTGAAAGGGCTTATTGCGGTCGTCTTTATTCTCTACGATCAGATGACGCCGCAGGATATTGTCAATTTCGATGTGCGTCCGTGGTTTGAAAAAATGGCGCTCACTCAACATCTCACCCCATCTCGTTCACAAGGTCTGGAAGCGATGATTCGCGCAATTCGCGCCAAAGCCGCTGCACTTAGCTAAACTAAAGGGACAGCTTTCATCCGGTTGGCTCACATTGCCGGATGGTCAATGTTTACACTGACCTGCACAGGAGTGTTTTGGTTTCAGGTGAACATAAGTACCATCCGACGTTTCAGCGTGAGTCTCCGGCAAATACAGGAGGTTTACAATGAAACGCGCGTCTTTGCTTACACTCACGCTTATCGGCGCTTTTAGCGCCATCCAGGCTGCCTGGGCGGTTGATTATCCGCTACCTCCAACCGGAAGCCGACTGGTTGGGCAAAATCAAACGTATACGGTGCAAGAAGGGGATAAAAACCTTCAGGCTATTGCCCGTCGTTTTGATACTGCGGCAATGTTGATCCTTGAAGCCAATAACACTATCGCCCCGGTGCCAAAACCTGGTACGACGATAACTATTCCTTCGCAACTGTTATTACCTGATGCGCCGCGTCAGGGGATTATCGTTAACCTTGCAGAGCTGCGCCTTTATTATTATCCGCCGGGAGAAAATATCGTGCAGGTCTATCCGATAGGTATTGGTTTGCAGGGGCTGGAAACGCCAGTGATGGAAACGCGTGTGGGGCAGAAAATCCCTAACCCAACCTGGACGCCTACGGCGGGCATTCGTCAGCGTTCGCTGGAGCGTGGCATTAAATTACCGCCAGTCGTTCCTGCCGGGCCAAATAACCCACTAGGACGTTACGCACTGCGCCTCGCGCATGGTAATGGCGAATACCTCATTCATGGCACCAGTGCGCCGGACAGCGTCGGTTTGCGCGTCAGTTCGGGCTGTATTCGCATGAATGCGCCGGATATTAAAGCCTTATTCTCCAGCGTGCGGACGGGAACGCCGGTGAAAGTGATCAACGAACCGGTGAAATATTCCGTGGAACCGAACGGGATGCGTTATGTTGAAGTACATCGACCACTATCAGCAGAAGAACAGCAGAACGTTCAGACAATGCCATACACACTGCCAGCAGGCTTTACGCAATTTAAAGACAATAAGGGTGTAGATCAGAAATTAGTCGATAAAGCGTTGTATCGTCGGGCAGGGTATCCGGTTGCGGTGAGCAGTGGAGCAACTCCCGCAGCCAGCAATGCGCCTTCAGTAGAGTCAGCGCAGAATGGTGAACCAGAGCAAGGGAATATGTTACGCGCGACGCAGTAGCGGTAAATGGCAGGCAAAAAAAATGGCGCACAATGTGCGCCATTTTTCACTTCACAGGTACTATTACTTGCGGTATTTAGTAGCCATGTTGTCCAGACGCTGGTTAGCACGAGCTGCGTCATCTTTAGCAGCCTGAACGTCGGAACGCATTGCGTTCACGTCGTTGCTCAGCTGGTCAACTTTAGCGTTCAGAGTCTGAACGTCAGAAGACAGCTGATCGATTTTAGCGTTGCTGGAGCAACCTGCCAGCAGAGTAGAACCCAGGATTACCGCGCCCAGTACCAGTTTAGTAGCTTTCATTATTAATACCCTCTAGATTGAGTTAATCTCCATGTAGCGTTACAAGTATTACACAAACTTTTTTATGTTGAGAATATTTTTTTGATGGGAAGGCACTTATTTTTGATCGTTCGCTCAAAGAAGCATCGAACGCTGGGTTTTAGATAAAAAAATTGAGAGAAAACAGGATGCTTCCATCGGATTCATCTTAGATAAAGTGAGATTATATAGTGAAATCCGATTTGATTTTTTATTGCTTCTGGTTATCGATTAAATAAAAAAAGCGCCCATCAGGGCGCTTCGATATACAAATTAATTCACAAAAGCAATATTACAGGACGTGAACAGATGCGGTGTTAGTAGTGCCGCTCGGTACCAGTGCACCAGAAACCATAACTACGACGTCACCTTTGTGTGCCAGACCGCTCTGCAGAGCCAGTTCTTTACCCAGACGGTAGAAATCATCAGTAGAAGTGATCTCTTTAACCAGCTGCGGCACAACGCCTTTGCTCAGTACCAACTGATGAGCCGTTTTTTCGTTGGTGGTCAGTGCCAGGATGGTGGCATCCGGGAAGTATTTACGTACTGCGCGAGCAGATTTACCGCCCTGGGTAGCAACCACGATCAGCGGAGCATCCAGTTTTTCAGCAGTTTCAACGGCACCACGGCATACCGCTTCGGTAATGCGCAGTTTACGGTTGTCATTGTTGAACTCGAGACGGCTGTTCATCACGCGGTCGGTACGTTCGCAGATGGTCGCCATGATAGAAACCGCTTCCAGCGGGTATTTACCTTTTGCGGATTCACCAGACAGCATCACTGCGTCAGTACCGTCGAGAATGGCGTTTGCAACGTCACCGGCTTCTGCGCGAGTCGGGCGTGGGTTTTTGATCATGGAATCCAGCATCTGGGTCGCAGTGATAACGACTTTACGTGCACGGATACATTTTTCGATCATCATCTTCTGGGCGAAGATAACTTCTTCTACTGGGATTTCTACACCCAGGTCGCCACGCGCAACCATGATGCCGTCAGAGGCTTCGAGGATTTCGTCGAAGTTGTTGAGGCCTTCCTGGTTTTCGATTTTGGAGATGATGTGGATGTTTTCGCCGCCGTGCGCTTTCAGGTGCTCACGAATTTCGATAACGTCAGAACGCTTACGAATAAAGGAAGCAGCAACAAAGTCTACGCCTTGTTCGCAACCAAAGATCAGGTCCTGTTTGTCTTTTTCAGCCAGTGCTGGCAGGGCAATGGAAACGCCAGGCAGGTTCACACCTTTGTTTTCACCCAGGTCGCCGTTGTTCAGCACTTTACAGATAACTTTGTTACCTTCAATGGCAGTAACTTCCATACCGATCAGACCATCGTCAACCAGTACGGTGTTGCCAACAGACAGGTCAGTTGTGAAACCTTCATACGTTACCGCAACCATTTCGCTGTTGCCGATAACAGATTTATCAGTAGTGAAAGTAAAGGTCTGACCCGCTTTCAGAGAAACGTCGTTACCGCCTTCCAGTTTCATGGTGCGGATTTCCGGACCTTTGGTATCAAGCAGGATAGCGGCGGTTTTTCCAGTTTTGCTCATCACGTTGCGCAGATTCTGAATGCGCTGACCGTGTTCTGCATAGTCACCATGAGAGAAGTTCAGACGCATAACGTTCATGCCAGCGTCCAGCATTTTAGCTAACATCTCTTCAGATTCGGTTTTCGGTCCGATGGTGCAAACAATTTTGGTCTTTTTCATGACAGTCTTAGTCTTTAAGTTGAGAAGGATGGGAGAAACTTGCTTTCTGGGCGCACTGCCGGAAAGCGAATCCGGTATTACGAAAGTGGTGGTGCCTCGCTCTAAGGATAGGTGACATCGAAAAAGCGTGCAGAGGAATGTGTGCTTGTGTCTCAGCCCAACGTGAGTGCCTGTTTTTGAGTCGTTGAGTTCTACAGTCCAAAGTGCTGAAACCATTCAAGAGTCAATTGGCGCGCATTATACGCTGAAATTAATCCAAAAGGAAAACAAAAACAGCGTTTCAAAAAATATACAACTTGTTAGACAATAAATTGTTATCAAAGATTTAACGTTCCAGGGAAAAGGTTACGCAAAAACTTCGCTGTTTGCGCAACGTCTGGTGCCGGGGTTGTCACTGTGAAGATAAGTGAAAGTTCATCCGGTGTATAAATACATCATCGCTCAATTGCTACAGTTAAAATAATTTATCGCGTTATTTGTCTGATTTTGTTTGATTTTTGTCTAATTGGTTAGATTGATATATGCTGATAGTTGGCATGATAAATAGGTATAAAGAATGGGAAATCGGACAAAAGAGGATGAACTGTACCGAGAAATGTGCAGAGTTGTCGGTAAAGTTGTGTTGGAAATGCGCGATCTGGGGCAGGAACCAAAGCATATTGTTATCGCAGGCGTGTTACGTACAGCATTAGCCAATAAACGCATTCAGCGCAGTGAGCTGGAAAAGCAGGCGATGGAAACCGTCATTAACGCACTGGTAAAATGACCATTCAGGATGAGGCGGTAAGCTTCATCCTGATATTGTTAGTTTAGTTGTGGTCCAGTTAATCATTCTAAATAACAACTGCTGAAATTATACGAATTTCGGTATGTATTTTAATTTATAACGATAATGTTATTTTTATTTTCTGCAATGAACGTCACAAATAATTGTCGTTTAAGTTAAATTTATTTCAAATGATAATAAATATCAGTTCACTTATAATTTCTTGCTTTGTGATTTTAATTGATAACGATCAATGTTAAGAGCTCAGAATAATCACATTATTTTTTTCTCCTAACCATAAAGGATTAGTTTATCAGCGTTAAATCTTTTCTCATACACTATCGGGTTAGGGAAAATATCTGGTGTTGGGGACAGAGTCAGCAGCGTATTAGTTGAATGCTTAATATCAGTCTGCTGAATTGTCAGCACTGTGTTTGCGAAGAGGATGCGAAATAAATGAACCCGGTTGATCGTCCACTATTAGATATTGGCTTAACGCGATTAGAATTCTTGCGTATATCAGGAAAAGGCCTCGCTGGTTTAACAATTGCCCCTGCGTTACTGTCACTTTTGGGTTGCAAACAGGAAGATATTGATAGCGGCACAGTAGGGTTGATAAATACACCCAAAGGGGTGCTGGTGACCCAACGTGCTCGATGCACGGGTTGCCACCGCTGTGAAATCTCTTGTACCAACTTCAACGATGGTTCAGTAGGGACATTCTTCTCCCGTATCAAAATCCATCGCAATTATTTCTTTGGCGACAACGGGGTTGGCTCTGGCGGCGGCCTGTATGGCGATCTCAACTATACCGCGGACACCTGCCGTCAATGCAAAGAGCCGCAATGCATGAACGTCTGCCCGATTGGTGCGATTACCTGGCAGCAGAAAGAAGGCTGTATTACCGTCGATCATAAACGTTGTATTGGCTGTAGCGCCTGTACTACGGCATGCCCGTGGATGATGGCCACCGTAAATACCGAAAGTAAAAAATCCTCGAAATGTGTGTTATGCGGTGAATGCGCAAACGCCTGCCCAACAGGGGCGTTAAAAATTATCGAGTGGAAAGATATTACTGTGTGAATCTTGCAAAGGAAAAAATCATGGCTAACGGTTGGACAGGTAATATATTAAGAGTCAATCTTACGACAGGAAATATTACCCTCGAAGATTCCAGTAAGTTTAAAAGTTTTGTCGGTGGTATGGGCTTCGGCTACAAAATTATGTATGACGAAGTACCGCCAGGCACGAAACCTTTCGATGAAGCGAATAAATTAGTCTTTGCTACCGGCCCATTAACTGGATCTGGTGCCCCCTGCAGTTCTCGCGTAAATATCACCTCACTTTCTACTTTTACCAAAGGAAATTTAGTCGTCGATGCCCATATGGGGGGCTTTTTTGCAGCGCAAATGAAATTCGCCGGATACGACGTCATTATTATCGAAGGGAAAGCGAAATCACCGGTATGGCTGAATATTAAAGATGACAAAGTTAGCCTGGAAAAAGCCGATTTCTTATGGGGAAAAGGTACGCGCGCAACGACGGTAGAGATTTGTCGATTGACCAGCCCTGAAACCTGTGTGGCGGCTATTGGTCAGGCTGGGGAAAACCTTGTTCCTCTCTCTGGCATGTTGAATAGCCGTAACCACAGCGGTGGTGCAGGAACTGGCGCAATAATGGGTTCGAAAAACCTTAAAGCGATTGCGATTGAGGGGACGAAAGGGGTCAACATTGCCGATCGTCAGGAGATGAAGCGTCTCAACGATTACATGATGACTGAACTTATCGGTGCGAATAACAACCATGTCGTGCCAAGTACGCCGCAATCGTGGGCAGAGTATTCAGATCCCAAGTCACGTTGGACAGCACGTAAAGGGCTGTTTTGGGGCGCGGCTGAAGGTGGTCCGATTGAAACGGGGGAAATTCCGCCAGGCAATCAGAACACGGTCGGCTTTCGTACCTATAAATCCGTTTTTGACTTAGGTCCGGCGGCAGAGAAATACACAGTAAAAATGAGCGGCTGCCATTCTTGCCCGATCCGTTGTATGACCCAAATGAATATTCCTCGAGTGAAAGAGTTTGGCGTGCCTGGCACAGGTGGTAACACTTGTGTAGCAAACTTTGTCCATACCACCATCTTCCCAAACGGGCCGAAAGATTTTGAAGATAAAGACGATGGTCGTGTGATTGGTAACCTGGTTGGTCTGAATCTATTCGATGACTACGGCCTATGGTGTAACTATGGGCAGCTGCATCGCGACTTTACTTATTGTTACAGCAAAGGGGTGTTCAAGCGTGTTCTACCAGCTGAAGAGTATGCGGAAATTCGCTGGGATCAACTGGAAGCGGGTGACGTTAACTTCATTAAAGATTTTTACTACCGTCTGGCGCATCGTGTGGGTGAGCTGAGTCACCTGGCTGATGGTTCATATGCCATCGCAGAACGCTGGAATTTGGGTGAAGAGTACTGGGGCTACGCGAAAAATAAACTCTGGTCGCCATTTGGCTATCCGGTTCACCATGCCAATGAAGCGTCAGCGCAGGTCGGTTCCATTGTTAACTGTATGTTCAACCGTGACTGCATGACGCATACCCATATCAACTTTATTGGTTCCGGCTTGCCATTGAAACTGCAACGTGAAGTGGCGAAAGAACTTTTTGGTTCTGAAGATGCTTACGATGAAACCAAAAACTACACGCCAATCAATGACGCAAAAATTAAATATGCTAAGTGGTCGCTGTTGCGGGTCTGTTTGCATAACGCTGTCACCCTGTGCAACTGGGTCTGGCCAATGACCGTTTCGCCGCTGAAAAGCCGTAATTACCGGGGCGATCTGGCGCTTGAAGCCAAATTCTTCAAAGCGATCACTGGCGAAGATATGACTCAGGAAAAATTAGATTTAGCTGCAGAGCGTATCTTTACGTTGCATCGCGCCTACACGGTAAAACTGATGCAAACCAAAGATATGCGTAATGAACACGATCTTATCTGTTCCTGGGTATTCGACAAGGATCCTCAGATCCCGGTCTTTACTGAAGGTACGGACAAAATGGACCGTGACGATATGCATGCTTCGCTCACGATGTTCTACAAAGAAATGGGCTGGGACCCACAGCTTGGTTGTCCGACCCGTGAAACATTGCAGCGTCTGGGGCTGGAAGATATTGCCGCCGATCTGGCAGCACACAATCTACTGCCTGCGTAAGGAATGGGTGAGATGAACCATCAGGATGAATTGCCGTTAGCGGAAGTCAGCGAAATTGACGAGGCGAAGCGGCAATGGTTGCAGGGGATGCGTCACCCCGTTGATACGGTAACCGAACCAGAACCTGCTGAAATCCTGGCAGAGTTCATTCGTCAGCATTCTGCTGCTGGGCAGCTGGTGGCGCGCGCCGTGTTTCTCTCGCCACCCTATTCGGTTGCAGAAGAGGAACTGTCAGTTTTGCTGGAAAGCATTAAGCAGAACGGAGACCACGCGGATATCGCTTGTTTGACGGGAAGCCAGGATGATTACTATTACTCAACTCAGGCCATGAGTGAAAACTACGCGGCGATGTCTTTGCAAGTTGTGGAGCAGGACATTTGTCGCGCCATTGCACACGCCGTTCGTTTTGAGTGCCAGACGTATCCTCGTCCTTACAAAGTCGCCATGCTGATGCAAGCGCCATATTACTTCCAGGAAGCGCAGATCGAAGCCGCGATCGCCGCGATGGATATTGCACCTGAATATGCTGATATACGGCAGGTGGAGTCATCGACGGCGGTGTTGTACTTGTTTAGCGATCGATTTATGACCTATGGCAAGGCGTATGGCTTATGCGAATGGTTTGAGGTAGAGCAGTTTCAGAACCCCTGAAATTTCAGGGAGATGTCATGGATAGGGTGGACAGTTGCAGCCACTGCATTAGGGGATAATCAGATGTCCTTCACTCGACGCAAATTTGTTCTGGGGATGGGAACAGTAATCTTTTTTACTGGTTCTGCGTCTTCTCTGTTAGCGAACACGAGGCAAGAAAAGGAAGTTCGGTATGCCATGATTCATGACGAGTCACGGTGCAATGGCTGTAATATTTGCGCCCGCGCATGCCGTAAAACTAATCACGTCCCCGCTCAGGGAAGCCGTTTATCGATAGCACACATTCCAGTCACCGATAACGACAACGAAACGCAGTATCACTATTTTCGCCAGTCATGCCAGCACTGTGAAGATGCTCCTTGCATCGACGTATGCCCGACAGGGGCGTCGTGGCGTGATGAGCAGGGGATCGTGCGGGTAGAAAAATCGCAGTGCATCGGCTGCAGTTATTGCATTGGCGCTTGTCCTTACCAGGTTCGCTACCTTAACCCTGTCACTAAAGTGGCAGATAAATGTGATTTCTGCGCTGAGTCCCGACTGGCAAAAGGCTTTCCGCCCATTTGCGTCAGCGCCTGTCCGGAACACGCATTGATCTTTGGTCGCGAAGATAGCCCAGAAATTCAAGCGTGGTTGCAAGAAAATAAATATTATCAATATCAGCTACCTGGTGCCGGGAAACCGCATCTGTATCGCCGATTCGGTCAACATTTGATTAAAAAGGAAAATGTATGAACCCGTCGCAACATGCTGAACAGTTTCAGAGCCAGTTGGCGAACTATGTGCCACAATTCACTCCCGAATTTTGGCCGGTGTGGTTGATCATTGCCGGACTATTGCTGGTTGGGATGTGGTTGGTGCTGGGGCTGCATGCCTTGCTTCGTGCTCGTGGCGTGAAGAAATCAGCCACCGATCATGGTGAGAAGATTTATCTTTACAGCAAAGCGGTCAGATTATGGCACTGGTCGAATGCGTTACTCTTTGTATTGTTGCTGGCAAGTGGGCTGATAAATCACTTTGCGCTGGTGGGCGCAACTGCGGTTAAAAGTCTGGTTGCGTTGCATGAAGTTTGCGGATTTTTGTTACTGGCATGCTGGCTCGGCTTTGTTCTGATCAATGCCGTTGGGGGTAATGGTCACCACTATCGCATTCGTCGTCAGGGTTGGCTGGAGCGAGCGGCAAAACAAACGCGATTTTATTTGTTTGGCATTATGCAGGGGGAAGAACATCCTTTCCCGGCAACAACCCAGTCTAAATTTAATCCCTTACAGCAGGTTGCCTATATTGGTGTCATGTATGGATTGCTGCCGTTGTTACTATTGACGGGGCTGCTGTGTCTCTATCCGCAAGCCGTGGGAGATGTGTTTCCTGGCGTAAGATACTGGTTATTGCAGGCGCATTTTGCTCTGGCATTTATAAGCCTCTTTTTTATCTTCGGTCATCTTTATCTTTGCACCACGGGGCGTACGCCACACGAAACCTTTAAAAGCATGGTCGATGGCTATCACCGGCACTAACGAATGATCATTACACGAGCAGACCTGCGAGAATGGCGTATCGGAGCGGTGATGTATCGCTGGTTTCTGCGCCATTTCCCACGCGGCGGTAGTTATGCCGATATTCATCATGCACTGATTGAGGAAGGATATACGGACTGGGCGGAGAGTCTGGTTGAGTATGCGTGGAAAAAATGGCTGGCGGATGAAAACTTCGCGCATCAGGAAGTTTCCTCTATGCAAAAATTGGCCACAGATCCCGGAGAGAGAGCATTTTGCAGTCAGTTTGCCCGCAGCGACGATCATGCTCGCATCGGCTGTTGTGAGGATAATGCCAGAATCGCAACCGCTGGGTATGCCGCGCAAATTGCCAGTATGGGTTATAGCGTGCGGATTGGAAGTGTCGGCTTTAACAGTCACATTGGCAGCTCCGGTGAACGCGCACGGGTTGCTGTAACCGGTAATTCTTCGCGGATAAGCAGCGCTGGAGATAGTAGTCGGATTGCGAATACCGGAATGCGAGTACGCGTTTGTACATTGGGTGAACGGTGTCATGTCGCCAGTAATGGTGACCTGGTGCAAATCGCCAGCTTTGGCGCAAACGCCAGAATTGCCAACAGCGGCGACAATGTACACATCATTGCCAGCGGTGAAGATTCAACAGTAGTGAGCACGGGCGTGGTCGACTCAATTATTCTCGGGCCAGGGGGAAGCGCCGCACTGGCATATCATGACGGCGAAAGAGTTCGCTTCGCCGTCGCCATTGAAGGTGAAAACAATATTCGAGCCGGAGTCCGCTATCGTCTTAATGAACAGCATCAGTTTGTTGAGTGCTGATAGCTTTACCTTTAATCAAACGAAAGACGCCTACGTGCACGGGAGGCAGGTTTTACGACAGCCCGAGCCATCGCCTCACCAATTTCTGCACATGCCGTAAGTCCCTGAACGAAAGGCTGGTCGTGCATTAACCAGGGCAACGCGCCGAACGCTACGCGCCCACGAATATCTTCGGGTTGCTGTAACGTATAATCTTCGCCAACATCAGGGTTTTTATCCCCTGTTTTCTGTAATTGTTCGCGTAGTCCAGGGAAAGGAATATCTTTCACTTTAAGCGGACGCTGCCCACGGGCATCAATAAAAACGTCAAACGAGTAGCTGTTGTCTTCCGTTTTCAGGACGGTGCGCGACTCATTAATTTCCATTTCGTAGTCTTCACCGAGGGCGAGAATATGAATGATTCCCGCTTCACGTAAGGCCAGTAGTCGACGAATAGACTCTGAAGGGATTGCCGCATAATTATCGATGAAAACCCGGGCAAGGCCTTTACTGAACCGTTTATGGTCGTGTTCATTCAGATGTGGAACAATTTCCTGTACTGCTTCATGCAGGCGCAGAATGACATAACACCAGGGAACAGTATGTTTTTCTCGTTTATTGCGTTCGACTTCCTGGAGATTTTTTTCTGCCCAGTCGAATGGGTCGCGTTGTTTGCGCTCGGCAAACCAGGCTTGAGCAAAGGAATCGACATTCAGGCTCTCTAAGGCTATGCGTTGGCTCCAGCCTGGATCAGCAAACTTGATTTCCTCTACTATCAATCTAAATACCCGATCCAAAAGACCATATTCGCCTTTTTGAATCTCAGCATTTAATGCCTGATCAGTGACGATGTGTAAGGGCTCGTAGGGAATAGGGCAATAGAAATCGGCTTCGGGTAAAATACCTGTGCGCGACATTAACGTAATATTTAGCTTTTCACTTGCGTTATCGCGGTGAAAAATGACGTGTTGTTTATCATCTTCAATGAACGAACCATGCTGAATAGCCACTGCCATTGCCGCATCCAGTCCGCTCAAGGATGTTCCCATAATACCCACGTTACACGCATCGACCTTTGCTTCCATCAGGCCTGACCACGGGCTGGGAAAGTACGTTCTGGTTACTTTTTCTTCATCAGGCCAGACGTGACCCGTGGCGATCACTGCTAAATCAAACGTCTCGCTGGGTAAATCCTGATTTGTAGCGAGCATGACGCCAGCATTTGTAATTTGCAGATCGGTAACCTGGCATGATTCATAAACAGCCACCGCAAATTTTTGCTGTCGTGCCTGGTCTACTAATCGTAAAAATTGATCGCGGAAATATTCGCCCAGCAGAATTCGCGGTAAAAACTGACGATCGTGCAAGGTTTCTTTTTTGACGCCATAACGCTGGAGATGGCTGGCTTCTTGCTTTTGTAGCCATTCGAGATACGTACAATAAATCGGCGGTATTTCAATACTGGCAATATTTGCCAGCATCAGTTTTGAGTTTTCCTCATCACTGTATGGCATCCCGACACCGGCTTCGTCAGCCTGCTCGAAGATAGAAATAGAAAGTGGAGTTTGTTGCTGCAGAAGCGAGAATAAGGTGTAGATCCCCGTAGGCCCGGCACCCACAATAGCAATTTTTTTCATTGTTACTTACCTGTACGCATTCTTTCGAATTTAGTGTTATCAGATAAGTTTGGTTGAAATTTTTAGAATTTGAGAAATTTCAGACAGGGATGAAAAGGGCGCTAACCGCCCTTGATTAAAATCTGTCAGGCGAGTTTTGCCTGATTGATTTGACTCAGTGGCTCATTGACATCGAAAACTTTGGCGACAACTTCCTCAACGCCGAGATTTTTCAGTCGGGCAGTGTGTTTTTCCAGATAGGCAAGGGCGCTTTTTTCATCAGTGAAAAGGTAGATCCCACCGGCTTCGTGGTTCTTTTCACTTTCTGTCCATACCTTCCACAGAAAACCAGGTTCCTGATTAATCGACTCAGCAAGCGGTTTAAGCTGCTCAGCCATTGCGTCGCCAAATGGGCCATTAAAAGCAAAATGAAGTTGTAACAAAGTTGCCATAGCGATTCTCCTTCTGATAACGCATACGAAGACAGTGTAAATCTTTTAACGTATTGGATACAGAGAAGAAACAGAGGGAAAAAAGGAGAAGACCAGATTAAGAAAATCTGGTGCGTCCGAGTGGACTCGAACCACCGACCCCCACCATGTCAAGGTGGTGCTCTAACCAACTGAGCTACGGACGCAGGATGGTGCGTTCAATTGGACTCGAACCAACGACCCCCACCATGTCAAGGTGGTGCTCTAACCAACTGAGCTATGAACGCAACGTTGTAGGTGACAACGGGGACGAATATTAGCGGCAGAGTGGGAAGGTGGCAAGAGGCAAAACGTAATTTTCTGCGCTATTTCGACCGTTTGCAGAGCTTTTAAGCAAATTGGCTATATTTTGTTGATTTGCAAGGGCGATTTTTATTCAGGATCGCATTTACATCTGACACAACCCAATAATCTGTGTATCAGAGTTTAAACAGAGTTGTTTGCCACCATCTCAAAATCTGTCGTGGATAAATCCTCCGTAGCCTTTACACTTAGGTAGCAATAAAGGCACACAGATGCAGCAAAGGAATAAATCATGGGATCTGATGCGAAAAACTTGATGAGCGACGGGAACGTGCAAATTGTTAAGACCGGCGAGGTCATTGGCGCGACGCAACTTACTGAAGGTGAGTTAATTGTTGAAGCTGGCGCAAGAGCCGAAAATACCGTGGTCACGGGGGCTGGCTGGTTGAAAGTGGCAACCGGTGGGATCGCCAAATGTACACAGTACGGCAACAATGGCACGCTATCGGTCAGTGACGGTGCCATTGCCACAGATATTGTTCAGTCAGAGGGAGGCGCAATTAGTCTCTCTACGCTCGCTACGGTTAATGGCCGCCATCCCGAAGGTGAATTTAGCGTTGATCAGGGTTATGCCTGCGGTTTGTTGCTGGAAAATGGCGGTAACCTGCGTGTACTGGAAGGCCATCGCGCGGAAAAAATCATTCTCGATCAAGAGGGCGGCCTGTTGGTCAATGGGACAACCTCAGCGGTCGTGGTAGATGAAGGTGGTGAATTGTTGGTGTATCCAGGTGGGGAAGCCAGCAATTGTGAGATTAATCAGGGCGGCGTTTTTATGCTGGCCGGGAAAGCCAGTGATACGTTGCTTGCTGGTGGTACCATGAATAATCTCGGTGGTGAAGACTCTGACACTATTGTTGAGAATGGAGCCATTTATCGTCTGGGGACGGATGGCCTTCAGCTCTATAGTTCCGGTAAGACGCAAAACCTGTCCGTTAATGTGGGTGGTCGGGCTGAAGTGCATGCCGGTACGCTGGAAAACGCGGTAATACAAGGTGGGACAGTGATCTTGTTGTCACCCACCAGCGCGGACGAAAATTTTGTCGTAGAGGAAGATCGCGCACCGGTTGAACTGACCGGGAGTGTTGCATTACTGGACGGCGCTTCAATGATTATTGGCTATGGCGCAGATCTGCAACAATCAACGATTACTGTACAGCAGGGCGGTGTGTTGATTCTCGACGGCAGTACGGTAAAAGGTGACAGTGTCACTTTCAGTGTTGGTAACATCAATCTGAATGGCGGAAAACTGTGGCTGATCACTGATGCGGCAACGCAGGTGCATCTGAAAGTGAAACGCCTGCGTGGAGAGGGAGCGATTTGCCTGCAAACCAGTGCGAAAGAAATTTCACCTGACTTCATCAATGTGAAAGGGGAAGTTACTGGTGATATACACGTTGAGATAACAGATGCCAGTCGGCAAACTCTGTGTAACGCACTGAAACTACAGCCAGACGAAGACGGGATTGGCGCAACGCTCCAGCCTGCGTAAAAACACAGGCGCAACCCGTGAAGGTTGCGCCTTGTCTTTACTAGCGAGCTGCTCGTTGCAGAATGATGGCTGACGGCAGACGTTGCAGGAACCGCATACGCAGCATCATCATAATGGCTGCCGACGTCAGGCCAATAATAAAGCCTATCCAGAAGCCTGCTGGCCCCATAGGTTCAACGACCAGATCGGTCAGTGCCAGAATATAGCCGCTTGGCAAGCCCAGCACCCAGTAAGCCGTAAAGGTAATATAGAAAATGGAACGCGTATCTTTATATCCACGCAAAATCCCACTGCCAATCACCTGGATTGAGTCAGAAATCTGATATACCGCCGCCAGCAACATCAAATGCGCAGCCAGCGTTACAACCTCGGGATTGTCGTTGTACAACAGGGCGATTTGCTCCCGCAGTGAAACCGTGAAAATGGCCGTCAGGGTTGCCATACAGACACCCACCATAAGTCCGGTCCGCGCAGCGGTTTGCGCATCCAGCGTTGAGCCCTGACCCAGACGATAACCTACGCGGATAGTTACCGCTGCCGCCAGCGACATTGGAAGCACAAACATCAGTGAACTAAAGTTCAGGGCAATCTGATGTCCTGCGACATCAACAATACCGAGCGGAGACACTAACAGAGCCACGACGGCAAACAGCGTTACTTCAAAGAACAGCGCCAGCGCAATTGGCAAACCGAGTTGAATCAGTCGTTTCATAACCGCAGGATCGGGCTTCGCGGTGCCTTTTTTGTTACGAATATCGCGCATGGAGCGGGCGCGTTTAATGTAAGAAACCATGGCAAGGAACATGACCCAATACACCGCCGCAGTAGCCACGCCACAACCAACGCCACCGAGCTCAGGCATACCGAAATGACCATAAATAAAGATATAGTTCACCGGAATGTTCACCAGCAGGCCGATAAAGCCCATTACCATACCCGGCTTGGTTTTTGCCAGACCTTCACATTGGTTACGGGCAACCTGGAAGAACAGATAGCCCGGCGCGCCCCACAACAACGCACGCAGATAACCCACGGCTTTGTCCGCCAGAGCCGGATCGATGTTTTCCATGGAGCGGATAATGTAACCTGCATTCCACAGCACCAGCATAATGAGAACGGAAACAAAACCCGCCAGCCAGAAACCTTGTCGCACCTGATGCGCAATGCGCTCACGTCGACCGGAACCATTTAATTGCGCGATAACCGGCGTTAATGCCAGCAGCAGTCCGTGACCAAAGAGGATCGCCGGAAGCCAGATAGAAGTACCGATAGCGACCGCCGCCATGTCGGTGGCACTATAGCCGCCCGCCATCACGGTATCGACAAAACCCATCGCAGTTTGGGCGATTTGCGCGAGAATCACCGGGATTGCTAATGCTAATAACAGACGCGCTTCACTGATATACTTCTGCACGTGAACACCTTTTATTTGTAGTTATATGAGAGACTAAAAAGCCGCCTGAATGGGCAGCAAAAAGAAGAAGCAGGGGAAATTCAGTCTATTGTAGCGAGGATTTATTAATTCTCCAGTGAAAAAATAGTCATTCTTACCCCTTCACTGGTAAGGGCGTTTTCCACCTGCTATTGTGCTGAACAGAATGTCTTAACTGATTTCAGGAGTTGTAAGTATGTTTACGGGGATTGTACAGGGCACCGCAAAACTGGTGTCGATTGACGAGAAACCAAATTTTCGCACACATGTGGTGGAGTTACCCGACCACATGCTGGACGGTCTGGAAACCGGTGCTTCCGTGGCGCATAACGGTTGCTGCCTGACCGTGACGGAAATTAACGGCAACCATGTCAGTTTTGACCTGATGAAAGAAACGTTACGCATTACCAATCTTGGCGATTTAAAAGTGGGGGATTGGGTAAACGTTGAGCGTGCGGCGAAATTCAGTGATGAAATTGGCGGACACTTAATGTCAGGTCATATTATGACCACCGCTGAAGTGGCGAAAATATTAACCTCGGAAAATAATCGCCAGATCTGGTTTAAAGTCCAGGATAGTCAGTTGATGAAATATATTCTGTACAAAGGATTTATTGGCATCGACGGTATTAGCCTGACCGTCGGCGAAGTCACGCCAACGCGTTTTTGCGTCCATTTAATTCCGGAAACACTGGAACGCACGACTCTTGGGAAGAAAAAACTTGGCGCACGCGTCAACATTGAAATCGATCCACAAACTCAGGCAGTGGTAGATACGGTAGAACGAGTGCTGGCGGCACGAGAAAATGCCATGAATCAACCAGGTACAGAAGCCTGATCTGAAATCGCCCCCGGAGAGGGGGCGATAGAATAGCCTTTAGCGAGCCACTCGAAGGCCGTTTTCAACACCGCGTGAGAACACGACCTGCCAGAGCTGAATATCACGGGCGCGGAAAGCACCCGCACAGGCATTCAGATAATAGGTAAACATCCGTTTAAAGCGTTCACTGTAGTTATCCGCAATTTCTGGCCATGCGGCGAGGAATCGTTCATACCACGCCATCAACGTAGTATCGTAATCAGCACCGAAGTTATGCCAGTCTTCCATCACAAAGTGGGGTTCGCTGGACTGAGCAATCTGGCGTACAGAGGGCAGGCAACCGTTCGGAAAAATATATTTATTAATCCAGGGATCAACATTCAGATCGGTTTTTTTCGAACCGATAGTATGGAGCAGGAATATGCCTTCCGGTTTCAAATTACGATCCACCACCGCAAAATAGGTATCGTAATTTTTCGGTCCGACGTGCTCGAACATCCCCACAGAAACAATACGATCAAACTGGTCGTTCAGGTCACGATAATCTTGCAGCAAAATGGTGACATCCAGGCCTTCACAGCGTTCCTGAGCCATTTTTTGCTGTTCGGCAGAAATGGTGACGCCAACCACGCTTACGTCATAATTAGATGCCATGTAGTGCGCCAGTCCGCCCCAGCCGCAGCCAATATCCAGTACGCGCATCCCTGGTTTTAACTGCAATTTTTCACAAATCATTTTGAGCTTCGCCTGCTGGGCAGATTCCAGATTATCGGCATCTTTCCAGTAAGCGCAGGAATATTGCATGAAGGGATCAAGCATGCGGCTGAACAAGTCATTACCCAAATCGTAATGCTCTTTGCCGACTATCCAGGCACGTTTTTTACTCTGCAGATTGAAGAGACGAGCGCCGGCAATACGCAGCGTGTCTTTGAAATGATGGGGGAGTTGGTTCTCGAGACCTGCGCGTAAGACTTTGCTAAAAAACATATCCAGTCGGTCACATTCCCACCAGCCATCCATATAACTTTCGCCTAACCCCAACGATCCTTCCTGCAGAACGCGTTTAAAAAAATCGGGGTTTTTCACACGAATATCCGCCGGGGCAGAACCGTTAATGGCTATACCGGCACGGCTAAGTAATTCGTTGGCGATACGGTACCAGTTGTCATCCGGTACACTGACTTCTTCTATACACGATGAACTCATAGTTTCTCCATCACTGGTCGGTGATCAGAACCTTAAAACAGCGTAGACGCTTTTTGGGCTTTGTGAGAAATCTCGCAGAAAAAACCGCGAGTCTATAATCCGACGTAGAACAGAGGGAAAGGAGGAACCCTTGCCGAAATGACCATCCATAGTGAGTCGGGAACGATCCTGTCCCCGTAAAAACATAATATTTATCGTAGCTTTAACAACTCGAAATTAGTATAGGCCGCTAATTTCAATCATACAACAAAATTTTGTTAGCAGCCTAAGTATAAGTATATCGATATAGATCAGTGTGATTCGCTATGAGCGACTTCGGCATTGCCATGATTCTGGCAGTCTACTTCTTCACAACGTTGCATCATGTAACCCAGAGCGACCAGCACTACTGTTGATAACATCACGCTGGTGGTGGTGAGCAATGGCGTGCTGATACTGATAAGCCAGGAAACTACCAGACTTGCGAGGAAGCACAGACCCAGTTGTAGAGTGTTCTGCAACGCTGCGGCGCGACCAGTTGCATGTGGGAAGGGACGCAGCGCTTGGGCGACAACAATCGGGTAGATTGCGCCGTTGGCAATCGCCATCACACAGAATGGGATCAGGATTTCGACTAGCGACACATGGCTAATGAAGCCCGCAGCCCAGGTCGCAATGACGCTGACAGCAAACAGTACCAGCAACCACGGTAATAACTGCTTGCCTTGCCATTTCTGCAGTGCGGCGCGACAGCCATAACCACCAATCAGAAACGCGATAGTTTGCGGGACATAACTTAAACCAATAACTGCCGGGCTGTAGCCCATTTCACTAAGGATGAACGGTGAGCCGGTCAGCCATGCAAAAAAACTGGCTGAACAGGCCGCATATATCAGCACGTTGCCGCGATAGGTTTTAGAACGTAGCAGGTCGGTAAAGGTCAGACCATCCTGACTATTGTTACGGGCCTTCGTCGTGGGTTTGAGCCAGAAAATAGGCAGAATCAGCACCACGGTAATGGCAAACAGGGTGGCGAAAATCGCCTGCCAGGAAAAATGGACCAGCAGCCAGCTTCCTAACAGAGGAGCCAGTGCCGGAGATAGACCCACCAGCGGCATGATGGTCGCAAAAATACGGTTAACTTTCTGTGAAGGATAATAATCCGTCACTAACGCTTGCCAGATAACCGCCGCGGCGCAGACACCCACAGCCTGTACAAAACGCAATACCAGCAGCGTAGCGGCGTTTTCTACCCACAGCATCCCCAGACTACCTAACGCAAAAATTGTCAGGCCGATTAATAATACCGGTTTACGACCATAACGGTCGGAGAGCGGCCCCCACAGAAGCTGGGCTGCGGCAAAACCGGCAAGGAACAGACTAAGGCTGGCACTGACAGCAGACGCAGGCGTTTGCAGGTCGGCCTGTATGGCGGCGAAAGCAGGCAGATACATATCGGTTGCCAGAAAACCGAGTACGCTCAAACCCGCCAGCCAGACTAAAAATCTTTTCCCAGGTTGCATGTATATTCTCTAAATCTCTCAATTAAACACCGCCGCAAAGTGTAGGGAGTGAAATTAGTGTTGTGAAACGGTAATATTTGATGACTGGTTTCAAAAATTTTGCAGGCAGACTATGTGGTCAGAATATTCACTCGAAGTTGTTGATGCGGTAGCGCGTAATGGTAGTTTTAGCGCTGCGGCACAGGAGTTGCATCGCGTTCCTTCTGCGGTCAGCTATACCGTGCGTCAGCTGGAAGAGTGGCTGGCGGTGCCGCTGTTTGAACGACGTCACCGTGATGTGGAACTGACCGCTGCAGGGGCGTGGTTTCTCAAAGAAGGGCGCTCTGTTGTCAAAAAAATGCAGATCACCCGGCAGCAATGTCAGCAGATAGCGAACGGCTGGCGCGGTCAGTTAGCTATCGCAGTGGATAATATTGTCAGGCCAGAACGTACACGGCAGATGATCGTTGATTTTTATCGCCATTTTGATGATGTCGAACTTCTTGTCTTTCAGGAAGTGTTCAACGGTGTCTGGGATGCGCTTTCCGACGGGCGCGTGGAACTGGCGATTGGCGCAACACGCGCGATTCCGGTAGGCGGTCGTTATGCCTTCCGGGATATGGGGATGCTAAGCTGGAGTTGCGTTGTTGCCAGTCACCACCCGCTGGCGTTGATGGATGGCCCGTTCAGCGATGATACGTTGCGCAACTGGCCGTCGTTGGTGCGCGAAGACACCTCGCGAACGCTACCTAAACGTATTACCTGGTTGCTGGATAACCAAAAAAGACTTGTCGTGCCTGACTGGGAATCATCGGCAACCTGTATCTCGGCAGGATTATGCATAGGGATGGTGCCAACACATTTCGCCAAACCGTGGCTTAATGAGGGGAAGTGGGTAGCACTAGAACTGGAAAACCCCTTCCCGGATTCGGCATGTTGTCTGACATGGCAGCAAAATGATATGTCGCCTGCGTTAACCTGGTTGCTTGAGTATCTCGGCGATAGTGAGACGCTGAATAAGGAGTGGCTGCGGGAGCCGGAAGAGACTCCCGCAACGGGTGATTAACGACGATAGTCGCGGAACGGGCCGTCAGCCACGGAGCGGCGTTCAATCAACCGCGGATGCACTTCAATGGATTGCGGTTCTTCGCGTTTATTGACGATACGATCCAACAGCATGTTGAACGCCGTTTCGCCCAGCGAATCTTTTGGCTGATGGATCGTGGTCAGCGCCGGCGTAAAATAGCGGGCGTTGCGCACGTTATCATACCCGATCAGCGAAACATCCTGCGGGACACGCAGACCCATTTCATCAGCAGCACAAAGTGCGCCCATTGCCATGATATCGCCACCACAGAAGACGGCAGTAGGGCGATGCGGCTGCGACAGGATTTGCTGCATGGCGCGATAACCAGATTCGGGTTCAAAGTCACCCTGCACAATCCAGCTTTCCGGCACCTTGATCATCGCTTCTTCCATCGCCTTCATAAAACCGGCAAGGCGGCCTGCGCCGGTGTTACGTTCCAGCGGGCCAGGGATAACGCCGATTTCGCGGTGACCGCGTTCAATCAGATAACGCCCGGCCATGTAGCCGCCTTCGAACGCGTTATCAATGACCGCATCGGTGAAGTCAGCTTTTGCTTCACCCCAGTCCATCACCACCATTGGGATATGGCGATACTCTTCCAGCATCGCCAGCAACGGCTCTGGGTACTCAGAACACATCACCAGCAGACCATCGACGCGTTTTTGCGCCATCATCGACAGATAAGCCCGCTGTTTCTCAAGATTGTTCCACGCATTGCCCAGAATCAGGGTGTAACCTTTCTGGAAGCAATTTTTTTCAACCGCTTCAATGATCTCGGCAAAATAGGCCGCTTCGCTGCTGGTCGCCAGCAAACCGATAGACTTGGTGTGGTTAACCTTCAGACTACGCGCCACCGCGCTAGGGGAGTAGTGTAATTCTTTGATCGCTGCCCACACGGCGTTGCGCGTTTCTTCAGCGACGAAACGTGTTTTGTTGATCACGTGTGACACAGTTGTAGTGGAAACGTTTGCTCGTTTCGCTACATCTTTTATTGTTGCCATTCCATTTCACTCCAGACCCTAACTTCAGCTCCTGCAAAATCGCAAGGTAAACGTTTGCCTTTACACACCTTACGCACAACAAAAGTGTTGCGGTACGCCGGAAAAACGACACGGAGCGTCAGGAAGGGGTCAATGGCCAGTACGCAAATAGTGTAAGCGTGGAATTTTGGCCGATCTTGACGAAAAGGGGAAGTGGTAAAAACACTTATCATTATAAATGACGGGAGATTTTTTCATCACAGTGTGTAAAAATGCGTAATATCACTTTTTGTGTGGTAATAAAAAAGGAGAAAACTTGATGAGCACCGACCTTAAATTTTCACTGGTAACAACGATTATCGTCCTCGGTTTGATCGTGGCCGTGGGTTTGACTGCCGCGCTGCACTGATTTCCTCTCGAGGGAGCGCGTTCTCCCTCGCATCTCCTTCCTGTTTGTTAGCAAAATGGCAAAAGTGTTTTCTCTTTTTGTTATTTTCATTTTTTTGTGATTGCTGTCATGCTTTCGCCACTTTAATGAATATCGCGTAATGACGCGAAGAGGTGGAGATAATGCATGAAAATTAACTATCCGTTGCTGGCGCTGGCGATTGGCGCGTTTGGTATCGGGACAACGGAGTTCTCGCCAATGGGCTTATTGCCCGTCATTGCGCGCGGTGTGGATGTCTCGATTCCCGCTGCCGGAATGTTAATCAGTGCCTATGCAGTTGGCGTAATGGTTGGCGCGCCGCTGATGACGCTTCTACTTTCTCATCGTGCCCGCCGCAGTGCGTTGATTTTCCTGATGGCGATTTTCACGCTCGGCAACGTACTTTCCGCCATCGCGCCGGATTATATGACTCTGATGCTTTCACGCATTTTGACCAGCCTGAATCACGGAGCATTTTTTGGTTTGGGTTCAGTTGTGGCCGCAAGCGTGGTGCCAAAACATAAACAGGCCAGCGCAGTTGCTACTATGTTTATGGGGTTAACCCTGGCAAATATCGGTGGCGTGCCGGCGGCGACCTGGTTGGGTGAAACCATCGGCTGGCGGATGTCATTTCTGGCAACGGCGGGGCTGGGGGTGATTTCAATGGTAAGTCTGTTCTTCTCATTACCTAAAGGTGGCGCAGGGGCGCGACCTGAAGTGAAAAAAGAGCTGGCGGTATTAATGCGTCCGCAGGTGCTGTCTGCATTGCTGACGACGGTACTGGGAGCTGGTGCAATGTTTACCCTCTACACCTATATCTCTCCGGTACTGCAAAGTATTACCCACGCAACACCGGTGTTCGTTACGGCAATGCTGGTGCTGATTGGTGTCGGATTCTCTATCGGTAACTATCTCGGCGGCAAACTGGCAGATCGTTCAGTTAACGGCACGTTGAAAGGCTTTTTGTTGCTGCTGATGGTGATTATGCTGGCAATCCCGTTCCTGGCCCGCAATGAGTTCGGCGCAGCTATTAGCATGGTGGTGTGGGGAGCTGCAACCTTTGCGGTCGTACCGCCGTTACAGATGCGCGTGATGCGTGTCGCCAGTGAAGCGCCTGGTCTGTCTTCATCAGTCAATATTGGTGCCTTTAATCTTGGAAATGCGCTGGGAGCAGCTGCTGGTGGTGCGGTAATTTCCGCTGGGCTGGGATACAGCTTTGTGCCGGTGATGGGGGCGATTGTCGCGGGACTGGCATTATTGCTGGTGTTTATGTCAGCCAGAAAACAACCTGAGGCAGTTTGCGTTGCCAACAGCTAATTACACAAAAACGCAGAAGGATAACCTTCTGCGTTACAGTTGCTGGCAACGTGCGATTTATCTTGCCGGATGCGGTGTTAACGCTTCATCCGAGTTGGCATGGTAAGCGAAGTGCATCAGGCAATGTTGCATTTGCCATCAGTTATTATGCAGCGAGATTTTTCGCTACGAATTCCCAGTTCACCAGCGCCCAGAAGTGCTCCAGATAGCCAGGACGTGCATTGCGATAGTCGATGTAATAAGCGTGTTCCCAGACATCAACGGTCAGCAGCGGAGTCGCATCGGTGGTCAGCGGAGTACCCGCGTTAGAGGTTGAAACGATAGCCAGTTTGCCATCGCTGTTTTTCACCAGCCAGGTCCAGCCAGAACCAAAGTTTTTGATTGCTGCATCAGTAAACTGTGCTTTGAAATCGGCAAAGCTGCCAAAAGATGCGGCGATAGCTTCAGCGACTTTTCCAGTCGGTTCGCCACCCGCGTTCGGTGCCAGGCAGTTCCAGTAGAAAGTATGGTTCCAGACCTGAGCTGCGTTGTTGAATACACCACCTTCAGAGCTGCGAATAATCTCTTCCAGTGATTTACCTTCAAACGCGGTACCTTTAATCAGGTTGTTCAGGTTAGTCACATAAGTCTGATGATGCTTGCCGTAGTGATACTCGATGGTTTCCGCAGAAATGTGCGGTGCCAGAGCATCTTTAGCATATGGTAGTGCAGGTAATTCGAATGACATTGCTACTCTCCTTTATTATTAATTTGCATACGTACAATAGCCTTATTGTGCGTATGGATAGGGTAGCAAATTAAAAGGTGAGACAAAAGATGAACTTACCCTGTTGCCGTAACAACAGGGTAAAGTTTTAGCGAAGTGTTTTTGGGGTCATTACCCGGCGAGCGCCAACATAGTGGCGCTGCCAGTAGTCTTCACTGAGAGAAGTGATTTGAATTTCCTGACCCGTACGCGGTGACTGAATAAATTTGCCGTTGCCGACATATACGCCGACATGATCGGCTGTACCGCGTCCCTGAGTACGGAAAAAGACCAGGTCGCCGTTTTTCAGTTCACTACGTTCGATTGGCGCTGCATCTCGCAGGTGATACATTTCATTCGCCGTACGCGGAATACGAATTTTCACCAAATCTTTATAAGCGTAATAAACCAGGCCGCTGCAATCAAAACCGGTACGCGGTGAGCTGCCACCCCAACGATATGGCTTACCAATTTGCTGCATCAGTTTATTCATTGCCACTTTCGTGGCTTTTTGCACCTTCGCTTTGTGCGCGTCGGCAAGAGTTCCTGACGCGGCATTTTTGACTTTCACACAATGCGATTTATAGCCCTTACGTTTGGTACACTTTTCGGTAAAGCTGGCTGAGGCCGTTTTATTGACGGCGTGTTTGCTGCGAGTTTTGGCGTTTTTAGAAGCGGTAATGGAAGATTTTTTAACGGAAGAAGCGGTTTTGCTTTTGATCGTACTTTTACTGGCGGCTTTTTTCGCTGTTTTCTGGCTGGCTTTCTGGGTCTTTTTGGTGGTTGCCGTGCTTTTCTTTTTATCTGCTTTTTTGGTGATATGAGTAGTAGCAGAACTCTCCCTGGCTTGCTTTGAAGCATGGGCCATAGGCGTTAAAGGCAGGGTGGTAAAAAGTAAAGCACAGAGCGTGATCGAAATACGGTTTATCCGCGCCACTGAGCGTCCCTCTGTTAAGGCAGGTCTATCATGCCTGCGTCTGATTTACAAAACTTGATGATTCTAATGCATAGAAGAAGAGAAAGTTAATAGCTTTTATTGTTAAAAAATACGTTTCGTCGGCGAGCGCAAAAAAATGCAGCAGTGAAAGCTAAAAATGGTCATAAATACGCCAGTTTGCCTTGCGTCAGGGAAGAAACGAATATTTGAAATGCAACAAATAGAGCAAAGGGATAAAATAGCAAAAGCGTGATGAAAATGTTATTTTCCGATGCCGCACTGACCCGCTACAATGTCAGATTACTGCCGTAAAGAAGTTTGAGGAAGCAAGACAATGAGCACCACTATCGAAAAAATCCAACGCCAGATTGCTGAAAACCCGATCCTGCTGTACATGAAAGGTTCACCGAAACTGCCGAGCTGCGGTTTCTCTGCCCAGGCAGTCCAGGCGCTTGCCGCATGTGGCGAACGTTTTGCCTATGTTGATATCCTGCAGAATCCGGACATTCGTGCGGAACTGCCGAAATATGCTAACTGGCCGACTTTCCCGCAACTGTGGGTTGACGGCGAGCTGGTCGGCGGTTGTGATATCGTGATCGAAATGTATCAGCGTGGCGAACTGCAGCAGCTGATCAAAGAAACTGCCGCTAAATACAAGTCTGAAGAGCCGGACGCGGAATAATCCGTCCTGCAATACTGACGGATGCGAACGGGCATCCGTCAGTTCTTTATCTATCCCCAATCCAGCCCTTGTGGCGAACTTGAAAATCCCGCCTCACGCAGCAGCGTAAACATCGGCGTTTGCCGGACCGGTAGATCATTCACTTCTGTTAGCGTAAAGCGCAGCCGTGGTTCGCGACGCAGTGCGGTGGTCAGCGCCTGGAAAATTTCTGGGGCGAGTAATTCATCTTTTTCCTGCCAGACCAGCATTTTTTTGCCGCCTTGCGCCAGATAGAGTAACAATTTGCCGCCAGAAACGACCACCAGCGCACCCGCCCGACGCGTTGGAACCAGCGTTGCCGGATGTGCAGGCCAGGGCAGAAGATTTCCCCACACATTAGCCGGATCGTTGGCGGAGAGCGCCACTGGTGTATAGTGGCGCGTTTGCGTGGCTTGTGTCGCCAGATCGCGCAATCGGTCAATAGTCAGACGTTCAGCGAATTGCGCACTCCCCAAACCTTCTACAAAACGACCTCGCATAATTCGCCCGGAGTCTTCCATACTTCGACAAAGCGTTTGCATCGATGGAAACCCGCCAGGGATATTTTCGGCTATCACCGCCTGACGACTGATGATGCCGTAGCGGTCGAGCATATTTTCCGCCAGCGCCAGCATCCTTTCGGTATCGTTTAGTGGCTCCACCTGCAATAACGACCAGCGTCCAGCAAGATTTGGTGTGTTGTAAGATACCCGCGGCGAGACGGGTTGTGCATAGACAGGACGCCCACGACGAGCCCGGTGACTGCGGCGAGTCGAGGTGCGTGCGTTGGAACTGCTGCGGGTGAGGGCGCGTAACGGTGCCCAAATATCGCTGGTGATGACGCCTTGCCAGACCAGCGCCCATAACGCCTCTTGCAGTGCCGAGGGATCAACCGATTCGCCGATTTTATCGCGTATCCGTTGGCTGATTTGTTGTGCAAACCAGGCTCCTCCGTCAGCCAGAACAGCGATTATCGCTTGCTGCAGCGCCGAACGATTCGCCTGATCTGCTTCGGCGGGAGTGAACGATTCTGCGGCATATTCCTGTAGATGCAGTGCCACCAGACCGTCATCTTCACCCAGCTTTTTTTGCCCCGACCAGATAACCGCACCGGTTGCCAGTAATTCATCGAGCATTTCTGGCGAATAGTCGCGTACGCGGGCAGGCAGGATCTGGCTTTCCCAGAGTGAGGCGGGTAAACCGACTCCTGCAAGCTGTTCGATCACCCGCATGACGCCATCCACGCCCTCATAAACGCCTGGCGATGTTGAGGCAAAGAGTGCCGGGCTACCATCGGTGGCGGGTAATACGCCCTGACGTTCCAGCAGCAATCGCGCATAGGTCGTGGCCGCAACGGGACGTGTCGCTTCTCTGGCGGCTTGCAGCGAGCGCAAACGCAGACGACGAAATACTTCATCGCTCACCCAGATGTCTTGTTGCAGATTCATCACCAGCCCCTGTTCGCGCAGTTGCTGAAGTTGCTCTTCGACAATGGCAATACCGAGACTAAACTCATGAGCCAGTTGTTCAGACGTGACCAGAGCATGAACCCGGAGATAGCGCAGAAAGAGGTCGCGAAGCGGGTAACTGACTCGGTGCAAATAAATCTCTGGCAGTGACTCTGGTAGTCGTACGCCGAGGGCATCGCGCAGCCTGGCGGCATCATCCATACAGGCAAGACGCTCCTGCCCGCTAATCATCGTCGGGAAGATTCGTTTTACTGCAAGAAGATTTTCCAGATACGACGCAATCTCTTCACTGCTGCCTGTATGCCGTTGCGCCAGGTCTTCAACGGTCATTGGCCCCAGTTCGCGCAGCAGGTCGAACAATCCTTCTTCACCTTTCGCTCTTCTGCCAGGAGCCAGTCGTTGCAACTCTTCTTCCACCTGGCGAATGACCTGCGGGTCGAGTAATTCCCCAGGATCGACCTGTCCGAGTAGATTGCGCAGTAACTCGCTGTCCAGCGACAGTACGGATGCCCGGCGCTCTGCCAGCGGGGCGTCGCTCTGGTACATAAATTCCGCGACATAGCCGAACAATAAACTGGCGGCGAAAGGCGAGGGCGTAGTGGTCGTTACATCGGATATTTGAATTTCGCCACCGTTCAGGCGACGCATCAAACGTTCCAGCGCGGGAAGATCATAAACATCTTGCAGACATTCGCGTAGGGTTTCGAGAATGACCGGAAAATCCGGATATCCCTGAGCGATTTCCAGCAACTGACTGGCGCGCAGCCGTTGTTGCCAGAGCGGGGTGCGATGGCCCGGCGTGCGGCCCGGCATTAATAATGCCCGCGCGGCGCATTCGCGAAAACGGGCGGCGAAAAGTGCCGAGCTGCCTACCGCCTCGCGGACAATTTGCAGCAACTTTTCTGGTTCAAACAAAAAAATCGCGGCATCAGGCAATTTACCATCGGTGTCAGGAATGCGCGCAACAATGCCGTCATCACTGGCAACCACAGACGCGTCAGCGCCCCATTGTGCATGTATTCGCCCGGCAATCGCCAGCGCCCAGGGTTCATGCACCCGTCTTCCATAGGGAGAGTGCAAAATAATACGCCAGTCGCCAATTTCATCACGGCACCGTTCGAGGACAAGATGACGACTACCTGGAACGATGCCCGTCGCGTTGCGCTGCTCGTCAATCAACCCCTGAATATTGGCGATCGTATTTTCTTCTGCCAGCCACGGGGGAATAGTCCCGGAAAAGAACGCGCCATCCGCCAGTAAATGGAGAAAATCGCCGATCATCTCGCCTAATTCTGCCGGACGTCCGTTACCTTCACCACGCCAGAAGGGAAGGCGGGCAGAACGACCTGGAGCAGGAGTTACAATCACCTGATCGCGGGTGATTTGCTGGATCCGCCATGAGGTAGCGCCGAGAGTGATAATGTCGTTCACCCGCGACTCATATACCATCTCCTCATCCAGTTCACCCACCCGCCGCGAACCGGCCTGTTCTTCACCTTCGGGTAATAACACGCTATACATGCCACGATCCGGAATGGTGCCACCGCTGGTAACCGCCAACAATTGAGCGCCAGGTCGGGCGGTCAATATCCCGGTCTCCCTATTCCAGACCAGTTTGGGGCGAAAAGCAGAAAAATCGCCAGAGGGATAGCGCCCGGAAAGCATATCCAGCGTGGCGTCAAAAACACGTCTTGGCAGATCTTTCCACGGTGCGGCACGGCGTACGCGGGAGTACCATTCGTCTGCCTGTAATGCATCCATCGACGCGGCGGCAACGGTTTGCTGCGCAAGGACGTCGAGTGGATTATGCGGTGGTGTCAGGTTTTCCAGCCTGCCTGCGAACATACACTCAACAATGACTGCGGAATCGACTAAGTCACGCCTGGTTCGGGGGAAAAAAAGCCCTTTGGAGATACCACCTACCTGGTGTCCGGCACGTCCAATGCGTTGTAACCCACTGGCAACAGAAAGCGGCGTTGCCACCTGAATTACCAGATCCACCGCGCCCATATCAATCCCCAGTTCGAGACTGGAGGTTGCGACCACGCAGCGTAATTCACCCGATTTCAGCGCCTGTTCGGTGATTGCTCGTTGTTCTTTAGAGACGGAGCCGTGGTGTGAGCGGGCAATAAAAATGTCGCTATTTTGTACACGGTTAGAGGTTGCGCCGGAGGTCGACTCGAAATGGACCGCATCAACGGCGATAGACGGGGAACGCTGTAAGCGTGCGGCGTAAAGCTCATTCAATCGTGCCGTCAGTTTTTCCGCCAGCCCGCGTGAATTAGTAAAGACAATGGTCGAGCGATGGCGCAAAACTTCATCAAGGATACCCGTTTCAATATATGGCCAGATGGAGCCTTCTCGGCCGGCATGGCTGTCTTCGCCGGTGCCGCTGGCGACCGATGAGACATCATCCATATTGGCGACCGGTACGACAATCCGTATCTGCGGATGGCGCATTGCGGGCGGGTTGACTACCGTAACCGGGCGATCGCCACCAAGAAATGCTGCCACATCGCTGGCTGAGCGTACAGTGGCAGAAAGGCCAATTCGCTGTGCTGAGGTGTGGAGCAGCGCATCGAGCCGCTCCAGACTTAACGCCAGATGCGCACCACGTTTACTGCCCGCTACCGCGTGGACTTCATCAATAATTACCGTTTCGACGCCGCGTAGCGTTTCGCGCGCGCGGGAGGTCAGCATCAGATAGAGTGATTCGGGTGTGGTGATCAGAATATCCGGCGGATTACGGGTGAGTTTGCTGCGTTCCTGTGCAGGCGTATCGCCAGTACGGATCCCCACGCGAAGATTGACTTCCGTTTCGCCGCGCCGCCGCCGTTCATCGGCAATACCCTGTAACGGGATCTGCAAGTTACGCTGAACGTCGGTGCCCAGAGCTTTTATCGGTGAAATATAGAGAATGCGTGAGGTTTTACGCTTATGCGCCTCGCGGGTATCTTCGCCGCCTTCGCGGAAGAGCTGATCGAGGGCGTAGAGAAATGCTGCCAGCGTTTTCCCGGAGCCAGTCGGTGCAATCACCAGCGCATGTTCGCCTCGCGCCGCCACATGCCAGGTTTGCGACTGGACAGCGGTCGGCTGTTTAAAGGCGCGAAGAAACCAGTTGCGGGTCGCCGGTGAAAACACGTCCGGCAGGGGCGATGAAGGGTTTAGATTATCTGCCATTAACGCTATTCCCCGTGAATATCATGCATGATGCGTGGAATAGCCTCACTATAGATGCCTGAATCATTGCATGTCATCAGGCATCGACTCGATTACACCTCTTCGACGGCAGGTAGCGGCCAGCCTCCCAGACGTTTCCAGCGGTTGACGATTTCACAAAACAGCACAGCAGTGCGTTCGGTGTCGTACAGCGCGGAGTGCGCCTGGGTGCTGTCGAAGTCCATGCCAGCGGTCTGGCAAGCCTTTGACAATACGGTTTGTCCGAGTGCCAGCCCGGCAAGTGCAGCAGTGTCAAAAGTGGCGAAAGGGTGGAACGGGTTACGTTTCAGTGAGGCGCGTTCTGCGGCGGCCATCATAAAGCTGTGATCGAAATTGGCGTTGTGCGCCACCATAATGGCGCGGTTACAGCCGCTCGCTTTAATACCTTTACGTACAACTTTAAAAATTTCGTGCAGCGCCTCGTATTCGCTGACCGCGCCGCGATCGGGATCGTTCGGGTCAATGCCGTTGAAGGCAAGGGCCTCTGGTTGCAAATTTGCGCCGACAAATGGTTCGACGTGGAAATGTAATGTGGTGTCCGGCATCAGCCAGCCTTGTTCATCCATTTTCAGGGTGATGGCGGCAATCTCAAGCAGCGCATCGGTTTTGGCGTTAAATCCAGCTGTTTCAACATCGATCACAACAGGATAAAAACCACGAAAACGGTCGCACAGACCGGTAAGTTGAGCGTTATCGGACATCTGATTCTCTTAATACGGATAAATTGCAGCGCGCATTATGACAAATATTACTTGTCGATGCAGTAAAGATGCGGGCGCGATGAGTTCACGCCCGGCAGGAGATTAGTTGCCCAGACCGCGACCGGCGTCTTTCTCTTCGATTAATTCAATTTTGTAACCGTCCGGATCTTCCACAAACGCGATAACCGTAGTACCGCCTTTTACCGGACCCGCTTCACGGGTCACGTTACCCCCGTTTTGACGGATTTTTTCGCACGCTTCAGCGGCGTTATCAACGCTAAGCGCGATGTGACCATAAGCAGTGCCGAGTTCGTATTTATCCACGCCCCAGTTGTAGGTCAGTTCAATCACCGCTTCTTCGGTTTCCGGGCCGTAGCCAACAAACGCCAGTGAGTATTTGTATTCCGGGTTTTCGCTGGTACGCAGCAGTTTCATGCCCAGTACTTTGGTATAAAAATCGATGGAGCGTTGCAGATCGCCAACGCGCAGCATGGTATGAAGAAGACGCATCTTTATATCCTCAAAATGGCTAACAGATTCAAAATGTTGTTTTAGTATAGCGGCGGCTTTGCGCCGCTCGCAATGTTGGATTACAGCGTCGGGTAATCAGTGTAGCCTTCCGCGCCGCCACCGTAAAAACTTTCGGCACGCTGTGGGTTAAGCTCAGCTTTGCGTTGCAAGCGGGCGACCAGATCCGGGTTCGCAATCCAGTCACGACCAAATGCCACCGCATCAATTAACCCTTTGCCGATCAGCGTTTCGGCTTTTTCTACCGTGTATGCACCTGCGCCGATAATCGGACCGTGGAAACGGGCGCGTACTTTTTCGCGGAACGCATCAGTATACGGTTCACCCCCCGCCCAATCTGGTTCTGACATATGCAGATAAGCAATGCCGCGTTTACCCAGTTGTTCAATCAGATACAGTGCATCGGCTTCTTCATTCGGGCCGTTATCTGTGTTCTGGAAAGTACCGATTGGCGAAACGCGAATGCCAATGCGATCGGCACCCCATTCTTCAATCCCTGCATCGACCACTTCCAGCACCAGACGTGCGCGATTTTCCACGCTGCCGCCGTACTGATCGGTACGATGGTTTGAAGAAGGAGAAAGGAACTGATGCAGCAAATAACCATGAGCAGAGTGGAGCTCTACCAGATCAAAACCGGCTTCACGCGCGTTAGCAATGGCCTGACGGAAATCATTGACGATACCCGGAATCTCTTCCAGTTCAAGCGCACGCGGCATGGATGTTTCAACACGGATCGCCTGACCATTTTCATTGCGCAGAGAAGTACGTGTTCCCGCGCTAAGTGCGGAAGGCGCTACCGGTGCCTGACCGCCAGGTTGCAGGCTGGCGTGAGAAATGCGTCCGGTGTGCCACAGCTGTACGGCCATATGACCATTTTCAGCATGAACGCCAGCGGTAATTTTTTTCCATGCGGCAATTTGTTCCGGACTATGGATGCCAGGTGCACCAGCATACCCTTTTGCCTGGGCAGAAATTTGCGTGGCTTCGCTAATAATCAAACCGGCACTGGCACGTTGGCGATAGTATTCCGCCATCAACGGGGTAGGGATGTCACCCGGTTCAATACTGCGCAGACGCGTCAGCGGTGCCATAAAAATACGGTTTGCCGCCGTGATCGCGCCCACTTTCAGTGGGGAATACAGTTTTTCAGATGACATAAAGGCTCCCGGTCGTCTGGTGATAAAAAATGCCTGCTAAACGGCAGGCGTCGCAATAATGGTTTTTACATGTGCCAGCGCGTTTTCCAGTGGCTCGGAATTGCGCGAAATTTTGGCCTGCAGATTCGCACCCAGCCATAGTGCGTAAAGCACTTGTGCCTGTTGCAGCGGTTCGCCACAAAAGGTTAAACAATGGCTATCACGGCCATTTTCCAGCGCCTGCGAGAGCAGAACGATCACGCCGCGAGCGCCTTTATCCATCGCGCTACGCATATCTTCTGACAGATCGCACACTTCGGCAGAGAGTTTTACTGTCAGGCAACCACTGATGGTTCCATGTTGGCAAAACTGGTTCAGTGTTTGCTGGTAATAAGCCAGTATGCGGTCGCGGTAGTTACCTTCGCCGGATTGCAGCAACTCAGTCAGTCGTTGGTGATATGTGGCGTAATGGCGCTCAAGCATGGCAACGCCAAACGCTTCTTTAGAGCGAAAGTAGTGATAGAAGGACCCTTTCGGCACTTCAGCGGTTTTTAGTAATTCGCTTAGCCCCATCCCGGTGAATCCACGTTGCAGGCAAAGTTGCTCGCCCGTCGCCAGGAGATGTTCGCGAGTATCATGTTCGGTGTGTTTGTTCATGTGTTGGAGTGTAGTAGACCAGTCGGTCTAGTGCAAGCAAAGTTGCTACTTTGGGCATTAACAGCTTCAATAATGGTAATAATCTTATTTGAGGAGGGCGAAGTGGCGGAGCAATTAGAGTTCTTTCCCGTCCAGAGCCCGTGCCGGGGAATTTGCCAGTCTGACGAACGCGGGTTTTGTCGCGGCTGTTTTCGAAGCCGGGATGAGCGTTATAACTGGAATAAAATGAGCGATGGCGAAAAACAAGAGGTGCTGCGCCTTTGTCGGCAGCGATTAATGCGCAAATTACGCGCAAATAAGCCAGCGTCATCAGACGAACCGGAGCAACCATCACTCTTTTGAGCCTAATCTTGCGTATACTCCTCTCATATCTGATAAGAGGAAGCGATTATGGTTCAGCGTATTACTATTGCGCCGCAAGGCCCGGAGTTTTCCCGTTTTGTGATGGGCTACTGGCGATTGATGGACTGGAATATGTCCGCCCGCCAGCTGGTCAGTTTTATTGAAGAGCATCTGGATCTCGGCGTGACCACCGTGGACCATGCTGATATTTATGGTGGCTATCAGTGCGAAGCGGCGTTTGGCGAGGCGCTGAAACTGGCTCCTCACCTGCGTGAACGGATGGAAATCGTCAGTAAATGCGGTATCGCGACGACCGCGCGTGAAGAAAACGTCATTGGTCATTACATCACTGACCGCGATCACATCATTAAGAGCGCCGAACAGTCGCTAATTAATCTCGCGACCGATCATCTGGATCTGCTGTTAATCCACCGACCAGACCCGTTAATGGATGCCGATGAAGTGGCGGACGCGTTTAAACATCTGCATCAGAGCGGCAAAGTGCGCCATTTTGGCGTATCGAACTTTACGCCTGCGCAATTTGCCCTGTTGCAATCACGTCTGCCGTTTACCCTTGCCACTAATCAGGTGGAAATATCCCCGGTGCATCAGCCGTTACTGCTGGATGGCACGCTCGACCAACTGCAACAACTGCGTGTTCGTCCGATGGCGTGGTCCTGCCTTGGTGGTGGTCGTCTGTTTAATGATGATTATTTCCAGCCGCTGCGTGATGAACTGGCTGTGGTGGCGGAGGAGTTAAACGCGGGCTCGATTGAACAGGTGGTTTACGCCTGGGTATTACGTTTACCGTCGCAGCCGCTGCCAATTATCGGCTCAGGTAAAATTGAGCGCGTACGGGCAGCTGTCGAAGCTGAAACACTGAAAATGACCCGTCAACAATGGTTCCGTATCCGTAAAGCGGCATTGGGTTACGACGTACCGTAAGCACTTTTAGGAATAGCCGCCGTTCAAAAATGTGTCACTGGTTTACACTTATTCAGGAATGCACAATGAACGGAGGTCCTATGAAACGTTTTAGTCTGGCCATTCTGGCGCTGGTTGTTGCGATCGGCGCACAAGCTGCCAGTGAAAAAGTCGAGATGAACCTCGTCACGTCGCAAGGGGTTGGGCAGTCAATTGGTAGCGTCACCATTACTGAAACCGATAAAGGTCTGGAGTTTTCACCCGATCTGAAAGCATTACCCCCCGGTGAACATGGCTTCCATATTCATGCCAAAGGAAGCTGCCAGCCAGCCACCAAAGATGGCAAAGCCAGCGCCGCGGAATCCGCAGGCGGGCATCTTGATCCACAAAATACCGGTAAACATGAAGGGCCAGAAGGTGCCGGGCATTTAGGCGATCTGCCTGCACTGGTCGTCAATAATGACGGCAAAGCTACCGATGCCGTCATCGCGCCTCGTCTGAAATCACTGGATGAAGTCAAAGACAAAGCACTGATGGTCCACGTTGGCGGCGATAATATGTCCGATCAACCTAAACCGCTGGGCGGTGGCGGTGAACGCTATGCCTGTGGTGTAATTAAGTAATTAAGAGGCCAGCGTACCTTGCGGCGGTGCTTGCTCAAGTTGCGAAAGCGAGCAGTACAGCCGCCAGACAATTGCCGCCAGCTCACGGGCGGCAGGTTGATGATGACGGGCAAGGCTGTCGCAAATCCGCTGTAATTCTTCAAGTGTGGCCGCCAGTGATTTTTGCTGAACGCCACGCTCACTCATCACTCCCCGCAACAGTGAAATACAGTTATCCCGTACTCGCGATAACGGATCGGAACGCGATTCCCAGTCGCGTAATTGCCAGACAACATGAGAACAGTTCAGCAGCACTACACCCCAGCGTAATAACCAACGGCGAGCCAACGCATCCTGGCTGTTACTCAACTGACTGACGTGATGATAAGTGAGCGATTCAAATTCGCTTTCACTCAGTGTTGGATGGCGGCTTAGTTGATCGACAAAATCCCGGCGCAGCGCGCGAATATGGCGGCGGCTTTTGCGAGCATCCGATCCTGGACGCAGAATGGCGAACGCTAACCACGCCAACGCGACGCCAACGATTTTTGCCAGATTATCGTTAAGAAAATCAGCAAAATCATACACCGGGGGATTAGTGACAGCGATAAAAGAACCCATAAAAACAATCAGTTGCCCCCACAATGCGGCAAATTTGGGCATCTGCAATTTAAGAAGCTGCATTGTCGCCAGCAGTGGAAAGAGAAACAGTAAAAATTGCCACAGATCGCTAATCTGGACCATCAGACCAAATTTGACCACAAAGCTGAATAGCGAAAGTAACACCAGCGTGCGCATCAGCAGTGACAACGACTTAAACGGTGCTGCGACGGCGGAGTAGAGTACGCAGCTAATTGCTGCCAGCGTTAATGCATTGGCACCGGCATCCCATTGCGAAGCAATACTCCATGCGCCAATCATCATCAACGTACAAAATGTACGCAGCCCGCTCCACATAGCTTCGGCGTTATCGGTATGACGAGCCAGGCCGGATGTCCGTGGGAGTCTGGCATGATCATCTACATCGCTTTGCAGACGATGTAATTCCTGACTACTTTGCAGATAAAGGCGGCAAAAATAACGTAGTCGCTGCCAGAAGGCGACGTGCCGATAGTCGGCGACGTTGGTCGGGCGTAGCGGGGCGATAATACGTGCGACGGTGTAAACATCTGTTTGCGAACTGGCGAGCGCCGTCAGCAACTGTTCGAGAATTTCTCGTGTTGCACCTGGCGGTGAGGGCCAGTTGAGCAACATACGTCGCAGGCTGGAGATGACACTGGTCATACGTAATTGCTGGTGGAGCAGCGCATTAAGGCGTGCGTTTTGCTGGCGAAAACGATAGTGGCTCCAGAAAGCCTGGATACGCAGCAAATTCATGGTCAGTATCTGCCCAATCACCCCTTCATGTGCTGCACGAATGGCATCGGTTGTTTCAGGCTGCCAGAGTAAACTGGCATGTTCCAGCAATCGGGCGTGCATGTTTTTCAATGCGGTTAAAAGGGCAGTAGCATCGGAACTGCTAGGCAGGATCATCATCATTATGCCGCCGCACAAAATACCGACTATCACCTCGCAAACGCGCGCCTGAGCGATATCCCACAGCTGGCTGGCCTCAGTAATATTAACCATCGGAAAGGCGATGATGGCAGCCGTGTAGCCCGCCAGTTGAAATGCATACGCGACGTTATTCGTGAAGTGCGCACAGGCCCAGGTACAAAAGCCAAGCCACGCCGCCATGCTCAAAAGAAAAAACCACGGCTCATTGAGCGTATGTCCGGCAAGAAGCAGTGCCGCAATGGCTCCGAGCAAACTGCCAGCGATGCGTCCGAGGCTTTTGCTGATGACACCGCCAACGGTGGGAAAGCTAACCACGGCAGCCGAGGTCATCGCCCAATAGGGTTCATCCAGATTTAAATAATAGGCAACCGTCAGCGCCAGACACATGGCAATGGTATTGCGTAACGCATAACGCCATTGCGCCAGCGTGGCCCTGAACCAGGGCAAATTGCGCAAGGACCATGACGATGCGTTCATTATTGACCTACGGCAATGCTACAGGTGGTGCCCGACACCAGCGTGACATCGCCTGGGACTTTATCCAGCGCAAAGCGGACGGGAACGCGTTGGGCGAGTCGAACCCAGGGGACGTTAGGTTTCACATCCGGAATAAGGCTTGAGTCACTTTCAACGCTCTGATCATAAATCGCCCGACCGATACTGGAAACGTGACCCTGTAACGTTTTGTTATCACTATAGAGGGTAATTTGTGCTGGTGCACCTTCGCGGATATGGCGCAACTTGGTTTCTTCAAAATAACCAATGACGTAAAACGAGTGGCTGTCGACAAGGGCAAACAGCGGTTTCCCGGTGTCAGCGTAATCGCCGATGCGGGTAGTGAGGTTAGTCACCCATCCACTCACCGGGGCGCGAATTTCCGTTTGCGCCAGTTGCCATTGTGCCTGTTTCAGCGTCGCCTGTGCGGCATCAACACTGGCCTGCATCGCTTTAACATTGAGGTTAGCGGTATCGAGTTCTTCGGCAGAAATAAAATTTTGTGAGAGATGACGACGACGATTCGCTTCGTTATTGGCTTTTGCGAGGTCAGATTGCGCTTTCGCCAGCTGAGCCTGTGCGTTCAGCTCGGCGATCTGAAAGGGCGTTTTATCGATCGTGAGCAGAAGATCCCCCGCGTTAACCAGTTGGTTGTCTTTTATATTCAGCTCAACAATACGTCCCGATACCTGAGGGGTGATAGAAACCTGTTCTGCGCGTATTTTCCCGTCGCGTGTCCACGGAGATTGCATGTAATAATTCCACAGCCACCATCCGGCAAGAACCGCAACTACCGCTACAATGATTGTTGAGAAATACTTAATTGTTTTAATTGACATAGTTACCACGCAATCAGTATTGCCAGGGCAAGGCAAACGCAAATCGCAAACAGCGATAAATCCATTAACAAGGGATGCCAGATGTCACCGGCGTAGATCCAGCCACGAAGCAGGCGGTGTACGACAAGCCAGATGACGAATCCAAACGCGAAGGCTTTGAAAAACGGAGGAAAGTAGACGGACGCACCGAACACCAGATCTTGTAAGGGCAATCCTGTTGCATTGAGCATAAACTTCACAAAGTAGATTCCTTTACGACCGAATATATTGCGTTAGATTAATAAATATTCTTTAAGTGCGAAAAATTTACGCGCAATTTCTGAAAAATATGTCTGACGGTAACCAAATGCAGCAATACATTTGTTTTAGCAATACAATTGCTGCACACTATTCTAAAAGCCGCATTATATCTTAGCAAGCTAATTATAAGGAGATGAAATTGGAATCGCCACTAGGTTCTGATCTGGCACGGTTGGTGCGCATATGGCGTGCTCTGATAGACCATCGCCTGAAACCGCTGGAGTTAACACAAACCCATTGGGTTACGTTACACAATATCCATCAGTTACCTCCAGACCAGTCGCAAATTCAACTGGCAAAAGCGATTGGCATCGAGCAGCCATCACTGGTCCGTACTCTGGACCAACTGGAAGAAAAAGGGTTAATTTCGCGTCAAACTTGTGCCAGCGATCGTCGGGCTAAACGTATTAAACTGACGGAAAAGGCAGAGCCGCTGATCAGCGAAATGGAAGCTGTTATTAACAAAACCCGCGCGGAAATTTTACATGGCATCTCCGCAGAGGAACTGGAACAACTGATTAAGCTCATCGCAAAACTTGAGCATAATATCATTGAGTTACAGGCCAAAGGGTGAAATGAAGGGGGCGTGTGGTCAGTAACCTGACCACACGCAAACTTATTTAGCGCGGGGAAACGGTCACCTGACTGCCATTGCTGGCCAGTACGACACGTTGGCCCGGAGAGAAACGAGTGTTGCCTTGTTTCTGTACCACCATGATGGTATTACCATCGTCTTTACGAATTTCCAGCTCGACACCCTGCGTTTTGTTCATTGCACTCTGTACGCCCTGACCGGCTACGCCACCTGCAACAGCGCCTGCAGCAGTAGCCAGAGAACGCCCGGTTCCGCCACCAACAGTATTCCCCAGGAAACCACCAAGAACAGCACCGCCAATTGCGCCGATAACGTTGGAATCATCACCGCCCTGAATCTGTACCGGACGTACGTTAACGATGGTGCCATAGCTGACATTCTGTACTTGTTTCGCTTCAGAAGCGGTATAAACATCCCCTGACAGGGTGTCGTTATTAACACAACCGACAAGAGACAGACCTACCATTGAAACAACCAATACGCGTTTAATCATTGAAAAATCTCCTGTTCACCATGAAACGCCACGCAAGCATCCCTCATGGTCAAAGTATATGGCATATGTGAATCCATGGTTACATGTTCTACCAAATATGAGCAAATCATAATGAAAGTAGGATCAACCAATTATAAACAAAACATTCATGATGATTATTGATTTGAAGATAATGTTTTACTACCAACGGTAAAAATCGGTCATTCCGCATGGTATTCACGAAAAGTTTATGTTTGAGTGGTGCGCAAACGTCAGATTGAAAAAGGATGAACTATGAAATCGGGCCGCTTTATTGGCGTTATGTCAGGCACCAGCCTTGATGGTGTTGATGTTGTGTTGGCGACAATTGATGAACACCGGGTCGCACAGCTGGCAAGTTTGAGCTGGCCGATCCCGGTGTCTCTGAAACAGGCTGTACTGGATATTTGCCAGGGCCAGCAGCTTACACTTTCGCAGTTTGGACAACTTGATACTCAACTCGGGCGACTTTTTGCTGATGCGGTCAATGCCTTGCTTAAGGAACAAAACCTGCAGGCGAGAGATATCGTTGCGATCGGCTGTCACGGTCAAACCGTCTGGCATGAACCGACGGGCGTGGCACCACACACTTTACAGATTGGCGATAACAATCAAATTGTGGCACGCACCGGAATTACGGTTGTCGGTGATTTTCGCCGTCGCGATATTGCCTTGGGAGGACAAGGCGCACCGCTGGTACCTGCGTTCCATCATGCGCTGCTGGCTCACCCAACCGAGCGACGAATGGTGCTCAATATTGGTGGCATTGCCAATCTGTCACTGCTCATTCCTGGGCAGCCGGTAGGGGGCTACGATACCGGCCCTGGTAACATGCTGATGGATGCCTGGATCTGGCGTCAGGCAGGTAAACCTTACGATAAAGATGCCGAGTGGGCACGGGCGGGTAAAGTCATTCTCCCTCTGCTGCAAAATATGCTTAGCGACCCGTATTTCTCGCAACCTGCACCGAAAAGCACCGGACGCGAATACTTTAACTACGGTTGGCTGGAGCGCCATTTGCGCCATTTTCCGGGTGTTGATCCCCGAGATGTACAGGCGACACTGGCAGAACTCACCGCCGTGACCATTTCTGAACAAGTTTTGTTGAGCGGTGGCTGCGAACGATTGATGGTATGTGGTGGAGGAAGTCGTAATCCGCTACTCATGGCGCGTCTGGCGGCATTACTGCCAGGCACAGAAGTCACCACCACCGATGCCGTTGGCATTAGTGGCGATGACATGGAAGCATTGGCTTTCGCCTGGCTTGCCTGGCGGACGCTTGCGGGATTACCAGGAAATCTGCCTTCCGTCACTGGCGCAAGCCAGGAGACGGTACTCGGGGCTATTTTCCCCGCTAACCCGTGATATCAGAGTTAACTGAATTTTTCTTACCGCGTCTGCCGTTACACTTGGAACGTTAGGGAGGGTGTATTGCCCTCCAGACCAGGAAAGTCTTCGGGATATGTCTATGAAAAAACTGTTACTGATCTGTTTGCCGGTGCTTCTTACCGGCTGTAGCGCGTTCAATCAGCTGGTTGAGCGCATGCAAACCGATACGCTGGAATACCAGTGTGATGAAAAACCGTTGACGGTCAAACTGAATAATCCGCGCCAGGCGGTCAGTTTTGTATACGATAATCAACTACTGCATCTCAAACAGGGCATTTCAGCCTCTGGCGCGCGTTACACTGACGGAATCTATGTTTTCTGGTCGAAAGGCGAGGAAGCGACTGTCTATAAACGCGACCGCATCGTCTTGAATAACTGTCAGTTACAAAATCCACAGCGTTGAGATTTTTCCAGGGGCGGCGCACAATAGCGTCACCCACTGACAATCCGTAAAGAAAACCATGTCTGATAACGACGAATTGCAGCAAATCGCGCATCTGCGCCGTGAATACACCAAAGGCGGATTACGACGCCGCGATCTTCCCGCCGATCCATTAACCCTTTTTGAACGCTGGCTCTCTCAGGCGTGTGAAGCCAAACTGGCGGACCCTACCGCGATGGTGGTCGCTACCGTGGATGAACATGGTCAGCCTTATCAGCGCATCGTTTTACTCAAACATTACGACGAAAAAGGAATGGTGTTTTACACCAACCTCGGCAGCCGTAAAGCACATCAAATCGAAAATAATCCGCGCGTTAGCCTGCTGTTCCCGTGGCATACCCTTGAGCGCCAGGTGATGGTGATCGGTAAAGCGGAACGACTTTCGACTCTCGAAGTGATGAAATATTTTCATAGTCGCCCACGTGATAGCCAGATTGGTGCATGGGTTTCAAAGCAGTCCAGTCGCATTTCTGCCCGCGGTATCCTTGAAAGTAAATTCCTGGAGCTGAAGCAGAAGTTTCAACAGGGCGAAGTGCCATTGCCGAGCTTTTGGGGCGGTTTTCGCGTCAGCCTTGAACAGATTGAGTTCTGGCAGGGCGGTGAGCATCGCCTGCATGACCGCTTTTTGTACCAGCGTGAAAATGATGCGTGGAAGATTGATCGTCTTGCCCCCTGAAAAGATGCAAAAATCTTGCTTTAATCGCTGGTACTCCTGATTCTGGCACTTTATTCTATGTCTCTTTCGCATCTGGCGAAAAGTCGTGTACCGGCAAAGGTGCAGTCGTTATATACATGGAGATTTTGATGGCAAGCAGTAACTTGATTAAACAATTGCAAGAGCGGGGGCTGGTAGCCCAGGTGACGGACGAGGAAGCGTTAGCAGAGCGACTGGCGCAAGGCCCGATCGCGCTCTATTGCGGCTTCGATCCTACCGCTGACAGCTTGCATTTGGGGCATCTTGTTCCATTGTTATGCCTGAAACGCTTCCAGCAGGCGGGCCACAAGCCGGTTGCGCTGGTAGGCGGCGCGACGGGTCTGATTGGCGACCCGAGCTTCAAAGCTGCTGAGCGTAAGCTGAACACCGAAGAAACTGTTCAGGAATGGGTGGACAAAATCCGCAAGCAGGTTGCCCCGTTCCTCGATTTCGACTGTGGAGAAAACTCTGCTATCGCGGCGAACAACTATGACTGGTTCGGCAATATGAATGTGCTGACCTTCCTGCGCGATATTGGCAAACATTTCTCCGTTAACCAGATGATCAACAAAGAAGCGGTTAAGCAGCGTCTCAACCGTGAAGATCAGGGGATTTCGTTCACTGAGTTTTCCTACAACCTGTTGCAGGGTTATGACTTCGCCTGTCTGAACAAACAGTACGGTGTGGTGCTGCAAATTGGTGGTTCTGACCAGTGGGGTAACATCACTTCTGGTATCGACCTGACCCGTCGTCTGCATCAGAATCAGGTGTTTGGCCTGACCGTTCCGCTGATCACCAAAGCAGACGGCACCAAATTTGGTAAAACTGAAGGCGGCGCAGTCTGGTTGGATCCGAAGAAAACCAGCCCGTACAAATTCTACCAGTTCTGGATCAACACTGCGGATGCCGACGTTTACCGCTTCCTGAAGTTCTTCACCTTTATGAGCATTGAAGAGATCAACGCCCTGGAAGAAGAAGATAAAAACAGCGGTAAAGCACCGCGCGCCCAGTATGTACTGGCGGAGCAGGTGACTCGTCTGGTTCACGGTGAAGAAGGTTTACAGGCGGCAAAACGTATTACCGAATGCCTGTTCAGCGGTTCTTTGAGTGCGCTGAGTGAAGCGGACTTCGAACAGCTGGCGCAGGACGGCGTACCGATGGTTGAGATGGAAAAAGGCGCAGACCTGATGCAGGCGCTGGTCGATTCTGAACTGCAACCTTCTCGTGGTCAGGCGCGTAAAACTATCGCCTCCAATGCCATCACCATTAACGGTGAAAAACAGTCCGATCCTGAATACTTCTTTAAAGAAGAAGATCGTCTGTTTGGTCGTTTTACCTTACTGCGTCGCGGCAAAAAGAATTACTGTCTGATTTGCTGGAAATAATGCATTAAGTGGAAAGGGGGAGTGAGAAATCACTCCCCCTGGTTTTTATACAGGGAACATGATGAAAAATATTCTCGCTATCCAGTCTCACGTTGTTTATGGTCATGCGGGTAACAGTGCGGCAGAGTTTCCGATGCGCCGCCTGGGCGCGAACGTCTGGCCGCTGAACACCGTTCAATTTTCTAATCACACCCAATACGGCAAATGGACTGGCTGCGTGATGCCGCCCAGCCATTTAACCGAAATTGTGCAAGGCATTGCCGCCATTGATAAATTACACACCTGTGATGCCGTATTAAGTGGCTATCTGGGTTCGGCGGAGCAGGGTGAACATATTCTCGGTATCGTTCGTCAGGTGAAAGCAGCAAATCCGCAGGCGAAATATTTTTGCGATCCGGTAATGGGTCATCCGGAAAAAGGCTGTATCGTTGCACCGGGTGTCGCAGAGTTTCATGTGCGTCACGGTTTGCCTGCCAGCGATATCATTGCGCCGAATCTGGTTGAGCTGGAGATACTCTGTGAGCATCCGGTAAATAACGTCGAAGAAGCGGTTCTGGCAGCGCGTGAACTCATTGCGCAAGGGCCACAAATTGTGTTGGTTAAACACTTGGCGCGGGCTGGCTACAGCCGTGACCGTTTTGAAATGCTGCTGGTTACCGCCGATGAAGCCTGGCATATCAGCCGTCCGCTGGTGGATTTTGGTATGCGCCAGCCGGTAGGTGTTGGTGATGTGACGAGCGGTTTACTGCTGGTGAAACTGCTTCAGGGGGCAACGCTGCAGGAGGCCCTGGAACATGTGACCGCTGCAGTATACGAAATCATGGTGACCACCAAAGCAATGCAGGAATATGAGCTGCAAGTGGTTGCTGCTCAGGATCGTATTGCCAAACCAGAACATTATTTCAGCGCAACAAAGCTCTGAAATATCTCATTTCGGCCCACAACGACCTGTGGGCCGATGGCTATTACTTTAAGCCTTCCGCTGACAGCGCGTCTTGTACTTCCGGACGTTCAGCCATACGTTGCATAAATGCCGCAATGTGCTCTAACCCTTCCAGATTCAGTTTCACCGCGTATGCCCAGCGCAGAACCGTAAACAGATAGGCATCAGCAATTGTAAATCGTTGCCCGCAGATCCAGTGCTCATCCTTCAGAGCATCGTTCACATATTGCAGCTTCTTCTCCAGCTGCGCGCGAACTGTTGGTTTGTACTCTTCCGGTGTATCAGGGCGAAACAGAGGTGTGAAGCCTTTATGCAGCTCGGTGGCGATGTAATTCAGCCATTCGATGGTTTTATAGCGGGAAATACTGTTTACCGGTGCCAGCAACTGGCGGTCGGGGACGCTGTCGGCAAGATACTGCATAATCGCTACGCCTTCCGTCAGCAAAGTACCATCGTCCAGCAGCAATGCAGGTACCTGTCCCTTAGGGTTAACGGCAAAGTAATCGTCACCGTTTTCGAGACGTTTTTTCATTAAATCCACACTGACGAGCGTAAAATCCTTTCCGCTCTCACGCAGGGTGATATGGGAAGCGAGAGAGCAGGCGCCCGGTTTGTAGAACAATTTCATCGGTAACTCCTTTTGTCTGTGGTTTAAAGTATGGTAGTGCGTTGCTGAACAAAAAAAAAGCCGCTAACGAAAAGTTAGCGGCTTGTAAAAAAGTTTCCCTGAATTTTACGCTACAGCAGCTTTCGCCGCTTTGTCTGCAGCGTCATCCTGCGTCATGCGGTGCAGTTTCGGCGCGGTCAGCAGCATCAGTACTGCAATAACGGCAGTAGCGACACCAATCTGCAAGAATACGCGACCATAGACTTCCAGTGACATCAGTGGATCGGTAACGTTATCCGGCACAGCCATCATACCCGCAACATAACCACCAATCAGGTTTGCACCGGCAGTGGTCAGGAACCAGCTACCCATAATGAAGCCCATCAGACGCTGCGGAACGAGTTGTGCAACCATTGCCAGACCCAGACCAGAGATCATAAGTTCCCCGATACTCTGCAGGCCATAGCTCGCGACCAGCCAGCTTACAGACACGATACCTGCGTCAGACGCGAATTTCGCACCCAGCGGCAGAATCAGGAACGCACCAGAACACATCACCATGCCGATTGCAAACTTGGTTGGCATCGGCAGGGTATCGCCCATCTTGTTATAGATAGCGGCCAGAATCGGACTACCGATGATGATCCAGAACGGGTTCAGTGCCTGATACTGCTCAGGTTCTACGGCCAGACCCAGAATGGAGTGCTCAACGTTACGAATCGCAAAGAAGTTCAGTGACGTTGGCATCTGGCTGTACAGCACGAAGAAGATAATGGCTTCGAGCATCAGGATGAAGGCAACGATCATTTTACGACGAGCAGCACCTTTCATCGCGAAGGCTTCTTTACCGAAGATAACCACAATACCGAAGGCAACAACGCCCAGCGCCATACGCGCAACTTCCTGATTGTGCAGCAGCCAGGTGGCGATAGCGATCAGTGCCACAACACCAATAATGGTCAGCAGCAGGTTACGGTAGTTGATAGGCTCGAAGTCTGGTTTTGAACCGTACTGTTTAACCCAGCGTTGGCAGAAGGCGAAGTTAACGATAGTGATCAGCAGGCCTACAACGCTCAACGCAAACGCAACACTCCAGCCGTATTTCGCGGCCAGCCACGGGGTGGCGATCATAGAGAAGAAAGAGCCGATGTTGACGGACATGTAGTACATGGTGAATGCACCGTCCAGACGCGGGTCGTTTTTCTCATAGCATGTAGAAAGCAGAGAAGACGGGTTAGCTTTAAACAGGCCGTTACCGACCGCAATAGCCGCCATCCCCATATAAACGATACCGGCGTCGTGACCAGACCAGGCAACCAGAGCATAACCAATCGCCAGCACAATAGCGCCAAGCATAATTACGCGTTTAGTACCCAGTACCTTGTCACCTAACCAGCCGCCGATAGCGACCAGACCATAAACCAGGGCACTAAAGGAAGAGAAAAGGGTGATTGAATCCGCTTCAGACATACCCAGTTGTTTAACCAGGTAAACAGCCATAATTCCTTGTAGGCCGTAATAACCAAAACGTTCCCATAACTCAATCGAGAAGATGAGATAGAACGCCTTCGGTTGTTTGAAAGCGTTCAAACTGACGCTTTCAGTTGGTTTTTGGTTTGCAGTGGACACTTTTACCTCTTTTTTTACATCCCATATTAACGGGGGTGCTTTCTCGCGTTATGCCTAAAAAACATACGCGCAATTGTTATAGTGGGAGGGGAAACGGCAGGTAATGTTCACTATCTTGCACTTTCAGACAAGTCCTTTGTAATAATCTGTTACATATAACTGAAGCGGGGAATTCAACCATTCCGGGAAATGTTATCCAGCGTTAAATTTTTCAAAAAACGTAACGGCAGATTTTTTCACTACACTGAGAGGGGGATGATGGCTTAACGGCGATATGTTCTGCTATTTAGCGTTTTTCCTAGTGAGATAGTCCAGTTTCTGAAAAATAGCCAGTGTAATGTTTTGTAGGTCAATATTTGTTGCGTGTGTAAATTTAAATGATTTTAACCTAGTTCTTGCAATGTTTTTACATTGCCACAGCATCGTGATCTTGATCACGAATGAATAGAAAATTTCGCTATTAAAAAAACAATTAACCTGCATTTTTGGTTATCCGCAAACGGATTACCTGATGATAACGCGAAGCAATGGCATCATTGACGTTAAAAAGATGTTTTAAAAGAGGATAAAGAAAGGTTATCAATGGGGTAATTGGTGTTACCCCTTTTCTTCAGATGTCAACTTTCTCTTTGTATTCACAAAGATCTTCAATAATACAAGAGCCACAGCGAGGCTTGCGGGCAATACAGGTATAACGCCCGTGCAGGATCAACCAATGGTGGCAGTCGACTTTAAACTCTGCCGGAACCACTTTCAGTAGCTTTTCTTCTACCTGTTCGACGTTTTTCCCAGGCGCAAATTGAGTACGATTACAAACGCGGAAAATGTGCGTGTCGACAGCAATAGTCGGCCAGCCGAATGCAGTGTTTAATACGACGTTGGCTGTTTTACGACCTACACCAGGCAGGGCTTCAAGCGCAGCACGATCTTCCGGAACCTCGCCATTATGCTGTTCCAGTAAGATACGGCAGGTTTTGATGATATTTTCTGCTTTGCTGTTATAAAGCCCAATCGTTTTGATATAGGTTTTCACCCCTTCAACGCCCAGTTCAAGCATCGCTGTAGGCGTATTAGCCACCGGGTAGAGTTTCGCCGTCGCCTTATTAACACTGACATCGGTCGCCTGAGCGGAAAGCAGTACGGCAATCAGCAATTCAAAAGGCGAACTGAAATTAAGCTCGGTGGTGGGATGAGGATTGTTCTCACGCAGGCGAGTGAGGATCTCCAGGCGTTTTGCTTTGTTCATCAGACATTCCCTGTTTCACCGTTTGGCAATGCACGTTCGGCAGCTGCTTCAGCACGGCGCTTTTTCATTCTTTCATCAATCAGGTATTTTCCTGCCAGCATCAGTCCCAGGCCAATAAATGCACCTGGTGGCAGCATCGCCAGCAGGAAAGGGGAGTCGGTGTGGAAAATTTCCACGCGTAATACTTTTGCCCAGCTACCTAACAGCGCATCTGCACCGTCAAACAACGTGCCATTGCCGATAATTTCGCGTAGTGAACCCAGCACGAACATGGCGCAGGTTGCGCCCATACCAATTGAAAAGCCGTCCAGTGCCGAAAGCGCCGGACCTTTTTTGGCGGCGAAGGCTTCAGCGCGGCCCACAACGATACAGTTAGTGACAATCAGCGGAATAAAAATCCCTAATGATTGATACAGGCCAAAGGCGTAGGCGTTGATCAGCATCTGTACAGCGCTGACCACCGAGGCGATGATCATCACGTAAATGGGAATGCGGATCTCGGCTGGCGTCCAGTGACGCAGCGTCGAAATGGTCAAGTTGGTCAGCGTCAGTACCAGCGTAGTCGCAAGTCCTAAACCCAGAGCGTTAGTGGCAGTGGACGTGACCGCCAATAGCGGACAGAGGCCGAGCAGCTGGACCAGCGCAGAGTTGTTTTTCCACAACCCCTGAACAATAACGTCTTTAATTTCGCTCACGCTTTATTCTCCACAGGCAGGAAGTTGGGAAAGTTGTGCCGGTAACGTCTGAGCGTACAATCCGGCGCGTTTTACCGCATTTACCACCGCGCGCGGAGTAATCGTCGCGCCGGTGAACTGGTCGAAATCACCACCATCTTTCTTCACCGCCCAGTGCGCATCATCCGCACCACTGATTTTTTTACCCGCAAAATGGGTGATCCAGTCAGAAAGGCGTAGTTCGATTTTATCGCCAAGCCCTGGCGTTTCGTGGTGCTCTGTCACGCGCGTTCCAAGTACCGTGCCGTTAAAATCGGCTCCCACCAGCAGCTGAATCGCACCGGAATAGCCATCTGGCGCGGTTGTTTCCAGAACGGCGGCTACCGGTTTGTCATCCTGTTTGGCGATGTAAACCCGATGCTCACCTTTACCTAACTCTGGCGCAGTGACCAGATAGCAACTCTGTGCCAGCGCATTGTTATAGCGTTCGGCTGGCAGCACCTGATCAAATAACGCCTTTTGTTGCAGACTGGCCTGTTCAGCAATCGTCGTTTTGGTCATCTGGTTGATGGCCGCAGTTAACCCTGTTGAACCCGCTGCAAATAGTGCCAGTGTAATGCCGTGTTTTCGGATAGTTTTCAGCATGGTTTACCCTTTGCGATGGCCGTAGACGCGCGGACGCGTGTAGTAATCGATCAGAGGAACCGTGATGTTCGCCAGCAGGACGGCAAAAGCCACGCCGTCAGGATAGCCGCCGAAACTGCGGATCAACCAGACTAATAAGCCCGCCAGCGCGCCGAAAATAAGACGACCACGATTGGTCGTAGAAGCGGTAACCGGGTCAGTCAAAATAAAGAATGCGCCGAGCATAGTCGCACCAGACAGCAGATGAATTTGCGGTGATGCCAGTGTTTCTGGTGAGAACAACCAGCCCAACGTTGCGCATAACGCCAGCGTTACTAAGAAGCTGAGGGGAATATGCCAGCGAATCGCTTTCTGCCATAGCAACCACACGCCGCCAGCCAGCCAGGCGAGATTTACCCATTGCCAACCAGCGCCCGCCAGAATACCGCTGTAGATCGGATATTGCATAATCTGTTCAACCGAATGACCGGCACGCACAGAGGTTTTAAATGTATCCAGCGGTGTCGCCTGACTAATGCCATCAATACCTAAGCGTAGTGTGTTCATATCACCACCACTGGCGGTATGTCCGCTGAAAATAACCTGTATGGCGTCGATAAAACCAGGGATGTTGACCGCAATTTCATGTGGCGGTAACCAGCTGGTCATCTGCACCGGGAAGGAGATCAGTAAGACCACATAACCAATCATTGCCGGATTAAACGGGTTTTGCCCCAGACCGCCATACAACTGTTTAGCGATGATCACTGCAAACACCGTACCCAGTACGACCATCCACCATGGCGCGAGGGGGGGAATACTTACCGCCAGCAATAAGCCTGTCAGCAATGCTGAGTTATCTTTCAACGTTGCGGCTACCGACTGCTTGCGTAGTTTGAGTACGAGAGCTTCGGCTAACAGAGCACTGACCGACGCCAACAGGATCTGAACGAGAGTACCCCAACCAAAAAACCACAGTTGCGCTGCGATTCCTGGCACGGCTGCGAGCAACACCAACAGCATAATGCGCGATGTCTGGCGCTGGTTATGGGTATAAGGGGAGCTAGCTATTCTGAATACCATTTAGTCCTCGTTTACAACCTTTTGCTGGGCGGCTTTTTTGGCCTGAACGCGGGCAATAGCCGCGGCAACTGCCGCTTTGCGCGGATCAACCTGTTCTTCTGGTTCTGCGTTAGCCTGTTGCTGTTCCAGCTTGCGTGCTTTGGCACGGGCAATAGCCGCTTCGACGGCGGCTTTGCGCGGATCGACCTGTTCTTCTGGTTCCGCATTAGCCTGTTGCTGTTCCAGTTTGCGCGCTTTGGCACGGGCAATAGCGGCTTCGACGGCGGCTTTGCGCGGATCGACCTGTTCTTCTGGTTCCGCATTGGCCTTTTGCTGTTCCAGCTTGCGTGCTTTGGCGCGGGCAATAGCGGCTTCGACGGCGGCTTTGCGCGGGTCAACCTTTTCTTCTGGCTCCGCATTAGCCTGTTGCTGCTCCAGCTTGCGCGCTTTGGCGCGGGCGATAGCGGCTTCGACGGCGGCTTTGCGCGGGTCAACCTGTTCTTCTGGCTTCGCATTAGCCTGTTGCTGCTCCAGCTTGCGTGCTTTGGCGCGGGCGATAGCGGCTTCAACGGCAGTTTTACGTGGATCAGCAACGGTTGCTGCGTCGTTAGTTTGCTGCAGTTCTGCCTGTTTCGCTCTGGCTTGCGCTTTACGGGCTTCCCGTGCTGCAATAATTGCACTGTTATCCGGGCGTTCGCCCGCTTTAATCACAATAGGCTGTGTAGCCTGGGCCTGTTTCTCTTTCACCCGCGCCAGAGCGGCAGCAATCGCATCTTTATCTTTGGCTGCAGGTTGAACGGCTGCGCTCTTATGTCGTTCAAGGCGAGCCGCTTTTTCGCGCTCAAGGCGAGCCTGGCGCGCTTCGAAACGCGCTTTGGCTTCTGCGGCGCGCTTTTCTTCCTGACGAATAGCCGCAATTTCAGCTTTTTCCTGACGAAAATATTGCACCAGGGGAATATTGCTCGGGCAAACCCACGCGCAAGCCCCACATTCAATGCAGTCGGCAATGTTATGCGTGGTAGCTTTATCGTGTTGCTGACCTTTGCTGAACCAGTACAACTGTTGCGGCAAAAGATCCGCAGGGCAGGCGTCAGCACAGGCGCTACACCGGATGCAGCTTTGTTCTTCCTGTGGTTCGCCAAGCTCATTGGCAGAGGGAGCCAACAGACAGTTGGTAATCTTTACGACCGGGACATCCAGCCATGGCAAGGTAAAGCCCATTAGCGGGCCGCCCATAATCACCATTTGATCGGCAGAGGGGCAGAATCCGGCGTCATTCAATAAATGACGCACTGGCGTCCCCAGCCGTGCCCAGACGTTGCCCGGGCGAGCGATTGCTTCGCCAGTCAGGGTTACGACACGCTCGGTAATCGGCTCGCCATCAATAACGGCACGTTTCACTGCATAAGCAGTGCCGACGTTTTGCATTAATACGCCGATATCGGATGAACGCCCGCCATGTGGAACCTGCTTCCCGGTCAGAATGTAGGTTAATTGTTTAGCGCCGCCAGAAGGATATTTGGTTGGAATCACCCGCAGAGAAATATCGTGAGAGTCCGCCAGCACCGCGCGCAGCATGGAAATCGCCTGCGGTTTGTTATCTTCAATGCCGATAAGAGTTTCGCGTGGCTGCAGAATATGCGCAAGAATGCGAATACCCTCTACGACCTGAGCCGCGCAATCCTGCATCAAACGGTCATCGGCGGTAATGTACGGCTCGCACTCAGCAGCGTTGATAATCAACGTTTCAATCTTATCTCCGCCGCCCTGCAATTTAACGCCTGTCGGGAATCCCGCACCACCCAGCCCGGCAACACCAAACTGATGAATGCGCTCGATTAACTCTTCGCGACTGCGAGAGCGATAATCATCCCAGCCGTCGCGCGGGATCCAGCAGTCTTCGCCATCGGCATCAATAATCACGCTTAATTCAGCTAAAGCTGAAGGATGAGCCGTAGAGTGGGGCGCAATAGCCGTAACGGTACCCGAGGTGGGCGCGTGAACTGGCAGCATTTTGCCGCGTCCACGGGTAAGCGGCTGGCCGCGCAGTACTTTATCGCCGACGCTAACGCACAACTCACCTTCAGCGCCAATATGTTGTTTCAGTGGGATGACAAAACGCTGCGCCAGTGGTACCTGGCGCAGGGGCGTACCGTTGGACTGGGTTTTCATCTCCGGTGGATGGATGCCGCCGTTGAAATCCCAGATTTTATTTTTTCTGAATGCAGAGAATAACTTAAGCATGGTGTTCCACGGGAATGATACGCACGGGAATGGTGTTCAGATCCCATTTCCAGGAGTCAGGTGTTTCTGCGACCGGTTGCAACGAGATGCAGTGCGTCGGGCACGGATCAACACATAAATTGCAGCCCGTACAGAGATCACTCATTACCGTATGCATGGCGCGGGTAGCGCCAACGATGGCGTCTACCGGACACGCCTGAATACATTTAGTGCAGCCAATACAGTTATTTTCATCAATAACCGCCACCATCCGCGCAGGCGTTAGCTCTTGCGCTTCGCCATCCAGCGGCTGTGGCTCGACATTAAGCAACTCAGCAATTTTTAGCATCACAGCTTCGCCACCTGGGGCGCAGCGGTTAATTTTTTCACCGTTACAGCTGATGGCTTCCGCGTAGGGGCGACAGCCGGGATAACCGCACTGACCACACTGGCTCTGCGGTAAGATTTCGTCAATTTTCTCAACGACCGGATCGTCTTCCACCGCAAAACGGCGGGAGGCATAACCCAGAATGGCGCCAAACGCCAGGCCCAGCAGGCTCACGGCGGCAACGGCAATCCAGATAGCATTCATTACAACTTCACCAAACCACTAAAGCCCATAAAGGCCAGAGACATAAGACCTGCGGTAATTAACGCAATGGCATTACCGCGAAAAGGTGCCGGGACATCAGCCACAGCAAGGCGTTCGCGGATGGCGGCGAAAAGCACCATCACCAGCGAGAAACCGACAGCGGCGGAAAAACCGTACAGCGCCGACTGCAAGAAATTGTGCCCGAGATTGATATTCAGCAACGCCACGCCGAGCACTGCACAGTTGGTGGTGATAAGCGGCAAAAAAATCCCCAGCAGACGGTAAAGCACCGGGCTGGTTTTGCGCACCACCATCTCGGTGAACTGCACAACCACAGCAATCACCAGAATAAACGCCAGGGTGCGCAGGTAAATCAGATTAAGCGGGATCAAAATCCACGTATCGATAAGCCAGGCGCAAATAGACGCCAGCGTCATCACAAACGTTGTAGCCAGCCCCATGCCCATCGCGGTTTCCAGCTTTTTGGAAACCCCCATAAACGGACAGAGACCGAGAAACTTGACCAGTACAAAGTTATTGACCAGTACAGTTCCGACAAACAGTAACAGGTAGTCAGTCATTTTTCGGCCTGAAATAAAAAAGCCGCCTATTATCCGTTAATCCAGAGCAGGCGACAACAGGTTAACTGTAAGGTTATTACGGATTCACAAACGTCGCTTTCACCCGCGACGAGCGTTTAAAATAGGGGACGATCAATGCGGTTGCCAACAAAGTAAACAGTAACTGGCGAACGGCTATGCCATCTTCCACGGGTGAAAAAGCGAACGCTTTTACTGCCAGCAATACGGAAATAAGCAGCCAGATAATATAGTGTTTAGGAACACAACGCCGACGTTTAAAGAAAGCGATGGTCAACCACAGTGTGTAATACCACATGGCGATAGCGGTAATAAAAGAAACGCCCCATAAGATTTGTGTCGTCAGTGCTTGTTCGCCGAGCGTTTGAAATGTTTGCGGAGAAGATAACGCAGCGGTATACAGCAACAACGCCAGCGTCGTACTTAACAGAGCGACTAAAAGCCAGGCCAATGGGCCAAGCAACCAGCCTCCAATACGTTGTGGCGTTGTGGTGGTCATAGGTTCTCCAGAATAGCGACGCAAACAGGCAAATCTAATTTTAGGGGCGTTATTATAAGGCTTTTATAACCGATCGCTACTTTCTTTATTGGACATAGTGCCAGACGGACTTCGGTACCTGGCCGAGGTCAAACAAACGCCCGCCAGAAACCAGCTCTGCGCGACGGTGATCGGCAGCACGATACATATTGATCAGTTCCTGATCGTCCGTCAGGGTGTAATTAAGATGGTCGTAGAGTTTTTCCAAACTTTCGAGTGAACTGATTTTGCGAAATTTTAATAAGTAGTCCTGAACAGTCATAAAAGGTCCATAAAATAATTAATACCAAAGGGGTAGGTATTATTAGTGATGATAAAATTTCACCAAAAGTGAACGCGTGTGTTATTACAATAATAAGAATGCGCTGATGGCAAATATTCAGGGATGAAAAACTGCTCTGAAAAGAGTAACGCGCTTTACTATCTCTGACAATCACCAACAACATCGAACAAGATAATAAATTCCTGGTTTAATATCCGACAAGTGAAAACATGCACCCGGACGGGCAGCATGTCGCTCTACAAGCGCAGAGCTTACTTGTGTTGTACCGTAGTACTCTGTTCAGGTGGCTGATAGTTGTCAATGTGACTCGCCACGCCAAGAAGAATGACTGAAACGACAAGAACGATCCAACCTGTTAATTCAATAAGACGATTCATTACAGCCCACATCTCTGTTGATTGATCCATTAACTTCAGGGGGTAAATGTTACTTAGCAATAATAGCTCCAGCAAGATTTTTACTGAGGTTTTTGCGATATTTAGCTTTTGTCGTTGGAAAATTCGCTATTTTTTTGACTTAAGTTAAACAACATCCCTTATTGCTGGCAGGTTATTAAACTGTTGAGCGAGGGTAAAGGATAGTGTCAAATAGCCATCATACTTCAATGAGAGGCAATGACATGAGCGACAACATCCGTGTTGGGTTGATTGGGTATGGTTATGCGAGCAAAACCTTCCATGCGCCCCTGATTGCGGGCACGCCCGGGCTGGAACTGGCGGTAATCTCCAGCAGCGATGAAACAAAAGTAAAAGCCGACTGGCCAACGGTTACGGTTGTCTCTGAGCCGAAGCATCTGTTTAACGATCCCAACATAGACCTGATTGTCATCCCTACACCCAACGATACCCATTTCCCGTTAGCCAAAGCGGCGCTTGAGGCGGGTAAACATGTGGTCGTTGATAAACCCTTTACCGTGACACTGTCACAAGCGCGAGAGCTGGAAGCGCTGGCAAAAAGCCTGGGGCGTGTGCTGTCTGTATTCCATAACCGTCGCTGGGATAGCGATTTCCTGACGCTAAAAGGTTTGCTCGCGGAAGGCGTACTGGGTGAAGTTGCTTACTTTGAGTCTCATTTTGACCGCTTCCGTCCGCAGGTGCGCGATCGTTGGCGTGAACAGGGCGGCCCTGGCAGCGGTATCTGGTACGATTTAGCACCGCATCTTCTTGATCAGGCCATTACGCTATTTGGTTTACCGGTTAGCATGACGGTAGATTTGGCACAGTTACGGCCCGGAGCGCAGTCGACTGATTATTTCCACGCCATCTTGTCCTATCCGCAGCGGCGAGTCATTTTACACGGCACCATGCTGGCAGCCGCTGAGTCAGCACGTTATATCGTGCATGGATCCCGAGGCAGTTATGTGAAATATGGCCTCGATCCACAGGAAGAACGTCTGAAAAATGGCGAGCGTCTGCCGCAGGAAGACTGGGGCTACGATATGCGTGATGGCGTACTTACCCGCGTGGAAGGTGAGGAACGTGTCGAAGAAACGCTGTTGACAGTACCAGGGAATTATCCGGCTTACTATGCGGCTATTCGTGATGCGTTAAATGGCGATGGTGAAAATCCGGTTCCGGCAAGTCAGGCAATCCAGGTAATGGAGTTGATTGAGCTGGGCATCGAATCCGCCAAACATCGCGCGACGCTGTGCCTTGCGTGAAAAGAGGATGGTGCAATTAGCACCATCCATTTTTGTTACTTCGCAGCGACTTTTTCTCGCAGTGCGCGTTTTTCCTCTGCGCTGAGGAAAGCCATTTCCAGACCATTAATCTGCGCCTGGCGGATTTGCTCGCGGGATAACCCAGCAGCCGGCGCGGCAACGGTATATTCGTGAATGATATCCACTCCCTGTACGCCGGGATCGTCAGTGTTAATGCTGGCACGAATGCCATGCTCAAGGAACGTTTTCAGCGGATGTGCCGCCAGCTCTGCCACGGTGCTGGTCTGAATATTGGAGGTCAGACAGGATTCAATACCAATTTGCTGCTCGGCGAGAAAATCCATCAGCGCCCGATCTTCAATGGCTTTTACGCCATGTCCAATACGTTCCGCCCCCAGTTCACGAATCGCCTGCCAGATGCTTTCCGGCCCGGCAGCTTCGCCTGCATGGACGGTAATATGCCAGCCCGCATCACGCGCGCGGTTGAAGTGAGAAAGGAACAGACTTCCCGGGAAACCAAGTTCATCACCGGCTAAATCAAGTGCGGTAATCTGGTCACGGTGGGCTAAAAAGGCCTCCAGCTCTTGCTGACAGGCGGCTTCACCGAAGGTCCGGCTCATAATGCCGATAAGCTTCGCCTGCACACCAAAGGTGCGGGAACCTTCACGTACGCCATCGATCACCGCTTCGACAACACCCGCTACAGGCAGCTGATGTGCCATTGCCATGTAGCCCGGTGAAAAACGCAGCTCGACATAGTGCAGGCCGTTACGGGCTGCATCTTCAATGTTTTCAAATGCCACGCGGCGACAGGCATCAAGAGAGGCGAGAACTTTAACGCCCCAGTCAAGTTTGGTCAGAAAGCTCACAAGATCGGGTTCGTTGGCAATGACCTGAACGTGGGGAATCAGTGTTTCCAGGGATTGTGCAGGAAGCGAGATATTATACTGGCGGCCAAGTTCAAGAATGGTCTGGGGACGAATGTTGCCATCAAGGTGGCGATGGATATCAGTTAATGGCAGGGTGGTATCAATCATGGTCGCACTCTTTTTCTGGATATAAAAGTGCGCACCATTATAAAAACAAAGCAGGGTAAAAATCCACGATTGCGCAACGATTTTTTACGTTGCGCAATTGGGGTTAACGAACAGCGCGGATGGCGTTAATTAATCCAGCAACACCTTTTTCCAGTTTCGAACGCGGGCACCCGGCATTGAGACGGACAAAACCACGACCTTCTTCACCGTAGGTATACCCCGGCATGATCGCGACCTTCTCTTGCTCGATAAGCGCTTTTTGCAACGCGTTGTCGTCAATATTCAACGGACGTAGATCAATCCAGGCCAGATAAGTGGATTGCGGGATCTGCCAGTTGAGTTCAGGGAGCGCGGAGTTCATTTTATCTGCGATATACGTCAGGTTATCTTTCAGATAGACGCGTAAGGCATCCAGCCACGGCGCGCCTTGCTGATAGGCGGCGATATGGGCAGTTAACGCCAGTACTGAAGGGGAAGAAAGGCCATCACGTCCTTTCAGTGCCGATAAATAGGCATCACGGCTGCTGCTATTTTCTATAATCCCATAAGCACCGGTCAGCGCGGGAATATTGAAACTTTTCGATCCCGACGTCAGCAACGCCCAGTCTCCCCGCGCCACATTACTCCAGGGAATATGCGGCTGCTCGCCCCAGACCATATCCATATGGATTTCATCGGAAATAACCCGCACACCATGACGCTCGCACAGGTCAGCCATGATCTCCAGTTCATCGCACGTCCACACTTTCCCGGTAGGATTCTGTGGGCTACACAGGAGCATAATTTTACATTCTGGTTTCGCCAACACGGCTTCCAGCTTGCCCATATCGCAAAACCAGCCGTCAGCCCGCTTCTCTAAAGCGACGGGCATTACTGTGCGCTGGTTACCTTCAATGGCCTTGTAAAATGCGTCATAGGCGGGTGTGTGGATCACCACGCCTTCACCTTTTTCAGACCACTGACGAATCAGTTCCGAGACCATGTAGATAACAGAAGGGCCATACACCACCGACTGCGTATCAATTGCGGTGTAATGCTGGGTGGAAAACCAGTGGGCAATAGCCGCGAGAAACTCATCGTTTTTCCAGCGGCTGTAGCCAAACACGCCGTGCATCAGGCGCTGATTCAGCGCCTCGATAATGCAGGGGGCAGTGGCAAAATCCATGTCTGAAATCGTGAACGGTAACAGGTCAGCAGTGCCGAAACGGTCAGCGACATAATCCCACTGCGTACACCATGTGCCATGACGATCCACGACCTTTGAAAAATCGAACATATCTTATCCTTATGCCTGGACAGTATGCATCAGACCGGCCATTTCATCTTTTACTGACTGAACTTGTGGCCCGATAACAACCTGCAGGTTATGTTGATTAAGTTGTACTACGCCAATTGCCCGATTGTCCTTCAGTGCCTGCACATTAACAAGCGACATATCTTTCACAGACAAACGCAGACGGGTAATGCAGTTATCGAGGCTGACAATATTGTCGGCACCGCCTAAGGCTTCGAGGATTGCTGGAACGTTGTAACCTGATTTACCCGGCGCACCGGCAACGGCTTTTTCGATTGAGCTGGCAACTTCGCTATCGCGCCCCGGGGTTTTCAGATTGAAGCGGGTGATAGCGAAACGGAAGATGACGTAGTAAACGACAAACCAGATTGCCGCCACCACTGGCACCATGTACCACTTGGTTGACAGACCATGCAAAATACCGAACACCACGAAGTCGATGATATTGCCGTCGGTATTACCGATGGTGACGCCGAGCACAGACATGACGGTGAAGCCGAGGCCGGTTAACAGCGCGTGGATGACATACAGAACTGGCGCTACGAACAGGAACAGGAATTCCAGCGGTTCGGTCGTGCCGCCAACGACGCAGGCGATCAGGCCAGAAATCAGCAGACCTTTAATTTTATGGCGATTTTCCGGGCGCGCGCAGTGATACATAGCTAACGCTGCACCTGGCAGACCGCCGAGAAACGCAGGCATTTTACCTTGCGAAAGGAAACGCGTGGCGCTTTCAGAAAAACCGTGAGTGGTCGGGCAACTCAATTGCGCCTGGAAGATGGTCAGTGCGCCGCTGACGGTTTGACCGCAGACTTCCTGCGTGCCGCCTGCGTCGGTAAAGCGAATTAATGCCACCAGAATGTGATGCAGACCAAACGGCAACAGCAGACGTTCACCGGTACCAAACAGCATCGGTCCGAAATCACCCGCGCTGTTTATCATATGGCCCAGGCCGCTAATACCCATGGCGAAAATCGGCCAGACTAATGGAATCACCAGACCGACAAGGCCCATCACCAGCGAGGAGATGATTGGTACGAAGCGCGTACCGCCGAAGAATGCCAGCGCATCCGGCAGGCGGATATTATGGAATCGCTCATGCAGCATCCAGACGATAATACCGGCGATCACCGCACCGAGGATCCCGGTATCGATCGACTGGATCCCAAGAATGCTCTGTATGTTATTGGCTTTCAGAACGGCGGCGTCTGTGGTTGGCAGAATGCCTTTATTGGTTAACCAGAAGTTTACCGCGAGGTTCATTACCGCATAACCGACGAAGCCAGCGAATGCCGCTACGCCTTTGTTTTCGCGTGCCAGGCCCAGCGGGATGGCGATACAGAACATGACTGGCAGGAAACTAAAAGCAAACGAGCCAATCTTACTCATCCAGGTAAAGATAGCCTGCAACACGGGGTTGCCCAGGACCGGGATCAGGGTGATGACATCATGGCTGCTAAGAGAACTACCAATGCCGAGCATAATGCCGCAGAACGACAATAATGCCACGGGTAACATGAAGGTTTTGCCTAACTGCTGGAAGAACTCCCACAGCGTGACTTTCGGTGCTGTTTTCGCCGTCATAAAACGACTCCTCGTAGAGAACAATCTGGATTCAGTAAATTGCGCGAGAAGATAAAACGTTTTATCAAATTTTAGTGAGGCATAAATCACATTACGCAACGATAATAGCGGGTATAAGATAAATAAAAGGTAAAACGTTTTATCTGTCACATAATCAGGGAGTAGGTCATCTGCATGGCTACCGCCAAAAAAATAACCATTCATGATGTTGCGCTGGCTGCGGGCGTGTCGGTAAGTACCGTTTCGCTGGTGCTAAGTGGCAAAGGGCGAATCTCTACCGCCACAGGAGAACGCGTTAACGCCGCCATTGAAGAGCTGGGATTTGTGCGCAATCGTCAGGCGTCGGCGCTGCGCGGCGGGCAAAGCGGCGTCATTGGTTTGATCGTTCGTGATTTATCTGCGCCGTTTTACGCCGAATTAACGGCCGGATTGACGGAAGCTCTGGAAGCGCAGGGACGGATGGTTTTTTTGCTTCACGGCGGTAAAGACGGCGAGCAGTTGGCACAGCGGTTTTCACTGTTACTGAATCAGGGTGTCGATGGTGTGGTAATTGCCGGGGCTGCAGGAAGCAGCGATGACCTGCGACGGATGGCAGAAGAAAAAGCTATCCCGGTTATTTTCGCTTCCCGTGCCAGTTATCTTGATGATGTTGATACGGTTCGCCCGGACAACATGCAGGCTGCACAGTTGTTGACGGAGCATCTCATTCGCAATGGGCATCAGCGTATCGCCTGGCTGGGAGGGCAAAGTTCCTCATTAACCCGGGCAGAACGGGTGGGGGGCTATTGTGCAACTCTACTAAAATTTGGCCTGCCGTTTCACAGTGATTGGGTGCTGGAGTGCACTTCCAGCCAGAAGCAAGCCGCGGAAGCTATCACGGCGCTTTTACGTCATAACCCGACCATCAGTGCCGTGGTTTGCTATAACGAAACCATTGCGATGGGGGCATGGTTTGGTTTGCTGAAAGCAGGGCGGCAAAGCGGTGAAAGCGGAGTCGATCGTTACTTTGAACAACAGGTTTCGCTGGCGGCATTTACCGATGCGACACCAACCACACTTGATGATATCCCCGTTACCTGGGCCAGCACGCCTGCGCGGGAACTTGGTACCACACTTGCGGATCGCATGATGCAAAAAATCACCCATGAAGAGACGCATTCACGCAATCTTATTATTCCCGCCCGGCTCATTGCGGCGAAATAACCCTCTCTTTATCTGCTATACCTGGTAGTGTCCTTTCCTCAAGGTTAATGATAAAAAATGTGGCACACAGGCGGTGCCTTTTATTTTTACTGAAGTTCACAGGAGGTTTATGTGTTTAATTCTGACAACCTGAGACTCGACGGAAAATGCGCCATCATCACAGGTGCCGGTGCAGGTATTGGTAAAGAAATTGCCATTACATTCGCGACAGCTGGCGCATCTGTGGTGGTCAGTGATATTAACGCCGACGCAGCTAACCATGTTGTAGATGAAATTCAACAACTGGGTGGTCAGGCATTTGCCTGCTGTTGTGATATTACTTCCGAACAGGAACTCTCTGCACTGGCAGACTTTGCCGTCAGTAAGCTGGGTAAAGTTGATATCCTGGTTAACAACGCCGGTGGCGGTGGTCCTAAACCGTTTGATATGCCAATGGCAGATTTTCGCCGCGCTTATGAACTGAATGTATTTTCTTTTTTCCATCTGTCACAACTTGTTGCGCCAGAAATGGAAAAAAATGGCGGTGGCGTTATTCTGACCATTACTTCTATGGCGGCAGAAAATAAAAATATAAACATGACCTCCTATGCATCATCTAAAGCTGCGGCCAGTCATCTGGTCAGAAACATGGCGTTTGACCTGGGTGAAAAAAATATTCGGGTGAATGGCATTGCGCCGGGGGCAATATTAACCGATGCCCTGAAATCCGTTATTACACCTGAAATTGAACAAAAAATGTTACAGCACACACCGATTAGACGTCTGGGCCAACCGCAAGATATTGCTAACGCGGCGCTGTTCCTTTGCTCGCCTGCAGCCAGCTGGGTAAGCGGACAAATTCTCACCGTCTCCGGTGGTGGGGTACAGGAGCTCAATTAATACACTAACGGACCGGTAAACAACCGTGCGTGTTGTTTACCGGGATAAACTCATCAACGTCTCAGCTAAATAACTGGCAGCCAAATCACGGCTATTGGTTAACCAATTTCCGAGTAAAAAGTATACGAATAGAGTGTGCCTTCGCACTATTCAACAGCAATGATAGGCGCTCACCTGACAACGCGGTAAACTAGTTATTCACGCTAACTATAATGGTTTTATGATGGATAACATGCAGACTGAAGCACAACCGACACGGACCCGGATCCTCAATGCTGCCAGAGAGATTTTTTCAGAAAATGGATTTCACAGTGCCTCGATGAAAGCCATCTGTAAATCTTGCGCCATTAGTCCCGGGACGCTCTATCACCATTTCATCTCCAAAGAAGCCCTGATTCAGGCGATTATCTTACAGGACCAGGAGAGGGCGCTGGCCCGTTTCCGGGAACCGATTGAAGGGATTCATTTCGTTGACTATATGGTCGAGTCTATTGTCTCTCTCACCCATGAAGCCTTTGGACAACGGGCGCTGGTGGTCGAAATTATGGCGGAAGGGATGCGTAACCCACAGGTCGCCGCCATGCTTAAAAATAAACATATGACGATCACGGAATTTGTTGCCCAGCGGATGCGTGATGCCCAGCAAAAAGGCGAGATAAGCCCAGACATCAACACGGCAATGACTTCACGTTTACTGCTGGATCTGACCTACGGGGTACTAGCCGATATCGAAGCGGAAGATCTGGCGCGTGAAGCGTCGTTTGCTCAGGGATTACGCGCGATGATTGGCGGTATCTTAACCGCATCCTGATCCTCTCTCTCTTTCCGCGGGCTGGTGACAACTGAGCCCGCGTTTCATATCGTAATTTCTCTGTGCAAAAATCATCCTCCCCGGGAGCGGAGAATTCCCCCCCCCCCCAAATATTCATCGTAGTCATATGTCATGAGAGTTTATCGTTCCCAATATGCTCGAACGAACGTTCGATTGCTTATTTTGTGTCTTATGTCAACGCTGTTTTAAAGATTAATGCGATCTATATCACGCTGTGGGTATTGCAGTTTTTGGTTTTTTGATCGCGGTGTCAGTTCTTTTTATTTCCATTTCTCTTCCATGGGTTTCTCACAGATAACTGTGTGCAACACAGAATTGGTTAACTAATCAGATTAAAGGTTGACCAGTATTTTTATCTTAATGAGGAGTCCCTTATGTTACGTCCTGTAGAAACCCCAACCCGTGAAATCAAAAAACTCGACGGCCTGTGGGCATTCAGTCTGGATCGCGAAAACTGTGGAATTGATCAGCGTTGGTGGGAAAGCGTGTTACAAGAAAGCCGGGCAATTGCTGTGCCGGGCAGTTTTAACGATCAGTTCGCCGATGCAGATATTCGTAATTATGTGGGCAACGTCTGGTATCAGCGCGAAGTCTTTATACCGAAAGGTTGGGCGGGCCAGCGTATCGTGCTGCGTTTCGATGCGGTCACTCATTACGGCAAAGTGTGGGTAAATAATCAGGAAGTGATGGAGCATCAGGGCGGCTATACGCCATTTGAAGCCGATGTCACGCCGTATGTTATTGCCGGGAAAAATGTACGTATCACCGTTTGTGTGAACAATGAACTGAACTGGCAGACTATCCCGCCGGGAATGGTGATTACCGATGAAAACGGCAAGAAAAAGCAGTCTTACTTCCATGATTTCTTTAACTATGCCGGGATCCATCGCAGCGTAATGCTCTACACCACGCCTAACACTTGGGTGGACGATATCACCGTGGTGACGCATGTCGCGCAAGACTGTAACCACGCGTCTGTTGACTGGCAGGTGGTAGCAAATGGTGATGTCAGCGTTGAACTGCGTGATGCGGATCAGCAGGTGGTTGCAACTGGACAAGGTACCAGCGGGACTTTGCAAGTGGTGAATCCGCACCTCTGGCAACCGGGTGAAGGTTATCTCTATGAACTATGCGTCACAGCCAAAAGCCAGACAGAGTGTGATTTCTACCCGCTGCGCGTCGGCATCCGGTCAGTAGCAGTGAAGGGCGAACAGTTCCTGATCAACCACAAACCGTTCTACTTTACTGGCTTTGGTCGTCATGAAGATGCGGATTTGCGCGGCAAAGGATTCGATAACGTGCTGATGGTGCACGATCACGCATTAATGGACTGGATTGGGGCCAACTCCTACCGTACCTCGCATTACCCTTATGCCGAAGAGATGCTCGACTGGGCAGATGAACATGGCATCGTGGTGATTGATGAAACAGCAGCTGTCGGCTTTAACCTCTCTTTAGGCATTGGTTTCGAAGCGGGCAACAAGCCGAAAGAACTGTACAGCGAAGAGGCAGTCAACGGGGAAACCCAGCAGGCGCACTTGCAGGCGATTAAAGAGTTGATTGCGCGTGACAAAAACCACCCAAGCGTGGTGATGTGGAGTATTGCCAACGAACCGGATACCCGTCCGCAAGGTGCACGGGAATATTTCGCGCCACTGGCGGAAGCAACGCGTAAACTCGACCCGACGCGTCCGATCACCTGCGTCAATGTAATGTTCTGCGACGCTCACACCGATACCATCAGCGATCTCTTTGATGTGCTGTGCCTGAACCGTTATTACGGTTGGTATGTCCAAAGCGGCGATTTGGAAACGGCAGAGAAGGTACTGGAAAAAGAACTGCTGGCCTGGCAGGAGAAACTTCATCAGCCGATTATCATCACCGAATACGGCGTGGATACGTTAGCCGGGCTTCACTCAATGTACACCGACATGTGGAGTGAAGAGTATCAGTGTGCATGGCTGGATATGTATCACCGCGTCTTTGATCGCGTCAGTGCCGTCGTCGGTGAACAGGTATGGAATTTCGCCGATTTTGCGACCTCACAAGGCATATTGCGCGTTGGCGGGAACAAGAAGGGCATCTTCACCCGCGACCGCAAACCGAAGTCGGCGGCTTTTCTGCTGCAAAAACGCTGGACTGGCATGAACTTCGGTGAAAAACCGCAGCAGGGAGGCAAACAATGAATCAACAACTCTCCTGGCGCACCATCGTCGGCTACAGCCTCGGTGACGTCGCCAATAACTTCGCCTTCGCAATGGGGGCGCTCTTCCTGTTGAGTTACTACACCGACGTCGCTGGCGTCGGTGCCGCTGCGGCGGGCACCATGCTGTTACTGGTGCGGGTATTCGATGCCTTCGCCGACGTCTTTGCCGGACGAGTGGTGGACAGTGTGAATACCCGCTGGGGAAAATTCCGCCCGTTTTTACTCTTCGGTACTGCGCCGTTAATGATCTTCAGCGTGCTGGTATTCTGGGTACCGACCGACTGGAGCCATAGCAGCAAAGTAGTGTATGCATATTTGACCTACATGGGCCTCGGGCTTTGCTACAGCCTGGTGAATATTCCTTATGGTTCACTTGCTACCGCGATGACCCAACAACCACAATCCCGCGCCCGTCTGGGCGCGGCTCGTGGGATTGCCGCTTCATTGACCTTTGTCTGTCTGGCATTTCTGATAGGACCGAGCATTAAGAACTCCAGTCCGGAAGAGATGGTGTCGGTATACCATTTCTGGACGATTGTGCTGGCGATTGCCGGAATGGTGCTTTACTTCATCTGCTTCAAATCGACGCGTGAGAATGTGGTACGTATCGTGGCGCAGCCGTCATTGAAGATCAGTCTGCAAACCCTGAAACGGAATCGCCCGCTGTTTATGTTGTGCATCGGTGCGCTGTGTGTGCTGATTTCGACCTTCGCGGTCAGCGCCTCGTCGTTGTTCTACGTGCGCTATGTGTTAAATGATACCGGGCTGTTCACTGTGCTGGTACTGGTACAAAACCTGGTCGGTACTGTGGCATCGGCACCGCTGGTGCCGGGGATGGTCGCGAGGATCGGTAAAAAGAATACCTTCCTGATTGGCGCTTTGCTGGGAACCTGCGGTTATCTGCTGTTCTTTTGGGTTTCGGTCTGGTCACTGCCGGTGGCGTTGGTTGCGTTGGCCATCGCTTCAATTGGTCAGGGCGTTACCATGACCGTGATGTGGGCACTGGAAGCTGATACTGTAGAATACGGTGAATACCTGACCGGCGTGCGAATAGAAGGGCTCACCTATTCACTATTCTCATTTACCCGTAAATGCGGTCAGGCAATCGGAGGTTCAATTCCTGCCTTTATTTTGGGATTAAGCGGATATATTGCCAATCAGGTGCAAACGCCGGAAGTTATTATGGGCATCCGCACATCAATTGCCTTAGTACCTTGCGGATTTATGCTGCTGGCATTCGTCATTATCTGGTTTTATCCGCTCACGGATAAAAAATTCAAAGAAATCGTGGTTGAAATTGATAATCGTAAAAAAATGCAGCAGCAATTAATCCGCGATATCACTAATTAATATTCAATAAAAATAATCAGAACATCAAAGGTGCAACTATGAGAAAAATAGTGGCCATGGCCGTTATTTGCCTGACGGCTGCCTCTGGCCTTACCTCTGCTTACGCGGCGCAACTGGCTGACGATGAAGCGGGACTACGCATCAGACTGAAAAACGAATTGCGCAGGGCTGATAAGCCCAGTGCTGGCGCGGGAAGAGATATTTACGCATGGGTACAGGGAGGATTGCTCGATTTCAATAGTGGTTATTATTCCAATATTATTGGCGTTGAAGGCGGAGCGTATTATGTTTATAAATTAGGTGCTCGTGCTGATATGAGTACCCGGTGGTATCTTGATGGTGATAAAAGTTTTGGCTTTGCCCTGGGGGCAGTAAAAATAAAACCCAGTGAAAATAGCCTGCTAAAATTAGGTCGCTTCGGGACGGATTATAGTTATGGTAGCTTACCTTATCGTATTCCGTTAATGGCTGGCAGTTCGCAACGTACATTACCGACAGTTTCTGAAGGAGCATTAGGTTATTGGGCTTTAACGCCAAATATTGATCTGTGGGGAATGTGGCGTTCACGAGTATTTTTATGGACTGATTCAACAACCGGTATTCGTGATGAAGGGGTGTATAACAGCCAGACGGGAAAATACGATAAACATCGCGCACGTTCTTTTTTAGCCGCCAGTTGGCATGATGATACCAGTCGCTATTCTCTGGGGGCATCGGTACAGAAAGATGTTTCCAATCAGATACAAAGTATTCTCGAGAAAAGCATACCGCTTGACCCGAATTATACGTTGAAAGGGGAGTTGCTCGGCTTTTACGCGCAACTTGAAGGTTTAAGTCGTAATACCAGCCAGCCCAATGAAACGGCGTTGGTTAGTGGACAATTGACCTGGAATGCGCCGTGGGGAAGCGTATTTGGCAGTGGTGGTTATTTGCGCCATGCAATGAATGGTGCCGTGGTGGATACCGACATTGGCTATCCCTTTTCATTAAGTCTTGATCGTAACCGTGAAGGAATGCAGTCCTGGCAATTGGGTGTCAACTATCGTTTAACTCCGCAATTTACGCTGACATTTGCACCGATTGTGACTCGCGGCTATGAATCCAGTAAACGAGATGTGCGGATTGAAGGCGCGGGTATCTTAGGTGGTATGAACTATCGGGTCAGCGAAGGGCCGTTACAAGGGATGAATTTCTTTCTTGCTGCCGATAAAGGGCGGGAAAAGCGCGATGGCAGTGCGCTGGGCGATCGCCTGAATTACTGGGATGTGAAAATGAGTATTCAGTATGACTTTATGCTGAAGTAAGAAAAAAATGCCGGAGAGAAAAACCTCCGGCGTTTTGGCTGTGAATTACTGCTGCGGAATAGCGGGTACAGCCGGAACGTTTAATGCCGGCATCGCAAACATCCCAACAAAATCTTCCAGTGGCATTTTCTGCCCGTTTAACGTGATCTGACCGTTAGCATATTGCAGGCTGGTGGTGATGGTATTGTCCTGCAAGGTGGTCAGACGGAACATCTGCCCCATTGCTGATGCACCTTCAACTTGCTGTTTCGCCAGTTTTTTCGCTTGATCTTCCTGATAACCTTCCAGCTTCGCTACCTGAGTCATAAACTCAGTTGCCATATCCACCGGAATGGTCAGTTTCGCATCCAGAGATTTAACCGAGCGGTCTACTTCCTGCGCCAGCGTTTGCGGCGCTTCTTTAGTCGTTGCCGGATCTTTCAGGAACAGCGACAGATTCAGCGCACTTTCACCCTGACTGTTTTTCCAGCTTAGCGGCGCGATAGTAATCACCGGATCGCCTTTCAACATCAGCGGCAGGGCGCTAAAGAAGGCTTCCGTCACTTTCTCCTGATAAAGTTCGGGATTGTTGGCAATTTCTGGCTGTGCCAGCAGCGCCTGAGTTTGCGCGTTATATTGCTGGCTAAACTGATGCCAGGCTTCACCATCAATCTGGCCGACTTTTAAAGTCAGCTTGCCGCTGCCCAGATCCTGATTCTGTACCTTCAGGCTGCTTAGCGAGTAATCCAGTTGGCTATTGATCGTTTTACCGTCATTGACCAGATCCGATTTACCGCTGATCTCCATGCCTTCCAGCAGTGCCAGTTCTTTGCCTTCCACTGAAATGGTCATTTTTTCCAGCGACAGTTTTTGGTTTCCTACGCGCTCACCAAAACTTGCCAGCGTGCTGGAACCGTCGGTTTTCAGATTATTAAAGGTCAACTGCACTTTCTGGTTGTATTCGTTAACTGCGTCTATCCGACCACTTTGCGCCTCTCCGGAAAGGGAGATAGCTTTACCGTCTCTGTCAGCACTTAACTGGAACTCGCCGCCGCTAAAGGCGACTTTTTCATCCTTTTGCTCGTAATTCAGCGGCTTGAGCGAAATATCGGAACTGGAATCTCCGCTGTAACCAATGCGGGAGTTAATCTCAAAAGGCGTTTCACCTTTTGCCATATCAAACAGTGGCTTGCTAACTTCGTTATTAACCAGCGTGGTTTGAATTGATGCCATCGACGGGATCAGGTTCAGTTTTTTTAGCTGGGCAAGGGGGAAGGGACCATGATCAACCGATTCGTTGAAGATGACGCTCTGACCGCTTTTAATCCACGGATTTTCTTTCCCGGCAATGGGTTTTACCAACAGTTGCAGCTGACTGCTGAATACGCCGCGATGATAGTTTTGATAACTCACTTCCAGGTTGGATTCAGGAGCGGTCAGTTTGAGTTGCGCGTTCGCCTGCGCGACCATGTCTTCGAGATGGGTTTCAATCTTCTTGCCTGTATACCATGCGCCGCCTGTCCAGACTACGCCTAGCGCAACAATGACGCCTACCGCTACCAGCGATTTATTCATAATGATTATCCATAAAATGAAATCAGGCGGACTGGCCGCCTGAAGGTGTTATAAGCCTTTAATAAGCTTAGCAAGAGATGTTAATTTTTTCAGTAAGCTCTTACAGCTTGTTGTAAACACGCGCTAAACGGCCGTGGCCTTTGACAGTCACCGGTGATTCGTTGGCGGCAATAAACGCTGATTCACCCGGTTTAAGCTGTAACTGCTGAGAACCTTTACACAGCGTTGCATCGCCTTCGACGCAGAACAAAATGGCGGCACTCTGCTGGCTGATGTTGGTTTCTTTATCACTAAGGTCATGCAGCGAGAAGGCAAAATCATCAACAGGAATCGGGAAGTCCAGTTCTGCACCTTGTTTCACCGGCTGGGTCAACAACTGGTTAGCCGGTTTGGCTTCGAACTTCACATTGGCAACCAGTTCCGGAATATCAATGTATTTAGGCGTCAGACCCGCACGCAGCACGTTATCGGAGTTCGCCATCACTTCCAGCGCCACGCCTTGCAGGTAAGCGTGCGGTGTTTCAGCGAACAGGAACATCGCTTCGCCAGGGTTCAATTTCACCACATTCAGCAATAGCGGGGAGAACAGACCGCTGTCTTCCGGGTAAAATTCAGAAATTAAACGAATCGTTTGCCACGGTTCACCCTGCTGGCTGTCAAGGGCCGATTTTAAAATCGCCAGCGCGCGGGATTTTTCTTCACCCTGCATATTCAACAGGCTGGCGAACAGTTCGCTTAAACGTTCGGCATCAGGCTGTTGTAAAAAGTGAGCAATCGCCGGATGTGCACCTGCGACCGGCTGGAGCAGGGAGACAATCTCGGAAAACTCACGAAACGCGTTCATCGCAAGGAAAGGCGTCAGCGCAAAAACCAGCTCCGGCTTGTGGTTAGGATCTTTATAGTTACGCTCGGCGGCATCCATCGGAATACCTGCGGCATTTTCTTTGGCAAAACCGATTTCAGAATTGCGTTTGTTTGGATGAACCTGAATGGAGAGCGGCTGTGCTGCGCATAATACTTTGAACAGGAAAGGCAGTTCGCCAAAGCGTTTGGCAACGGCCTCTCCGAGCAGAGTCGATTTATCACTCTCAATCACATCACGCAGTGAAACGATATCTCCGGCGGCATTCTGCACTCGTGAACTGCTTTTTGGATGTGCGCCCATCCACAGCTCGGCCATCGGCTGGCTGGACGGATTTTCCATACCATAAAGTTCAGTCAACGCCGTTTTGCTGCCCCAGGCATAGTTTTGCACTGAGTTAATGAGTTTTTGCATGATCAATCCCTGTTTTAATGTGGAAATTAATCCCGCTATTAAAGCAAGAATCCTACGGGAAGTAACCTGGAGCCGCAAAAAGTCGTACTAGTCTCAGTTTTTGTTAAAAAAGTGTGTAGGATATTGTTACTCGCTTTAACAGGGCAACGGAACACCCGCCCAGAGCATAACCAAACCAGGCAGTAAGTGAGAGAACAATGTCAAACAAACCCTTTCATTATCAGGCTCCTTTTCCACTCAAAAAAGATGATACTGAGTATTACCTGCTAACCAGCGAACACGTTAGCGTATCTGAATTTGAAGGGCAGGAGATTTTGAAAGTCGCACCCGAAGCGTTAACTTTGTTGGCGCGTCAGGCGTTTCATGATGCGTCATTTATGCTGCGTCCGGCTCACCAACAACAGGTGGCCGACATTCTGCGTGACCCGGAAGCCAGCGAAAATGATAAATATGTGGCGCTGCAATTCCTGCGCAACTCCGACATCGCGGCGAAAGGCGTTCTGCCAACCTGTCAGGATACCGGCACCGCGATTATTGTTGGTAAAAAAGGGCAGCGTGTATGGACCGGTGGCGGTGATGAAGCGGCGCTGGCACGCGGTGTCTATAACACTTATATCGAAGATAATCTGCGCTACTCGCAAAACGCGCCGCTGGATATGTATAAAGAGGTGAATACTGGCACCAATCTACCAGCGCAGATCGATCTTTATGCCGTTGATGGCGACGAGTACAAATTCCTCTGTATCGCCAAAGGTGGCGGTTCGGCAAACAAGACGTATCTCTATCAGGAAACCAAAGCGTTACTAACTCCGGGGAAACTGAAAAATTACCTGGTTGAGAAGATGCGCACGCTGGGTACGGCGGCCTGTCCTCCGTATCATATTGCGTTCGTTATTGGTGGAACTTCTGCAGAAACGAACCTTAAAACGGTGAAACTGGCTTCCGCTAAATACTATGATGAACTGCCAACGGAAGGGAATGAGCACGGACAGGCGTTCCGCGATGTGGAACTGGAAAAAGAATTGCTGATCGAAGCGCAAAATCTTGGTCTGGGTGCGCAGTTTGGCGGTAAATACTTCGCTCACGACATCCGCGTGATTCGCCTGCCACGTCACGGCGCATCCTGCCCGGTCGGTATGGGCGTCTCCTGTTCTGCTGACCGTAATATCAAAGCAAAGATCAACCGTCAGGGGATTTGGATCGAAAAACTGGAACATAATCCAGGCAAATATATCCCGGAAGAGCTGCGCAAAGCGGGAGAAGGCGAAGCGGTGCGCGTTGACCTTAACCGTCCGATGAAAGAGATCCTCGCACAGTTGTCGCAGTATCCCGTTTCTACACGCTTATCGCTGAATGGCACGATTATCGTTGGTCGTGATATTGCTCACGCCAAACTGAAAGAGCGGATGGATAACGGTGAAGGGCTGCCGCAGTACATTAAAGATCATCCGATTTACTACGCGGGTCCGGCCAAAACGCCGGAAGGTTATGCTTCCGGTTCTCTTGGCCCAACGACCGCCGGCCGGATGGATTCTTATGTCGATCAACTGCAAGCGCAGGGCGGAAGTATGATCATGCTGGCGAAAGGCAACCGCAGCCAGCAGGTGACGGATGCCTGTAAAAAACATGGCGGTTTCTACCTCGGTAGTATCGGTGGTCCGGCAGCTGTATTGGCGCAGGGAAGCATTAAGAGCCTGGAATGTGTTGAATATCCGGAACTGGGAATGGAAGCCATCTGGAAAATTGAAGTGGAAGATTTCCCGGCGTTTATCCTTGTGGATGATAAAGGAAATGACTTCTTCCAGCAGATACAACTCACACAGTGCACCCGCTGTGTGAAATAAACAGAGCCGCCCTTCGGGGCGGTTTTTTTACATGGCACGAAAGACCAAACATTTGTTATCAAATAGTAAATAATGAGTGAGCTAAAAGTTGCTTAACGAAAGCAAAACAGAAAGAAAAAATTAATCAGGTGAGGAGCAGGCCATGAATACAGTACGCAGCGAAAAAGATTCGATGGGGGCGATTGATGTCCCGGCAGATAAGCTGTGGGGCGCACAAACTCAACGCTCGCTGGAGCATTTCCGCATTTCGACGGAGAAAATGCCCACCTCACTGATTCATGCGCTGGCGCTAACCAAGCGCGCAGCGGCAAAAGTTAATGAAGATTTAGGCTTGTTGTCTGAAGAGAAAGCGAGCGCCATTCGTCAGGCGGCGGATGAAGTACTGGCAGGACAGCATGACGATGAATTCCCGCTGGCAATCTGGCAGACCGGCTCCGGCACGCAAAGTAACATGAACATGAACGAAGTGCTGGCTAACCGGGCCAGTGAATTACTCGGAGGCGTGCGTGGGATGGAGCGTAAAGTTCACCCTAACGACGACGTGAACAAAAGCCAAAGTTCTAACGATGTCTTTCCAACGGCGATGCACGTTGCGGCGCTGCTGGCGCTGCGCAAGCAACTCATTCCGCAGCTTAAAACCCTGACACAGACGCTGAGTGAAAAATCGCGTGCATTTGCCGATATCGTAAAAATCGGTCGAACCCACTTGCAGGACGCCACGCCGCTAACACTGGGGCAGGAGATTTCCGGCTGGGTAGCGATGCTCGAGCATAATCTCAAACATATTGAATACAGCCTGCCTCACGTAGCGGAACTGGCTCTGGGCGGTACAGCGGTGGGTACTGGACTAAATACCCATCCGGAGTATGCGCGTCGCGTAGCAGATGAACTGGCAGTCATTACCTGTGCACCGTTTGTTACCGCGCCGAACAAATTTGAAGCGCTGGCGACCTGTGATGCCCTGGTTCAGGCGCACGGCGCGTTGAAAGGGTTGGCTGCGTCACTGATGAAAATTGCCAATGATGTCCGCTGGCTGGCCTCTGGCCCGCGCTGTGGAATTGGTGAAATCTCAATCCCGGAAAATGAGCCGGGCAGCTCAATCATGCCGGGAAAAGTGAACCCAACACAGTGTGAGGCATTAACCATGCTTTGCTGTCAGGTGATGGGGAACGACGTGGCGATCAACATGGGTGGCGCTTCCGGTAACTTTGAACTGAACGTTTTCCGTCCGATGGTGATCCACAATTTCCTGCAATCGGTGCGCTTGCTGGCAGATGGCATGGAAAGTTTTAACAAACACTGCGCAGTGGGTATTGAACCGAATCGTGAGCGAATCAATCAATTACTCAATGAATCGCTGATGCTGGTGACTGCGCTTAACACCCACATAGGTTATGACAAAGCCGCCGAGATCGCCAAAAAAGCGCATAAAGAAGGGCTGACCTTAAAAGCTGCGGCCCTTGCGCTGGGGTATCTTAGCGAAGCCGAGTTTGACAGCTGGGTACGGCCAGAACAGATGGTCGGCAGTATGAAAGCCGGGCGTTAATCTGCAACATACAGGTGCAGCCGTGGAATGATCAAACGAAGCGGCTGCGCCTGTGGTTTATAACGGTGTTGCACATTGTCGGCATCGTAATTTAACAACTCCCCAACGTCCGGCACGCCCGCGCCATTATCCCGATTAATCAGCGCAATAAGCGGTGTAGGGCAAGCGTGTTGTACTTGTTTTTGATCTCCCTTGTACCAGACGCGGGCAATCGGCTGCACCTTCACCGGACGTTTGATTTTTAACTTCGCGTCCTGTGGCAGGGTAGCAATATCCTGATACTCTCTCTCCAGTTTTCTTTGCCACTCCTCGCGCGTCCACGGTGCGACACTGCGCGGTGATTTCAGGCTTTTTTCCAGCTGTGCCAGGACTTCATCACGATGCAAATTCTTAATGATATGTTTATTGGCCCACCCAAAACGTAAAGTGGCGGGGTCGTGCAGAACAGTGAGCGTTCGGTAAGCATTAAGGGTGATCAGCCCCGGCAAATGACGATGCACCCATTCAAAACGCGCCGCTGTGGGGAGTTCTGACTCAACCGTGACGATATGCTCGAACGTAGTCTTGATTTGATTGATGTGCTGAATATGACTGACCAACGCTGCTTGCGAAAGATTATCGACCTGGTAACACAACACGCCAGGTAGACGAACAGCGGCTTTGCTGCTGCGATTTTCGGACTGTTGTTGAATAAATAAATGGCGGAAATGACGCAACGCCAGCGACTGCGCGTCGTTGCCGAGATGTTGCTTTACCTCAATACGATTAAGCGGATTATGCTCATCCTCTTTTTTTACCTCCGGCAAAGAGAACACGCGGGCAACCAATAGCTTGTGTTGCTCAAGATGAGCGGCAAATGCAGCCAGCTCTTGTTCCATCTGGCGAAAAGTAGTGTTGAGTCGGTCTACGAGATCGTAACGCGCCATAATATTAACCACTTTAGTTACAACATCCTTATTTTATAGCACAGTGGTGGTGACTTGACCACCGTGCGCGTAATGTCAAGCAGAGGTAAATTGCGGGATGTTATGCCATAACGGCCAGCTAAACGAGAAGCGGGCACCACCCAGTTCGCTGGTGTCACAATTAACCGTACCGCCCATTGCCAGTGCTATAGAGTGGACAATCGCCAACCCCAGCCCACAGCCGCCGGTTGAGCGATCCCGGCTGGGATCGAGGCGAACAAAAGGTTCAAAGATATGTTCGCGGTTTTCTGGGGCAATCCCTGGGCCATCATCCTCAACAATTAATGTCGCTCTATTCCCCGACAGTAGCAGGCTGGTTTCAACCGTTGAGTGACAGTAGCGCAGGGCGTTATTGAGCAAATTATCCAGCACGCGCTCCATTAAGCGCATATCCAACGCCGCATAATGGCCTTGCGCGAGCGTTTTAATCCGTACCGTTTTATCGGGCGTTACTGCCTGAATGTCTGCCAGATGCGTTGACAGCCACAACGGCAGGTCTGGTTCGCTAAGATGAAGCTCATTTTGTGGGCGATCGAGTCGGGCATAAGTCAGCAGCTCTTCAATTAAAGCTTCAAGTTGACTGATATCGCGATTCAACGCCTGGGATTCGGCGGCGCTCAGATTATCGCTCATCTCCAGTCGATAACGCAGGCGCACTAACGGTGTTCGAAGTTCGTGAGCGATACCGTCAATAAGCTGTTTTTTGCTGGCAATCAAGGCGTTGATATTGTCCGCCATCTGGTTAAATGCGACGCCAAGGCGTTCAAAGCTCGAACCCTCATCAAAGTGGATACGTTCATTGAGATGCCCATCGCCAAATCGTTGCGCCGCTGCTTCCAGTTTTAACATATCCTGCCAGTGCGGACGCATCCAGATAAACACCGGAAAGGCGAGGGAAATGGCAATAAAAGCGATCAGGGCGATATCCAGTAATCGCATCTGATGGAGGTAATAAAGATAAGGAACAGGACCAACTGCCAGCACGTAGTGGCTGCGCGGGATGCGTTGCAAAAAAGTGTACTGATCGTCCAGGGCGACAATTTCGCCGCCACGCAGCCGGTGCATGGAAATATCATCAAGATGATATTTACTCAGCGGCTCGACACGCAGATCGAAAGAGAGATTTAAATCCATCTCCTTCAGCGTCTTACCCCAATCGTGTGGGGGGATCTCACGCAATTCGCTGCGCATCAGATACAGCGAACTGTTCATCAAATCATCCAGCGACTGTTTGCCCGCGCGTTCGGCGGTAAATTTGTACACCAGCCCAACCAGCAGAGACATCACAAGGAAGCAGACAAACAATAACAGGTAAAACTGGATAAACAGTTTTTTCATCGCTTATTCCCATGCATGAGGCGCAAAAAGATAGCCTTTGTTACGCACAGTTTTAATGCGATAAGGTTCTGCGGCGTTATCGAGCAGTTTTTTTCTTAACCGCGAAATAGCCACGTCCACGCTACGATCCAGTCCGTCATAACTGACGCCACGTAAATTTTTCAGCAATGCATCGCGGTCCATGATTTGCCCGGCATGGGTAGCTAATTCCCACAATAATTCGAAATCAGATGTCGAGAGCGAGATTTCAGTGTTAGCCAGGGTGACTACGCGGTTGATGGGATCGATGGTCAACGTGCCGAAATGCAGGGCTTTGTAGGGAGTCAGAGACGTTTCCTGAAGACCTTTGCTCAGTGTGGCTTGCTCATTCTGACGCAAATGCAAACGTAAACGCGCTAACAAAACAGCAGGGGGCGTCGTTTTGAGAATATAGTCGCAGGCACCCATTTCCAGTGCCAGGATGTGGTTCATATCGCTATCGAGAGAGGTTAGAAGAACAATCGGTCCGGACCACTTTGCGCGTAAATCACGGCAAATGGTCATGCCATCCTTGCCTGGTAGCATGATGTCGAGTAACACCAAATCCGGATTTTCTCGCAGAATAGTTTCTTCGGCCTGGTCGCCGCGCGGCTCTACGGTAACCTGCATATCATGTTTTGCCAGGTACGCAGCAATCAGTGAACCGACTTCCGCATCATCTTCCACAAATACGATAGTGTTCATAACATTCACGGTAGATATAAAAACGTCACAATACACCGCGCTGTTTTTACTTACTATCAATCGTTTCTAAACAAGGTTTCATCAGGTATTCTACTGATGACTTGTTATGGAAGTGTTAAGGTAAAAAGATGGGGCTGGTAATCAAAGCCGCGCTCGGTGCGCTGGTAGTGCTGTTGATTGGTGTTTTAGCAAAAACGAAAAATTATTATATCGCCGGGCTGATCCCACTTTTCCCGACCTTTGCGCTCATCGCGCATTATATTGTTGCCAGCGAACGCGGCATTGAAGCCTTACGCGCAACCATCATTTTTAGCATGTGGTCGATTATTCCCTATTTTGTTTACCTGGTGTCGCTGTGGTATTTCACCGGAATGATGCGCTTACCCGCTGCTTTTGTTGGTTCTGTTGCGTGTTGGGGGATAAGCGCATGGGTGTTGATTATATGCTGGATAAAGCTGCATTAACGCAGATGACGACCGCCATCAAGAGGGAAACTGCGTCCGGTGACAAAGCAGCTGGTAAGTAAGTAATCGACCAGGTCGATCACTTCTTTCTCGCCAGGCGCGGTTTTCATCAGTGATTTATTCAGCGCCTGTTGTCGATATTCGGCATCATCATGCTCATTAAACAGGATCAGCGATGGCGCAATAGAATTCACTTTCACTTCCGGTGCCAGCTTACGGGCAAACGAGCGGGTCATATTATCCAGTGCCGCTTTGCTTGCAGCATACGCAATATGTTTGTCGCTACCGCGCTCCACCACATAATCGGTAAAGTGAATAATATCGCTGGCGGCGTGTCCGTGCCCACGCAGTAATCTTTCTAGCGCATGGTTGAGCAGGTATGGGGTATTAACGTGGATCTGCATCATGCAAGCCAGCACGTCGGACAGTGGCGCACCCGGTTTTTCCGCCATCCACGCGCTGGCGTTATGCAAAATAGCACGCAGGCCATGGGTGCTTTTTAGTACTTCATCGGCAAACGCCATCACACCGTCGTTGGTCGAAAAATCAGCTTGAATACACTGCGCACCTGCCTTAATCAGTCCATCAATGGCTGGATAGTGCGTCCGATAGCTGACAATCACCGGTTGCTTTTGATTAATGAAATGCCAGGCGAGTGCGAGGCCGATGCGACGACCTCCGCCAGTAATTAATATTGGCAAGGGCTGGGCTTTACCCATCGTTATCTCCTTTGCTATCCAACGATGGGATGAACGTTATCCCACCAGCATCCAGGTCGCCGGAACTGAGGCAATTAACAGCATGCCAATTAGCACCATTTCCTGACGGTTCAGTACGTTATCATGTGTATGCGTTTTACGCGCATACAGGAAAACCAGCAGCCCCGGCGCATACAGAACAACGGATAACAGCAAGTGCATTGGACCAGAGGCATACAATAACCATAAGCCATAAATGCAGGCACCGACACCTACCGCTTTATGCAGTGGACGGGTTGCGATTTTCAGCAAGAACGCGCCGACCAGGAAATAGGGCACCAGAATCATTTCTGAGGCGATGGTCAGCAATGTGTTGTAATCGGAACCGGTCAGCCAGATGAGTACCAGACAAATTTGCACGCAGATGTTGGTCAGCCACAGTGAAGCGGATGGCGCAGCTTGTGCGTTCTGGCGCGCAAAAATGCGCGGGAATGCTTTATGAGTGGCGGCCAGGAACGGAACTTCTGCCGCCATGATGGTCCAGCTTAAGTACGCGCCGCAAACGGAAACGATCAAACCGGCAGCGATGATGATTTCGCCCCATGGTCCCATCATTTCCACCATCAGACCGGCCATTGACGGGTTACGAATTTCAGCCAGTTCAGGACGTGCCACCACGCCCAGCGAAAGCAGCGTTACCAGCAAGTAAACGCCCAGAGCGGAGAGAACCGCCAGCAGTGTCGCTTTGCCAACATCACGTTTATTACGCGCACGCGCAGAAACAACCACGGCACCTTCCACACCAATGAAAACCCACAGGGTGATCAGCATGGTGTTTTTCACCTGTTCCCAAACGGGTACGCCAAGTGCAAGTCCGGTGAAGTCGAGCTTGAAGGTATCCAGTTTGAACATCATCATCGCCAACACAACAAACAGACCCAGCGGCAACAGTTTTGCCAGTGTTGCCACCAGGTTAATGCTGGCAGCGGTTTGCACCCCGCGCAGGATCAAAAAGTGAACAATCCACAATAAAGCCGATGCACCGACGATCGATTGCCAGGTATTACCATCGCCAAACAGGCGCAATTCCGGCGTGTCCGTAAAAAAGCTTAACGCGGAAAAAACGATCACCAGATAGGAGACGTTGGCGATGACCGCGCACAGCCAGTATCCCCATGCGGAACAAAAGCCGATTAGCTCGCCAAACCCTTCGCGGGCATAGGTAAAGATACCGCCGTCAAGTTCGGGACGAATGCGCGTGAGGATCAGCATGGCAAAGGCCAGCAATAAAATGCCAGCGCCAGTAATGCCCCAGCCGATGAGCAGTGCTGCCGGGCTGGCAACTGCTGCCATATTTTGCGGCAGACTGAAAACACCCGCGCCCAGCATTGAGCTTAATACCAGCGCGGTGAGTGCGCTCAGTCCCAGTTTCTTTTCCATCGATATCCAGTGATTAAAACGTGATAAGAAGAATAAATATTAGGGCAAAACGCATAAAAATGGAGTTTGCCACTGAAGCGCGGGATTTTACGAAGAGATGTGTCTGCATGCAATGGTCGCGGGGAAATTTGTGACTAAAAATGCGAAAGGCGGCATCAAGCCGCCTTATAGGAGTAACTGAATAGTTATTTATACAGATCTGCGCTGACGGTCAGGTTATTACCACGTTCCTGCCACTGGCGGGTGATGTGGTAATATTTAGCACCTTTCTTCGCGGCACGTTTCGCAACCTGATAGGAGACTTCAGTCATGTTGCCGTAGTTGCCAGAGAATTTGATGCTGTCGAACGGGACCATCATCGCTGCGGTCGCTTTGTTCAGTTCTTCGACTTTAGTGCCGTCAGGAAGCGTGACAGTGTAACGCCCGCCTTTTGATGACTGGGTTTCAAAGAAGCGACCGACTTCAGAGCTTGGTGATGCGGTAGTCGCAACACCCGGAATCTCAACTTTCTTCGCGGCTTCGCCACCGGCAGCCAGAGCTGCACGTCCTGCTTCGGAATCTGCCGGGATCACATCCGGGCTCTGGACGATACGTTTCTTCGCATCTTTTTTATAGATGAATGCAGTAATACGCTGGTTGCCGCCCTGGTTGGCATCGATTTGACGAACGATGTAGAAAGAGTAGGCACCTTTCGCTTTTGCCGCTTTGGTGATGGCATCATTGACTTCTGGCTGGCTACGATAGAAGCCCTGGACGGTGACCGTGTCAAACGGTTCAATCAGAACAGCCTGATCTTTCGGCAGTTCGACAACACCGTTAATTACGCGATTACTTGTTTCTTCTGCTTTTTCAGCATCGGCTTTATAGAGGTCAGCGACCACACGCCAGTTACCGCTGTTACCAAAATCAGAAGTGTCGACAACATAAAAAGAGGCGGCACCTTCTTTATCTGCGCGACGAGAAACGGCTTTCACCGCTTCGCCAATAGCATTAAAACGACCGGTAACCACTACACGGTCAAAAGGTTTAACCGCTGCCGCTTGCTCCGGTGTCAGTTCTGTTGCTGCGTTAACGGAGAATGCCGTAGCAGAAAGCAGTGCCGACGCCAGGAGGGTGTTCTTAAGCTTCATAAAAATAATCCTTCGCCTTGCGCAAACCAGGTACTGGTATTGTTATTAACGAGAAACGTGGCTGATTATTGCATTTAAACGGTGTAACTGTCTGCGTCATTTTTCATATCACATTCCTTAAGCCAATTTTAATCCTGCTCAAATGACCGTCTATGCTTAAAAAACAGCCGTATCAGCATCAATACTACTGAAGCAACTGAATTGTATAAGTTAATTTAATGTTAAGTAGTGATTCGTATCGGGGCGATGTCTCGTTTTACCTGACCGTCGAAGACAATTATCAGTCTTTATCCGGCGTTCTAAGGTGTTTATCCCACTATCACGGCTGAATCGTTAATATTTTGCGAGTTCACGCCGAAATACTGATTTTTGGCGCTAGATCACAGGCATAATTTTCAGTACGTTATAGGGCGTTTGTTACTAATTTATTTTAACGGAGTAACATTTAGCTCGTACATGAGCGGCTTGTGTGGCTCCTGACACAGGCAAACCATCATCAATAAAACCGATGGAAGGGAATATCATGCGAATTGGCATACCAAGAGAACGGTTAACCAATGAAACCCGTGTTGCAGCAACGCCAAAAACAGTGGAACAGCTGCTGAAACTGGGTTTTACCGTCGCGGTAGAGAGCGGCGCGGGTCAACTGGCAAGTTTTGACGATAAAGCGTTTGTGCAAGCGGGCGCTGAAATTGTAGAAGGGAATAGCGTCTGGCAGTCAGAGATCATTCTGAAGGTCAATGCGCCGTTAGATGATGAAATTGCGTTACTGAATCCTGGGACAACGCTGGTGAGTTTTATCTGGCCTGCGCAGAATCCGGAATTAATGCAAAAACTTGCGGAACGTAACGTGACCGTGATGGCGATGGACTCTGTGCCGCGTATCTCACGCGCACAATCGCTGGACGCACTAAGCTCGATGGCGAATATCGCCGGTTATCGCGCCATTGTTGAAGCAGCACATGAATTTGGGCGCTTCTTTACCGGGCAAATTACTGCGGCCGGGAAAGTGCCACCGGCAAAAGTGATGGTGATTGGTGCGGGTGTTGCAGGTCTGGCCGCCATTGGCGCAGCAAACAGTCTCGGCGCGATTGTGCGTGCATTCGACACCCGCCCGGAAGTGAAAGAACAAGTTCAAAGTATGGGAGCGGAATTCCTCGAGCTGGATTTTAAAGAGGAAGCGGGCAGCGGCGATGGCTATGCCAAAGTGATGTCGGACGCGTTCATCAAAGCGGAAATGGAACTCTTTGCCGCCCAGGCAAAAGAGGTCGATATCATTGTCACCACCGCGCTTATTCCAGGCAAACCAGCGCCGAAGCTAATTACCCGTGAAATGGTTGACTCCATGAAGGCGGGTAGTGTGATTGTCGACCTGGCAGCCCAAAACGGCGGCAACTGTGAATACACCGTGCCGGGTGAAATCTTCACTACGGAAAATGGTGTCAAAGTGATTGGTTACACCGATCTTCCGGGCCGTCTGCCGACGCAATCCTCACAGCTTTACGGTACTAACCTCGTTAATCTGCTGAAACTGTTGTGCAAAGAGAAAGACGGCAACATCACTGTTGATTTTGATGATGTGGTGATTCGCGGCGTGACCGTGATCCGTGCGGGCGAAATTACCTGGCCGGCACCGCCGATTCAGGTATCAGCTCAGCCGCAGGCGGCACAAAAAGCGGCACCGGAAGTGAAAACTGAGGAAAAATGTGCCTGCTCACCGTGGCGTAAATACGCGTTGATGGCGCTGGCAATCATCCTTTTCGGCTGGTTGGCAAGCGTTGCGCCGAAAGAGTTTCTTGGGCACTTCACCGTTTTTGCGCTGGCCTGTGTTGTCGGTTATTACGTGGTGTGGAATGTATCGCACGCGCTGCATACACCGTTGATGTCGGTCACCAACGCGATTTCAGGGATTATTGTTGTCGGAGCACTGTTGCAGATTGGCCAGGGCGGCTGGGTTAGCTTCCTTAGTTTTATCGCGGTGCTTATAGCCAGCATTAATATTTTCGGTGGCTTCACCGTGACTCAGCGCATGCTGAAAATGTTCCGCAAAAATTAAGGGGTAACATATGTCTGGAGGATTAGTTACAGCTGCATACATTGTTGCCGCGATCCTGTTTATCTTCAGTCTGGCCGGGCTTTCGAAACATGAAACGTCTCGCCAGGGTAACAACTTCGGTATCGCCGGGATGGCGATTGCGTTAATCGCAACCATTTTTGGACCGGATACGGGTAATGTTGGCTGGATCTTGCTGGCGATGGTCATTGGTGGGGCAATTGGTATCCGGCTGGCGAAGAAAGTTGAAATGACCGAAATGCCAGAACTGGTGGCGATCCTGCATAGCTTCGTGGGTCTGGCGGCAGTGCTGGTTGGCTTTAACAGCTATCTGCATCATGACGCGGGAATGGCACCGATTCTGGTCAATATTCACCTGACGGAAGTGTTCCTCGGTATCTTCATCGGGGCGGTAACGTTCACGGGTTCGGTGGTGGCGTTCGGCAAACTGTGTGGCAAAATTTCGTCTAAACCGTTGATGCTGCCAAACCGTCACAAAATGAATCTGGCAGCTCTGGTCGTTTCCTTCCTGCTGCTGATTGTATTTGTTCGCACGGACAGCGTCGGCCTGCAAGTGCTGGCATTGCTGATTATGACCGCCATTGCGCTGGTATTCGGCTGGCATTTAGTCGCCTCTATCGGTGGTGCAGATATGCCAGTGGTGGTATCAATGCTGAACTCGTACTCCGGCTGGGCGGCTGCGGCTGCGGGCTTTATGCTCAGCAACGACCTGCTGATTGTGACCGGTGCGCTGGTCGGTTCTTCGGGGGCTATCCTTTCTTACATTATGTGTAAGGCGATGAACCGCTCCTTTATCAGCGTTATTGCAGGTGGTTTCGGCACCGACGGCTCTTCTACTGGCGATGATCAGGAAGTGGGTGAGCACCGCGAAATCACCGCAGAAGAGACAGCGGAACTGCTGAAAAACTCCCATTCAGTGATCATTACTCCGGGGTACGGCATGGCAGTCGCGCAGGCGCAATATCCTGTCGCTGAAATTACCGAGAAACTGCGCGCTCGTGGTATCAATGTGCGTTTCGGTATCCACCCGGTTGCGGGGCGTTTGCCTGGACATATGAACGTATTGCTGGCTGAAGCAAAAGTACCGTATGACATCGTGCTGGAAATGGACGAGATCAACGATGACTTTGCTGATACCGATACCGTACTGGTGATTGGTGCTAACGATACGGTTAACCCGGCGGCGCAGGATGATCCGAAGAGTCCGATTGCTGGTATGCCTGTGCTGGAAGTGTGGAAAGCGCAGAACGTGATTGTCTTTAAACGTTCGATGAACACTGGCTATGCTGGTGTGCAAAACCCGCTGTTCTTCAAGGAAAACACTCACATGCTGTTTGGTGACGCCAAAGCCAGCGTGGATGCAATCCTGAAAGCTCTGTAACCCTGACGGCCTCTGCGGAGGCCGTCACTCTTTATTGAGATCGCTTAACAGAACGGCGATGCTTTGACCACCCGCTGTTTGTTCAAGCGCAATTTTGACAATAATTGTCAACGGCACGGAAAGCAGCATACCCACCGGTCCTAACAACCATCCCCAAAAAATCAACGACAGAAATACCACCAATGTGGAAAGCCCCAGCCCACGCCCCATGATGCGCGGCTCCAGAATATTGCCGAAGACCAGATTAATCAGCAGATATCCCGCCAGCACCAGCAACGCATCGTAGAAGCCATTAAACACCAATACCTGAGCGATAGGGGGGATTGCCGCGAGAACTGAACCAATATTCGGGATGTAATTAAGCGCAAAGGCCAGCAATCCCCAGACAAAAGCGAAGCGAACATCGAGTGCGGCGAGCATCGCCCAGGCGACCAGGCCGGTGATGATGCTGATGGCTGTTTTCAGCACCAGATAATGAGAAACACTGTCAATCGCACGCTGAATCGCCGCCATCCCTTCAACCGGACGCGCCATCATTTGCTGAAATTTTCCGGGCAATTGTGGCACTTCGAGCAGCATAAACAGCACCGTCAGCAGCAATAAAAATATTGATGACATGGCATTAGATAACTGCGTCAATAAGTTGGTGAGCAACGTCATCGCCGCGTTCGGATCAATGTAATGCGCCAGTTGGTCAACTGAGACGTCAATCCCTACGCGTTGCAACAACGGTTCAAGAGCTTGCAGCGGCGTCATAATAGAGTTGCGATATTGTGGTAACGTCCGCGTCAACTCGTTGAGCGCGGAACCCAGATAAGCTAACAGCAACACCATCGCCATCACGATGATGGTCATCAAAATCGACACCGCCAGTACACGTGGCACTCGCCAGCGCACCATGTGTTGCACCAGCGGGTTAAGAATAACAGCAATAAATAATGCGAGAATAAACGGCACGATGATCTCGGCGGCAAAACGGATACCGCAGAGAATAATGACCAGCATTCCCAACATAATGACGATTTTTAGGCCATTGAGCGTGATGATCGGCTTTGCCATGCTTGTCCCCGTTTTTTCTTCCTTTGCTAATAATAATGTCTTTTTCGCTCCGTCATCATAACGAAAATCAAACCGCTCAGGTAAAGAAGTGAAAATATTTTGAGTTAATTCTTAAGCTATGATACAAATCAGGCGTGTTCAACTACCGAGGACAATTATCATCCGCGATGACGAGAAGCAACACTGCGGATAATTGTAATATTATGGACAATTTGTTCAGGACGTTATTTTCTACATTTACCCATCTTCGTACCTCATCCACTATCTTGCTCGTAGGTGAGCAGCACTGGCGCAACGCGCTTTAGTCCTTTCTTCTGCCAAAGCTTGCGCTAAGCGCGGGGCTTGACCACTTTACTTTGGTTTCGCTGAATTAAGCGAAAATTAAAATAATTCTCTTGCAGGAGAAGGACAATGTATATTTATTGGATTTTATTAGGTCTGGCTATTGCTACAGAAATTACCGGTACGCTGTCTATGAAATGGGCGAGCGTCAGTGAGGGAAATGGCGGCTTTATTTTAATGCTGGTGATGATTTCTCTGTCGTATATATTTCTCTCTTTCGCCGTTAAAAAGATCGCCTTAGGCGTAGCTTATGCGCTGTGGGAAGGTATCGGTATTTTATTTATTACCTTGTTTAGCGTTTTGTTATTCGACGAAAGTTTATCGCTGATGAAAATTGCCGGGTTAACCACCCTGGTGGCCGGGATTGTGTTGATCAAATCAGGTACCCGTAAAGCACGTAAACCTGAACTGGAGGTGAACCATGGCGCAGTTTGAATGGGTTCACGCCGCTTGGCTGGCATTGGCAATCGTGCTGGAAATCGTTGCTAACGTCTTTTTGAAATTTTCTGACGGCTTTCGTCGCAAAATATTTGGCTTGCTCTCCCTGGCGGCGGTGCTGGCTGCCTTTAGTGCGCTTTCTCAGGCCGTTAAAGGGATCGACTTGTCTGTCGCTTATGCATTGTGGGGCGGGTTTGGTATTGCCGCCACGTTAGCCGCAGGTTGGATCTTGTTTGGTCAACGGTTAAATCGTAAAGGCTGGATTGGCCTGGTCTTGCTGTTGGCTGGAATGATCATGGTGAAACTTGCCTGATGAACACGCTGCCCGCGCTGTCGGGCAGCGTTTGAACATTATTTTTGCGACAGTTGATCCAGCTTGTCGCGAAAACCGGTAACAGAAATGGCCCGGTTATCGGCGCGCCAGCGATCTTTCGCGGCAGGAGCCGAACTTTGCACCCCAATTAATTGCCAGCCGTCATCGGTATGCAACATCAGAGGCGAACCGCTGTCACCCGGCAAGGTATCGCACTGATGTGACATCACCGACGTTTGCGCCCAGCCAGTCACTTCACAGTTTTGATGACTGTACAACGTATCGAGATGATCTTCAGGGTATCCCGCCTGAGTCACTTTACGACCTGCCTCTTTTAATGCGGCGGTAAGCGTGGCTTTATCTCCCTCAAATAACGGCAATGGTGTAATGCCAGAAGGGGGATTACGTAGCACAATCAAACCGAAGTCCCACGGCGCAGCTGCGGGAGGAACAATCCAACCATCCCCATCTGCTTTTAACCGCTTTCCCAGTGTCGGATCAACGCGGCCTTCTATGTCGTGGATCTCATAGCGCCAAAGACCTTTATTTGACACGAAACGCAGCGCTACCGCTTTATCGGCTTTACCCTTTGGCGGCGTCAATAAACAGTGTCCTGCCGTTAATGCCAGATTGGGTGCAATCAGCGTCGCCGTACATAAATTGCCGCTGGCCGTTTCCAGTTGGCCAACCGCATCCCACGGTGATTGGGCCGTGTCATTCACTGGCACACGATCATCATGACCAAAAAACAGGGTGCTGACCTCATCGTTTGCCGATTTGGCAACGTCTGGTTTATCTGCAAACACAAAAGCAGACGTCAAACTAATTGCACCCAACACTACAGCAATGGTTGTACGCATATCACACTCTGGTGGGTAATTATGATTATTAAAAGCAAACCCTCATAAATACTATAGACGGGACGGGATGAAAGTGGGAGTAAAATCAGATAACTACGATCAGGAAAGATAAAAACGGGCGGCAATCAGTGCGCATAAAATAAGGATGATAAGAATGAACTCAAAGCGATAACGGCCCACCATACTACCCTCCGCTAAAGGCGGTGCTAAACGTTACCCGCTTAGCACCGTAATTTTCAGGCGCGAGGGGGCGCGCCAGCATTACTGTTGAAAACTTACGCTGCGGGTTGTGCAGCAGGTTTTGCCGGTTGCTGATGGCTGTGTTTCTTGGCGTGTTTCTTCGCTGCCTGCGCTTTTTGTTCAGGAGCTTTCTGTTCAGCTTTGGCATTTTTATGATGCTTTTTAGCCGCCTGCGCTTTCTGGGCAGGTGCTGCTTTATGCTGTTTTTTATGATGTGTGGTTTTCGCAGGCGCTGCTTTGGTGGTCGTCGCAGTCGGAGCAGGTGTGGTCGCAGTCTCTGCAGCAAAGGCAGCAGAAGACAGACCCATAGCAGCGGCAACAACCAGAGCTAATACTTTTTTCATTGTCATACCCTCAATTTGTTTTTTCATTTAACCCCACTGCGGGGCCGTTGAAATAACTATATCCCTGGGAATGGCAGACTTCCGTGAGTGGTTGGTTTCAGCGTGTAACGATATGTACAAACGATGAATAAATTACAGCATTGATAATAACGCATTGTGACTTAAGGGAAATTTAGCTACAAATAATAGTAGTCTTGATCGGGTTAACTATTTTACTACTCACAAAGCGGTAGAATAACTGCGCATCAGTAATAAATGACACACAGCAAAATGAATCCGTTTATTTGGGTACTTATAATCCTGATGACGCTAGATGCGCTGCGGGAATTGGCTGGCGCTTCGTCTATTTTAGGATGGCTATTAACGTTGGTTTGAGCAGGCAATAAGTCCGGATGCGTATTTACCTCAGTCCGGACTTATTTTTCAGGCGTGCAGACGACGATGCAAACGCGTCCCGACCAGAAGAGCAATGACCAGCATCAGAGCAATAAATGCGCCGACGCCGTTCCAACCATAGTTATGCCAGAAAACACCACCCAGCGTCCCGGCAATACTCGACCCCAGATAGTAACTGAACAGATACAGCGAGGAGGCCTGGCCTTTAGCGCGTTTTGCGCGGGGGCCGATCCAGCTGCTGGCTACTGAGTGGGCTGCGAAGAATCCGGCTGAGAAGAGTAACATTCCGGCAAAGATCAGCCACAGCGAGCTAAATAAGGTCATCAGTAAACCAAACAGCATAACCCCCGTCGAAAACAACATCACCGGACCGCGCCCATAGCGGGTGGTCATGGTTCCGGCTTTGGGTGAGCTCCATGTACCGGTCAAATAAGCCAGCGATAATAAGCCAACCACGGCCTGGCTGACATGCCAGGGGGAGAGCATCAACCGATAGCCGATGTAATTAAACAGCGTGACGAACGACCCCATCAGCAAAAAGCCTTCTGCGAACAATAACGGTAATCCCCGGTCACGCCAGTGCAGACGAAAGTTGATAAACAACGTCTTAGGTCGCAGCGAAGTCGGGCGAAAATGGCGTGATTCAGGGAGGATTTTCCAGAACATTAACGCCGAGGCCAGCGCGAAACAACCGATTGCCGCCAGCGCAATTCGCCAGTTGAAAAAGTCCGTGAAGACACCGCTAATTAAGCGTCCGCTCATGCCGCCAATTGAGTTGCCGCTGATATACAATCCCATCGAAAAGGCCACGAAACTGGGGTGGATTTCCTCGCTAAGATAAGTCATGCCAACAGCTGCTACGCCACTTAACGAAAGCCCAATCAAGGCGCGCATAATCAAAATGCCGTGCCAGCTGGTCATCATTGTCGAAAGTAACGTACAAATGGAGGCCAACAGTAGCGCCGTGACCATCACTGGTTTGCGACCAATGGCATCGGATAACGGGCCAGTAAACAGCAAACCGATAGCCAACATCGCCGTGGAAATGGACAGTGAAATACTACTGTTCGCGGGCGTTAAGCCAAACTCCTGCGAAAGCACCGGAAGGATAGGTTGCACACAATAGAGAAGTGCGAAGGTTGCCAGTCCGGCAGAGAACAGCGCCAGGGTGACGCGCATAAATTGCGGCGTACCGCGTTTAATAAATTGATTTGGCTGAGAAATGCTTTGCTTGTCAGTGTCGCTTGCCGGAGCGCCATCAACAGTTGTAGTACGGCTCACTTGAAATCCTTGCTAAATATGCCTGTGGATCAGGCTTATGAATAGATTAGGAAAATCGAATTGTTCTGTCTAATATATTAATAATCTCAAATAAGATGTTTTAAATATGAATATTGAACTTCGTCATCTGCGTTACTTTGTTGCTGTTGCAGAAGAGCTGCATTTCGGGCGCGCCGCTGCCCGCCTGAATATTTCGCAACCGCCGCTAAGTCAGCAGATTCAGGCGCTGGAGCAACAAATTGGTGCCCGACTGCTGGCACGAACTAATCGCAGTGTATTGCTGACGGCAGCAGGAAAACAGTTTCTTGCAGATAGTCGGCAAATCCTGTCTATGGTGGATGACGCTGCCGCTCGCGCTGAAAGACTGCATCAGGGTGAAGCGGGGGAGTTGCGCATTGGTTTTACTTCGTCCGCTCCTTTTATTCGGGCGGTGTCCGATACGTTATCGCTGTTTCGCCGTGATTATCCCGATGTCCATTTACAAACCCGCGAAATGAACACTCGCGAGCAAATCGCTCCGCTCATTGAAGGAACGCTGGATATGGGATTGCTGCGTAACACAGCGTTACCGGAGACGCTTGAACACGCAGTCATCGTCCATGAACCGCTTATGGCGATGATCCCGCACGATCATCCCCTGGCAAATAATCCGAGTGTAACGCTGGCTGAACTGGCGAAAGAACCCTTTGTCTTTTTTGATCCGCACGTAGGGACAGGGCTGTATGACGATATTCTCGGGCTGATGCGACGTTACAATTTGACGCCCGTCATCACTCAGGAGGTGGGTGAGGCAATGACCATCATCGGTCTGGTTTCCGCTGGTCTGGGTGTTTCAATTTTGCCTGCGTCATTTAAACGTGTTCAGCTCAACGAAATGCGCTGGGTGCCGATTGCTGAAGAGGATGCGGTTTCTGAAATGTGGTTGGTCTGGCCGAAACACCATGAACAAAGTCCGGCTGCGCGTAACTTTCGTATTCATCTGCTGAATGCTCTCAGGTGAGGGAAATTTCAGCGAAAAAGCCCGAAAAATGTGCTGTTAATCACATGCCTAAGTAAAAATTTGACGACACGTATTGAAGTGCTTCACCATAGCCTACAGATTATTTCGGAGCGCGAAAATATAGGGAGTATGCGGTGGTTGCTGAAAATCAGCCTGGGCACATTGATCAAATAAAGCAGACCAACGCGGGCGCGGTTTATCGCCTGATTGATCAGCTTGGTCCAGTCTCGCGTATCGATCTTTCCCGTCTGGCGCAGCTGGCTCCTGCCAGTATCACTAAAATTGTCCGTGAGATGCTCGAAGCACACCTGGTGCAAGAGCTGGAAATCAAAGAAGCGGGGAACCGTGGCCGTCCGGCAGTGGGGCTGGTGGTTGAAACTGAAGCCTGGCACTATCTTTCTCTGCGCATTAGTCGCGGGGAGATTTTCCTTGCTTTGCGCGATCTGAGCAGCAAACTGGTAGTGGAGGAGTCGCAGGAACTGGCGTTAAAAGATGACTCGCCATTGCTGGATCGTATCATTTCCCATATCGATCAGTTTTTTATCCGCCACCAGAAAAAACTTGAGCGTCTGACTTCGATTGCCATTACCTTGCCGGGAATTATTGATACGGAAAATGGTATTGTACATCGCATGCCGTTCTACGAGGATGTAAAAGAGATGCCGCTCGGCGAGGCGCTGGAGCAGCATACCGGCGTACCGGTTTATATTCAGCATGATATCAGCGCATGGACGATGGCTGAGGCCTTGTTTGGTGCCTCACGCGGGGCGCGCGATGTGATTCAGGTGGTTATCGATCACAACGTGGGGGCGGGCGTCATTACCGATGGTCATCTGCTACACGCAGGCAGCAGTAGCCTCGTGGAAATAGGTCACACGCAGGTCGACCCGTATGGGAAACGCTGTTATTGCGGGAATCACGGCTGCCTCGAAACCATCGCCAGTGTGGACAGTATTCTTGAGCTGGCGCAGCTGCGTCTTAATCAATCCATGAGCTCGATGTTACATGGACAGCCGTTAACCGTGGATTCATTGTGTCAGGCGGCATTGCGCGGCGATCTGCTGGCAAAAGACATCATTACCGGGGTGGGCGCGCATGTCGGGCGCATTCTTGCCATCATGGTGAATTTATTTAACCCACAAAAAATACTGATTGGCTCACCGTTAAGTAAAGCGGCAGATATCCTCTTCCCGGTCATCTCGGACAGCATCCGTCAGCAGGCCCTTCCTGCGTATAGTCAGCACATTAGCGTTGAGAGTACTCAATTTTCTAACCAGGGTACGATGGCAGGGGCTGCGCTAGTAAAAGACGCGATGTATAACGGTTCTTTGTTGATTCGTCTGTTGCAGGGTTAACATTTTTTAACTGTTCTACCAAAATTTGCGCTATCTCAATTTGGGCCAGGAAAGCATAACTTAGACTTTCAAGGTTAATTATTTTCCTGGTTTATATTTGTGAAGCATAACGGTGGAGTTAGTGATGCTGAAGCGTTTCTTTATTACCGGTACAGACACTTCTGTAGGGAAAACGGTGGTTTCCCGCGCATTGCTACAAGCGTTAGCCTCCCAGGGAAAAACGGTTGCGGGATATAAACCCGTAGCGAAGGGGAGCAAAGAGACACCCGAAGGGCTGCGTAATAAAGATGCCCTGGTGTTGCAGAGTGTTTCAACCATCGAACTGCCTTATGAAGCAGTTAATCCTATCGCGTTAAGCGAAGAAGAAAGTAGCGTGGCGCACAGTTGCCCAATCAATTACACCCTCATTTCAAACGGCCTGGCAAACCTGACTGATAAAGTCGATCATGTCGTGGTAGAAGGGACTGGCGGCTGGCGCAGTCTGATGAATGATTTGCGTCCGCTCTCTGAATGGGTGGTGCAGGAACAACTGCCGGTATTGATGGTTGTCGGTATTCAGGAAGGTTGCATTAACCATGCACTACTAACAGCTCAGGCGATTGCCAACGACGGGCTGCCGCTCATTGGCTGGGTGGCTAACCGAATCAATCCAGGACTGGCGCATTATGCGGAAATCATTGATGTGCTGGGTAAAAAACTTCCGGCACCGCTCATTGGTGAACTGCCTTATCTGCCGCGCGCCGAACAGCGTGAACTGGGGCAATACATCCGCTTAGCTATGCTGCGCAGTGTGCTGGCGGTAGATAGAGTCACGGTGTAACGTCCGCGAAATTACCGACGCAATTACGCAGGCAATCAATAAACCGGTGAGTAGCTGATACTCCCCGGTCATTTCACATATCATCAACGTCGACATAATCGGCGCGTGCGTGGTTGCCGCCAACAGTGTCGCCATCCCGGTCAATCCGAGTAAAAGCGTAATTTCTTCGCCATCAGGGAACCATAATCCCAGGCTACGACCATACAGCATGCCAATGGCAAGACCGATAAATAGCGTCGGTGTAAAGACCCCACCGGGCGCGCCAGAACCACTACTCGCCAGCACGGCAAACAGTTTACAGAGGAAGATCCCGGCAATGATCATTAACAGTGGCGGGGCGGTTAAAAAGGATTGTACGGTGCTATAGCCGTTGCCCCACACTGCAGGTGTGAACAGGGAAAGCAGACCCACGATCAACCCGCCCAGTGCCAGTTGCCAGGGCGGCGCAAGTTTGAGACTCACAAATCCACGATGACAGGCGTTCATTAACGTTAACAACAGTGGTCCGCACAGACCTGCCAGCACACCTGTACTGATAATCAGCGCATAGTCACGAGCCTGAACCGTCACTGAGAGTTGTACGCTGTAGAGTAACGCGTCGCTATGATTAATCAGATTGCTAACCAGCAACGCCACGACGGCGGAAATAATCACCGGGCCGAGAGAGGCCAACATCATAGTGCCAAACAGCACTTCGGCTATAAATAAACTGCCAGCAAGCGGGGCGCGATAGGCCGCAGCCATTCCCGCCGCAGCTCCACAGGCGATCCATAATTTCCATTCCTGGCGTGGCGTAAAACGTTGGGCAAAACAGGAGGCGGCAAGGGCAGCTAAAAGAATCATCGCACCTTCGCGACCAATTGCACTGCCGCTGGTTACTACCAGCAGAGAGGCAAGCGATTTAACCAGGCTTGCTGCGTAATCAAACTGCCCATCGGTTTGCAACGCTTCCATATAATCGGTCGGCGCATGAGGGCGTTGCTGGGTAAATTTCTGCCAGCCCATCAGCAACAAACCCGCCGCCAGTCCGCCGAGCGCCGGGGTTAGCAGCCGTCGCCAGGGGGAAAGGTTTGTCGCTGCATTGACCAGACTGCCGGAGTCATTATTGAGGAACAACCACTCCAGTAGCAGCATCGCATGACGAAACCCGGCAACGGCAAAGGCCGCGAGAATACCGACGACTGTTGCGATAAGCAGACGGCGGAACATTGTGCGCAGATCCGGATAGATGTGTAGATGATGCATGAGCAGAAATGGGCAATGAAACACGGGCGACTATTTTGCGGCAAAAGAGGCCAGCCGCAAAAGCAGTGCGTGCTTTAAGAGATAAAAAAACGTGACACTGTAACCTATTATTGCCGAATTGCGCGTAATCGTCACCATCCGGCAATAATAAGGTGATCCTATCGAAAGAGTGGTTTAACCGCGACAGGAATTAACAGTTGTGATTGCCATTGCGCCAGCGTTAAGCGAGCCAGTTCACCCAGTGCACGGTAGAAAGGGTGTTCTGCTTTTTCGATAAAAACGTCAAGAAAACGTGTTGACCACGGAAAAAGGTGCCATGCCAGCAATTCTTCGCATTCTGTCTGGCGACCATTCTCCGCCAACCACGCAGCCATCAAGAGCAGTGAACCAAAATGATCTTCCGGTTCGTTTTGCTTCATTTCAAACTGAATGCCTTTCTCGCGCATCCACTGACGAAGTGCCAATGTTGAATCGCCAAACAGCACAGATTCGCGATCCAGCCAGACCGATCCCCACGGCGGAGACGGCAGTGCCCACGGGCCGACAAACAAACGCTGCCAGGCCTGGGCGCGAGTCTCTTCACTCTGTGCCTGAAAAGCCGTCACCAGCGGCGCTAATGACGCTTCTGGTAGAGGCCACTGAGTTTCCCAGCCGTCACGGGTGAGTACCGCAACCATGGGGGCGGCTTCCGCACTCTCTGGAGCGTAATAAAACAGCGCGCCCAACACGCGCGCCGCGACAGAAAAATTATCTTGCTGTGAAAAATGGGTCATTCCTAACATCCTGAAATGTGCGGGTTGCCCCGCACCAATTTGTTAACCTGCAATAGCCATTCCTACCGTCATGTGCAGGCCATAAAAGAGCACACGCCCGATCATCTCACCGCCAAGTATGAGGATTAGCCCCAGAACAAGTCCGGCAACGTGAGGTTCACGGCGACGAATGAGCGGACAAAGCCAGCATCCTAGACCTGCGCATAACAATACCACACGCCAGACCTGTAAGGAGGCGTAATCTGGTACCAGTGCGCTGGCTTGTTGTACGGATGAGTGAATAGACGCCAGAGACAAACCTTGCAGCACAATCACCCCGGCACAAGCGATCAGCGCCAGAACGCTAATGATGGCAAAGGGTGTGGTATTAAATGTAATGCGGGCTGCCCGCAGAATTGTGGCAGCAAGTATTGGACCGCTCAACAATACTGTCAGGAAGAAAGCCAGCGTAGTGTAACCGTTATGCCAGGTTGGCACTGTGTCGATTTGATACACGCAGGTCATCATCCAGACGAAAATGACGCCGAGCGCCATGCTGACAAGTAACCAGAGTTTCCCCAACGCTTGCGGCATTTTACCGATGACCGCCACCAGCCACCATAATCCGCCAACGGCAAAAAATATGGAGCCGGCAGCAATCTCGTTACTCAGACCAGAAGCTCCGATTCGATTCAGCGAGTTAAACGCCCGCAGTGGGGATCCCAGGTGCATGACAGAGGCAATAAACCCGATGCCCATCAACAGCCAGAGGAAAAACATGCCACGAACAATGTGCTGACGGTCTGCGTCATTTTTGGCGGCGAACCAGCCAATTCCGCTAACAATCAGCGCGCCTACTACGCATTGACCCAATACGGTAAAGATAACCAGTGGCCATTCATGCCATCCATTTCCCATTTTACACTTCCTCCGGATTAGCCAGATAACCAGTGGTATCGCCGGTTGGGCGGCTGTTGGCGTTAGGTTTGATAACAATATTGGGTTTTGTGAAATGCGCGCGCGGCAGTGGCGCGACGGCAGCCAGAGTGCCGTGCTTCTGGCGCAGCTCTTCAATTGGACCGAACTCAAGTGCACGCAGCGGGCAGGATTCGACACATATGGGTTGTTTCCCCTCGGCGACGCGCGAATAACAACCATCGCACTTCGTCATGTGCCCTTTTTCAGCATTGTACTGTGGCGCGCCGTACGGACAAGCCATGTGGCAGTAGCGGCAGCCGATACAAACATCTTCATCAACCACCACAAAGCCATCTTCACGCTTATGCATTGCGCCGCTGGGGCAGACTTTTGTACATGCGGGGTCATCGCAATGGTTACAGGAGATGGAGAGATAATAAGCGAACACGTTCTGGTGCCAGACGCCATTATCTTCCTGCCAGTCGCCGCCAGCATATTCATAAATACGGCGGAAACTGACTTCCGGGCCAAGATCTTTAAAATCTTTGCACGCCAGTTCGCAGGTTTTACAGCCAGTACAGCGGCTGGAATCGATAAAAAATCCATATTGTGTGGTCATGGGCTACTCCTTAAACCTTTTCGATCTGGACAAGATTGCTGTGCGACGGGTTTCCCTTTGCCAGCGGTGAAGGGCGGTGAGAGGTCAGAATATTGATACTGCCGCCGTGATCGACCCGGTCACCAAACATATCCGCTTTAAGCCACGCACCTTGCCCGATGGCGGTAACGCCAGGCAGAATACGCGGAGTCACTTTTGCGGCAATCAGCATTTCTCCATTATTGTTAAATACCCGCACGGTATCGCCATGACGGATACCGCGTGCCTGAGCATCAATAGGGTTGATCCACACCTCTTGTGGGCAGGCCTGCTGTAACACATCAATATTGCCGTAGCTGGAGTGGGTACGCGCTTTGTAGTGGAAGCCCGTTAGCTGCAGTGGATAGGTTTTCCGCAGGGGATCGTCCCAGCCATCAAAACCTGGGGTATACGCAGGAAGGGGATGAATAATTTCATCTTTTTTCAATTCCCAGGTATCCGCAATCGTCGCCAGTCGTTCAGAATAAATTTCGATTTTCCCCGAAGGTGTTTTCAACGGGTTTGCCTGTGGATCTTCACGGAATGCGCGGAAAGCGACGTAGTGTTCTTCCGGGCATTTTTTCTTAAAGATCCCGGTCGTTTTCATCTCCTCGTAGTCGGGCATCTCAGGGTTACGTTCCTTCGTTTTCGCATGGAGATATTTGATCCATTCGTGCTGACTGCGGCCTTCAGTAAAGGTTTGATAAACGTCTGGTCCTAAGCGTTTGGCGACTTCACTCAGCATCCAGTAGATGGGTTTGCGTTCAAATTTTGCTGAGGTTGCGGGTTGGGCGAGGATCACATAGCCCATATTCCCGGCAGATTCGTGAGAGATAAGGTCTTCTTGCTCTGTTGGCATCAGGTCGGGCAACAGGATATCGCAATACTTAGCCGAGGCAGTCATGAAGTGGTCAATGCCAACAATCATCTCGCACTTGCTGTCATCCTGAAGCACCTCATGGGTGTGATTGATGTCGCCATGTTGATTGATCAATGTGTTACTGGCGTAGCACCATAAAAACTTGATGGGGACATCCAGTTTTTCTTTTCCACGAACACCATCACGGGTCGCGGTCATTTCCGTACCATGGTCGATGGCATCTGTCCATGTAAAGACGGAAATCTGCGTTTTAACAGGATTCTCAAGCATCGGGAACCATTCTACCCCCAGATCCCAGCTACCTTCGCGTACACCTGAGTTGCCGCCGTTTATGCCGACGTTACCGGTGAGAACGGAAAGCATGGCAATAGCGCGGGACGTTTGCTCGCCGTTGGAGTGTCGTTGTGGCCCCCAACCCTGACAAATATAAGCAGGTTTTGCTGAACCGATCTCTCGTGCCAACTGGATAATTTTTTCTGCCGGTATGCTGGTGATTTTTGCTGCCCATTCCGGCGTTTTAGCTATGCCGTCAGGCCCTTCGCCCAGAATATAGGCTTTATAATGCGCGTTACGTGGTGCGTTGGCGGGCAGCGTTTTTTCATCGTAACCAACACAATATTTGTCGAGAAATGGCTGATCGACCATGTTTTCAGTAATCAGTACCCAGGCAATCGCACAGGCCAGTGCTCCATCGGTGCCAGGGCGAATGGGCAGCCATTCATCTTCACGTCCGGCAGCTGTGTCGTTATAACGTGGATCGATGACGATCATGCGTGCATTTGAACGTTCGCGGGCTTGCTCGACGTAGTAAGTGACACCACCGCCGCTCATCCGCGTTTCTGCCGGGTTATTTCCGAACATAACGACCAGTTTCGTATTGGCGATATCATCCGGGCTGTTGCCATCATTGGCACCGAACATATAACTCATTGCGGCACTGATTTGAGCGGTACTGTAGCTGCCATAGCGACTGAGAAAACCACCGCAAGAGTTCATCAGACGGTACGGGACGTTCGAGTTGGTGATGTTTCCGCCATCTACGCCTGTTCCGTACAGGACATGTACAGCCTCATTGCCGTAATCTTTAAGGATCCGCCGAAGATTATCACTGATGGTATCCAGGGCTTCATCCCAACTTATCCGTTCAAATTTACCTTCACCGCGCTTGCCGACGCGCTTCATGGGATATTTCAACCTGTCAGGATGATTCATCCGTCGGCGGATAGAGCGCCCGCGTAAACATGCCCGAACCTGATGATTACCGTAGACGTCGTCACCTGTCGTATCAGACTCCACCCAGTACACGGTGTCATCTTTTACATGCAAACGTAACAGACAGCGGCTCCCGCAGTTAACGGTGCAGGAACTCCAGACCGCTTTCTCTTCTACCGGTGCCTCTGCCGCTCGGACCATTTGGGAAAATGGCAGAGTGAAAGCACTGCTTGCCAGCGCGAGACTGCCAAGTGCGGAGGTTTTCATCAGACTTCTACGGCTGATTTCAGCCTTCATGAGCGCCTCTGTGGTATGGATTTTCATCATTACTCACTTATTGCTTTTCAAACAAAATGTCATGTCAGAATTTATGGTTGTTGTGGGTTATATTTTTTCGATCTCGACCAGATTAGTGTGCTGCGGGTTTCCCTTCGCCAGTGGTGAAGGGCGCAGAGTGGTTAGCGTATTCACACAGCCGCCGTGGTCGATTTTATCGCCAGACATATTGGCCTCGTGCCAGGCTCCCTGGCCCATAGCGCTAACCCCAGGGAGAATGCGTGGTGTTACTTTGGCTGGTAGCCGAACTTCGCCACGATGGTTAAACACCCGCACCATATCGCCGTTGGCAATCCCACGTTTCTGTGCATCTATAGGGTTGATCCACACCTCCTGACGGCAGGCTGCCTTCAGGACATCAATATTGCCGTAGGTCGAGTGGGTACGGGATTTGTAATGGAAACCAAACAGTTGCAGTGGGAAGGTTCTACGTTCAGGGGAGTCCCAGCCTTCAAAGGTTGAGGCATAAACTGGCAGTGGGCTTATCACTTCATCTTTTTCCAGTTCCCAGGTACGGGCAATTTCCGCCAGCTTGCTGGAATAAATTTCAATCTTACCGGAAGGCGTTTTAAGTGGATTTGCCTCGGGGTCGTCACGAAATGCTTTGTAGGCGACAAAATGACCATTGGGATCTTTACGCTTATAGATACCCATTTTTTTCAGTTCGTCGTAAGACGGTAACGCCGGATCTTTGGCAAGCATTTTGGCGTACAGATGTTGTAACCATTGTTCCTGCGTGCGACCTTCTGTGAACTTTTGATAGACGTCAGGTCCAAGACGTTTCGCGACCTCACTCAGGATCCAGTAAATCGGTTTGCGTTCGAATTTTTCGCTGGTGACTGGCTGGAGGAAAATGAGATATCCCATGTTACCGGCGTAGTCGTTAGGAATAATATCTTCCTGCTCAACGGTCATCAGGTCTGGCAGCAGAATGTCGGCATATTTTGCCGATGAGGTCATAAAGTTTTCGATGACCACAATCATTTCGCATTTCGATTCGTCCTGCAGAATTTCATGTGTTTTGTTGATGTCAGAATGCTGATTAACGAGGGTATTTCCCGCGTAGTTCCAGATGAACTTAATGGGCACATCCAGTTTATCTTTGCCCCGGACACCGTCGCGGATTGCCGTCATTTGCGGGCCATGATCGATAGCATCTGTCCAGCTGAAGCAGGAGATTGACGTTTTGACCGGATTATCAAGCACCGGCAGGCGTTCTATGGTAATGGTATAGGTCGATTCACGCGCGCCACTATTTCCGCCGCTGATGCCGACATTGCCCGTCAGAATAGGCAACATCGCAATAGCGCGTGCAGTCAGCTCGCCGTTTGCCTGGCGTTGCGGTCCCCAGCCCTGGCAGATATAAGCGGGTTTTGCTGTGCCAATTTCACGCGCCAGTTTGATGATACGGTCCACCGGGATACCGGTAATTTGCGAAGCCCACTGCGGCGTTTTCGCTGTTTTATCGTCACCTTCACCAAGAATATAGGCTTTATAGTGACCATTTTTTGGTGCATCTGCGGGTAAGGTTTTTTCGTCATAGCCGACGCAGTATTTATCGAGAAAAGGTTGATCAACGAGATTTTCGTTAATCAATACCCAGGCAATACCCGCAACCAGCGCGGCATCGGTGCCCGGGCGAATAGGAAGCCATTCGTCTTCACGACCGGCAGCCGTATCGGTATATCGCGGATCGATAACAATCATTTTTGCGTTCGATTTCTCGCGCGCTTTTTCAAGAAGATAAGTGATGCCACCACCGCTCATGCGGGTTTCTGCCGGGTTGTTACCAAACATCACGACCAGCTTGCTGTTTTCAATATCCGTGGTGCTGTTGCCATCATTACTGCCGTAGGTGTAGGGCATGGCACAGGAAATTTGCGCGGTGCTGTAGGAGCCATACTGGTTGAGTGAACCGCCGTAGCAGTTCATCAGGCGTTTGACCGCCGAGGCGGATGGCGAAGAGCGGGTCATATTGCCGCCAACGATCCCTGAAGAGTACTGAATATATACAGCCTCATTGCCATATTGTTCGACGGTTTTTTTCAGGCTACTGGCGATAGTATCCAGGGCTTCATCCCAGCTAATCCGTTCGAATTTGCCTTCGCCGCGTTTGCCCACGCGTTTCATTGGGTAATTCAAGCGATCGGGATGATTAATACGCCGACGGATGGAGCGACCGCGCAAACAGGCACGTACTTGATGATTGCCATACTCGTCGTTGCCGGTGTTGTCAGTTTCCACCCAGGTCACTTCATTATCTTTAACATGCAGACGAAGTGCACAGCGGCTACCACAGTTGACGGAACAGGCACCCCAGACCACTTTCTCGCTGGCCTGTTGTACCGCTGCCGCTGCACTGCGCAGGGTGAACGGTAAAGAAAAACCGCCTGCAGCCAGCGCCAGAGAACCTATCGCGGTAGATTTAACGAGTGTTCTGCGGCTGATGCCCACCATTTGTTCATTTTTGGACATAACTCACTCCCTGTTCTTTATCGTTATATAAAAGTTTATATATTGAATATTTAGCGCGCTAACAATAGAGGGAGTCTACCTATTTTGGGTTAAGAATTATTAATCCATATCAATAGAAGGGTATGAGTAATAAGGTGGGATTATGTTGTATGTTCAAATCGCCGGATGTGTCGTATCCGGCGTGCAGTCGATAATGTATTACTGCGGTTCGGCAGGCGCGCCATCCTGGGTAGACTGCGCGGGAGCAGAGACGTTACCGCTGGTGGTGCGGGTGTAGAGAATTTTATGCGTATCATTAGCGCAATGCCCGACGACCTGGGAATCAGGCTGATCAACCTGGTCATTGGGTACAATACTTAACGTGAAGCTGCTTTCGGGTACGCCATTATTGATAATGCGCTGTGATATATCGCTCTGTATGCGCTCACAGGATCCCGGCGCGGCGAGTACCGCGGGTGAGGCGAGGGCGAGCACAAGCGCGGCACAGCAGGTTGAGAGTTTCATCATAAGCTCCTTACGCGAAGATAACTTCTTTAAGCATAGCATTTAACGTGTAAAGTACTGTATTTGCTACTATGATTGAGAATCATCTCTACTCTCTGGTGACTGTTGTGAAATACAAATTACTGCCATGCTTACTCGCGATATTCCTCACAGGATGTGACCGCACAGAGGTAACACTTTCATTTACCCCTGAGATGGCCAGTTTCTCTAATGAATTCGATTTTGATCCGCTGCGTGGTCCGGTAAAAGATTTCACTCAGACATTAATGGATGAGCAAGGTGAAGTGACGAAACGTGTTTCGGGGACTTTGTCGGAAGAAGGCTGTTTTGATTCACTCGAATTACTGGATCTGGAAAATAATACCGTGGTTGCCCTGGTACTGGACGCCAATTATTACCGTGATGCCCAGACACTGGAGAAAAGAGTTCGTTTGCAGGGAAAATGCCAGCTAGCAGAATTACCTTCTGCAGGGGTGAGTTGGGAAACCGATGATAATGGCTTTGTGATTAAAGCCAGCAGCAAACAGATGCAGATGGAATATCGCTATGATGATCAGGGTTATCCGCTGGGTAAAACCACGAAAAGTAACGACAAAACATTATCTGTTAGCGCTACGCCATCAACGGATCCGATCAAAAAATTAGATTACACAGCGGTTACTTTACTGAATAATCAAAGGGTTGGTAATGTAAAACAGAGCTGTGAATATGACAGTCACGCCAATCCGGTGGACTGTCAGCTAATCATTGTTGATGAAGGAGTAAAACCCGCCGTCGAACGGGTTTACACCATCAAAAATACTATCGATTATTATTAATGCTATTGTGCGGTCGGCTTCAGGAGAGTCTGACCCGGTGTTTTGTGCTCTGCCAGATACTGATGCTGGAATATGCACATGCGAATGGCATTCCGATATTGACCATTAATAAAGAACTCATGCATCAATTCACCTTCAACCGTAAAGCCAAGCTTGCGGTAAATGTGAATCGCTTTTTCATTCTCTTTATCGACGATCAGATACAGCTTATAGAGATTGAGAACGGTGAAGCCATAGTCCATTGCTAATTTTGCGGCACGCGTTGCCAGACCTTTCCCCTGATACTCCGGGGAGATAATTATCTGAAATTCTGCGCGGCGATGAACATGGTTAATTTCCACCAGCTCCACCAGACCGGCTTTTTCGCCGTCACATTCCACCACAAAGCGCCGTTCGCTCTGATCGTGAATATGCTTATCGTACAGATCAGAGAGTTCAACAAAGGCTTCGTAGGGTTCCTCAAACCAGTAACGCATCACACTGGCGTTATTGTCGAGTTGATGTACATAGCGTAAATCTTCACGCTCCAGCGGGCGTAGCTTAACACTGTGGGCGCTTGGCATAACGTGTCCTTACATTCCTTAAATCAATAACAGGTTAGGGGGTAATAACGCGGCCAGTTCGACGGTCCAGGCAGCGCAAAGTATTTGGCTCCCAGTAGGCATTGATGTTGGCGCTTTGCTCACATTTATCGCGGTTATCAAAAGCGGCGTCGGCTTTATCCCACTCTTTTTCAGTGCGTTTATTCACTTTCTGGCGCAGATTGCGCGTGTCATTCCATTGCTCTTTTTCCATAGCGGCGTGCTGGCGGCTTTGTGCACTGTCGCCAGACTCAATCACCAGTTTGTTAGTTTCGGCATGAACAGTTGTGCTCAATGCCATTGCGCAAGGCAGCAGAAAAGCGAGCAGGCCAATTCGTTTGCTGAGAGTAATTTTCATAATTCATTCCCTGTATGAATGATTAAAGGTGATTCTACACCATCCACTGCGAACGCAAAACGTACCAGGAGGATGTTTATATTGATGATATTATGTCGTCCTATAACTATACATGATGTCAATAAGTGACAAAGATGATTAAAACAACGTTACTATTTTTTGCTACTGCGCTGTGTGAAATTATTGGATGCTTTCTGCCCTGGTTGTGGTTAAAACGAAACGCCAGTATCTGGCTGTTGCTTCCGGCGGGGATTTCTCTGGCACTGTTTGTCTGGTTGTTAACGTTGCATCCTGCGGCGAGTGGGCGTGTTTACGCGGCTTATGGTGGCGTTTATGTCTGCACGGCGTTGATTTGGCTGCGCGTTGTGGATGGCGTGAAACTGACTCTTTATGACTGGACGGGGGCGTTGATTGCGCTTTGCGGCATGTTGATCATTGTTGCGGGCTGGGGGCGCGCGTAAGGACATAAATCCATTTTATCAATAAGATACAAGGAAGTGTCAGCTGACAAAAGGTATTCTATTTCATCTTTTGTCAACCATTCACGGCGCAAATATACGCCTTTTTTTGTGATCATTCCGGCTTTTTTCGATCTTCATACTTGTATGGTAGTAGCTCAGTTGCGTAGATTTCATGCATCACGACAAGCGATGCAAGGAATCGAACATGAAGATCGTAAAGGCTGAAGTTTTTGTTACCTGTCCGGGGCGTAATTTCGTCACATTAAAAATCACCACTGAGGACGGTATTACGGGCCTTGGGGATGCCACCCTCAATGGACGTGAGCTTTCCGTGGCCTCTTATTTGCAGGATCACCTTTGTCCGCAGCTTATTGGTCGCGATGCGCACCGTATCGAAGATATCTGGCAGTTTTTCTATAAAGGTGCTTACTGGCGTCGCGGTCCGGTTACGATGTCGGCCATTTCAGCGGTTGATATGGCGCTGTGGGATATTAAAGCCAAAGCTGCCAACATGCCGCTTTACCAGTTACTCGGCGGCGCGTCTCGTGAAGGGGTGATGGTTTATTGCCATACCACCGGTCACAGTATTGATGAAGCTCTGGATGATTATGCTCGTCATCAGGAGCTGGGATTCAAAGCCATCCGCGTGCAGTGCGGAATCCCTGGTATGAAAACCACCTACGGCATGTCGAAAGGTAAAGGTCTGGCTTATGAACCCGCAACTAAAGGACAGTGGCCGGAAGAGCAGCTGTGGTCGACGGAGAAATACCTCGATTTCATGCCGAAATTGTTTGACGCGGTACGTAACAAGTTTGGTTTTAATGAACATTTGCTGCATGACATGCACCATCGCTTAACGCCTATTGAAGCGGCGCGCTTTGGTAAAAGCATTGAAGATTATCGCATGTTCTGGATGGAAGACCCGACGCCTGCGGAAAACCAGGAATGCTTCCGTCTCATTCGCCAACATACCGTCACACCCATCGCGGTGGGTGAAGTCTTCAACAGCATCTGGGACTGCAAGCAACTGATTGAAGAGCAACTTATCGATTATATCCGCACTACGCTGACCCACGCGGGTGGCATTACCGGTATGCGCCGGATTGCCGATTTTGCTTCGCTGTATCAGGTACGTACTGGCTCACACGGTCCTTCCGATTTGTCACCAGTCTGCATGGCTGCGGCGCTGCACTTTGATCTGTGGGTCCCCAATTTCGGTGTCCAGGAATACATGGGTTATTCCGAACAAATGCTCGAAGTCTTCCCGCACAACTGGACTTTCGATAACGGCTATATGCATCCGGGAGACAAACCGGGTCTTGGCATCGAATTCGATGAAAAGCTGGCGGCGAAATATCCCTATGAACCTGCTTATCTGCCAGTCGCACGTCTGGAAGATGGCACGCTGTGGAACTGGTAAGGAGTAAGATAATGAAAAGCATTTTAATTGAAAAACCGAATCAACTGGCAATTATCGAACGCGAAATACCTACCCCGTCAGCGGGTGAAGTACGAGTAAAAGTGAAACTTGCCGGAATTTGTGGTTCAGATAGCCATATTTATCGTGGGCATAATCCTTTTGCGAAATATCCGCGCGTCATTGGACATGAATTTTTTGGCGTCATTGATGCAGTGGGTGAAGGCGTGGAAAGCGCCAGAGTCGGTGAACGCGTTGCTGTCGATCCGGTGGTCAGCTGTGGGCATTGCTATCCGTGCTCTATAGGTAAGCCGAACGTTTGTACAACACTCGCTGTATTAGGTGTGCACGCTGACGGTGGTTTCAGTGAATATGCCGTGGTTCCGGCAAAAAATGCGTGGAAAATTCCTGAAGCAGTGGCCGATCAATATGCGGTGATGATCGAACCTTTTACCATTGCGGCTAACGTTACCGGTCATGGTCAACCGACTGAAAATGATACCGTTCTGGTTTACGGTGCCGGTCCAATCGGCCTGACGATTGTTCAGGTATTAAAAGGCGTCTATAACGTTAAAAATGTGATTGTTGCCGATCGCATTGATGAACGACTGGAAAAAGCGAAAGAGAGCGGGGCAGACTGGGCGATTGATAACAGCCAGACACCGCTTGGCGAGATTTTCGCTGAAAAAGGCATAAAGCCGACATTAATTATCGATGCGGCTTGCCATCCTTCAATCCTGAAAGAAGCCGTAACGCTGGCTTCTCCGGCGGCACGTATTGTATTGATGGGCTTCTCCAGTGAACCGTCTGAAGTGATTCAGCAAGGAATTACCGGAAAAGAACTCTCTATTTTCTCTTCACGCTTAAATGCAAATAAATTTCCGGTCGTTATCGACTGGTTAAGTAAAGGGTTAATTAAACCAGAAAAATTAATTACCCATACGTTTGATTTCCAGCATGTTGCTGATGCCATTAGTTTATTTGAACAGGATCAAAAACATTGCTGCAAAGTCTTACTCACTTTTTCTGAATAATACCAATAACGGCGAGTAAGTAGTACGCATCTTACCTCTTTTTTAGAGATAACCATTATGACAATAGAAAAACACGAAAGAAGCACTAAGGATTTGGTGAAAGCAGCAGTATCGGGATGGCTGGGCACTGCGCTTGAATTTATGGATTTCAAGAGTCATACGTGTCAACTATTTGATAAATATTAAATTAATTTTTCATTGCTTCGTTATGGGGCATGGTTGGGGCAAACTCGCTTAACTGTGTATTTAACAAAGCTACCTGTGCATTATTGTTTTCAGACATCCATTTTCCGTATACCTGAAATACCATTTGCGCATCTGCATGGCCCATCTGGTTTGCTATAAATGCCGGATTAGCACCAGCTGTCAGCGACCAGCAGGCATAAGTATGTCTCGACTGATATGATTTTCGATGGCGGAGTCCGGCACGTTTTATCGCTGCGTCCCACATCTGCCTTATTGAGTCAACGGTAAAATGGTCACCATAATTTTTTACTCTCGCTGACACTTCAGGTTGAAAAACAAAGGTGCATTTATGTTTTTCTGTTCTGCCATACTCTCTGAGGTGAACATCAATGATATGCTCTTTGCTCAGTCTCGTTAATGTCATCTGACTCCGGAGAGCGTCGATTGCTGGCTTAATAAGATGAATGACCCGATTGGTTCCCGCCTGTGTTTTTGGTACCGTGAAACGGTCTTTTGCTAAATTTCTCCTGATCATCATTGTTCCATTTTTCAGATCTATGTCCTCCCATCCAAGTGCACACAGCTCACCAGGGCGAACGCCAGTATAAACAGAAACACACCATAAATTTTTGGCTTGCTGATTTCTGCACGCATCGATAAGACGGATGAATTCCTCCCGCGAAAGAGGATCCGGAATGGTTCTTGATTCCTTTAATGGCGAGATCCCCTTAAACGGGTTATCTGCCAGGTAACCGTTATCAACACCAAACTGGAACACGGCGTTAAGATTTGTCATGTAATTATTTACAGTTACAGCCGATCTCCCTGGTTGTGTAACAATATAGTTACTTTTGGGGATCTGGTATCCAGTCAGTAGCTCTTTACGAACCTCCAGTAATTTTTCTTTATTAATCGATGAGGCAAGATTTTTTTCACCGATTATGCTCAGGATATTTTTGATGACGGCACGGTATGTGTTGAGTGATGTTTTTGCGACTTCAGTTTCTTTCAGTGCCAGAAATTTTTCAGCCAGTTCTTTTATGGTTAAATCTTGTCGAGTCTCACCAAATTTTTCCAGATTGCGTGAGGAGGGAAACTGTTTTGCATAGTCGAAAACACCAGTTTTTATTGCGTAACAAACAGAGGCGCGTAGCTCACCTGCAACGCGCCTGTTTTTTGATGTGTCAGGAACCCCCAGGTTTTCCCTGACTCTTACGCCTTTATAAACAAACCAGATACGTAATTTCCCTCCATGGTTTTCCACGCCTGTCGGATATTTCATTTCAACTTCTCTCATTAGTTAGTGTGGCTTTTAGTCAAGTAAGATGACGTCTTGGTCTTGCTGATGCCTGGCGCTCAATCCAGCGATCAATTTCTTCCAGGTTGTAAAAGCATGGACTGTTATCCCATGGCATACCGTCATGAGCGACATGCTTATATTCCCTTCCTTCCATAAACGATTTTTCCCGGGCCTTTTTTAACGTACCTTTTTTTATTCCTTTCAGCGCAATTAACTGCTCTTCGGATACCCATTTGCCGGGAGAGACAATCATGATTACTTCGCTCATCGATTTCTTTATCTCTTACATCAGACGAGCGCCGGTTGCAGAATACCAGTCACAACCGGCGACAGTTGAACATTAAGAATCAGCCTGACTCGGGATCAGTTTTTGCCAGATAACTGAAACGTATTTTGCCTGGTAACGGGCGTCATCAAGTGCATTATGGCGCTCACCTTCGAATGGAATAGCCGTTCTGGCATCGAAGTCTATGGCTTTCCCCAGCTCAACGATTGTGCGTACATCGCGATCGTTGTAGTAACGCCACGGGCAGGGGATCCCCTGCCGTTCGTATGAACGGCGCAAAATCGTGTTGTCGAAGTTGGCTCCATTTCCCCAAACCTGAACAAAAAATTCACCGGAGTTTTCGTCGATAAATTCCCGCAATTGTAACAGTGCATCATCTAACGGGATTTCATCGGTCATAATGGCCGATTGCGCTTCGCGTGATTGCTTAAGCCACCATTTAATGGTGTCCCGATCAATGACTCCGCCAGCAGTTTCCAGATCGATAGTCTTACTAAATTCCGGTCCCATATCTCCGGTTTGCGGATCGAAAAATATTGCACCTATTGAGATGATCGGGGCATCAGGATTTTTTCCCATGGTTTCAAGGTCGATCATTAGATGGTCACACGTCCTGCTGGTGGATGTGATTTCGTGATGACCGTTCACCTTAATTGAGTGATCTGCCGTCTCGCCAGTTTCATTATCGCTATCGTGATGCTGATTGCCGCCAGCGTTCTCCTTGTGTGGATGTTCAGCGCCTTCCATTTCCTCCGGATCATCTTCCTGAACTTCAACCTGATACTCTTCATCGAATGTTTCTTGGTATGTTGCGTCGCCCATCACCGCGCCACAATCAGGGCAGTTGCCGCCGCCGGTCTGACCGCAGGCGGTGCAGACTTTTTCCACTTCCTGTTGCGCCACTGATTCAGGCTGTTTCGTTTCTGGCTCGTTTTGTAACGCATTTGGGCTGTTTTGTTCCGCTTTTTGGTAGTTCCGTTCCGATTCATGCTGGTTCTGGTTCACAGAATCGCGGGTCTGGATCCCCTTAACCCATTTCGGATCATTCGGGTCACTAATCCCTTCAACAAATTCACCACGTGATGCAGCAAGCAACTTATCGGCGTCAGGCTGGCTGATATTGGCTGCCTGCATAATTTTGTTTACTTCGTCAGCGGTAACTTTTATCGGCTCTGGTTGTTCTGAATCTTCAGCGGTATCTACATTTTGCGGTAAGCCCGTGTATGTGCCATTTTTTCGGGCAAAATATTCTTCTTTTGTGATTTCAGTGGCGCCAGCAGCCAGTGCCTTATCCAGACCAGAAAGTTTGTTTGCGCGACCGTATTTTTCTCCGTCCTTATCTGCGAAGAGGAAATAGAACGGCCCCTCACGCTCTACAGATGGTTCAGCTTCCGGTGCGGTTTCATTTTTTGGGATATCAGATACCTCAGTTTCCACTGCATCAGTTTGTGTTTCTGATGACTTGAGAACATCAACAGTGCCCAGGTCTGTTTCTTCATTCTCAAACACGCCCTTTGTCGTCAGGTATTCGCAGATATATTTGTTCAGTGCTACGGGATCTTTGTGAATGTCGATCGGACGCTCACGGACAAGGCCAAAAATAGTTTGGCGGTCGTAGCGAAGGGCATCAGGCTGTTTGCGTATTGATGCCGAGATACGCTTCCAGTCTTCGCGGTCGTTGTCGATAACTTCATTTTTTGCCCAGCGATGGATGCTGCCGTCAATGTTTCCGGCATCCACATCACCAGGCCAGAGAGCGTAGGCCAGTTCGTCATCCAGTGTTTTCCATGTCTGCTTGTATTCGCGATGAATGGCAGCAATGACCGGGCTGATTTTTCCTGTTGAATTTTCAGTGTACTGTTGATTGGCTCTGGCGCGGGCGAGATCAACAACAGACGTGTATTTTCCGGTTTCCTTGCGTTCACCTTCGCGACGTTTTTTCCAGATGCGCATCTCTGTCTGAATTTCGGGCCATTTGGCACCAGGCTTACATTTATGCTTAACCCACCCGATGGCATGCAGCTTAAGCTCCGGATACATGGCGTTAACTTCTGGCATTTTCATCAACGCTTCAACGATATGTCCGTCGAATGTTGCCATGTCTTCCTGCAACAATTCCTGCGCGCTAATCACCATATCAACGGTGATGTTTTCACATGTGTCGAACTTAACCATGACAGCGTTCTGTGCTTCAGGGGCCAGCTTGTCAAAAGTGACGTTCATCGGATCTGATTCAGTCTCAACAGGGACAAAGGAAGCAGACTCCTCATCCCAGCGGTTTTCCTGCATATATTCAGCATCCCAGGAATTGAGGGCAGGGCGGGGTATACCGGGTTTATCCTCGCAAACAAGAAATTTATAAGCGCAGTCCTGAGCAGCCGGATAATGTTCCAGGAATTGCCAGTGAAATTTTGCTCGAGCACGGCGTTCGTCGCCAGCTTCAATGGCTGTGGCTACAGCCACAGCGCCTTCTTCCCTTGTTGCCAGTTCGTCAGGAATAGCGGCGCAAATAAAGACTTTACTCATTTTGTTTTAACCTCATGACAGATTTAAGGATGAACAAATCCCTGCCATTGCTGGCATATAAGAATGAAACCGGATATTTATTACGGAACTGTTTTAAAGACCTGCCGGGATTTCGATATTATCCTGGTGAATAACTTTATCGACCGGGTAACAGTTACCGGGAATTTTCTGTTCGGTTGCTGCAGTCATACACTCCTGCATTGTCCTGTGAACACTGACTGCAATATCAACTGGCACTCCGGAAACAAGAAAAACTGTCAGAACAAGCGCAAATGCTGAATTCATTGTGCACATCCTTTTGGCATCAGACGTAAACGAGCCAGCATTGAAACAATGCATATTTTATTTAATAGCTCCCGTTCTTGTTTTCTCTTGTTAATGGCATCTTCAGTAAATACAGGGTTACTGATAGTGACACCAATTTCAAAACAACCTTCAGACGTATTAACGTTTGGTAATAACGTTTTCATTATCGCGCCCTCAACAATGAGTTTTGTGATGCGGTGCCTGGTGCCTCCAGGTGACGTTAACCAGTTAACAATTAACGCCGGATACAGAGAATCCACCCATAACACTGTTTTTGGTTTTAACTGTTCCGCGTGCGCTCAGCCGCATTCACCACATCACAAAATTCACTTTAAAAAGGGCGGCAGAGCAGTCACGGAGTAAAACTGATACCGCCAAACGTCACCAGAAAATTGATAACAGAGGGCGTTGCAGCGGGGTTGTCACTTAAGCGTATGGTCAACCTGACAACCCGGTGTCCTCAACGGGGAAGGAATAACCCCGCCATACTTACCGCCGCGCCATTTCGCGGGTTGCCACAACCGGAAGCGCACGGTCGACGAAAATTTAACGACAGGCTATCTATGAACCAGCTACCTCGCCGTGCGCTTTCGCGTTATGGTCTGACTTTTCAGGGAAATATCCTTTCAGTAAACTGTCAGTGCCGGATGTTCACCCGTGTCCGGCGCACGCACTCCACCTCACCCGTGGAGAACTCCTTAATTACCAACCTTAGCTTCGTTGGTTAGCTATTAACGCGGGTATGTAATCATTCTGGCAATGCTTAATGCCGCTGCTTTTTCCAGATTGGTGATATCCTGCTCCAGAGCGGACAGATTTTCAGCCTGCTTAGCCCTGGCTTCATTGGCCCATTTCAGATCCTGCGCTGCATTAATTTTCAGGCGCATCCACTCATAAAGTTCATCATCGGTATAGTCTGGCGCGATGATGACGGGTTCTCGTTTCTGCATACTGATTCCTCGCGGTGCTGTTTCGCTTATCAGCCGTTAGATTTTGCCGAACTGGAAAGCGCCTGTTTAAATTCGCTGAAGCTGAGAGCTTCTTCGCCTTCGGCAAGGCCTTCGAAGTATTCTTCGTAAGCCTTTTCCATGATTGTGTCGAAATCCATATCACCCACCTGAATTTCTTTCCAGCCAGCGACGCGCTCCAGATTCGGTTTTAAACGTTTTGCTTTTGGTATACGTCATTGCGGTGAACGTGCCGTCCTGGTTTGGAAACACGCCGTACACCAGAGATTCGTTGTTGCCAAGATCGATAGTATCCATGCTGACCTCATTTCCCCTTAACGCCGGGGTAGCGGAACTGTTTGCTGAGAACACCGTGCGGTGTCTTGATGGAAAATAATTTAGAATAACCTAACATGAGAGGCAAGTGTTTTTTGTTAGATTGATCTAACAAAAAGGGTGGGCGCAACTAATCACTTGAAAAGAATGTTATTTTATTGATTTATTTTTACGCGCTTTAAGCATTTCTTCGAAGAGTTTGTTGAAGTTTTCTACTCTTGCGCGCATTTCAGACAGCAAGGCTTCCTGCTCGGAAGATGGAAGAGCATCGAATAATTCGATCAATTCTTTGTGGTTGGGAGTTAGCTCTGTTTCCACATGAAGTTCTTGTGCAGGCACTGGTGCCTTGTCTTCGTCACCAAACATTAGCCATGTAGGTGAGCACTTCAGAGCATCCGCTAAAGCAAACAATCGTTTTCCGACTGGCTGGGTTTCGTCTCTTTCCCATTGTGAAATTGTGACGTGAGCAACTCCAGCGAGGCGCGCGGCTTCTCGTTGTGTTAAGCGTAATTCTTTTCGTCGCGCCAGAACTCGCTGGCCCAGGGTTCTTGTATCCATAGTTAGGTAATTCTAATTTTTCTTGACTTAGGTATCCCGCGCACAATAATGTTAGAAAAGTCTAACAAGAGGGGGATTTGATGCTTAAAGTTGACGCAATTACTTTTTTTGGCAGCAAAACAAAGCTTGCCAATGCCGCAGGAGTGAGGCTGGCAAGTGTTGCTGCTTGGGGGATACTGGTTCCTGAAGGTCGCGCGATGCGTCTACAGGAGGCATCTGGCGGGGAGCTTCAGTATGATCCCAAAGTTTATGATGAATATCGTAAGACGAAGCGGGCGGGGCGGTTGAACAATGAAAATCACTCCTGAACAGGCTCGTGAGGCTCTGGATGCCTGGATATGTCGACCAGGAATGACACAGGAGCAGGCGACGATATTAATCACTGAAGCATTCTGGGCTTTGAAAGAGCGCCCGAACATCGATGTTCAGCGTGTCACAGATGAAGGTGGCGCGGTTGATCAGCGAGCGCTTGGTGTTAATCGAGTGAAGATATTCGAACGCTGGAAGGCTATCGACACCAGGGATAAGCGTGAAAAGTTCACGGCGCTAGTGCCTGCGATTATGGAGGCTATCCGGATTAGTGATTTCAGGTTGTATCGTGAAATTACTGACGGAAAAAGCATCACGTGCATGATCGCCGGGTTAAACAAAGAATATGGCGATGTGGTGGAGTCCGGACTGCTTTTTGCTGATCCTGCCGTAGTGGATCGTGAAACTGACGAACTTATAGAAAAAGCAATTGCTTTCAAGCTTGCGTATCGACAGCAATACCAACAAAAAGCTGGATGGAATTATGAGCCTTCTTTTTGCTGAACGCCCACTGGTTATAAACACGCAGCTGGCAATGAAAATTGGCTTAAACGAAGCCATTGTTTTGCAACAACTGCACTACTGGTTGAGAGATACCAACTCCGGCATGGAATGTGATGGTGTTCGCTGGATTTATAACACAACGGAACAATGGCTGGAACAGTTCCCATTCTGGTCAGAGTCAACGTTAAAGCGCGCGTTTGCAAGTCTGAAAACGCTGGGGCTTTTGCGTTGTGAAAAGCTCAATAAATCAAAGCGCGATATGACCAATTTCTACACGATCAACTATGGGAGCGAGCTTTTAGATGGTGGCAAATTGAGCGAATCCATCGGTTCAAAATGCGCCGCTCCATCAGGTCAAAATGACACGATGGAAGAGGTCAAAATGAAACGCTCCATTGATTCAAAACGACCCAATGTCATCGGGTCAAAATGGCCTGATGATCTTACAGAGAATACAACAGAGATTACTACAGAGAATAAAAACACTTTTCGTCCGGAAGCTTCGCAACCGGACCCGCAGACGACTGAACAGGATTTTTTAACCCGGAACTCCGACGCGGTTGTGTTTAGTGCGAAAAAACGCCAGTGGGGTAGCAGGGAGGATTTGGCGTGTGCGCAGTGGATCTGGGGGCGGATCGTGGGTCTCTACGAACAGGCAGCCAGTGATGATGGCGAGATCATGCGACCAAAAGAGCCTAACTGGACTGCCTGGGCCAATGACGTGCGCACAATGCGGATGCTGGATGGCAGAAGCCACAGACAAATTTGCGAAATGTTTGGTCGGGTTCAGCGAGATCCATTCTGGGTAAAAAACATCATGAGCCCGTCAAAGCTCCGCGAAAAATGGGACGAACTGGTCATCCGCCTGGGACGTTCACCTGTACAGCGTTGTGTTAATCATATTTCTGAACCGGATACAGAAATTCCGCCTGGTTTCAGAGGATAAGTGTTGATTTCAGGTCATGAGGTAATTTTAAGGGGGACTTGTGGCAAAAGTTTTTACACAAGAAGAGCGGGAAAAAATTAAATGGCAGGTGGTGGAACTCGTGCACCAGAGCGGCCGTGAGACGTTACGGCAACTGGAAGCTAAAACAGGTGCGACTAGATATCTGATGAGCGTTCTTGCCAGAGAGCTGGTAGCCAGTGGCGATGTATACAACTCCGGCTACGGGTTATTCCCCTCTGAACAGGCGCGTAAGGACTGGCAAAACGCCCGCAAAAAACTCTCGAGGGCAAAGGTGAAGAAACCTGCTGTGGTTGATCCGGACCTTATCTGGTCATCACCTGACGGAGAAATACGTCGCTACGACAGTCGCCTAAACATAATCTGTCGCGAGTGCCGGAAGAGCGAAGTTATGCAGCGCATACTGGCTTTCTATCAGGGTAATTTTCAGGACGTGGCGCAGTGAGTGCACCGGCAACCATTCTTGATGTGTGCTGTGGCAGCCGCATGTTCTGGTTCGATAAGTCTGACGAACGGGCGATATTTAGCGATATCAGAAAAGAAGGATACACATTACGCAATGGGAGACGCTTGATTATCAGCCCTGACATTATCGCAGATTTTCGTGCATTATCATTTGCAGACGCATCTTTTTCGATGGTTGTATTAGACCCTCCGCATCTTGAGCGTGTTGGTGATAACGCCTGGATGGGAAAGAAATATGGACGGCTGAATAAAGATGCCTGGCGTGATGATTTGCGACAGAGATTTAAAGAAGCTTTTCGGGTGTTGAGGCCGCACGGCGTTCTGATTTTTTAATGGAATGAAACGCAAATACCGGTAAGCCAGATTCTGGCACTGACAGATAGAAAGCCTGTTATCTGTCAACGAACAGGGAAAAAACGATAAAACCCACTGGATTATTTTTATGAAAGAGGCATCCAGTGAGTAGATTCGTAAGGTTACAGATACGTATATCTGAATAATTAAATTCAGTTCTGTAAATAAAACTTAATCCTTAACCGGATGGATTTCTGCACCCTCAGAACATCAGGAGGCCGCCCGAAAGGGCGGTAGTGAAATGCGAAAGTTCAAAATTATTATTGAAACGGGAATAGCTGGTGGAGATTTTGAGGATGTATTCGAAGTGGACGATGACGCAACACCTGATGAAATTCATGACGGAGCATAAGAAATTTTCTTTAACTACTGCAATTACTCATACCACGAAATAAAAGACGATGAGGAAGAACAAAGTGGCTGATTTTTGTTCAGCTAAATATAACATCAGTTTTGAAGAGCGGGATGAACTATTAATGGACTATGGTGAGTTACGCGGTGGAAGTGCTGCTGATGTCGAATCCTAGCGTGATGACTATGAAGCGGGAAAAACTCCGGTCGAAGCATATTGTGATGAGTGGGGCGATGAATGAGCGAGATTAATTATCAGGAAGGGCATGAAACGGCGGGGCAAGCAAAACCAGTGACATGGCGATATCGCTACGTGAAAAAAGGCGTTACGGACTTTCAGGGGAAGTAGTGGTCTGGTGACTGGAAATATGTACCGAAAAAAGAGGATTGTAACGACAGGCCGAACTATCAAATTCAGGCCTTATTCACTGCCTCACCAGTCCCGGTTACATCAGAAGAATTGGTTAAAGCTGTGCACTTTTATGAACAACTAAAACGCGAAAATCCACCAACATCCGGCAACTAGATTAATGGGTTAACTATGTCGGTTAAACGACCAGCCAACTGAAAAAGCGGAAACCTGATTACAGGTTGCCAGATAAGGCAATGAGCTACCTGGCGCGGAACGGACTGATAAGTATGGGGAATGTTTTACGATGAACCTTTAGACTAAAGAGTTTGTAACGCTATGTAAGTGATTTTTTCTGGTTTAGATATTTATATGTCCGGCCAAATTGAGGTGTGTTTAAATGTAATTGCACATTGATTGTAGGAGGAATAATGAAAAACGCATTGCAGTTTTTGTTTGTTGCGTTCTGGTTGTTCGCATCATGTATGCCCATCATCTTCACAGCAAGGTATATGGAAAAAGTTGATGTTTTGATATTAATATTTGGATATATAAATGCCCTTTTTTTAGGGGTGTTCATGGCGGTCATGTGCATTGAATACTGGCGGTAAATACAGCGAACTCCATTGGTTTAGTTGGATATTTACTGTGCTGGACAAAAACGGTTTGCGGGGAAATCTTAGTTAAGTAGAATGACTGCGGGTGCTTGAGGCTATCTGCCTCGGGCACGAACACCAACGGCAGGTAGAGAAAAGCCCCAGTTAACATTACGCGTCCTGCAAGACGCTTAACATTAATCTGAGGCCAATTTCATGCCAGACACATGTAGGTTAGCCTCTTACGTGCCGAAAGGCAAGGAGAAGCAGGCTATTGTTAACACCAAGCTGTAATGTCCCCTTTGAACCATTCTAAAATGTCCCCAGACAATTCTCTGGGGGATTTTTCATGACCAAAGAAACTGTTACGATGAGTCATAAGGAACTCCACCGACTTCAGATTATTCAGGAGTCAATTAATCGACATATTACTCAGGAACAAGCTGCGGCACGCATTGGCATTTCTATTCGGCAGGTTAAACGTCTGGTGCAACGGTATAGAAATGAAGGGCCTTCTGGTCTGGTTTCCCACCGACGTGGAAAGCGTCCTAATAATTCCTTTTCTACTGAATTCAGAGCAACAGTAATTTCACTCCTCAAAGGCCGTTACGCTGATTTTGGACCTACGTTTGCGTGCGAAAAATTGCGCGAGATACACGGTTTATCTTTATCCGTTGAAACTCTCAGAAAGTGGATGATAGAAGAGGGGGGTATGGCGTGAACGCCGTCGTAAAATTGCCCGTATATATCAACGCCGCATGCGACGACCATCTTACGGTGAACTGATCCAGATTGATGGCTCACCTCATGACTGGTTTGAAAATCGAGGCCCCAGATGTACACTGATCGTTTTCATTGATGATGCCACCAGTGCGTTGATGGCGTTGCGTTTTGTGCCTGCTGAAACAACCCGGGCTTACATGGAAACCCTCCGGGGTTACCTTAATGATCATGGCGTACCGCTCGCTCTCTACTCTGATAGACACAGTATATTCAGGGTAAATAACCCAGAGCGGGAAGGTGAGCTGACCCAGTTCACTCGTGCGATAAAGACACTGGGCATCGAGCCAATCCATGCCAACAGCCCGCAGGCAAAAGGGCGGGTAGAGCGCGCCAATCAGACACTACAGGACAGGCTGGTCAAAGAAATGCGGCTTCAGAATATCAGTGATATTGAAACAGCAAATGCATGGTTGCCGACCTTTATTGAAGCCTATAACAACCGGTTCGCTACGTCGCCTCGTACTACTGATAATGCTCATCTTGATGTGCACCATTCTGAAGAGGAACTGGGTTATATCTTCAGCCTACAGGCGAAGCGCGTTCTGTCTAAAAATCTCACTTTCCAGTACAAAAGCAGTGCGTTTCAGGTACGCAGTGAGGGCCGGGGATATCGACTTAGGCATTCGGTTGTTACTGTATGCGAGAACTTTGACGGTGAAATTAACGTTCTGTATGACGGGAAAGCGCTGGGCTGGGAAAAGTATGTTGATGGCCCGGAGCCTATACCACTGGATGATGAAAAGAGTGTCCATGAACGAGTGGATAATGCCCGTATTGATTTACGCTCAAAATACTATGTTAAACCTAAAGCTGACCATCCCTGGCTTACGCGCCGAACGCAAAGTCATCAGCAAGTTAAGCCCCCGAAGTTACCTAAAAAGAAGCCTGATCCCGATAAAAAAGATTGAAACCAAGATCGATTCGGTTGAGTGCATATCCATTCATAGGGTAGATTCTTAAGTCGCGTTTCTGGTGTTCATTTTCGGGTGGTTTGTTACTTGTTTTACCGGGGATATGCCAGAAACGCGCTGAGTCAGTCTGGGCGGTGCGCGTAATGAGGCGTTATGGTAAATAGCCTATGCTAATGTCCGCTAAGAGCAAGAAGCGGAAGTTGGCAGTTTTGTGGACTGTCCCCACAAAAGTGACTACAGAAATAGTTGCAATTCATAATTGATCATGGGTTGTCAGTTAAACTCGTGGCGATTTAAATAGACTAATTGGGAGTGCGTCCATTACTTATATCTTGTAATGTTAACTATCAGAAATGATACAAAGATAATATGTCTTTAAAGAAAAGGCTGATGGCGAAAAGTGGCCCGATGAGGGCCACAATACGGCTGTCACTTAGACGTAAATATCAATGGTGCCAGCGGTATTTGTATCGTCTTTTTTCTCTTCTTTTTTATCAGGCTGAACTGTCGCGTCTTTATTCTTTTTCTCTGCCTGCTGCCTTAACAACTGCTCCAGTTGAGCCCTGAGGCTTTCAATTTGCTTCTGTACCAATGCAGCCATTTCTTTTTTCTGCTGTGTCGTCATCCCCTCTTCCGATGAGATTTTCCCAAGCTTTTCAGTCAGCACCTGAATTTGTCTTGTGATTTTGGCTATTTCTGATGTTCCTTCCGGGGCGGAGTTGTTTGAAATAACGGTTGAGGTATTTCCCTGAATTGTGACAGACATAGATTTCTCCTTTTAAAAAAGCACTATCGGCATGCACAAAAAAATCTTTAATCGTATTTCTTGTGTCATTAATTGTTTGATGTTCAGATTGTTTTCCTCGCGGGCTGGCGCGCCTCAGAAAGTAAAGCTTGTTGACAGGGGTAAACGTTCGGCAATAATTTTCTGCCGCATGCGGGTGTTGCATAAAACGTGCTACGTTCCTTTATCGACAGGTCAGGTCACCGCTCACCCGCCGACGAGAAAGCAACACTGACATGCTAAAGCAAAAAATAGATGAATAAGTTGAGTTGTGCATATGTAGCCTGACCGTCACAAAGTATATGGTGTCTGTACCAGTAAGATGATGGCCGGACTCTTTAAAAACGAGCTGACCTGCACAATACAGGATGGACTTAGCAATGGCTGCTCCTGGCACAAAGCGGACAGTGATCACCGTTCTTACGACTACTTTCTGACTTCCTTCGTGACTTGCCCTAAGCATGTTGTAGTGCGATACTTGTAATGACATTTGTAATTACAAGAGGTGTAAGACATGGGTAGCATTAACCTGCGTATTGACGATGAACTTAAAGCGCGTTCTTACGCCGCGCTTGAAAAAATGGGTGTAACTCCTTCTGAAGCGCTTCGTCTCATGCTCGAGTATATCGCTGACAATGAACGCTTGCCGTTCAAACAGACACTCCTGAGTGATGAAGATGCTGAACTTGTGGAGATAGTGAAAGAACGGCTTCGTAATCCTAAGCCAGTACGTGTGACGCTGGATGAACTCTGATGGCGTATTTTCTGGATTTTGACGAGCGGGCACTAAAGGAATGGCGAAAGCTGGGCTCGACGGTACGTGAACAGTTGAAAAAGAAGCTGGTTGAAGTACTTGAGTCACCCCGGATTGAAGCAAACAAGCTCCGTGGTATGCCTGATTGTTACAAGATTAAGCTCCGGTCTTCAGGCTATCGCCTTGTATACCAGGTTATAGACGAGAAAGTTGTCGTTTTCGTGATTTCTGTTGGGAAAAGAGAACGCTCGGAAGTATATAGCGAGGCGGTCAAACGCATTCTCTGAACCAAAGCATGACATCTCTGTTTCGCACCGAAGGTGACACTTCTGCTTTGCGTTGACAGGAGAAGCAGGCTATGAAGCAGCAAAAGGCGATGTTAATCGCCCTGATCGTCATCTGTTTAACCGTCATAGTGACGGCACTGGTAACGAGGAAAGACCTCTGCGAGGTACGAATCCGAACCGGCCAGACGGAGGTCGCTGTCTTCACAGCTTACGAACCTGAGGAGTAAGAGACCCGGCGGGGGAGAAATCCCTCGCCACCTCTGATGTGGCAGGCATCCTCAACGCACCCGCACTTAACCCGCTTCGGCGGGTTTTTGTTTTTATTTTCAACGCGTTTGAAGTTCTGGACGGTGCCGGAATAGAATCAAAAATACTTAAGTAGCGCGCAGGGATAAGAGGGATGGTCCCTTAAAGGGGAGAGCTAATTATCCGGAAGGATTCTGATGATGAACATCGAAGAACTGCGTAAAATTTTTTGTGAAGATGGCCTCTATGCTGTGTGCGTTGAAAATGGAAATCTTGTTAGTCATTACCGCATTATGTGTTTGCGAAAGAATGGGGCTGCGTTAATTAATTTTGTGGATGCTCGGGTCACGGACGGATTTATCTTGCGCGAAGGTGAGTTTGTCACTTCATTACAGGCATTGAAAGAGATCGGAATAAAAGCTGGCTTTTCTGCTTTTTCAGGAGAATAAACTCATCTACAATCTTGCGCGGGGCTGAACTCCCGCTGAGTAACACCGTGCCACCGGAGAAAACCGATGGCACGCAACGCAAAATATTACAATTCTGATAATTCGCCCGTTCTTGCCTGCACGCACGGGCGGTATTCTCACGCATTCAAGTCTGAATGGTTCCAGCACCCTCCATGCACTGCAGAACAGGCCGAATGGCTGATTCATTCTTACCGCAGGCGCGGGTTCGAGGTTAAGAAAGCTCTCAGTCTCGACTATCGGCACTGGATAATCTCTGTCAGGCTGCCTTATTCCGAACGCCCACCACGTGCGTCCCGCACTTTCCAGCAACGGATCTGGAGGTAACGTGCGGGTATTACTTAGACCTGTTCTGGTGCCTGAGCTTGGGCTGGTGGTCCTTAAGCCGGGCCGTGAATCCATACAGATATTTCATAATCCTCGAGTGCTGGTGGAACCGGAACCAAAAAGCATGCGTAATCTGCCATCCGGAGTCGTTCCTGCCGTTCGCCAGCCGCTGGCGGAAGACAAAACATTGCTGCCGTTTTTTAGTAACGAACGGGTGATTCGTGCTGCTGGCGGCGTTGGCGCATTGTCCGACTGGCTATTACGTCATGTTACATCCTGCCAGTGGCCTAATGGCGATTACCATCACACTGAAACAGTCATTCACCGTTATGGTACCGGCGCAATGGTGTTGTGCTGGCACTGCGACAACCAACTGCGTGACCAGACATCGGAATCACTGGAGCTGCTTGCTCAACAAAATCTGACAGCATGGGTGATTGACGTCATCCGTCACGCAATAAGCGGTACGCAGGAGCGGGAATTATCTTTGGCTGAATTATCCTGGTGGGCGGTCTGCAATCAGGTGGTGGATGCACTACCTGAGGCTGTATCGCGTCGTTCGCTGGGATTACCAGCGGAAAAAATCTGCTCGGTGTACCGCGAAAGCGACATCGTACCGGGAGAGCAGACCGCCACCAGCATATTGAAACAACGCACAAAAAATCTTGCACCGTTGCCTTACGCCCACCAGCAACAAAAATCACCACAGGAAAAGACGGTGGTAAGCATCACCGTTGATCCAGAGTCTCCGGAATCTTTCATGAAGCTGCCTAAACGTCGCCGCTGGGTTAAGGAGAAATACACACGTTGGGTTAAGACACAGCCGTGTGCTTGCTGCGGTATGCCAGCCGACGATCCGCATCATCTGATTGGTCACGGGCAGGGCGGAATGGGAACAAAAGCACATGATCTCTTTGTGTTGCCTTTGTGCAGAAAGCATCACAACGAGCTGCATACGGATACAGTGGCATTTGAAGATAAGTATGGCTCCCAACTGGAGCTGATATTTCGTTTTATCGATCGCGCGCTGGCAATTGGCGTACTGGCGTAAGTGGAGAACGAGCATGAACCTTGAAGCCTTACCAAAATATTACTCCCCAAAATCTCCAAAATTGAGCGATGACGCTCCAGCGACAGGCACCGGTTGTTTAACAATTACGGATGTAATGGCAGCGCAGGGGATGGTGCAGTCGAAAGCACCACTTGGGTTGGCCTTATTTCTGGCAAAAGTTGGTGTTCAGGACCCTCAGTTTGCGATTGAAGGCCTGCTAAATTACGCGATGGCACTGGATAACCCGACATTGAACAAATTGAGTGAAGAAATCCGGTTACAGATTATTCCTTACCTCGTGAGTTTTGCCTTTGCTGATTACTCCAGGTCTGCGGCAAGTAAGGCTCGCTGTGAGCATTGTTCAGGTACGGGATTTTATAATGTATTGCGCGAAGTGGTGAAACACTACAGACGCGGGGAATCTGTAATCAAGGAAGAATGGGTGAAGGAACTATGTCAGCATTGCCATGGTAAGGGCGAAGCCAGCACAGCGTGCAGAGGGTGTAAGGGTAAAGGGATTGTTCTGGATGAAAAAAGAACCCGGTTTCATGGCGTACCGGTATATAAGATTTGTGGGCGTTGTAATGGAAACCGGTTTAGTCGTTTACCGACCACGCTGGCACGACGTCATGTCCAGAAGCTGGTACCAGACCTGACCGATTATCAGTGGTATAAGGGGTATGCGGACGTCATTGGTAAACTGGTAACAAAGTGCTGGCAGGAAGAAGCATACGCGGAAGCGCAATTGAGGAAGGTGACGAGATAAATGATTTTTGCTGAAGATGGCGACATGATGTTTGCATTTTTCAAAAAATATGGATAAAATTTTTTCAACGATGGGCTTTGTATACCCGACGTTAAGAAAAAGTAGAAAACCCGCTGATGAGCGGGTTTTGTGCTTTAAATGGGGCAATGGTAATGTTGAATCTCATCCCGGGACTCATGTCTGTTAACTTATTATTTAGCTGGTGACTTGGTTATTTGCCTGATGTTTAAAATGTTTTCTTCCAGTACAATGTCCCTAAACACAATGAGTCTGCTTATTATATTATTAGCAGAGCTATTACGGCCAAAGTACAGCATAAGCTTTTAAAGCCAATCAACCAGTCATCAAGACAGACGGGGTTATTCATAAAAACTCTCCATGTGTGATCCGATGGGGCCTGAAATTAAAGCTTTAATATAGCTCATGAAAGGTAAACATTGGCAGCTGAAGGGCCACGCAGACCATTTATCCGGCAAAATTCCACGCGTAATCCGGTGGTAATTTCTTCTGCATCGCGGAGATTGAGCGCTGAGACATGAAGCTGGACATCGATACGACCATCGGATGGGGTGATAAGACCCTTGCCGCTTTTGCCGTCAAAGGTTTTGACAATTCCTGTCATTTTACGGGACAAAAAAATTCCTTAATACTGATAACTTGGCGCACTATACACACGTTCCTGAAGAAAGCTATAGTTTTTTGATGGGGTTGAAGATGGCTGGATGTCTAAAATAAACATTGCTTCATATGTTCAACTATGCGTTAATGATTGCGTCGGTTTGAAGAACAGACGATATACGAAGTAGTTTACTAAAGCAGTTCTCATTTCAGGTGTTATTCACTTATTCCTTCTTTGAGTCTCTCCAATTAAGTACGAAGTCGTTTCTGTTATGCAAACCATTTATGCCGAAAGGCTCAAGTTAAGGAATGTAGAATGTCAAATAAAATGACTGGTTTAGTAAAATGGTTTAACGCTGATAAAGGTTTCGGCTTTATTTCTCCTGTTGATGGTAGTAAAGATGTGTTTGTGCATTTTTCTGCGATTCAGAATGATAATTATCGAACCTTATTTGAAGGTCAAAAGGTTACCTTCTCTATAGAGAGTGGTGCTAAAGGTCCTGCAGCAGCAAATGTCATCATTACTGATTAAAATTCATCGCTCGTCTGTATACGATAACGAAGAAGGCTGATGCCTGAGTAGAGATACGGACAGAGTAGTGAATATTGGATCTCTTTAATAAAAAGTAAGGAGGTCCAATACATGAAACAATGGCTAGCATATTTGGCAAAATCTTAATCAGGAAAAGTATGCTAACCATTGTGGTGAAGTGCAGGTTTGCTGCATGAATAGTTTTACAGCAGAAGCTAACTGCTGGCATGGCAAAACAAAGTGCGTAAGTGGATGACTCCCACAAAAAGCACCACAATCTCAAACCCGCTCAGGCGGGTTTTTTATTATCTGCTTTAAATATATTATTAAAATATAAAAAATACTTGTTACTAATAAAATCAATCAGGCTACAGCTTTAAGATTTGTCTGGAATACTTTGTTGCAATGAGGGCAGATCAAAAGGGCACCTTTTTGTACTCTTGAAAAACTGTGTTCTGACTCTTGGGTGCAGTTTGGGCAGGAACATTTAACGAGATAATTACGGCGTGATTTTGAGTTTTTACGTTCTGACATAGGCTTTTCCTGTATAAATGGCCGTATACAGTACACTAAATATGAAAACATTTCTCGTATTATTATTTTATATATGACTTTCTTTCAAAATAATTACCCACATTTTTAATGTGTATGTTTTTTTAGCGCCGTTGAGAACAACGTGTGCTGTCAAAACTACCCCGTAGACTCCGATCTTTTCAAACATATTGCACCATCCGTGTACATCGGGGTGAGGATATGAAATCAATGGATAAGTTAACAACAGGTGTTGCCTATGGCACATCGGCGGGTAATGCTGGTTTCTGGGCATTGCAGTTACTCGATAAAGTAACTCCGTCACAGTGGGCTGCAATCGGTGTGCTGGGTAGCCTGGTTTTTGGCCTGCTGACGTATCTGACAAATCTTTATTTCAAGATTAAAGAAGACAGGCGTAAGGCTGCGAGAGGAGAGTAATCCAATGACTCAAGACTATGAACTGGTTGTGAAAGGAGTCCGTAATTTTGAGAATAAAGTTACGGTAACTGTAGCCTTACAGGACAAAGAACGCTTTGACGGTGAAATTTTTGACCTGGATGTCGCCATGGACCGTGTTGAAGGAGCTGCGCTGGAGTTTTATGAGGCAGCAGCCAGAAGGAGCGTCCGGCAAGTCTTCCTGGAAGTAGCAGAAAAATTGTCAGAAAAAGTTGAGTCTTATCTGCAGCATCAGTACTCCTTTAAGATTGAAAATCCTGCCAATAAGCACGAGCGTCCTCATCATAAATATATATGAACACAAAAATCAGATACGGCCTGTCGGCTGCCGTTCTGGCGCTGATTGGTGCTGGCGCATCTGCTCCTCAGATACTTGACCAGTTTCTGGACGAAAAAGAAGGTAACCACACAATGGCATACCGCGATGGTTCTGGCATATGGACCATCTGTCGGGGTGCCACAGTGGTGGATGGAAAAACCGTTTTTCCCAATATGAAACTGTCGAAGGAAAAATGCGACCAGGTCAACGCCATTGAGCGTGATAAGGCGCTGGCATGGGTGGAGCGCAATATTAAAGTACCACTGACCGAACCACAAAAAGCGGGTATCGCGTCATTTTGTCCCTATAACATTGGCCCCGGTAAGTGTTTCCCGTCGACGTTTTATAAGCGGCTGAATGCTGGTGATCGTAAAGGTGCATGCGAAGCGATTCGCTGGTGGATTAAGGATGGCGGACGCGATTGCCGCATTCGTTCAAATAACTGTTACGGTCAGGTTATTCGTCGTGACCAGGAGAGCGCATTAACCTGCTGGGGGATAGAACAGTGAATCAGATATTCATGGTGATTTTTCTCGTGTTGTCAGGATTTATCGTCGGAAATGTCTGGAGCGACAGAGGATGGCAAAAAAAATGGGCGGAACGTGATGCTGCCGCATTATCACAAGAGGTAAATGCTCAATTTGCTGCTCGAATAATTGAACAGGGGCGAACTATAGCCCGTGATGAGGCTGTTAAAGATGCACAACAGAAATCTGCTGAAATTTCTGCCAGGGCTGCTTATCTGTCTGATAGTGTTAACCAGTTGCGTGCCGAAGCAAAAAAATATGCCATACGCCTTGACGCAGCGAAGCATACCGCAGATCTTGCCGCTGCCGTCAGAGGCAAAACAACCAAAACCGCCGAAGGAATGCTCACCAACATGCTCGGAGATATTGCAGCAGAAGCTCAGCTTTATGCTGAAATTGCTGACGAACGCTACATCGCAGGAGTGACTTGTCAACAGATCTATGAATCTTTAAGAGATAAAAAGCATCAAATGTAGGGTAATATTAAATCGGAACATTTACATCGCGGAATGTAAAATTTAAATAAAAAGGACTCTTCCATGAGCCAAAATTCCTGAAATCTTAAGGGTAAGATAAAAGGTCTTAATCAGAATGACACGTTATTATTAATAAATAAAGCTATTCTTTCATTGCTGTGTTTTTCTTTACAAAAGTAATCCTTGCTATGGGTGGTTAATCATGCGTTAATGGTGTTCTGGTTTGTTACAAATTTATCTGAAGCAGTCATTGTTATAATTTTATTATTTGTACCTCTTGAGATTTCCTTGTTGGTTTTTCTCTCTGATATTTTTTTTCGGACCATTCTGCCCAAGGGCTAATTTCTTCAAAAGGTAATAATTATGTCTAACAAAATGACTGGTTTAGTGAAATGGTTTAACCCTGAAAAAGGTTTTGGTTTCATCACGCCGAAAGATGGCAGCAAAGATGTGTTTGTCCATTTCTCAGCAATTCAGAGCAACGATTTCAAAACATTAACTGAGAATCAGGAAGTTGAATTTGGTATTGAGAACGGACCTAAAGGTCCTGCCGCTGTTCATGTAGTGGCGCTTTGAGGTAGACAATATTACAAACCATATTCACTTTAGATGCCCGTGTTGTCATGGTTCCCAGTATAGAACATCATCTTTTGATGTTTCTGACATGAATCCTTTCGGGGCAAAATGTATCTTTTGTAAATCAATGATGATTACATTTGATAATATTTCACAATACTTAAATGCCAGCCGTCTGTCGTTGGATTTAAAAAAGTGAAAATGAAGGCTCCTTCGGGAGCTTTTTTGCTTGGTATCTATTCGATGGATACTCACATACTACGGTAACATCATGAAAAAAATCATAGTTTTTTTTAACTCTGAACCTGCAGTGGTAGTGCCAGCGATGACTGGAGTTAACACCATCATGCGTGAATATCCAAATGGCGAAAAAACACACCTTACTGTAATGGCCGCAGGGTTTCCATCTCTGACCGGAGATCATAAAGTCATTTATGTAGCCGCGGATCGACATGTTACTTCAGAAGAAATTCTGGAAGCAGCAATAAGGCTCTTGAGTTGATTTGATGCTATTGTATTGATAATTCAGGAAAATTTTCTTTGTCTGTTTGTGTAAAATTTAGACTATCGTATGTTGATTATTGCGATGTTTCATCTTATCTTTTACACGTTTGCACCATATAATCGACTTACTGTGTAACTGGAAAGTCATAACAGACTAAAAGAGGAAATGATGAATATTGAAAACTTAAAAACAAAAGCAGAAGCAGATATTTCTGAATATATAACAAAAAAAATTATTGAACTTAAGAAAAAGACCGGGAAAGAAGTTACCAGTATTCAGTTTACCGCACGGGAAAAAATGACGGGTCTTGAAAGCTATGATGTCAAGATTAATTTAATCTGATGTATTCAATAATAAAATTTATCCATAAACCTCGTTTTTACGGGGTTTTGTTATATTTGAATGGTTCCGAATATCTAAATCACAATTGTTGATGGTTTTTATTAAACCAATGCAGTCCGGCTCAGGAGTGAGAGAAGCCGGACGTTATGGTTTAGCGTGGTAAGATCTGTGTAGTTTTCTGGATGCTTTCAGTAAATAGTAATGAATTATCAAAGGTATAGTAATATCTTTTTTGTTCGTGGATATTTGTAACCCACCGAAAAACTCCTGCTTTAGCAAGGTTTCTTCTGTATTCCTGAAATGTGATCTCTCTGGATTTCAGCTTATTAGAGGTCGTTTCTATAAGATGCCTATCCTTTGAAAATTTGACAGACACAATGTTTTTTAGGCCCTTTAATAACACTGTATTATCATTTTTTAATACAATATGAACATTCTCTGTGGCTAAATAGTAAATGTAATGTGAGACATTGTGACGTTTTAGCTCAGAATAAAACCATTGATAGTTTAAATCGTTTCGAACTTTATCAAATATTTGTTTAAAAATGACTACCTGATCCATAGATAAACCTTCCATGTGATATGAGGGGGCGTAGTCTGCACGATTATCTAAATTGCTTCAATCTGGTCTGACCTGTTTTCTGAGCAATTCAGTAATGTCACTCTTTTCTTTGTTTGCTTCAGAAGAAACTCTTTTTTCTGAGCACAGTCTCCGGCGGCAGGCTTCAATGACCCAGGCTGAGAAATTCCCGGACCCTTTTTGCTCAAGAGCGATGTTAATTTGTTCAATCATTTGGTTAGGAAAGCGGATGTTGCGGGTTGTTGTTCTGCGGGTTCTGTTCTTCGTTGACATGAGGTTGTCCCGTATTCAGTGTCGCTGATTTGTATTGTCTGAAGTTGTTTTTACGTTAAGTTGATGCAGATCAATTAATACGATATCTGCGTCATAATTGATTATTTGACGTGGTTTGATGGCGTAGATGCACGTTGTGACATGCAGATGATAATTATTATCATTTTGCGGGTCCTTTCCGGCGATCCGACAGGTTACGGGGCGGCGACCTCTCGGGTTTTCGCTATTTATGAAAATTTTCCGGTTTAAGGCGTTTCCGTTCTTCTTCGTCGTAACTTAATGTTTTTATTTAAAACACCCCCTGAAAAGAAAGGAAACGACAGGTGCTGAAAACGGGCTTTTTGGCCTCTGTCGTTTCCTTTCTCTGTTTTTGTCCGTGGAATGAACAATGGAAGTCAACAAAAAGCAGCTGGCTGACATTTTCGGCGCGAGTATCCGTACCATTCAGAACTGGCAGGAGCAGGGAATGCCCGTTCTGCGGGGTGGTGGGAAGGGTAATGAGGTGCTTTATGATTCTGCCGCCGTCATAAAATGGTATGCCGAAAGGGATGCTGAAATTGAGAACGAAAAGCTGCGCCGGGAAGTTGAAGAACTGCGGCAGGCCAGCGAGACAGATCTCCAGCCAGGGACTATTGAGTACGAACGCCATCGACTTACGCGTGCGCAGGCCGACGCACAGGAGCTGAAAAATGCCAGAGACTCCGCTGAAGTGGTGGAAACCGCATTCTGTACTTTCGTGCTGTCGCGGATCGCAGGTGAAATTGCCAGTATTCTCGACGGGATCCCCCTGTCGGTGCAGCGGCGTTTTCCGGAACTGGAAAACCGACATGTTGATTTCCTGAAACGGGATATCATCAAAGCCATGAACAAAGCAGCCGCGCTGGATGAACTGATACCGGGGTTGCTGAGTGAATATATCGAACAGTCAGGTTAACAGGCTGCGGCATTTTGTCCGCGCCGGGCTTCGCTCACTGTTCAGGCCGGAGCCACAGACCGCCGTTGAATGGGCGGATGCCAATTACTATCTCCCGAAAGAATCCGCATACCAGGAAGGGCGCTGGGAAACACTGCCCTTTCAGCGGGCCATCATGAATGCGATGGGCAGCGACTACATCCGCGAGGTGAATGTGGTGAAGTCTGCCCGTGTTGGTTATTCCAAAATGCTGCTGGGTGTTTATGCCTACTTTATAGAGCATAAGCAGCGCAACACCCTTATCTGGTTGCCGACGGATGGTGATGCCGAGAACTTTATGAAAACCCACGTTGAGCCGACTATTCGTGATATTCCGTCGCTGCTGGCGCTGGCCCCGTGGTATGGCAAAAAGCACCGGGATAACACGCTCACCATGAAGCGTTTTTCCAATGGTCGTGGCTTCTGGTGCCTGGGCGGTAAAGCGGCAAAAAACTACCGTGAAAAGTCGGTGGATGTGGCGGGTTATGATGAACTTGCTGCTTTTGATGATGATATTGAACAGGAAGGCTCTCCGACGTTCCTGGGTGACAAGCGTATTGAAGGCTCGGTCTGGCCAAAGTCCATCCGTGGCTCCACGCCAAAAGTGAGAGGCACCTGCCAGATTGAGCGTGCAGCCAGTGAATCCCCGCATTTTATGCGTTTTCATGTTGCCTGCCCGCACTGCGGGGAGGAGCAGTATCTTAAATTTGGCGACAAAGAGACGCCGTTTGGCCTCAAATGGACGCCGGATGACCCCTCCAGCGTGTTTTATCTCTGCGAGCATAATGCCTGCGTCATCCGCCAGCAGGAGCTGGACTTTACTGATGCCCGTTATATCTGCGAAAAGACCGGGATCTGGACCCGTGATGGCATTCTCTGGTTTTCGTCATCCGGTGAAGAGATTGAGCCACCTGACAGTGTGACCTTTCACATCTGGACAGCGTACAGCCCGTTCACCACCTGGGTGCAGATTGTCAAAGACTGGATGAAAACGAAAGGGGATACGGGAAAACGTAAAACCTTCGTAAACACCACGCTCGGTGAGACGTGGGAGGCGAAAATTGGCGAACGTCCGGATGCTGAAGTGATGGCAGAGCGGAAAGAGCATTATTCAGCGCCCGTTCCTGACCGTGTGGCTTACCTGACCGCCGGTATCGACTCCCAGCTGGATCGCTACGAAATGCGCGTATGGGGATGGGGGCCGGGTGAGGAAAGCTGGCTGATTGATCGGCAGATTATTATGGGCCGCCACGACGATGAACAGACGCTGCTGCGTGTGGATGAGGCCATCAATAAAACCTATACCCGCCGGAATGGTGCAGAAATGTCGATATCCCGTATCTGCTGGGATACTGGCGGGATTGACCCGACCATTGTGTATGAACGCTCGAAAAAGCATGGGCTGTTCCGGGTGATCCCCATTAAAGGGGCATCCGTCTACGGTAAGCCGGTGGCCAGCATGCCTCGTAAGCGAAACAAAAACGGGGTTTACCTTACCGAAATCGGTACGGATACCGCGAAAGAGCAGATTTATAACCGCTTCACACTGACGCCGGAAGGGGATGAACCGCTTCCCGGTGCCGTTCACTTCCCGAATAACCCGGATATTTTTGATCTGACCGAAGCGCAGCAGCTGACTGCTGAAGAGCAGGTCGAAAAATGGGTGGATGGCAGGAAAAAAATACTGTGGGACAGCAAAAAGCGACGCAATGAGGCGCTCGACTGCTTCGTTTATGCGCTGGCGGCGCTGCGCATCAGTATTTCCCGCTGGCAGCTGGATCTCAGTGCACTGCTGGCGAGCCTGCAGGAAGAGGATGGTGCAGCAACCAACAAGAAAACACTGGCAGATTACGCCCGTGCCTTATCCGGAGAGGATGAATGACGCGACAGGAAGAACTTGCCGCTGCCCGTGCGGCACTGCATGACCTGATGACAGGTAAACGGGTGGCAACGGTACAGAAAGACGGACGGCGAGTGGAGTTTACGGCCACTTCCGTGTCTGACCTGAAAAAATACATTGCGGAGCTGGAGGTGCAGACCGGCATGACACAGCGACGCAGGGGACCTGCAGGATTTTATGTATGAAAACGCCCACCATTCCCACCCTTCTGGGACCGGACGGCATGACATCGCTGCGTGAATATGCCGGTTATCACGGCGGTGGCAGCGGATTTGGTGGGCAGTTGCGGGCGTGGAACCCACCGGGTGAAAGTGTGGATGCAGCCCTGCTGCCCAACTTTACCCGTGGCAATGCCCGCGCAGACGATCTGGTACGCAATAACGGCTATGCTGCCAACGCCATCCAGTTGCATCAGGATCATATCGTCGGGTCTTTTTTCCGGCTCAGTCATCGCCCAAGCTGGCGCTATCTGGGCATCGGGGAGGAAGAAGCCCGTGCCTTTTCCCGCGAGGTTGAAGCGGCATGGAAAGAGTTTGCCGAGGATGACTGCTGCTGCATTGACGTTGAGCGAAAACGCACGTTTACCATGATGATTCGGGAAGGTGTGGCCATGCACGCCTTTAACGGTGAACTGTTCGTTCAGGCCACCTGGGATACCAGCCCGTCGCGACTGTTCCGGACACAGTTCCGGATGGTCAGCCCGAAGCGCATCAGCAACCCGAACAATACCGGCGACAGCCGGAACTGCCGTGCCGGTGTGCAGATTAATGACAGCGGTGCGGCGCTGGGATATTACGTCAGCGAGGACGGGTATCCTGGCTGGATGCCGCAGAAATGGACATGGATACCCCGTGAGTTACCCGGCGGGCGCGCCTCGTTCATTCACGTTTTTGAACCCGTGGAGGACGGGCAGACCCGCGGTGCAAATGTGTTTTACAGCGTGATGGAGCAGATGAAGATGCTCGACACGCTGCAGAACACGCAGCTGCAGAGCGCCATTGTGAAGGCGATGTATGCCGCCACCATTGAAAGTGAGCTGGATACGCAGTCAGCGATGGATTTTATTCTGGGCGCGAACAGTCAGGAGCAGCGGGAAAGGCTGACGGGCTGGATTGGTGAAATTGCCGCGTATTACGCCGCAGCACCGGTCCGTCTGGGAGGCGCAAAAGTGCCGCACCTGATGCCGGGGGACTCACTGAACCTGCAGACGGCTCAGGATACGGATAACGGCTACTCCGTGTTTGAGCAGTCACTGTTGCGGTATATCGCTGCCGGGCTGGGTGTCTCGTATGAGCAGCTTTCCCGGAATTACGCCCAGATGAGCTACTCCACGGCACGGGCCAGTGCGAACGAGTCGTGGGCTTACTTTATGGGGCGGCGAAAATTCGTCGCATCCCGTCAGGCGAGCCAGATGTTTCTGTGCTGGCTTGAAGAGGCCATCGTTCGCCGCGTGGTGACGTTACCTTCAAAAGCGCGCTTCAGCTTTCAGGAAGCCCGCAGTGCCTGGGGGAACTGCGACTGGATAGGCTCCGGTCGTATGGCCATCGATGGTCTGAAAGAAGTTCAGGAAGCGGTGATGCTGATAGAAGCCGGACTGAGCACCTACGAGAAAGAGTGCGCGAAACGCGGTGACGACTATCAGGAAATTTTTGCCCAGCAGGTCCGTGAAACGATGGAGCGCCGTGCAGCCGGTCTTAAACCGCCCGCCTGGGCGGCTGCGGCATTTGAATCCGGACTGCGACAATCAACAGAGGAGGAGAAGAGTGACAGCAGAGCTGCGTAATCTCCCGCATATTGCCAGCATGGCTTTTAATGAGCCGCTGATGCTTGAACCCGCCTATGCGCGGGTTTTCTTTTGTGCGCTTGCAGGCCAGCTTGGGATCAGTCGCCTGACGGATGCAGTATCCGGCGACAGCCTGACTGCCGGAGAGGCACCCGCGGCGCTGGCGTTATCCGGTGATGATGACGGACCACGACAGGCCCGCAGTTATCAGGTCATGAACGGCATCGCCGTGCTGCCGGTGTCCGGTACGCTGGTCAGCCGGACGCGGGCGCTGCAGCCGTATTCGGGAATGACCGGTTACAACGGCATTATCGCTCGTCTGCAACAGGCTGCCAGCGATCCGATGGTGGACGGCATTCTGCTCGATATGGACACACCGGGCGGGATGGTGGCGGGAGCATTTGACTGTGCTGACATCATCGCCCGTGTGCGTGACATAAAGCCGGTATGGGCGCTGGCCAACGACATGAACTGCAGTGCAGGTCAGCTGCTTGCCAGCGCCGCCTCCCGGCGTCTGGTCACGCAGACCGCCCGGACAGGCTCCATCGGCGTCATGATGGCTCACAGTAATTACGGCGCTGCGCTGGAGAAACAGGGCGTGGAAATCACGCTGATTTACAGCGGCAGCCATAAGGTGGATGGCAACCCCTACAGCCATCTACCGGGTGATGTCCGGGAGACACTGCAGTCCCGGATGGATGCAACCCGCCGGATGTTTGCGCAGAAGGTGTCGGCATATACCGGCCTGTCCGTGCAGGCTGTGCTGGATACCGAGGCTGCAGTGTACAGCGGTCAGGAGGCCATTGATGCCGGACTGGCTGATGAACTTGTCAACAGCACCGATGCGATCACCGTTATGCGTGATGCACTGGATGCACGTAAATCCCGTCTCTCAGGAGGGCGAATGACCAAAGAGACTCAATCAACAACTGTTTCAGCCACTGCTTCGCAGGCTGACGTTACTGACGTGGTGCAAGCGACGGAGGGCGAAAACGCCAGCGCGGCGCAGCCGGACGTGAACGCGCAGATCACCGCTGCGGTTGCGGCAGAAAACAGCCGCATTATGGGGATCCTCAACTGTGAGGAAGCTCACGGACGCGAAGAACAGGCACGTGTGCTGGCCGAAACCCCCGGTATGACCGTGGAAACGGCCCGCCGCATTCTGGCAGCTGCACCACAGAGTGCACAGGCGCGCAGTGACACTGCGCTGGATCGTCTGATGCAGGGGGCACCGGCACCACTGGCTGCAGGTAACCCGGCATCTGATGCCGTTAACGATTTGCTGAACACACCAGTGTAAGGGATGTTTATGACGAGCAAAGAAACCTTTACCCATTACCAGCCGCTGGGCAACAGTGACCCGGCACATACGGCAACCGCGCCCGGCGGATTGAGTGCGAAAGCGCCTGCAATGACCCCGCTGATGCTGGACACCTCCACCCGTAAGCTGGTTGCGTGGGATGGCACCACCGACGGTACTGCCGTTGGCATTCTGGCGGTTGATGCTGACCAGACCAGCACCACGCTGACGTTCTACAAGTCCGGCACGTTCCGTTATGAGGATGTGCTCTGGCCGGAGGCTGCCAGCGACGAGACGAAAAAACGGACCGCGTTTGCCGGAACGGCAATCAGCATCGTTTAACCTTACCCTTCATCACTAAAGGCCGCCTGTGCGGCTTTTTTTACGGGATTTTTTTATGTCGATGTACACAACCGCCCAGCTGCTGGCGGCAAATGAGCAGAAATTTAAGTTTGATCCGCTGTTTCTGCGTCTCTTTTTCCGTGAGAGCTATCCCTTCACCACGGAGAAAGTCTATCTCTCACAAATTCCGGGACTGGTAAACATGGCGCTGTACGTTTCGCCGATTGTTTCCGGTGAGGTTATCCGTTCCCGTGGCGGCTCCACCTCTGAATTTACGCCGGGATATGTCAAACCCAAGCATGAGGTGAATCCGCAGATGACCCTGCGTCGCCTGCCGGATGAAGATCCGCAGAATCTGGCGGACCCGGCTTACCGCCGCCGTCGCATCATCATGCAGAACATGCGAGACGAAGAGCTGGCCATTGCTCAGGTCGAAGAGATGCAGGCAGTTTCTGCTGTGCTTAAGGGCAAATACACCATGACCGGTGAAGCCTTCGATCCGGTTGAGGTGGATATGGGCCGCAGTGCGGCGAACAACATCACACAGTCCGGTGGTACGGAGTGGAGCAAGCGTGACAAGTCCACGTATGACCCGACCGACGATATCGAAGCCTATGCGCTGAACGCCAGCGGCGTGGTGAATATCATCGTGTTTGATCCGAAAGGCTGGGCGCTGTTCCGTTCCTTCAAAGCCGTCAAGGAGAAGCTGGATACCCGTCGCGGCTCTAATTCCGAGCTGGAGACAGCGGTAAAAGACCTGGGCGAAGCGGTGTCCTATAAGGGGATGTATGGCGATACGGCGATCGTCGTGTATTCCGGACAGTACGTGGAAAACGACGTCAAAAAGAACTTCCTGCCGGACAACACGATGGTGCTGGGGAACACTCAGGCACGCGGTCTGCGCACCTATGGCTGCATTCAGGATGCGGACGCACAGCGCGAAGGTATTAACGCCTCTGCCCGCTACCCGAAAAACTGGGTGACCACCGGCGATCCGGCGCGTGAGTTCACCATGATTCAGTCAGCACCGCTGATGCTGCTGGCTGATCCTGATGCGTTCGTGTCCGTACAACTGGCGTAATCATGGCCCTTCGGGGCCATTTTCTCTCTGTGGAGGAGTCCATGACGAAAGATGAACTGATTGCCCGTCTTCAGGTGCTGGGTGAGCAACTGAACCGTGATGTCAGCCTGACGGGGACGAAAGAAGAACTGGTGCTCCGTGTGGCAGAGCTGGAAGAGGAGCTTGATGACACGGATGACGCTGCCGGTCAGGACACATCTGTCAGCCCGGAAAATGCGCTGACCGGACATGAAAATGAGGTGGTATCAGCGCAGCCGGATACCGTGATTGATACGGCTGCTCTGGTCACGGTCGTGGCACTGGTGACGCTGCATACTGATGCACTTCACGCCACGCGGGATGAGCCTGTGGCATTTGTGCTGCCGGGAACGGCGTTTCGTGTCTCTGCCGGTGTGGCAGCCGAAATGACAGAACATGGCCTGGCCAGAATGCAATAACGGGAGGCGCTGTGGCTGATTCCGATAACCTGTTCGATGCTGCCATTGCCCGCGCCGATGAAACGATACGCGGGTACATGGGAACGTCAGCCACCATGACATCCGGTGAGCTGTCCGGTGCTGTGATACGTGGTGTTTTTGATGACCCTGAAAATATCAGCTATGCCGGACAGGGGGTGCGCGTTGAAGGCTCCAGCCCGTCCCTGTTTGTCCGGACTGATGATGTGCGGCAGCTGCGGCGTGGAGACACACTGACCATCGGCGAGGAAAACTTCTGGGTGGACCGGATTTCGCCGGATGATGGCGGAAGCTGTCATCTCTGGCTTGGGCGTGGCGTGCCGCCTGCCGTTAACCGTCGCCGCTGAAAGGGGGATGTATGGCCATAAAAGGTCTTGAGCAGGCCGTTGAAAACCTCAGCCGTATCAGCAAAACGGCGGTGCCTGGTGCCGCCGCAATGGCCATTAACCGCGTTGCGTCATCCGCGATATCGCAGTCTGCGTCACAGGTTGCCCGTGAGACAAAGGTACGCCGGAAACTGGTAAAGGAAAGGGCCAGGCTGAAAAGGGCCACGGTCAAAAATCCGCAGGCCAGAATCAGGGTTAACCGGGGGGATTTGCCCGTAATCAAGCTGGGTAACGCGCGGGTTGTCCTTTCCCGCCGCAGACGTCGTAAAAAGGGGCAGCGTTCATCCCTGAAAGGTGGCGGCAGCGTGCTTGTGGTGGGAAACCGTCGTATTCCCGGCGCGTTTATTCAGCAACTGAAAAATGGCCGGTGGCATGTCATGCAGCGTGTGGCCGGGAAAAACCGTTACCCCATTGATGTGGTGAAAATCCCGATGGCGGTGCCGCTTACCACGGCGTTTAAACAGAATATTGAACGGATACGGCGTGAACGTCTTCCGAAAGAGCTGGGCTATGCGCTGCAGCATCAACTGAGGATGGTAATAAAGCGATGAAACATACTGAACTCCGTGCAGCCGTACTGGATGCACTGGAGAAGCATGACACCGGGGCGACGTTTTTTGATGGTCGCCCCGCTGTTTTTGATGAGGCGGATTTTCCGGCAGTTGCCGTTTATCTCACCGGCGCTGAATACACGGGCGAAGAGCTGGACAGCGATACATGGCAGGCGGAGCTGCATATTGAAGTTTTCCTGCCTGCTCAGGTGCCGGATTCAGAGCTGGATGCGTGGATGGAGTCCCGGATTTATCCGGTGATGAGTGATATCCCGGCACTGTCAGATTTGATCACCAGTATGGTGGCCAGCGGCTATGACTACCGGCGCGACGATGATGCGGGCCTGTGGAGTTCAGCCGATCTGACTTATGTCATTACCTATGAAATGTGAGGACGCTATGCCTGTACCAAATCCTGTAATGCCGGTGAAAGGTGCCGGGACCACCCTGTGGGTTTATAAGGGAAGCGGTGACCCTTATGCGAATCCGCTTTCAGACGTTGACTGGTCGCGTCTGGCAAAAGTTAAAGACCTGACGCCCGGCGAACTGACCGCTGAGTCCTATGACGACAGCTATCTCGATGATGAAGATGCAGACTGGACTGCGACCGGGCAGGGGCAGAAATCTGCCGGAGATACCAGCTTCACGCTGGCGTGGATGCCCGGAGAGCAGGGGCAGCAGGCGCTGCTGGCGTGGTTTAATGAAGGGGATACCCGAGCCTATAAAATCCGCTTCCCGAACGGCACGGTCGATGTGTTCCGCGGCTGGGTCAGCAGTATCGGTAAGGCGGTGACGGCGAAGGAAGTGATCACCCGCACGGTGAAAGTCACCAACGTGGGCCGTCCGTCGATGGCAGAAGATCGCAGCACGGTGACGGCGACAACCGGCATGACTGTGACGCCTGCCAGCACCTCGGTGGTGAAAGGGCAGAGCACCACGCTGACCGTGGCATTCCAGCCGGAAGGCGCAACCGACAAGAGCTTCCGTGCGGTGTCTGCGGATAAAACAAAAGCCACCGTGTCGGTCAGTGGTATGACCATCACCGTGAAAGGTGTTGCTGCAGGCAAGGTCAACATTCCGGTCGTATCCGGTAATGGTGAACTTGCTGCGGTTGCAGAAATCACCGTCACCGCCAGTTAATCCGGGGAGTCAGAGATGTTCCTGAAAACCGAATCATTTGAACATAACGGTGTGACCGTCACGCTTTCTGAACTGTCAGCCCTGCAGCGTATTGAGCATCTCGCCCTGATGAAACGGCAGGCAGAACAGGCGGAGTCAGACAGCAACCGGAAGTTTACTGTGGAAGACGCCATCAGAACCGGCGCGTTTCTGGTGGCGATGTCCCTGTGGCATAACCATCCGAAGAAGACAAAGCTGCCTTCCATGAATGAAGCCGTTAAACAGATTGAGCAGGAAGTGCTTACCACCTGGCCCACGGAGGCAATTTCTCATGCTGAAAACGTGGTGTACCGGCTGTCCGGTATGTATGAGTTTGTGGTGAATGATGCTCCTGAACAGACAGAGGACGCCGGGCCTGCAGAGCCTGTTTCTGCGGGAAAGTGTTCGATGGTGAGCTGAGTTTTGCCCTGAAACTGGCGCGAGAGATGGGGCGACCCGACTGGCGTGCCATGCTTGCCGGGATGTCATCCACGGAGTATGCCGACTGGCACCGCTTTTACAGTACCCATTATTTTCATGATGTTCTGCTGGATATGCACTTTTCCGGGCTGACGTACACCGTGCTCAGCCTGTTTTTCAGCGATCCGGATATGCATCCGCTGGATTTCAGTCTGCTGAACCGGCGTGAGGCTGACGAAGAGCCTGAAGATGATGTGCTGATGCAGAAAGCGGCAGGGCTTGCCGGAGGCGTCCGCTTTGGCCCGGACGGGAATGAAGTTATCCCCGCTTCCCCGGATGTGGCGGACATGACGGAGGATGACGTAATGCTGATGACAGTATCAGAAGGGATCGCAGGAGGAGTCCGGTATGGCTGAACCGGTAGGCGATCTGGTCGTTGATTTAAGTCTGGATGCGGCCAGATTTGACGAGCAGATGGCCAGAGTCAGGCGTCATTTTTCCGGTACGGAAACTGATGCGAAAAAAACAGCGGCAGTCGTTGAACAGTCGCTGAGCCGACAGGCGCTGGCTGCACAGAAAGCGGGGATTTCCGTCGGGCAGTATAAAGCCGCCATGCGTATGCTGCCTGCACAGTTCACCGACGTGGCCACGCAGCTTGCAGGCGGGCAAAGCCCGTGGCTGATCCTGCTGCAACAGGGGGGGCAGGTTAAGGACTCCTTCGGCGGGATGATCCCCATGTTCAGGGGGCTTGCCGGTGCGATCACCCTGCCGATGGTGGGGGCCACCTCGCTGGCGGTGGCGACCGGTGCGCTGGCGTATGCCTGGTATCAGGGCAACTCAACCCTGTCCGATTTCAACAAAACGCTGGTCCTTTCCGGCAATCAGGCGGGACTGACGGCAGATCGTATGCTGGTCCTGTCCAGAGCCGGGCAGGCGGCAGGGCTGACGTTTAACCAGACCAGCGAGTCACTGACGGCGCTGGTGAATGCCGGTGTGCGTGGTGGTGAGCAGTTTGAGGCGATCAGCCAGAGTGTGGCGCGTTTCTCCTCTGCATCCGGCGTGGAGGTGGACAAGGTCGCTGAAGCCTTCGGGAAGCTGACCACAGACCCGACGTCGGGGCTGACGGCGATGGCGCGTCAGTTCCATAACGTGACGGCGGAGCAGATTGCGTATGTTGCTCAGTTGCAGCGTTCCGGAGATGAAGCCGGGGCATTGCAGGCGGCGAACGAGGCCGCAACGAAAGGGTTTGATGACCAGACCCGCCGCCTGAAAGAGAACATGGGCACGCTGGAGACCTGGGCAGACAGGACAGCACGGGCATTCAAATCCATGTGGGATTCGGTGCTGGATATTGGTCGCCCGGACACTGCCCAGGGAATGCTGGAGAAAGCAGAAAAGGCTTTTGATGAGGCGGACAAAAAATGGCAGTGGTATCAGAGCCGGAGCCACCGGCGCGGTAAAACCTCAGCATTTCTTGCCAATCTCCGGGGAGCATGGGAGGACAGAGCGAATGCGCAACTTGGGCTTTCAGCCGCCACGTTGCAGGCCGATCTTGAAAAGGCCAGAGAGATGGCAGCAAAGGACTGGGCCGAGTCTGAGGCATCACGGCTGAAATATACCGAAGAGGCGCAGAAGGCTTACGAACGGCTGCAGACGCCGCTGGAGAAATATACCGCCCGTCAGGAAGAACTGAACAAGGCACTGAAAGACGGGAAAATCCTGCAGGCGGATTACAACACGCTGATGGCGGCGGCGAAAAAGGATTATGAAGCGACGCTGAAAAAGCCGAAACAGTCCGGCGTGAAGGTGTCTGCGGGCGATCGTCAGGAAGACAGTGCTCATGCTGCCCTGCTGACGCTTCAGGCTGAACTCCGGACGCTGGAGAAGCATGCCGGAGCAAATGAGAAAATCAGCCAGCAGCGCCGGGATTTGTGGAAGGCGGAGAGCCAGTTCGCGGTACTGGAGGAGGCGGCGCAACGTCGCCAGCTGTCTGCACAGGAGAAATCCCTGCTGGCGCATAAAGATGAGACGCTGGAGTACAAACGCCAGCTGGCTGCACTTGGCGACAAGGTTACGTATCAGGAGCGCCTGAACGCGCTGGCGCAGCAGGCGGATAAATTCGCACAGCAGCAACGGGCAAAACGGGCCGCCATTGATGCGAAAAGCCGGGGGCTGACTGACCGGCAGGCAGAACGGGAAGCCACGGAACAGCGCCTGAAGGAACAGTATGGCGATAATCCGCTGGCGCTGAATAACGTCATGTCAGAGCAGAAAAAGACCTGGGCGGCTGAAGACCAGCTTCGCGGGAGCTGGATGGCAGGCCTGAAGTCCGGCTGGAGTGAGTGGGAAGAGAGCGCCACGGACAGTATGTCGCAGGTAAAAAGTGCAGCCACGCAGACCTTTGATGGTATTGCACAGAATATGGCGGCGATGCTGATCGGCAGTGAGCAGAACTGGCGCAGCTTCACCCGTTCCGTGCTGTCCATGATGACAGAAATTCTGCTTAAGCAGGCAATGGTGGGGATTGTCGGGAGTATCGGCAGCGCCATTGGCGGGGCTGTTGGTGGCGGCGCATCCGCGTCAGGCGGTACAGCCATTCAGGCCGCTGCGGCGAAATTCCATTTTGCAACCGGAGGATTTACGGGAACCGGCGGCAAATATGAGCCAGCGGGGATTGTTCACCGTGGTGAATTTGTCTTCACGAAGGAGGCAACCAGCCGGATTGGCGTGGGGAATCTTTACCGGCTGATGCGCGGCTATGCCACCGGCGGTTATGTCGGTACACCGGGCAGCATGGCAGACAGCCGGTCGCAGGCGTCCGGGACGTTTGAGCAGAATAACCATGTGGTGATTAACAACGACGGCACGAACGGGCAGATAGGTCCGGCTGCTCTGAAGGCGGTGTATGACATGGCCCGCAAGGGTGCCCGTGATGAAATTCAGACACAGATGCGTGATGGTGGCCTGTTCTCCGGAGGTGGACGATGAAGACCTTCCGCTGGAAAGTGAAACCCGGTATGGATGTGGCTTCGGTCCCTTCTGTAAGAAAGGTGCGCTTTGGTGATGGCTATTCTCAGCGAGCGCCTGCCGGGCTGAATGCCAACCTGAAAACGTACAGCGTGACGCTTTCTGTCCCCCGTGAGGAGGCCACGGTACTGGAGTCGTTTCTGGAAGAGCACGGGGGCTGGAAAGCCTTTCTGTGGACGCCGCCTTATGAGTGGCGGCAGATAAAGGTGACCTGCGCAAAATGGTCGTCGCGGGTCAGTATGTTGCGTGTTGAGTTCAGCGCAGAGTTTGAACAGGTGGTGAACTGATGCAGGATATCCGGCAGGAAACACTGAATGAATGCACCCGTGCGGAGCAGTCGGCCAGCGTGGTGCTCTGGGAAATCGACCTGACAGAGGTCGGTGGAGAACGTTATTTTTTCTGTAATGAGCAGAACGAAAAAGGTGAGCCGGTCACCTGGCAGGGGCGACAGTATCAGCCGTATCCCATTCAGGGGAGCGGTTTTGAACTGAATGGCAAAGGCACCAGTACGCGCCCCACGCTGACGGTTTCTAACCTGTACGGTATGGTCACCGGGATGGCGGAAGATATGCAGAGTCTGGTCGGCGGAACGGTGGTCCGGCGTAAGGTTTACGCCCGTTTTCTGGATGCGGTGAACTTCGTCAACGGAAACAGTTACGCCGATCCGGAGCAGGAGGTGATCAGCCGCTGGCGCATTGAGCAGTGCAGCGAACTGAGCGCGGTGAGTGCCTCCTTTGTACTGTCCACGCCGACGGAAACGGATGGCGCTGTTTTTCCGGGACGTATCATGCTGGCCAACACCTGCACCTGGACCTATCGCGGTGACGAGTGCGGTTATAGCGGTCCGGCTGTCGCGGATGAATATGACCAGCCAACGTCTGATATCACGAAGGATAAATGCAGCAAATGCCTGAGCGGTTGTAAGTTCCGCAATAACGTCGGCAACTTTGGCGGCTTCCTTTCCATTAACAAACTTTCGCAGTAAATCCCATGACACAGACAGAATCAGCGATTCTGGCGCACGCCCGGCGATGTGCGCCAGCGGAGTCGTGCGGCTTCGTGGTGAAAACGCCGGAGGGAGAAAGATATTTTCCCTGCGTGAATATCTCCGGTGAGCCGGAGGAGTATTTCCGGATGTCGCCGGAGGACTGGCTGCGGGCAGAGATGCAGGGTGAGATTGTGGCACTGGTCCACAGCCACCCCGGTGGTCTGCCCTGGCTGAGTGAGGCCGACCGGCGGCTGCAGGTGCAGAGTGATTTGCCGTGGTGGCTGGTCTGCCGGGGGACGATTCATAAGTTCCGCTGTGTGCCGCATCTCACCGGGCGGCGCTTTGAGCACGGGGTGACGGACTGTTACACGCTGTTCCGGGATGCTTACCATCTGGCGGGAATTGAGATGCCGGATTTTCATCGCGGGGATGACTGGTGGCGTCACGGTCAGAATCTCTATCTGGATAATCTGGAGGCCACAGGGCTGTATCAGGTGCCGTTGTCAGCGGCGCAGCCGGGCGATGTGCTGCTGTGCTGTTTTGGTTCATCGGTGCCGAATCATGCCGCCATTTACTGCGGCGACGGCGAGCTGCTGCACCATATTCCTGAACAACTGAGCAAACGAGAGAGGTACACCGACAAATGGCAGCGACGCACACACTCCCTCTGGCGTCACCGGGCATGGCGCGCATCTGCCTTTACGGGGATTTACAACGATTTGGTCGCCGCATCGACCTTCGTGTGAAAACGGGGGCTGAAGCCATCCGGGCACTGGCCACACAGCTCCCGGCGTTTCGTCAGAAACTGAGCGACGGCTGGTATCAGGTACGGATTGCCGGGCGGGACGTCAGCACGTCCGGGTTAACGGCGCAGTTACATGAGACTCTGCCTGATGGCGCTGTGATTCATATTGTTCCCAGAGTCGCCGGGGCCAAGTCAGGTGGCGTATTCCAGATTGTCCTGGGGGCTGCCGCCATTGCCGGATCATTCTTTACCGCCGGAGCCACCCTTGCAGCATGGGGGGCAGCCATTGGGACCGGTGGTATGACCGGCATCCTGTTTTCTCTCGGTGCCAGTATGGTGCTCGGTGGTGTGGCGCAGATGCTGGCACCGAAAGCCAGAACTCCCCGTACACAGACAACGGATAACGGTAAGCAGAACACCTATTTCTCCTCACTGGATAACATGGTTGCCCAGGGCAATGTTCTGCCTGTTCTGTACGGGGAAATGCGCGTGGGGTCTCGCGTGGTTTCTCAGGAGATCAGCACGGCAGACGAAGGGGACGGTGGTCAGGTTGTGGTGATTGGTCGCTGATGCAAAATGTTTTATGTGAAACCGCCTGCGGGCGGTTTTGTCATTTATGGAGCGTGAGGAATGGGTAAAGGCAGCAGTAAGGGGCATACCCCGCGCGAAGCGAAGGACAACCTGAAATCCACGCAGTTGCTGAGTGTGATTGATGCCATCAGTGAAGGGCCGGTTGAAGGTCCGGTGGATGGATTAAAAAGCGTGCTGCTGAACAGTACGCCGGTGCTGGACACTGAGGGGAATACCAACATCTCCGGTGTCACGGTGGTGTTCCGTGCCGGTGAGCAGGAGCAGACACCGCCGGAGGGGTTTGAATCCTCCGGCTCCGAGACGGTGCTGGGTACGGAAGTGAAATATGACACGCCGATCACCCGCACCATTACGTCTGCAAACATCGACCGTCTGCGCTTTACCTTCGGCGTGCAGGCACTGGTGGAAACCACCTCAAAGGGGGACCGGAATCCGTCGGAAGTCCGCCTGCTGGTTCAGATCCAGCGTAATGGTGGCTGGGTGACGGAAAAAGACATCACCATTAAGGGCAAAACCACCTCGCAGTATCTGGCCTCGGTGGTGGTGGGTAGCCTGCCGCCGCGCCCGTTTAATATCCGGATGCGCAGGATGACGCCGGACAGCACCACAGACCAGCTGCAGAACAAAACGCTCTGGTCGTCATACACCGAAATCATCGATGTGAAACAGTGCTACCCGAACACGGCACTGGTCGGCGTGCAGGTGGACTCGGAGCAGTTCGGCAGCCAGCAGGTGAGCCGTAATTATCATCTTCGCGGGCGCATTCTGCAGGTGCCGTCGAACTATAACCCGCAGACGCGGCAATACAGCGGTATCTGGGACGGAACGTTTAAGCCAGCATACAGCAACAACATGGCCTGGTGTCTGTGGGATATGCTGACCCATCCGCGCTACGGCATGGGGAAACGTCTTGGTGCGGCGGATGTGGACAAATGGGCGCTGTATGTCATCGGCCAGCATTGCGATCAGTCGGTGCCGGACGGTTTTGGCGGCACGGAGCCGCGCATCACCTGTAATGCGTACCTGACCACACAGCGCAAGGCGTGGGATGTGCTCAGTGATTTCTGCTCTGCGATGCGCTGTATGCCGGTATGGAACGGGCAGACGCTGACGTTCGTGCAGGACCGACCGTCGGATAAGGTGTGGATCTATAACCGCAGTAATGTGGTGATGCCGGATGATGGTGCGCCGTTCCGCTACAGCTTCAGCGCCCTGAAGGACCGCCATAATGCCGTTGAGGTGAACTGGATTGACCCGAATAACGGCTGGGAGACGGCGACAGAGCTTGTGGAGGACACGCAGGCCATTGCCCGTTACGGTCGTAACGTCACGAAGATGGATGCCTTTGGCTGTACCAGCCGGGGGCAGGCACACCGCGCCGGGCTGTGGCTGATTAAAACAGAACTGCTGGAAACGCAGACCGTGGACTTCAGCGTGGGTGCCGAAGGGCTTCGCCATGTACCGGGCGATGTCATTGAAATCTGCGATGATGACTATGCGGGTATCAGCGTCGGCGGGCGCGTGCTTGCGGTAAACAGCCAGACCCGGACACTGACGCTCGACCGTGAAATCATGCTGCCATCCTCCGGAACCACGCTGATAAGCCTGGTTGACGGAAATGGCAATCCGGTCAGCGTGGAGGTCCAGTCCGTCACCGACGGCGTGAAGGTGAAAGTGAGCCGTGTTCCTGACGGCGTTGCTGAATACAGCGTATGGAGGCTGAAGCTGCCGACGTTGCGCCAGCGCCTGTTCCGCTGCGTGAGTATCCGTGAGAACGACGACGGCACGTATGCCATCACCGCCGTGCAGCATGTACCGGAAAAAGAGGCCATCGTGGATAACGGGGCGCACTTTGACGGCGACCAGAGCGGCACGGTAAATGGTGTCACGCCGCCAGCGGTGCAGCACCTGACCGCAGAAGTCACCGCAGACAGCGGGGAATACCAGGTGCTGGCGCGCTGGGACACGCCGAAGGTGGTGAAGGGCGTGAGCTTCCTGCTTCGCCTGACCGTGGCAGCGGATGACGGCCGTGAGCGGCTGGTCAGCACGGCCCGGACGACGGAAACCACTTACCGCTTCACACAACTGGCTCTGGGGAACTACAGGCTGACAGTCCGGGCAGTAAATGCGTGGGGGCAGCAGGGCGATCCGGCGTCGGTATCGTTCCGGATTGCCGCACCGGCAGCGCCGTCGCGGATTGAGCTGACGCCGGGCTATTTTCAGATAACCGCCACGCCGCATCTTGCGGTTTATGACCCGACGGTACAGTTTGAGTTCTGGTTCTCGGAAAAACGGATTGCGGATATCAGGCAGGTTGAAACCAGCGCGCGTTATCTTGGTACGGCACTGTACTGGATAGCCGCCAGTATCAATATCAAACCGGGCCATGATTATTATTTTTACGTTCGCAGTGTGAACACCGTTGGCAAATCGGCATTCGTGGAGGCTGTTGGTCAGCCGAGTGATGATGCATCCGGCTATCTGGATTTTTTCAAAGGCGAGATAGGGAAAACCCATCTGGCTCAGGAGCTGTGGACGCAGATTGATAACGGTCAGCTTGCGCCTGACCTGGCTGAAATCAGGACGTCCATTAAGGATGTCAGCAATGAAATCACGCAGACCGTCAATAAGAAACTGGAAGACCAGAGTGCGGCAATTCAGCAGATACAGAAGGTTCAGGTTGATACAAATAATAACCTGAACAGCATGTGGGCAGTGAAGCTGCAGCAGATGCAGGACGGACGCCTTTATATTGCGGGTATCGGTGCCGGTATTGAGAACACCCCTGACGGCATGCAGAGTCAGGTGCTGCTGGCAGCAGACAGGATTGCGATGATTAATCCTGCGAATGGCAACACAAAGCCGATGTTTGTTGGTCAGGGCGATCAGATATTCATGAATGAAGTGTTCCTGAAACGCCTGACGGCCCCCACCATTACCAGCGGCGGTAATCCTCCGGCATTTTCCCTGACATCAGACGGGAGACTGACGGCGAAAAATGCGGATATCAGTGGCAGTGTGAATGCGAACTCAGGAACGCTCAACAATGTCACGATTAACCAGAACTGTACGATTAAGGGCATGCTGGAGGCGACCCAGGTCAGAGGAGATTTCGTTAAAGCTGTATCAAAAGCCTTCCCGAAAAAAGTCGGTACGTGGGGTAACACGGAAACACCAAACGGTACGGTTACAGTCACCATCAGCGATGATCATAACTTTGACCGCCAGATTATTATTCCGCCCATTATTTTTAACGGTATAGCGTATGACGATCCGGGGAGCGGAAATAACCCAGGAGGCACGCGATACACGGGTTATGGTTTTGAAGTTCGCAAAAACGGCGTATTAATCGCATCCAGAGAAACTAAAGGGGCCATTCCCGGTAGTTACAGTGCAGTTATTGATATGCCGAGTGGCAGGGGAAGCGTCACTCTGGAGTTTAAGATTTTCCAGAAAGGCAATCAGGGGGCAGGCAATATCACCGACTGTACGGTGATTGTGACCAAAAAAGCCGCTTCCGGCATCAGTA
>OATF01000010.1_pt1 | contig 173995 bp, 137 predicted proteins | sample 1475911 | NCBI WGS metagenome assembly OATF01 (sample SAMEA2579945, study PRJEB22360) | human gut metagenome | biome: human gut; feature: human-associated habitat; material: faeces | place: Denmark | collected 2008/2010
GGCAAGTTTTACTTCAAATGAATGTTTCATAAACTGCACCTTCAGATGTCAGATTATGTCCAACATTTGGGGTGCAGTTCAGTGAACGCCTTATCCGGCCTACGGGGCGGTGCGAATGCAGGCGTCGTTATTTCGCGTCCGACTTATATTCGTATTCGTAATAGCCATAATCCTGATACGCGCTGGCGCGGCGGAAGATGGAGTTCAGAATCACCCCTTTCACCGGAATACCGTTTTGCTCAAAGCGGCTCAGACTGGTTTCCACTTCTTTCAATGTGTTGACCGCATAACGCGCCACCATCAACGTGGTTCCGACATGACGACCAACTATAGCCGCATCGGTCACTGCCAGAATCGGCGGCGTATCAATCAACACCAGGTCGTAGTTTTTACTCGCCCACTTCACCAGTTCGGCAAAGCGTTCGCTCATCAACAGTTCAGAAAGATTTGGCGGCACCTGACCGCGCTGGATCAGGTCAAATTTGGCAATAGAGGTCGGTTTAGCAGCGGTAGTAATATCGCCCTGTCCAATCAGAATTTCCGACAGGCCATTAACGTTATTAGAGCCCAACAGCTCGTGGGTGAAGCCTTTGCGCATATCGCAGTCGATCAACAACACCCGTTTATTGGTCTGGCTAATCATCGCCGCTAGGTTGGCGCAGACAAAGGTTTTACCGATTGACGGGCTAACCCCGGTCATCATCAACACATTGTTCTGCGCCTGCATCATCGCGAAGTGCAGACTGGTACGCAGACTGCGGATGGCTTCAATCGCCAGATCGGTTGGATTCCCCCCCGCCAGTAGCTGACTCTGTTTGTAGCGTTTAATCCCTTTGATGGTTTTGACGCTATCGCGCGCTTTTTGCCACACCGACAGCGGGATGCTGGCATAGACGCTAATGCCGTGTTCTTCCAGCACTTGCGGGCTTTCAATTCCGCGATTAAACAACGAGCGCAGCAACACACCCACGATAGAGATCATCAGGCCGAGGATAATCAGCCCTTTCTTCGGTTTCAGTACACCTGGCTGGGTGATTGCCGGGTCAACAATGCGCACATCGCCGACGGTGCTGGCTTCGATGATTTTCAGCTCCTGCTCTTTATTCAGCAGTTGCATATAGACCTGTTGACCAGACTCGACATCGCGGGTCAGACGGACAATTTCCTGCTGGGTTTTCGGCATCGCCGTTACGCGACCGTTAAGTTTGACTTTCTCTTCTTCCAGCGCCTGCCGTTTCTCCAGCAGTGTGCGATACGCCGGGTGAACTTTGGTGTACAGCTTGGAGATTTCCGCTTCTTTAAAGGTCAGTTCGTTCAACTGCGCATCGATGTTCACCATCGAATCGAGCACCGCTTTTGCTTCCAGTGGCAGATCAACAGAATCTTTATCCTGACGGAAGGCATTCAGTTTGTTTTCGGCAACATCAAGGCGGCTACGTACTTCCGGTAACTGTTGCGCGAGGAAAGCGAGGCTTTTCGACGCTTCCGCCGATTTGCGCTCAATATTTTGTTCCTGATAGTTACGAGCGATGCTGTTAAGAATGTCGCGGATCTGTTCACGATCTTCACCGGTATAAGTCAGGCTCAGTACGCCTGCGTCTTTGCCGTTCTCCGTTACCGTCAGGCTGTTTTGCAGTTGGTTGATCATCCCCAGCGTGGAGTATTTGGTGACGGTAAACTCACTGCCCGGGCTGGAGTGAATGGCTTCAACCATCAGCGTGACGCCTTCTTTTTTCAGCATCTGGCCCGCTTACCCACGGGCGCTAAAGCCGCCATCGCTGCTCAGAGTGTAGTTTTTATCGTCCAGCACATTAAGCGTAAACACCTGATCCGCCATCTCTTTCGGGCGGTTAAAGATGGTCACTTTTACCGTCTCGTTCTGGCGTCCCATCAGGCGATCCCAGCCCGCACCGAAAATCGGGAACGTGTTTTTGCTCACTGCAATATCGAGGTCGAGATCGTCCACCGTTTTACCAAGCACCAGACGCGAACGAATCAACTGGATCTCGGCGTCCGATGCTGGCGGTTTGTTGGCTAATGCCGAACCAATGTCCTGCACTAACGAATTGCCGCTGTTTTGCTCGATTTGTACCAGTGCGTCGGCACTATAAATCGGCGTGCGAAGAAGGTGTAAACCACGGCACAGAGGGCAAATACGGCGGTGATGCCAATTACCCACCAGCGCGCTTCAATGACGGTGCCGACCAGGCGACCAATATCGATTTCATCACTGCCCGTTACCGGAGCGGCATGTTGTTTTACTTTTTCTGTCATTCTTATACCTGCTCTGCGTTCAATGCCTGCGCCCACTGGCGGGCAGACCGTTCAAGTAATGTGTACACCGCTGCAAACGTATCCCGGCTTTTGCGATACGGATCGGGGATTTCACATTCGTTATCCCAGTGACCAAACAGCATCACTTTGCCGCGCATCTCTGGTGCCATCTCGCATAAGCGTTCGATATGGCGCTTTTCCATGGTCAAAATCAGGTCGTAGTTGCGACACAGGCGGCGGCTGATTTGCCGTGCACAGTGACCTTCCAGAGACAGTTGATGTTCTGCGGCGACGCTGATAGCGGTAGGATCAGCGCCCTTACCGACCAGCGCGCCGAGTCCAGCGGACTCCACTTTTAGCTCCGGGTGATAACGTTGCAGTAAGCGTTCCGCCGTCGGAGAACGGCAAATATTGCCGACACAGACAACTAAGATGTTGTTAAACATGACGATTACCAGTTATGAATGTCGCTGGCTGTATCCGTCATGTAACGGACACCGCTAATAGTTGGCAGCAACTGATTGATCAGACGGTTCCAGCGGGAAACCGGGGCGGTGGTGACATACACCACGTCATAAGGTTGCAGGCGGAATTCTGTCGCCATCACCAGCGACGTGGCATCGGACATATCCAGCTGGTAGATATTGGCAATCTTGCCATTACGCCCGCCCTCGCCTTTCAGCGGACGAATGACAAAGATGCCGCTGGCGTTGGAGGTGGTCATGTCGATGCCTTCAGCATTACCCAGGGCTTCAGTCAGGGTCATGCCGCTAAAGTCCATTTTCAGGGTGCTCTGTTTCTTCACTTCACCCATCACAAATACTTTCAGATCATCATTACGCGGCACGTAGAGAATATCGCCGGGATAAAGCAGTCGGTTCTGATTGAGGTCGCCGTTTTGCATCAGCGCCTGCAAAGAAATGCGTTCTTCACGACCATTGTGTGTTAGCACCACGTTGCGCCAGTCAGCGGTGTCGGTCAGGCCACCTGCGGCGTTGATGGCGTCGAGAATAGTCAGTGGTACGTTGGTGATCGCCTGTTGACCGGATTTATTCACCTGACCTGAGATATAGGCCTTTTGTGAGCGGAAGGCGGCGATATTAACGTCCACCTGCGGGTCAGCGATGTACGTCGCTAAGCGCCCGGTAATATCACTGCGGATTTCAGCGAGCGTTTTCCCGACTACGTGAACCTTGCCGATATACGGGTAGAACATGGTGCCGTCAGGCTGTACCCAGTTGCCGGTGTCACTGGAGCTGCGGTACTGACCGGCTGGCGTGGTGAGTTCCGGGTGATCCCAGACGGTGACATTAAGAACGTCCCCCGGCCCGACGCGATACTGGTAATTCGCGATCTCGCTTTCCAGCGTCATATTGGGGCGCGCTACGTTGGGTCGTGGACGTAATTGGTCAATCAGGCGCGGGGTCAACGGATAAACATTCACCATTTTGTCGAGATCGAAATCAGCGTCCTGCTGTTTGATGACGTCTTTGCCCATCGTCGACATATTGCTGCCCGGAAGTACTGTGCAACCGCTTATCAAGGTTACTGACACCAATAATGGCATCAATTTCATTTTGGATTTCATCATTGTTTATTTATCACTTTGGCAGAGTAATTATCCTGTGCACTATTAATAGCAATGTCGCCATGCACATTTACCTTGCAGTTAATTGAATACAAATTTAACTGGCATCAGTCCTAAAAAAATTGATTTCATCCGCAGGCTATTGACAGAATAATTCAGACTGGTCTTTCAGGCATCCAGACACGCTACCGCCCCTGGCTTTTTAGCTACCAATACACTGATTTAGCTTAATTTTTCAAACCCTCTCTGCATACAATCGTTGATGAGAAAGGGTTATTGCGGAAATTAACTTCCGAATATAAGGTGACATTATGGTAATTGAATATTGGCTCTCCAATAATGCAGGAGGAAGTGTTACAGCTAACGGAATAGCAGGCAAGGTAACAATTCGGCAATTGGCTATTTTTAAGAATTATATTAAGTGTCATTCAATATGGTTTTTAGGAGTTTCTTTAGGTTGACAATATTTAATATAGTGTCTCCACATGCGATATTTCTTAAATAATGTTTTATTATTACCACTTTTAATTCAGGGATAATGTGAGGTTATAAACCTCAAATAATATGAGATAAATAGTGCTGCAACATTGCATTTTTGCCCCGATTTATCCATGATCGAATTGTGACATTTGTCATACAACGAATAGGTTTTGTACTTACTATGGAATGGATTGCCGATCCGTCTATCTGGGCCGGGTTAATCACGCTGATTGTGATCGAACTGGTCCTCGGCATTGATAACCTGGTCTTTATTGCCATCCTCGCCGAAAAACTACCGCCGAAGCAGCGCGACCGCGCACGGGTTACCGGGCTGCTGCTGGCGATGTTAATGCGCCTGTTACTGCTGGCGTCAATCTCCTGGCTGGTCACCCTGACACAACCGCTATTCAGCTTTCGCTCGTTTACCTTTAGCGCCCGCGACTTAATCATGCTGTTTGGTGGTTTCTTCCTGCTGTTCAAAGCCACGATGGAGCTGAACGAACGGCTGGAAGGGAAAGACAGCAATAACCCCACGCAACGCAAAGGTGCGAAGTTCTGGGGGGTGGTGACACAAATTGTGGTACTGGACGCCATCTTCTCACTCGACTCGGTGATTACCGCCGTCGGGATGGTCGACCATTTACTGGTCATGATGGCCGCCGTCGTTATCGCTATTAGCCTGATGTTGATGGCCAGCAAGCCGTTAACGCAATTTGTTAACAGTCACCCGACGATCGTTATTCTCTGCTTAAGCTTCCTGTTGATGATTGGCTTTAGCCTGGTGGCAGAAGGTTTCGGCTTCGTCATTCCGAAAGGCTACCTGTACGCTGCTATTGGTTTCTCGGTGATGATCGAGGCGCTCAATCAGTTGGCTATCTTTAACCGGCGACGTTTTCTTTCCGCTAACCAGACGCTGCGCCAGCGGACTACCGAAGCGGTAATGCGCCTGCTTAGCGGGCAAAAAGAAGATGCGGAACTGGACGCCGAAACCGCGTCCATGCTGGTGGATCATGGTAACCAGCAGATCTTTAATCCGCAGGAACGGCGGATGATTGAGCGGGTACTTAATCTTAACCAGCGTACTGTCAGCAGCATTATGACGTCGCGCCACGATATTGAGCATATCGATCTCAACGCGCCGGAAGAAGAAATCCGCCAGTTGCTGGAGCGAAATCAGCATACGCGGTTGGTGGTTACCGACGGTGATGACGCAGAAGATTTGCTCGGTGTTGTTCACGTTATCGACCTGCTACAACAGTCACTGCGCGGCGAACCGCTCAACCTGCGGGTGTTGATTCGCCAGCCGCTGGTGTTCCCGGAAACCTTGCCGTTGTTACCTGCCCTGGAGCAGTTCCGTAATGCCCGCACACACTTTGCTTTTGTGGTGGATGAGTTTGGCTCGGTGGAAGGGATTGTGACATTAAGTGACGTCACGGAAACTATTGCCGGTAACTTGCCGAACGAAGTGGAAGAGATCGACGCCCGCCATGATATTCAGAAAAATGCGGACGGTTCCTGGACGGCGAATGGTCATATGCCGCTGGAGGATCTGGTGCAATATGTGCCGCTGCCGCTGGATGAAAAACGTGAATATCACACCATTGCCGGGCTATTGATGGAATATTTGCAGCGTATTCCAAAACCTGGCGAAGAAGTTCAGGTGGGGGATTATTTGCTTAAAACGTTGCAGGTGGAAAGCCATCGCGTGCAGAAGGTGCAGATTATTCCGCTGCATAAGGATGGCGAGATGGAATACGAGGTGTGATGGTATCGGTCATTTTACCCAATGCTGCGTAACGCCTTATAACTTCAGCAATGAAGCGTTGTCTGTGGTACATGGACATCACAGCGGGGGTGTGGGTCCGGCTGTAAATCGCCGAATCGTTTCCTGTAGGCCGGGGCAGCCCACATGGATGTGGGCTGAGGGCGCGTTTTACAGGGATGTTACCTCGCGCCCGTACCCGATAGCCGAAAGGAATAAGATGAGGGAACCGCGCCAGCGGCGATTTATCGCCGGGAGCCCGGGTTGCCAGGGTGGTGGCGATTGAGCCACCCTGGCACGTTCACCGGCTTGAGCGTTCCATAGTAACGAGGAACATCAAGTGAACGGAACAGCCTTCGATCTTACATATTCAGAATATAATGGTGCCGCCACGAACGCCTGATGCGACGCTTCACGCGTCTTATCAGGCCTACAGGACAGGTCACCTGGTAACCTACATCTTCTCCAGCAACTTCTTCACATCTTTGCCATTGCGGGAATCTTTATTCCGCTCGGCCCAGTCATTCAGGCGACGTTTCGCTTCGTCCTGTAGATGTTTGCGCAGTAACTGATCCACTTGCAGACTGTAATTGAGTTGCTGCCAGTTGCCATAAACCCGCAGCGGTACTGGCGTTTCTTTGAGGAAATCAATCAGTTTGCTTTCCCCGTTCCAGCCCCCCACGACCCGAATATCAAACTTGGTGTCACAGGTTTGCTCCGCCAGATTCAACGTACCAGCCCCGGAAAGCGCCAGCATGGGCGATTGACCTTGCATGTCGTTTAACGTCACGACGCCATCCTTCAACGTCAAATCGGTGGTAAAGCGGTCAAGACGCGTTACGTTATCGAAGTTTTCAGCGGCCTTCACATCACCACCATTACGTTCTACCGCTTGCTGAATCATCTGCTGGAAGTTCATCCCTTCCATGCGCGTGTCGGTCATTTCGACATGTGCCTGTCCTTGCCAGTTATGGCGGAATGCGTCGGCATCTATGTCAGCACCGGAGAAATCACCAGCCAGTGACATCTTTCCGGTCAACGAAATCGGATAGTTAAACGCCTTCAGAATGGTACCAATCTCAACGTTTTCCAGCCGTGGCTGGAAGTTTATCCGCGGATTTATTGATGTCGCGTCCAGCGTGCCCGGCAGTGAAACCTGTCCACCGTTAAGTTTGCCCTGCAGTTGAGTAATTTCCAGCAAACCCGACTTGTTGGTCATTTGCGTGGCAACATCTGTAAAATTCATTCCGCGCCAGCGCACGTTACTGGCCTGCAACAAAATATCAGCCGTAAAGCCTTGCAGTCCCTGATAGGCCGGTTCATCAATACGCGAAGAAATGACCGGGCGCGGCAACGTTGATTGGCTCTGCCCCTGCTGCGCGGCACCGTTTTCACCGTTCGCTGTTTCATTAAGCGGGATGAGGTTGTCAAGATTCAGTTGCGGAAATTGCAGTCTCAGCTGCCATTCCGGTTGCTCTGTCAGCGTGACCTGTGCTTGCCCGCTCAGCGTACTGTCATTGGCGGTCAAACTAATTTGGTTAAATGAAAGGCGTTTATGTGACTCCTGCCACTGGGCCTGGAAACTCCCCTGCCCCTGAATACCTTGTTTTGGTAAATCGGCACCCTGCAACTGCCAGTTAACTTGTTCAATAGCCGCCGTTAAATCATGCGGATAATCAGAAGCATCTACCGTACCGTTAAGGGATATCGTGAGATCGCGCTGATCGCGATTAACCCGCCCGGAGAACTCAAATGAACCACGATGTTGGGGATCTTGTTCCATTTGCAGGCGAATATTGCGGATTGTCACCTGCTCGTCATCTTCATGCTGGAACACCAGCACGCTGTCCGCCACCTTAAGACTGGATATATCAAACGACCATCCGCGATCGTCTGACAGATCCGGCAAGGTATTGTCGCGTGGTGCAACCGGAGCATCTTCACTGCGTACCGCTTCCGTCTGCGGCGTCAGTTGGATCACTGCCCCTTTTAGCATCACCTGCTTAACGCTCAGTTGATGACTCAGCAGTGGTAAAAGCGCCACGTCCAGACGCATGTTGTCTGCGCGAACCAGTGGCTGGCTCGCGCCCTGGGCAGTGAGAGACATTCGCCCGGAGAGGATACTAAGTTGCGGCCAGACGTGCCAACGCAGTGGCCCGTCGAGCTGCAATTGATAACCGCTACGTGCAGCAACTTGCTTGACCATATAGTTGCGGAAATCATTCGGATTCACCAGCAACACTAACGCAGATAACCCGGCCACCAGCACGACCAGGAGTATCATCAGCGTCGTCAGAAATCGTCTCATGGTATCCTCAATGGGCCTGAATTAGTCTTTATCGATTCGGCTGGCTACCGCGCCCTGCTGGTTGCGATATTTCGCATCTTCACGGCGGTTGTAAGGTCGCGCCGCCGGGCCGGAAAGCGGCTCAAAGCTCAGCGCACCAATTAACATGCCCGGACGCAGCGCCAGCGGCAGCTTACCGGAGTTGTAGAACTCCAGCACAATACAGCCAGACCAGCCCGGATCGATACGGTGCGCGGTGACGTGCACCATAAGCCCCAGACGCGCCAGTGAGGAACGACCGTCCAGCCATCCCACCAGATCGGCTGGCAGCGTCACCGACTCCAGCGTCACCGCCAGCGCCAGCTCTCCTGGGTGAAGATAAAACGCCTCGCTTTCATCGAGTACGATCTCATCGCTCATCACGCGGTCAAGCGCGGCGCTCACTTCATCTTTGGGACCGCTCAGATCGATAAACGCTGCCGTGTGACCACGGAAGGTACGAAATTTATTGCCCAGGCGCACATCCACCGTCGCGCCATTAATACGCTCCACTGGCGGACGTGGGTTGATCGACAAACGGCCTTCATCAAGCCAGGCTTCAATATCTCGGTCACACAGACGCATGGCATTTTCTCCTTTCGTGCATCACTCCCTTAACGCCAATTACGTCAAGGGCATACCAGGTTATCACTGAACGGTACACAATTTATCAAGCTTATTCAAAGAACTGACTTATTTTCGCTTTCAATATATCGATGGCGATGCGGTTTTTCCCGCCGCGCGGCACGATAATGTCCGCATATTGTTTAGAAGGCTCAATGAATTGCAGGAACATCGGGCGCACGGTTTTTTGATATTGCGCCATCACTGAATCCATTGAACGCCCACGCTCGTTAACGTCACGCTTGATGCGGCGCATCAGACAGATATCCAGCGGGGTATCAACGAAAATTGAGAAGTTAAGTTCATCACGCAAACGCGCATCCGTCAGCAGCAAAATGCCTTCGAGAATGATGACTTTCTTCGGCTCAACCGTCACCGTTTCTTTCATACGCGTATGTTCAACATAGCTGTAAACCGGCAGGTCAATGGCCGAGCCGCGTTTCAATGCTTGTAAATGCTCAAGCAGCAGGCTGTGATCCATCGCGCTGGGATGGTCGTAGTTGGTCTTAACGCGTTCTTCCATCGACAGATGGCTTTGATCTTTGTAATAGCAGTCTTCGGGAATTACGCCGATGTGTTCATCACCGACTTGCTCACGTAATTCACGATAAAGGGTACTGGCAATAAGACTCTTGCCGGAAGCCGATGCGCCAGCGATACCGATAATGACGCACTGATGAGACTGATCAGTCATATATTTAGCGACCTGATTAACCTGGATGTTAGGAAGGGGGCGACGAAGCGCCAAACGCGGCAATTATAGGGATTTCATCCGCCTGATACCAGTCGAATAGCGTTGCCGCGCGCTCAGAGTTAATTGTTGACGAAGAATTCCCGGTGGCAAATTACGTTGATCAGTTTTATACAAGGTAAAAAATGTTATACGCCGTTGCGCAAATTATCCGCCTTTACGTCACTTTATGAGCAATTCGCATATAAAATGTAAAACTTTTGTACTAGCATAAACACAGAAACGAATACTGGCGACCTGGTCTTGCGGATAAAGCGGTAATGAGCAAACAATCACAGCATGTATTAATTGCCCTGCCCCACCCGCTGCTTCACCTGGTCAGTTTAGGTTTAGTCTCGTTTATCTTTACCCTTTTCTCGCTTGAGCTTTCGCAGTTTGGCACCCAACTCGCCCCACTGTGGTTCCCGACGTCCATCATGATGGTGGCGTTTTATCGCCATGCCGGGCGCATGTGGCCGGGGATTGCGCTGAGCTGCTCGCTGGGAAATATCGCCGCATCCATCCTGCTTTTTTCCACCAGCTCGCTGAACATGACCTGGACGACCATCAATATTGTTGAAGCCGTGGTCGGAGCAGTGCTACTGCGTAAATTGCTGCCGTGGTATAACCCCTTGCAAAATCTGGTTGACTGGCTGCGTCTGGCACTCGGCAGCGCCATTGTTCCACCTCTGTTAGGGGGTGTTCTGGTTATCCTGCTGACGCCCGGAGACGATCCTCTCAGGGCATTTTTGATATGGGTACTGTCAGAATCCATCGGCGCACTGGCACTGGTGCCACTGGGATTGTTATTTAAACCACACTATCTGCTGCGCCATCGCAACCCACGGTTGCTTTTTGAGTCGCTGCTCACGTTGGCCATCACACTGACGTTAAGCTGGCTTTCGATGCTGTATCTGCCGTGGCCTTTTACTTTCATTATTGTGCTGTTGATGTGGAGCGCCGTGCGCCTGCCACGAATGGAAGCCTTTTTGATCTTCCTTACCACGGTGATGATGGTGTCACTGATGATGGCCGCTGATCCCTCCCTGCTTGCTACACCGCGTACATACCTGATGAGCCATATGCCGTGGCTACCGTTTTTGCTGATCCTGCTGCCCGCCAACATCATGACGATGGTGATGTATGCCTTTCGTGCGGAACGCAAACACATCTCTGAAAGCGAAACCCGTTTTCGTAATGCCATGGAATATTCCGCCATCGGCATGGCATTAGTGGGCACCGAGGGGCAATGGCTGCAATCCAACAAAGCGCTCTGCCAGTTTCTAGGTTACAGTCAGGAAGAACTGCGCGGACTCACCTTTCAGCAACTGACCTGGCCGGAGGATCTCAATAAAGATCTGCAACAGGTTGAAAAGCTGATCAGCGGTGAAATAAACACCTATTCAATGGAAAAACGCTACTACAACCGCAATGGCGATGTTGTCTGGGCGTTGCTTGCCGTCTCACTGGTGCGCCACACGGATGGCACGCCGCTCTATTTTATCGCTCAGATTGAAGACATTAACGAGCTAAAACGCACCGAACAGGTGAATCAGCAACTGATGGAGCGCATCACGCTGGCTAACGAAGCGGGCGGGATTGGCATCTGGGAGTGGGAGCTTAAGCCGAATATTTTTAGCTGGGATAAGCGGATGTTCGAGCTGTATGAAATTCCTCCGCATATCAAACCGAACTGGCAGGTGTGGTACGAGTGCGTGCTGCCGGAAGATCGCCAGCACGCCGAAAAAGTGATTCGCGATTCATTGCAATCACGCTCTCCCTTTAAACTGGAATTTCGCATTACCGTGAAAGACGGCATTCGCCATATCCGCGCCCTCGCTAACCGGGTACTGAATAAAGAAGGCGAAGTCGAACGCCTGCTCGGCATTAATATGGATATGACCGAAGTGAAACAGCTTAACGAGGCATTGTTTCAGGAAAAAGAGCGCCTGCACATTACGCTGGATTCCATCGGCGAAGCCGTGGTCTGTATTGATATGGCAATGAAAATTACCTTTATGAATCCGGTGGCGGAGAAGATGAGCGGCTGGACGCAGGAAGAAGCGTTAGGTGTTCCGCTCCTGACGGTGTTGCATATTACTTTTGGCGACAACGGACCATTAATGGAGAACATTTACAGTGCCGACACCTCACGTTCCGCGATTGAACAAGATGTGGTGTTGCACTGCCGGAGCGGCGGCAGCTACGACGTGCATTACAGTATTACGCCGTTAAGTACTCTGGACGGCAGCAATATAGGCTCGGTACTGGTGATTCAGGACGTCACCGAATCACGCAAAATGCTGCGCCAGCTGAGCTACAGCGCCTCCCATGATGCACTGACGCATCTCGCCAACCGCGCCAGTTTTGAGAAACAACTACGCATCCTGCTGCAAACGGTAAACAGTACACATCAGCGACATGCACTGGTGTTTATCGATCTTGATCGCTTTAAAGCGGTGAATGACAGCGCCGGGCACGCCGCTGGCGACGCTTTGCTGCGCGAACTGGCGTCGTTGATGCTGAGTATGCTGCGCTCCAGCGACGTGCTGGCGCGACTCGGTGGCGATGAATTTGGTCTGCTGCTGCCAGATTGTAATGTCGAAAGTGCGCGTTTTATCGCTACACGCATTATCAGCGCCGTGAATGACTATCACTTTATCTGGGAAGGACGTGTACATCGGGTAGGTGCCAGTGCCGGGATTACCTTGGTTGATGACAACAATCATCAGGCGGCTGAAGTGATGTCGCAGGCTGATATCGCCTGTTATGCCTCCAAAAATGGTGGACGGGGCCGGGTGACGGTTTACGAACCGCAGCAAGCTGCCGCACATAGCGAACGGGCGGTGATGTCGCTTGATGAACAGTGGCGGATGATTAAAGAGAATCAGTTGATGATGATCGCCCACGGTGTCGCTTCGCCGCGGATCCCGCAAGCGCGTAATTTGTGGCTGATTTCACTTAAGCTCTGGAGTTGCGAAGGCGAGATTATTGATGAACAAACATTTCGTCGTAGCTTCAGCGATCCGGCACTTAGCCATGCTCTTGACCGACGGGTATTCCACGATTTTTTCCAGCAGGCCGCAAAAGCGATTGCCAGTAAAGGCTTAAGCATCGCCCTCCCCCTTTCCGTTGCCGGTTTGAGTAGCGCCACGCTGGTGAATGAACTGCTTGAGCAGCTGGAAAATAGCCCTCTACCACCACGGTTATTACATCTGATTATTCCGGCAGACGCGATTTTAGATCACGCAGAAAGCGTGCAAAAACTGCGGCTGGCGGGATGTCGGATCGTATTCAGTCAGGTGGGCCGCGATCTGCAAATCTTCAACTCGCTGAAAGCGAATATGGCAGATTACCTGCTACTTGATGGTGAGTTATGCGCCAACGTGCAGGGAAATTTGATGGATGAGATGCTGATTACGATCATTCAGGGGCACGCTCAGCGGCTCGGGATGAAGACCATCGCCGGGCCAGTAGTTTTACCCCTGGTGATGGATACGCTTTCTGGCATCGGCGTCGATCTGATTTATGGCGATGTGATTGCCGATGCCCAACCGCTGGATTTGCTGGTGAATAGCAGTTATTTCGCGATTAACTAAGGCGTGCTTCCCCATCGCCTGATGCGGCGTATCAGGCCTACAATTCGTCCGTTCCGTCTGGTTGCCAGCCTTCCGTATACCAGATATGCAACAGCGCATAAGAACGCCAGGGCTTCCAGCGTTCGGCATAACGGCGGATTTGTGCCGGTGTCATTCCCGGAAATCGCTGTTTAATCAGATAATCATCCGGCAGGAAAACATCTTTCGCCTGCCAGACACGTAAGGCGAAATAATTCGCCGTCCAGCGCCCGATACCCGGAAAAGTTTGCAGCGTTTTCATCGCTTGCTCTACGTCGCCCGGAATTGTCATTGGTAAGGTGCCCTCCAGCGCCGCATTTGCCAGATTAATCAGCGCCTCTGCCCGTTTCAACGGCATACCTAACGCTTTTAATGCCTGCGGGTCGGCTGCTGCCAGCCGCTGAGGCGTGGGGAAGCAGACATAATCCGGAAAATCATCCAGCCGTTCGCCATAAAGCTGTGCCACTCTGGCGGTCAATTTTGCCGCCATCGCCACGCTCACCAGTTGGCCTAAAATCGCCCGCACGCCCTGCTCAAAAGCATCAACACAACCAGGTAAACGCAATCCGGGCCGCGCCGCGCCTAACTTGCCCAACGCACCGTTAACAATCTGCGGGTTACATTGCAGATCAAACAGGCGGCTCATTTTCGCCAGACACTCTGCGGCAATAGGTTCTAAACCTGCACTTAAATTTATGTGCAGAGTATGGCGGGCTATATCCGGAATAGCAGTCACCACGCCGCGATATTCGCCCACCGCCAGACTACGGGCATAATAATCGTCAGCGACCGTTTCCACACCGTTCACCGCACGGGCGGCGAGAAATCCCAACATCCACGACCAGTCATACGGCGGCTGCCCGTTCAGGGGATACATCGCATCTCCTTGTTAATCCGCTTTCAGCATAAACGTTATTCAGACGCTACGCTTTGCTTTCATATTCCGGTTGTCGCGACGGCAACATTTCGCTAAAGTCACGCCCCTTCTTCACCGGCATGGGGATTATTTCGTGTTTATTGGTTTTGATTACGGTACAGCAAACTGTTCAGTGGCGGTCATGCGCGACGGTAAGCCGCAATTACTGAAAATGGAAAACGACAGCACGCTGCTGCCTTCAATGCTTTGCGCGCCAACGCGTGAAGCGGTAAGCGAATGGCTGTACCGCCATCATGATGTTCCGGCAGACGACGATGAAACGCAGGCGCTGCTGCGTCGGGCGATTCGTTATAACCGCGAAGAAGATATCGATGTTACGGCGAAAAGCGTGCAGTTCGGTCTTTCCTCACTGGCACAGTACATTGATGATCCAGAAGAAGTGTGGTTTGTGAAATCACCAAAATCGTTCCTCGGTGCCAGCGGCTTAAAACCGCAGCAGGTAGCGCTGTTTGAGGATCTGGTCTGCGCAATGATGTTGCACATTCGCCAGCAGGCGCAGGCGCAGCTGCCAGAAGCGATTACTCAGGCAGTGATTGGTCGCCCGATCAACTTCCAGGGGCTTGGCGGCGATGAAGCAAACACCCAGGCGCAGGGGATTCTGGAACGCGCGGCGAAGCGTGCCGGGTTTAAGGATGTGGTATTCCAGTACGAGCCGGTCGCGGCTGGGCTGGATTACGAAGCCACCTTGCAGGAAGAAAAACGGGTGCTGGTGGTGGATATCGGCGGTGGTACGACTGACTGTTCATTGCTGCTGATGGGGCCGCAGTGGCGTTCGCGTCTCGATCGTGAAGCCAGCCTGCTGGGTCACAGTGGTTGCCGTATTGGCGGTAACGATCTGGATATCGCACTGGCGTTTAAAAACCTGATGCCGTTACTGGGTATGGGTGGCGAAACCGAAAAAGGCATCGCCCTGCCGATTCTGCCGTGGTGGAATGCGGTTGCCATCAACGACGTTCCTGCACAGAGTGATTTCTACAGTAGTGCCAACGGTCGTCTGCTTAACGACCTGGTACGCGATGCCCGCGAACCGGAAAAAGTGGCCCTGTTACAGAAAGTCTGGCGTCAGCGTTTAAGCTATCGCCTGGTACGTAGCGCAGAAGAGAGCAAAATTGCGCTTTCAAGCGTAGCGGAAACCAGCGCCTCACTGCCGTTTATCAGCGATGAACTGGCTACGCTGATTAGCCAGCAAGGGCTGGAAAGCGCCCTCAGCCAGCCACTGGCGCGGATTCTGGAACAGGTGCAACTGGCGCTGGATAACGCCCAGGAAAAACCGGATGTTATCTATCTGACCGGCGGTAGCGCCCGTTCGCCGCTGATTAAAAAAGCGCTGACAGAACAGTTGCCGGGCATTCCGATTGCAGGTGGCGATGACTTTGGCTCCGTCACCGCCGGGCTGGCACGCTGGGCAGAAGTCGTGTTTCGTTAATTGAAAACTGGCTCAGCAGCGGCTTAAATCCGCCTGCGCCTGAGCCAGTTTTTCTGCCGCCTGACGTAGCGGTTCCATTAACGGCATGATCCTTGCGGGAGCATGAAGACGGAATCGCTGCAACTCTGTCGCGCCGACAGTCAACGCCGATTCCAGCCGATGTCGTTTGGCGGTCATTTTCGCCATTACCGCTTGTCTGTCTGCTGGCGTTACCGCTTCATTCGGCCTGAACACAAAACGGCGTTCGCAACTTGCTTTCCGGTCGATAACCGCCTGGGTCAGATGATCACCAAAACCTCTAACTTGCTTAACGCTCCGTCGGGTAACGTCTGCCGCCGTTTCAATACCAAAGGACCGTAACGCCACTTTACGCGCAGGGCCAACGCCGGGAATAGAGGCAACATCAATAAAAAATCCCTCCAGAAACTTCTGCTTCTGCCGTTCCCTTGCGGTGTCCTGAAGTGCTGCCAGATCGCGCTTTTCTTCTTCCGGTAACCCAAGAATTTCGTCCTTCATTTTTTCGAGCATCGCCCGTTTGGCGATAAAACCTTCCAGCCCGCCCAACTGTTGGATCTGGCTGACTAAATGGTCATAGTCCATTTTCGCGCGATTAAACGCCTCACGGCGTTGCTGGATTTCTGCTTTGTACGCTTTGCTTGTCAGGCTGCCAATAATCCAGATAGCCGACAGCACAGGAACCAAAATAATATAACGCGGTTCTGTCTGAAGGCCGCAAAGCAACAGCGATAACGCTGACAGTGCGAACTCAATCAGAATGATGTATTCATGCCTTAAAAGGCCTAAAGGAAGCGGCCTGCCAGTCGGTTGAAAATGATCGGGTAATGGCAGTTGCAATGCTGGTGGTGCTACTGACGCCATCACCATCGCCCAGACTTTCGCCAGCACAAAATTCCCGCCGGTGGTAATGACCTCTTCGCCGAGATCAATAAAATAGATAACACCTTGATTATCCAGCGCACACCATGGGCAGTCAGCCAAATGACCGGGATAAACATGCATTGCCGAAACGGTACATTTCTTTAACTGTTGGCGTAGTAAATCAAGTGCCGCTACCCACGCTTTTGCCGTCGGACGCGCGGTTGCTACGCCACTTTCCGTGAATGCCTGCTGAAACATGGCTTCAACATCGCCCGGTAACATCGACAGCGGAATAGATCGTGGCGGCGGTGTTAAACCACGTCGCTGATTATCTGACGCGTAGGCATAACGGAAATGAGCAATATCCGTCTCCAGCGCATTCCCCGCATCAGAGATAAGCGGCACACCAGAATAAGGATGCCGCCCACCAAACAAGACGTGAAAAATCAGCAACGCAAGGCCAAAATTATCGTGATTCGCGGTGCGTTCAAAGCCGACAAATGATGGCAAGGTTTGTAGCTCTGGCGGCGTAAAATGCGACACGCCGACTTCGCATAAATGCAGTGTGCCATTGGCGTTAATCTGAAAGGAGTCGCTATCAATCAACACCACTTTGCTGTCACGGCCTACCATAAAGCTGTTCTGGTTTACGTCACTCACGACGTGCCCGTGCTCGTGAACCGTAGCAAAAGATGAAGCAATATTGCGCGCAACATAGAGTAGAAAATCCCACGCGCAGTGAGGGTAACTCTGGCGACGATGTGCCGGGCTATAGATCATATGAATCGGTTCTTTACCAGAAACTTTTGGCATCATAAAACCGATAACTTTTCCGCCTCGTCCACCGTGAAGCGTTGCCTGCGGCCAGGCGACATAATTCAGCAACTGTGCGTCAGCTGTCGCAGCCATAAAGGCAAGTTTGTCCTGTTTTAAGGCGGGTGGCGGCGTGTGATAAATCTTGGCGACGCTATCGACAAACTCCTCGATATCATAAACCGCGCCTTCGCCACCTTTTCCCAGTTCACGGCCTGGCGTAACGCACTCACCAGTAGCAGTATATAAAGTGGGTTTCATGGTAACCACAGCGCCAGTGCCAACGTTTTATCATCATCGGTACGCTCGTTTACCGCCGGGCTGGACAAAAACTGCTTTAACAATTCAGGTAATAAATCGAGTTGTTCCTGCGTTGCTGACGCCAGTCCATTGAAAAACGGGGTAAAAAAAGGCACATGCGGAGAATTATTCAACATATTTAACGCCAGCCGCTGAATACCATCCGTAAATGCTGCAACTTTATGCGCACGCTCAGTACTGGTGTAAGTTTCCAGTCTGGAAACAGCATCGTCATCGGTAATGAAGTGCGTCATGTTGGCATATTCACCCACCATCGGCGTGAGAGGCAATTGCAGACCGTGACCCAAATCTACCACCACGCCGCCATCGCCAATCTGCATAATCAAGGTGCCGTCAGGCGATGAAATCAGTCCCAGAAATGTGCAGGCAAAATCGCGAACCGCTAATTCTTTGGCTTCCGCCTCGGCAAAAAGTCGTTGACGAATGGTCAGCACAATATCCGTGGCGAGGACATCATTAAGCCCCAATTCCCCGCCCTGCACTTTTTGCGACATATAAGCCATCGCTTCATTGACGGCGAGCATCGCGCCTTCGCCACCCTGCGAGACGCTGCCTGCGCCATCAGCGACAAATACCGTCAATAATGGCTGCTGGTCATTTAGCCAGGCAACCTGCATCTGGCAGGCATCCTGGCAAGGCAAGTCCGCGCTGATGTGCGAGGTTCCAACAGCTGATGCATAGACCAGACGCCAGCTCACACTGACGTCCAGCCTTTTGGCGCTTCCAGCACAACTTCCGTTCCCGGCGTGGAGCGGGAAACCGAACGCAGCGAACTGGATAACCAGCTAAACAGTTCACGGAATTGTAATCCCTGCAGTGGCAAAGGCTGACGAACGCTGATTTGTGCCAAAGTCTTCATATCCGCCCCCTGAACACCGATGGAAAAGAAGGCAAACTTCTTATCTTCTTCCCCCTGAAACACTTTGTTGGCGGCAGCCTGCCACTCATCGGTTGGAGCGCCATCGGTGATCAGGAAAATCCACGGGCGATAATAGGAAATACCATTGGCGCGATACTCACGTTTGCGCTCCTCAACCATATCCAGGGCTTTGGTCATGGCGGCCCCCATTGGTGTATCGCCCTGGGCAAACAGGATGGGCGGGAAAAAATTAGCGGCGCTGGTAAATGGTTGTTCCACATGCACCGGGCCGAACGTCACAATACCGAGTTCCACTCTTTTTAAGGCCAGCGAATCGGCAAGCAGCTCATCGCGAAAGGTAACCAATCCGGCGTTAAGTTCATTAATAGGTCTACCACTCATCGAACCAGAAACATCCAACAGCAAAATGCAGGGGCAACGTGGTTCCGGGTTACTGGCAAAATCGCTGGTGGCAAACGTGATTTGTTCGCTCATAAGAAATCCTTTCTTAGAGAATTATTGAGGTCCGGTATCATACCGACTGCAATAATAAAATAAGAGCAAACGAAGAAACTTTCAGAATTAGGCCCGGCAGCGCAGAAAATTTTGCTATTCGCCTCGCAAGAACGGAGAGCCGTCGATTGACACTAAGGGCGGAGTGACATAATTTCAGGAGTGAGGGTTAGGGAGAGGTTTCCCCCTCCCTCTGGTGTTCTTAGTAAGCCTGGAAGCTAATCACTAAGAGTATCACCAGTATGATGACGTGCTTCATCATAACCCTTTCCTTATTAAAAGCCCTCTTCTCCGGGAGAGGGTTTCCCGTTTCAGCGTCCCGCTGAAATCGTCGGCTTACCTCCTTTCGCCCTGAATGCAGTCTATCGCTAACGCGTGACCAAAATAGTTTCCTCTGTGATTATTGCGTAACGACTCGCAAAGAATATTTGCTGGCAGGATCGCAGACTGAAAAGCCTGCAGATTGACAATCTTATCGTGAAGGCATAATTTCAGGAGTGAGGGTAGAGCGGGGTTTCCCCCGCCCTGGTAGTCTTAGTAAGCCGGGAAGCTTATGACTAAGAGCACCACGATGATGATCCACTTCATCATGACCCTTTCCTTATTTAAGGCCCCTTCCTCGGGAGGGGCTTTCCCGTTTCAGCGTCCCGCTGAAATCGTCGGCTTACCTCCTTTCGCCCTGTATGCAGTCTATCGCTGACTTGCGGATAAAATAGTTTCCAGTGTGATTATTGCGTAACGTCTCGCAAAGAATATTTGCTGGCAGGATCGCAGACTGCAAAGCCTGCAGATTGACAATCTTATCGTGAAGGCATACTTTCAGGAGTGAGGGTAGAGCGGGGTTTCCCCCGCCCTGGTAGTCTTAGTATGCTGGGTAGCTAATCACTAAGAGCACCACGATGATGAGTAGCTTCATCATGACCCTTTCCTTATTTAAGGCCCCTTCCTCGGGAGGGGCTTTCCCGTTTCAGCGTCCCGCTGAAATCATCGGCTTACCTCCTTTCGCCATGCACGTAGTCTATCGCTAACGCGTAGATAAAATAGTTTCATGTGTTATTACTGGATGCGTGCTCGCAAATGTGCCCGCCATTCAGACGATTCCCGATAGTGTTTCATAATTCCTCCATTTTTCTCCCTTATTGGCTGGCTACACTAGTATCATTCCGCGAAACGTTTCAGGAAGAGAAACTCTTAACGATGAAAGGTAGTTATAAATCCCTTTGGGTAATCGTAATCGTGGTGGTTATCGCCGCCATCGCCGCATTCTGGTTCTGGCAAGGCCGCAATGACTCCCAGAGTGCAGCCCCAGGGGCGACGAAACAAGCGCAGCAATCGCCAGCGGGTGGTCGCCGTGGTATGCGTTCCGGTCCATTAGCCCCGGTTCAGGCGGCGACCGCCGTAGAACAGGCAGTTCCGCGTTACCTCACCGGGCTTGGCACCATTACCGCCGCTAATACTGTTACGGTGCGCAGCCGCGTGGACGGTCAACTGATGGCGTTGCATTTCCAGGAAGGCCAGCAGGTCAAAGCAGGCGATTTATTGGCAGAAATTGACCCCAGCCAGTTCAAAGTTGCATTAGCACAAGCCCAGGGCCAACTGGCAAAAGATAAAGCCACGCTTGCCAACGCCCGCCGTGACCTGGCGCGTTATCAACAACTGGTAAAAACCAATCTCGTATCTCGTCAGGAACTGGATGCCCAACAAGCGCTGGTCAGTGAAACCGAAGGCACCATTAAGGCTGATGAAGCAAGCGTCGCCAGCGCACAGCTGCAACTCGACTGGAGCCGCATCACCGCGCCAGTTGATGGTCGCGTTGGTCTCAAGCAGGTTGATGTTGGTAACCAAATCTCCAGTGGTGATACCACCGGGATTGTGGTGATCACCCAGACGCATCCTATCGATTTGCTCTTTACCCTGCCGGAAAGCGATATCGCTACCGTAGTACAGGCGCAAAAAACCGAAAAACCGCTGGTGGTAGAAGCCTGGGATCGCACCAACTCGAAGAAATTAAGTGAAGGCACGCTGTTAAGCCTCGATAACCAAATCGATGCCACTACCGGTACGATTAAAGTGAAAGCACGCTTTAATAATCAGGATGATGCGCTGTTTCCCAATCAGTTTGTTAACGCGCGTATGTTAGTCGACACCGAACAAAACGCCGTGGTGATCCCCACCGCCGCTCTGCAAATGGGCAACGAAGGCCATTTTGTCTGGGTGCTGAATAGCGAAAACAAGGTCAGCAAACATCTGGTGACGCCGGGCATTCAGGACAGTCAGAAAGTGGTGATCCGCGCAGGTATTTCTGCGGGCGACCGCGTAGTGACGGATGGCATTGATCGCCTGACCGAAGGGGCGAAAGTGGAAGTAGTGGAAGCCCAGAGCGCCACCACTCCGGAAGAGAAAGCCACCAGCCGCGAATACGCGAAAAAAGGAGCACGCTCCTGATGCAGGTGTTACCCCCGAGCAGCACAGGCGGCCCGTCGCGCCTGTTTATTATGCGTCCTGTCGCCACCACGCTGCTGATGGTGGCGATCTTACTCGCTGGGATTATCGGTTATCGAGCCCTGCCCGTTTCGGCGCTGCCGGAAGTGGACTATCCGACCATTCAGGTAGTCACGCTCTACCCAGGTGCGAGCCCGGATGTCATGACCTCTGCCGTTACCGCGCCGCTTGAACGCCAGTTTGGGCAGATGTCTGGCCTGAAACAGATGTCGTCGCAAAGTTCCGGCGGTGCGTCAGTTATCACCTTACAGTTCCAGCTAACATTACCGCTCGATGTCGCCGAGCAGGAAGTGCAGGCCGCGATTAACGCTGCGACCAACTTGTTGCCGAGCGATCTGCCTAACCCGCCGGTTTACAGCAAAGTGAACCCGGCAGATCCACCAATCATGACGCTCGCCGTCACCTCAACCGCCATGCCAATGACGCAAGTGGAAGATATGGTGGAAACCCGCGTCGCGCAGAAAATCTCGCAGATTTCCGGTGTCGGCCTGGTGACGCTTTCCGGCGGCCAGCGTCCGGCTGTTCGTGTCAAACTTAACGCCCAGGCGATTGCCGCCCTCGGCCTGACCAGCGAAACCGTGCGCACCGCTATTACCGGCGCTAACGTTAACTCGGCAAAAGGTAGCCTCGACGGCCCTTCCCGTGCGGTCACACTTTCCGCGAACGACCAGATGCAATCCGCCGAAGAGTATCGCCAGCTGATCATCGCCTACCAGAACGGCGCGCCGATTCGTCTGGGCGATGTCGCAACCGTAGAGCAAGGAGCAGAAAACAGCTGGCTCGGCGCGTGGGCGAACAAAGAACAGGCCATTGTGATGAATGTTCAGCGCCAGCCCGGTGCTAACATTATCTCCACCGCCGACAGCATCCGGCAGATGCTGCCACAGCTCACCGAGAGTCTGCCGAAATCGGTGAAGGTGACAGTACTTTCTGACCGTACCACCAATATTCGCGCATCCGTCGATGATACTCAGTTTGAATTGATGATGGCTATCGCGCTGGTAGTCATGATTATCTACCTGTTTTTGCGTAATATTCCGGCGACCATCATTCCCGGCGTCGCAGTGCCGCTGTCGTTAATCGGCACCTTCGCGTTCATGGTGTTTCTCGATTTTTCAATCAATAACCTGACGCTGATGGCGTTAACTATCGCCACCGGATTCGTGGTCGATGACGCCATCGTGGTGATCGAAAACATTTCCCGCTATATCGAAAAAGGCGAAAAACCGTTGGCGGCAGCGCTCAAGGGCGCGGGTGAAATCGGCTTTACCATTATCTCGCTGACCTTCTCACTGATTGCGGTGTTGATCCCACTGCTGTTTATGGGCGATATCGTCGGGCGACTGTTCCGCGAATTTGCTATTACCCTGGCAGTCGCGATTTTGATCTCGGCGGTGGTGTCGCTGACCCTGACACCGATGATGTGCGCGCGGATGCTCAGCCAGGAGTCGCTGCGTAAACAGAACCGCTTCTCCCGTGCCTCGGAGAAAATGTTCGACAGGATAATCACCGCCTATGGTCGTGGACTGGCGAAAGTGCTGAATCATCCGTGGCTGACCTTAAGCGTGGCACTCAGCACGCTGCTGCTTAGTGTTCTCTTGTGGGTGTTCATTCCGAAAGGTTTCTTCCCGGTACAGGACAACGGCATTATTCAGGGCACTTTGCAGGCACCGCAGTCCAGCTCCTTTGCCAATATGGCCCAGCGGCAACGCCAGGTCGCGGATGTGATTTTACAGGATCCGGCAGTGCAAAGCCTGACCTCATTTGTTGGCGTTGATGGCACTAACCCGTCGCTGAATAGTGCTCGTTTGCAGATCAACCTCAAACCGTTGGATAAACGTGATGATCGGGTGCAAAAAGTCATCGCCCGTTTGCAAACGGCGGTAGATAAAGTGCCGGGCGTCGATCTCTTCCTGCAACCAACGCAGGACCTGACTATTGATACTCAGGTCAGCCGCACCCAGTACCAGTTTACCTTACAGGCCACGTCACTGGATGCGCTCAGTACCTGGGTGCCACAGTTGATGGAAAAACTCCAGCAACTGCCACAGCTTTCTGATGTCTCCAGCGACTGGCAGGACCAGGGGCTGGTGGCGTATGTCAACGTTGATCGCGACAGCGCCAGCCGTCTGGGGATCAGCATGGCAGACGTCGATAACGCCCTGTACAACGCGTTTGGTCAGCGACTGATTTCCACCATTTATACTCAGGCTAACCAGTATCGCGTGGTGCTGGAACACAATACCGAAAATACCCCAGGCCTCGCGGCACTGGATACCATTCGTCTGACCAGCAGCGACGGTGGCGTGGTGCCGTTAAGCTCAATTGCCAAAATTGAGCAGCGTTTTGCGCCGCTCTCCATCAACCATCTGGATCAGTTCCCGGTAACGACGATCTCCTTTAACGTACCGGATAACTATTCGCTGGGCGATGCGGTGCAGGCGATTATGGACACCGAAAAGACGCTGAATCTGCCGGTGGATATCACCACGCAGTTCCAGGGCAGCACCCTCGCCTTCCAGTCGGCGCTGGGCAGCACTGTCTGGCTGATTGTCGCGGCGGTGGTGGCGATGTATATCGTGCTCGGCATTCTGTACGAGAGCTTTATTCACCCGATCACCATTCTCTCGACGCTACCCACCGCAGGGGTCGGCGCACTGCTGGCGTTAATGATTGCCGGTAGCGAACTGGATGTGATTGCAATTATCGGCATTATTTTGCTAATCGGTATCGTGAAGAAGAACGCCATCATGATGATCGACTTCGCGCTGGCTGCTGAGCGCGAGCAAGGCATGTCGCCGCGCGAAGCTATTTACCAGGCTTGTCTGTTGCGTTTTCGTCCGATCCTGATGACCACTCTGGCGGCACTGCTTGGCGCGCTGCCGCTGATGTTGAGTACCGGGGTCGGCGCGGAACTGCGTCGTCCGTTAGGTATCGGCATGGTCGGCGGTCTGATTGTCAGCCAGGTGCTGACTCTGTTTACCACGCCAGTGATTTATCTGCTATTCGACCGCCTGGCATTGTGGACCAAAAGCCGCTTTGCCCGTCATGAAGAGGAGGCGTAAGTGAAGTTTTTTGCCCTCTTCATTTACCGCCCGGTGGCGACGATTTTAATGTCGGTCGCCATTACCCTGTGCGGCATACTGGGCTTCCGTATGCTGCCGGTCGCCCCGCTGCCGCAGGTCGATTTTCCGGTGATTATGGTCAGCGCCTCGCTGCCCGGTGCGTCACCAGAAACAATGGCGTCTTCCGTTGCCACGCCGCTGGAGCGCTCACTTGGGCGCATTGCCGGGGTTAGTGAAATGACCTCCAGTAGTTCGCTCGGCAGCACGCGCATTATTTTGCAGTTTGATTTTGACCGGGATATCAACGGCGCAGCGCGTGATGTGCAGGCGGCGATCAACGCTGCACAAAGTTTGCTGCCCAGCGGGATGCCCAGCCGCCCGACCTATCGCAAAGCGAACCCGTCGGATGCGCCAATTATGATCCTCACGCTAACGTCCGATACTTATTCGCAGGGTGAACTGTACGATTTCGCCTCGACGCAGCTGGCTCCGACGATTTCGCAAATCGACGGTGTCGGTGATGTCGATGTTGGCGGCAGCTCGCTGCCCGCCGTACGCGTCGGGCTGAATCCGCAGGCGCTGTTTAATCAGGGCGTGTCGCTGGACGATGTGCGCAGCGCCATCAGCAATGCCAACGTGCGTAAACCGCAGGGGGCGCTGGAAGATGATACTCACCGCTGGCAGATCCAGACCAACGATGAGCTAAAAACCGCCGCTGAATATCAGCCGCTGATTATTCATTACAACAACGGCGGCGCGGTTCGTCTGGGCGATGTGGCGACGGTGACCGACTCGGTGCAGGATGTGCGCAACGCCGGGATGACCAACGCCAAACCGGCTATTTTGCTGATGATCCGCAAGCTGCCGGAAGCCAATATTATCCAGACGGTTGACAGCATCCGAGCAAAATTACCGGAGTTGCAGGAGACCATTCCGGCGGCGATTGATCTGCAAATTGCCCAGGATCGCTCCCCCACCATTCGCGCCTCGCTGGAAGAAGTCGAGCAAACGCTGATTATCTCGGTGGCGCTGGTCATTCTGGTGGTCTTTTTATTCCTGCGCTCGGGTCGCGCCACTATTATCCCCGCCGTTGCGGTGCCGGTTTCGCTGATTGGTACGTTTGCGGCGATGTACCTGTGCGGTTTCAGTCTCAATAATCTTTCGTTAATGGCGCTCACCATTGCTACTGGTTTCGTAGTGGATGACGCCATCGTGGTGCTGGAAAACATTGCCCGTCATCTGGAAGCGGGGATGAAACCGCTACAGGCCGCGCTGCAAGGCACCCGTGAAGTCGGATTTACGGTGCTGTCGATGAGTCTGTCACTAGTAGCGGTGTTCCTGCCGTTGCTGTTGATGGGCGGATTGCCGGGCCGACTGTTACGCGAATTTGCCGTGACGCTTTCTGTCGCCATTGGTATTTCGTTGCTGGTTTCCCTGACGCTAACGCCGATGATGTGTGGCTGGATGCTGAAAGCCAGCAAGCCGCGCGAGCAAAAGCGACTGCGTGGTTTTGGTCGCATGTTGGTAGCCCTGCAACAAGGCTATGGCAAGTCGCTGAAATGGGTGCTCAATCATACCCGTCTGGTGGGCGTGGTGCTGCTTGGCACCATTGCGCTGAATATCTGGCTATATATCTCGATCCCGAAAACCTTCTTCCCGGAGCAGGACACCGGCGTGTTGATGGGCGGGATACAGGCGGATCAGAGTATTTCGTTTCAGGCAATGCGCGGTAAGTTGCAGGATTTTATGAAAATTATCCGTGACGATCCGGCGGTGGATAATGTCACCGGATTTACCGGCGGTTCGCGGGTGAACAGCGGGATGATGTTTATCACCCTCAAGCCACGCGACGAACGCAGCGAAACGGCGCAGCAAATTATCGACCGTCTGCGGGTGAAGCTGGCGAAAGAACCGGGGGCTAATCTGTTCCTGATGGCGGTACAAGATATTCGCGTTGGCGGACGTCAGTCGAACGCCAGCTACCAGTACACGTTGTTATCCGACGACCTGGCGGCACTGCGCGAATGGGAGCCGAAAATCCGCAAAAAACTGGCGACATTGCCGGAACTGGCGGACGTGAACTCCGACCAGCAGGATAACGGCGCGGAGATGAATCTGGTTTACGACCGCGACACCATGGCACGGCTGGGAATCGACGTGCAAGCCGCCAACAGTCTGTTAAATAACGCCTTCGGTCAGCGGCAAATCTCGACCATTTACCAGCCGATGAACCAGTATAAAGTGGTGATGGAAGTGGATCCGCGCTATACCCAGGACATCAGCGCGCTGGAAAAAATGTTCGTTATCAATAACGAAGGAAAAGCGATCCCGCTGTCGTATTTCGCTAAATGGCAACCGGCGAATGCTCCGCTGTCGGTGAATCATCAGGGATTATCGGCAGCCTCGACCATCTCGTTCAACCTGCCGACCGGGAAATCGCTCTCGGACGCCAGTGCGGCGATCGATCGCGCAATGACCCAGCTTGGTGTGCCTTCGACGGTGCGCGGTAGTTTTGCCGGCACGGCGCAGGTGTTCCAGGAGACGATGAACTCGCAGGTGATCCTGATTATCGCCGCCATCGCCACGGTGTATATCGTGCTGGGTATCCTTTACGAGAGTTACGTACATCCGCTCACGATTCTTTCCACCCTGCCCTCGGCGGGCGTTGGAGCGCTGTTGGCGCTGGAGCTGTTCAATGCCCCGTTCAGCCTAATCGCCCTGATAGGGATCATGCTATTAATCGGCATCGTAAAGAAAAACGCCATTATGATGGTCGATTTTGCGCTTGAAGCCCAACGGCACGGTAACCTGACGCCGCAGGAAGCTATTTTCCAGGCCTGTCTGCTGCGTTTTCGCCCGATTATGATGACTACCCTGGCGGCGCTATTTGGCGCGCTGCCGCTGGTGTTGTCGGGCGGTGACGGCTCGGAGCTGCGCCAACCCCTGGGGATCACCATTGTCGGCGGTCTGGTAATGAGTCAGCTCCTGACGCTGTATACCACGCCGGTGGTGTATCTCTTTTTCGACCGTCTGCGGCTGCGTTTTTCGCGTAAACCTAAACAAACGGTAACCGAGTAAATGACAGATCTTCCCGACAGCACCCGCTGGCAATTGTGGATTGTGGCTTTCGGCTTCTTTATGCAGTCGCTGGACACCACTATCGTTAACACCGCGCTTCCCTCAATGGCGCAAAGCCTCGGGGAAAGCCCGCTACATATGCACATGGTCATTGTCTCTTATGTGCTGACCGTGGCGGTGATGCTGCCCGCCAGCGGCTGGCTGGCGGACAAAGTCGGCGTGCGCAATATTTTCTTTACCGCCATCGTACTGTTTACTCTCGGTTCACTGTTTTGCGCGCTTTCCGGCACGCTAAACGAACTGTTGCTGGCACGCGCGTTACAGGGCGTTGGCGGTGCGATGATGGTGCCGGTCGGCAGATTGACGGTGATGAAAATCGTACCGCGCGAGCAATATATGGCGGCGATGACCTTTGTCACGTTACCCGGTCAGGTCGGTCCGCTGCTGGGTCCGGCGCTCGGCGGTCTACTGGTGGAGTACGCATCGTGGCACTGGATCTTTTTGATCAACATTCCGGTGGGGATTATCGGTGCGATCGCAACACTAATGTTGATGCCGAACTACACCATGCAGACGCGGCGCTTTGATCTCTCCGGCTTTTTATTGCTGGCGGTTGGCATGGCGGTATTAACCCTGGCGCTGGACGGCAGTAAAGGTACAGGTTTATCGCCGCTGGCGATTGCTGGCCTGGTCGCTGTTGGCGTGGTAGCACTGGTGCTTTATCTGCTGCACGCCAGAAATAACAACCGCGCCCTGTTCAGTCTGAAACTGTTCCGCACTCGTACCTTTTCGCTGGGTCTGGCGGGGAGCTTTGCCGGACGTATTGGCAGTGGCATGTTGCCCTTTATGACACCGGTTTTCCTGCAAATTGGCCTCGGTTTCTCGCCGTTTCATGCCGGACTGATGATGATCCCGATGGTACTCGGCAGCATGGGAATGAAGCGAATTGTGGTACAGGTGGTGAATCGCTTTGGTTATCGTCGGGTACTGGTGGCGACCACGCTGGGTCTGTCGCTGGTCACCCTGTTGTTTATGACCACTGCTCTGCTGGGCTGGTACTACGTTTTGCCGTTCGTCCTGTTTTTACAAGGGATGGTCAACTCGACCCGTTTCTCCTCCATGAACACCCTGACGCTGAAAGATCTCCCGGACAATCTGGCGAGCAGCGGAAACAGCCTGCTGTCGATGATTATGCAATTGTCGATGAGTATCGGCGTCACCATCGCCGGGCTGTTGCTGGGGCTTTTTGGTTCGCAGCATGTCAGCGTCGACAGCGGCACCACACAAACCGTCTTTATGTACACCTGGCTTAGCATGGCGTTTATCATCGCCCTTCCGGCGTTCATCTTTGCCAGAGTGCCGAACGATACGCATCAAAATGTAGCTATTTCGCGGCGAAAAAGGAGCGCGCAATGAAGTTCTGGCGACCCGGTATTACCGGCAAACTGTTTCTGGCGATTTTCGCCACCTGCATTGTCTTGCTGATCAGTATGCACTGGGCGGTGCGTATCAGTTTTGAGCGTGGCTTTATTGATTACATCAAACACGGCAATGAACAGCGATTACAGCTGTTAAGTGATGCGCTTGGCGAGCAGTATGCGCAGCATGGCAACTGGCGCTTCCTGCGCAACAACGATCGCTTTGTCTTTCAGATCCTGCGTTCATTTGAACACGATAATTCGGAAGATAAACCCGGCCCGGGTATGCCGCCGCACGGCTGGCGTACTCAATTCTGGGTGGTCGATCAAAACAACAAAGTGCTGGTTGGTCCGCGAGCGCCGATTCCACCTGACGGTACACGGCGACCCATTCTGGTCAACGGTGCGGAAGTGGGTGCGGTGATTGCCTCCCCTGTTGAGCGACTGACCCGCAATACTGATATCAATTTCGATAAACAACAGCGGCAAACCAGCTGGCTGATTGTCGCCCTGGCAACGTTACTCGCGGCGCTCGCCACCTTTCTGCTGGCGCGTGGTCTGTTGGCCCCGGTCAAACGGCTGGTGGACGGCACGCACAAACTGGCGGCGGGCGATTTCACAACCCGCGTGACGCCCACCAGTGAAGATGAACTGGGCAAACTGGCGCAGGACTTCAACCAGCTCGCCAGCACGCTGGAGAAAAACCAGCAAATGCGGCGCGATTTTATGGCCGATATTTCTCACGAACTGCGTACGCCATTAGCGGTGCTGCGCGGTGAATTGGAAGCCATTCAGGATGGCGTGCGCAAATTCACGCCGGAGACGGTGGCGTCTTTACAGGCGGAGGTCGGTACACTGACCAAACTGGTTGACGATCTTCATCAGTTGTCGATGTCTGATGAAGGCGCTCTCGCCTATCAAAAAGCACCGGTAGATTTGATCCCACTGCTGGAAGTGGCGGGCGGCGCATTTCGCGAACGATTTGCCAGCCGTGGCCTGAAACTGCAATTTTCCCTGCCAGACAGTATTACCGTATTTGGCGATCGCGACCGTTTAATGCAGTTATTCAATAACTTACTTGAAAACAGCCTGCGCTACACTGACAGCGGCGGCAGCCTGAAAATCTCTGCCGAGCAGCACGACAAAACGGTGCGACTGACCTTTGCCGACAGCGCGCCGGGCGTCAGTGACGATCAGCTACAAAAATTGTTTGAACGTTTTTATCGCACCGAAGGTTCCCGCAACCGAGCCAGCGGCGGTTCCGGGCTGGGGCTGGCGATTTGCCTGAACATTGTTGAAGCACATAATGGCCGCATTATTGCTGCCCATTCGCCTTTTGGCGGGGTAAGCATTACAGTAGAGTTACCGCTGGAACGGGATTTACAGAGAGAAGTATGACCGAGTTACCAATCGACGAAAACACACCGCGTATTTTGATCGTGGAAGATGAACCGAAGCTGGGACAGTTGCTCATTGATTATCTGCGTGCTGCGAGCTATGCGCCGACGCTTATCAGCCACGGCGATCAGGTACTGCCGTATGTGCGCCAGACACCACCGGATCTGATCCTGTTGGATCTGATGCTCCCTGGCACCGATGGCCTGACACTGTGCCGGGAAATTCGTCGTTTTTCCGATGTTCCGATCGTGATGGTGACGGCAAAAATCGAAGAGATCGACCGCCTGCTGGGGCTGGAGATTGGCGCAGATGATTATATCTGCAAGCCGTACAGCCCACGGGAAGCGGTAGCGCGCGTCAAAACCATTTTGCGCCGTTGCAAACCGCAGCGTGAGTTGCAGCAACAGGATGCTGAAAGCCCGTTGATTATCGACGAAGGTCGTTTTCAGGCTTCATGGCGCGGTAAAATGCTTGACCTGACGCCTGCGGAATTTCGTCTGCTGAAAACGCTCTCTCATGAACCAGGAAAAGTGTTCTCCCGCGAGCAATTGCTCAATCATCTTTATGACGACTACCGCGTAGTAACCGACCGCACCATCGACAGCCACATTAAAAACCTGCGCCGCAAGCTGGAATCTCTCGACGCCGAACAGTCCTTTATCCGCGCCGTTTATGGCGTCGGTTACCGTTGGGAAGCCGACGCCTGCCGCATCGTTTAACATTTTTACCTGCCGGAGATGGCCTTCAGACCAGATCCGGCAACATTATCCCACGCATGGTCAGCAAACTGACATGATCTCTCCGCCCTGGCAGGCACCAGAAAATCGCTCATACTTTAATTGGCAAACAGTACCTTTAGATGCTGTTTTCGATACGCAATTTCAATCAAGGAGTCATTATGGCTGGTTGGTTTGAACTCAGTAAGAGCAGTGATAATCAGTTCCGGTTTGTGCTAAAAGCGGGCAATGGTGAGACTATCCTCACCAGCGAGCTATATACCTCAAAAGCCTCTGCGGAAAAGGGTATCGCGTCGGTGCGTAGCAACAGCCCGCAAGAAGAACGCTATGAGAAAAAAACGGCAAGCAACGGCAAATTCTATTTCAATCTGAAAGCCGCCAATCATCAAATTATCGGCTCCAGCCAGATGTACGCCACCGCGCAATCTCGTGAAACCGGAATTGCCTCCGTTAAAGCCAATGGCACAAGCCAGACGGTGAAAGACAATACGTAATTACGATGCCGGGCGCGTGTTGTTGGCGTCTGGCTTTATTTTCTCTCATCACAGAGTTACTATCCCTCAAGAAATTATTAATCATGAAATGAGTTTTCTCCTCATAACTGATAAGGAAAATTATGCTCAAAGGATTGCGTACATTATTTACACGCAGGGTTTTGTTTAACGTCGAAATGAATAATTCTGTTGACTGTGAATTATTTCTTATCCAGCAACAACTCCAGGCGATGATAGCCGATCCAGGCAATTATATAGCGCATGATTGTGATCTCAACGATACTCTGGTTCTTTGCCAGCTTACCTATCACCACAATGGATATATACGAGAAAAGGCCGTGCAATGTCTGGGACAAAAAGAGGATGTTGCAGCTATAGAAGAATTATTACTTGCAGCTAATGACTGGGTAAAAGAGGTTCGCCTTGCTGCAACCATAGCGTTACGTCATTTAAAGAAGGGTAAGAATGCAGCGGCATTTGCCGTTAATCTTCCCATGATACGTAACCTTCTCCAATGCCAGCGTTACGATCACCGTGCATTTGTAGACGAGATACTTAGATTTTTATTGACAGAAAATAGCCGTCCACAATTAACGTGTTGGCTTACTTGCCCTGATAAAAAACTCTCCCGCGCAGTATTACAAACGCTGATTGAATATGGCTACTTTAATGATGAATCTTCGCTGCTTTTAATACTCAAGCAGCCCGACGAAGGGTTACGAATGCTGGCGGTCACCCACTGGCTGCGTCAACAATTACCGTTAAGCGAAGCGGTATTAACTCGTCTGTTAAAAGACCGCTGGCCGCGTATTCGACAAGCAACGTTGTTTAGCCTTACTGACCGAGCTATAGAAATTCCTCCGGAGTTGTACAGCGCATTACTGCTGGATAACAATATGTTGATCCGTCTACGCGCTAAAAACATGCTTAATGACGTCATGGATGTTGCGCAATTCTGGCGTCATGTTGTCACCTCGACTGAATATACTCCCTCACAGCGCCGGGCAGCTTTATACGGGCTGGACTCCATTCATGATGCCAATATTTTAAAACTGGCAGAATGGGGATTATCACAGGATGTATTCCCACTGCGATTAGCCGCTATGTATATTCTTGCGAAAGCCAATCCTGATGGTGGTGTCAAAGGGATTATTCTGACCACACTGGCTAACCCGGACGCCTCCGGGCTTCGATTTATGGTTAACATCTGTGTATGGTGTCGAGTTCCGCTCACGTTCGAGGAAATACGTCAGTTGCTGGAAAACGCACCGTCAGTTAAACATGCTTGCGCATATTGTCGGTTGTATCCTAACTTGAACAAATGGGACGGTTTAATTCTTCTTCTGCAATCGCAACACAAGCTAACTGAAGAATTTGCAGATAAACAGCTCGCAATATGGCAACGCAATTTCAATCTTTCAGGCATTCAACCGAATGCTCCCCAGAGTCAGCAACTTCAGGCGCTTTTTACCCGCAATCCGGAACTTCACAACAGATTATGGGGTTACATTCCCTTCAAATAACATCACTGCTTGCGGGCGGATAAATCTTTATCACGCCCCACAATCACCAATCTGATCCACCACCGTCAGATACCAGTCAGTGTCATAACCGTAAAGTTGACTTAAATAAAATACCAGTCCGTCGCTACCCTTTTCTGGCGCAGCGACCACACGCACGGCCCAGTACTCCATTCGACGCGCTGCGGCAATCTGCGCATCAGAAATAGTGTTTCGCGGTGAACCAAACATCTGCGTGAAGACCAAATTACGGCTGACTTTATGGTGTGTATCGCTGCTGCTAATAAAATATCCGTGCTTATTCCAGCCACGTTCACAGTCGAATTCCGAGATAGTTTTCTTATCAAACTCTTCATCTCGCGGAATATGTTCCCCTGCCGAAGGCCACAGCAAATACTCGGGAACAGGCGTTTTAAAATCAATTGACTTAAAATTTTCGACATCCATCGAAGCGCCACGCTGGAAGAGAACATACAACCCCGTTTTTTTATCAATTAATGAGTTGATTAATTGAGCATCTTCTTGCTGAAAGCCTATAATCACCTTGCGAGCCGTCTCCTCCAGCGAAAGACCGGCAGTAGCGGGCAGAGAAAACAGAACCAACAGAGCCAGGGTGATTCCCTTCTTTAACATCCACATGTTTTAACGCCTTAGCATTCACGGTCGTAAATATACTCAATTCTGATGTCAATTGTACGCCAGGCATCGAAAAGCTCATCACAATTACACTGGAGCCAACCCCGCCGATTGCGCTACAATGCCCGCCCTTAAAGTGGGGGCACTCCCCTGGCCGCTTCATCAGGTGAAGCGGATCTGACCTGTCATCAGAACGAGAGAATTATGTTTAAACCGGAACTCCTTTCCCCGGCGGGAACGCTGAAAAATATGCGTTACGCTTTCGCTTATGGCGCAGATGCTGTTTATGCGGGCCAGCCGCGTTACTCCCTGCGTGTGCGCAACAACGAATTCAACCACGAAAATCTTCAGCTCGGCATTAATGAAGCCCATGCGCTGGGGAAAAAGTTTTATGTCGTGGTCAACATTGCACCGCACAACGCCAAGCTGAAAACCTTTATCCGTGACCTGAAACCGGTGGTGGAAATGGGGCCGGATGCGCTGATTATGTCCGATCCAGGGCTGATTATGCTGGTGCGAGAGCACTTTCCTGAAATGCCGATCCATCTCTCGGTACAGGCTAACGCCGTGAACTGGGCGACGGTGAAATTCTGGCAGCAAATGGGACTGACCCGCGTGATCCTCTCTCGCGAGCTGTCGCTGGAAGAGATTGAAGAGATCCGCAATCAGGTGCCGGATATGGAGGTAGAGATCTTCGTTCACGGCGCGCTGTGCATGGCCTACTCCGGTCGCTGCCTGCTCTCTGGCTATATCAACAAGCGCGACCCGAACCAGGGCACCTGCACCAACGCCTGCCGCTGGGAATACAACGTCCAGGAAGGGAAAGAAGATGACGTTGGCAACATCGTACACAAGTACGAGCCGATTCCGGTGCAAAATGTTGAGCCGACGCTGGGTATCGGCGCACCAACCGACAAAGTGTTTATGATCGAAGAGGCCCAGCGTCCGGGCGAGTATATGACCGCGTTTGAAGATGAGCACGGCACTTACATCATGAACTCGAAAGATCTGCGCGCCATCGCCCATGTAGAACGCCTGACCAAAATGGGAGTGCATTCGCTGAAAATCGAAGGCCGTACCAAATCTTTCTACTATTGCGCACGCACCGCACAGGTTTATCGTAAAGCTATCGATGATGCCGCTGCGGGCAAACCGTTCGATACCAGCCTGCTGGAAACTCTGGAAGGTCTGGCGCATCGTGGCTATACCGAAGGTTTCCTGCGTCGTCATACTCACGACGATTATCAGAACTACGAATACGGTTATTCGGTTTCTGACCGCCAGCAGTTTGTTGGTGAGTTTACCGGTGAGCGCAAGGGGGACCTCGCGGCGGTAGCGGTGAAAAATAAATTCTCCGTTGGCGACAGCCTTGAGCTGATGACGCCGCAAGGAAACATTAACTTTACCCTTGAGCATATGGAAAACGCCAAAGGTGAAGCTATGCCGGTCGCACCAGGCGATGGTTATACTATGTGGATCCCGGTGCCGCAGGATCTTGAGCTAAATTACGCGCTGCTGATGCGTAATTTCTCCGGGGAAACCACGCGTAACCCCCACGGTAAGTGATTAATTTCGATTATTTTTCCCGGATGGAAAATTCTTAGAAACCGATCACATACAGCTGCATTTATTAAGGTTATCATCCGTTTCGCTGAAAAACATAACCCATAAAATGCTAGCTGTACCAGGAACCACCTCCTTAGCCTGTGTAATCTCCCTTACACGGGCTTATTTTTTATGCATAAGCCGTATCCTGGTCACCGTCTTCCATTGACCACATCGATAGAATCCCCCTTCATAGCACGATGCCTTTCACGTAACGGCATCGTGCTCGTACAGATTCCGGCTACGCACAACCAGAACGCGCATGTTTGACGCTTACCAAAAAATATTCTCACTCTCCACATTTGAATGTCAGACGAGCGACGCCATGTAATCCTGCACCTTCTGTCTTCAGGTCAACTATCTGCATTTTTTTGCCCTGAGTAACACAGAAATGAGCTGCATCATTTTTTACTATATTTTCTGCACCAGAAATTCTGCCCCTGGCTAAAGAAGCTTCGGCTTCGGTGTAGTATTGGTTATCGAGTTTACGCTGAATATTACTTTTATATGCAAGACCAAATTTACCGATACTTGTCTCATCATTATGTACAGCACACCCAGACATAAGAAAAACACTAATTAATGATATAGCAGCTATCTTTTTCATCTTACCTTCCCCCATTAAATACCAACGACACGCTCTGGTGTTAAAATATAATAATGGCATGATTATTATAATTGAATAGGATTATAATAAATGTTCTGTACAACATTTCCTACATAAGTAGGAATTACATACACGGATGCCCTTCCGGGTAACCCCATGGGGGGGTTAATATATTTTTAATAGTATATTGAAGATGCCACTGTTTAGTTGAATATTAGGTATATGCTCTTTTTTGAAATTTATCGGTGGCTGCCGTTAGTATTCGCTGTCCCCATTGCAAGCTCCTGGTGGTAACCACTGAATCCCCCATACTTGAACTGACTTTTTATCCTCCGACTTTCATCCTGTTCTGACTCCACCTTTTCTTTTCTGCTCTACACTATCTACAGACCAATCATAAAGGCACATACGATCATGGCAGAAATTCCCGCCAGCTTACTGATTCTTAATGGCAAAAGCACTGACAATCTACCCTTGCGCGAAGCAATTATGCTGTTGCGTGAGGAAGGAATGACGATCCATGTGCGGGTCACCTGGGAGAAAGGCGATGCCGCACGATATGTAGAGGAGGCCCGGAAGTTGGGCGTCGCAACGGTGATTGCCGGTGGTGGCGATGGCACCATTAATGAAGTTTCTACGGCGTTGATTCAGTGTGAGGGGGATGACATACCCGCGCTGGGAATTTTGCCATTAGGAACCGCCAATGATTTTGCCACCAGTGTAGGGATTCCTGAGGCACTGGATAAGGCGCTGAAACTGGCAATTGCCGGTGACGCCATTGCGATAGATATGGCGCAGGTCAACAAACAAACCTGTTTTATTAATATGGCGACAGGCGGATTTGGGACGCGTATTACCACAGAAACGCCGGAAAAATTAAAAGCCGCGCTGGGTGGCGTCTCTTACATCATTCATGGCTTAATGCGCATGGATACTCTGCAACCGGACCGTTGTGAGATCCGCGGTGAAAACTTTCACTGGCAAGGTGACGCCCTGGTCATTGGTATTGGTAACGGGCGTCAGGCCGGTGGCGGTCAGCAATTGTGCCCGAACGCGTTAATTAACGATGGCTTGCTGCAACTGCGCATTTTTACCGGCGATGAAATTCTTCCGGCTCTCGTATCAACATTAAAATCTAACGAAGATAACCCGAATATTATCGAAGGCGCTTCGTCGTGGTTTGATATACAAGCCCCACACGAAATCACTTTTAATCTTGATGGCGAACCGTTGAGTGGGCAAAACTTTCATATTGAAATACTTCCGGCGGCGTTGCGTTGTCGATTACCACCAGATTGCCCATTGTTGCGTTAATCACACTATTCTCTCTTGAACCAGGGAGAATCCGTAATGCCGGATGCGGTGTAAAAACTTTATCCGGCATACAGAGCAATACTACACCGTAATTAATTTCACCCGTGTCTTCTGCAATGCCAGTTTATCCACCTCTGACACAGCATCGTCGGTAATAATAATGTCGATTTTTTCGATTGGCAGTACCTGATTAAAACCGCGACGATTAAATTTCGATGAATCGAGAACGGCAATCACTTTATTTGCGGCTGTGACCATCGCCCCGCTAATCGAATAGCCTTCATTAAAGGTCGTAATACCATTAACCGCATCAATACCATCAGCACCGACAAACATTAAATCGGCATTAATATCCTGCAATGAACGCTCGGCAATGGAACCATGCATCGAGCGCGTTTTATGGCGGACGGTGCCACCACAGACGACCAGAGTAATGTCTTTATTTTCGGAAAGGGCAAACGCCGCCGGGAGACTGTTGGTAATCACCGTGATATTTTTGGCGGTCATTAAACCTTCGGCGATAAGCATTGTCGTACTTCCGCTGTCGAGAATAACGGTCATCCCTTCGTGGATCATTTTGACTGCCGCTTGCGCTATTCTGTTTTTTGGCGCACTGGCGAGCTGAAATCGCTCTTTAAACCCAACTTCCTGGGTCTCGGTTTCACTATTACCGGACATTATTTTCGCCGCACCGCCATGAAAGCGCGTAACCACGCCTTTTTGTTCGAGAAAGCGCAAATCGGCACGGATTGTCGCTTCCGAGGCAGCAAATACTCCCGCCAGATCCTGAACAAGCACGGTTCCCTGTTCATTCACTAATTGGATGATCTTATTCCTTCGCTCGAATGAATTCATCGTCATTTACCCATATTCAATTGTGGCTAGTGTAAACGAAGGGGGACCATTGGTGAATGATCTGTTTTGCACAATACCGGGCCAGCATCACGCTGGCCCGCGGTTTCAGGGAATAAGCAACACTTTGCCCGGCATAGCATTACGAGCGATGTCACGCACCGCCTGGGCGAAGCTTTCAAAGCTTCCACGGTGAGCGATTAATGGCTCCAGGCTTAACTTACGTTCTGTCAGCAACCGGCTCGCCGTTTCCCACTCCTGCCCCGGCCAAGGGCTGGAGTAGTTCATCCAACTGCCGATAACCGTCAGCTCTTTACGCAATATTTTGCCAAACGTTGCCGATGTTAAATGCAGATCCTGATGCAACGTGCCCACCAGCGCCAGTTGGGCATGAGGACCGGCAATCTCTACCGCCAGTTCGACAGTTTGCGGTACGCCAGCCGTCTCGAGGATAAGCTGATTAAAGCGCAGCTCGCGTAAAACGCCCTGCATTTGCGGCGCGCTCATTTCAAGGCTGTTAAATGTTTGCATCGCACCGAAAGATTTTGCCAGTGCCAGTTTTTCTGAGCTAATGTCGATAGCCGTCACACTCTTTGCTCCCAGCGCGACAGCGCACTGAATAGCCAGCAGGCCAATGGTTCCGGCACCAATAATAATAACGTTTTTATTCTCACAACCTTGCGCTAAATGAAAAGCATGCAGGCCAACGGTAATCGGTTCAATAAAAGCCCCATCCTCAATAGGCATATCCGTGGGTAGAGCAAAGACATTTTTTCGCTTAACGACAATATATTCAGCAAATCCACCATCACGCCGTGAGCCAATAAAATCATATTTTGCGCACTGGGAATAAAACCCTTTCAAACACTCTGGACAAGTAAAACAGGGTAATAACGGCACACAGGCAACCGCATCGCCAGGGTGTAAATCATCAACACCGGATCCCACCGCATCAATATAGCCGCTAAATTCATGGCCTAACGTTATTGGATAATAATGTGCACCATTTTTAAATATCCTGGGTAAATCGGAACCACATAAGCCCGAGCTGGCAATTTTTACCCGTACCTCATCCTGATGTTTAATTTCAGGAATGACGCTTTCTGCAACGCGCACGATACCATCAGTATCATTCACCACTGATTTCATAAAAACTCCTGATTATTAAGGGGGATAAACTCCCCCTCAGGTAAAAATTATTCTGCGAGAACGGCTTTCTCTTGTTTAATAAAACCACGCGCTCTACGCCAGGTCATGAAAATACCGGTAAGATAAATGGCACCGATAATAATGAAACCGGGAATATTTTGCGGGGAGAAAACCTGAATCAGTAACCAGGTAATGGGAGAACCGCCCTGATCCATTGAAGCCACCATACCCCCGGCTTTTAACGCCCCAGCATTAGCCGCCAGTTGGGTGTGCAAACCAATAGTTTGCGTCGCGATCCGCAGGGTGATGCTCATAATGATGACACCCGAGATTAAGGTGCGGAACAGATTTCCACGATGCACCGCGACCGCCATCGCCACGAAGAAGCCGATGGTGGCAAGATCGCCAAACGGCAACACCTGATTACCCGGCACACAAACAGCAATTAAAATGGTGAGAGGGATAAAAATCAGGCTTGCCGATACCACCGCCGTATGCCCCAGCAGCAACGCCGGATCAAGGCCAATCAGGAACTCCTGACCGCCGAACTTCGCCTGTAAACGACTACGGGCCTGCTTAGCGATGGGCGTTAAACCATCCATGATAGGTTTAATCACCCGTGGCATCAGCAGCATAACTGCCGCCGTTTTTACCGCCAGCTGCAATACACCTTTGACATCGTAACCCGCGAGGATGCCGATAATCAGCCCCATCACAAAACCCACGGTGACAGGCTCGCCAAACGGACCAAATTTGCGCTGAATATCGTCGGCGCTAAATTTAATACGGTTAACTCCTGGGATTTTCTCGATGATAGCATCCACCAGCACCGCAATTGGCCCCAGATACGCCGACGTACCGTGCGGAATAGCAATGCCTTCCAGCTCAAAGAAATTTCGGGTATCGCGGGCAAACCAGTCGCCGAGCTTATAAACAAACGCCGCGTGAATTACCACACCCGCCATCCCTATCATCCATGAACCGGTTGCCAGATGCAGCAACGCGCCGGTGAAGGTCATATGCCAGATATTCCAGATATCAACATTTACCACCCGCGTCATACGGGTCAGTAGCATCGCCACGTTAACCAGAATCGCAATCGGAATCGCCACTAGCGCAATTTGCGACGCCCAGGTCATTGGTGAAGAGCCCGGCCAACCGACATCGACCACATGCAGATTCAGGTCAAAATTTTCCGCCATCGCTTTCGCCGCCGGACCAATGGAATCCAGCATTAAGCCAATCACAAGGCCAATGCCAACAAAGCCAATCCCGATATGCAGACCCGCTTTAAAGCAATCGCCTGCCTTCATGCCTAATATTTTAGAAAAAATAATGATGACAATCGGCAGCATCACCGTAGGGCCGAGGTCGAGAATATAACGCATGACTTCTGAAAACATAGGTCACCCCTGTAAGATAGTCAGAATTTTATTTTGTAATGCTTCGATACCGACACCAGAAACAAAAGGCATGCCGTGAACTAACGGAATATCGCCAAAACTACGGTCAACTTTGGCGGTAGTACATATCAAATGCACGCCATCCATATAGGTCTCTATTTCATTAACCCGACACTGGATTAATTCAACAGGAATATTATGACTCTGACACAACTCTTTAATTTCTTCCGCCGCCATCGTAGAGGTCGCAACCGCGCCTCCGCAAGCGACAATAATCTTGCGTTTCATAAATAGTCCTTTTTATTGTTACAGAGGGATTTATTCGTCTGAATCTAAAACATACTTTGTGAAGTATTCCTTTAACTGAGTTTCAGGAAGAGTAATTAGTGTCTCGACGATCTCGGGCTGTTGTAACTTGCCAAATAAACAGCGTAAAAGTTTCAATTGCTGCTGCGGATTTTCCACAATCAACGCAATAACCAACGATACCGCCACGTCATTATCATCATCCGCTTGCTGAAAATGAACTTTATTTGTTGGCCTTAACAGATAAATGGCTGACGACTTAGCATGAATCGCCTCACAATGCGGTATTGCAATGGCGTGCTGCTCAAGCATTATCCCGGTAGGGAATTCTGCTTCTCTGGCAATTAATGCCTGTGGCCAGGTATCATGAACCACACCTTTCGCGAGCATCTCATTACCGATATGGGTTAAAACTTCGCTACGATCGACAAAAGAAATTCCGCTACGAACAAACAGGTTAGTCATATACCGTCCTTATTCCGCACAGCCGTAGCGATAGGCGCGCAAAACATCATAAATTTTATCCATAATCAACTGATGCGGTATTGCTGATAATTCCCCGGACTGAATGCGTTCAAATTGTTTAGGAAGATACTGACTAATCATGCCCAGAGGGATTTCCATGCCTTCCAGATTCACCATCATCGTTTCGACGCTATTTTTAATCCGACTATGCGGCCAGTAATAACGAATACGATCCGACAGGCTGTAACGAATATCCAGTAATGAATCGTTAAAACCCGGGCGATAATATTTCTTCCAGTACTGCGGTTCGTCGAGCATCACTTCTTCAATTACAGCCAGGCAACCGCTGCGATTTTCGGGGGCGATAATTTCCTGCTCAATTTGTGCCAACGCAAATATCGCCTCACGTAAAGCAAAGGTTAATGCGGGACCGACTTTCAATATTGCAAAGTGATCGCGGACTAATTCCCAATAAGCCGTCCGGGTCTGGTAATCGGTAGAATGTGCTTCATAAACCATTCGGGTGTTTTCTATCCATTGCGCCAGCGGCTGTGCTTCCTGCGGCTGATAATGGATAATATTGCTGTGATCAAATTCCACGCCTGGCTGCACCACAATGGCAATCACGCGTGTTAACGCCTCTGCCAGCCCACGGGCAATAAAGGCCTTTTGATGCGTACGTAAAGTATTGGCGGCATCTTCAACATGGGTGATGTGTACTGACTGAATGGCGCTGGCCTCACCGCCCGGAACCGGCACTTCGGTGCCAATGACATAGCTCAGTTGCTCACGCTGGCAATCTGTCGCCACACTTTCCGCAGCAAAGCAAAGCACAGCAGCTCGTTCCGCAACCGTTTCTGGTGCTAACGGTATGGGATCCCCCGCGCAGGACATTGACGCATCAAGATGAATTTTACTGAAGCCGGCACGAACATATGCCTTTACCAGCTCGACGGATTTTTCCATCGCCGCATCCGCATTTTCTTGCTGCCAGCAGTTTGGCCCCAGATGGTCGCCGCCGAGAATAATGCGTTCGCGCGCAAACCCAACTCTATCGGCAATCGCAAAAACAAATTCGCGAAAGTCCGCCGGTGTCATGCCGGTATAACCGCCAAATTGATTGACCTGGTTTGACGTTGCTTCAATCAGCACTTTGCGCGTGCTGTTGCGATCAAATGCCAGCGCCGCTTCGATAACCAACGGATGGGCAGAACAGACTGAACATATGCCAATATGTTCACCAGCTTTATGCCGGGCAATTAACGTTTTCATGTTTTTTCCTTGTTAAATGGCAGGTGCGTTATGCCCTGCCCTCGCAGCCACAATCGGCAATCACTTTGCTCACCACATCGCGCATTGCGGATTTAGCCGACTGCAAATAATCCCGGGGATCGGTCGCTTCGGGGTGCTCGGTCAGGTAATTTTTTAACGCCTGCGAGAAGGCATTTTTCAGCTCCGTTGCAACGTTGATTTTGCATATCCCCAGTTTGATGGTTTGCTGAATATCCTTAGTCGATAACCCTGACGCGCCATGCAGCACCAGCGGTAAGTTCACCCACTGGCGAATGTTCTCCAGTCGAGAAAAATCAAGCACCGGTGCGCTGGCATACATACCATGAGCCGTGCCGATGGCGACCGCCAGGGAATCAATCCCGGTTGCCTCGGCAAATTCACGCGCCTGAACAGGGTTGGTGTACAACGCATCGGCTTCATTGACTTGCACATCATCTTCCTGGCCGCCAAGTTGCCCCAGCTCCGCTTCGACGCTGACATCAAAGCGATGGCAAAAATCCACCACCTCTTTGACCCGTGAAATATTTTGCGCAAAAGGCAAATGCGAGGCGTCAATCATGACTGAGCGCACGCCAGAACGAACCTTCTGAGCGATATCGTCAAATTTCGTGTGATGGTCGAGATGAATTGCCAGTGGATGGTGATATTGCTTCGCCATCGCGCTGACCAGCGCCAACAGATTTTCTGTACCAGCATGAGTAAATGTGCCAGGCGTTCCGGCGATGATGACCGGTGCATGCAGGTTGGCAGCGGTTTCTACCACCACTTGCATCGTTTCGAGATTGTGAATATTGAATGCCGGAACCGCATAACCGCCGCGCTGTGCGTTGTTCAGCATCTGCTTTGTCGATACCACGTACATTTTCATATCCTGTCGTTTACTTTCGATTTCAAAACATAATGAAATGATTTGTTTTCAAATGTCGAGATAATGATCACAAAAACGACAATTCGAAAATTAATCAGAATGACAGGCAAAAAAACGGCCTCCCGATAGGGAAGCCGTAGCAAAGTGCGCGTGTTTTTATGCCGGATGCGACGTAAACGCCTTTTCCGTCATACGTGGTAGTGCTGTTCGTATAAGGCGTATCAGGCAATAGTAATTTTGCTATCGAGATAAACGTCCTGCACGGCGTTAATCAGTTTCACGCCGTCAGCCATCGATTTCTTGAACGCCTTACGTCCAAGAATCAGCCCCATTCCGCCTGCGCGTTTGTTGATAACCGCAGTACGCACTGCATTGCTGAGGTCAGTTTCACCGCCTGCAGCACCGCCGGAGTTTATCAACCCTGCGCGGCCCATATAGCAGTTAGCTAACTGATAACGCACCAGATCAATCGGGTTTTCGCTGGTCAACTTGCTGTACACGCGATCGTCGGTATAACCGTAATTAATCGCTTTATAGCCGCCGTTATTTTCCGCCATTTTTTGTTTAACGATATCTGCACCTATGGTCGCCGCCAGATGGTTTGCCTGACCGGTCAGGTCGGCGGAAACATGGTAATCAACGCCATCTTTCTTAAAGGCGGAGTTACGCAAATAGGCCCACAGCACTGTCACCATGCCCAGCTCGTGCGCACGTTCAAAAGCCGCAGAAATTTCTTCAATCTGGCGACGTGACTCTTCCGAACCAAAATAGATAGTCGCACCAACCGCCACCGCGCCCATGTTGAAGGCCTGCTCCACGCTGGCATACAGCGTTTGATCGTAGGTATTCGGGTAACTTAGCGTCTCGTTGTGATTAAGTTTGACGAGGAATGGAATGCGATGCGCGTAACGCCGCGATACCGATGCCAGCACGCCGTAAGTTGACGCCACACAGTTACAGCCCGCTTCGATCGCCAGTTCAACAATGTTTTTCGGGTCAAAGTAGAGCGGGTTAGCGGCAAATGAAGCTCCGGCAGAGTGCTCAACGCCCTGGTCAACCGGCAGAATAGAAAGATATCCTGTGCCAGCCAGACGCCCGGTGTTGTACAACGTCTGCATATTACGTAACACCGCTGGCGGGCGATTATTGTCAATCATCACGCGGTCTACGTAGTCATGTCCGGGGAGATAAAGCTGGTCAGAAGGAATAGTCATACAACGGTGCTGTAAAAGGTTGTCGGCGTCTTTGCCAAGCAACTGCGCAATATCTGTCATTACTATGCTCCCGTAAATTCCGATTGGATATCGGCTATGGATTGTCCTGGCCCGCCTTTTGCGGGCAATCATAATCCTGGTCGTTACAGGCGAGTTTTTCCATCTTTTGGATGTTTTATCAGCGTTTTCTGTTGGCTCGATTCATCAGAAAAAATGTTACCGCGGTCAAGTTTTCACCGCAAAGGTATTTAAAAGGTATTATTAAATGGTATTGTCATCGCGTACCTTACATTACCTGTCATGAAGGAATTAAAAGATGAAAACAACAGCAAAGCTGTCGTTCATGATGTTTGTTGAATGGTTTATCTGGGGCGCGTGGTTTGTGCCATTGTGGTTGTGGTTAAGTAAAAGCGGTTTTAGTGCCGGAGAAATTGGCTGGTCGTATGCCTGTACCGCCATTGCGGCGATCCTGTCGCCAATTCTGGTTGGCTCCATCACTGACCGCTTTTTCTCGGCGCAGAAAGTGCTGGCGGTATTGATGTTCGCTGGTGCGGCGCTGATGTATTTCGCTGCGCAACAGACCACTTTTGCCGGGTTCTTCCCGTTACTGCTGGCCTACTCGCTAACCTATATGCCGACCATTGCGCTGACTAACAGTATCGCTTTTGCCAACGTGCCGGATGTGGAGCGTGATTTCCCACGCATTCGTGTGATGGGCACTATCGGCTGGATTGCCTCTGGTCTGGCATGTGGATTTTTGCCGCAAATGCTGGGTTATGCCGATATCTCTCCGACTAACATCCCGCTGCTGATTACTGCCGGAAGTTCTGCTCTGCTCGGTGTGTTTGCGTTTTTCCTGCCCGACACGCCGCCAAAAAGCACCGGCAAAATGGACATTAAAGTCATGCTCGGCCTGGATGCGCTGATCCTGCTGCGCGATAAAAACTTCCTCGTCTTTTTCTTCTGTTCATTCCTGTTTGCGATGCCACTGGCGTTCTATTACATCTTTGCCAACGGTTATCTGACCGAAGTCGGTATGAAAAACGCCACTGGCTGGATGACGCTCGGCCAGTTCTCTGAAATCTTCTTTATGCTGGCATTGCCGTTTTTCACCAAACGCTTTGGTATCAAAAAGGTATTATTACTTGGTCTGGTCACCGCTGCGATCCGCTATGGCTTCTTTATTTACGGTAGTGCGGATGAATATTTCACCTACGCGTTACTGTTCCTCGGTATTTTGCTTCACGGCGTAAGTTACGATTTTTACTACGTTACCGCTTACATCTATGTCGATAAAAAAGCCCCCGTGCATATGCGTACCGCCGCGCAGGGGCTGATCACGCTCTGCTGCCAGGGCTTCGGCAGTTTGCTCGGCTATCGTCTTGGCGGTGTGATGATGGAAAAGATGTTCGCTTATCAGGAACCGGTAAACGGACTGACTTTCAACTGGTCCGGGATGTGGACTTTTGGCGCGGTGATGATTGCCATTATCGCCGTGCTGTTCATGATTTTTTTCCGCGAATCCGACAACGAAATTACGGCTATCAAGGTCGATGATCGCGATATTGCGTTGACACAAGGGGAAGTTAAATGAAAACAGAACGTATTCTCGGTGCTCTTTATGGGCAGGCGTTAGGGGATGCGATGGGGATGCCCTCCGAGCTTTGGCCGCGCAGTCGCGTCAAAGCGCACTTTGGCTGGATTGACCGTTTTCTGCCTGGGCCAAAGGAGAATAACGCAGCCTGTTATTTTAACCGCGCCGAATTCACCGACGATACCTCGATGGCGCTGTGTCTGGCGGATGCGTTACTGGAACGTAAAGGCAAGATCGATCCGGATCTGATTGGGCGTAATATTCTCGACTGGGCGCTGCGTTTCGACGCCTTTAACAAAAACGTACTAGGTCCGACCTCGAAGATTGCGCTTAACGCCATTCGCGACGGTAAACCCGTTGCTGAACTGGAAAACAATGGCGTGACCAACGGCGCAGCGATGCGCGTCTCGCCATTAGGTTGTTTGCTTCCGGCGCGCGATGTTGATTCCTTTATTGATGATGTGGCGCTGGCGTCCAGCCCGACCCATAAATCCGATCTGGCGGTTGCAGGTGCGGTAGTCATCGCATGGGCGATTTCCCGTGCCATTGACGGAGAAAGCTGGTCAGCGATTGTTGATTCTCTACCCTCGATTGCGCGACATGCACAGCAAAAACGCATCACCACCTTCAGCGCCTCACTGGCGGCGCGGCTGGAGATTGCGCTGAAAATTGTGCGCAATGCCGACGGCACCGAATCCGCCAGCGAACAGCTTTACCAGGTCGTTGGCGCAGGTACCAGCACTATTGAGTCCGTTCCGTGCGCCATTGCGCTGGTTGAACTGGCACAAACCGACCCGAACCGTTGCGCCGTCCTGTGCGCTAACCTTGGCGGCGACACAGACACCATCGGTGCTATGGCGACGGCAATTTGCGGCGCGTTGCATGGCGTTAACGCTATCGATCCTGCGTTAAAGGCGGAACTGGATGCGGTAAATCAGCTTGATTTCAACCGCTATGCCACAGCGCTGGCGAAATATCGTCAACAACGGGAGGCGGTATGAGCGGCGCTCGATTACACACGCTGCTGCCTGAATTAACCACGCGTCAGCCAGTGATGGTCCTCGGCGCGGCGGTCATTGATGTGATCGCCGACGCTTACGCTCTGCCCTGGCGTGGGTGCGATATCGAACTGAAACAGCAGAGCGTTAACGTTGGCGGCTGCGCACTGAATATTGCCGTGGCGTTAAAGCGCCTCGGCATCGAAGCGGGTAATGCCCTGCCGCTCGGTCAGGGCGTGTGGGCGGAGATTATTCGCAACCGGATGGCGAAAGAGGGGTTAATCAGCCTGATCGATAACGCTGAAGGCGATAACGGCTGGTGTCTGGCGCTGGTTGAGCCGGATGGCGAACGCACTTTTATGTCATTCAGTGGTGTGGAAAATCAGTGGAATCGCCAGTGGCTGGCGCGATTAACCGTTGCGCCTGGCAGCCTGCTCTATTTTTCCGGTTATCAACTGGCCTCGCCCTGCGGCGAATTGTTAGTGAAATGGCTGGAAGAGCAGCAAGACGTGACGCCGTTTATCGATTTTGGCCCACGTATTGGCGATATCCCGGACGCATTACTGGCGAGGATCATGGCCTGTCGACCTTTAGTGTCACTCAATCGTCAGGAGGCTGAGATTGCCGCCGAACGTTTTGCTTTATCCGCAGAGATAACAACACTTGGCAAGCAATGGCAGGAGAAATTTGCCGCGCCGTTGATCATTCGTCTCGATAAAGAGGGCGCATGGTATTTCAGCAACGACGCTTCTGGCTGCATTCCGGCATTTCCAACGCAAGTTGTAGACACCATTGGGGCGGGCGACAGTCATGCAGGTGGCGTACTTGCCGGGCTGGCCTCTGGTCTGCCACTGGCGGATGCCGTATTACTGGGCAATGCAGTGGCGTCGTGGGTTGTCGGGCATCGGGGCGGTGATTGTGCGCCAACGCGCGAGGAACTACTCCTCGCACACAAAAACGTATAGATCGCTGCGACAGTGGCTGATGCTGTACTCAATAGGCCGTTGCTGTTGGTCAAGCGCCACTTGCTTGATCACCAGCACCGGTATTTTGCTATCTAACTGAATATGTGACTGAAACTCGGCATCCGGCATCCGGGCGCTAACGCGGGAACGCGTACGTTGTGGGTAAATGTGCTGGCTGCGGAAGTAGTCATAAAGAGAAATTCCGATGGCATCAACATTATGAATTAAATGCGCAGGAACCCACGATTCCTCAATTGATACCGCTTCTTCATCGACATAGCGAATACGCTTAAGCAAAAAGACATTACTTCCTGCTTCGACCGCTAGCTGCTGCGCGACTTCTTCGGGACATTTCACGACACGCTTGTTAACCCATAGCGTATCGGGCTTTTTCCCGCGCAATACCACCTGCTGAGAAAAACCTCGCGCTTCTTTCAACGAGTATTCGAAGATGTTGTTGATCTGCGTACCGTAACCGCGCGAACGCGTCACCACGCCCTCTTCTTCCAGCGCCTGCATCGCCTTGCGCACCGTAATGCGCGAAACGCCGGTTAACTGACTTAAATCACGCTCACCGGGCAAAATATTGCCATGCTCCAGCACCCCGCTGCGCACGGCATTTTTTACCGTTTCGGCAAACTTAATATAAAGCGGCGTGTTATCAGCCGCTAAAATACGTTCGTTCAGTTGGGCAATCAGCTGGGTATGCGCTTGTTCCATTTGTCTTTTTCCTGCCAGGGAGTCTGGTGGGAGTATATCACTGCTTCTTATTTAAGGCGTTTCTTTAATCCCATCAACGAATGCCTGCAACTCCTCCACCGTGCCATTAAACACATTAAAATCCACCGGACCATTAATGCCATCTACCTGTCCACGGTCGGAATGCTGCCAGAAGCGCCAGGCCATGCCGTCATTGTCCGGACGACGTTGATAATAGTGAGCCACCCACCATGGATATTCATTAAAATAGCCCGCCAGATTCGAGTGATAAAAAACGGCTCCTGAGTAAATAACCGGCTTTTTTCCCGTGCGTTTTTCGACCATTTTTAGCCACTGACTTACCCGCTTGCGTAATTCTTTTGCCGATAATTTTCCCCGTTCTTCTACGTCCAGCACGGCAGGAAGATCGCCGTGGGCAAAATCCACCGTTTGCAGAAATAATCGCGCCTGAACTGAAGCGGATACCGACGGGGAGAAATAATGATACGCCCCGCGCAGCAGGCCATTTTCGCGGCTTAGTTGCCAGTTACGCGAAAAATAGGGGTCCACCAGCTTTTCGCCTTCCGTCGCCTTGATAAAGGCAAAGTGCAAGCGAATACCGTTATCGCGCATTTTTGCCACCTGCTGCCAGTCGATTCGCTCCTGCCAGCGTGAAACATCAATACCATGAATGGTGTAACTGGCAGGAATGCGAATAGCAAAAGATTTGACCGGACGATAACCGTAGAAGTGGATGTAGTCTTTAATCTGAATTGCTGTCGAGTAGAAAAAATTCACCGTCTGACGCGGATAAATTGCAACGATGGAAATTAGCCCAAGAGCGCATAATAAAGCGGTGAATTTTTTTCGACTGGTGATTCTCAGCTGCATTGGTTTCATCCCTGAATGTCAGCGCCAAAGACTGACAATAACCAAAGCAGCTATAGTACGGTGCTCACCACCAGGCGTGGAAGTGGTGAACCGGACCAATACCGTGACCAACTTCCAGCGTGTCGGCCTGGGCTAACGCCGATGAAAGCCAGCTTTTTGCCTCCTGGACGGTGTCAGCCCAGTTTGTATGGCGCGGGCGCAGTGCAGCCAACGCCGCAGAGAGCGTACAACCAGTGCCGTGGGTGTTTTTGGTCATAATGCGCGGTGCGGTAAACCGTTGTTTACCCTCGCGGGTAAACAGCCAGTCCGGGCTTTGCTCATCATCCAGATGACCACCTTTCATTAGCACTGCGCCACAGCCCATCGCCAACAGCGATCGCCCTTGTTCCAGCATTTCCTGTTCGGTGCGCGCGTGTGGCGCATCGAGCAAGGCGGCAGCTTCGGGCAAGTTTGGCGTTATTAATGAAACCTGTGGCAATAATCGACTGCGCAGCGTAGCAACCGCCGAAGGTGAAAGCAGCGGGTCGCCGCTTTTTGCCAGCATAACGGTGTCGAGTACCACGTTTTGGATCTGATAACGTTGCAACCGTTCTGCCACCGCTTCAACAATATCGGTTTCCGCCAACATACCGATTTTAGTGGTGTCGATTCGCACATCGCTGAACACCGAATCGAGCTGGGCGGCGACAAAATCAGGCTCAATGCGATACACCGACTGTACGCCACGGGTATTTTGCGCCACCAGTGCAGTAATCACTGAGCAACCATAAGCGCCAAGTGCCGAGAAGGTTTTAAGATCGGCCTGAATCCCCGCACCACCACTCGGATCAGTACCGGCAATCGTCAGAGCGTTAATTCGTTTCACGCCTGCACCTCCTGCGTCAATTGCCAGAGCGCATCAAGGAAATGTGGAACAAAACTGCCTGGCCCCTCGCTACTGGCGACTGCGCGTTCTCCGGCTTGTTTCATCCAGTGACAGGCAGATGCGATATTTTCCAGCGTATCGCCTGGTAGCGCACAACAGGCAGCGACAACCGCCGATAATGCACAGCCAGTTCCTACCACTTTGGTCATTAGCGGATCGCCACCGTGAATGCCAACGATACGATGCCCATCGGTAACATAATCCACCTCGCCTGTGACCACGACGATTGCGCCAGTTTCCCGTGCCAGTGTTTGTGCAGCGGGTATCGCGTTAGCTGCGGCATCAGTGGTATCCACTCCCCGTCCGCCATTAGCAATGCCAGCTAATGCCATGATTTCCGAAGCATTACCACGTATCGCTGCCGGTTTAAAAGATAAAAGTTCATGACAAAAACGGCGGCGATAATCGAGTGCACCAACCGCTACTGGATCAAGCGTCCAGGGTGTTTGAGAGCTTTTTGCTTGCTCAACGGCGGCACGCATCGCCTGTGCGCGTGGCTGCGTCAGTGTGCCAACGTTAATCAGCAACGCACTGGCAATAGCCGCAAACTGACTGGCTTCTTCGGTTTCGATAACCATCGCTGGCGATGCACCGAGCGCCAGTAAGGTATTGGCAGTAAAAGTTTGCACCACATCATTGGTCATGCAATGCACAAGAGGGGAATGTTGGTGAAAAAGGTGTAACGCGTGCGCAGATTGCGCGGAACTCAGCAGGTCGACTTGCATAGTTTGCTCCTGCCATAACGTGAAGAAGCAATGACCTGGTGGTCCGTGACTTCCCTACGCTGGCATTATCCAGATCAGGTGATACGGGTATTTCTCAGCCTTCAACGAAGAAGGGCACCCCGAGTCGTTTGGTTGCGATGATAAATCGCAGAGGAGGATGGTAATGTCCAGCGCACGCGTTGTAAACGGGGAAAAACGGCAGTTTTACAATCGCGTTAATAAATTATTTGATATAAGAATCCAGCACCTTCAGAACGACAGCCAGATCTTCTTCACGTTTTAGCTCATCCCCCTGGTGAACGATGTGTTCCGTCAGATGACCTTTAATCACTTCCCGCATCAGACCGTTTACCGCGCCACGGATAGCAGCAATCTGTTGTAAAACTGCAGCGCATTCGTGCGGCTCGTCGAGCATTTTCTTGAGCGCCACGACCTGGCCCTGAATCTTACTGGCACGCGCTTTCAGTTTCTGTTTATCACGGATGGTATGAGACATGGCAACACCTGGTTAACAAGAATATGAAAAATCATAGCACTATTAATCTACTGGGGGGTAGTATCAGGTACTGGGGGGGAGTAGAATCAGATTGCCGAATTAATACTAAGAATTATTATCATGACCGAATTTACAACTCTTCTTCAGCAAGGAAACGCCTGGTTCTTCATCCCCAGCGCCATCTTACTTGGTGCGCTTCATGGCCTGGAGCCAGGGCACTCAAAAACGATGATGGCGGCGTTTATCATCGCCATCAAAGGCACCATTAAACAGGCGGTGATGCTCGGACTGGCAGCAACCATTTCGCATACCGCAGTGGTCTGGTTGATTGCCTTTGGCGGGATGGTGATCAGCAAACGCTTTACTGCTCAATCAGCAGAACCGTGGCTCCAGTTGATTTCCGCAGTGATCATTATTGGCACCGCGTTCTGGATGTTCTGGCGTACCTGGCGCGGCGAACGCAACTGGCTGGAGAATATGCACGAGCATGATCATGAGCATCATCACCACGATCACGAAGATCACCACGACCATGGACATCATCACCATCACGAACATGGCGAGTATCAGGATGCCCATGCACGAGCCCATGCCAATGACATTAAACGACGCTTTGATGGTAGAGAGGTCACCAACTGGCAAATTTTGCTATTTGGCTTAACCGGTGGCCTTATCCCCTGCCCGGCAGCAATTACCGTGCTGTTGATATGCATTCAGTTGAAAGCCCTGACACTGGGCGCAACACTGGTCGTCAGTTTCAGCATTGGCCTGGCGTTAACGCTGGTCACCGTAGGCGTTGGCGCAGCAATCAGCGTTCAGCAGGTCGCAAAACGCTGGAGCGGATTTAACACTCTCGCTAAACGCGCCCCCTATTTTTCCAGTCTGTTGATTGGCTTAGTTGGTGTGTATATGGGCGTACATGGCTTCATGGGCATAATGCGATAACTCAATCCTTTAGGCTTGCATGTTATCTTCAGCCCAGGATGATTCTTAAATCAGCTATTTCCGCTGACTCTCTGCTCGCTAAGGATGCTTTTAGGGCATCCTTTCATTTACACTTTTTACGAAATCATGGGATCACTAACAAAATATCGCTTGTCAGTTATATTGTATGGCAGGAAAGATATGCGACTGATATTACAGATCCCCAAAGTGGAGAGTTTATGACCATTAAAAATAAGATGTTGCTGGGTGCGCTTTTGCTGGTTACCAGTGCCGCCTGGGCCGCACCAGCCACCGCGGGTTCGACCAATACCTCGGGAATTTCTAAGTATGAGTTAAGCAGTTTCATTGCTGACTTTAAGCATTTCAAACCAGGCGATACCGTCCCAGAGATGTACCGCACCGATGAGTACAACATTAAGCAGTGGCAGTTACGTAACCTGCCCGCGCCTGATGCCGGGACGCACTGGACCTATATGGGTGGCGCGTACGTGTTGATCAGCGACACCGACGGTAAAATCATTAAAGCCTACGACGGTGAGATTTTTTATCATCGCTGAAAAAAGCCCCCTCATCATGAGGGGGAAATGCAGACACCTTGTTATTTTTTATTATTAGCCACTTGCTCGTCTTGCTTGTTATTAGTCGTATTTCACGTTGATTAATGCGGTTGCCTCCAGTGCGCCAGATTTAACTTTGTTTGTATCGTAGACGTAGTAACTGGCCAGGACAGGTATATTAATAATATTACTATTTAAAGAAGCCCCGGTTTTATCTGTTTTCCATAATGATGTCGCCGCGCCCTGATCGCCGCTAGCAGAAATTTTGATGGCTGCTTCAGTCCCTTTGGGTGGTTCTTTTAGATCCAACACAAATCCTACACCATTATCTATGTTGCCGCGCAAAATTGTATTGCTTCCTGTAACTAAGTCACTGCTGGAAAGATATACGACCATATTCCGCGATGCTTGTTTTGTGTCGCCGAAAAGATTATCACATTTCAACGTAATTATTCCTTCCTTACTATTCGCCGTAATCTTTCCCTGACTTCTGAGTTGGGACAAGGCAATATCATCTACTTTTATTATTGTGTTTTCAGGCTTACAGGTCGTATTTTTAGGATAATAGGAAATACTTAATCCAAGCGTAAATGTATCCCCCGCCAGTTTACTGGTGAGATAACTTACACACCAGTTAATCTTCAATGTCTTACAAATGCTCAACCAAAAGTCAATGGATGAAGATGACTCACCGCCAATATTTGCAATCACAGTATCTGAAAGAAACCAGGTAGGTTTTCTTTCTCCAGTAAAATCAGGTGTGCCTTTAGATATTTTAACCACATAGGGTAATACTGCCTGCGCATTGCTGGATTTCCCAATCGTGTCACTGGTTTTACCTAAAGACTCTATTTTAACCTTTAACTTTTCGCCATTACCAAAAGGCCCGACTTCAACCCAATCACTTGGGATATTTTTATAGACTATTTTATCCGTGCTCGTATCACAAGATATCCCAGTAAACACAACACTTTTACTAAAGGAAACCTCATTCGCTAAAATCTCCCCCACATTAATACTATCAGTAATATTTAATGATGCAGTGGTACGACATCCAGCCCAGGTAAAATTAACCCATAAAATAAATATTAGTAACACTCCATTTCTGAACATCATATTCCACCTCTCACCGACAGATATAATTTCTACTTTCATCAATCTCTTTACCGAAGGTGATTGTGCATGAAAGTCCTTGTTGCTTATCAATTGCTACATTAACCGATGGCGGAACTTCATTGGTGCGAATAAATAACTGGCTTCCCTGGCCGACAACGCCAATATTATGACCATAGATATCATTGACTTCATAACCAAACGTTAATGGTTGCCCATCCGTTCTTAACGCTTTTATAAACCAGGGCTTGCGCTGATCGGTATCAAAATTAACCAGTACAACCGCGCCGCGATAAGGTGCGGCAATTTTCCGGTTACCGCGCAATTCTGCTTCGCTATCGCTTTGCGACACATCCAGCATCAGGTGATTTTCCCGATAAGGTGTCATTCCGTCGTATACCACCACTCCATTACGGTTTGTTGTGCGATATTTTTGCCCATTGACATAAGCATCTTTAATTCCTCGCGCATTCATCACTGCAAACGTTTCGGAAAGACGGTTCGCCAGATTAACGCCACCCGACCAGGCGACAATGCCCCCTGAAACACTGGCTCCAGCCTGTCGATAAGTACTCGACTGACTATAACTGCCATTCACCGTTGCCACCGGCGCGTTCCAGGTTAAATTCGCTCCAGCTGTTGTTTCATTTCCCTGATGCTGATGACTCAGGTTGACCCCATAGTTAAATTGATCCCGGTTTCCAACGGTTCCCGATAATCCCGTATTATTTGAGGCAAAACCCTGATCATCAAACGTCGTTGAGTTAGACATATATATTTGCCGACGAGGCGTCGTAACGTCATCACCCCAATCAAAGGGAATCGATATAAAAATATTAAAACGTTTCTCTTCATGATGATTCTCGTCATAAGCCTGGCTTGCCGCGAGGGTATAGCTTATCCGTCGCAGGTTGTTGGAATAACTCAACTGATAATCCTTACTGCTGCCGCTACGCCCCCAGTAATCTCGCCATAACGTACTTAAGGACACAGAACCCCAGCCTTCTGGCAATGACTGGCTCATATTGGCAGAAAAGCTATTTTTACGGCCAAAATCGTTCTGGTAATAATCGGCAATGTCATAGATATCGTTTTCATCACGGCGATAATTATCTTTATTGTTTGCCCAAACGTGATCGTTAAATGTCCGGTAATCACGCGACGAATAACGCCAGGCCGCCAGACCAAAACGCGTCGACGTTTGGCTCACAAATTTGTTGTAGGCAATTTGATAACTTTGCCCGTCAAACACATCGCCGTTGTCTTGTTTACTATGCGACTTCGTGGCATCGACGGAAATGGCACCAATGCGTGTATTCCAGCTAGTCCCCAAAGTGAACGCGTAATAATTATTCGCGACCATCGATCCGCCATACAGCGTCAATAAGTTATTAAAACCATACTGATAACCCGCCTGGACAAAATCACTTTGTTTGCTCGCCCCTTCAATATGGCTACGACCCGCCGCAAAATCATATTTCGACACGCCAGGTTGCAGCATATTCGGCACCGCTGCATAAGGCACCAGATAGGTGGTTACCGAACCGTCCGCCTCTTTCACGCTGACATCAAGATCTGCTCCACCACCGGCCAACTGCAAATCTGTAATCGCAAACGGGCCAGGAGGAACCTCTTTCTGATAAACCACAAAACCGTTCTGTTCAATAGTTACCAGCGCGTTACTCTGAGCAATCCCCTGCACCCGTGGAGTAAAATTCTGTTTCGAGTTAGGCAACATCTGCATATCACGAAACAACCGCACACCGCTGAAGCGAACAGAATCAAAAATATCGCTTGATGTGTACATATCACCCACGCGAAGCGTGCCGAGAAGTTGGGCAAATCCACGTTCCAGATACAGGGTATTGCTTTTCCACACCCCTGGATTGTTATTTGTTTTACTGAAACTGGCATCAGAATGCAGTTGCCACCCCAGTAAGTTTAACCCGCTGTTAAAACGTACATATGTACTCTTGCTATTACCGGACGCTTTATAATCGCTGTAATACTGACTCATATAATAAGAGGTATAAAACGCATTAATACCCCGCTCCCAGTTTTCAGGTGGTACATAGCCACTTTCCAGTTCTTCCACCCAGGCTTGCGGGACACTGAAATCGAGACGAAAAACTCCGATATCCCAGGTATAGCTCCCGCCCTGAATAAGTTGCTTAAATGTTAAACATTGCTTACCGCTGGAAAAGTTATCGGTATTAATGCCTAACCGCTTGATAATTTCCCTTGATAAACATGTTTCTTGCGGGTTTTCTTTAACAATAATCTCATATTTCCCGCGCCATTGCTTATTGACATAAATATCGATGTCATACTGCCCCGGCAAGGGTTGATTATCATCAAGACGAATATTTGCAACCTGCTGGTCTTTCATTCCACCTATCATAAAATGGGTATCAAAGGTTTCTTCAGCTGCATAAGCTTCAATGCCGAGCAATAACGCTACGATTGCTGATGCAAGTGGGGTCATTCTCAACATAGGCAGCTCCTGCAATTAAATTTTGTCACTAATATAGTTGCCATGGTCATCGATAATGGTCAGATGCCAGTTATTCGCATTATTACTTTTGACATTAATACTCTGACTTTCTAAGGGGGCAATCATAATAGTTTCATAATTGACTTTGACATTATTAGCTTTGACATCCGAAATCGTCACCCAATTTGCTGAGTCATTTTTTATCACCAATCCATTGCCACTGCGACTTACCAGTAACTTTTTAAATGTCGCTTTATTTACCGGTGCAATACCCGCAGGCCGGTAAAACAATTTGATTCTGTTTTGCATTGCAAATTTCAGTGCATTCTTGCCCTCTTGCTCTGGACTATTTGGTGGAATATCCAGAACATTCAGATAAAAAATGCTCTCTTTATTAGTGGGCAGTTTATTCGGCATAATTTTGATTTTTACTTGCTGCCCGGAATTTGCCCCTATTTTTGCCACTGGTGGCGTTAACATGAAAGGAACCTGAATTTTTTCTGGTGGTAACGACGTATCGCCATCATCAATCCACGCCTGCAGCAGCGAAGAACGGTTTCCCTGATTCATCAACTGCACCATCACTTCTTTATTTTCTGCCGGGTAAATAATACGCGTCCCGTAGATAACAATACCGGCATGTGCAGGAAGGACCATAGAAGAAATGAGTAAAGCTAATAATCCTTTCATCTTAATGCCTCTTAAATTAAAAGGCCGCCATGGGGATAGCGGCCATGTTTATTAACTGGAGAAACTTGAAATTTTATTTATTAATCCTGCGCCACACGCATAACCAGAGAAGATAACACATCACCTGATTGCACTGAATTATCTGTCAGCTTCAGGTATTTTGCTTTAAACGGAATAGCATATTGACCTTCCGCTGTTTTATAACTCTCAATGTTAAAAGGTGCAGAAACATCCAGGACATCGCTGTTATCACCTAAATAGAGATAGTACCCCACGGTATCGTTGCTACTGGCTATCGCCTTATCGTTTCCGGTTATTTTATCGTTGGTAATCAACGAGAGTTTTACACCAGCAACTTCTTTCGGACAGCTAATTTTTAACATGCTGCTGGTTACACCGACTGCATCATCATAGGTCGAGTATTTAGCTTTACCTTCAAAGACAGTGGTTGGTACAGTTGGCATATTAATACTTACTGAATCGCCACCCGCTTCGAATTTACACGGAGATTCTGCAATATTCCCTTTAATGGTTAATGTTCCGGTATCAACGTCTGCGGCAAATACCCCAGCGCTCATAAAAAAAGAAGAAAAGACAGCGGCAGCAATAATTGAACGTTTCATAATATGTTCCTTAATAAAATTTATTTTTGGTTGTTAAGAGTCTGTATCTCTTGGAAACAAATTTCTCACATCAAAAAAGTTGCCGCAATGTAAACATATTGTTTTATTGATTTAAAACAAATTAACTATTGCAATATAAATACAACAAATACTTAAGCATATTAAATATTTATCACATCTATTAATTAATGCAGATTTTTGTAAATGGTATTATTGATATCAATAAAAAAGCTGAAATCATTCACACGGATGATTTCAGCTTTCTAAATTCGATTAAAAAACCAGGGTGGCAAATTAATCGTAGCGATTTAACACGATTCGACGTTTGCTATCGCTACCTGCAACAACCACTTCTGTCGTTACACCTTTGACTGGCGAAGAAACCTGATGACGGGTATCAACATCATACGTTAACTGACCACAATGCTGTTGAGGTTGACCATTAACCATAGCCATACTGCATGTTGGGGGACTGATCCTGCCATTAATCGTTAATGTGGCAGTCTGTGAAGAGAACGCGGGAGAAGCCATTCCATAGGCAAGAAAAATAATTCCTGACAGCCAGTACTTATTCATTGAACGTTATCCCTGTAGTAAAGGTTATGCCTGGATAGAATGAGTGCATAACAAACTATAGCTGTACATCCACTACACAGCCACGAAGGATGATAATGAAGCATTGCCTGTACGATCAATCGACTTTATAGAGTTTCGGACGAAGGTCCGCAGAATATTCGCAGCATTAAATAAGTGTTCATTAATGCGGCAAAAACAAATACACCGCATCAATGTAACATCTCTGCGGTGTATGAAAAACAACCAAAAAGGTTAATACGCGTTAGACCGCGCGGAAGGAAATCTCGCCAGGAATGACTTCTCCCTGCCAATAAAGCTGGGCTGCAACGCGGTCAGCCAGCTGGCGGTAGATAGCGGTAAATTCGCTCTCCGGACGGCTGATAACCGTTGGCGTGCCTTTATCGAGATCTTCACGTAAGGAGATGTGTAACGGCATCTGCCCCAGCAACTGCGTGTGGTATTTCTCGGCCAGTTTCTCTGCACCACCGGTACCGAAAATCGGTTCATGGTGACCACAGTTACTGCAAATATGCACACTCATGTTCTCGACAATACCGAGCACCGGAACCTCGACTTTCTCGAACATCACAATGCCTTTTTTCGCATCGATCAACGCAATGTCCTGCGGGGTGGTGACCACTACCGCGCCAGTTACTGGAATGTTTTGTGCCAGTGTCAATTGAATGTCACCGGTGCCTGGCGGCATATCAAGCACCAGATAGTCGAGATCCGGCCACAAGGTTTCCTGCAACATCTGCATTAACGCCTTGCTCGCCATCGGACCACGCCACACCATCGCATTGTCGTCAGTGACCAGATAACCAATTGAATTGGTTGCCAGGCCATGAGACATAATCGGTGCCATATGGGTACCGTCCGGCGAAGTTGGACGCTGATTTTCTGCGCCCAGCATGGTAGGGATTGATGGGCCGTAGATATCGGCGTCCAGAATGCCGACTTTCGCCCCTTCCGCCGCCAGTGCCAACGCCAGGTTTACCGCCGTGGAGGATTTACCCACGCCACCTTTACCGGAACTGACCGCGATAATGTTCTTCACGCCGTTAATTCCCGGCTGATTCTTCACGCGTTTCAGAGTGGCTATGTTATGCGACAGTTTCCAGTCGATAGCTTTCGCTCCGGTGATGCGCAGCAGTTCGGCGCTACATTGCTCTTTTAACTCTTCGAACGCGCTATGCCAGACGAATGGCATAACCAGTTCCACATGCAACGTGTCGTCCATCCAGGCGACATGGTGCAACGCTTTCAGCGTGGTGAGGTTATGCTTCAGGGTTGGGTGCTGAAAATTGGCCAGTGTCCCGGCGACCATTGCGCGCAAGGCTTCTGGTGATTTGGCCTGGGATTGTTCGTTCATCCCGACTCCTTTTTTGTATAGATAAACCATCAGCGGATAGTTTACCTGAAGAATATAGAGAAGTACTTACTTAACATTTTCCCATTTGGTACTATCTAACCCCTTTTCACTATTAAGAAGTAATGCCTACTATGACTCAAGTCGCGAAGAAAATTCTGGTGACGTGCGCACTGCCGTACGCTAACGGCTCAATCCACCTCGGCCATATGCTGGAGCACATCCAGGCTGATGTCTGGGTCCGTTACCAGCGAATGCGCGGCCACGAGGTCAACTTCATCTGCGCCGACGATGCCCACGGTACACCGATCATGCTGAAAGCTCAGCAGCTTGGTATCACCCCGGAGCAGATGATTGGCGAAATGAGTCAGGAGCATCAGACTGATTTCGCAGGCTTTAACATCAGCTATGACAACTATCACTCGACGCACAGCGAAGAGAACCGCCAGTTGTCAGAACTTATCTACTCTCGCCTGAAAGAAAACGGTTTTATTAAAAACCGCACTATTTCTCAGCTGTACGATCCGGAAAAAGGCATGTTCCTGCCGGACCGTTTTGTGAAAGGCACCTGCCCGAAATGTAAATCCCCGGATCAATACGGCGATAACTGCGAAGTCTGCGGCGCGACCTACAGCCCGACTGAATTGATCGAGCCGAAATCGGTGGTTTCTGGCGCTACACCGGTAATGCGTGATTCTGAACACTTCTTCTTTGATCTGCCCTCTTTCAGCGAAATGTTGCAGGCATGGACCCGCAGCGGTGCGTTGCAGGAGCAGGTGGCAAATAAAATGCAGGAGTGGTTTGAATCCGGCCTGCAACAGTGGGATATCTCCCGCGACGCGCCGTACTTCGGTTTTGAAATTCCGAACGCACCGGGCAAATATTTCTACGTCTGGCTGGATGCGCCGATTGGCTACATGGGTTCCTTCAAGAATCTGTGCGACAAACGCGGCGACACCACCAGCTTCGATGAATACTGGAAGAAAGATTCCACCGCCGAGCTGTATCACTTCATCGGCAAAGATATTGTTTACTTCCACAGCCTGTTCTGGCCAGCAATGCTGGAAGGCAGCAACTTCCGCAAGCCGACTAACCTGTTTGTTCATGGCTATGTGACGGTGAACGGCGCGAAGATGTCCAAGTCTCGCGGCACCTTTATTAAAGCCAGCACCTGGCTGAATCATTTTGATGCTGACAGCCTGCGTTACTACTACACTGCGAAACTCTCTTCGCGCATTGATGATATCGATCTCAACCTGGAAGATTTCGTTCAGCGTGTGAATGCCGATATCGTGAATAAAGTGGTTAACCTGGCATCCCGTAACGCTGGCTTTACCAACAAGCGTTTTGACGGCGTGCTGGCAAGCGAACTGGCTGACCCGCAGTTGTACAAAACCTTCACGGATGCCGCTGAAGTGATTGGTGAAGCGTGGGAAAGCCGCGAATTTGGTAAAGCAGTACGCGAAATTATGGCGCTGGCTGATCTGGCTAACCGCTATGTCGATGAACAGGCTCCGTGGGTGGTGGCGAAACAGGAAGGCCGCGATGCCGACCTGCAGGCAATTTGCTCGATGGGCATAAACCTGTTCCGCGTGCTGATGACTTACCTGAAGCCGGTACTGCCGAAACTGACCGAGCGCGCAGAAGCATTCCTTAATACGGAACTGACCTGGGATGGTATCCAGCAACCGCTGTTGGGCCATAAAGTGAATCCGTTCAAAGCGCTGTATAACCGCATCGATATGAAGCAGGTTGAAGCACTGGTGGAAGCGTCTAAAGAAGAAGTGAAAGCAGCTGCCGCGCCAGTTACTGGCCCACTGGCAGATGATCCGATTCAGGAAACCATCACCTTTGACGACTTCGCTAAAGTTGACCTGCGCGTGGCGCTGATTGAAAACGCAGAGTTTGTTGAAGGTTCTGACAAACTGCTGCGCCTGACGCTGGATCTCGGCGGTGAAAAACGCAATGTCTTCTCCGGCATTCGTTCTGCCTACCCGGATCCGCAGGCACTGATTGGTCGTCACACCATTATGGTGGCTAACCTGGCACCACGTAAAATGCGCTTCGGTATCTCTGAAGGCATGGTGATGGCTGCCGGTCCTGGCGGGAAAGATATTTTCCTGCTAAGCCCGGATGCCGGTGCTAAACCGGGTCATCAGGTGAAATAATCCCCCTTCAAGGCGCTGCATCGACAGCGCCTTTTCTTTATAAATTCCTAAATTTGTTTTCTTGCGATTTTGTCTCTCTCTAACCCGCATAAATACTGGTAGCATCAGCATTCAACTGGATAAAATTACAGGGATGCAGAATGAAACACTTTATCTATCAGGACGAAAAATCACATAAATTCTGGGCGGTGGAGCAGCAGGGAAACGAGCTGCATATTAACTGGGGTAAAGTCGGCACTAACGGGCAAAGTCAGGTAAAAAGCTTTGCAGATGCTGCGGCGGCGGAAAAAGCGGAACTGAAGCTGATTGCGGAGAAGGTGAAGAAGGGGTATGTGGAAGAATTATCTTCGCCATCCCAACCCGCAATCAAAATAGAAACGATCGAAGTAGATACAACTGGCGTGGCAGAAACCACAGTCGTATTTGACCAAAGTATGGTTGTTGAACCTGCTGAGACACCATGCCCGTGGCTGACAGATGATTCCCCTATCCATCTATCGGAGAAAAAGTCTCAGGAGGCCTTACCTTCCCGACGTTTTCCTGGGGATGCTGTAAGCGAACCACAAGACAGCCTCCTTATTAATTTAGGTCAGGATATTCATAATCTATCAGGAAAAATAACAACATACGATTTCAGTGCATGTTCTGCTAACTGGCAGCAGAATATCAATGAAGCTCTCGCTAATGGTCCACTTTCTCCTGCTGCGTTGGCTGTACAGGTTGTTCTGGTTTCACGTAAATTCTGGGGCGAATGCCCTGAACTCATGGATGAAATTGTCTATGTCTACGGACTAGAATTTGCCGTGGATATGTTTATTGCCATGCAATATATCTCGTTCGATTGCACTTATCACAGAACAAGCATACACATTACTTTTCAGCCATTATTAAACCATGCACATTGTGTTACCCCCTTTGACGTTCGACTGCGTAAGCATTTGGCTCTTGCAGAAGAAACTTTGTGGCAACGCTGTGTAGATAAATTCATTACAGCTTTACCTGATATTCCTCCCGTTCAACAACCGATGGTAGCGCTAATGCTACCGGAACGCCCGGAGATTGCAGAAGAAGTCGCACGACGGTTACTGAAGCAGAAAAATGTCCAAACTGTTGAATGGCTGAAACTTGTTGTTCAAGAATCTTTCTTACTCAAAGCGCTGGAATCTTATTGCGCGTACGACCTTTTTAATGACTATTACCATGGTTGCATCTGGAATGTCACCGTTTTGCAGGAGCAAGGGATTGCCGGAATCGCTCGCTTCGCCCCCTATGCTTATGCTGATCTTTGTGGAAGTATTCTCGAAGAGATCAATCACCCACAAGCATTAATGCTACTTATACGTGTGTCTGGCAAAACTAAACGCTGCCATGAACGAATGACTAAGGCTTGCGCTGCGTTCCCACACGCAGCACTGGCTGCACTGGCGGAACTTCTTGCGCAAAAAGAAGAGAATAGTTGGCGCATTATGCTGATGACGATGCTTATCTCGCAACCGGCACTAGCAGAACAGGTCACTCCCTGGCTCTCAACACCCGCAGTTGCAGTGCTGAAATCATGCCAGCAACAACTGACACAGCCCTCAAACCATGCCAGCGCCGATATGCTGCCTGCCGTATTAGTCTCACCGCCCTGGCTTTCGAAAAAGAAAAAATCTGTAATGCCGGTATTGGATTTAACGCCATTACCGCTGGAGTCATGCTGCACATTGACCGAGACGGCAGAAAAAGAGATTCATGCAAGGCATCGCTGGCACGCACATCAAATAGACATCGGCCAAAAAGAGGATATTCAGAACTACCTGACACGTCTGGGTTTCAATCGCTGGAATAATGGCCAGTATATGAAAGCGTCTGATGCTGTTGTAGAACTCTGGCAGAGGGGAGATTATTCTGCGCTAATCAGCGAATTTAAAACCTTCTGGCACTCCTATCAACGGGAATGGCAGCTTTACATGTTAGCCGCCCTGCCTATCGAAAAAACAGCGCAGGCGTGGAATGTCCTCAGTAAAGAGCCACACGTCGGTGTCGAGTTTGTCATGACGCACCTGCAACTCGCTGGGTTACAGGGTTTTATTCACTCCTTTTCACGCTATCCACAAGAAGCTCTGCCTGTAGCACAATATTTTGCGGCTATCGAATTAGCGCCACTGATCGCCCGCGCCTTCAACAAACTCAAAACCCTACGACAAGACGCCCGCACCTGGCTGCTGAAATACCCGGAACACGCCATTACCGGCCTACTGCCTGCGGCGCTCGGCAAAGCCGGTGAAGCCCAGGATAACGCCCGCGCTGCCTTGCGTATGCTTATCGAAAACGATCATCAGCCATTACTGCAAGAAATCGCCCGGCGTTATAACCAGCCGGAAGTAACAGATGCGGTGAACGCTATGCTTGCGCTCGATCCCTTAGATAATCACCCGACAAAAATCCCCACTCTTCCGGCCTTTTATCAGCCATCGATCTGGACCCGCCCGGTATTAAAAGCAAATGCCCAATCACTGCCAGATAGCGCCCTCCTACGCCTCGGTGAAATGCTCCGCTTCCCTCAGGAAGAGGCACTGTATCCGGGATTATTGCAGGTGAAAGCCGCCTGTACCGCCGACTCACTGGCTGAATTTACCTGGGATCTGTTTACCGCCTGGCTGGCCGCTGGCGCATCATCGAAAGAGAGCTGGGCGTTCACTGCGTTAGGTGTTCTCGGTAACGACGACACCGCCCGCAAACTGACGCCTTTGATTCGCGCCTGGCCTGGTGAATCCCAGCATAAACGCGCCACCGTCGGGCTGGATATTCTCGCTGCTATCGGTAGTGATATCGCCCTGATGCAGCTTAACGGGGTCGCCCAGAAACTGAAATTCAAAGCATTACAGGAGCGGGCAAAAGAAAAAATTGCCGACATTGCCGAGAGTCGCGAACTGACGGTAGCGGAGCTTGAATATCGGTTAGCACCGGATCTCGGTCTGGATGATAACGGTTCGCTGCTGCTGGATTTTGGCCCACGGCAGTTCACCGTCAGCTTTGATGAAACCTTAAAACCGTTTGTGCGCGATGTTTCCGGCAGCCGCCTGAAAGACTTACCTAAACCCAATAAAAGCGATGATGAATCACAGGCAAACGATGCTGTTAACCGCTACAAATTGCTGAAAAAAGATGCGCGTACCGTCGCCGCCCAGCAGGTAGCAAGGCTGGAATCCGCCATGTGCCTGCGCCGCCGCTGGTCGCCGGAAAACTTTCAGCTCTTCCTGGTTGAGCATCCGCTGGTTCGTCACTTAACCCGCCGTCTGATTTGGGGCGTTTATAGCACCGAAAACGAGCTACTGGCTTGCTTTCGCGTGGCGGAAGATAACAGCTACAGCACCGCAGACGATGATCTTTTCACCCTGCCGGAAGGCGATATCTCTGTTGGCATTCCTCACGTTCTGGAAATATCACCCACGGATGCTGCCGCCTTTGGTCAACTTTTTGCCGACTACGAACTGCTACCGCCGTTCCGCCAGCTCGACCGTAACAGTTACGCCCTGACAGAAACCGAGCGCAATGCCAGCGAATTGACCCGCTGGGCAGGCAGAAAATGCCCGAGCGGTCGGGTAATGGGGCTGGCGAATAAAGGCTGGATGCGTGGTGAACCGCAGGACGGTGGCTGGATCGGCTGGATGATCAAACCGCTGGGCCGCTGGTCGTTAATCATGGAAATCGATGAAGGTTTTGCGGTCGGCATGTCGCCAGCCGAACTCAGTGCCGAGCAACTCTTAAGTAAGCTGTGGCTATGGGAAGGCAAAGCGGAAAGCTATGGCTGGGGGAGTAATTCAACACAGGAAGCGCAGTTCTCCGTGCTCGACGACATCACCGCCAGCGAACTCATTAACGATATTGAAGCCCTGTTTGAATAAGGAAAGAGCATGGACAAGGAATTACCGTGGCTGGCGGATAACGCCCAAGTGGAACTGAAATATAAAAAAGGCAAAACGCCGCTCAGCCATCGCAGTTGGCCGGGCGAACCAGTGCCTGTTATCACTGAAAGCCTCATCCAGACACTGGATGATGAATTGCTACAAAAAGCTGAGAAGAAAAAAACATTGTCTGGCGTTATGAAAATTTTTCACTGGAGTGGCAGTCGGCCATTACGCAGGCCATCAACTTGATCGGAGAACACAAACCCTCAGTTCCGGCCCGGACAATGGCGGCGCTAGCCTGTATCGCGCAAAATGATAGCCAACAGTTGCTCGACGAAATCGTCCAACAAGAGGGACTGGAATATGCGACTGAGGTGGTGATTGCACGCCAGTTTATTGCACGGTGTTATGAAAGTGATCCTCTGCTAGTGACATTGCAGTATCAGAACGAGGATTATGGCTATGGTTATCGATCAGAAACCTATAACGAATTCGATCTCCGACTGCGTAAGCATCTCTCTCTGGCAGAGGAAAGCAGCTGGCAGCGTTGCGCCGACAAACTCATTGCCGCACTGCCAGGAATAACCAAAGTTCGCCGCCCTTTTATTGCTCTGATCCTCCCGGAAAAACCAGAAATCGCCAATGAGTTGGTAAGCCTTGAATGCCCGTGGACTCATTTTCATTCTAAGGAGTGGTTAAAAGTTGTTGCTAATGACCCCAGAGCGGTGAGAAAACTCGAACGCTACTGGAGCCAGGATATATTTAGCGATCGGGAAGCCAGCTACATGTCGCATGAAAACCACTTCGGCTACGCGGCCTGCGCTGCCCTTTTGCGCGAACAAGGACTGGCAGCCGTTCCACGCCTGGCAATGTATGCCCATAAAGAAGATTGCGGCAGTCTGCTGGTACAAATTAACCATCCGCACCCTGCTGTTAGTTCCTGATAAAAACAAACCCAGCCTGCAACGTGTAGCTAAATACAGTAAAAATTTCCCCCATGCGACGCTTGCCGCACTGGCAGAGCTTCTGGCGCTAAAAGAACCACCTGCGCGCCCTGGTTATCCAATCATCGAAGACAAAAAGCTGCCTGCACAGCAAAAAGCTCGAGATGAATACTGGCGTACACTGTTACAAACGCTGATGGCATCGCAGCCACAACTGGCAGCAGAAGTGATGCCGTGGTTAAGTACTCAAGCCCGGGCAGTGCTGAATAGTTATTTATCGGCACCGCCCAAACCGGTTATTGATGGCACCGATAACAGCAATCTGCCTGAAATCCTCGTTTCACCACCGTGGCGTAGTAAGAAAAAAATGACAGCTCCACGTCTTGATTTGGCACCGCTCGAATTAACCCCGCAAGTTTACTGGCAACCAGGCGAACAAGAGAGGCTTGCCGCCACTGAGTCTGCCCGTTATTTCAGCACGGAATCTCTTGCGGAACGCATGGAACAAAAAAGTGGACGAGTTGTATTACAGGAGCTGGGTTTTGGAGATGATGTATGGCTGTTTTTGAATTATATACTCCCCGGAAAACTGGATGCTGCACGCAATTCACTCATTGTTCAGTGGCATTACTACCCAGGGCGGGTTGAAGAGATCATGAATGGCTGGAGCTCCCCGGAAGCTCAATTAGCTGAACAGGCGCTTCGCAACGGTCACGTAGAAGTGTTAATTAACATATGGGAAAATGACAGCTACTCACGCTATCGTCGGGAAAAGAGTATCTGGAACCTGTATTTATTGGCGCAGTTGCCGCGTGAGATGGCTTTGACTTTCTGGCTACGTATCAATGAGAAAAAGCATCTGTCTGCGGGTGAGGACTATTTTCTCAGTATCTTCGGATTGGATGCTCTACCAGGTCTGCTGTTGGCTTTTTCACATCGTCCAAAAGAAACATTTCCATTAATTTTAAATTTCGGCGCAACCGAACTGGCCCTGCCCGTTGCCCGCGTCTGGCGACGTTTCGCGGCGCAGCGTGATCTGGCTCGCCAGTGGATTTTACATTGGCCGGAACATACAGCTACTGCACTTATCCCTCTTGTCTTCACCAAATCCAGCGATAATAGCGAAGCTGCATTACTTGCCCTGCGTTTACTTTACGAACAGGGACATGGCGAGTTACTGCAAACCGTGGCAAACCGCTGGCAGCGTACAGATGTATGGCCTGCCCTGGAGCATTTACTTAAACAGAGTCCAATAGAGATTTACCCGACACGCATTCCAAAAGCCCCTGATTTCTGGCATCCGCAAATGTGGTCCAGGCCGCGCCTAATCATTAATAATCAACTTATTACCGATGACGCTCTGGAAATTATCGGCGAAATGCTGCGCTTTACCCAGGGGGGACATTTTTATAGCGGGCTGGAACAACTGAAAACGTTCTGCCAGCCGCAAACGCTGGCAGCTTTTGCCTGGGATCTCTTCACTGCGTGGCAACAAGCTGGTGCCCCCGCAAAAGACAACTGGGCATTTCTGGCGTTAAGTCTCTTTGGCGACGAAAGCACGGCACGGGATCTGACGACACAGATCCTCGCCTGGCCACAAGAGGGCAAATCTGCCCGTGCTGTCAGTGGTCTGAATATACTTACTCAGATGAATAATGATATGGCACTGATACAGCTACATCATATATCGCAACGGGCGAAATCCCGCCCCTTACGTGATAACGCGGCGGAATTTCTTCAGGTGGTCGCAGAAAATCGCGGGCTAAGCCAGGAAGAGTTAGCGGACAGATTAGTCCCAACACTGGGTCTTGATGATCCGCAGGCGTTGATTTTTGATTTTGGTCCACGACAATTTACCGTTCGCTTCGATGAAAACCTCAACCCGGTTATCTTTGATCAGCAAAACGTTCGCCAGAAAAGCGTTCCCCGGTTGCGCGCCGATGACGATCAACTGAAAGCCCCCGAGGCACTGGCCCGACTAAAAGGGCTAAAAAAAGATGCCACTCAGGTGAGCAAAAACCTGCTCCCGCGTCTTGAAACTGCCCTGCGCACCACCCGATGCTGGTCGCTGGCAGATTTTCATTCTCTGTTTGTTAATCATCCCTTTACCCGCCTGGTTACTCAGCGATTAATATGGGGTGTTTATCCGGCAAATGAACCGCGTCGTTTACTCAACGCCTTTCGTGTGGCCGCTGAGGGGGAGTTCTGCAATGAGCAAGATGAGCCAATTGACCTGCCTGCCGATGCCCTGATTGGCATTGCCCACCCGTTAGAAATGGCAGCAGAAATGCGCAGTGAATTTGCACAGCTTTTTGCCGATTACGAAATTATGCCGCCTTTTCGCCAGTTGGCACGGCGCACAGTGCTGCTCACACCTGACGAGTCAGCCAGTAATAGTTTGAATCGCTGGGAAGGTAAATCTGCTACCGTTGGGCAACTTATGGGAATGCGATACAAAGGCTGGGAGTCAGGCTATGAGAACGCATTTGTCTATGACCTGGGCGAGTACCGGCTGGTCCTTAAGTTTTCATCCGGTTTTAACCACTACAATGTTGATAGCAAAGCGCTAATGAGCTTCCGTTCTCTTCATGTATACCGTGAGAATAAATCCGTCACTTTTGCCGAACTTGATGTGTTTGATTTGAGTGAGGCGTTAAGCGCACCCGACGTCATTTTCCATTAAAACACAGCGGGCAGTGATGCGACTGCTCGTTATTAACACGACCTGCCAGCGGGAAAAGCGATGATCGTGCAAAAAGAGCTGATCACTATTTACGATTATGAGGCCCCTGTACCTGAAGAGCCGTTTTCCTTCAGGCTTGAGATCCATAAACGCTCTGAATTATTTACAGGTTCCGTCTATCGACTGGAACGATTCCGGCTACGTCCAACATTTAATGATGCTGACCCGCTAATAAATGATGCGTTGATTTATATAAGAGATGAGTTTATTGATGAGCGAAAATTACGAGGTGAATCACCTGAAACTGTAATAGCAATTTTTAATCGCGAACTACAAAATATATTCAACCAACAAATAGAAAAATAGCTTTATTAAAGGGGGAAACGGTATTCCCCCTTAGATGCGTTTCAATTTGCCCGTTACTTCAACAAATCAATCAACCGTAACAGAGCCACTAATAGCTCCAGTACAGCAATGAGCACGGTTAACTTTTGTGTCAGCGTGTCCATCCGCTCTCCTTATTAAGGAGCGCAACACCAGCACCTTACCCTTACACTGCCTGTCGATACTGGTTTACGTATGTTGGTACGAAACGTTGCTCTCCGGATCAGGGCACCGCCTGCGGCACCACCCGTCCAGCAGCCAGGACTTAAAATTGGTCCGATCCGGCACAACCTCCCAACGGGCAGGATTATAAATCTCATTCACTGAATTGCAATGGAGTGTGGATATGGTTATAATTTATTCGTTGGTACGAAATGTTGCACAATCAGCAAGTTAGCGTCACTGTAGTAAATAAAAGAACCTGCCTCACCAGCAGGTTTTTTTATTTACTGTGATCTGCTTTCCAGATATTTTTCGCTCAAACAACTAATGCACCAAACATTTATTGCGCGTAAAATATCGTTTGTTTCATTAATACATTTCAGGGATGAATATATGTCACCGCAGAATAATCATCTGCAGCGTCCGCCTGCTGCTGTGTTATACGCCGATGAACTGGCAAAATTAAAACAAAATGATAACGCACCTTGCCCGCCCGGTTGGCAGTTAAGTTTGCCTGCGGCCCGTGCTTTTATCCTTGGCGATAGCGCGCAAAATATTAGCCGTAAAGTGGTGATTAGTCCCTCCGCTGTCGAACGTATGTTAGTCACTCTTGCCACCGGGCGCGGTTTGATGTTGGTGGGGGAACCTGGCACCGCAAAATCTCTCCTGTCTGAATTACTGGCAACCGCTATTAGCGGCGATGCCGGGTTAACCATCCAGGGCGGCGCATCTACCACTGAAGATCAAATCAAGTACGGCTGGAACTACGCCCTGCTTATCAACCATGGTCCGTCAACGGAAGCGCTGGTCCCTGCCCCGCTTTACCAGGGAATGCGCGACGGCAAAATTGTCCGTTTTGAAGAGATAACGCGTACACCGCTGGAAGTACAAGACTGTCTGTTAGGTATGCTTTCTGACAGGGTGATGACGGTGCCGGAACTCACCGGTGAAGCCAGTCAGCTCTATGCGCGGGAAGGCTTTAACATTATTGCCACTGCCAATACCCGCGATCGCGGCGTCAATGAAATGAGTGCTGCGCTAAAGCGTCGTTTCGATTTTGAAACTGTCTTTCCGATTATGGATTTCGCTCAGGAGCTGGAGCTTGTCGCCAGTGCTTCGGCGCGTTTGATGGCCCATAGCGGTATTCCGCATAAAGTGCCTGACGCGGTACTGGAGTTACTGGTCCGCACCTTCCGCGATCTGCGTGCCAACGGCGAAAAGAAAACGTCAATGGATACCCTGACGGCAATTATGTCCACCGCTGAAGCCGTGAACGTGGCCCACGCAGTGGGCGTCCGCGCCTGGTTTTTAGCGAATCGCGCGGGGGAGCCTGCCGACCTGGTGGACTGTATTGCCGGAACCATCGTCAAAGATAACGAAGAAGATCGCGCGCGTCTGCGCCGTTACTTCGAACAGCGCGTCGCCACACATAAAGAAGCTCACTGGCAGGCTTATTATCAAGCTCGCCACCGCTTGCCGTGAGGAAAGATGCATGAGCGAGCCGTTAATTGTCGGCATCCGGCATCATAGTCCGGCCTGCGCCCGGCTGGTGAAATCGTTAATCGAAAGCCAGCGGCCACGATACGTGTTGATTGAAGGCCCGGCTGATTTTAATGACCGGGTAGACGAACTGTTGTTAGCCCACCAGCTTCCGGTAGCTATTTACAGTTATTGCCAGTATCAGGACGGTGCGGCCCCCGGGCGTGGTGCCTGGACGCCATTTGCTGAATTTTCGCCGGAGTGGCAGGCGCTACAAGCCGCACTTCGTATTCAGGCACAAACTTACTTCATCGATTTGCCTTGCTGGGCACAGAGTGAAGAAGAGGACGATTCGCCTGATACGCAAGAGGAAAGCCAGACCTTGCTGCTGCGTGCCACCCGCATGGATAACAGCGACACCCTGTGGGATCACTTGTTCGAAGATGAAAGCCAGCAAACTGCATTACCCTCTGCGCTGGCGCACTATTTTGCACAACTGCGGGGCGATTCCCCCGGAGATGCTCTCAATCGTCAGCGCGAAGCCTTTATGGCCCGCTGGATTGGATGGGCGATGCAGCAAAACAATGGCGACGTGTTAGTCGTCTGCGGCGGCTGGCATGCTCCGGCACTGGCAAAGATGTGGCGCGAATACACGCAGGAAATTAACACGCCGGAATTGCCCTCGCTGGCAGATGCCGTTACAGGTTGTTATCTCACCCCCTACAGTGAAAAGCGCCTTGATGTGCTGGCAGGATACCTTTCCGGTATGCCTGCCCCGGTCTGGCAAAACTGGTGCTGGCAGTGGGGCTTGCGGCAGGCGGGAGAACAACTGCTAAAAACGGTTCTTACCCGTTTGCGCCAGCATCACTTGCCTGCTTCAACCGCGGATATGGCTGCCGCTCATCTGCATGCGATGGCACTGGCACAGTTGCGCGGTCATACACTACCGTTACGCACTGACTGGCTGGATGCCATAGCAGGCTCGCTGATTAAAGAAGCCCTGAATGCGCCGTTGCCGTGGAGCTATCGCGGCGTTATTCATCCCGATACCGATCCGATTCTGCTAACGTTGATAGACACATTAGCGGGTGACGGATTCGGTAAACTTGCCCCCTCTACGCCACAGCCGCCTCTGCCAAAAGATGTCACCTGCGAACTGGAACGTACAGGAATCTCTTTTCCGGCGGAGCTTACCTTAAATCGCTTTACCCCCGATGGACTGGCGCAAAGTCAGGTGTTACATCGGCTGGTAATACTGGAGATCCCAGGGGTTGTGCGCCAGCAGGGAAGTACACTGACGCTTGCGGGTAACGGTGAAGAACGCTGGAAATTAACCCGCCCGCTTAGCCAACATGCGGCATTAATTGAGGCCGCCTGCTTTGGTGCCACACTCCAGGAAGCCGCACGCCATAAATTAGAAGCCGATATGCTGGACGCGGGTGGAATCGGCAGTATCACCACATGTCTTAGCCAGGCGGCGTTAGCGGGTCTGGCGTCCTTCAGTCAACAATTACTGGAGCAACTTACATTATTAATCGCCCAGGAAAATCAGTTTGCCGAAATGGGCCAGGCGCTGGAAGTGCTATATGCCTTATGGCGGTTGGATGAAATTAGCGGTATGCAAGGCGCGCAGATATTACAAACGACATTATGCGCGGCCATCGATCGCACGCTGTGGCTGTGTGAATCCAACGGCAGACCGGATGAAAAGGAGTTTCACGCTCACCTGCATAGCTGGCAGGCGCTTTGCCATATCCTGCGCGATCTACATAGCGGCGTTAATTTACCCGGCGTTTCGCTTTCTGCGGCGGTAGCCTTACTGGAGCGCCGCAGTCAGGCGATTCATGCCCCGGCGCTGGATCGCGGCGCGGCTCTTGGCGCACTAATGCGTCTGGAACATCCCAACGTCAGTGCCGAAGCGGCGCTGACAATGCTGGCGCAATTATCCCCGGCACAATCCGGCGAAGCGCTGCACGGTTTGCTGGCGCTGGCCCGCCATCAACTGGCCTGTCAGCCGGCATTTATCGCCGGTTTCAGTAGTCATTTAAATCAACTGAGTGACGACGATTTTATTAACGCCCTGCCCGATTTACGCGCGGCGATGGCCTGGCTACCACCACGAGAACGCGGGACGCTGGCGCATCAGGTGCTTGAGCATTACCAGCTCGCACAGCTTCCCGTTTCAGCGCTGCAAATGCCGTTGCATTGTCCACCACAAGCCATTGCACATCATCAACAACTCGAACAGCAGGCACTGGCATCGCTGCAACACTGGGCAGTTTTCCATGTCTGAACTGAACGATCTTCTGACCACCCGTGAGCTACAACGCTGGCGATTAATTCTTGGCGAAGCGGCAGAAACGACCCTTTGTGGGCTGGATGACAACGCCCGGCAGATAGACCACGCGCTGGAGTGGCTGTATGGGCGCGATCCTGAACGGCTCCAGCGTGGTGAACGCTCTGGTGGATTAGGTGGCTCAAATCTCACCACCCCTGAGTGGATCAACAGTATTCACACGCTGTTTCCGCAACAGGTGATCGAGCGGCTGGAAAGCGATGCCGTACTGCGCTACGGCATTGAAGATGTGCTGACGAATCTCGACGTGCTGGAACGTATGCAGCCTTCTGAAAGCCTGTTACGCGCCGTTTTGCACACCAAACATCTGATGAATCCCGAAGTGCTGGCTGCCGCCCGCCGGATAGTGCGCCAGGTAGTTGAAGAAATTATGGCGCGACTGGCAAAGGAAGTTCGTCAGGCTTTTTCTGGTGTCCGCGATCGCCGTCGCCGCTCATTTATTCCACTGGCGCGAAACTTTGATTTCAAAAGTACTCTGCGCGCCAACCTGCAACACTGGCACCCGCAACACGACAAGTTGTATATCGAATCCCCCCGCTTTAACAGCCGCATTAAACGCCAAAGCGAACAATGGCAACTGGTCTTACTGGTTGATCAAAGCGGATCGATGGTCGATTCGGTGATCCACTCTGCGGTGATGGCGGCCTGTTTATGGCAGTTACCCGGCATTCGTACCCATCTGGTGGCGTTTGACACCAACGTCGTCGATCTCACCGCCGACGTTGCCGATCCGGTAGAGCTATTAATGAAAGTGCAATTAGGCGGCGGAACCAATATCGCCAGTGCCGTGGAGTATGGTCGGCAACTTATTGAACAACCAGCAAAAAGCGTCATTATCCTCGTGAGCGATTTCTATGAAGGTGGTTCATCATCATTGCTGACGCATCAGGTGAAAAAGTGTGTCCAGAGCGGCATCAAAGTGCTGGGACTGGCGGCGCTCGATAGCACCGCAACACCTTGCTATGACCGCGATATGGCCCAGGCGCTGGTTAATGTCGGCGCACAAATAGCTGCCATGACACCGGGCGAACTGGCGACCTGGCTTGCGGAGAATCTTCAGTCATGAATTCACTACGGCCGGAATTATTAGAACTGACACCACAAGCTTTGACGGCGTTAAGCAATGCCGGTTTTGTTAAGCGCAGCCTTAAAGAACTGGAAAATGGCAACGTCCCGGAAATCAGCCATGAGAACGGCGCTTTAATCGCCACCTTCAGTGACGGTGTCCGCACCCAGCTGGCGAACGGTCAGGCACTGAAAGAGGCTCAGTGCAGCTGCGGGGCCAGCGGCATGTGCCGCCATCGCGTGATGCTGGTTTTAAGTTATCAGCGACTTTGCGCCACCACCCAGCCTACGGAAAAAGAAGAAGAGTGGGATCCGGCAATCTGGCTGGAAGAACTGGCTACCCTGCCCGATGCCACCCGCAAACGCGCACAGGCACTGGTCGCTAAAGGCATCACCATTGAGTTGTTCTGTACGCCGGGCGAAATTCCCTCTGCCCGCTTACCGATGAGCGATGTACGTTTTTATTCCCGCAGCAGCATTCGCTTCGCACGCTGTGATTGTATTGAAGGCACACTTTGCGAACATGTCGTACTGGCAGTACAGGCCTTTGTCCAGGCAAAAGCGCAGCAAGCGGAATTGACTCATTTAATCTGGCAGATGCGCAGCGAACACGTCACATCATCTGACGATCCGTTTGCCAGCGAAGAAGGCAAAACGTGTCGTCAATATGTTCAACAACTAAGCCAGGCATTATGGCTGAGCGGCATCAGCCAGCCGCTTATTCACTACGAGGCCGCTTTCAGCCGCGCGCAGCAGGCGGCGGAACGCTGCAACTGGCGATGGGTGAGTGAATCGCTACGGCAACTGCGCGCCAGCGTTGATGCCTTCCACGCCCGCGCCAGCCACTATTATGCCGGAGAATGCTTACGTCAGCTTGCGGCATTAAACAGTCGATTAAATTGCGCACAAGAGATGACCCGGCGCGACAGTGTTGGTGAAGTTCCTCCTGTGCCGTGGCGCACGGTCGTTGGCGCTGGCATTGCCGGAGAAGCAAAGCTTGATCATCTGCGGCTGGTGTCTTTAGGTATGCGTTGCTGGCAGGATATTGAGCATTATGGTTTACGCATCTGGTTTACCGATCCCGACACCGGCAGTATTTTGCACCTTTCGCGCAGTTGGCCGCGAAGTGAACAGGAAAACTCACCGGCAGCTACGCGTCGGCTGTTTAGTTTTCAGGCTGGCGCACTGGCGGGCGGGCAAATTGTTTCACAAGCAGCAAAACGCAGTGCCGATGGCGAGCTGCTGTTAGCTACCCGCAACCGCTTAAGCAGCGTTGTGCCGCTGTCGCCTGATGCCTGGCAAATGTTGAGCGCGCCATTGCGCCAGCCGGGCATTGTGGCTTTGCGGGAATATTTACGCCAGCGTCCCCCCGCCTGCATACGGCCTCTTAATCAGGTCGATAACTTATTTATTCTGCCGGTCGCTGAGTGTATTTCGCTCGGTTGGGATAGCAGCCGCCAGACGCTGGATGCGCAGGTAATCAGCGGCGAAGGTGAAGATAATCTGCTGACGTTATCACTGCCAGCCTCAGCCAGCGCGCCTTATGCCGTTGAACGCATGGCGGCGCTTTTGCAACAAACAGACGACCCCGTGAGTCTGGTTTCTGGCTTTGTCAGCTTTGTAGAGGGGCAATTGACACTGGAACCACGGGTGATGATGACAAAAACCCGCGCCTGGGCGCTGGACGCAGAAACTGCGCCTGTGGCACCGCTACCTTCTGCCAGCGTTTTGCCTGTGCCGTCTACCGCTCATCAGTTGCTGATGCGCTGCCAGGCGTTACTTATTCAACTGCTCCATAACGGCTGGCGCTATCAGGAACAGAGTGCTATTGGTCAGGCAGAGTTGCTGGCGAATGACCTCACCGCGGTCGGTTTTTATCGGCTGGCACATGTGTTGGCACAATTTCGTAATACAGAAAGCGAGGCACGGGTAGAAGCAATGAATAACGGTGTTTTGCTTTGCGAACAATTATTCCCCATGCTTCAGCAACAAGGATGAAATAGTGCTTTTTACTAAGAGTTCCACTCCAGTTCCGGACTGCTCACGCCACGGTATTAGGCATATCCTATATAGCCCCTGGTGAGAGTCACCAGTTTCTTGATTAAATAAAATGGAGTTTTACATGAAGGCTTTCAATAAGCTGTTTTCCCTCGTTGTTGCATCTGTTCTGGTTTTCTCTCTTGCTGGCTGCGGTGACAAAGAAGAATCGAAAAAATTCAGCGCCAATCTGAACGGTACTGAAATTGCCATTACCTATGTCTACAAAGGTGACAAGGTGCTTAAGCAATCTTCTGAAACCAAAATTCAATTTGCCTCCATTGGTGCAACCACCAAAGAAGATGCTGCCAAGACACTTGAGCCGTTAAGCGCCAAATACAAAAACATCGCGGGTGTTGAAGAAAAATTAACCTATACCGATACCTACGCGCAGGAAAACGTGACTATCGATATGGAAAAAGTGGATTTCAAAGCCCTGCAGGGTATTTCAGGAATCAACGTTTCTGCTGAAGATGCCAAAAAAGGTATCACTATGGCGCAAATGGAACTGGTGATGAAAGCCGCTGGTTTTAAAGAAGTGAAATAATCTGTCGGCGGCCATGTTTTTGCATGGCCGCCATACCCGTCTTAGCTTTTCTTCACATGCTGGCGCGCTGCCAGTCCACGCAGAAAATAACGTAAAAATTGATCGCCGCATTCGCGGAAGTTTTTATGATCCGGTGCACGCATCATCGCCGTAATTTCCGGCATCGAAACGCGGAACTGCTGTTCGGTAAGGATCGCCAGAATGTCATCGGTTTTCAGCGAAAACGCGATGCGTAATTTTTTCAGCACGATGTTGTTATTAATGCGACGTTCCGGCTCCAGTGCCGGAGCAGACTCATCCTTGCCGCGTTTTTCATAAATCAGGCCATTGAGGAAGGAAGACAAAACAATGTCCGGACAACGCTGAAAACCCTCTTCGTCTTCTTTACGTAGCCAGACGGCGATCTGTTCCGCGGTGGCTTCGACATTACCCAGCGCCAGAATACGCACCAGGTCATTATTATTGGCTTTCAAAATGTAGCGCACGCTGCGCAGAATATCGTTACTTAGCATGAGGCCTTCAGGTGTTGATGAGGCAAAAAGCCATTTTAGCAGCCTTTTACAGGCCAATCGCCTCTTTTAAGCTTTTCAGATAACGGCGGCTGACCGGCACGGTTAAGCCATTACGCAAAATCAACTCGGCCTGGCCGTTATCTTCCAGACGAATCTCCTGTAAATGCGCGAGGTTAACCAGATACTGACGATGGCAGCGCAGTAGTGGTGTACGACTTTCCAGGGTACGTAATGTCAATTCGGTAAAGCCCTCTTTCCCTTCGTGACTCGTAACGTAGACACCGCTCATCCGACTGCTGACAAATGCCACATCTTTCATTTGCAGCAAATAAATCCGACTATGCCCCGTACAAGGGATAAATTTCAGCGCCTGTTGATTTTCCGGTAACAGAGAAACATCCTGCTTGCTGCGCTCCTGACGCAATCGCGCCAGCGTTTTTTCCAGTCGCGCTTCATCAATTGGCTTCAGCAGATAATCAAAGGCATGTTCTTCAAAGGCTTTAATAGCGTATTCGTCAAACGCGGTGAGAAAAACGATATACGGTCGATGTTCCGGGTCGAGCATCCCCACCATTTCCAGACCACTGATGCGCGGCATCTGGATATCGAGAAACAGCACATCCGGGCGCAGTTTATGCACCGCGCCGATCCCTTCTACAGCGTTTGAACACTCTCCAACGATTTCAATATCGCTCTGCTCCTGCAAAAATACGCGCAGGTTCTCCCGTGCAAGCGGTTCATCATCGACAATTAAGACTTTAATCATGCCTCGTCCCTCCATGGTAGTCGTAACGTTATTCGGGTGTAACAATCAGGCTCACAGGCGACGCTTATCCCATAGTCATCGCCAAACCGTTCACGTAAACGCTTATCCACCAGATTCATCCCCAGCCCACTGGCATTGGTTACCGGTTGATACAAACCGGCATTGTCTTCGATCTCCAGCATCAAATGTTGCCCCTCACGTCGGGCGCTGATCGCCACTCGCCCTGTATCCAGCAGTTGTGATGTCCCATGTTTAATGGCGTTTTCCACTATCGGTTGCAGGGTAAACGCGGGCAATTGCTGCTGGGATAATTCTTGCGGAATAGCAATATTGACCTGCAACCGCGACTGGAAGCGCGCCTTTTCAATTTGCAGATAAGCGTTCACATGTTCAATTTCGTCGGCGAGAGTAACAAACTCCGAAGGCCGCTTTAAGTTTTTGCGGAAAAAAGTGGAAAGATACTGCACCAGCTGGCTGGCCTGTTCGCTGTCGCGACGGATCACCGCTTTAATGGTGTTAAGCGCATTAAACAAAAAATGGGGATTCACCTGGGCGTGAAGCAGTTTGATCTCTGACTGGGTGAGCATCGCTTTTTGCCGCTCATATTGCCCGGCGAGGATCTGCGCCGAAAGCAGTTGCGCAATCCCCTCACCCAACGTGCGGTTGATTGAACTGAATAAACGGTTTTTGGCTTCATACAATTTGATGGTGCCCATCACCCGCTGATTTTCGCCACGCAACGGAATTACCAGCGTCGACCCCAGTTTGCATTGCGGATGCAAAGAGCAACGATAAGGCACTTCGTTGCCATCAGCGTAGACCACTTCACCGGTTTCAATCGCTTTTAAGGTGTAAGTCGAAGAAATCGGTTTGCCGGGTAAATGGTGATCGTCACCAATTCCGGTAAAGGCCAGCAATTTCTCTCGATCGGTAATCGCGACTGCACCAATATCCAGCTCCTGATACAGCACCTGTGCCACTTTCATGCTGTTCACTTCGTTAAACCCCTGGCGCAAAATGCCTTCCGTCGAGGCAGCCACTTTTAGCGCAGTGGCAGAAAAAGCCGAAGTGTATTTTTCAAACATCGCGCGTTTATCGAGCAATATACGCATAAACAGCGCCGCGCCGACGGTATTGGTAACCATCATTGGCGCAGCAATATTACTCACCAGACGCACCGCATCTTCATAAGGTCGGGCGATCGCCAGGATGATCAACATTTGCACCATTTCAGCGACGAACGTGACGGCACCGGCGGTAATGGGGTTAAAGACTTTATCAGTGCGCCCGCGACGGATCAGGATGCTGTGTACCAGGCCGCCGAGCAATCCTTCAACGATGGTCGAGATCATGCAACTTAGCGCGGTCATGCCCCCCATCGAATATCGATGTAACCCGCCGGTCAGACCAACCAGCCCACCGACGACCGGACCGCCGAGCAAGCCGCCCATTACCGCGCCTATCGCACGGGTATTGGCAATAGAATCGTCAATGTGCAACCCAAACCAGGTGCCCATGATGCAGAAGATGGAAAAGACGATGTAGCAGAGAAATTTATGCGGCAGACGAACCGTGACCTGCATTAACGGTATGAATAATGGGGTTTTACTCATTAACCACGCAATGACTAAAAAAACGCACATCTGCTGAAGCAGCAGCAACACCAGATTAAAATCGTACATACCCGCAAACCACACTTCCCTTTAAAACGCGTAACATACATTGCCTGCGTTTAACTTTCTTTGAACTCTTGCAGAAAAATGAGAATTCGTGAGTACGATCACTCAAAATCGCCTGGCAAAAATAAAATCACCCTATAGATGCACAAAAAACGGGCAAAACTACCTGGTTCGCAAAACTGCGTCTAAAGTTAAACCGGGACCTCGCGAGCAAGGGTGAGACGATGGCGCTTTACACAATTGGTGAAGTGGCGTTGCTTTGTGATATTAACCCTGTCACGTTACGCGCGTGGCAGAGGCGTTACGGATTGCTGAAACCGCAACGGACAGACGGCGGCCATCGGCTGTTCAACGATGCCGATATTGACCGGATCCGCGAGATCAAACGCTGGATCGACAACGGCGTGCAGGTCAGCAAAGTTAAAATGCTGCTCAGTAATGAAAATGTTGATGTGCAGAACGGCTGGCGCGATCAGCAAGAAACATTACTGACTTACCTGCAAAGCGGCAATCTGCATAGCCTGCGAACGTGGATCAAAGAGCGCGGTCAGGATTACCCCGCCCAGACACTCACCACGCATCTGTTTATTCCTCTGCGCCGACGGCTTCAGTGCCAACAACCGACTCTCCAGGCGCTGCTGGCGATCCTCGACGGCGTACTGATCAACTACATCGCCATTTGCCTGGCTTCGGCACGTAAAAAACAGGGTAAAGATGCGTTGGTGGTTGGCTGGAATATTCATGATACCACCCGTCTGTGGCTGGAGGGCTGGATTGCCAGTCAACAAGGATGGCGCATTGATGTCCTCGCCCACTCGCTCAATCAACTACGCCCTGAACTGTTCGAAGGCCGTACATTGCTGGTGTGGTGCGGTGAAAATCGAACCTCCGCCCAACAGCAGCAACTCACCAGTTGGCAGGAACAAGGCCATGATATTTTCCCACTCGGCATTTAATGATTCGTTAACAAATGCGCTTTACTGTACAATCCTTTCGTTAACATAAGGAGTGCATTATGCGCATAGCTAAAATTGGGGTCATCGCCCTGTTCCTGTTTATGGCGTTAGGCGGAATTGGTGGCGTCATGCTCGCAGGTTATACCTTTATTTTGCGTGCTGGCTAAGCGCCTGCACCAGCCTTTCAAACAGGCGGTCTGCAATGATCGCCGCCAGTGCCACCAGTAACGCCCCCTGGATCACATACGCGGTATTAAATCCGCTAAGCCCGATGATGATGGGCGTACCCAGCGTGCTGGCCCCTACCGTTGAGGCGATCGTCGCCGTACCAATGTTGATAATCACCGAAGTTCGCACACCCGCCAGAATCACCGGAGCCGCCAGCGGTAGCTCGACCTTACGCAGTCGCTGACCTCGACTCATTCCCATACCTTTCGCAACTTCTGTCACGCTGGCATCAATCGCTCCCAGCCCGGCAAGTGTCGCCTGCAGGACGGGCAGCACACCATAAAGGATCAAGGCGATAATCGCGGGTTGCAGACCAAACCCAATCACCGGAACGGCAATCGCCAGCACCGCGACGGGCGGAAAAGTCTGTCCAACGGCGGCAATAGTTTCCACCAGTGGGCGAAATTCCGCGCCCCAAGGGCGAGTGACAGCAATTCCGGCACCAGTACCAATGATCACCGCAAACAAACTCGAAATTCCCACCAGCCAGAAATGAGCCAGTGCCAGAACTGCAAAACTTTCTTGCTGATAAACGGGTCGTGGCAGTTGTGGGAACAAGGCTGCAAACAGCGGCTGGCTGTAAGGCAGCCAGAAAATCAGCGCCACAAACAGAGCAATGAGCCAGAACAGCGGATCGCGCAACATCTTCATACGTTTACGCCTCCACCAGCAGATCCTGAAAATGCAGCGTGCCGCAAGGCTCGCCCTGCGTGTTCACCACCGGCAGCACTTCACATCCCCGCGCGACAAACAGGGAGAGTGCATCGCGTAGCGTCATCTCTTCTGCCAGCGCCTCACCTTCTGCCCGTTCTTCGCGACGCACGTAATCCGCCACGCTACGTAACGAAAGCAGGCGGACACCCAGTTCACTATGCCCAAAAAACTGGCGGACAAAATCATTCGCCGGACGAGTCAGCATCGTCAGCGGATTGCCCTGCTGCACCACTTCACCGTGATCCATCAACACCAGATGTTCTGCCAGTCGTAGCGCCTCATCAATATCATGAGTGACCAGCACAATGGTACGCCCCAGCAAACGGTGTATGCGCGTCATCTCTTGTTGCAACGCGCCGCGCGTTACCGGGTCCAGCGCGCCAAAAGGTTCATCCATCAGTAAGACTTGCGGATCGGCAGCCAGTGCGCGCGCCACTCCCACACGTTGCTGCTGACCGCCAGAAAGCTGATGCGGATAACGCTCACGCAAATTTGGCTCCAGCCCCAGTAGCGCCATTAATTCGTCGATACGATCGTCAATCCGCGCCCGTGACCATTTTTGTAATTGCGGCACGGTGGCAATATTTTGCGCCACGCTCCAGTGGGGAAACAGGCCAATAGATTGAATGGCATAGCCCATCCGGCGGCGCAACTCCAGCACTGGCAGCGAGCGAATTTCTTCTCCGGCAAAGCGGATCACGCCGCTGTCATGCTCCACCAGGCGGTTAATCATTTTCAGGGTGGTGGATTTGCCGGAGCCAGAAGTGCCAATCAGCACCGAAAAACTCCCTTCCTGAAAATTGAGATTGAGATCGTTAACGGCTTTTTGTGCGCCGAACAGTTTGCTGACATGGCTAAATTCAATCATTACGTTTCACCTTCAGCAGTGCGATAAGCAAATCGAACAGCGCGTCGGTAAGCACCGCCAGAACAATTACCGGGATCACCCCCAGCAACACTAAATCAATGGCACTGCTTAGCAGCCCCTGGAAAACCAGCGCACCAAAACCGCCTGCACCGATTAACGCCGCAATCACCGCCATACCTACAGTTTGCACCATAACCACCCGCAGGCTGCGCAGAAATACCGGTAACGCCAGCGGTAACTGAACATGCAGGAATCGCTGCGCCCCGCTCATGCCCATCGCTCTGGCGCTCTCCAGCACATCGCGCGGGATCTGGTTCAAGCCGACTACCACGCCGCGCACCAGCGGCAGCAAGGCATAGAGCACCAGCGCAATCAGTGCGGGTGTCATTCCGGTTCCTGCTATGCCAAGCTTCCCCAGCCACGGAAAGGCCGTAACCAGTCCGGCAAGCGGCGCAATCAGCAGGCCAAAGAGCGCCACCGAAGGCACGGTCTGAATGACATTGAGTAGCGAAAAAATCGCCCCCTGCCGCGCAGTGGAAAAGTAGCACCAGACGCCCAACGGCACACCAATCACTAACGCAGGCAGCACCGCACCAAACAGCAACGTCAGATGTTGTGCCAGCGCGTCGTCAAACACATCCTGACGGTTGGCGTATTCTTTCATTAGCGAGAGATCGTTAAGCGTGCCGGAGTACAGCAACCACAGCGGAATAATGGCAATCTGCATATGCAACAACCAGCGCCACAGCGGATGCGTGGAGATTCGGCGGATGGCATCGCTACAGGCCAGCAATGCCAGCGCCGCAGCCAGCCAGAAACCACTGCCGAGGCTGGTACGCGCCAGCGCACTGCCATTTTGTGCCAGTTGTGTCGCCGCCTTTCCTGCTCCCCACACCAGCAATACGAAGACGAATTGCGCCAGAATGAGTGCAAAAATGCTGCCTTTTTTAGCGGGAATAAAACAGGCTGTCATCCAGGCGCAACCAACGCCCACCAGCATCCAGATCGTTTGCGGCCACAGCTGCCAGAGATGACGCCCCTCACCCGAAACTAAACGATTAGGCGCGTAACTGATAAACGGCAGCGCCGCTGCGATTGCCGTCAGCAACAGCAGCAGCGCCAGAACAGGATTAATACGTAGATAAGTCACGGGAAATTACTTCGTCCACCCTTTTTGTTTCAGGTAGTCGGCAGCCACTTTTTTGGCATCCAGTCCTTCCACAGCAATGCTGGCATTCAGTTGCTGCAATGTTTTTTCATCGAGGCTGGCGAAGACTGGCTGTAGCCACTGTGCCATTTGCGGATACTCCTTCAACACCGATTCACGCACCACTGGTGCAGGCGCGTAGATAGGTTGCACGCCTTGCGGATCGCTTAAGGTTTGCAGCCCCAGCGCCGCGACCGGACCGTCGGTACCGTAAGCCATTGCGGCATTAACGCCAGAGGTTTGCTGAGCAGCGGCTTTGATCGTCACTGCCGTATCGCCACCAGCCAGTGACAGCAACTGATCCTGACCGAGCTTAAAGCCATAGGCTTTTTCAAACGCGGGTAAGGCATCGGCGCGTTCAATAAATTCTGCCGAGGCCGCCAGTTTGAAGGTGCCGCCCTCTTTCAGATAACGACTCAGGTCGGCAAGCGAAGTGAGTTTGTTTTTCTCTGCCACATCCTGACGCACGGCGATGGTCCAGGTGTTATTTGCAGGCGCAGGCGTCAGCCAGATTAACTTGTTTTGTTCTGCATCGAGCTTTTTGACTTTCTCGTAGCCTTGCCCGGCATTTTTCCACGCCGCATCGTTTTCATCTTTAAAGAAAAACGCGCCATTGCCGGTATATTCCGGATAGATATCCAGTTCACCGGAAGTAATCGCCCCGCGCACCACGGGAGTCGTTCCCAGTTGCACTTTATTTACCGTAGGAACACCGTGACTTTCCAGCACCTGCAAAATGATATTGCCGAGCAGCGCGCCTTCGGTATCGATTTTTGAACCGACCTTAACGGGGGAAGCCGCCTGTAGCGGCAGGCTCACGGCTGCCAACAAAACCAATGAACCTGCCCAGAGCTTTGAGAGTGGCATGATGCTTTCCTCATTCTTTTACTGTTGTTTTCAGCGAATTAAGAGAAAAGCATAGTTGATAATGACAGGGTTAGCCTGTCTGGGCGGATTCAGTTGCAGAATCAGATAAATACTTAAAGGGCGCAAACGTCGCGCCCTTACTAAAGCATTACAGCAACTCAAACTCGCCTTTCTTAACGCGTGCGGAATCAGTGCCGATGAAGACATTGAACTTGCCAGGCTCGGCGTCATATTTCATCTGTTGATTCCAGAACTTCAGCGCCTCGATATCAATCGGGAAGCTGACGGTCTGAGTTTCGCCCGGTTTCAGGGTGATTTTCTCAAAGCCTTTCAGCTGCTTCACCGGACGACTCATGGAAGCCGTCACATCCTGCAAGTACATCTGCACTACCGTCGCCCCTTCGCGCTTACCGGTGTTCGTCACCTGCACACTGGCGGTCACTTTGCCGTCACGCTTCATGGTCGGCGCAGAAAGTTTCACATCAGAGACGGTGAAAGTGGTGTAGCTCAGACCATAACCGAACGGATACAGCGCCCCGTTAGCTTCATCAAAATAACGCGAAGTGTATTTGTTCGGCTTGTCGGCATTATACGGACGCCCGGTATTCAGATGGCTGTAGTACACAGGGATCTGCCCGACAGAACGCGGGAAGGACATCGGTAGCTTACCGGACGGGTTGTAATCGCCAAACAATACATCGGCAATCGCATTACCCCCTTCCGTACCCGCAAACCAGGTTTCCAGAATCGCATCAGCCTGCTGATCTTCTTTCACCAGCGCCAGCGGACGCCCATTCATCAGCACCAGCACCAGCGGTTTACCAGTGGCTTTCAACGCCGCAATCAAGTCACGTTGGCTTTGCGGAATAGTAATATCGGTACGGCTGGAGGCCTCGTGCGCCATCCCCTGAGCTTCACCGACCACAGCCACCACCACATCAGATTGTTTCGCGGTTTGCACCGCTTCATCAATCATCTCTTGCGGCGAACGCGGATCGACTTTGACCGCCTCTTCATACTGATTCAGGAAATCGATAATGCCTTTGTCACTGGTGACGTTCGCCCCTTTGGCGTACAGCACTTTACCGTTTTCACCGACGGCATTTTTAATCCCGGTCAGTACGGTCACGGATTGATCGGCAACACCGGCTGCGGACCAGCTGCCCATCACGTCACGTTTACTGTCCGCCTGTGGCCCAACCACCGCAATGGTGGCCGATTTTTTCAGCGGTAACGTTTCGAGACGGTTTTTCAGCAACACCAGGCTTTCACGCGCCACTTCACGCGCTTCTTTGCGGTGCAGGCGGCTTTCGGCATTGGTATCCACCGGGTCAGACTCTTTCGGCCCCAAATGGCTGTATGGGTCGTTAAACAACCCCATATCATATTTAACGTTCAGTACATGACGGGTAGCGTCATCCAGCTCTTCCATCGTCACTTTGCCGGATTTGATCAACCCAGGCAGATACTTCGAGTAATACTCGTCGCTCATACTCATGTTGATGCCGGATTTCAGCGCCACGCGCACCGCATCTTCCGGGTCTGCCGCCGTGCCATGTTTAATCAGCTCTTTGATTGCTCCGTGATCGGAAACGGTGATGCCTTTAAAACCCCACTGGTCGCGCAGAACATCTTTCAGCAGCCAGGAATCGGAGGTGGCTGGCGTGCCGTTCAGCGAGTTCAGCGCCACCATCACCGCGCCGCTGCCTGCGTCCAGCCCCGCTTTGTACGGCGGCATATAATCATTAAACAGGCGCTGCGGACTCATATCGACGGTGTTGTACTCTTTACCGCCTTCTACCGCACCGTATGCGGCAAAGTGTTTGACGCTGGTCATCACCGAGTAGCGATCTGCCGGGCTTTTACCCTGCATCGCTTCCACCATGGTTTTACCCATTATTGAGGTGAGATACGTATCTTCGCCAAAACCTTCGGAAGCACGTCCCCAGCGCGGATCGCGCGAGACATCGACCATCGGTGCCCAGGTCATATTCAGGCCATCATCTGCCGCTTCATAAGCAGAGACACGCCCGACTGTTTTCACCGCATCGAGGTTAAAAGATGAGGCCAGACCGAGGCTAATCGGGAACACCGTGCGCTGACCGTGCAGCACGTCGTAAGCAAAGAAAAGAGGAATTTTCAGGCGGCTTAATTCCATCACCTGATCCTGCATGGCGCGGATATCCTGACGGGTTACGGTGTTGAAAATCGCCCCAACCTGCCCGTCTTTGATCATCTCGCGGATCGCCTCTTTCGGATTATCCGGGCCGACGCTGATTAAGCGCAGCTGACCAATTTTCTCATCAACTGTCATTTTCTTAAGCAGTTCGGTGACGAACGCATCCCGCGCTTCGGGCGTTAATGGATGGTAGCCGAATAAATCATCCGCCAGTGCTGGCTGCAGGGCCAGACTCACCGCGATTCCTACTGAACATAGCCATTTCATATGGATTTTTCTTCCTCTGTTGCCCGACGAGGCAGCGAAAATGGTGCAAAAACCGTAGTTTGCCATAAGCATGATAGAGAGAGAAAAAGAATGCTCAGTTTATTGTCTGAATTTTCAAAATATTCACTCGCTGAATTGTCATACAAGGCGCTATTCTAGTTTGTGATATTTTTTCGCCACCACAAGGAGTGGAAAATGTCTTCCATGACAACAACTGATAATAAAGCCTTTTTGAATGAACTTGCCCGTCTGGTCGGTCATTCACACCTGCTCACCGATCCCGCAAAAACGGCCCGCTATCGCAAGGGCTTCCGTTCTGGTCAGGGCGACGCGCTGGCTGTCGTTTTCCCTGGCTCACTACTGGAATTGTGGCGGGTGCTGAAAGCCTGCGTCACCGCTGACAAAATTATTCTGATGCAGGCTGCCAATACAGGCCTGACCGAAGGATCGACGCCAAACGGTAACGATTATGATCGCGATATCGTGATCATCAGCACCCTGCGTCTCGACAAGCTGCACGTTCTTGGCAAGGGCGAACAGGTGCTGGCCTATCCGGGCACAACGCTTTATTCGCTGGAAAAAGCCCTCAAACCGCTGGGACGCGAACCGCACTCGGTGATTGGATCATCGTGTATAGGCGCATCGGTCATCGGCGGTATTTGTAACAACTCCGGCGGCTCGCTGGTGCAGCGTGGCCCGGCGTATACCGAAATGTCGTTATTCGCGCGTATAAATGAAGACGGCAAACTGACGCTGGTGAACCATCTGGGGATTGATCTGGGCGAAACGCCGGAGCAGATCCTTAGCAAGCTGGATGACGATCGCATCAAAGATGACGATGTGCGCCACGATGGTCGTCACGCCCACGATTATGACTATGTCCACCGCGTTCGTGATATTGAAGCCGACACGCCCGCACGTTATAACGCCGATCCGGATCGGTTATTTGAATCTTCTGGTTGCGCCGGGAAGCTGGCCGTCTTTGCGGTACGTCTTGATACCTTCGAAGCGGAAAAAAATCAGCAGGTGTTTTATATCGGCACCAACCAGCCGGAAGTACTGACCGAAATCCGCCGTCATATTCTGGCTAATTTCGAAAATCTACCGGTTGCCGGGGAATATATGCACCGGGATATCTACGATATTGCGGAAAAATACGGCAAAGACACCTTCCTGATGATTGATAAGTTAGGCACCGACAAGATGCCGTTCTTCTTTAATCTCAAGGGGCGCACCGATGCGATGCTGGAGAAAGTGAAATTCTTCCGTCCGCATTTTACCGACCGTGCGATGCAAAAATTCGGTCACCTGTTCCCCAGCCATTTACCGCCGCGCATGAAAAACTGGCGCGATAAATACGAACATCATCTGCTGTTAAAAATGGCGGGCGATGGCGTCGGTGAAGCCAAATCGTGGCTGGTGGATTATTTCAAACAGGCCGAAGGCGATTTCTTTGTCTGTACGCCGGAGGAAGGTAGCAAAGCGTTTTTACACCGTTTCGCCGCTGCGGGCGCAGCAATTCGTTATCAGGCGGTGCATTCCGATGAAGTCGAAGACATTCTGGCACTGGATATCGCTCTGCGGCGTAACGACACCGAGTGGTATGAGCATTTACCGCCGGAGATCGACAGCCAACTGGTGCACAAGCTCTATTACGGCCATTTTATGTGCTATGTCTTCCATCAGGATTACATCGTTAAAAAAGGCGTGGATGTGCATGCGTTGAAAGAACAGATGCTGGAACTGCTGCAGCAGCGTGGCGCGCAATATCCTGCCGAACATAACGTCGGTCATTTGTATAAAGCACCGGAGACGTTGCAGAAGTTTTATCGCGAGAACGATCCGACCAACAGTATGAATCCGGGGATCGGTAAAACCAGTAAGCGGAAAAACTGGCAGGAAGTGGAGTAAAAATTACGGATGGCAGAGTATCGCCATCCGAATTCACTTAATCGTTCTGTGCCGTCTGCCCCGCCGCCGCCATTTGGGCGGCTTTTTGTTTTTTATAGCTCAACGCTGCTGCCGGAACAGGCATCACTTTACCGGTCTCAATCCAGGTACGCAGGCGGCTGGCATCGGCAAAATGGGTATATTTGCCAAACGCGTCCATCACTACCAGCGCCACCGGTTTATTATTGATAACCGTACGCATCACCAGACAATGGCCCGCCGCATTGGTAAAGCCGGTTTTGGTTAACTGAATATTCCAGTTATCGCGATACACCAGATGGTTAGTATTGCGGAACGGCAGCGTATACGTCGGGTTAGAGAAGGTTGCCATATCTTCCCGGGTGGTACTTAACTGCCCGATCAACGGATATTGTTTGCTGGCAATGAGCAGTTTGGTTAAGTCACGGGCGGTTGAAACGTTATGCACCGACAATCCGGTCGGTTCAACAAAGCGCGTGTTGTTCATTCCGAGCGATTTCGCTTTCGCATTCATCGCCTTAATAAAGGCTTTGTAACCACCGGGATAATGGTGCGCAAGGCTTGCCGCCGCGCGGTTTTCTGAAGACATCAGCGCCAGCAACAGCATATCTTTACGGCTGATTTCGCTATTCAGTCGTACGCGCGAATAGACCCCTTTCATCTCCGGCGTCTGGCTGATATCCACTTTTAGTTTTTCATCCAGCGGCAGTCGCGCATCCAGCACGACCATCGCGGTCATTAATTTGCTGATAGACGCAATCGGACGCACCAGATCCGGGTGGTTCGAATAGATCACTTTGTTGGTATTCAGATCAACAATCATCGCGCTACCGGAGGCAATTTCCGGCTGTGAAGCGGTGGTAGCGGCTGCCGTTTTCGCAACGGCCTGCGGTGCCAAAGGCACAGCCAGCATCAGGGCCAGGCTAAATAAAGAAACTCGAAATTTCGGCATGATGAGCATTCAGATAGTGGTTCACGCGCACGGGTTGCGCACCGCCGGAGTAAGGATTTACTGAGGCTAGCGACGCCATCATAACGAGCAAAAAGTGCGATCGTCAAAGGAGAATCGTGAGGAAATGCTGCATTGCTGACATTTACGCCAGCAATGCAACACAAAAGAACTTTCTAGAACAAACGATAACCGTAACCCCATAGTATAACGGTAAGGGCGAGCAGCACTTCCAGCACCAGCACGCCTATCGCCAGCGTCGAACTGGAGAAGCTAAGGCCTTCCTCTTTGTTGATATTCAGGAAGCTCGGAATACCGAGATAAAGCAGGTAACCGGTGTAAAACAGTGCCACCGTGCCGACCAGCGCACACAACCAGACCAGCGGATAAAGCGCCACCAGACCGCTTAAAAACAGCGGAGTTGCAACGTAGCCCGCGAAGACCATGCAGTGCGCAAGTGACGGACGCTGCGGATAATTGCGCGCCATCCACCAGATGACCCGCCCCATCACCGCGACCCCAGCCAGCATAACGCCATAAAACAAGACAGCCAGCGCCAGTCCGGTAAACCAGGATAACTTCAGGATAGTGCCATCGCCAAAATTCCAGCCAATTTGTGTGGTGCCAATGAAGGCGCAAATCACCGGAATCGCCGCCATCAGCAAAACGTGGTGGGTGTAGTGATGAGAAATCGTTTCGTTTTCGCGATTAATCACCTGCATTTCACGATCGGGATGGGAAAACAGTCCCCAGACATGGCTCATACCGCCCCCTTGTTGTGAGTTCATGAACCTGACAGTTCAAGTATAAGTCAGCTTGTGATTATTTTTTGTTCGCTCATGTAATTTGCACCGTCTGATGTATGTCCTTTTTCAGCGTGAACTATTCACAGGGTGTATGCTTACAGGCAACTAAAGGGAGACAGACTGGCCTATGGATCTCAATACACTCATCTCACAATATGGTTATGCCGCGCTGGTGATCGGTAGCCTGGCGGAAGGTGAAACCGTGACTTTGCTGGGAGGCGTTGCGGCACATCAGGGGCTATTAAAGTTCCCGCTGGTGGTACTTTCTGTGGCGCTTGGCGGCATGATTGGCGACCAGGTGCTTTATCTGTGCGGGCGGCGCTTTGGCGGCAAGCTATTACGCCGTTTCTCGAAACATCAGGATAAAATTGAGCGGGCGCAGAAACTTATCCAACGCCATCCGTATCTGTTTGTCATTGGTACGCGTTTTATGTATGGCTTTCGGGTCATTGGCCCGACGCTGATTGGTGCCAGCCAGCTGCCGCCGAAAATCTTTCTGCCACTGAATATCCTTGGCGCATTTGCCTGGGCGTTGATTTTTACCACTTTCGGTTACGCTGGTGGTCAGGTGATTGCGCCGTGGTTGCACAATCTCGACCAGCATTTGAAACACTGGGTCTGGTTGATTCTGGTCGTGGTTCTGGTGGTAGGCGTGCGCTGGTGGCTGAAACGACGCGGGAAGAAAAAGCCGGATAATCAGGCGTAAAGCAGTTGCCACAGATAAGCATTCACGCCACATCCGGCACCGGGTGTTCCATGCCTGATGCGACGCTGGCGTGTCTTATCTGGCCTAACCCAATGAAATATCCACGCACCTCACTGCGCTATTCTGGGTTGAACTGCGGATTCGCCAGCATAAAGCCGCCATCCACTATCAACGACTGCCCAGTGGTGTAATTTGCGCCCTCCGAACAAAGCCACACCACCAGGCTGGCAATCTCATGCGTTGCGCCAAAACGCCGCAGAGGAATCGAAGGCTCCGCGTCGGGCTTCACGTCGCCATCATCCATGCCGTTCATTGGCGTGGCGATCGCCCCAGGTGCGACTGCGTTCACCAAAATCTTATGCCTGACCAGCTCCAGCGCCATCGTTTTGGTTAACCCACCGAGCGCATGTTTAGCGGCTGTGTAGGCGCTGGCATCCGGCAACGGCGTATGTTCATGCACCGACGTAATGTTGATGATGCGACCGCCCTGCCCTTGTTTCACCATCTGACGAGCCGCAATTTGCGAGCATAAGAATGCACCGTCGACATCAACGGTAAAAATCTTGCGCCACTCATCAAAAGCCATATCAAGAAACGGCGCTTTGGTCATTGCACCCGCATTATTCACCAGCACATCGATGCGCCCCAGTCGTTGAATGAGTTTCTCCAGCGCCTTCGTACCTTCTGGCAGTTTACCGAGATCCAGCTGCACGATCTCCGCACGTGCGCCGTGGCTAACCACCTCACGCGCAGTATCTTTTGCCCCTTCTTCATCAGAGTGCCAGGTAATGCCAATATCAAACCCCTGCTGCGCCAGTAATAACGCGCACTCTTTGCCGATCCCCGAATCGGAGGCGGTAATAATCGCGACCTGTGCCATCGAGTTCTCCACTTAACGCTGAATAAACGTTAAGTATAGAAGGCGCATATCATCAGCGTTTGTAACCCCCGCCCAACGCACCAGTGAGTTGAATGGAGGCATCCAGCCACTGCCCTTGCAATAACAGGCCATTGGCCCGCTCACGCAGCGCCGGGATTCTGGCTTCGCTGACGCGGGAACCAGCAATGATGCCCGCGTTAAAGCGCGCCTGCGCAAGACCTACCACACGCAAGGCATCGCGCTCAATTTGCGCCTGATGCTGGTTTTTCTCCGCCAGTGTCTGAACCTGACTGGCTGCCCGCGCCACGTCATTCACCGCTTCAACCACCGCTTTGTTGTAGCTGGCGATAGACAAGTTGCTTTCGGCTTTTGCGATATCGAGATTGGCGTTAAGACGACCACTATCGAAAATGGGTAGCGTCAGGCCTGCCGTAACGCCCATTTGCTGCGCGGAATGACGGAACAGATCGCTTAAGTGCAACGCATCCTGTTGCAGGAAGGCCATCAGGTTGATGTCAGGATAAAATGCCGCTTTTGCCGCATCAATGGTGCTTAGCGATGACTCAACGTACCAGTGCGCCGCCTGCAAATCTGCCCGCCGGGCCAGTAAGGAGTACCCCAGTTCATCAGGAAGCTGGCTTGCCACTTTCGGCAACGCGACCGCTTTAAGCTTCAATGACTTTGTCTGGTGGTTGGTGAGCGCACTTAACCGTGCCTCAATAATTTTCATTTTCCCCGCGACATCGTTGAGCTGCTGCCGGGTTTTGCTGGCATTAATATCGGTTTCCACACCTTCAACTGAAGAAGTAATCCCGTTCTGATATAGCTGGCGATCGGTGGCGATAATGGTGTTCTGCTCTTTTTCGATTTGCTGTAAGACAGTGTTTAACGCCGCCTGGGTTTGCCACTCCCAGTACAGGCGGGCTACGCTGCCAGCCAGCAATTGGCGTGTTTGCTCGCGTTCCGCCGCTCGTGCTTTAACCGTACCCAGGCGAGCAGTTACCTCCGCCCGATTCTTTCCCCAGATATCGAGATGCCAGCCCGCCGTTAAGCCAAAAGTACCGTTGGTGTACCACGGACCGGTCGTACCTGCGGCAGGATCGTTCAGAGCAAACGGCCCCATTAACCCTTCTGCAGACATTTTTTGCCGCTCCATATCCGCAGAAAAGTCGATCTGCGGACCATCCTGAGTGGCAATTGCCTTCGCCTGGGCTTCAGCCAGCTGAATGCGCTGTTCAGCCACCTGCATATCCGGTGCGTTCTGTAGTGCGTTATTAATTAAGGAAGTGAGTTGATTATCGTGATACTCCAGCCACCATTGGCTGTCTGGCCAACCATTTTTCAGCGCCGTGGGTAATGCGGTGTCAACTTGTGAAGCGGGCGTTTGCTGGCTTAACGCCTGGCGGGTTTCATGCATAGGTGCACACCCGGCCAGCATCAGTAACAGCGGAAAACAGGCTATGGCTGGATAAAAAGAATCACGATTCATGGGGGAATAATCAGGTAAGAAAAGGTGCGCGGAGATTACCGTGTGTTGCGATATATTTTTTAGTTTCGCGTGGCAATACATCAGTGGCAATAAAACGACATATCCAGAAAAATATACACTAAGTGAATGATATCTTCCGATTTATCTTAATCGTTTATGGATAGCGGCAAAGGGCTTCGTTTTTTCCTATACTTATTCAGCACTCACAAATAAAGGAACGCCAATGAAAATTATACTCTGGGCTGTATTGATTATTTTCCTGATTGGGCTACTGGTGGTGACTGGCGTATTTAAGATGATATTTTAAAATTAATTAATGTCATCAGATCCGAAAATAACGAGAATATTTCAGTCTCTCATCCTGTTGCGCTCCTGTCATGTGCATTGCTTCATATAATCACTGGCGCAAGGAGCGCGCAGGGGGCGGCCAATCGCCGCCGCCCCCTGCACCCCCGGGCTCTGGCGAACAAAATCGCCGCTGCGCGGTGCCCTCGACTTATCCCTTGCGGCTACCGGGTCGGGCGCGAGGTAACATCCCTGTAAAACGCGCCCTCAGCCCACATCCATGTGGGCTGCCCCGGCCTTCAGGGAACGCCTCGGCGATTTTGACGCCACCAAACAACCGTGCGGCCTATTGATAAAGAGCTAACACATTGTCAAAAAACATCACTATGGTTTCTTAGAGTTTCTCGATATCAATTGCCTGAATAGCCCTTGCAATATCAGGGGAATTATTCAACACCCGAACATGCTGAAATAATTCCGTTGCTTCATCGTATTCTTTACGCAAATAACTCAACCACTGTTTAATCCGCGCAACGTGATATAACCCGGTATCGCCCTGCTTTTCCAGACGGGTATATTTTTGCAGCAAAGCAACTACCTCCGGCCACGGCATTCGCGGTTCGTTATATTTTACCACCCGGCTCAGATTGGGAATATTGAGCGCCCCGCGACCAATCATCACTGCGTCGCATCCGCTGATCGTCATGCATTGTTGCGCACTCTGCCAGTCCCAGATTTCACCGTTGGCAATCACCGGAATATTCAGCCGCTGGCGAATCTCGCCAATCGCCTGCCAGTCAATATGCTCCGCGCGGTAACCCTGCTCTTTCGTCCGCCCATGCACCACCAGCTCTGTAGCACCAGCCTGTTGCACCGCATCGGCGATTTCAAATTTCTTCTCACCGCTGTCCCATCCCAGACGCACTTTCACGCTGACGGGCAATTGCGCCGTTACAGCTTCACGCATCGCTTTTGCACCCTGGTAGATGAGTTCGGGATCTTTGAGTAACGTCGCCCCACCGCCGCTACCGTTAACCGTTTTCGACGGGCAGCCGCAATTGAGATCCACGCCCCAGGAACCTAACTCCACCGCACGGGCGGCGTTCTCTGCCAGCCATTGTGGGAACTGACCTAACAACTGCACGCGCACCAGCGTACCGGAAGGTGTCCGGCTGGCATTTTGTAGCTCAGGGCAAATGCGATGAAAGACTTTTATTGGCAGCAGTTGATCCACCACGCGGACAAACTCGGTGATGCACAGATCGTAGTCGTTAACTTCGGTCAGCAATTCACGCACCAGAGAGTCGAGTACACCCTCCATCGGTGCCAGTAACACACGCATATCATCACCCGCAAAAAAATGAGGCGCTATGTTAGCGCCTATGGTCAGCGGATTAAAGTACTCAGCGTGGTTGCAAACAGTTATCTTCTTTCCAGCCGTACAGCCACTCCATGCCGCGGTAAAACTCTGCCTGCGATTTCCCTTTCCACAGCAGGTTACGTACCTGGCGCTCTACTCCTGCGGCATGATAAACCCGCCCCATTTCACGGGTCGACCAGACGATGCGCGCGGTGCGCGGAATACGTACCGACTCATACAGCGCAAAGGCTTGTGCCGCATCACCCTCACACTGCGCCAGCGCCTTACCCAGTGTTACCGCGTCTTCCAGCGCCATACAGGCACCCTGCGCCATATACTGCGCCACCGGATGGGCCGCATCGCCCACCAGCGTAATGCGCTTCGTTCCCCACTTCGCTACCGGTTCACGGTCGGCGGTTGACCAGCGTCGCCAGGAGGTCGGTTTATCCAGCATCTGGCGCGGACGGGGGTGAATCCCTTCAAAGTAAGAGAGCACTTCCTCTTTACTGCCATCCTTCACGCCCCACTCTTCCTGCTGGCGGCTGTGGAATGTCACCACCAGGTTATACTGCTTGCCGCCGCGTAAAGGGTAATGCACCAAGTGACAGCACGGCCCCGCCCACAATACTGGTGCGTTAATGCGCAAATCTTCCGGCATATCGGCACAATCGATAACCGCACGGTAGACCACATGCCCGGTGACACGCGGCGCATCGCCCAATAAGCTCTGGCGCACCACTGACTTCACGCCGTCACAGCCAATCAGAATATCGCCGATCCAACTATTGCCGCGATCGTCGAAAACGGTGACATCGTCTTCTGTCTCGCGAATATCCACGACGTTGGTGGAGGTGTGATATTCCACGTCCGGATGCGTCAGTACCGCTTCCCACACCGAGGCATGAATATCAACCCGGTGGATCACCGCGTAAGGGCCGCCGAAATGATCGCGAAAGGCCTGACCGGTTTCAATGCGCACCACTTCTTCGGCGTTTACCGCATCCATCATGGTGATGTGATCGGTGAATACCGCGCGCTGGCGGGCGATTTCGCCGACGCCGAGGCTATCCAACGCCGAAAACGCATTTGGCCCCAACTGGATACCTGCGCCAATCTCACCGATCTCATGCGCCTTTTCCAGCAGCACCACTTTGATCCCCTGGCGGGCCAGTGACAACGCAGTTGCCGCACCGCCGATCCCGCCTCCCACAATTACTGCGCGTGTCACTTTAGTCATTATGGTTCTCCTGGTCAGGCTGAAATTTTATCTTGTTGATTTTCTGGCGCTGCGGCAATGAACGCTGGCAGCTGCGTGCAGGCGTCGTACACCGCTTTGCAGCGCGGATACCCGCTCAGATCGCAGTTCATACGTAGCGCGTTCGCCCACTGTGGAACAAGGCAGCAATCTGCCAGCGTCGGCGTCTCGCCCACACAAAATTGCCCCGACTGGCTCTGGCGCAGTAGCTGTTCCACCGCGCTTAACCCTTGCTGGATCCAGTGCGCATACCAGCGTTTTTTATCTTCTTCACTGACGTTCAGCTCTTCGGTCAGGTAGCGCAGCACGCGTAGGTTATTCAATGGATGAATATCGCAGGCGATGGCATAGACAATTTCCAGCACCTTGTTGCGGGCCGGTTCTTCCTGCGGCATCAGCGGAACTTGCGGGTAGTGACTCTCCAGCCAGTCAATAATCGCCAGCGATTGTCCGAGTGATTCGCCCTCGTCGGTCAGCAGCGTCGGCACCAGCCCGACCGGATTCATCCGCCGGTAGGCCAGTTCGTTTTGCTGACCAATGCGGATATTCACCCCTTCGGTCTGGTAATCGATACCCTTCAGCGCCAGCGCAATGCGCACCCGGTAAGACGCTGAACTATTAAAAAAACTGTACAGCTTCATCATCACCTCAGACAATCTTCACCGCGATAGGCGTTAAGCCCTCGACGTTGCCCGTGATCACATCACCTTTGACTACTGGGCCAACCCCTTCCGGCGTACCGGTAAAGATTAGATCGCCCGGTTGCAGTTCAAAGAAGCCTGACAGGTAGCTGATGGTTTCATTCACTGACCAGATGAGATGACGAATATCGCTGCGCTGATGATCTTCGCCGTTAACCTGTAACCAGATAGGTGCGTTATCAATACCGCCAGTTTCGCTGGCTTTGTGCAGCGGCGCGATGGGGGCCGAGAGATCGAACGCTTTGCCGATTTCCCACGGGCGGCCCATCTGGCGCATTTCCATTTGACGGTCACGGCGAGTCATATCAAGACCCGTGGCATAACCCCAGACATATTCATGGGCGTTTTCCAGCGGGATATCACTGCCTTTTTTACCAATCGCCACCACCAGTTCAATTTCATAATGGTAGTTATCGGTCTGCGCCGGATACGGCAGCGCCAGCGTTTCGCCAGCGGCAACCGGAACAACGGCATCCGCCGGTTTGCAGAAGAAGAATGGCGGTTCACGATCCGGATCAAAGCCCATTTCGCGGGCGTGGGCGGCATAGTTACGTCCGACGCAGTAAACGCGGCGTACGGGGAATTGTTCATCACTGCCAACAACCGGTACGGTAACGGGCGCTTGTGGTTCGAATACGTATTGAGTCATTTTCTCTCTCCCAAATTAATAACGCGCTTCGCGGAACAGCCCCAGGGCTTCTTGTACCGGTCTGTCCGAAAAACTAAATAAAACGGTATCTTGCGTGGTCTGGAACGACACGCCGTGCCAGGTCGGCACCACGAAGATATCTTTTGCACTAAAGCTGAAGGTTTCATTGCCGATAGTGACCTGCCCGCTACCTTCCACCACATGGTAGATGGTGCTGTCAGTGGTACGCGCCACGCGTGAGGCAAACCCTTTCGGCAGCAGTTGCAGGAAAGCACCCATCGACGGCATCGGATAGCCACCGGTGACCGGGTTGACGTAGCGCATTTTGTAGCCATCCCACTCATCGGCATCGCCCAGGCGGGTTAAATCGTGTAGCACTTCGCGGCTACGGTCATAACGGTAGTTAAAGATGGGCGAGGAGTTCCCGGTCTGATGGCGCAGCGGCAACATATTGGCAGCGTAACGCGGCAGGTAATCGCCCTCTTTACGCGTTACTGGTTGTTGCTCCTCCGGGTAATCTTCGGCAAAACCGCAGCCCAGAGTGTTCACTAATGGCAGATCCAGCCCATCGAGCCAGATAACCGGTTCGTCGCCAGGGTTACCGTGATCGTGCCAGCGCCACTGCGGAGTCAGGATAAAATCGCCCTCATTCATTGGCGTGCGTTCGCCATCAACGGCGGTGAATGCCCCTTTACCTTCAACAATAAAACGCAGCGCCGACTGGTTATGGCGATGACTCGGTGCCACTTCGCCCGGCATGATCAGTTGCAAACCGGCATATAAAGTCGCGGTGATGGAAGACTGCCCGCGCAGCGCCGGGTTTTCCAGCACCAGCACGCGGCGCACGGCTTCTTTCGCGCCAATCAGGCTGCCGCTCTCCAGCAGCAGCGGGCGGATCTCCTGATAATTCCAGTACGCTGGCGCACAGTTAGCGTTGGGCGTTTTTGGCACCAGATGGTGCAGTGACTCCCACAGCGGGGTCAGGTTTTGCCCGGAAATATGCTGATAAAATTGCTCGCGGCTATTTTGATTGTTATCAGTCATTGGGATGCTCCTTATTCGTTCACAACACCTGCGTGAGGCAGTGAGTCAGGGACAGAGGTCGACTGGCGAACCACGGTGATCAGCAGGGTTAACATCACCGCACTGATCGCCGCGGGCACAGCGATAATGAAAAACAGGGTGTCGAAAGAGAAATTCATCGCCATCATCACGCCGCCAGACAGCGAGCCAACAATCGCGCCGCAGCGGCCCACGGCGTTTGACCAGCTCACGCCCGTGGCGCGACTTTGTGTTGGATAAAGTGTTGCGGTCAGCGCATTCAGCCCCACCTGCGATCCGCTGATGCCAATGCCGGTGCCGAAAATCGCCAGCGCCATTAGCCATAATCCGTCCTGGCTTAAGCCAATCATCACGATGCATACAGCGCCTATGGCATAGCTCAGCGCCAGTACGCGGAAAGGATTGAACTTATCCATCAGCACGCCCAGCGCCAGCGCGCCCAACGTACCGCCAATCTGGAACGCGGCGGTAACCCAGGAGGCATGTTGCAGGTCGATGCCGCGATGGTTGAGCAGCGTTGGCATCCAGCTTGAGAGCAGGTAAATAATCAGCAAGCTCATAAAGAACACCACCCACAGCATCAACGTGATGGGTAACTGACGCCCCATAAACAGTTGACGAATGCTGCCTTTTGTAACGGAGGCTGATTCAATGAGATAAAAGTGGGTATCGACATAACGCTCGCGGGTGATGGCGCTGACGGTTTTCGCAATCACCGCCCGGGGTAGCTGGCGGCGCACTTGCCAGCGTGGCGATTCCGGCAGAACCACCAGCAGTGCAACAAACAGCATCAGCGGTAATACGCCACCCAACACCAGGATCCCGTGCCAGCCAATCACCGGCACCAGCTGCGCGCTGACAATCCCGCCAAACGCCGAACCCAGGGTAAAGCCGCAAAACATCAGCGTCACCAGCGCGCCGCGGCGGCGGGCAGGCAGATATTCCGAGGTCATGGTAATTGTGTTTGGCATCGCGCCACCCAGCCCAAGGCCGGTGAGGAAACGCAGGAATACCAGCGTTTGCAGATCCGGTGAGAAAGCCGAGGCGAGGCTTAACGCGCCAAACAAAAAGACGCACAGCTCAATCACCCGTTTGCGGCCAAAGCGATCGGACAACGGACCACAAAGCAGTGCGCCTGCGGTTAACCCCAGCAGACCCGCGCCAAAAAGCGGGGCGAGATCGCCTGCGGTGAGTTGCCAGTGAGTGCGAATATCAGGGGCGATAAAGCCGATAGCCGCGGTGTCAAAACCATCGAGCATTACCACCAGAAAACAGCAGATGATAACGCGCCACTGCATCTTGCCGACCGGAGCAGCATCGATCAGTGCTTGTAAATCACGTCGTTGAGTCATAGTAAATGCCTCAGTGCAGGTAAGGTAGATGTTTCTTTTGTTTTATGTATGTTGCGATATTGTGATTAAAGAGATGAAATGTACAATGGCATTTCGGGCAGAGAGATAACCTGGAGGTTATGGCAAATGGCAAACTGGGCGCAGAAACTAAAGCTTCATCACCTGCAAATGCTGGTGGCGCTGGGTGAACAGGGCAATCTGACCCATGTCGCGCGGATGATGAATATCACCCAGCCTGCGCTGTCGAAATGGTTGTCACAACTCGAAGATGAGATCGGCCTCACACTCTTTGAGCGGCACAGCAAAGGGTTACGCCCTACCGAAGGCGGTAGATTGTTATTGCAACATGCCCAGCGGTTAATCAATGATATGGAGCGCTCGCAACATGAACTGGCCCGTTTTAAACAAGGTGGGCTGGTCGGCAGTCTGAAAATTGGCTGTTCTCCCGTCGCCACTGACTGCGTATCCCAGGTGATTTTGCATTTGCTCAAGGAGATGCCAACTCTACACCTGAATATTGAAGAGAAGGTTATGACCCCATTGCTGCAAGATCTGTTGGCAGGTTCTGTCGACGTGGTCGTTGGGCGAATTGGCGGTCGCGCCTTGCAGCTGCCACTGAATTATAAGGTGCTCTACACCGAGCCGGTGTGTTTTGTCGCCCGTGCTGAGCATCCACTGGCGAAATACGCCACCCTCAGTTGGAATGATCTTGCTAACTGGCGGTGGATAGTCTGGCCGACAGGTACCCCCATTCGCATCAGTATTGATAATGCGCTGGTAGACCACGGCGTGATGCTGCCAGAAAACACGATTGAGTCGGCGTCGATGAACGTCAGTACCAACCTGTTACAAAGCAGCGATATGATCTCTATTTTGTCATTACGCCTGGCGCGACGTTATGCCAGCCAGGGACAACTGGTGATCCTCAACCTGCCAAAGATAGAACAGAAAGGCAGCGTCGGTGTGTTCTGGCGCAATAACGAAACGCCTTCTTATGCTTTAAGTCAGTTTCTGCACTTTTTACAGCAGAATTAGTGTGCTGAACTGGGCGCTCGCCCGAGGTTACGTCCCTAAAATTCAACTATGCTGAGAATTCTTAATGTGATCGGTAGCACGTTTTACGAATTAATTGTATGATGAATCCATCTCATCTGGGGTGTTGATTATGAGTAAGACACTGAACATTATCTGGCAATATTTACGTGCTTTTGTCCTGATTTATGCCTGCCTGTATGCAGGCATTTTCATTGCTTCACTGCTACCGGTAACCATTCCGGGCAGCATCATCGGGATGCTGATCCTGTTTGTCCTGCTGGCCTTGCAAATTCTTCCGGCGAAATGGGTCAATCCGGGGTGCTACGTACTGATTCGCTATATGGCGCTATTGTTTGTGCCGATTGGCGTAGGCGTCATGCAATATTTTGATTTGCTCCGCGCACAGTTTGGCCCGGTAGTGGTTTCCTGTGCAGTCAGTACGCTGGTGGTTTTTCTGGTGGTGAGCTGGAGTTCGCAACTGGTGCACGGTGAACGTAAAGTCGTAGGTCAGAAAGGATCAGAAGAATGATGGCGAATATCTGGTGGTCATTACCGCTGACATTGATTGTCTTTTTTGCCGCCCGCAAACTGGCGGCACGGTATAAGTTTCCCCTGCTTAACCCGTTGCTGGTAGCAATGGTGGTGATCATTCCTTTTTTAATGCTGACCGGCATCTCTTACGACAGCTACTTTAAAGGTAGCGAAGTGCTAAACGATCTGCTGCAACCGGCGGTCGTCGCGCTGGCCTATCCTTTATATGAGCAGCTACACCAGATCCGCGCGCGCTGGAAATCGATCATCACCATCTGTTTTATCGGCAGCGTGGTTGCGATGGTGACGGGGACTTCCGTGGCATTGTTGATGGGCGCTTCTCCGGAAATCGCCGCGTCAATCCTGCCGAAATCAGTCACCACGCCTATTGCAATGGCGGTTGGCGGCAGTATTGGCGGTATTCCGGCAATCAGCGCAGTTTGCGTGATTTTCGTCGGCATCCTCGGCGCTGTGTTTGGCCATACATTGCTAAATGCGATGCGTATTCGTACCAAAGCTGCGCGCGGTCTGGCGATGGGGACAGCCTCGCACGCCCTCGGTACGGCGCGCTGCGCCGAGCTGGATTATCAGGAAGGTGCATTTAGTTCGCTGGCGCTGGTGTTATGCGGGATTATTACTTCGCTGATCGCACCGTTCCTTTTCCCGATTATTCTGGCAGTAATGGGCTAAAATTTGCGATGCGTCGCGCATTTTTGATGTAAGTTTCACGCGTTGCATAATTAATGAGATTCAGATCACATATAAAGCCATAACGGGTTCGTAAACTGTTATCCCATTACATGATTATGAGGCAACGCCATGCATCCACGTTTTCAAACCGCTTTTGCCCAACTTGCGGATAACTTGCAATCTGCACTGGAACCTATTCTGGCAGACAAGTACTTCCCCGCTTTGTTGACCGGGGAGCAAGTCTCATCGCTGAAGAGCGCAACGGGGCTGGACGAAGACGCGCTGGCATTCGCACTACTTCCGCTGGCGGCGGCTTGTGCGCGTACGCCATTGTCGAATTTTAATGTTGGCGCAATTGCGCGCGGTGTGAGCGGAACCTGGTATTTTGGTGCCAATATGGAATTTATTGGTGCGACAATGCAGCAAACCGTTCATGCCGAACAAAGCGCGATCAGCCACGCCTGGCTGAGTGGTGAAAAAGCGCTTGCAGCCATCACCGTTAACTACACGCCTTGTGGTCACTGCCGTCAGTTTATGAATGAACTAAACAGCGGTCTGGATCTGCGTATTCATCTGCCGGGCCGCGAGGCACACGCGCTGCGTGACTATCTGCCGGATGCCTTTGGGCCGAAAGATCTGGAGATTAAAACGCTGCTGATGGACGAGCAGGATCACGGCTATGCGCTGACGGGTGATGCGCTTTCTCAGGCAGCGATTGCGGCGGCAAACCGTTCGCACATGCCTTACAGTAAGTCGCCAAGCGGTGTCGCGCTGGAATGTAAAGACGGTCGTATTTTCAGCGGCAGCTACGCTGAAAACGCCGCATTCAACCCGACTCTGCCACCGTTGCAGGGGGCGTTAATTCTGTTGAATCTCAAGGGTTATGATTACCCGGATATCCAGCGCGCGGTTCTGGCAGAAAAAGCCGATGCGCCGTTGATTCAGTGGGATGCCACCTCCGCAACGCTGAAAGCTCTCGGCTGTCACAATATCGACCGCGTGCTTCTCGCTTAAGCCTGGTGCCGGATGCGGCGTGAACGCCTTGTCCGGCTTGCCAGCCCTCTCCTGGTGTCGAAAATCCCGGCAAACAGTTTGCCGTTTCTTGCGCAAAACCAGCGGGTAAAGTAGCCTGATGGAAATTTTCCTTAGATCGAGTCTCCTGCATGTTAAAGCGCGTGTTCCTCAGCCTGTTAGTCCTGATCGGCTTGCTGCTGTTGACTGTGCTCGGCCTCGATCGCTGGATGAGCTGGAAAACCGCGCCTTATATCTACGACGAATTGCAGGATCTCCCCTACCGCCAGGTCGGTGTGGTGCTCGGAACAGCAAAATATTATCGTACTGGCGTAATTAATCAGTATTATCGCTACCGCATTCAAGGAGCGATTAATGCCTATAACAGCGGTAAGGTAAATTATCTATTACTGAGCGGCGATAACGCATTGCAAAGTTATAATGAGCCGATGACCATGCGCAAAGATTTAATCGCTGCTGGTGTCGACCCATCAGATATTGTTCTCGATTACGCAGGCTTTCGTACGCTGGATTCCATCGTGCGTACACGCAAAGTTTTCGATACTAATGATTTCATTATTATCACCCAACGTTTCCACTGTGAGCGGGCATTATTTATTGCGCTGCATATGGGGATTCAGGCTCAGTGTTATGCCGTACCGTCACCGAAAGATATGCTGTCAGTACGTATTCGCGAATTTGCCGCCCGTTTCGGTGCGCTGGCTGACCTTTATATTTTTAAACGTGAACCGCGTTTTTTAGGGCCGCTGGTCCCTATTCCGGCTATGCACCAGGTGCCGGAAGATGCGCAGGGGTATCCCGCCGTCACACCCGAACAGTTACTTGAATTACAAAAGAAACAAGGAAAGTAGTTATGGATGTACAGCATTTTTTTGTCGTTGCCGTTTTTTTCCTCATTCCGATATTTTGTTTCCGCGAAGCATGGAAAGGCTGGCGCGCAGGCGCGATTGATAAACGGGTTAAAAATGCACCGGAACCGGTGTATGTCTGGCGAGCAAAAAATCCCGGACTCTTCTTCGCTTATATGGTGGCATATATCGGCTTCGGAATTTTATCTATCGGCATGATTGTTTATCTTATTTTCTATCGTTAATATTTTCTCTTTTCTGTTAATTATTGAGAATAATTATTACTTCACTCAATAAGCTGCGGATATAACATTCTGAACCGCAGCTATTTGTGAATCCTTTCACAGTTTAAATTTCCCCACGCGCATAGCCTTAATATCAGCACGCAATATTTATACTCTAAATAATTCAAGTTGCAGGAAGGCGACAAGTGAGTGAGTCCCCAGGAGCTTACATAAGTAAGTGACTGGGGTGAGCGACAAATCCGCATGGAGCGGATTTGAACGCTGCCTGCAGCGGCCCCATAAGGGGTGAGGCCCATGGATGGGCCGAATAACCCGCAGACGCAGCACATGCAACTTGAAGTATGACGAGTATATTTAGCGTTCGCCTTAATTACTCATAGCATTAAGGAAGATCACATGCCGCAACAAAATTATCTGGATGAACTCACTCCGGCTTTTACACCGTTACTGGCGATTAAAGAAGCCTCTCGCTGCTTATTATGTCACGACGCTCCCTGTAGTCAGGCTTGCCCGGCACAGACCGATCCGGGGAAATTTATTCGCTCAATCTACTTTCGTAATTTTAAAGGCGCTGCCGAGACAATTCGTGAAAATAATGCCCTCGGTGCCGTTTGTGCCAGAGTGTGCCCGACGGAGAAATTATGCCAAAGCGGTTGTACCCGTGCCGGTGTTGATACTCCCATTGATATCGGTCGCTTACAGCGTTTTGTTACTGATTTTGAACAACAAACTGGGATGGAAATTTATCAGCCCGGTACTAAAACGCTCGGCAAAGTCGCCATTATTGGCGCGGGTCCTGCCGGATTGCAGGCCAGTGTGACACTGACAAACCAGGGTTATGACGTCACGATCTATGAGAAAGAAGCACAACCCGGTGGCTGGTTGCGTAACGGCATTCCGCAATTCCGGTTACCGCAATCAGTACTGGATGCAGAAATCGCCCGTATTGAAAAAATGGGCGTGACCATTAAATGCAATAACGAAATCGGTAACACACTCACCCTGGAGCAGCTGAAAGCGGAAAACCGCGCGGTACTGGTCACTGTGGGGTTATCGAGCGGTTCGGGGCTACCACTGTTTGAGCATAGCGACGTTGAGATTGCCGTCGACTTCTTGCAACGTGCACGACAGGCGCAAGGCGATATCAGCATTCCACAAAGCGCATTAATTATCGGCGGCGGTGATGTCGCGATGGACGTAGCCAGCACGCTGAAAGTTCTCGGCTGTCAGGCAGTAACTTGCGTAGCGCGTGAAGAGTTAGATGAGTTTCCGGCAAGCGAAAAAGAGTTTGCCAGCGCCCGGGAGCTGGGCGTTTCGATCATCGATGGATTTACACCAGTAGCCGTGGAAGGCAATAAAGTCACGTTTAAGCATGTACGGTTACCGGGCGAACTGACGATGGCGGCAGATAAAATTATTCTCGCCGTCGGTCAGCATGCCAGACTGGATGCCTTTGCGGAGTTAGAGCCGCAGCGTAACACCATCGAAACGCAAAATTACCAGACCCGCGACCCGCAAGTCTTTGCTGCTGGCGATATTGTTGAGGGTGACAAAACCGTGGTCTATGCAGTGAAAACCGGGAAAGAAGCCGCCGAGGCGATTCATCACTATTTAGAGGGAGCTTGCTCATGTTAACGAAAGATCTTTCGATTACTTTTTGCGGCGTGAAGTTTCCCAACCCGTTCTGCCTCTCTTCTTCGCCGGTAGGCAACTGCTATGAGATGTGTGCCAAAGCCTACGACACAGGTTGGGGCGGTGTGGTGTTTAAAACGATCGGCTTTTTTATCGCCAACGAAGTCTCGCCGCGTTTTGATCATCTGGTGAAAGAAGATACCGGTTTTATCGGCTTCAAAAATATGGAGCAGATTGCCGAGCATCCGCTGGAGGAGAATCTGGCCGCCCTGCGTCGGCTGAAGGAAGATTACCCGGACAAAGTATTGATCGCTTCGATCATGGGGGAAAATGAGCAGCAATGGGAGGAGCTGGCGCGCCTGGCGCAAGAAGCTGGCGCGGATATGATCGAGTGTAACTTCTCCTGTCCGCAAATGACGTCTCATGCGATGGGTAGCGATGTCGGGCAAAGCCCGGAGCTGGTAGAAAAATATTGTCGGGCGGTGAAACGCGGTTCCACGCTGCCAATGCTGGCGAAGATGACGCCGAATATCGGTGATATGTGCGAAGTGGCGCTGGCGGCGAAACGCGGCGGTGCAGATGGCATTGCGGCAATTAACACTGTTAAATCCATCACCAATATCGATCTTAATCAGAAAATCGGTATGCCGATCGTTAACGGTAAATCGAGTATTTCCGGATATTCCGGTAAAGCGGTAAAACCGATCGCCCTGCGCTTCATTCAGCAAATGCGCACCCATCCAGAACTGCGCGATTTCCCAATCAGCGGTATCGGCGGCATTGAAACCTGGGAGGATGCAGCGGAGTTTTTATTGCTCGGCGCAGCAACGTTACAGGTGACCACCGGCATTATGCAGTACGGCTATCGCATCGTAGAAGATATGGCGAGCGGGTTATCGCATTATCTCGCCGATCAGGGATTTGATTCGTTGCAGGAGATGGTAGGTCTGGCGAATAACAATATTGTCCCGGCGGAAGATTTAGACCGCAGTTATATTGTCTATCCCCGTATCAATCTTGATAAATGTGTTGGCTGTGGACGCTGTTATATTTCCTGTTACGACGGCGGTCACCAGGCGATGGAATGGAGCGAGAAAACCCGCACACCGCATTGTAATACCGAGAAATGTGTGGGTTGTCTGCTTTGTGGTCACGTCTGCCCGGTGGGTTGTATTGAGCTCGGGGAAGTGAAGTTTAAGAAAGGCGAGAAAGAACACCCGGTAACGTTGTAAAACCAGAGACGCATCCGGCATTTGGCACCGATTGCCGGATGCAGCGCATCCGGCAATACCCACATTCACATCACTTCTTACGCGCGTATTTCAGTGAATCCAGTGCCACGGCGAAGATAATAATCGCCCCTTTGATGATGTACTGCCAGTATGGGTTTACGCCGATGTACGTCAGGCCATAGTTAATGACCGTAAAGATAATTACCCCAGTCACCACGCCAATCACCGTCCCCACACCGCCGCTGAACGATACACCGCCTACCACGCACGCCGCGATAGCATCCAGCTCATACATAAAGCCGAGGTTGTTGGTGGCAGAGCCGATACGTCCGGCTTCTAACATCCCGCCAAAGGCATAGAACACGCCAGACAACGCGTAGATCATCAGCAGGTTCAGGCCGACGTTGACACCAGATACTTTTGCCGCTTCCGGGTTACCGCCAATGGCAAAAATGTTCTTACCGAAGCGGGTTTTGTTCCACAACACCCAGACGAACGCCACCGCAATCAACGCGTAGAAGGTGATGTAAGAGAGACGGAAACTCCCCAGCGCGACAAAGCCCTGAGCAAAGGTAGAGAAGCCACTGTCAAAACCAGAAATTGGCGACGCCCCGACAAAGTCGTAATAGAGCGAGTTGATGCCATAGACGATGATCATCGTGCCGAGCGTGGTAATGAATGGCGTCACGTTGAGATAAGCGATAATCAGGCCGTTAATCAAACCGATCACCGCACCAATGGCACAGACAATCAGAATAACCAGCGCAATCGGCATCGTCGCCATTTCCGGGAACACTTTGTTGGCGTTATCCATGGACTGCAACAACGTCGCCGCTACTACTGCCGCCAGCCCCACCTGGCGACCTGCAGAAAGGTCGGTCCCCTGGGTGACAATTAACCCTGCCACACCGAGCGCGATAATAATACGCACCGATGACTGGGTGAGAATATTACTTAAGTTCAAGAGACTTAAAAATGTTAGGTCCTGGAAAATAATAATTGCCAGCAAAACTAAAAGAACGACGTAAATACCGCCCTCTTTCAGGTAAGTAAGAAAACTTTTCTTATTTAACGCACTCATGGGAAGCCCCTAATCTTAAAGGTGCAAAGACGCAAGACGCAGAATTTCGTTTTGCGTTGTTGTTTTTGTATCGACAATTCCGGAAACGAGACCATTGCTCATGACCAGAATACGGTCTGTTATCCCTAACAACTCAGGCATTTCAGAGGAGATAATAATAATCCCTTTGCCTTTCTTCGCCAGTTCGGCAATTAACTGATAGATCTCAAACTTCGCCCCGACATCAATACCGCGCGTCGGTTCATCGAGCATTAATATTTCTGGTTGCGTTAGTAGCCAGCGACCAATAATCACCTTTTGCTGATTACCGCCGGAGAGCGAACCAATTTGCGTCCGATGCCCCGGTGTTTTTACCCGCATCGAATCAATCACCCACTGGGTATCGCTTTTCATCCGCGAGTTATCCAGTAAACCAACTTTATTTTTGTAGTTGCGAATATTGGAAATTAACGAGTTAAAACCGATATCCAGATAGGCATAAATTCCCGTTGAGCGGCGCTCCTCAGTTACCAGTGCAAATCCGTGGTTTATGGCTTCGTTGGCATTATGGTTATTGATCTTTTTGCCGTGCAACGTAATAGTGCCAGCCGATTTCTCGCGAATACCAAATAACGTCTCAACAATATCGGTACGTTTCGCCCCCACCAGACCGGCAATACCGAGGATCTCCCCTTTATGCAGATCAAACGAGACATCGCGAATCGACGGCTGGCGCAGCGACGTCAGGTTACGCACTTCAAGAATCACTTCGCCCGGCTTGTTTTCTTTGTCAGGGAAACGTTGGTTAAGAGAACGCCCAACCATCATGGCGATGATCTTGTCCATCGTCAGTCCTGCCAGCGGTTCAGTGGCGATCCACTGACCGTCGCGCAATACGGTAACTTCATCACATAACTGGAAGATTTCTTCCATTTTATGTGAGATATAAACAATACCGCAGCCGCGCTCTTTTAATTTACGAATAATAGTGAACAGATGATTGACCTCTTTTTCGGTTAACGAAGAAGTCGGTTCATCCATAATCACAATTTTCGCGTTATAGGAAAACGCTTTGGCGATTTCGATCATCTGCATTTGCGAAACGGATAATGTGCCGACGCGCGCACGCGGATCGATATCAATATCCAGTTCATCAAAAATCGCTTTGGTTTCGCGGTACATTTTGTCCTGATCGACAAACATGCCTTTGGTGGGATATCGCCCCAGCCACATGTTATCCATCACCGAACGTTGTAATACCAGGTTTAACTCCTGGTGTACCATCGAAATACCATTTTCCAGCGCTTCTTTGGCAGAATGGAAATCGATCTCTTTACCCTGGAATAAAATGGTGCCGGAGTCTTTTTGATAAATACCAAACAGGCATTTTAATAATGTTGATTTTCCTGCGCCGTTTTCCCCCATTAATGCATGGATAGAATGTGGCCGGACTTTTAAATTAACGTTATCAAGTGCCTTAACACCAGGAAAAGACTTGTTGATACCGCTCATTTCCAACAAGTATTCCCCGGAAGACGGAGTCGTTGAGCTGACCATATAATTTTACCTTGTTGGCCATACAATAAGGGCGCAGTAAACGACTGCGCCCAATCAGTCTTATTTCTTGCTGAATTCAGCCAGGTTGTCTTTATCTACGCCAACATAAGGTACGCGGACCACTTTGTTGTCGATTTTCCAGTTGGTGCCATCAGCCGCACCTTTGCCATCGGCCAGGTTTTTCGCCAAATCAAAGGTCGCTTTCGCCTGGTTGTTAGCATCGTTCAGTACGGTGCCCGCCAGTGCACCGGATTTCACCAGCGCCAGCGCTTCTGGCAGCGCATCGACGCCAAACACCGGAATGCTGGACTTGTTGTGTGCTTTCAGTGCTTCTACCGCGCCCATTGCCATCGCATCGTTGTTGGCGATAACCACTTCGATTTTGTTGGCGTTCGGGCCAGACAGCCAGGCGTCCATCTTATCTTTCGCCTGAGCGGTATCCCACATAGCGGTATCTAACTGTAACTGTTCAGTTTTGATGCCTTTGTCGTTCAATTCTTTAATCACGTAAGTGGTACGTGCTTCTGCATCCGGATGGCCCGGCTCACCTTTCAGCAGTACGAACTGAATCTGACCGTCTTTGTTCAGATCCCAACCCTGATTCGCCGCCCAGTGTTTAGCAATCAAATCGCCCTGAATAATGCCGGACTCTTTGGAGTCAGTGCCAACGTAGTAGGCTTTGTCGTAACTATCCAGCGCCTTACGAGATGGTTCTTTGTTAAAGAAAACCACCGGCACGTTTTGCCCACGCGCTTTCTCAATCACCGTACCCGCAGCTGCCGGGTCAACCAGGTTGATTGCCAGTGCCTTCACCCCTTTCGCCAGCAATACGTCGATCTGATCGTTCTGCTTGGACTGGTCATTCTGAGAATCATTCATCAGCAGCTGAACATCTGGCGCGGCTTTCGCATCTTGCTCAATAGCCTTGCGCACTACAGACATAAAGTTATCGTCGTACTTATAGATTGTTACACCAATGCGAGTATCAGCAGCGTGTGCAGCGGCACCGAATAACATGCTGGCCATCACAGCAGATAGGGTTAACACCTTCTTATTCATGGTATCTCCGGTTTTTCTTATGCAGGGTAGTGCTTGAGATAAATGCTCGGCGGGGCAGTAGAGTTAATGAAGTGTTACTGAACGCCGAAGCTCACTTTTTAAAATTCGTTCTTCCATGCCCGGTAACGCTCCAGAAAACGGCTTTAATTGTTGTTATGACGCTATTACCTCGGTGAAAGTGATTATTCACTGTTACATACGGGTTACAACGTTAAAACGGTGCAATCATAGCTATCACATTGTTAAGATACTGTGAAATCACTCACAGATTGAAAGCGGTTACATCGCCAGATTTGTTGAGTTAGTGATCGCCGCCGCATTCTGGCGCGTTGCGACAGAATGGCGACGCACTAACGTCGGCATAAAACAGTGGCTGGCACGCGGATCAATATTGCCTGCTGCCCCCTGCAAGGCCAGTTCGGTGGCTAATTTAGCCATTGAAGCAATGGGATAACGCACAGTCGTTAATTGCGGGTCGGTGTAACGGGCGATGGGAATATCATCGAAACCGATGATTGAGAGATGTAACGGAATCGCAATGCCATTATCTTTTAATGCTGTCAGTGCGCCAGCGGCCATATTGTCGTTATAAGCAAATACAGCGGTAAGTTGTAGATTGCGCCCCAGCAGTTCAACCATCGCCGCCTCACCGCCCGGCATGTCCGGCGTGCCAGTGCCAATCCAGCTTTCCGGCGGAATAATATCCTGCTCTTTCAACGCACTCATCCAGCCTGCTTTACGCATGGCGTCATCTTCAATGCCGTGACTGGAAGAAAGATAACCAATACGTTGATGACCGTTATTCAGCAACATGCGCGTCGCCATTCGGGCACCGCTGAGATTATCCAGGCAAACGCAACGATGGGCGTACCCCGGCACAACGCGGTTGATTAACACCATACCGGGAATGTTATCCATAAATTGTGCCAGTTCATCGTCACTCAATGCTTTTGAGTGAACAATCAATGCATTACAACGCTGGCGAATTAACACCTCAATGGCGTGACGCTCTTTTTCCGCTTCATGATAGCTATTGCCGATTAGCACGTATTTCTGATGCTGCTGGGCGACCAGATCCACCGCTTTTACCAGCGCGCCGAAAAACGCATCAGAAACGTCCATCACCACCACGCCAATGGTGTCGCTAACCTGAGTTGCCAGCGCCTGGGCATTGGCATTTGGTCGATAATCCAGCTCACTAACGGCTTTCATTACTGCTTCACGCGTGTCGGCACTGACCAGCGTGCTGTTATTGAGCACTCGGGAAACCGTTGCCACAGAGACGCCAGCCTGACGCGCTACATCACGAATGGTGATCATATTCACTACCTGTTATGAGATTGCAGTAAATGACTGCTTGCTGGCGGCTATTTTGTCAGCACTGAATACAGGACTTCGTGAATCGAGTCACAGCAATGGAAACGGTTACAGCCGTTTTGTTAACGAATGTGATCCAGATCGTTATCTTGATGTTTTAGATATTGCCGGCCCAGCTGCACGCAAAGTTAACTGACGCCAGAGCCATTCCACCGGCCCCTGGCGGAAGTAACGCAGCCAGATAACAGAGAAGAGAATATTCGCCAGCCATACCGGAATAACAAACGCCAGCAATTCCAGACGGTCAAACAGCATAAACAAACCGAGGTGGTAAAAAAGCGTGGTACAAATCAGCGTTTGCAATAGATAGTTGGTCAGTGCCATCCGTCCGACGCAGGCGATTGCCAGTACCAGCTTAAAGCGGCTTAATTGCGGCCAGAAGCCATAAAACAGCGACGCATAGCCAATCGCCTGAAACGGCGCACTCAGTTCCCGCGGCATCTGAAGTAAGAAGGCGCACCAGCGATACGCCCAGTCCAGCCGCCATTGCAGGGCGATAGCAGGAAGGTTAATGATCACCCCAATCGCCACCAGCACAAAACCAGTACGACGATAGTGACGTAAGCTGAACTGCCCTTTCAGCCAGCCGCTGCGCATCAGCGCCGCACCAATGAGCATCATCCCTGCCAGTTGCCAGCCATACTGTGCGCCCAGTGCCAGTAAACTGTTGCCAACACCGTCGGCACGATTACTGATCGCTTCAACGCCGCCGTGAAGCTTCCAGTATTTTTCATACAAAATAGCCGATGCATCCGGCGTCCAGGCGCGGCTGGTCTGGCTGTCGGAAATCAGCCCCAATAACATCAAAACGCCAAGCCCCACCAGATAAAGCATGACGCCTGTATTAAACAGGCTTTTTACCGATGGCGCATCGCGCACCAGCCGCCAGCAGATTAAGCCCACCAGCCCGTAAGCCAGCAGAATATCGCCGTCCCAGAACAATAAACCGTGAATAAAGCCCAGCAAGACTAACAGCGTTAACCGCGACTGGATCCAGCGTCTGCCACGGGGCAGCAACATTTGCAGGCCCGCACCAAACAGCAGCGCAAAAAGCGTGAGGAATTTCACCTGGCCGATGAGATCGAGAAATGCCCAGGTCCATGCATCCTGCGGCGTAATAGCGCCGTACCAGGCGGGATTGAGATAAGCCGCCTTTGGTAGCCCAAAGGCGCTGATGTTTAATAGCAGGATCCCCAGAATGGCGACGCCGCGAACAAAATCGAGCGTGACGTTGCGCTCCATGGTTCCTGCCTTTTAATCAGTTGTGATGACGCACAGCGCGCAGAAATTCGTGGCGCGTATTCTGACTGGATTTGAACAATCCACCAAGAGAGGTCGTTGTTGTGGCACTGGTTGCGTCGCGGATGCCACGCGCTTTCACGCAGTAATGCACCGCGTCGATAGAGACAGCCACGTTATTGGTGCCCAGCAGCGTTTGTAGCGCAATGAGAATTTGCTGGGTCAGACGTTCCTGTACCTGTGGGCGCTGGGCAAAGAACTGTACGATGCGGTTAATTTTTGACAGACCGATCACCGAATCTTTCGGGATATAAGCCACCGTCGCTTTGCCATCGATGGTAACAAAATGGTGTTCACAGGTACTGGTCAGAGTGATATCGCGCACGGTGACCATTTCATCGACCTTCATTTTGTTTTCAATGAGGGTGATTTTCGGGAAGTTGGCGTAATCCAGACCGGAGAAAATTTCATCGACATACATTTTAGCGATGCGATGCGGCGTTTCCATCAAACTGTCATCAGCCAGGTCGAGATTCAGCAGCTGCATGATTTCGGTCATATGACCAGCAATAAGGCTTTTGCGCGTTTCGTTATCCATTTCATGCACGGGCGGGCGCAGCGGTGTTTCCAGTCCTCGCGCAACTAACGCTTCATGAACCAGGGCCGCTTCTTTACTGAGTGATGGCATTTATGATTTCTCCTGCAGGTGTGACGCCTCCGCCCTGCGTGGGGGCAAAGTTATTAAGCTGATTTACAGCCTGATTATTGTGCGTGAGGCGGCGCACATAATCCAGTATTCACAGCGATAATTATTGTAATTGCCGCTGCCTTTCATCAGCAGATGTTAAAACATCGTTATGCAAATACGGAAGTGAAAGTTACTCACAGCACATTGAATAAACGGTATGATGAAGAAATTGCAAACAACACAACAAGGAGCCACGCATGGAAATGCTCGAAGAGCACCGCTGTTTTGAAGGCTGGCAGCAACGCTGGCGACACGACTCCAGTACCTTAAACTGCCCGATGACGTTCAGTATCTTTCTCCCACCACCTCGTGATCACACCCCGCCTCCAGTGCTGTACTGGCTTTCCGGATTAACCTGCAATGACGAGAACTTCACCACCAAGGCGGGTGCCCAGCGCGTGGCGGCAGAACTGGGGATTGTACTGGTAATGCCAGACACCAGCCCGCGCGGCGAACAGGTTGCCAACGATGATGGCTACGATTTAGGCCAGGGCGCAGGCTTTTATCTTAATGCCACGCAACCGCCTTGGGCGACGCATTACCGGATGTATGATTATCTGCGCGATGAATTACCGGCGCTGATTCAGTCGCAATTTAATGTCAGCGACCGCTGCGCTATTAGCGGTCATTCAATGGGTGGTCACGGTGCGCTAATTATGGCGCTGAAAAATCCGGGTAAATACACTAGCGTTTCGGCCTTTGCGCCAATTGTGAATCCATGCAGCGTACCCTGGGGAATCAAAGCGTTTAGCACCTATTTAGGTGAGGACAAAAATGCATGGCTGGAATGGGACAGTTGCGCGCTGATGTATGCCAGTAACGCGCAGGATGCGATCCCGACGCTTATCGATCAGGGTGATAATGATCAGTTTCTTGCCGACCAGCTGCAACCCGCAGTGCTGGCAGAAGCCGCGCGCCAGAAAGCGTGGCCGATGACGCTGCGTATTCAGCCGGGATATGATCACAGTTACTACTTCATCGCCTCTTTTATAGAGGATCATTTGCGCTTCCATGCGCAATATTTACTGAAGTGAAAGTCCGCCCGGTTCGCCGGGCATCTTCTCATCAGAAGCGATAATCCACTGCCATAAAGTAACGACGTCCGTCTTCGTTATAGCTGTAGTCGTCACGACTGAGATCCTTGTCGCCAAGGTTCAGCACGCCTGCGCGCAGTTTGACGTCTTTAGTCACCTGCCAGGCCGCACCGGTATTCCAGATGGTATAACCGCCCGGTGTTTTAGCCGTCGCGCTGTCGGCGCGTTTCTGCCCGGTATAGTGACCAGAAACATAGAATGACCAGTCTTCCAGCGCCAGCGGTTTCCAGTCCAGCGTACCGTTAGCAGTATGGAACGGCAGATCGGATAGCGGTTTGTTTTCGCCGTTGCTGACATCACGACCATCGTTGTAGGTGTAGTTGATCGACAGTTTCCATTCATCGTTGAACGGAATTTTCAGTTCGGTTTCCACGCCCTGAATACGAGCTTTGTTAACGTTGTAGTAGCTAAATACCGGTATGCGCCGTCCGTTAGCGCCCGTCTCAAAACCGACAAAGTTTTGGTAGCCTGGTGCAGCATTGACGTCAGACGTACGGCTGATGCTGATACGATCTTTCACATCGTTACGGAAAACGGTAACGCTGGATTCAACCCCCTCCAGCCAGCCTTCTTCGCCCATGTAGTAAAGCCCCAGTTCCCAACTTTCGCTGGTTTCTGGTTTCAAATCCGGGCTACCCACAATCTTACATGCGCCACGGCAGGAATTGCTCGTCCAGTCAGGGCTAAGTTGCAACAGAGAAGGTGCTTTAAATGCCGTCGCCCAGCCCCCTTTCACCGTTACGGTGTCGGTGGCGTTATAAACCAGGTAGGCTCGCGGACTCCAGTGTTCACCGTAGGTTTCATGATCGTCCATACGTACGCCGGTCGTCAGCGCCAGCGGCTCGAAGATCCGCCATTCATCTTCCACAAATAGCGCGTACTGGCTGGCAGATGTTTTGGAGCTGGTTCCCCCGGTCAGGTTCACCGCATCGCTAAGTTTGTCGTGACGCCATTCACCGCCAACCGTGAGAAACTGATTAATCGCCGTCAGCGGCAACGTGTATTTGCCGTCGACCGTATTGCTTTCGGAAGTTATCGGGCTGCTGTTGCCAGGGTTTTTGTTCTCGACTTTCTCACCGTAGTATTTCAGTTCGCTGGTGCCGTAATCCCAACGACCATTATGGCTGACGGAGTAGTTCTGGCGTTCCAGGCGGTTTTTGTCCAGCGAGTCGGAATCACGATCCTGACGGTCGAAACCGTATCCGGCAGTAAAATCGTGATTTTGATTCGGTGTCCAGGCAAATTCCACATTGCCGTCGCGGCTGGAGAATCCTTCAATACGCGGCGTTTCTCCGGTATCGGTGGTCGTTGAGTTTTGCGGGTCATCCTTTTCACGTTTTGCCAGGCTGCCGTAAGCTTTCATTCCCAGCACACCATCAATTAATGGTCCGCTGGTAAAGAACTGACCGTTATAGGTATCACCGCGATCGCGATGTTCCTGAATGGTGGTATCGACGGTAACGGTACCCGACCATTTCTGACCGATTTTTTTGGTGATGATATTCACTACACCGCCGAGCGCATCGGAACCGTACAGCGACGACATCGGGCCACGGACCACTTCAATACGTTCGATGGAATCGACCGGGATCCAGTTCAGATCGAAATCATTGTGGCGGAAGACGGCATTGCGGGAGTTAACGCGTTTACCGTCGACGAGAATCAGGGTGTAGCTGCTGTCCAGACCACGAATACTAACGCCCTTACGGTTATCCCCTTCGTTCGTCAGTTGTACGCCAGGCACTTCTTTGAGGACATCCTTCAGATTCTGTACCGGTTTTCGCTGCAGGTCTTCCTGGGTAATGACGCTGATACTGGCAGGTGCATCTTTAAGGTTTTGTTCAACGGAAGATGCAGTGACAACCATCGTTTCGCCATCATCATCGACCGCTAACACAGGCCATGCACAAGAAATAGCGGACAAACACAGCCCGACCCGTACGAAAGGGTTCAACCTAAACATTCCATATCTCCATGAGGTAACTACGAAAATAAAATGGGTTATCGCTCACATCTTCTTCATGTCCCCTTGCGTACGGCAGCATCGCGGTGGACTTATTTGTATGCAGGTGATCATCCCAGAAAGCCGGAACAGCCTCTGATTTGTCAGCCTTTTTTGATTGCGGCGTAACGATAATGCAAACGATAACAATTATCAATCCAAATGGTAAATTTTATATCCGCATGATTTGTCAGGGAAATAGAATTGAAAAAGCCCTCTCGGTTGAGAGGGCTTAGCAAGGAAGGGAGGAAACTTATTTCTTATCGTTCTGCGGGAACTTCATTTCGCTGTAACGTACGAAGTGTGTTCCTTTAATCAGCTTGTAGCCGAACCAAATAATCAGGAATAGCGGGATACCAATATACGTTGCCGCTACGCCGCCCCAGTCAATGGTATCTTTCAGGAACGCTTCGTAGTTCTGGCCCAAAGTGATAATCAGACACAGAATGAATGCGAAGATCGGCCCCAGTGGGAAGAAACCTGAACGGTACGGCAGATCGTTAATGTCGTGTCCCTGCAATACGTACCCGCGACGGAAGCGATAGTGGCTAATGGCAATCCCCAGCCAGGCGATAAAGCCCGTCATCCCGGAGGTGTTCAGCAGCCACAGGTATACCGTCTGGTTGCCAAACATGGAGGTCAGGAAGCACAGACCAGCAATCACCGTCGTCGCATACAGCGCATTACGCGGCACGCCACCACGCGACAGTTTAGCGAAAATGCGCGGCGCTTTACCGTCACACGCCAGGGTGTACAGCATACGAGTAGACGCATACATACCGGAGTTACCCGCTGACAGCACCGCCGTCAGAATAACTGCGTTCATCACCGCCGCCGCAGAGAGCAGACCCGCGTGCTGGAATACCAGGGTGAACGGACTGACGCTGATGTCTTTAACATCGTTACGCAGCAGGCTCGGATCGGTGTACGGAATAATCAGGCTGATAATCAGGATCGCGAACACATAGAACAACAGGATTCGCCAGAACACCTGACGTACCGCGCGTGGAATGTTTTTCGCCGGATCTTCGGACTCGCCTGCAGCAATACCGATCAGCTCGGTTCCCTGGAAAGAGAAGCCGACAATCATAGCTACGCCGATCATCGCCGCAAAACCACCAGCAAACGGCGCTTCGCCGATTGTCCAGTTGCTCCAGCCCGCAGGCTGCGCGCCTTTGAAGATACCGATAATCATCAGCACGCCAACGATGATAAAGACAATAACTGTCGTGACTTTGATCAGTGAGAACCAGTATTCCGCTTCACCAAAGCCACGAACTGAGATGTAGTTCAGCAGGAAGATAACGCCGAGGAACAGCGCACTCCAGATCCAGCCCGGTGTATCCGGGAACCACCAGCTCATGACCAGCTGAGCTGCAACCAGGTCAACGGCGATAGTCACCGCCCAGTTGTACCAGTAGTTCCAGCCCAGCGCGAAGCCAAAGCCTTCTTCAACATAGTTCTGACCGTAAGTGGCAAACGAACCGGAAACCGGCATATATGCAGCCAGTTCACCGAGACTGGTCATCAGGAAGTAAACCATCAGGCCAATCAACATATACGAGAGCAATGCCCCGCCCGGACCTGCCTGAGAAATCGTTGCGCCAGAGGCAACAAAAAGACCTGTACCGATGGAACCGCCAATGGCAATCATCGTCAGGTGACGCGCCTTTAATTCACGGCGTAAGCCCGGCGCTTCTGTGGTTTTAGTTTCGGAAACCATACAAAAATGCTATCCATCTTAAAAATGAGGCGCGATTGTAGCAGACGATTGGCAATCCTTCCGGCAGAAATACACGGTTATAAGACACCTTCATGATCGCCCAGGGATTATAAGTAAAGCAGCCAATCTCTTTTCTGGCGAATGCATGCTGAGGGCGCTGCGTTACGAAATCGACACAGCACCAGCATGTTCTTGTACAGCAACTTAACGCGGTACATTCGCGGGATCGCAATAGTCCAGAAAGCGCCGTAGCGCGTTGGAAAGGTGTTTTTGCCGATGATGTATACGCCACAACGTACGCATCAGGCGCGGCAGAGGGACCGCAACTTCACTTAATGTGCCTGCCTGCAATTGATCTTCAATCACCCGTCGCGACAGGCAACTAATTCCCAACCCATGACGCACCGCATGTTTGATTGCCTCGGAGTTACCTAATTCCATCGCCATCTCAAACTTCGGTAAATGTGACAGCAACAGATAATCGACAATCTCCCGCGTGCCGGAGCCGCGTTCACGCAGGATCCACGGCGCAGCGGCCAGCTGTTCTAAGGTGACCGGACCACGAGCCAATGGCGAAGTCGGCGCGGCGAAAACCACCAGCTCGTCTTCCAGCCACGGTTCTGAGATGATTTCAGTGCTGTGGCACGGTCCTTCAATAAAGCCAATATCAACGCGGAAATCCAGCACCGCTTGCATCACGTCCTGACTATTCCCAACGCTAAGTTCAATCGGCAACTGCGGATAATCATGGCGATAACGGGCGATAACTGCAGGCAGAATGTAGTTACCGATGGTACTACTGGCATAGATACGAATCGCACCGTTGTCTTCGCGAAACAGTTGTTCGATTTCGATCGCCTGTTCAAGCAGTGCCAACGCGCGCGGATAGAGCAGTCGCCCGTGTTCATTAACAACCAGTCTTTTCCCCACGCGATCAAACAGTTGCACGCCAAGCTGCCCTTCCAGGTCGGTCAAGGCTGCGCTCACTGCTGATTGCGACAACGCCAGCATCACCGACGCCTGGGTGGTTGATCCACTTTTCAATACTTCTGCAAAAACTTCCAACTGCCGGAGGGTGATGTGCATAGTCGCTTACCACTTATAAAGATTAATTATAAATATATAATCAATTTTATTTTTAAACCAGTTAGTCGTAACCTTATGCCCGGTTAAAGGAGAGGGTTATGACGAATATCACCTTACAGAAACAACATCGTACACTGTGGCATTTTATTCCGGGGTTAGCCCTGAGTGCAGTTATCACCGGGGTCGCCCTGTGGGGTGGTTCCATTCCCGCGGTTGCGGGTGCCGGGTTTAGTGCCCTCACCCTCGCAATCTTGTTGGGGATGGTTTTAGGCAACACCATCTATCCGCACATCTGGAAAAGCTGTGACGGTGGTGTGCTGTTTGCCAAGCAATATTTATTACGTCTGGGTATCATTCTTTATGGCTTCCGTCTGACGTTCTCGCAAATTGCCGATGTCGGTATCAGTGGGATCATCATTGACGTGCTGACGCTGTCCAGTACCTTCCTGCTGGCTTGCTTCCTGGGGCAGAAAGTGTTTGGTCTGGATAAGCACACCAGCTGGTTGATCGGTGCCGGTAGCAGTATCTGTGGTGCTGCCGCGGTACTGGCGACTGAGCCGGTAGTGAAAGCGGAAGCCAGTAAAGTAACCGTGGCTGTTGCAACCGTTGTTATCTTCGGGACCGTGGCGATTTTCCTCTACCCGGCGATATATCCGCTGATGTCTCAATGGTTTAGTCCGGAAACTTTCGGTATCTACATTGGTTCTACTGTGCACGAAGTGGCGCAGGTGGTGGCGGCAGGTCATGCCATCAGCCCGGATGCGGAAAACGCAGCAGTTATTTCCAAAATGCTGCGCGTGATGATGCTGGCTCCGTTCCTCATCCTGCTGGCGGCGCGTGTTAAACAGCTGTCTGGGGCGAACAGCGGCGAGAAAAGCAAAATCACTATTCCGTGGTTTGCCATCTTGTTCATCGTAGTTGCCATCTTTAACTCGTTCCACCTGTTACCGCAGAGCGTGGTGAACATGCTGGTAACGCTGGATACCTTCCTGCTGGCAATGGCGATGGCGGCGCTGGGTCTGACCACTCACGTCAGCGCACTGAAAAAAGCCGGGGCGAAACCTCTGCTGATGGCACTGGTACTGTTTGCCTGGCTGATTGTTGGTGGTGGTGCGATTAACTATGTGATTCAAAGCGTCATCGCATAAACCACTACATCTTGCTCCTGTTAACCCGCTATCATTACCGTTTTCCTCCAGCGGGTTTAACAGGAGTCCTCGCATGAAATACATTGGAGCGCACGTTAGTGCTGCTGGCGGTCTGGCAAATGCCGCAATTCGCGCCGCCGAAATCGACGCAACCGCGTTTGCCTTGTTCACCAAAAACCAACGTCAGTGGCGTGCCGCACCGCTCACGACGCAAACCATTGATGAATTCAAAGCCGCCTGTGAAAAATATCACTACACATCGGCGCAAATTCTTCCCCACGACAGTTATCTGATTAACCTCGGACATCCGGTCGCTGAAGCTCTGGAAAAATCGCGCGATGCGTTTATAGATGAAATGCAGCGTTGCGAACAGCTGGGGCTTTCTTTGCTCAACTTCCACCCTGGCAGCCATCTGATGCAGATTTCAGAAGAGGATTGCCTTGCGCGTATTGCCGAATCCATCAACATTGCGCTGGATAAAACTCAAGGTGTGACAGCGGTGATTGAAAACACCGCCGGTCAGGGCAGCAATTTAGGGTTTAAATTCGAACATCTCGCGGTGATTATCGACGGCGTGGAAGATAAATCCCGCGTCGGCGTCTGCATTGATACCTGCCATGCTTTTGCTGCCGGGTATGATTTGCGTACTCCTGCCGAATGCGAGAAAACGTTCGCGGATTTTGCCCGTATTGTCGGCTTTAAGTATCTGCGCGGGATGCACCTTAACGATGCGAAAAGCACCTTTGGCAGCCGCGTTGACCGCCATCATAGCCTCGGTGAAGGCAATATCGGTCATGATGCGTTCCGCTGGATCATGCAGGACGACCGTTTCGACGGCATTCCGCTGATCCTTGAAACCATCAACCCGGATATCTGGGCAGAAGAGATCGCCTGGCTGAAAGCGCAACAAACTGAAAAAGCGGTAGCCTGAAGATGAACAACCGGGAGAAGGAGATCCTTGCAATTTTACGGCGTAACCCGCTGATTCAGCAGAACGAAATTGCGGATATGCTGCAAATCAGCCGTTCGCGCGTTGCGGCGCATATTATGGATTTAATGCGCAAAGGCCGGATTAAAGGCAAAGGTTACATTCTCACCGAGCAGGAATACTGCGTAGTGGTTGGGACAATCAATATGGATATTCGCGGGATGGCGGATATCCGTTACCCGCAAGCGGCTTCTCATCCCGGTACAATTCATTGCTCGGCAGGCGGCGTTGGACGCAATATCGCCCACAATCTGGCGCTGTTAGGCCGCGACGTCCATTTGCTTTCAGTGATTGGCGATGACTTTTATGGCGAAATGCTCCTGGAAGAAACGCGCCGCGCCGGCGTGAATGTCTCCGGCTGCGTTCGTTTACATGGTCAAAGCACATCGACGTATCTGGCAATTGCCAATCGAGACGATCAAACCGTGCTGGCGATTAACGATACCCATCTGCTGGATCAGTTGACACCGCAACTACTGAACGGGTCGCGCGATTTACTTCGTCATGCGGGCGTGGTACTTGCTGATTGCAACCTGACAGCCGAGGCGCTGGAGTGGGTCTTTACCCTCGCTGATGAAATCCCGGTGTTTGTCGATACCGTTTCAGAATTCAAAGCGGGCAAAATCAAACACTGGCTGGCGCATATTCACACCCTGAAACCCACTTTACCGGAGCTGGAAATTTTATGGGGACAGGCGATCACCAGCGATGCTGACCGTAATGCCGCAGTGAATGCGTTGCATCAGCAAGGCGTTCAGCAACTGTTTGTTTATTTGCCCGATGAGTCAGTTTATTGCAGCGAAAAGGATGGAGAGCAATTTTTGCTGACAGCGCCAGCGCATACGACAGTAGACAGTTTTGGTGCTGACGATGGTTTTATGGCGGGCCTGATATATAGCTTTCTGGAGGGAAACAATTTCCGTGACAGCGCCCGTTTTGCGATGGCCTGCGCGGCAATTTCACGCGCCAGCGGCAGCTTAAACAACCCTACCCTGTCTGCCGATAACGCACTTTCATTAGTGCCGATGGTGTAACAATGTTGCCGGATTCGACGCTTGACTACATCTTATCCGGCTCATAACTCGCGCACTACGCTAAGCCAATAAAGAATCCTGCAATGGTGGCACTCATCAGGTTAGAAAGTGTCGCCGCCGCCAGCGCGCGTAAACCAAGCTGGGCGATTTCCGGTGCACGGTGTGGCGCAACCGCAGAAAATGCGCCAACCACCACCCCGATAGAACCAAAGTTAGCGAAACCGCACAACGCGAAGGAAATAATCGCCACGGTTTTAGCATCGAGAGTGCCAGCTGTTTGCAGATAAGGTGAGAAATTGAGGTAAGCGACAAATTCATTTATTGCCAGCTTCTGTCCAATCAAACTTCCGGCAAGATTCGCATCACTCCAGTCAACCCCCATCACCCACGCCAGCGGGGCCAACAGGTAACCTAAAATGGACTCCAGCGAGGCATGTTCAAAACCAAACCAGCCGCCAACGCCGCCGATAATACCGTTAATCAACGCAATTATTGCAACAAATGCCATCACCACTGTCGCCACACCTGCTGCGATTTTCAGTCCGGTCATTGCCCCTGTAGCGGCGGCTTCAATAATGCTTTTTGGCGGTGTTTCGGTGAAAGAGAGGTTATTAAAGGAAACCTGCGAAGATTCCGTAGCCGGGCTTAACAGGCGGGCAAACAAGATCCCGCCGGGGATCGCCATTAACGATGCCGCCAGCAGATATTCCACAGGCACGCCCAGTGCGGCGTAACCAATCATTGTCGAACCAGCAATCGAGGCCATCCCGCTACAAATCGCTGTAAATAATTCATTGCGATTCAGACGATCGATAAAGGGTTTGACGATTGCCGGAATTTCGTTTTGCCCGAGGAAAATGGTAGTGACCGCGACGAATGACTCAATCTTGCTGATATTCAATGCTTTCTGGAATATACCGCCGAGAATGCGAATTAAGATCCCCATCACACCGATGTAGTAGAGAATACTCACCAGTGCAGTGACGAAGATAATTGCCGGTAATACCCTGAAACCAAAGATAAATCCTGCGCCATCAAATAAGGTGTCCATTTTCGGTCCGACCAGCGAACCGAAGATAAAAGCGCTACCCGCGTCGCTGTACGCCATCACTTTATGGACGCCAAAAGCGACTTTTTCAGCGACCCAACGCCCTGGCGGTAACCAAAGCATAATGCCGCCAATCACGACCTGTAATACTAACGCCGCGCCAACGGTACGCAGGCTGATCTTCTTCTTGTTTACTGACAGCAAAAACGCAATTGCCAGCAATACCACCATTCCCAGAACACTTCTCATGACATCCATAGTTATTATCTCTTCATGTCATTTTGGGCGACGGCTTTCTGCCCATCAGAAATAGCCGGGCCTGCATCTTGCGACACTGATCCGGCTTGTTATCAACACTTAATGGGTTTTGATGTAGCCGCGCACGCACTCTTCGACTAATCCCCAGAACCAGTCGGTATCAATAGTGATGCCGACTTTGGTATTAGCGGGCTTGCCAAGAACGCCCAGCTCGTCGCAGACCGTACGCCCGTAGCAAGGGCCGCTGTTAACGTCCACTTCGACGTACATCTCCTGGGTTTTAATGCCATCAGGGTTAATCAGATAACCGATGCAGGTGGCGTCATGCACCGGGCCGCCAGCCAGGCCGTAGTTTTCGAACTGCGTTTTCAGAGTGAAGTTCATGATGTCGCTGAACAGCTCTCCGGCAGGGCCGCCAGCCCTTTCCATCCGCGCAATTACATCTGGGGTGCAAACGGTCTGGTTGGTGAGATCGAGGCCCATCATCACTAATGGAACGCCGGAGGTGAACACTACGCGGGCAGCTTCCGGGTCGGCAAAGATGTTGAACTCGGCAGACGGCGTGAAGTTACCTGTACCGTAAGCGCCGCCCATCAGCACTATTTCACGGATTTTCGGCAGAATTGCAGGCTGCATCCGCATTGCCACCGCGATGTTTGAAAGCGGACCAACCGGTACCAGAGTGATATCGCCATCGCTTGCCATCAGAGTATCGATGATGTATTTCACCGCATGGGTGCTTTCAGCTTTACAGGTCAGTGGCTCGAATACCGGGCCATCCAGTCCGGTTTCTCCGTGAATATTATCGGCAACGATTTGTTTACGCATAATTGGCTGCGGCATCCCCGCATAAACCGGAACATTAATCTCCAGTTTCTGGCAAACATTCAGGCCATTAATTAATGTTTTATCAAGCGTCTGATTACCCGCCACAATGGTGATACCTAATAAATCAATCGCCGGATGTTTCGCAGCCATCATTATGGCAATAGCATCATCATGACCCGGATCACAATCCAGAATAATTTTTCTCTTTTCCATTGTTTATTTCCTCTGTTTCCAGTTGCGTTATTTTTTCTACAGCAAAGAAAATTCGACCGGGCCGATGATTGAATCTTAACAACAGCGTACGTATGCTAAATATGAGAAATCTCATAGCGGATAAACATCGTGAAAGAAATCCACAATAATGATCTTAAGCAGCAATTGATGAGTGAATCCGCGTTTAAGGATTGCTTTTCAACGGATGTTTCAGCCGATACGCGGTTGTTTCATTTTTTAGCGCGTGACTACATTGTGCAGGAAGGGCAACAGCCGTCCTGGCTGTTTTACCTGACGCGAGGCCGCGCCAGACTTTACGCCACGCTAGCTAATGGTCGCGTGTCGCTGATTGATTTCTTTGCCGCGCCCTGTTTTATTGGCGAGATTGAGTTAATCGATAAAGACCATGAACCGCGTGCGGTGCAGGCTATTGAAGAGTGTTGGTGTCTTGCGCTCCCTATGAAACATTACCGCCCGCTGTTATTAAACGACACACTATTTTTACGAAAACTCTGCGTCACCTTAAGTCATAAAAATTACCGTAATATTGTTTCTTTAACTCAGAATCAATCATTTCCGTTAGTGAATCGCCTGGCAGCTTTTATATTACTCTCGCAGGAGGGTGATCTTTATCACGAAAAACATACCCAGGCAGCAGAGTATTTAGGTGTTACTTATCGTCACTTGCTATATGTGATCGCTCAACTCATTCACGACGGTTTATTAATTAAAAGTAAGAAAGGGTATTTAATTAAAAACAGAAAGCAGTTGTCAGGACTGGCGCTGGAGATGGACCCGGAGAATAAATTCTCCGGGATGATGCAGTAAAAAATAATCTGCAATAGCGCGATTGCCGGATGCAACGCTTAATAAGGCGTACATCCGGCAATGAAACTCAAGCTAAACCAATAAAGAACCCGGCAATGGTCGCGCTCATCAGGTTGGAAAGCGTTGCTGCTGCCAGCGCCCGTAAACCAAGCTGGGCGATTTCCGGCGCGCGTTTTGGCGAAATAGCCGAAAATGCGCCAACGACAACACCGATAGAACCAAAGTTAGCAAAACCACAAAGCGCAAAGGAGATAATCGCAATGGTTTTCACTTCCAGCGTGCCGCCCGTTTGCAGGTATGGGGAGAAACTCAGGTAAGCGACGAATTCGTTAATCGCCAGTTTCTGCCCAATCAGGCTACCCGCAAGGTTGGCATCACTCCAGTCCACGCCCATAATCCACGCCAGCGGTGCCAGCACATAGCCAAAAATACTTTCCAGAGAGGCATTGGCGAAACCAAACCAGCCGCCAATTCCGCCGATAATGCCGTTGATCAGCGCAATAATTGCGACAAACGCCATTACCACCGTCGCCACACCGGCGGCGATTTTCAACCCGGTCATCGCACCGCTCGCCGCTGCTTCGATAAAGCTTTTTGGCGGCGTTTCGCTGAACGACAGATTTTCAAATGTCACCTGCGAAGGCTCGGTTGCCGGGCTAAGAATACGTGCAAACAAAATACCACCAGGGATCGCCATCAGCGATGCCGCTAACAGGTAGTCAATTGGTACGCCCATTCCGGCATAACCAATCATCATCGAACCCGCAATGGACGCCATCCCGCTACAAATTGCGGTAAACAGCTCGTTGCGATTCATGCGATCGATAAACGGTTTTACGATCGCCGGGATCTCATTTTGCCCGAGGAAAATAGTGGTAACCGCAACAAAAGATTCGATTTTGCTGATGTTGAGGGCTTTCTGAAAAATGCTGCCAAGAATGCGGATTAGCAGCCCCATCACGCCAATGTAGTACAGCAGGCTGATGAGCGCAGTGACGAAGATAATCGCCGGGAGTACGCGAAAGGCGAAGATAAAGCCCGCGCCATCAAACAGGACATCCATTTTCGGCCCGACCAATGAACCAAAAATAAAGGCACTACCGGCATCACTGTAAGACATCACTTTATGAACGCCTAATGCCGCCTGCTCTACCGCCCATTTTCCTGGTGGAAAATAGAGCATGATGCCGCCAATGGCGATTTGTAGCAGCAGCGCGGCTCCAACCGTGCGCAAACTGATGCTCTTTTTATTCACTGACAACAAAAATGCTATTGCCAGTAACACCACCATCCCCACAACACTTCTCATTATATCCATAATGATTTTCCCTTCATGCCAGTAAACCCGGCGTCAGCGCCAGGTTTTGGTATGTATGATCAGTACGGGCGACGGCTTTCTGCCCGTCAGAAATTAACCCGCGAGACGCTGGTATTCTTTGGCAATTTCGCTCGCCAGAATGGCGTTGTTGAACACCAGTTGGATGTTGGATTTCAGGCTGTCACCGCCGGTCAGTTCAGCAACGCGCGCCAGCAGGAATGGCGTACTTTCTTTACCAATGACTCCCTGTTCTTCGGCTTCTGCCACTGCCTGATCAATCGCAGCGTTAATGGTCTGTTCCGGCATCGCAAACTGTTCCGGGATCGGGTTCGCCACCACCAGGCCACCGTTCAGACCGCTTTGCCATTTCACCGCCATTGCACGAGCGATTTCCGTGGCACTATCAAGGCGAATACTGACTTCAAACGGGCTGGTGCGGCAGAAAAACGCAGGCAGCGCTTTGGTCTGATAGCCAATTAGCGGTACACCGAAAGTTTCTAAATATTCGGTAGTTAAGCCTAAATCGAGAATAGATTTCGCCCCGGCACAAACGACGGTGACATTGGTGTGCGCCAGTTCTTGCAAATCGGCAGAAATATCGAAGGTATGTTCCGCCCCGCGATGCACACCACCAATTCCCCCGGTGGCAAATACTTTAATTCCGGCAAGCGCCGCAATAATCATCGTTGAAGCAACGGTGGTTGCGCCATTTTTTCCGGCGGCAACAACAAAAGGTAAATCGCGACGACTAACTTTGGTCACGTTATGCCCTTCACGACCCAGCAATTCAATTTCTTCTTTGCTTAAACCCACTTTCATCACGCCGCCAATAATGGCGATAGTGGCAGGTACAGCGCCCTGTTTACGAATAGTTTCTTCAACTTCAATTGCGGTCTGGGCATTTTGTGGGAACGGCATCCCGTGAGAAATAATGGTCGATTCCAGCGCCACAACCGGTTTTTTGTTTTTTAAAGCGTCCCGCACTTCCGGGGAAATTTGTAATAATTCAGGGGAAATTTTTAATTCAGACATTCTGCGTTCTCCACTAACGATATAACGTTGGCAATCGATAAATCGGGGTTATTGGTGTATTCACAGGAGAGCGCCATTGACGAACATCCCTGTGCGAAACGAACAGATTCGGCAAACGGCATTCCGTCTACCCAACACGAAGCAAGTCCCGCCATCATGGCATCGCCCGCTCCGGTAACATTAATGACATTGGTTTTGATCGGCGCAGACCAACCACTTTCACCGCTGATATCACTGTAATAAACGCCGTCGCCGCCCATGCTCAATACCAGTCGGTTCAGGCCATGTTGATGGAACCAGGCAGCAACTTTTGCCACATCTTCACGCCCTGACAAAGCAATCCCACTCAGGGTTTCCGCTTCAAGGCGGTTTGGCTTGAGAGTGTGGATTTGATTTAGACGGTCGCGCACTTTGACACATTTCCACGCGGAAACAGGATCGACAAATACGGGTACGTTGGCGGCATTATCCAGAATCCATGCCAGTGCCTCTTCACTGATATTACAGTCCGCGACAATGACCTTTGCCCTCTGAATAAATTCACCGTGCTGTGCGAGATATTCAGCTGTAATAGCGTTGCTAATATTCATGTCATTTATAGCAACCAGCATTTCACCGGTATTATCGAGTAATGATAAATAGCTCGACGTATTTTCTCCCGGCACAATCAGGCATTTATCGACATAAACACCAGATTGATTGGTTTGCGTTAGCAACGATTGACCATAAAAATCACTGCCTACTGCGCTCAGTAGCCAGGCTTTATTCCCCAGCAACGCCAGGTTTTGTGCAATATTGCGCCCGACTCCACCAGGCGTAAACTTTATTTTACCTGGATTTGAATCCGCATAATTTAATGATTCATGTGAATATCCGGCGACATCAATATTCGCCGAACCTATAATTACGACATAATCCTTTTCGCGCATAGCACGTCCTCTGGTAAAAAATTACCAATCCTGTCAATCCACAAGAATATAGATACTGCAAAGACGGTTTAAACATGTGTTCATATTTAAACATGTGCTCATAGTATGCATGTTTTACGTAAAGTAAATTACCGCCAGAGAGGCAAAATGGGCAGATTTGAGCAGGCTCACAAAACGCGATTAAATGCCTGAATTATAAAAACGGGGAATTTGTGACGGGATGCACAGAACAGGAACAATAAAAAAGGGCAGAAATTAATCTGCCCTTGAGGAAATAACCTTAGTGTTTGATGAACGTTTCAGGTTTCTACTGAAAGATAAAACCATTTAAATTCATAAAATTACATTCACAAACCGGTCATTCCCTTTGCGCTCATCAAATGTTACAGGGCAGGAAATTTCTGCCCTGTAACACACCTTTTATTACGCTGCTTTCGCTACTGCGTCCACTTCCGGACGTTTCAGGAAGGCATAGGCCAAACCCGCCACCAGCGTACCGGCAATAATGGCTACCAGGTAACCCAATACCGGCGTAATCGCGCCAGGGATCAGCAGAACAAACAGACCACCGTGCGGTGCCATCAGTTTCGCACCAATCGCCATTGAGATTGCGCCAGTCAGCGCCCCACCCACGATACAGCACGGCAGCACTCGCATCGGATCACGGGCAGCAAACGGAATTGCACCTTCCGAAATAAAGCACAGTCCCAGTACCAGAGCGGCTTTGCCCCCTTCCTGCTGCGTTTTGTCGAATTTGCGACGCGCCACCATTGTTGCCAGGCCCATTGCCAGCGGTGGCACCATACCTGCCGCCATAATCGCCGCCATCGGGCCATAGGTTTGAGTACTCAGCAGACCCACACCGAACGCGTACGCTGCTTTGTTTACCGGACCGCCCATGTCAGTACACATCATGCCACCGAGGATCGCCCCCAGCAGAACCGCATTCGCAGTCCCCATGGTCTGCAGCCAGTGAGTCAACCCTTCGAGAATGCCAGCAACCGGTTTACCGATCAGGTAGATCATCGCCAGACCGACCACCAGACTGGAAATTAGCGGAATGATCAGGATCGGTTTCAGCGCCTCCATACTCTGTGGCAGTTTCAATTGCGTACTGATTAACTTCGCAATGTAACCAGCCAGGAAGCCCGCAATAATACCGCCAATGAAGCCAGAACCAGTGCTGACCGCCAGCATACCGCCAATCAGACCCGGCGTGAGACCCGGACGATCGGCAATGGAGAAGGCAATATAACCTGCCAGTACCGGCACCATCAGCGCAAAGGCTGAACCACCACCAATCTGCATCAGCGCCGCTGCCAACGTACCCGGCTCTTTAAACGCTTCGATACCAAAAGCAAAAGAAAGCGCGATACACAGACCACCTGCAACGACCATCGGCAGCATGTAAGAAACGCCCGTCAGCAAGTGACGGTAAGCGCCTGCACTCTCTTTCTTACCTTCAGTGGTCGCTGTTTGAGTTTTGCCCGCCGGTTCATACGGCGTTGCTTCAGCAACCGCTTTATCCAGTTCCTGCGCGGTTTTCTTCAGCGCCAGACCGGTAGAGGTGCGATACATCGGTTTACCAGCAAATTTCGCCAGATCCACTTCAATATCTGCCGCCACAATCACCAGATCCGCTGCGGCTACTTCTTCAGGGGTGATTGCATTACCCGCGCCAACCGAACCACGGGTTTCAACTTTCACCCACCAGCCACGTTTTTTCGCTTCGGTTTCAATGGCTTCAGCCGCCATAAAGGTGTGTGCTACGCCAGTTGGGCAAGCAGTCACCGCAACTACGCGTTTCGGACCGCTGGCGGCAACCGGTGCTGTCGCAGCGACCGGCGCAGTGTAAGGTTTCGCATGGCCTTTGGCTTCACTCAGGAACAGCTCAGGGTGCGCAACTGCCCGGGAAATATCGCCCAGCCAGACATTTTTACCGTTCAGCGCGCTGTCGTTCGGGATGGAATCACCGAGAACAATCGCCATTTCAGCGTCGTTCGGATTGTCGATGATTTCCAGTTTTGCTTTTCGCGCCGCCGCGCCCAGCAGGGTCTTCGCCATATAGGCGCGTGCCTGACCGAGATTAGCGTCAATAATCAGCAGCGTTTTCATTATGCCTCTCCTGCTGTCAGTTAAAAGGTTGTAAGTCGACGCGCGCCATCATTGCGGCCAACTGCGGACGATCGGTAATACCCACATTGCTTTGACTTACCGCCAGGGCTGCAACAGCTGTCGCCAGACGCAGTGTGTGTTCACTGGATTCACGCATCAGCAAGCCATAAATCAGGCCGCCAACCATAGAATCCCCTGCGCCAACGGTGCTTACGACATCGACTGACGGTGGTTTGGCGATCCATTCGCCGGAGGCATTAACCCAAAGCGCGCCTTCGGCACCCAGTGAAATAACGACATGCGCGATACCTTGTTCACGCAGCGCATGCGCAGCTTCAATCACATCTTTCATTTCAGGCAGTTTACGGCCTGCCCAGATTTCCAGCTCGCGGCGGTTAGGTTTCACCAGCCACGGTGCCGCTTTCAAACCTGCTACTAACGCTTCACGGCTACTATCAAAGATAATGCAAGGACACTGACTACGCAGGCGAGTCATCCAGTCGGTGAACGCTTCCGGGCTGACGCCTGACGGTAAGCTTCCGCTGACACAGACCATATCGAACTGACCGAGCCAGCTCAGAGAATCAGTCACAAAGCGTTCCCAGTCGGCGGGGGTGACTTCAAAACCCGAGAAGTTGAAGTCGGTCACTTCGCCGTCTTTTTCCGTCAGCTTAACGTTAATTCGGGTGCGCCCCTGTACAACCTGGAAACGGTTGGCAATGCCCAGCTCGCTGAACAGTTGCTGAAAACCATCCTGATTGTCTTTACCCAGGAAGCCGCCAACGGTGACATCAATTCCCAGGTCTTTTAATACTTTGGCCACGTTGATGCCTTTACCCGCCGCATGCAGACCGGTGGTTTTCACCAGGTTCACTTCGCCGCGTTCAATTTCCGGGCAGAAACCAACAAGGTCATAAGCCGGATTAAGGGTGATAGTAGCAACACGTCTGCTCATTATGCGCCCTCCCCAAGACCAGCAGCGATAGCGTCGCCAATGGCTTTCAGCGCCTGTTCAGCATCTGCACCCTGGGCGGTAAAGCGTAGGCGATGACCTTTCTTAACGCCAAGTGCCACAACTTTCATCAGACTACGTCCGTTTGCCGGTTTGCCGGTGCCATCAAGGTTTGTCACGGTAATATCACTGTTAAATTGTTTAATGGTATTGACCAGCATGGTACCTGGACGAGCATGCAGGCCGTGTTCATTGCGCACCACAAACTCCGCGCTTAACACGTCGTCGGTCGGCGCATCATCGCTGGTCAGCAGTGCCAGCAACGTTGCCGCATCCGCTTTCAGCAAGCGGTCAGCTTTATTGTCGAGTAACAAATCAGCGAGACGCTTAAGAACCGCAATGGGCTGATCGTCATTCATCGCCACACTCACCAGCATGGCTGCCGTTTCGCCGTCCACATCAAAAGCATTTGCCGCACGGCTTACCGCAATCGCGCTACGCAGATTGCCTTCGGCGCTATCGCTCAGCCAGATACCCTGTCCGAGGTTCAGCGGTTGTTCATTGATGGCTTTGGTGACGAAAGTGGCGTCAACTGCCCCCGCCTCTTTCAGACGAGCAGCGTTCAGCGCCTGAAGAGTCAGCAGATCGCTGGCGACGATATCCAGCGTCAGCATTTCGTTGTCGAGCTTCAGCTGCTCACTCTGCTTTTCGCCCATCAGCAATGCGCGAAGTTCTTCTGCTGTTGTTGCTGACTTCAGTTGTTCAGCAACGGAATCATCGCTCAGTACGTGGGTCAGCTGGCGTAGCAGGCCCAAATGTTCATCCGAGCTGGCAGCAATACCGATCGCCACGTACGCTACCTGGCCGTCACCCCAGGTGACGCCTTCCGGGAACTGAAATACCTGAACGCCGGTTTTCAGCACCTGATCGCGGGTGTCGGTAGTGCCGTGTGGAATAGCAATACCATTGCCGAGGAACGTAGAGGTTTGCTGTTCGCGCGCCAGCATGCCATTGACGTAGCCTTCAGCTACATTACCGGCCTGCACCAGCGCCGCAGCGACCTGGCGAATCGCCTCTTCTTTGTCTCCGGCCTTTTCGCCCGGATGGATGTCCTGTACGGATAACTGGAACATAGTTCTCCTCTCTTGCTGAATTGAAACGATTCAGCTTCTATGAGAAAAAAAGCGCCAACCTGGCTTAGGGTTAAAGACAAGATCGCGCTGAAACGTTTCAAGAAAGCATAATACTTCTGTTTCAGCACGCAAGGAAAGCCGTAAAGTTATGAGCAAAAGTTTGATGTGCTGCACAATTTTTTGTCATTTTTCCTAATTGCTGATGGGAAAATCCGTTATCAGCAATTTCATTTCAGCAGCGTCAGCAGCCAATCAGCAACAGTGAAATGGCATTTTGATTATTCGTGGCGCTTTTGATTTCGCTGTCTGTTTATTTTCTGACAAGCAGCGTAAACTCCGCGTCTTCCTCTTCCAGTGATCGACCAGCATGCATAACTCCCCCGCAGTCTCCAGCGCGAAATCGTTTGACCTGACCTCGACGGCGTTTTTAATCGTTGCTTTTCTCACCGGTATTGCGGGCGCTCTGCAAACCCCGACACTCAGTATTTTTCTTACTGATGAAGTACATGCCCGCCCGGCGATGGTGGGATTCTTCTTTACCGGCAGCGCTGTCATTGGGATTCTGGTAAGTCAGTTTCTCGCCGGGCGCTCTGATAAGCGCGGCGATCGCAAATCGCTGATTGTCTTTTGCTGCCTGTTAGGCGTGCTGGCCTGCACTCTTTTTGCCTGGAATCGCAACTACTTTGTTTTGCTATTCGTTGGCGTCTTTCTTAGCAGCTTTGGCTCGACTGCTAACCCGCAAATGTTTGCCCTCGCCCGTGAACATGCTGACAAAACCGGACGTGAAGCGGTGATGTTCAGCTCTTTTTTACGCGCTCAGGTTTCACTGGCATGGGTCATTGGCCCGCCGCTGGCTTATGCCTTAGCGATGGGTTTCAGCTTTACGGTAATGTATCTGAGCGCAGCGGTAGCGTTTATTGTTTGCGGCGTGATGGTGTGGCTGTTTTTACCGTCGATGCAAAAAGAACTTCCACTGGCGACCGGCACGGTTGAAGCGCCGCGCCGTAACCGTCGCGATACGCTGCTGCTGTTTGTCATTTGTACATTGATGTGGGGCTCGAACAGCCTGTACATCATCAACATGCCGCTATTTATTATCAACGAACTGCATCTTCCCGAGAAACTGGCCGGTGTGATGATGGGGACCGCCGCCGGGCTGGAAATCCCGACCATGTTGATTGCCGGATATTTCGCCAAACGTCTGGGTAAGCGTTTCTTAATGCGCGTTGCTGCCGTGGGTGGCGTCTGTTTTTACGCAGGAATGCTGATGGCGCATTCACCTGTCATTCTGTTGGGCTTGCAGCTGCTAAATGCTATTTTTATTGGCATTCTGGGTGGCATCGGGATGCTCTATTTTCAGGATTTGATGCCCGGTCAGGCAGGTTCAGCCACCACGCTCTATACCAACACTTCGCGCGTGGGCTGGATCATCGCAGGATCAGTGGCGGGCATCGTCGCCGAGATCTGGAATTATCACGCTGTGTTCTGGTTTGCGATGGTGATGATTATCGCCACTCTGTTTTGCTTACTACGGATTAAAGATGTTTAAGGCGCGGTCAGGATTTCCAGATCGATAAGCCAGGTCATCGCCTGCTGACGCGAGTTACCGCACATTTCAGCGCTGGCTTGTAAGCCTGCACAGACTTTCGGTCGCAGTGGCGAGGTGAAAATTTTACAGCGTTGCTGTTCATCAAGCTGAATGCAGGGCGTATTGGCGGGCTTGCCATCTGGCATACCGGGAATAGGGCTGGAAATTGAAGGGGCAGTGCAACACGCCCCGCAACCCGGACGGCATTCCATACGTTGTTCTCTTAAGGTTAACCACCGGATTGATGAGCGCGCACAGTACCACCTTTTTTGCACCAGCAAAAGTGCGAATACCACTTGCCCGAAAGGCCCGTCGCGAGTACTTTGTCGCGATATTTTTGACATTTTCGACTACAGGAATTTTTCGATGCCAAGAGCGAACGAAATTAAAAAAGGTATGGTACTGAATTACAACGGCAAACTGCTGCTGGTTAAGGATATTGATATTCAGTCGCCCACTGCCCGCGGTGCCGCTACGCTGTACAAAATGCGTTTTTCTGATGTCCGTACCGGGCTGAAAGTAGAAGAGCGTTTCAAAGGAGATGATATCGTTGACACCGTGACGCTGACCCGCCGTTACGTTGACTTCTCCTATGTCGATGGCAACGAATATGTCTTTATGGATAAAGAAGACTATACCCCGTATACCTTCACCAAAGATCAGATTGAAGAAGAGTTGCTGTTTATGCCAGAGGGCGGCATGCCGGACATGCAGGTGCTGACCTGGGACGGTCAACTGCTGGCGCTTGAGCTGCCGCAGACCGTTGATCTGGAAATCGTTGAAACCGCACCTGGCATCAAAGGGGCATCTGCCAGCGCCCGTAACAAACCGGCGACATTGAGCACTGGTCTGGTGATTCAGGTACCAGAATACTTAAGCCCGGGCGAAAAAATTCGTATCCATATCGAAGAACGCCGTTATATGGGTCGTGCTGACTAACTTCAGCCGCATGCAGAAAAGGGATAGCTCAGGCTGTCCCTTTTTTAATTTATTATACCAATCTTCTATTTTGCGCTTCCTGAACACCTTACGTCCTCAATTTTCACTCGTTGATTGATCGCCCTCACACTTCATCGCATTAACAATCCAGACCAATTTCAATTGCTGTCATATAACTTTACACTGTCATTGTTAATTAATCGTTACTAAGACGTGACTCCTATGAATACAATCGCCTCCGTTACGCTCCCGCATCATGTACACGCTCCACGCTACGATCGCCAGCAGTTGCAATCACGTATCGTTCATTTTGGCTTTGGAGCCTTTCACCGCGCACATCAGGCGTTACTGACCGATCGTGTGCTGAATGCCCAGGGCGGTGACTGGGGGATCTGTGAAATCAGCTTGTTCAGCGGTGATCAACTGATGAGCCAGCTCCGCGCACAGAACCATTTATATACCGTGCTGGAGAAAGGGGCGGACGGCAATCAGGCGATAATTGTCGGTGCCGTTCACGAATGCCTTAATGCAAAACTGGATTCCTTAGCGGCAATTATTGAGAAATTTTGCGAGCCACAGGTGGCAATTGTTTCCCTGACGATTACCGAAAAAGGCTATTGTATTGACCCGGCCACCGGTGCACTCGACACCAGCAATCCGCGGATTATTCACGATCTACAAAACCCTGAAGAACCTCACTCCGCGCCGGGTATTCTCGTCGAAGCACTGAAACGACGCCGTGAACGCGGCCTTGCACCGTTTACCGTACTCTCCTGCGACAATATTCCCGACAATGGCCATGTGGTGAAAAACGCGGTGCTGGGGATGGCGGAAAAACGTTCACCAGAACTCGCCGGGTGGATAAAAGAACACGTCAGTTTTCCGGGAACCATGGTCGACCGTATTGTTCCGGCAGCAACCGACGAATCACTGGCGGAAATCAGCCAGCATCTGGGGGTGAATGATCCCTGCGCGATTAGCTGCGAACCGTTTATCCAGTGGGTGGTGGAAGATAACTTCGTCGCTGGGCGTCCTGCCTGGGAAGTCGCAGGTGTACAAATGGTGAATGATGTCCTGCCATGGGAAGAGATGAAACTGCGTATGCTTAATGGCAGCCACTCTTTTCTCGCTTATCTGGGTTACCTCTCAGGATTCGCCCATATCAGTGATTGCATGCAGGATCGCGCATTTCGCCATGCCGCCAGAACATTAATGCTGGATGAGCAAGCGCCAACATTGCGAATTAAAGATGTCGATTTAACACAATATGCGGATAAGTTAATTGCACGTTTTGCTAATCCGGCGCTGAAACATAAGACCTGGCAAATCGCGATGGATGGCAGCCAGAAATTACCGCAACGTATGCTGGCAGGTATTCGCATACATCTGGGGCGCGAAACGGACTGGTCGTTGCTGGCATTAGGCGTTGCAGGCTGGATGCGTTACGTCAGCGGCGTTGATGATGCCGGAAATGCCATTGATGTTCGCGATCCGCTTAGCGATAAAATTCGCGAACTTGTTGCGGGCAGTAGCAGTGAACAACGCGTAACCGCCCTGCTTTCCCTGCGTGAAGTTTTCGGTGATGATCTGCCAGATAACCCGCATTTTGTGCAGGCTATCGAACAAGCCTGGCAACAAATCGCACAATTCGGCGCGCATCAGGCGCTATTAAACACCCTCAAAATTTAACGATTTCTGCGGTTAAAGCGGATGAAGCTCGCCTTCGTCCGCTCCCCCCTTCTCTTTTCTGCCTTTTTTAGCCAGGATTAACGCTCAGTTAACTTTTAAGAGTATTGCGGAGCCGTTGTGACCAGGACCAACCTCATCACCGGTTTTCTCGGCAGCGGGAAAACTACGTCGATTCTTCATCTTTTAGCCCATAAAGATCCCAACGAAAAATGGGCGGTACTGGTTAATGAATTTGGGGAAGTCGGAATTGATGGTGCTTTGCTCGCCGATAGCGGCGCATTGCTGAAAGAGATCCCCGGCGGCTGCATGTGCTGCGTTAATGGTTTACCCATGCAGGTAGGGTTGAATACCTTACTGCGTCAGGGAAAACCAGACCGCTTGTTGATAGAGCCGACCGGACTGGGTCATCCGAAACAGATCCTAGATCTCTTAACCGCGCCCGTGTATGAACCGAGGATAGATCTGCGCGCCACGTTGTGCATTCTCGATCCACGCCTGCTGCTGGACGAAAAAAGCGCCAGCAATGAAAACTTCCGTGACCAGCTGGCTGCCGCAGACATTATTGTCGCCAATAAATCCGACCGTGCGACGCCCGAAAGTGAGCAAGCGCTACAGCGCTGGTGGCAGCAAAATGGTGGCGATCGGCAATTAATTCACAGCGAGCATGGGAAAATTGACGGTCATCTTCTGGATTTGCCGCGTCGCAATTTAGCCGAGTTGCCCGCCAGCGCCGCACATTCTCATCATCATAGCGTGAAAAAAGGGTTAGCAGCGTTAAGCCTGCCAGAGCATCAACGCTGGCGTCGCAGTCTGAACAGCGGGCAAGGATATCAGGCCTGCGGCTGGATATTCGACGCTGATACGGTATTCGACACCATTGGCATTCTGGAATGGGCGCGACTTGCATCGGTAGAACGCGTCAAAGGCGTGCTGCGTATTCCCGAAGGGCTGGTGCGAATCAACCGTCAGGGCGATGACCTGCACATTGAAACGCAAAACATTGCGCCACCGGACAGCCGTATTGAGCTGATTTCCAGCAGCGAAGCTGACTGGAATGCCTTGCAGAGCGCGCTGTTGAAGCTTCGTTTAGCGACTACCGCGTAAGGTTGCCTGCGTTTTTCAGTAAGATAATTAGAGAAAATATGATTAAAAATTTGCCGCAAATAGTGTTGTTGAATATTGTCGGCCTCGCGCTGTTTCTTTCCTGGTATATTCCCGTTAATCATGGATTCTGGTTGCCGATTGATGCGGATATTTTTTATTTCTTTAATCAGAAACTGGTCGAAAGTAAGGCCTTTTTGTGGCTGGTTGCATTGACCAACAATCGCGCTTTCGACGGTTGTTCTCTGCTGGCGATGGGAATGTTGATGCTGAGTTTCTGGCTGAAAGAAAACGCCCCTGGCAGACGACGTATCGTGATTATTGGTCTGGTCATGCTATTAACTGCAGTGGTATTAAACCAGCTGGGTCAGGCATTAATTCCTGTAAAACGGGCCAGCCCAACATTGACTTTTACCAATATTAACCGCGTCAGCGAACTGCTCTCTGTTCCCACGAAAGATGCCTCACGAGATAGCTTTCCCGGCGATCACGGCATGATGCTGCTTATTTTTTCGGCATTCATGTGGCGTTATTTCGGCAAAGTTGCAGGCCTTATCGCCCTTATTATTTTTGTGGTTTTTGCATTTCCCAGAGTAATGATTGGCGCACACTGGTTTACTGACATCATTGTAGGTTCGATGACCGTGATATTGATCGGTTTGCCCTGGGTGTTGCTGACGCCATTAAGTGATCGATTAATCACCTTTTTTGACAAATCACTACCGGGAAAAAACAAACATTTCCAAAACAAATAACTCACAGTAATTAACATCATCAGGGTTATTTTTATAGTGAGGATAATCCTGATGATGCGCACCGTGCTTTCATCCATCGCGCGCAAAAATCATTCTCTAAGTAAATGAATGGATTGCATGCGTTTCACTCAATCGTACTTTAATTGACCAATCCCGCTTATTAACTTTCTGTATCACTTTTTCTTATAAAAAATCATGTAAAACCGCTCGCCAAGACCGCACCAATCGGGTAATCTCGAACTCGTTTTGCCTCGGCGGTAGATTATCCTCACAGCATATAATTTTGTGCGTTAGTCCACAGATTTGGCCTTAAGGAATTGTTTCAACATGCCCAGGTAATTAGTCTCGTGTCGCTTGGCATTTTTTTATAACGATATTTGTCGTTAAGGACTTCAAGGGAAAACAAACAACATGGTCAAATCTCAACCGATTTTGAGATATATCTTGCGCGGGATCCCCGCGATTGCAGTAGCGGTTCTGCTTTCTGCATGTAGTGCAAATAACACCGCAAAGAATATGCATCCTGAGACACGTGCAGTGGGTAGTGAAACATCATCACTGCAAGCTTCTCAGGATGAATTTGAAAACCTGGTTCGTAATGTCGACGTAAAATCGCGAATTATGGATCAGTATGCTGACTGGAAAGGCGTACGCTATCGTCTGGGCGGCAGCACTAAAAAAGGTATCGATTGTTCTGGTTTCGTACAGCGTACATTCCGTGAGCAATTTGGCTTAGAACTTCCGCGTTCGACTTACGAACAGCAGGAAATGGGTAAATCTGTTTCCCGCAGTAATTTGCGTACGGGTGATTTAGTTCTGTTCCGTGCCGGTTCAACGGGACGCCATGTCGGTATTTATATCGGCAACAATCAGTTTGTCCATGCTTCCACCAGCAGTGGTGTTATTATTTCCAGCATGAATGAACCGTACTGGAAGAAGCGTTACAACGAAGCACGCCGGGTTCTCAGCCGCAGCTAATAAACCGTTTGGATGCAATCCCTTGGCTATCCTGACGAGTTAACTGAAAGCACTGCTTAGGCAGTGCTTTTTTGTTTTCATTCATCAGAGAAAATGATGTTTCCGCGTCTTGATCCAGGCTATAGTCCGGTCATTGTTATCTTTTAAATGTTGTCGTAATTTCAGGAAATTAACGGAATCATGTTCATACGCGCTCCCAATTCTGGACGTAAGCTCCTGCTTACCTGCATTGTTGCAGGCGTGATGATTGCGATACTGGTGAGCTGCCTTCAGTTTTTAGTGGCCTGGCATAAGCACGAAGTCAAATACGACACACTGATTACCGACGTACAAAAGTATCTCGATACCTATTTTGCCGACCTGAAATCCACTACTGACCGGCTTCAGCCGCTGACCTTAGATACCTGCCAGCAGGCTAACCCCGAACTGACCGCCCGCGCGGCGTTTAGCATGAATGTCCGTACGTTTGTGCTGGTGAAAGATAAAAAAACATTCTGTTCATCTGCGACCGGTGAGATGGACATTCCACTCAATGAATTGATTCCGGCGCTCGACATTAATAAAAACGTCGATATGGCGATCTTACCCGGCACGCCGATGGTGCCGAACAAACCCGCAATCGTCATTTGGTATCGCAACCCGTTGTTGAAAAATAGTGGCGTGTTTGCCGCGCTGAATCTCAATCTGACGCCTTCACTCTTCTATAGCTCACGGCAGGAAGATTACGATGGTGTCGCCCTCATTATTGGTAATACTGCGCTATCTACCTTTTCGTCACGTTTGATGAATGTTAATGAATTAACCGACATGCCGGTCCGTGAAACTAAAATTGCGGGCATTCCTCTGACCGTTCGGCTTTATGCGGATGACTGGACATGGAACGATGTGTGGTACGCATTTTTACTGGGCGGCATGAGTGGAACTGTCGTTGGCCTGCTTTGCTATTACCTGATGAGCGTACGTATGCGCCCCGGCAGAGAAATCATGACCGCCATCAAGCGCGAACAATTTTACGTGGCGTATCAACCGGTGGTGGATACACAAGCTTTGCGGGTAACGGGCCTGGAAGTACTGCTACGCTGGCGGCATCCTGTCGCGGGAGAAATACCCCCGGATGCCTTCATTAACTTTGCCGAATCGCAAAAGATGATTGTGCCACTGACTCAGCACCTGTTTGAGTTAATTGCCCGCGATGCCGCAGAATTAGAAAAAGTACTGCCGGTAGGCGTCAAATTTGGCATTAACATTGCGCCGGACCATCTGCACAGCGAAAGCTTTAAAGCAGATATCCAGAAACTGCTCACTTCCCTGCCCGCACACCATTTCCAGATTGTGCTGGAAATTACCGAGCGCGATATGCTGAAAGAGCAAGAAGCCACGCAACTCTTTGCCTGGCTACACTCGGTCGGCGTAGAAATTGCTATTGATGACTTCGGTACCGGGCACAGCGCGCTTATCTACCTTGAGCGTTTTACGCTCGATTATCTGAAAATTGACCGTGGATTTATCAACGCCATCGGTACGGAAACGATCACTTCACCCGTACTTGACGCGGTGCTGACGCTGGCGAAACGTCTCAATATGCTGACGGTTGCTGAAGGGGTCGAAACGCCGGAACAGGCGCGATGGCTAAGCGAACGCGGCGTTAATTTCATGCAAGGCTACTGGATTAGTCGCCCGTTACCGCTGGACGATTTTGTCCGCTGGCTGAAGAAACCGTATACGCCGCAGTGGTAAGGTGTGCTTACGTCCCTTATTATTCATAGTGAAAGCATGCCGGATTGCGGCTAATGATGAGTAAAAGGAAATCCGTTGCAGATGATTGTGCGCATACTGCTGCTGTTTATCGCTCTGTTCACCTTCGGTGCGCAGGCGCAGGCTATCAAGGAAAGCTATGCCTTTGCCGTGCTGGGCGAACCCCGGTACGCGTTTAATTTCAACCATTTTGATTATGTGAACCCCGCCGCGCCAAAAGGGGGGCAGATAACGTTGTCAGCCCTCGGCACCTTCGATAATTTCAACCGCTATGCACTGCGCGGCAACCCGGGCGCACGCACCGAGCAGCTGTACGACACGCTATTTACGACTTCCGATGACGAACCAGGCAGTTATTACCCGCTGATTGCTGAAAGCGCACGCTATGCTGACGATTATTCCTGGGTGGAGGTCGCTATTAATCCGCGCGCCCGTTTTCATGATGGTTCTCCCATTACTGCCCGCGATGTAGAGTTTACTTTTCAAAAATTTATGACCGAAGGCGTGCCGCAATTTCGTCTGGTCTACAAAGGCACCACCGTCAAAGCCATTTCGCCGTTAACCGTGCGCATTGAGTTAGCTAAACCCGGCAAAGAAGATATGCTGAGTCTGTTTTCGCTGCCGGTATTTCCAGAAAAGTACTGGAAGAATCACAAACTTAGCGACCCGCTCGCCACGCCTCCGCTTGCCAGTGGTCCGTACCGAATTACGTCCTGGAAAATGGGGCAAAATATTGTCTATTCCCGCGTGAAAGATTACTGGGCAGCAAACTTACCGGTAAACCGTGGACGCTGGAATTTCGACACCATTCGCTACGATTATTACCTCGATGATAATGTCGCCTTTGAAGCGTTTAAAGCCGGTGCCTTTGATTTGCGTATGGAAAACGACGCCAAAAACTGGGCCACGCGCTATACCGGTAAAAATTTCGATAAGAAATACATCATCAAAGATGAGCAAAAGAACGAATCAGCCCAGGATACGCGCTGGCTGGCGTTTAATATCCAACGTCCGGTATTCAGCGATCGCCGGGTGCGGGAAGCGATCACTCTCGCCTTTGACTTTGAATGGATGAACAAAGCGTTGTTTTACAATGCCTGGAGTCGCACGAACAGTTATTTTCAGAATACCGAATACGCGGCCAGAAATTACCCCGACGCCGCGGAGCTGGTGCTTCTGGCACCAATGAAAAAAGATCTACCGCCAGAAGTCTTCACGCAAATCTACCAGCCGCCGGTATCCAAAGGCGATGGCTACGATCGTGACAACCTGTTAAAAGCCGACAAACTTCTCAACGAAGCGGGCTGGGTGCTGAAGGGTCAGCAACGCGTAAATGCCACAACGGGTCAGCCACTCAGCTTTGAATTATTGCTTCCCGCAAGCAGCAATAGTCAGTGGGTATTGCCGTTCCAGCACAGCCTGCAACGGCTGGGTATCAACATGGACATTCGCAAAGTGGATAACTCGCAAATCACCAACCGCATGCGCAGTCGCGACTATGACATGATGCCGCGCCTATGGCGGGCGATGCCGTGGCCTAGTTCCGATTTACAGATTTCCTGGTCATCGGAATATATCAATTCCACTTATAATGCCCCCGGCGTGCAAAGCCCGGTTATCGACTCGCTGATCAACCAAATTATTGCCGCGCAGGGAAATAAAGAAAAATTACTGCCGTTGGGGCGAGCACTGGATCGCGTATTAACGTGGAATTATTACATGCTGCCAATGTGGTATATGGCGGAAGACCGTCTCGCCTGGTGGGATAAATTCTCTCAACCCGCAGTGCGCCCTGTTTACAGCCTGGGTATCGATACCTGGTGGTATGACGTTAATAAAGCGGCCAAACTGCCGTCAGCCAGACAACAGGGAGAGTAGATGGGCGCTTATCTGATTCGCCGTCTGTTGCTGGTGATCCCAACGTTATGGGCGATTATCACTATCAACTTTTTCATCGTGCAAATTGCGCCTGGCGGTCCGGTCGACCAGGCTATCGCCGCCATTGAGTTTGGTAATGCCGGAGTATTACCCGGCGCAAGCGGTGAAGGTGTTCGCGCCAGCCATGCGCAAACGGGCGTCGGCAATATCAGCGACAGTAATTACCGTGGCGGACGCGGATTAGATCCAGAAGTGATCGCTGAGATCACTCATCGCTACGGTTTCGATAAGCCGATCCACGAACGTTACTTCAAAATGCTCTGGGACTACATCCGCTTTGATTTTGGCGATAGCCTGTTTCGCAGCGCCTCGGTACTGACGCTGATTAAAGATAGTCTGCCGGTTTCCATCACCCTCGGATTGTGGAGCACGCTGATTATCTATCTGGTGTCGATTCCGTTAGGCATTCGCAAAGCTGTTTATAATGGGAGCCGCTTTGACGTCTGGAGTAGCGCATTTATCATCATCGGCTACGCCATTCCAGCCTTTTTGTTTGCCATCCTGCTGATTGTCTTCTTCGCAGGCGGCAGCTATTTCGACCTGTTCCCTCTACGCGGCCTGGTTTCCGCTAACTTTGATTCGCTGCCGTGGTATCAGAAAATCACCGATTATCTGTGGCATATCACGCTGCCGGTGCTGGCGACAGTGATTGGCGGCTTTGCGGCGCTGACCATGCTGACAAAAAACTCATTCCTTGATGAAGTGCGCAAGCAATACGTGGTGACCGCCCGTGCGAAAGGGGTAAGTGAAAAAAATATTCTCTGGAAACATGTGTTCCGCAACGCCATGCTGCTGGTGATTGCCGGTTTTCCGGCGACGTTTATCAGCATGTTTTTTACCGGCTCGCTGCTGATTGAAGTAATGTTTTCGCTCAATGGTCTTGGCTTACTGGGCTACGAAGCGACCGTCTCGCGCGATTATCCTGTAATGTTTGGTACTTTGTATATTTTCACCCTGATTGGCCTGCTGCTGAATATTGTCAGTGATATCAGCTATACGCTGGTCGATCCGCGTATAGATTTTGAGGGACGTTAATGTCGCGACTCAGCCCCGTCAATCAGGCCCGTTGGGCGCGTTTTCGTCATAACCGTCGCGGCTACTGGTCGTTATGGATTTTCCTCGTCTTGTTTGGTTTGAGTTTGTGTTCTGAACTTATCGCCAACGATAAACCGTTGCTGGTGCGTTATGACGGCAGTTGGTATTTCCCGTTGTTGAAAAACTACAGCGAAAGCGATTTTGGCGGTCCGCTGGCAAGTCAGGCTGATTATCAGGACCCGTGGCTGAAACAACGGCTGGAACATAACGGCTGGGTACTGTGGGCACCGATTCGCTTTGGTGCTACCAGTATCAACTTTGCTACCGACAAGCCCTTCCCCTCCCCACCCTCCCGGCAAAACTGGCTGGGAACGGATGCCAACGGCGGCGATGTGCTGGCACGTATTCTCTATGGCACGCGGATCTCGGTTCTGTTTGGCCTGATGCTGACTCTCTGTTCCAGCGTGATGGGCGTGCTGGCGGGGGCGCTACAAGGCTATTACGGCGGTAAAGTCGATCTCTGGGGGCAACGTTTTATTGAAGTATGGTCGGGGATGCCGACGCTGTTTTTGATTATTTTACTTTCCAGCGTCGTACAGCCTAACTTCTGGTGGCTGCTGGCAATTACCGTCTTGTTTGGCTGGATGAGTCTGGTCGGCGTGGTGCGGGCGGAGTTTTTACGTACCCGTAATTTCGACTACATCCGCGCGGCGCAGGCGCTTGGCGTCAGCGATCGCAGTATCATCCTGCGTCATATGTTGCCAAATGCCATGGTCGCTACCCTCACCTTTTTACCGTTTATTTTATGTAGTTCGATCACCACCCTGACCTCACTCGATTTCCTCGGCTTCGGTCTGCCGCTCGGTTCACCGTCACTCGGCGAACTGCTGTTACAAGGGAAAAATAACCTTCAGGCCCCGTGGCTTGGGATCACCGCCTTCTTGTCGGTGGCGATATTGTTGTCTTTGCTGATCTTTATTGGTGAAGCCGTCCGCGACGCATTTGATCCTAATAAGGCGGTGTAGCATGACGCAAACTCTGTTAGCGATTGAAAATTTGTCGGTGGGTTTTCGCCATCAGCAAACCGTACGTACAGTAGTCAATGATGTTTCACTTCAGATTGAGGCTGGCGAAACGCTGGCGCTGGTGGGTGAGTCAGGTTCAGGCAAAAGCGTTACCGCGCTGTCAATTTTACGCCTGCTCCCTTCCCCGCCGGTTGAATATCTCTCCGGCGATATTCGTTTTCATGGCGAATCGCTGCTTCATGCCAGCGATCAAACGTTGCGCGGTGTACGCGGTAATAAGATCGCCATGATTTTTCAGGAGCCGATGGTGTCATTAAATCCATTGCATACCCTGGAAAAACAGCTTTATGAAGTGCTTTCACTCCACCGCGGGATGCGTCGGGAAGCGGCTCGTGGCGAAATTCTTAACTGCCTTGATCGCGTCGGTATCCGCCAGGCGGCAAAACGGCTGACAGATTATCCGCATCAGCTCTCCGGCGGCGAACGCCAGCGGGTGATGATTGCGATGGCGCTGTTAACGCGACCGGAATTATTAATTGCCGATGAACCAACCACCGCACTGGACGTCTCTGTCCAGGCGCAGATTTTACAGCTGTTGCGCGAACTGCAAGGCGAGCTGAATATGGGCATGCTGTTTATTACTCATAACCTCAGCATTGTCAGAAAACTGGCCCACCGCGTGGCGGTAATGCAAAACGGTCGCTGTGTCGAGCAAAATAACGCCGCTACGCTATTTGCCTCACCCACTCATCCTTACACACAAAAGCTACTCAACAGTGAACCGTCAGGCGACCCGGTGCCATTGCCAGAACCTGCCTCAACGTTGCTGAATGTTGAACAGCTTCAGGTTGCCTTCCCCATTCGCAAAGGGATTTTGAAGCGCATTGTGGATCATAATGTGGTGGTGAAAAACATCAGTTTTACGCTACGAGCGGGTGAAACACTGGGTTTAGTGGGCGAGTCCGGTTCCGGGAAAAGCACGACGGGACTGGCGCTGCTGCGACTGATTAACTCTCAGGGCAGCATTATCTTTGACGGTCAGCCACTGCAAAATTTAAATCGTCGCCAGCTGTTACCTATTCGTCATCGCATTCAGGTGGTATTTCAGGATCCAAACTCCTCGCTCAACCCACGACTCAACGTTTTGCAAATTATTGAGGAAGGCTTACGGGTTCACCAGCCGACGCTTTCTGCCGCACAACGCGAACAACAAGTGATAGCCGTGATGCATGAAGTGGGATTAGATCCTGAAACACGCCACCGTTATCCGGCGGAGTTCTCTGGTGGTCAGCGGCAACGTATTGCGATTGCCAGGGCGTTAATTCTTAAGCCCTCGCTGATCATTCTTGATGAACCAACATCATCGCTCGACAAAACGGTACAGGCGCAAATATTGACGCTATTGAAATCATTGCAACAAAAGCATCAACTGGCCTATTTGTTTATCAGTCACGATTTGCACGTTGTCCGCGCGTTATGTCATCAGGTTATCGTACTGCGACAAGGGGAAGTAGTGGAACAAGGACCGTGCGCGCGCGTGTTTGCCGCACCGCAGCAGGAGTATACGCGTCAGCTACTGGCGTTGAGCTGACGCTTAAAAAGGATTGTAGTTTGAGAAGGGTTCGGCAATTGCCACACCAAAATTTTTCAATCGGCATGTTGCAGCAAACTCGTCCTGGCGATTTACAAACAGGCACGGCTCACCTTCACACTCCAGTACCGAACATGGAACTTCGATGTCGCTTAACGCCTGGCTGAGTTTGTACATCACCGACCATGCATTATCACCATCCGGGCTAAGCAATTTAAGCGCCACCAGGCTGTTGTCACCGCACGGTCCATTTTGCGGAATCGGTTCAACCTTCGAACCTGCAAAACCAGCAGACCAGCGATAGTTCTGCGGCAGTCGATGGACGATTGAGAGTTGTAATGAAGTCACTTATTTTCCCCGGAAGTACATTTACTTCACAATTTGTTTACATCAATTTTAACACATCATCAACAATCCGTCTTTATACAGATCGTAAAGATTGATGCCTCGCCAGCGTGGCCTCTATGGCTCTGATTTAAATAATATCTGCGGGCGTGGTCACGTTTGCGGGGCTATATGTACCCGTTTCTGCGATCTAACTCAACCTTTTTAACTACAATGATGTGACTTTTTACATAAATTGATTTTACATAAAATAAACATATATCGGGGGAATGATGGATTTATGGTTGACATGCATCAACAAAGGAAGCCTTTTAGCTTCCTCGTTGTGCAATAGATCACCGTTTTTTCGGCCGACTGGCGTACAGACAGAAGAGAATGGAGCTGGTTGCGCAGAATGCAATTGACCAAATCATCGGCCATGCAGAGTTAAAGGTCGCAAGAGAAAGCAATGCGCCAACAATTGCCCCTATGCCGAAACGGAAGGTTCCTGCCAGCGAAGATGCCGTTCCCGCCATATGGGGAAACTCATCAAGAATGACCGCCATCGCATTAGATGACACCATCGACACGCAGCCCACAAACGCCGCAACGCCAACCACCAGCGACCAGAATCCCAGCCCCAGCAGCGCACTGATGACCATCCACGCCGCCATAATAAACTGTATCCACAACCCCGAGCGGAACATATTTAACGCGCCAATACGGCGAACGAAGCGGCTGTTAAAGATAGTCATCACGAACAGAAAAACAATGTTTAGCGCAAAGTAATAACCAAAGTTTTCCGGCGCGACGTGGTTAATTTCAATGTAGACAAACGGTCCGGCGCTCAGGAACGAGAACATCCCGGCAAAGCTGAAACCGCTGGCCAGCATATAACTCAGGACACGCTTATGACGGAACAGCGCCGCAAAGTTACCAATAGTGGTACGAATGTGAAAAGGCTGGCGACGCTCCGGTGGTAAGGTTTCTTTGATCAGAAAGAAGATCATTGCCGAAGCCAGAATCGCCGCTAATGCCAGGATCCAGAAGATGTAATGCCAGCTCAGCCACACTAGCACCCAACCGCCGACAATCGGTGCCATCAGCGGTGCAATGGTCGTCACCAGCATGACAAACGACATCATCCGCGAGAACTCTTCTTTCGGGTAGATATCACGCATCAAAGCGTTGATAACCACGCTGGCCGCAGCCGCAGCCAGCCCGTGGAAGAAACGCATCACAATCAGCTGATCGATGGTGTTTGCCAACGCACACGCCACCGCGGCGGCGGCAAACACCAGCGTACCGCCGAGCACCACCGGCTTACGCCCGAAACTGTCTGCCATCGGCCCGTAGATTAACTGCCCCAACGCAAAGCCCAGAATATAAGTACTGAGGGTCATCTGCGTACTGCCTGCCGGTACGCCAAACTGCGCTGAAATTACCGGTAGCGCGGGCAGATACATATCAATCGACAGCGGCATCAACATGGCCAGCAGGCCAAGGATAAAAACAATAGCAAACGACGAATGCTGTCGGGTGGTCACAACGGGCTCCTGAAAGTCATTGAAAAGTTAGACGACGCTGGCAATTTCTTCTTCAGTTAACGGACGATATTCACCGGGGGCTAAATCAGCATCCAGCGTAATGCCGCCAATACGTTCACGATGCAGCTCAACCACATGGTTACCCACGGCGGCGAACATACGTTTCACCTGATGATAACGCCCTTCGCTGATGGTCAGACGAACCTGCGTTGGGGTAATCACTTCCAGCACCGCCGGCTTAGTGAGATCTTTTTCGTTATGCAGCTGCACGCCTTTAGCAAATTGCTCTGCCGTATCGTCAGCTACGGGTGATTCCAGCGTCACCAGATAGGTCTTCTCGCAATGATGGCGCGGGGAAGTAATGCGGTGCGACCACTGACCATCATCTGTCATTAGTACCAGACCGGTGGTATCGATATCCAGACGCCCTGCGGCGTGCAGTTTCCACGCTACCGGTTCATCCAGAAAATAGAGCACCGTTGGGTGATCCGGGTCGTCCGTGGAGCAAACATAGCCCTGAGGCTTATTGAGCATGAAGTAACGTGGACCGTGTTGCTGCGCCAGCGGGTTGCCATCGTAAGCGACATCATGTTCAGGAAGCAGTTTGAACGCTGCATTACGAACGATTTCGCCATCGACGGTGACACGATTGCCGCGGATTTCACGCCCGGCAATAGCACGGCTAACGCCGAGTTGCTGTGCGATAAATTTATCAAGTCGCATGTGTGTGATTTTGCCTGTAAAAACGGAGGTCGGGCATTGACCCGAAAATCTGAACTGTTGTCTGCCCAGTATAGCGGTCTAATAACTTCCCTCAAGGGAAAAAGATCCGTGGCATACTATTAGCAGAATAATCTACCTACGCGAGACCATGATTTTTACACTCCGCCCATATCAGCAAGAAGCCGTGGATGCCACGCTCAACCATTTTCGTCGTCATAAAACCCCTGCCGTTATCGTGCTGCCCACCGGTGCAGGTAAAAGCCTGGTGATAGCGGAACTGGCACGGCTGGCTCGTGGTCGCGTGCTGGTGCTGGCACACGTTAAAGAACTGGTGGCGCAAAACCATGCAAAATATCAGGCGCTGGGGCTGGAAGCCGATATTTTTGCCGCCGGGCTAAAGCGCAAAGAGAGCCACGGTAAAGTGGTATTTGGCAGCGTGCAGTCGGTCGCCCGTAATCTTGATGCCTTTCAGGGTGAATTTTCGCTGTTGATTGTCGATGAATGTCACCGTATTGGTGACGATGAAGAGAGCCAGTATCAGCAAATCCTCACTCACCTGACCAAAGTGAATCCCCACTTACGCCTGCTGGGGCTGACTGCCACGCCTTTTCGACTGGGCAAAGGCTGGATTTATCAGTTCCATTATCACGGCATGGTACGCGGGGATGAGAAAGCCCTTTTCCGTGACTGCATTTATGAGCTGCCGCTGCGTTATATGATTAAACACGGCTATCTGACGCCGCCAGAACGGCTGGATATGCCGGTAGTGCAATACGATTTCAGCCGCTTGCAGGCACAGAGTAACGGGCTTTTCAGCGAAGCCGATCTCAACCGCGAGCTGAAAAAACAGCAACGTATTACCCCGCACATCATCAGCCAGATTATGGAGTTCGCCGAAAAGCGTAAAGGAGTGATGATTTTCGCCGCCACCGTTGAACACGCCAAGGAGATAGTGGGACTGCTGCCTGCCGAAGATGCTGCACTGATTACTGGCGACACCCCCGGCGCTGAGCGCGATGTGTTAATTGAAGATTTTAAAGCCCAGCGTTTTCGCTATCTGGTCAACGTCGCGGTACTGACCACCGGATTTGACGCCCCGCACGTCGATCTTATCGCCATTCTGCGCCCTACCGAATCAGTGAGTCTTTACCAACAAATTGTCGGGCGCGGTCTGCGTCTCGCTCCTGGCAAGACTGATTGCTTAATTCTTGATTATGCGGGTAATCCTCACGACCTCTACGCGCCGGAAGTTGGTACACCGAAAGGCAAAAGTGACAACGTCCCGGTACAGGTTTTCTGCCCTGCCTGCGGTTTTGCCAACACCTTTTGGGGGAAAACGACCGCTGACGGGACATTGATTGAACACTTTGGTCGTCGCTGTCAGGGATGGTTTGAAGATGACGACGGACATCGCGAACAGTGTGACTTCCGTTTCCGTTTTAAAAATTGCCCGCAATGTAACGCAGAAAATGATATTGCCGCCCGCCGTTGCCGCGAGTGTGACACCATTCTGGTTGACCCGGATGATATGTTAAAAGCGGCGCTACGACTGAAAGACGCGCTGGTATTACGCTGTAGCGGCATGTCTTTGCAGCATGGGCACGACGAGAAAGGCGAATGGTTGAAAATCACCTATTACGATGAAGACGGCGCGGATGTGAGTGAGCGTTTCCGTCTGCAAACGCCCGCCCAGCGTACCGCCTTCGAGCAGCTTTTTATCCGCCCGCATACGCGCACACCGGGCATCCCTCTGCGCTGGATCACCGCCGCCGATATCCTCGCCCAGCAAGCATTACTGCGACACCCGGATTTTGTCGTCGCCCGCATGAAAGGTCAGTACTGGCAAGTGCGTGAAAAAGTGTTCGATTACGAAGGTCGTTTTCGTCGGGCGCACGAATTACGCGGTTAATGGTAGTTTTGATTGATGTATAAGGCGATTGAGTATAGAATCTCGCCCGCTTTTGCATACGCAAAGCAGATCACTTACCTGTTGCTGGGTCGCCTGTAGCAGGATTAATTTAAGAGAGAAAGAAATGTTTACTATCAACGCAGAAGTACGTAAAGAGCAGGGTAAGGGTGCGAGCCGCCGCCTGCGTGCCGCTAACAAGTTCCCGGCAATCATCTACGGTGGCAAAGAAGCGCCGCTGGCTGTCGAACTGGATCACGACAAAGTCATGAACATGCAAGTTAAAGCTGAATTCTACAGCGAAGTTCTGACCATCGTTGTTGACGGTAAAGAAATCAAAGTTAAAGCTCAGGACGTACAGCGTCACCCGTACAAACCGAAGCTGCTGCACATCGACTTCGTTCGCGCTTAATTGCTGAATAAGTTGTAAAAAACCCCGCTCCGGCGGGGTTTTTTGTCTCTGCAAATTATGCCTGATTACGGTATTGCTATTTTTTGCAGGCCAGATAAGGCGTTCACGCCGCATCTGGCATTCAGAACACAAAACCGATTAATTGCCGCCAGACGTCCGGCGCTGCAATTGATCGCGCAAATTCGGCGGCGTGCCTTTAATGGTCAGGGTATCGGTCGCCGGATCCCAGAAAATCCGTTCGCCCAACAGCATCGCATCAAAATTAATAGTCAAGCCACCGCCGCTACCGGCAAACTTCGTCAACTGACGCAGTGTGCTACGGTCTGCCGGGAAGCTCTCTTCCAGTTCGTAGCCTTTTTCAGCCGCAAACTCCGTGAAACTCACGTCGCTGACGCCTGCCAGCTCTTTCGACAGCGATTCCAGTTCAATCTCTTCGCCTGCCTGCAGCTGCTCATTACAGTAGCTATAAACCTGCTGGCGCACGTTCTGTCGCTCTGCTTTATCCAGTTGTGCTTCGGCAGTGAAATCATCAACCGCTTGCAACAGCCCACGGTTTTGCGCTTTCGCGTTTAACCCTTCGCTGGCACCGAGGAAATCCATAAAGAAATCCGCCACTTTGCGCCCTACTCGTCCTTTCAGGAAAGTGAGATAGCGGGTCGACTCTGGATTGGTTTCCCATTCGGTTAAATCGATACGCGCAACAATATCCGCATGATTGATATCAAGATAATGAGTTGGGTTGATGTCGAGATTTTCGTTAACGCGCATACTGCTCAGATTGCTCAGAACTGCCACCAGCAAATACTCCACCGCCAGATAGCGATAGTGGCAAAACAGCACGAATCCACCGTCAGCAAAAGGATATTTCGCTAATTCGTCACGCAGGCGACCGGTTGCCGCGCGGCTAAATGCCAGAAAGTCCTCTTCGCCCTGACGCTGTAAACGCAGCGTCTGCGCCAGTTCACTCTCTTCGCTAAACAAGCCGTAAGCTTTATTTTTGGCGCTATAGACCCGATGCAGTTCTGCCACCATCTCAACGACGGTTTCCGTCGGTTCCAGCAATGAATCGCGCAACACCAGCTCAAGGTTCTGCTCATCACGCTTGATAAGCTGGTGCAGAGCAATCTGGTTGATATCCAGACTCATGATAAACTCTCCTTTAAGACCGGGCGGTATTCAACCACCGCCGGTTAAGCGACGCAATAAAAGATGGCGGTCATTTTACAGAAGGCAGCGTAACGAGAATGATTTAACGCATAAAAAAGCAGAAAAAAAACCGTTGCTACGGTAATATGTTGCCCTTTCATCAACTAACTGATTTCGATTTATGCCACAAATTTCCCGCTACAGTGATGAACAGGTTGAACAATTGCTCGCAGAGCTGCTCAACGTACTGGAAAAACATAAGGCTCCGACCGACCTTTCCCTGATGGTGTTAGGCAACATGGTCACTAACCTTATCAACACCAGCATTGCCCCGGCCCAACGCCAGGCAATTGCCAACTCTTTTGCCCGCGCCTTACAGTCCTCTATCAACGAAGACAAAGCGCACTAAGGGAAACAGATAACAGGTTATGGTAACTCATCGTCAGCGCTACCGTGAAAAAGTCTCCCAGATGGTCAGTTGGGGGCACTGGTTTGCACTGTTCAATATTCTGCTTTCGCTCGTCATTGGCAGCCGTTACCTGTTTATCGCCGACTGGCCGACAACGCTTGCTGGTCGCATTTATTCCTACGTAAGCATTATCGGCCATTTCAGCTTCCTGGTGTTCGCCACCTACTTGCTGATCCTCTTCCCGCTGACCTTTATCGTCGGCTCCCAGAGGCTGATGAGGTTTTTGTCCGTCATTCTGGCAACGGCGGGAATGACGCTATTACTGATCGATAGCGAAGTCTTTACTCGTTTCCATCTCCATCTTAATCCCATCGTCTGGCAACTGGTTATCAACCCAGACGAAAATGAGATGGCGCGCGACTGGCAGCTGATGTTCATCAGCGTGCCGGTTATTTTATTGCTTGAACTGGTGTTTGCGACGTGGAGCTGGCAAAAGCTGCGCAGCCTGACGCGTCGTCGGCGCTTCGCGCGCCCGCTGGCCGCATTCTTATTTATCGCCTTTATCGCCTCGCATGTGGTGTATATCTGGGCCGATGCCAACTTCTATCGCCCGATCACCATGCAGCGCGCTAACCTGCCGCTTTCGTACCCAATGACGGCGCGACGTTTTCTTGAGAAGCATGGTCTGCTGGATGCGCAGGAATATCAACGCCGTCTCATTGAGCAAGGTAATCCAGACGCCGTTTCCGTTCAGTATCCGTTAAGCGAACTGCGCTATCGCGATATGGGCACCGGGCAGAATGTGCTGTTGATTACTGTCGATGGCCTGAACTACTCACGCTTCGAGAAGCAGATGCCTGCGCTGGCAGGTTTTGCTGAGCAAAATATTTCGTTCACGCGCCATATGAGCTCCGGCAACACTACAGACAACGGCATCTTTGGCCTGTTCTATGGCATCTCGCCGAGCTATATGGACGGCATTCTGTCGACTCGTACGCCTGCGGCGTTAATTACTGCGCTTAATCAGCAAGGCTATCAGCTGGGGTTATTCTCGTCGGATGGCTTTACCAGCCCGCTGTATCGCCAGGCATTGTTGTCAGATTTCTCGATGCCGAGCGTACGCACCCAATCCGACGAGCAGACCGCCACGCAGTGGATCAACTGGCTGGGCCGCTACGCACAAGAAGATAACCGCTGGTTCTCGTGGGTTTCTTTCAATGGCACTAACATTGACGACAGCAATCAGCAGGCATTTGCACGGAAATATAGCCGGGCGGCAGGCAATGTCGATGACCAGATCAACCGCGTGCTCAATGCACTACGTGATTCTGGCAAACTGGACAATACGGTGGTGATTATCACTGCCGGTCGGGGTATTCCACTGAGCGAAGAGGAAGAAACCTTTGACTGGTCCCACGGTCATCTGCAGGTGCCATTAGTGATTCACTGGCCAGGTACGCCGGCGCAGCGTATTAATGCTCTGACTGATCATACCGATCTGATGACGACGCTGATGCAACGCCTGCTACATGTCAGCACACCTGCCAGCGAATATTCGCAAGGTCAGGATTTGTTCAACCCTCAACGCCGTCATTACTGGGTTACCGCCGCGGATAACGATACGCTGGCAATTACCACCCCGAAAAAGACGCTGGTGCTGAACAATAACGGTAAATACCGTACTTACAACTTACGTGGTGAAAGAGTGAAAGATGAAAAACCACAGTTAAGTTTGTTATTGCAAGTACTGACAGACGAGAAGCGTTTTATCGCTAACTGATTAATTATAAATCAGTTAGCGAAATATCTTACTTGCAATCGGTGTGGAAAACGGTAGTATTAGCAGCCACGAGTCGGCACGTAGCGCAGCCTGGTAGCGCACCGTCATGGGGTGTCGGGGGTCGGAGGTTCAAATCCTCTCGTGCCGACCAAAAATCCCAAAAAAAACCAACCTTTACGGTTGGTTTTTTTATATCTGTATTTAATTCGATAAACAGACCGCGACACATCACGGCCTGTTTATTTTCTGTTATCAGAACGTCCAGACCACACCCGCCTGAGTATTCCACGGCGATTCTACCCCTGCGCCATTGCCATAACTGACTGACAAATGACCGCTTAACGTCGGGGTAAACGATGACCTTATCCCAGCCTGATAAACGCCACGGGTTCCAGCCACATCATTATTAAATTTGCCATCGTCATTAACTTTCACCTGGTTAGAATCGGCGTATTCCTGACGCACGGCGGCTTTCAGCCAGGGTTCCAGCGTCGTACCGTTTTGCAGGTCCATGTGATAGCTTACCGCTGTTCCCGCTTCAGCGCGTAATATGCGGGTATTTCCCACATCCGCGCGCATGCCGTTTGATAACGTGTAGTCCTGACCATCTGTGGTAAAGCCGGTAAAGGCCAGATAGGGTCTAACACTCCACAATCCGTCAACCCAACGGAACCCGCTCTCGACATGAGCACCCGCGCCGTTACTACTGTAATCGCCAAACGCTGTTGCCCCATTACTCATCTTGCCATGGATAGTGTTGGCAAAACGGTCAACTTTCACCACCCCATCAACATAGGCACCGTTCTGATGCTCCCAACCAGCATAAGCCCCCAGGGTATAGCTATCGATATTACCTTTGCCGCCGCGATCAAAACCAATATCAGAATGAGAGTAACCAAAGAACAAGCCGCGAATTGTGCTGCTTTCTTCACGGGAGAAACGGCTATCGATACCGAGCGTCAGCCCGGTCAATGTTTGCTCAAAGCCAGCTCCCGCATCAGTGGTCACGTTGTTGCGGGTGTTAATTGCCGAACTCCACATCGCCGTATCGTAATTAACGCCTTTTACGCTACCAATACGCTCACGCACGGTGTCCAGTTCTGCATCAAATACCAGCGGTTGTGCTGCCGCCATATTCAGCACATCAGTGGTTGAAGGGGTAATTTGCGCGCGATTCTCTGCGAGGCTCCAGCTATGGTTGCCATTATCCAGCAAGGTATATTCATACGTACCGATATCAACAACGCCTCCGGCATTGCCCAACGTAAATGCAGCATCACCGCCGCCCGTTGTTACCAGTGTAAGGCTATCACCTGCTGCCGGGCTGGCACCGGTGTCCGTAACGAATATTTTGAAATCACCTGTTGCCTGACCGGTGACGTTGAGCTGATCGCTCTGATGATTAGCCATATCGGTACGCATATAAAAATTGCCGTTTCCCGATAGGGTATTGGTGGTCAACGTAGTGAAATTTTCCGCACTTGCCGTCACAGATGAACGAGTCACTGGCTCAGCCATCATAATCACATTTGCGCCAGACATCGCAAGGTTGGCTAAGTTGAGGCGAGTGTTTTGGTTCGTCGTAGTGATATCGGCAATGATGGTCCATGCGCTATTTTCGAGCGAAACATCCGCTTTGCTGGTATCCACGGCACCATGCGTTCTAAAAGAAGCGCCCTCAGAAACCACTACCTTACCCACCAACATAGCGGGTGCATAATTTATTTGCGGCTTCATGACCTCAAGAATGCCATCATTCCCTCTGACTGAAACGTTAACCATTGTGCCAGCCCAGACATTAGCGCGGCCATTGTTGATAACCATATTTTCAGAGATGGCTTTAGAGGAATACGTGATACTTCCATTCTGATCTGATCGACCGAGATCATATACCGCATTTGCCTGCACTCTCGTACCAGTATCCTTTCCCAGCGATTGCATAGTGGCATGCTCATCAAGGATAGTGTCAATGGCCTGCGTGTCCTCCATAACAATGAGCCCGGAACCATCATCCAGTTCATAATTTTTGGACACACCATCTTTTATACTAAATTGGCCTTTACTGTTTGTACCACTCACTTCCAGCGCATTCGTTGAGACAATTAATTTTCCGCCTGCTTTTTTATCAACGCCAGTTGCAGTCCCGCCATCCATAACCTCCAGTAAGCCGCCATTATCCACAGTGGTATTATAAGCGAAGTCATTTTCTTCAACTCGCAAACTTCCGCCGTTTTCCAACAACATATTATTAGCAATACCATCCTTGATATCGAACTGACCGAGACGGTTTGTTCCGAATACCTCCATGGCCCGCGTGGTTGTTTTAATAGCACCGCCGGCTTTCTGATCTACCGCAAATGCTAACCCCCCCTCTTTAACCTCCAGTAATCCTCCCTTTTCGATAGCGGCAAAGACGGTAATCCCATCTTTTTCAATAATTAAGCGCCCGCCTTTAATGGTAGTATCATTCGCTGCGCCATAAACCTGTAGCACACCATTATTGAGGGTAGTCTGGTTTGCCGCACCACCCATTTGAACAATTTGATAACCATCATTTAATACTGAGTATTCTGCGGTGCCATTCATTTCAATGTACTGATACCCGCCGTTAATTTCAGTATTACTACTTATACCAAATTCTTTAATATGCTGTTCTCCGCCAGGATTGATTTTCGTATTATTGGCGGTCCCATAAACCAGCTGGATATCTTTTTCCAGGACAACACCATCAACTGTCTCACCATACTCAACTGTTGATGCCAATGCTATGGGTGAATATAACGCTGTAGCCACCAGAACAGATATTGCGGAACGACAAAGAGAAACAGAACCAGATTGATGCATTGAGCTTTCATCCTATGAAATTAATTGCTGTTAAAAGCATTGGGTAGAGAAAATACCCATAGCTCCATACCCGGAGTCAGTTTTTAAAAACTGTTTAAAGAAATGCACAAGTATTGTGATTGATTTTTTAGTTGTTTTTCTTGATGAGAAGCTGATGCAAAATTCCGTCTTTATAATGAAAATGATGCCAAAGCGAACGACAAGGTTGTAGTTTTCGCTACATGTCCATACATAAAATGGGGTAACATTCACGCGCCTGGTAGCGTTACCAACGCTACGCTCAAACATAATGATTCTAATAAAACCTCAGGAGACTACTATGCCTGAAGCAACGCCTTTTCAGGTGATGATTGTGGATGATCATCCACTTATGCGACGCGGTGTTCGTCAGTTACTGGAGCTTGATCCTGGCTTTGAAGTGGTCGCCGAAGCGGGCGACGGCGCGAGCGCGATCGATCTGGCGAATAGACTGGATATCGACGTGATCTTGCTGGATCTCAATATGAAAGGTATGAGTGGCCTGGATACCCTCAATGCCTTGCGCAGGGATGGCGTTACCGCGCAAATTATTATCCTGACTGTATCAGATGCCTCCAGCGATGTCTTTGCGCTGATAGACGCAGGCGCAGACGGTTATCTGTTGAAAGACAGCGACCCGGAAGTGTTGCTGGAAGCGATTCGTGCCGGAGCGAAAGGCAGCAAAGTCTTTAGCGAACGCGTCAATCAGTACTTACGTGAACGTGAAATGTTTGGCGCAGAAGAAGATCCCTTCAGCGTGCTGACGGAGCGCGAGCTGGATGTTCTGCACGAGCTGGCACAGGGGCTGTCAAATAAACAGATTGCCTCGGTGTTGAATATTTCCGAGCAGACAGTAAAAGTACACATTCGCAATCTGCTGCGTAAACTCAATGTCCGCTCACGCGTGGCGGCCACCATTCTGTTCCTGCAACAACGCGGGGCACAATAAAAATAGCCCGATGGCATCACCATCGGGCCTCTTATTATTTACTCTCCTGCGGCGACAAATGTTGCATCGCCTGCGCGATACTACGTTCAATCACCGCACGGCGAGTATCGTTGGCAGGTAAGAGTTTCAACATCATCTCCCACGCGGCAACGGCTTCGCCAAATCGCTGCTGCTCAAAGGCATTAAACGCATACATGCTTAACACACGGATATTGCTGTGGTCAGTTCTCACCAACTGGCGTAGCAGTTCACCACCGAGGCGGTTGTCGTTGGGATCAGATGAACGTGTCAACGCTTCAGCGTATCCGAGCGCCGCATCACTGTTCTTCGGATCGAGGCGATATGCAGTAGCGTATGCATCGGTGGCAATACTGGCGTTACCCAGCGCCATGCCAACGCGGCCCAACATAATCCAGCCTTCTATATCTCCCGGATTTTTTTGCAGTTGAGTACGCATCCCCAGCGCCAGGCGCGACATCTCTTCTTCGTTGAGCGGATCGGCTTTCGGATCCAGCGCCCTGTCCAGTAACGCCGGAGCCTGTGCCGTGGCCTGCTGCCAGATTTTCACCTGCTGATAATTGCCCGTCTGGTAGTAGCTGACGCCAGCCACAATTAACGCCACCACAATACCCGGCAGATAAACAATATATCCGGCACGCTTACCTTCCGGCACGCTTTGTTCAGGAAACGCGTCCGGCACCACGCGTACCCGACGCCGCGAGCGGGCGTAAATGACCCAACCGCCAATGCCAATAGCCACTACCGGAAGCACCCACAGCAGCACGGTCAGCGGCGTTAACGGCGGATCGTAAGTGACGAAGTTGCCGTAACGCGCCACCATATAATCGACAATCTCTTTCTTACTTTTACCTTCCTGCATCAGTTCATACACTTTCTGGCGCAGGTCGGTGGCAATCATCGAGTTGGAATCGGCAATGCTATTGTTCTGGCATTTCGGGCAGCGTAGTTCTTCAGTGAGTTGCCGGAACTGCTGCTCCTGCGCTTCATCCTTAAACTGCAACACGTCGATGGTCGCCAGCGCTGAGCCGGAGATCATCAGCATCAGCACGCCCAATAAAAACCTCATTGTGCGGCCTCCTTACTGTATTTCTCCCACAGCGGCTTGATCTCTTCTTCCCAGACGCGAGGATTGAGATCGCCCGCATGGCGATAGCGAATGATGCCGTTGCCGTCGATGAGGAACGTTTCTGGCGCGCCATAGACACCGAGATCCAGTCCTAACATGCCGTCGCCATCAAACAGGCTTAGTGCGTAAGGATTGCCCAGCTCTTTCAGCCAGCTGATTGCCTTCTGGCGATCGTCTTTATAGTTCATGCCGACCACGCGGATGCCCTGCGCAGAAAGCTGATTCAGATATTGATGTTCCGCACGGCAGGTCGGACACCAGGTCGCCCAGACGTTAAGCAGCACCGGTTTGCCCTGAGTCAGAACATCCGCCTGATAAAACTGCCCCGGATTGTCCAGTGATTCGAGGCGAAACTTCGGCACTGGCTTGCCAATGAGCGCCGATTCCAGATTGGTCGGATCATCCCCTTCGGCATTACGCGCCAGCTGCCACAGTAGCGCCGCGGCAATCGCCAGGAAGATAATCAACGGAATTAACAATACTTTGCGCTTCATACAGCCTCCGGCGCAGTTTTCTGCGGGTTCACGCGCTTACGATAGCGAGGATCAAACAGGCACAGCAGCCCGCCCAATGCCATCATCAGCCCGCCCGCCCAAATCCAGCGAACAAACGGTTTGTAGTAAAGACGCACGGCCCACGCGCCGTTTTCCAGCTCTTCACCGAGCGCGGCGTACAGGTCACGCGTGATGCCGCCGTCAATTGCCGCTTCGGTCATCATCGACCCAGCAGTGTTGTAATAACGTTTTTCCGCATACAGCACCGTTTCCGGCTTGCCATCTCGCGTTACGCCGATAGTCGCCACACCGCCGCGCCAGTTCGGGCCAGTCACCTCTTTGACATCACGGAAGGTGAAGCGATATTCATGAATATCGACACTATCGCCGGACTTCATGCGCACATCACGCTCAACGCTATAGTTCTGGCTAAAGGCAATACCAACAATTGTCACTGCCAGCCCCAGGTGAGCCGCCACCATTCCCCAATAACTGAAGGTGGTTTTCGTGCCACGTGAAATACGCAGCGCAGCTTCCGCAATTGCCAGCACCGCAATCCAGCAGGCCATTGCCAGGCCGAGCACCGTCATCGCCACAACTTTGCTTTCGAACAGCCACGGCAGCAGCAGCGACAGCACCAGCGTTGAGATGAAGGCGATAATCAATAAATTGCGGATTTTACGTGGGCGATCGCGCCCCCAGCGCACCAGAGGACCGACACCAAGCAGCAGCGCAAACGGCACCATCAGCCAGGTAAACATGGTGTTGAAGAACGGTTCGCCAATCGAAATACTGCCCAGTCCCAGTTGCTTGTGCACCAGCGGCAGCAGCGTCCCCAGTAATACCACCAGCATCGCGGCGACCAGCAAAACGTTGTTCGCTAACAGCAGAGATTCCCGCGACCACAGCGCATTGTTTACGCGTGAGCGAACTTTGTGTCCACGCGCGGCAAACAGCAGCAGCGAACCACCAATCACCAGCACCATAAAGGCGAGGATAAACATACCGCGCGCCGGATCAGACGCAAACGCGTGTACCGATACCAGCACGCCGGAACGCACGAGGAAAGTCCCCAACAGACACAACGAGAAGGCACTGATTGCCAGCAGTAATGTCCACGCTTTGAAGCTGGCGCGTTGTTCAGTGACCGCCAGTGAGTGCATCAGCGCAGTCCCCACCAGCCACGGCATAAACGAGGCGTTTTCTACCGGATCCCAGAACCACCAGCCACCCCAGCCGAGTTCGTAATAGGCCCATGCGGAACCAAGCACAATGCCGAGCGTCAGGAAAATCCACGCTGCCAGCGTCCACGGACGAGTAAAACGCGCATAAGTGCTGTCCAGACGCCCACTCAACAAAGAAGCAATGGCGAAAGCAAACGCCACCGAGAAACCGACGTACCCCATATAGAGCAGAGGCGGATGGAAGATCAGCCCCGGATCCTGCAACAGCGGGTTAAGATCGCGCCCTTCAATCGGGAAATTCGGCAGCGTGCGTGAGAATGGGTTAGAGGTAAATAGAATGAACAGCAAAAAGCCGACACTGACCATCCCCATTATCGCCAGTACGCGGGCCACAATATCCAGCGGAATACGCTGACTAAAAATCGCCACCGCAAAGGTCCAGCCGCTCATCAGCAGCACCCACAGCAGCAGTGAGCCTTCATGTGCGCCCCAGGTAGCCGCCACGCGATACCACACCGGAAGCTGGGTATTGGAGTTGCTGGCAACATAGGTGACGGTAAAGTCGTTGACCACGAAGGCATTGACCAGTACCAGAAATGCGCCAGCCACAGACATAAACAGCAGCCAGGCAAACAAGCGGGAAGACGCCATCATGCGCGCATCTCCGCGCGCTACGCCCCATAGCGGATACACGGACAGCAGCAGCGCAATTCCCAGCGCCAGGCACAGCAGCCCGTTACCAATTTCCGGCATCATGATGCTGGGTCCTTATAAACACTCGCCGGGCGACGGTGGTTAGCTTCCATCGCTTTCTCAACTTCTGGCGGCGTATAGTTTTCATCATGTTTCGCCAGCACTTCTTTCGCGAGGATATGATTGCCTTTTTCCAGCTCGCCCTGCACCACAACGCCCTGCCCTTCACGGAACAGATCCGGCAAAATGCCTTCGTAAGAAACATCCACTGAGCCTTCAGCATCGTAAATGGTGAAGGTCACTTTCAGCGAATTGGGATCGCGCTGCACGCTACCCGGCATCACCATCCCGCCAACGCGCAGACGCTGACCGACTTCCGGCATCTGCTGAGTTTCACGCTTGCCGTAGAGAATTTCCCCCGGCGTATAAAAGAGATCGATATTCGAGCGCAGCGCATACAGCACCAGACCGATGGTCAGCGCCAAACCTGCCAACACAGCACAGGCAATCCACAAGCGGTTTTTACGGCGAATATTCATGCAGCCTCCTGCTGTTGCGCAGCACGTAAACGCGCCTCACGCGCCCGCTGTTGCGCCACGCCACGCAGAATTGCGCGATGCTGCATCACCGAGTGCACGACCAAAACCACCAGCGGAATAACGGTCATCACCACCGCCAGCCAGACAAAAAAGGCGTAACCGCCCATTGCGAAAAATTCATTCCAGGAAGCAAATGCAGGGGTCATTTACGGCCTCTTTTCAGTATCAGTTCACTCACCCACGGACGGCGTTTTTCCATCAGCAAAATCAAATTACGCATCCGCATCAGCGTCAGCGTGGCAGACAGCAGCAGGAAGCCAAAAATCGACCAGCGCAGCGGCGAACGCATCGCCGGATCGATACTTTGCTGCATCCGCGTTGATCCCTGATGCAGGGTGTTCCACCACTCCACGGAGTAATGAATAATCGGCAGATTCACCACGCCAATCAGCACCAGGATACCTGCCGCACGGCCCGCCAGACGGCGGTCGTCGAAGGCGTGCCACAGGGCAATCACACCCACATACAAAAACAGCAGCACCAGTTCAGAAGTCAGGCGTGCGTCCCATACCCACCAAGTGCCCCACATCGGTTTTCCCCATGCAGAGCCGGTAACCAGGGCAATAAAGGTAAACACGGCACCAATGGGGGCCATCGCCGCCACCGCCAGGTTGGCCATTTTCATCTGCCAGACAAGGCCAATAAACGCCGCCACCGCCATTGATGCATAAATGCCCATCGACCAGATCGCCGCAGGCACATGCAGGTAGATAATGCGGTAGCTATTTCCCTGCTGATAATCAGCCGGAGCAAAGCCGAATCCCCAGATCCAGCCGACGGTAAGCACGACCACACTGGCAATTGCCAGCCACGGTATAAACCAGCCACAGATTTGATACAGCCGTGGTGGGATCGCCAGTTGATGCAGTGTTTTCCACATAGTTTCGATACCAGACTCGAACAAAAATCAGTAATCCAGCGTTATTGAATGCTGATTCGTAACGCTGCCGCCGTCGCAAAAGGACTTAATGTCGCGGTGCCTGCCAGCAACGCGCCTAAAATTGCCAGATACCCGTTAACGGGCAAATGCATGGAAGCCGCGTCCATCGCGGCGGTGGCAAAGATGAGTAATGGGATAGTCAGCGGTAACACCAGTATGCTGAGCAGCACACCACCGCGCTTAAGTCCCACTGTCAGCGCCACGCCCGGTGCACCGAGAAAGCCAAGCGTAGGCGTTCCCAGCAGCAGCGTCAGCGCCATCACTTGCCAGCCATAAACATCCATTCCCAGTAGCATTGCTACCAGTGGCGAAAGGATGAGTAACGGCAGACCGGTTACCATCCAGTGCGCCATCACCTTCGCCAGCACAACGGCGGGCAAGGGTAACGGCAACAACATCAATTGTTCAAGACTGCCGTCCTGCAAATCGTCACGGAACAGACGCTCCAGTGCCAGCAAGGATGAAAGCAGCGCAGCAACCCAGATAACGCCCGGTGCAATACGCGCCAGCAGTTGCGGCTCCGGACCGATACTGAGCGGAAAAAGGGTAATGACAATCAGGAAGAACCACAGCGGGTTGGCGATTTCGGCGCTGTGGCGAAACGCTACGCGCAGCTCAAGACGGAAAATGCGCCAGAACATCATGCGGCCCTCGTTTGCGTCAGTGAAATGCGGCGAATTTTACTTTCAGCAACGTTGAGCGGCTGGGGGGTAGTCAGAATCACAATCCCCCCCTGCTCCGTATGCTGCGCCATACGCTGGGTCAGACGATCGACGCCGTTAACGTCAATCGCGGTAAAAGGCTCGTCGAGGATCCATAACGTGGCACGGGTCAGCCACAGACGCGCTAAAGCGACGCGGCGTTGTTGCCCGGCAGAAAGTTGATTTACCGGAATATCTTCGAATCCGGCAAGCCCAGCCTGCGCCAGGGCTTCCAGACATTGTGCGGTATCGCCATCGCGATGATAAAAGTGCAGATTTTCTAACGCCGTCAGCCGGGTTTTGATCCCCGGCTGATGGCCTATCCATAACAGGTTTTGATGGTAGCTGTCGCGTACCTGATGCAAGGGCTGCCCTTGCCAGAGAACGTCACCCGCATCAGGGCGAGACAACCCCGTCAGCAAACGGAGAAGCGTTGTCTTCCCCGCGCCGTTGCTACCGGTGATTTGTACCCACTCTCCTGCGTTCAGCGTAAATGACAAGCCACTAAATAAGGTTCGTTCATCCCGCTCGCAAAGTAACTCTCTGGCTTCAAGCATACCCACGCAATAACCCTGTTAAAAACCTGGATCGACTTCGCGCATATCGGGCAGCTTGTGCGCTATCCCTTTATGGCAATCAATACAGGTTTGCCCATCTTTCACCGCCTGGTCATGCATCTTCGCGGCAACCGATTTCTGGGCGGTTGTATCCATATACTCGAAGTTGTGACAGTTACGGCACTCCTGCGAGTTATTGTCCTTCATGCGCCGCCACTCATTCTGTGCCATCGTCAGGCGATGAGCTTCAAATTTCTGCGGCGTGTCAATAACGCCAAAAATTTTACCATACAGCTCTTTACTTGCTTTGAGCTTGCGTATCATCTTCGGCACAAACTCGTGCGGAACGTGACAATCCGGACAGGTCGCACGGACGCCGCTACGGTTGTTGTAGTGCACGGAATCCATGTATTCCTGATACACCGTGTTACGCATTTCGTGGCAGCTAATGCAGAACTCTTCGGTATTGGCTTTTTCCATCCCGGTGTTAAAGCCGCCCCAGAAGACGATGCCGCCAACAAAGCCGATCAACAGCAGCGTCCCCAGCGCCAGACGGCTGGGGGTACGCCACCATTTCCACAGGCGCTTAATCAGACCAGGCTTACGGTCAGAATTTCCCATAATAACCTCTTATTTCCCGTAACCTTTTGACGGGGTAAAGGTATTCCCCACGATTGGCGCGGTATCAGCCTGCGGCACGTGACATTGCAGACAGAAGTAACGACGTGGAGCCACTTCCGCGCCCACTTTGCCGTCGCTGTCCATAAAGTGAGTAGGACTGATGCGCGGCGCGCCAGTGGTGCGATAGCTTTCGACACCGTGGCACTGCAAGCAGCGGTTGGTATTGGTCGTTACCTGATAACCTTCAACGCTATGCGGGATCATTGGCGGCTGATTCACATAGTTCAGCGGCATCCGATCCTGCTCTTTTGGCATCCGAATGGCCCCTTCCTGCGTCCCGGATACTTCCGGCGACTGGCTAAAATCGACGCCATTAGCCGCCCAAACCGCGCCGCTCACCACCAGGGCCAGCATCGCCGTCCATTGACACAGCGCTTTCTTCAGGTCATGGCTTTTCATGATTTCGCTCCCGAACTCCATCGTGTAGTTATTGTAAATACATCCTCAGAACAGACATCCACGCAGCGACCGCACGTCATGCAATCGCGGCTGGTGACCTGCACCGGGCTTTGTTCATCCAGCACCGGGGCACGTAGCACATGCGGTTCCGGGCAAACATGAAAACAATCCATACAGCGGTTACATTTCTGCCGATCGGTGGCCGCAACGGTAATGACACCTTTGCTACCCAGCACGCCATACAGCGCGCCAACCGGACAAATGTGCCCGCACCAGCCGTGTTCAACGACCAGTAGATCAAATAAAAACAGCGCGAGAATAAGCAGCGCGCCGCTGCCGAATCCCATTACCAGACTGCGCCCCATCAGGGAAACGGGGTTGATCCATTCCCAGATGAGCGTGCCGGTTAAGGCCGATCCCAGCAGAATGACCACCAACAGCACGTAGCGAATGTGGCGAGGGATCGTCGCAGACTGATTGAGGTCAAATCGTCTGCGTAACCAGTTCGCTAAGTCGGTAATCGGATTCAGCGGGCAGACCCAGCTGCAAAATAATCGCTTTCCTGCCAGCGCGTAGAGCACGGTGATAATCACCGCACCGGTCAACGCCACCGTGGCAGGCAGATGACCGCTGGCAAGACTTTGCAGCGTCATCAGCGGATCGGTCAGTGGAACGGTGTCGAATAACAGGCTACTGCTGTAGTTGCCGTGCAAGATCCACACACCAAACCACGGACCGCTCAAAAACATCCCCAGCACGAAGAACTGACAAAGGCGACGTAACACCAGCCAACGGTGACTGCGCCACCAGCCTTTTTTCTCCAGCGCCTCGCGCCCGGCGTCACGTTTACGATTTGCCATTGTTCCCCTCCAGCCAGCCGAAGCGGTAATGGTGACCTAACTCCCCTTTCGCCAGTGACAGCGGTAACACCTTGATTGCCGGTTGTTCCAGCACGCACACTTTTTCGCACTTACCGCAACCGGTACAGGCGTCGCTGTGAACCGTCGGCAGAAAGCGGGCGTGCTTACCGGTACGCGTGTTGCGTTCCAGCTCCAGGGTGATTGCCTCATCAATTTTCGGGCATTCGCGATAACAAACATCGCAGCGCAGCCCCTGAAAGTTGAGACAGTTTTCCTGGTCCACCAGTACCGCCAGCCCCATCCGCGCGTCGTCGATCGATTCGATCTCACGATCCAGCGCACCGCTCGGGCACACTTTGGCGCACGGAATGTCCTCACACATTTCGCAAGGAATATCCCGCGCAACAAAGTACGGCGTGCCCGCCGACAGACCAGAGGCCAGCGTCGCCAGTTTTAAGGTGTCGTAAGGGCAAGCCTGAACACACTGACCGCAACGCACACAGGCACTGGCAAAGGCGTTCTCGTTTATGGCTCCGGGCGGGCGCAACCGCACGCCAGATGCGCGTGCGGTTTGCTGTTGTAACCCCAGCGCCACACCCACGGCAGCCAGCCCGCCTGCTGTGCGAACGACATCGCGCAGAAAGCGGCGGCGACCATTTTGAGGTTTCGCTGACCGGGACATAATGGCTTACACCTTCTCCAGTTTGACCGCGCACTTCTTGAAGTCCGTCTCTTTCGAGAGCGGATCGGTCGCGTCCAGCGTCAGTTTGTTAACCAGCTGTGCGGCGTCGAAGAACGGCATGTATACCAGGCCCTGCGGCGGACGGTTACGACCGCGCGTTTCGACAATCGAGATCACTTCGCCACGGCGAGAAACCACTTTCACTTTGTCGCCACGACGCAGATCGCGCGCTTTCGCATCCAGCGGGTGAATAAACAGGACCGCTTCCGGGAAGGCGCGGTGCAGTTCCGGTACACGGCGAGTCATACTGCCGGTGTGCCAGTGCTCCAGAACGCGTCCGGTAGAGAGCCACAGGTCGTACTCTTCATCCGGTGCTTCCGCCGCCGGTTCGAATGGCAGTGCGAAGATCACCGCTTTGCCATCCGGTTTACCGTAGAACTTGTAGCCTTCGCCCGCTTTCACGTACGGGTCGTTACCTTCGCTGTAACGCCACTGCGTTTCTTTACCGTTCACCACCGGCCAGCGCAGACCGCGCGCTTTGTGGTAGTCATCGAACGGCGCGAGATCGTGACCGTGACCGCGACCAAACCATGCGTACTCTTCGAACAGCCCTTTTTGCAGATAGAAGCCCAGCTCGCGGGATTCATCGTTCAGCTGATCTTCCGCCAGTTCGGATACCGGGTATTTGCTCACTTCGGGGGTGGCATACAGCACTTCGTACAGCGTTTTGCCACGCAGTTCCGGTTTCTTCGCCAGCAGCTCTTCCGGCCATACTTCTTCTGTTTTGAAGCGACGGGAGAACTGGACTAACTGCCAGAGATCCGATTTCGCTTCGCCCGGTGCCTGTACCTGCTGACGCCAGAACTGAGTACGGCGTTCGGCGTTACCGTAAGCACCCTCTTTTTCTACCCACATTGCGGTCGGCAGGATCAAGTCGGCGGCCAGAGCACTGACTGTCGGATACGGATCGGAGACGATGATGAAGTTGCGCGGATCGCGCCAGCCCGGCATACGCTCTTCATTGATGTTCGGCCCGGCCTGCATGTTGTTGGTACACATGGTCCAGTAAACATTCAGCTTGCCGTCTTTCAGCGCACGGTCTTGTGCTACCGCATGCAGACCGATTTTCGCCGGAATGGTGCCGCTCGGGATATTCCACTTCTTCTCGCAGATATCACGATGTTTCTCGTTAGTTACCACCATGTCCGCAGGCAGACGGTGAGCAAAGGTGCCCACTTCACGCGCAGTACCACACGCGGAAGGCTGCCCGGTCAGGGAGAACGGACCGCAACCCGGCTGGGAAATTTTGCCGGTCAGCAGGTGCAGGTTGTAGACCAGGTTGTTGGCCCACACGCCACGAGTATGCTGGTTGAAGCCCATCGTCCAGTAGGAGATGACTTTCTTGTTCGGATCGGCATACAGCTGCGCCAGTTGTTCCAGCTGATCTTTTGGTACGCCAGTCATTTCGGCGGTTTTTTCCAGCGTATACTCGGCAACGAAGGCTTTGTAATCTTCAAAGCTCATCGGTTCGGAGGCGTCAGAACCCGGATTCTTCGCTGCTTTTTCCAGCGGATGGGTCGGACGTAAACCGTAGCCGATGTCCGTCGCCCCTTTGCGCAGGTTAACGTGTTTGCTAAAGAAGTCCTGATTTATCGCATTGTTTTGAATGATATAGTTGGCGATGTAGTTCAGGATCACCAGGTCTGATTGCGGCGTAAAGATGATGCCGTTATCCGCCAGCTCGAAGCTACGATGCTGGTAGGTAGAAAGCACCGCCACGGTGACGTTCTGGTTGGAGAGACGACGGTTAGTGATGCGCGACCAGAGGATCGGGTGCATTTCCGCCATGTTCGCGCCCCACAGCACAAACGCATCAGCCTGCTCGATGTCGTCATAGCAGCCCATCGGCTCATCCATACCAAAGGTACGCATAAAGCCAACTACCGCCGACGCCATACAGTGACGCGCGTTCGGGTCGATGTTGTTCGAACGGAATCCCGCTTTAAACAGCTTGGACGCGGCATAACCTTCCCAGATAGTCCACTGACCAGAACCGAACATACCGATCGACTCCGGCCCTTTTTCTTTCAGGGCGGTTTTGAATTTCTCTTCCATCACATCGAAGGCCTGATCCCAGGTGATTGGGGTAAATTCGCCTTCTTTGTCATATTTACCGTTTTTCATACGCAGCAGCGGCTGCGTCAAACGGTCTTTACCGTACATGATCTTGGGCAGGAAATAGCCCTTAATGCAGTTCAGGCCACGGTTAACCGGTGCGTCCGGGTCGCCCTGACAGGCCACCACACGCCCCTGCTGCGTTCCGACCAGAACGCCGCAACCAGTACCGCAGAAACGGCACGGCGCTTTATCCCATTTAATGGCTTCCTGCTGACCAACAACGGCGCGGGCAACGCCCGGCACGCTGAGACCGGCAGCCGCCGCAGCGGGCCCGCCCGCCGGCGGGTGTCGTGCAGG